>Ga0351927_1001_pt1 | contig 68106 bp, 58 predicted proteins | sample BONcelT113001D11_FD_206855 | JGI IMG/M metagenome (GOLD analysis project Ga0351927, IMG submission 206855) | Enriched cells from coal bed in the Powder River Basin, Montana, United States - BONCAT cells T11 rep2 HSBNCT.T11.300.1.D11 ...
TGCGTATGAAGTCCACAATAGATATCGTGAACGTGGTGGCATCTACCAAGCTGGCGGAAGCGTTCGATCTGCCCAAGATCGAAGCCGAATTGGAGGGTGCGGTGTACAATAAGAAAAAGTTTCCCGGTCTCGTCTACAGGGTTAAGGCACCTAAAGCTGCTTTTCTTATATTCACTTCCGGCAAGATAGTATGCACCGGATCCAAGAACGTCGAGGATGTTCGCACGGTCATCACCACTTTGGCCAAGACGCTAAAGTCCATCGGCTTCGAGATGATCGATAAGGAGCCCGAGATCCATGTTCAGAATATTGTGGCCTCCGCAGATCTGAAGACGGACTTGAACTTAAACGCCGTCGCCCTGGGCCTGGGCCTGGAGAACATCGAGTACGAGCCAGAGCAGTTTCCAGGGCTAGTTTACAGGATCAAGAAACCCAAGGTAGTAGTGCTCATCTTCAGCTCAGGCAAACTGGTGATCACGGGCGGCAAATCACCGGAGGAGTGTGAAGAAGGCGAGCTGATCGTTAGGAGGCAGCTTGAAAACATGGGGCTACTTTGAGCACTTCTAAGGAGATATTCATCAATAGCTTTAATTTTCATAATACCCAGCAGCTTGCTTCGTAGGTGCCCGGCCGTTTCACTTTATGCAATTTAAATTTCTAAAATTTTCCAATAAATATAAATTAGCTGCCCTTCTATCCTTTCCGCCTGCTCGCGCACGGGAGCCCGCTGCTCGCAGAGCGCGAGATTGAGGCCATGCAGGCAAGAGTTGGAAGATGAATAAGAATCGTGATAGAATCTTAAGGGAGTATGAGCCTTCGGGGCGAAAGGGATTGACTCTTGGGAAGGCTCCAAGAGATTACTTGTATTTTTAACTATTTAAGTTTAATTAAATGTGCATTGGCGCATTTTGAGCTAGAAATAGTCATCATAGTAATATCCATACTCCGGATAGTAATAGCTTGATCCAAACAGGTAATCTTTTCATTTCTTGCAGCTTTTTCGTGCCACCTGTCCACTGTAGGAGGCCACGCGCCCGTCTGCCCACGCGCGGGGGCTGCCGCCCGTGGGCCGGGCCGTCCGGGCCAGGCTGCGCTATCGCTTAGGCGGACCGGATTGCCCGGCAGGCGCTCGTGCCCGGGCGCGCGGGAGGACAGCTTTTCGGGGCGCTGGATTTTGGGAAAGAGTGGCTGTTTGCTAATACTATTAGATGATAATTATAACCGAGCCACTACGGGCCACCACAGAGGCACAGAGCGCACGGAGTACGCACAGAGACTTTTTGGCGGAGGTTTCAAGGCAGCCTACGGCTTGACGATCCTGGCAGGCGGTGGGCCAGTCGCGCCCGGCAGCCCATCGACCGTGGACCAGGACATCCGGGCTCGCGTCGCTCGTCTACCGCGCGGGCGCGTGTGCATGTGTGGGCTTTCGGCCTTGGGGGGCGGGAGAATGTAACTGCATTCAATGTCAATTCTGATCTCTAAAGCCGATACCCTAATTAATGTCTAAACTAAATAAGTTGGTTAATGAAAGCCCTTCGATATCTGCATCCGCGATTTTTGCGTAATTGTGTATGGCGGTGTTGATACGAGCAACAATGATGAGGTGCATGTCCTGCATGATAAGATAAAATTATTTATATCATCAGATAATATAATCATCTCAAATCATGCTGGTGCAAGGATGTTCGAGAGAGGCGTATCAGCCGATGACCTGATATCCTTAATAACGAACGGAGAGATAATAGAGGAATATCATGATGATTATCGCTGCCCCGCCGTGCTGATGCTGGGGCAGACAAGAGGGATACCGCATCATATAGTTGTGGCAATCTGCAAAGATCGACTGATAATAGTAACAGTATATTTGCCAAATGAAGATGAGTGGATCAATAGTAGGCGGAGGAAATAGAATGGACCCTGGTGAATGCCTTCTCTGCAAGAGCAAAATGAGAGAAGGAATAACAGAATTTGTAGCTAGAGTTGGTGAGCAGGTAGTAGTAATCAAGAACATCCCTGGATTTGTTTGTCCGAACTGCGATGAGGCTTATTACTCTATCGATACTCAAAGAAAAATCGATCGCATCATGAAGGCTTTTCATGAAGGAAGATTGCTTGCCAAGCCACTCGCTGCAGGCGAGGTTGATCTGAAGGCACTTGAAGCCTGTCAGCCTGCGGCATGTGCTGCAATCGAGGATCTTTGAAGATATGTGATCGACAGCAGAAGTCCCGGCTGAGCCGCCAAGCAAGCGCGTGCGGACTCCCGCATGGGCGCTCGTGCTCCGCGTATGTCTGCGGCCTCGGGGGAGACGGGAGAGCGAATGGCGGGAAGGCTCCCCTGACTTCATTGACCTCAAAATCCAAAACTCTAAATCTAAGGGGAAGCGTTTTCTTTGATAAGATTGAATATGAAGAGGAAAACGTCGAACCTAGATCCGCTGCTGGGGCGTGGGAATGCCATCATTCTGAGACGGACGAATTTCTCGGGGACTCGATCATCATGGAGACTCTTGAATCTGCCGATAGACAATTTGAAGATGGCAAAGCGATTCCATTCAGCAATCTCATGAGAGATCTAGAGTCTACACACATATACAAAATTTAGAGAATGTACTGATTTAATGAAATTAGGCTAACAACTATTATGAATCCAATTCGTGCTAATGCTACAGATATCGATCAATGGGCTGACCGGCGAGAGGCCCAGGCTACGCTACCGAGGCTAATAAGGCGGCTTGTTTTAGCTAGTGTAAAGCGAGTGGAATGTCTTCACTTCAGATCGGATGAAGGAGTTCAGCTCGCAGGTTGGGATGGAATTACACAAGTTCCTGTGGGTAACGCCTATGTGCCAGATGGGCTTTCGGGTTGGGAATTGAGTACAAGAACTGACGTTAAAGGCAAGGCGGATGATGATTATGAAACGCGGTCCAACGATCCACTCTCATTGGATACTTCAAATACATCATTTGTATCCGTTACGGCCAGGCGTTGGAGTAACAAGGAAAAATGGGCTGATGAGAAACGGCGTGAAGAAGTCTGGAAAAATGTTAAGGCATACGATGCTGACGATCTGGACACCTGGCTGGAACAGGCTCCTGCAGTTGACCTCTGGTTTTCGATATTGATTGGCAAACGACCCGTTGGTGCAATTGACCTGAGTAGTTTTTGGGATGCTTGGTCGAGAGCAACGCGTCCTCAATTGATCCCCGACCTAGTTATCGCCGGGCGGGAAGACAACGTCCATAACATTCACCAATGGCTTTGGTCAGGGCCTTCCATCCAGGGCTTGCAGGCAGATACTCAAAATGAAGCTATCATATATTTCATTGCCTCTCTATTCCGGCTGCCGGAAGAGGAACAAGAACGTGTTTTTGCCCAGGCAATCGTGGTAGAGGATGCTACCACATGGCGTCAGTTGGCTTTATGCGAGTGTCCCCTTATCCTTATTCCTACCTTCTCCGATCGTAGTATGATTGCGACAGCTATCGAGAAAGGGCATAGCGTGCTCTATCCTTTAGACCGAAGCGAGCCATGCATTGGAAACACTCTCCCCCTCACTCGCATACGCCTTGAGGAGGCAAAAAAAGCATTGATAGCTATGGGAATACATGAGCCTCGTGCGAGGGACCTAGCTGCACTCGCTAGGCGAAGCCTGGGAGCCTTGAGGCGTAAGCTCGCCGTTTTCCCCGATGCCTTAACACCTGAGTGGTCCAAACAGCCTGAAATCGCTAGATCTTTGCTTACTGCGCTACTTGCAGGACGGTGGGATGATAGAAGTATTGCTGACCAGGAGGTGATCGCACGTCTTGCAGGATCTGAATATTCTGCGGTGCGCGAAATTCTCATCTCATGGAATCAGAAACCGGATCCACCTGTGCGCTTAGTGAATCATATATGGATGGTAGCTGCCAGAGAAGATGCTTGGCTGCTGCTTGCCCGTTATTTGACCGATGACGTACTAGAACGGTTTGATGCAACAGTTTTGGGCGTTCTGGGGGAGTTAGATCCTCAGTTTGAACTTCCGGTCAGCGAGCGATGGCTGGCAAATATCCATGGAAAAACGCCCAAACACTCGGTTTATCTTAGTGGGGGTCTGGCTGAAACCTTGGCTTTGATGGCTGCATTGAGTGACCAGCATCCATTAAGCATGAAGTCCGGGCAAGATTGGGCCAACAGCATTATCCGTGAGGTATTTGATCTGGCAATTGACTGGCAGTTATGGGCCTCATTATCACCGTTTCTGCCATTATTAGCTGAGGCAGCACCAGAAGTTTTTTTGGAGACAATAGATCATGATCTATCATCCACAAGCCCGAGCTTGGTGCATCTTTTTACTGATTCGGAGGACCACTTCAATCAAAGCTCGCCTCATACTGGTCTCCTGTGGGCGCTGGAAGTGCTGGCCTGGTCGCCAGAGTACTTGGGCCAGTCTGCGCTATTGTTGGCAAAGTTAGCCCGGATGGACCCTGGCGGCAAACTTACAAACCGGCCTCTTGGCAGTTTGCAGAGGATTTTCCTCGCCTGGCATCCCTGCACGACTGCGAACCTCGAACGACGATTGAGAGTCATGGATACAATCCGGTGTCGTGAACCTCGTGCTGCATGGGATCTCCTCGTAAGTGTGCTTCCACATGCCCATTGTGTAGCATTTCCTACCGACAAGCCCGAATATCGTAATCGTAATTGGTTACCCGAGGAGGATATTTCTGTTCCATATGCAGAGATACTTAGAGCCTCGACGGAGATTGTTCATCGAATTTTAGAGGATGTTGGTACAGATGGCACCCACTGGCATACCGTTATCGAATTGCTCGATGACCTTCCCAAGACAGATTTCGAAGCTATTGCCGAACACTTGCTTGCTGTGGACCTTGAAGCCGTTCCCCAACCCGATCGTCTTCTGATATGGAATGCCTTGCGTGATTTGCTCTCCCATCACCTCCAATTTCCTGATGCCAAATGGGTTCTCCCACAAGTAGCTATCGAACACGTAAGGCAATGCTATGTGCGGTTCGAACCTGAGGATCAGATTCTGAAAAGAAGCTGGCTCTTTTCCAGTCAATGCAGTTTTCCTGAAGGTGGGAACCATCGCGGGCGAGAACGTGAGAATATGATCAATCAAGCTCGCATAAAGGCTGTTGAGGAACTTTTCAATATGGGTGGACAAGCGATGTTACTTGAATTGTCCTGCAATGTGGAAAATTGCCATTGCTTGGGGTGGTCCATCTCCCAGAGCAGCGTATTCGATAGCCAGGAGACTCTGCTCTTGAGCCAGGGTCTGGGCTCGACTGAAGCAGCCCGACGTGATGCCTTCGCGGGATTACTATACGGGCGAGTTGCTGTTAAAGGGAAAACATGGCTTGAATCTTTGCGTTTGAGTGAGATATGGAGAATATGGACTTCACAGCAGCGTGCAGACTACTACATGCTACAACCTTTTGTTGAGAGCACATGGGACGCTTTGGAAAAAGAGGAGGTCGAGATACAGCACTTGTATTGGCTGAATGTAGGCATAAACGGGCGCGGCGATATGATGCCCAAGGATTGTGAACGTGTTATTTTAAAGTTAGCTGATAACGGAAGGCTAGGATCAGCAGTAGATTTCATGGCCCTCTATCGTAAGAAAATGCAAAAAAATGCTAAATTGGTAGCTGACGTGCTCGATCGCGCCATCCGGGAAAAGAGTACCGAAAATATAGACTGGAGTTCCATGGCTTACGAAGTGGGGGAATTATTGAATCTCCTAGAGGCCTCAAATGATATTGAAGAAGCACAAATTGGGCAATTCGAATTGTATTTTCTCCCTCTGCTTAGGAATCACGGACGAACACCAAGGATCTTGCATAAAGCGCTAGCCAAAGATCCTGATTTTTTTGCTGAGATTTTAGAATGGCCATACATGGTCAAAGGTGAGGAAACTGGTAGTCCTTCAAAAGAACGAAGCATTCGTATCCGTCTTAGAAACGATCTTCTGCAAAGCTGGATGCAACCCCCTGGTGTCAATGATGACGATGGAAGTGTGGACAGCGAAATATTGGCTTCTTGGGTCAGTCGAGCCCGCGAATTGGCTCATGCAAATGACCGGGGAGACATTGCTGATCATCATATCGGCCAGGTGCTTGCACATTTTCCTACCAGTACGGATGGAGTGTGGCCGCATGAGGCCCTGCGTGACCTCATTGAGGATTTGGGAAGCGATAAGATAGAGAAAGGAATTATCATCGGCATTTCTGGTAGTAGAGGCGTCACATGTCGTTCTTTTTTTGAAGGCGGTGCTCAAAAAAAGGCAATCGCTGAGCGCTACATCAATTACGCTAGTGCCTTAAGCGATAAATGGCCACGCACTGCTCGCCTTATGAAGAAAATAGCTGATAATTATGAATTTGAGGCCCGCTGGGAAGACCGGAAAGCAGAGTTAGATGAAGATCTCATGGGATAGAAAGGGAGTATGAGCCTTCGGGGCGAAAGGGATTGATCATTGGGAAGGCTCCAAGATATTACGTGTATTTTTAACTATTTAAGTTTAATTAAATGTGCACTGGCGCATTCTGGGCTGAAAATAGTCATCATAGTAATATCCATATTCCTGATAGTAATAGCCCGATCCTAAACCCTAGCAATTTCAGTCACAACAGTCTCTGCCAGCCTTGCCACGGCATAGGCCGGGAATACGTCTGATATTCCGGCCCCGTACCTCTCCGACAGGCGAATGCACTCCAGCCCCAGGAATGCCGCCGCCTCCGCGATCAGCCCCTCGCCAATCCCCGCCGCCGCTACTTTTATCAGGCCGTGCTTCTCCGCCTGCCTCTCCATGGCAGCTACGAGAATACTCTTCTGCTTTTCGCAGGCCTGCTCGGCTATGGCCAGGGCCCCGGCCTCGCCGATCTCCTCCAGGTCGGCGCACACAGAGCGCGCCAGCCGACGCAGCGCTGCCTCGCGCTCCTTTCCCGCCCCGTCGGGAGTCTCGCAGGCATAGCACTCCTCCGAGATCCGGCCCAAAGCCAGTCGGGCGTCGGCGATGATGGCGAAAAATTCAGGCGCAAGCGGAACTCTTTGCCCTCTGATCCTGGCCGCGGGCAGCAGGGCATCCAGCCTCGTTCTCAGCATCCCCATGTAGACTAAATCGCCCGCTGCCAGGCGCAGAAAGTCCGTCTTCGCTGCCAACGCCTCTCCCTTAATCGGGATGAGGTCTGTGGTGGTGCTGCCCATGTCCACGAAGAGGCAGTCTCCTACCTCGCGCGCCAGCAAGGCTGCGGAAGCTGCCCAGTTGGCTGCGGCCAGTTCCAGAGGATCCGTCCAGGCAAAGCCGCTCGCGCCCCAGAAGTAGACGGGGCAGGAGAAGGCCCGCTTTAGCGTCGCAGTAAGGCTTGAAATGCCCTCTCGCTTGGTGGAGAAGCAGTCGGCCAGCTCGCCGGTGATGACGGCTGCCACCGCCTGGGGCTCTTGCAGGGCCAAGAGTCTCAACACCTCTTCCAGCGGCGCATGCTTCCAGAGGGGCAGGTAGACGCTTTGTGCGAATAGCCCATCCGAGCTTGCTGCTTTGGTGTTGGCACCACCTATATCCAGGCCCAGAATCATTGCAGTCTTGAGACCATTCGAACCATAAAAGCTTTAGGTCGGAAGGTATCTTTAAGCCACCAACTTTCGGAGATCATGATCATGGCTGCCAAGGAGAAGTTTGCCGAGCCCACTTACCTGGAATGTGGATTCGGAGAGCTGGAGTATAAGGTCATAAAGTCGGAGATTTGCTGCCGCTGCGGCACCTGCGAGGCCTTCTGCCCCAGAATTGAGCACGTTGAGAATAAGCCTGCCCTGGTAAATTACGATCCCCTCTGCGGCCTGTGCTTCACCTACTGCCCCAGGACCTTCCTGGACATGGGAGCGATGGAGTCCAAGCTCTTCGGCCGGACGCGAAATGCCGACGAGGCCCTGGGAATCTACAAGAAGGCCGTTTCCGCTCAGGCACAGCCTGCGCTAGGAAAGGCTCAAGACGGTGGCTTGGCCACCGCTCTGCTGGCGCAGGCTCTGCAGTCGGACATGATAGACTGCGCCGTTGTCACAGACAGGGATGAAGAGTGGAGAACTGTGGCCCGCGTGGCTACCACGGCCGAGGAGATTAGCGCCGCTGCCGGAACCAAGTACACCATATCCAACAGCGTCAATGCCGTCAAGGAAGCTCTGGAGAAGGGCTACAAGAAGATCGGCTTTGTGGGCACTCCATGCCAGATTCAGGGGCTACGAAAAGTCATGCTCCTGGATGAGCCCTATCAGTTCGGCCAGAATAAGATCGCGCTCTTGGTCGGCCTCTTCTGCATGGAGAACTTCGACTACGATGCGCTCATGAAAGGCCTGGTTAAGGCCAGGTTCGGGCTCTTGCCAAAGGATGTGGCTCGCTTCGAGATCAAGAAGGGCATGTTCCGGGTAATCGACAAGACCGGCAAGGCTCACGAGGTCAAGATAGAGGAGACGGACGCGTTCACATTCCCGGGATGCGGCCCCTGCTTTGACTTTGCAAGCGAGCTGGCCGACGTCTCCGTGGGCAGTGTGGGCTCGGGCGAGGGCTGGTCTACTGTTCTCACCCGCACGGATGCAGGCGAGAAGCTCTACGCTGCCACTCTGGCTGCGGGCGCGGTGCAGGAGAAGCCCGTCTCCGAGAAGGGTCTGGCTCTTGCTAAGAAGCTGGCCGCGGGAAAGGTCAGCCGTTTTGAGAGCAAATCCGTCGAAATGAATGTGAGCGGCATCATCCGTTAATGAGAACGAGATGTCAGAGAAGTAAGAGATAATCGAGAAGGAACACTGATTAAAAATGCTCTCCGTCGGTCTGGCTGGAAAGCCCAACTCAGGCAAATCCACCTTTTTCAAGGCAGCGACCCTGGTAGAAGTGGATATTGCCAACTATCCGTTTACTACTATCGACGCCAACCACGGCGTATCCTATGTGCGCGCGCCCTGCCCCTGCAAGGAACTGGGCATCAAGGAAGGCTGCGGCAGATGCAAGGACGGCCAGCGCTTCATAGCCATCGAGCTGATTGATGTGGCTGGCCTGGTGCCTGATGCCCATCTGGGCAAGGGCCTGGGCAATGAGTTCCTGGATGCTCTGCGCGTAGCGGAAGCAGTTATTCACGTGCTGGACGCCTCGGGCGGAACGGACTTGGAGGGCAATCCCGTGGGCCTGGGCAACCATGATCCCGTCTCCGATGTCAAGTTCCTGGAGTACGAGATCAGCATGTGGCTGAACGGCATTCTCAAGCGCAACTGGGACAAGCTGATGCGCAACTACAAAGGCGTGGGAGGCAAGCCCGAGCAGGTCCTCATAGAACAGATGGCTGGCGCCGGGGTCTCAGACAGCCAGGTCCGTCGAGCTGTGTCGGAGATGAAGAAAGATCTGGGCAGCTGGAAGGATGAGGATGTGCTCCGCTTTGCCGGGATGCTTCGCGCCTCCAGCAAACCCATGATTCTGGCGGCCAACAAGATGGACATAGCGCCTCCCGAGTATGTGAAAAAGCTGCTGGAATTGAAGGACGAGCTGGTAATACCGGTGAGCGGATCGGCTGAGATTGCGCTACGCATGGCCGAGAAGGCGGGGCTGATCAAATACAAGCCAGGCGACTCCGACTTTGAGATCGTGGGCCAGCTCAACAAAGCCCAGACAGCGGGTCTGGAGAAGATCCGGGCGCTCATGAAGCAGTACGGCGGAACTGGAGTGCAGCAGTGCATCAACCGGGCCGTCTTCGAGCTGCTCGACTATATCGTGCTCTATCCGGTGGAGGATGAGAACAAATTTTGCGACAGAAAGGGCGTGATCCTGCCCGATGCATTCCTCATGAAACGGGGCAGCACGGCGCGCGACCTGGCCTTCCGGGTGCACTCCGATATCGGGGAGAGCTTCCTCTTTGCCATCGACGGCAAGAGCAAGATGAGGCTGGGAGAGAAGCACGAGCTGAAGGACGGGGACGTCATAAAGATCGTGTCGACGAAGTGACGGCATCACTTCTCTCTTATTATGCCGCCTTTTCTATTTTCGCCAAAAGCTCAAACATAATCTTCGTCAGATTCAAACCAAAAACGCGATCGATAACGCACCTGAATTTTGAAGTCAGTAGTCTGAAAAATAGAAGAAGCGGTAGAGGCGATATTCGGATCTATTTGATACTTTTCTCCACCATCTCTTCTCTGAGCTTGCATAGGTTCTCTGCGCCGCGGACGTAGAACCAGTAGTGTACAATTACCAGCAGACCCCATCCAACCGGAGAGTAATACATTGCCCAGACTGGAGTAATCATGATCGTTCCCATCATGTTTAGGGCCAGCCAAATTATGTTCACTACCAGATAGATTGCAATATGAAGCTGGAACAATTTCATCTGGTCCGAGACGTGAGCCTCCCGAAAGAGCCTTTTATATTCGTCTAAAGTACTTGCCATTCTTCCACCTATCCATAATTTAAACAGTCATATAATTACGCGTTTGAAAGATTTAAAGTTAATGGATCTATTTAGACTATATTTTAGAAAGAATACTATCTTTTGTCTGTACTGCGGCATCCTTTCCACCTTTTATTCCTATGGGGAATCATGCGTGGAACTTCATTCTTGTACGCGACGTAATCCTCGCCGAACTGAATGAGAAGCCTGCTCTCCCAATGAAGCGAGCCCAGGAATAGGTAGACTGAGGCTATGAGGTAAACCAAAAAAAGGTTCTCGGTCATAAAGGGCGTGAGCCAGATGAGGATAAGGCCGGACAGCAGAAAAGGATCACGAATCCAGCAATAGATCCCTTTTATCCCCAAAGCAAATGCATCCGGGCTTTGAGGCTTGGCAAGCTGAGCACGAATCAGGAACCGGTGAGGCGCGTCCAGGAAAGCCCTCAGGGTGGCAATTCCAATGAGGAGCTGGGCCAGAAAGAAAAGCCAGATCCATGGCTGAGGAACAACGTAAAGCACCGGGCCGGGAGACCGGATTAGCATAATCGCAAGAGGAAGTATAGTAATAACGGCAATAGTGCTGAAGAATACAGGGTACCAGGGATCTACCTTGGAGCCGAAGTGCTTTCTCGCCATCTTCTTTGCCGGCCGGCTGGCCAGAAGACTGTGCAGGGCTGCAAAGCCGACAATATAAAGAGCCACATAGACGGAAAAGTAATCCAAATTTTACCCCCCTCGGCCCAGGAAAAGCTCTTCTCCCGCCCATTCGCATTGCGAATCTCTGCAAAGCTCTACAAGCTCCTCAGGGAAAGGCTCAAAAAAGGTCTGATTCTTTACGTATTCCTCGCTGAAACGAACTGTCCAGCTCTGCAGCATAGCCAGCAGGGCGGTGGAGGGAATTTTCTTATTCTTGTATCTCTCGATGCTCTGCAGAAAATGCTCCTTCTCCTGCAAAGAGAGTCTATCTTTAAAATATCCCAGGGAATGCATGAATACATTGGCCTTTGAAGCGGCTTTTGGCGGCCTGTGGAGTGCCTTTGCCAGATGCTCCCTGTAAAGAGCAGCCTGCGTTGCATAATCCAGGCCTTCGTGATTTGCGACAATATTCCCAAGAATCTGGCTCTCCTTCTGGCTATGAGCCATAAGCAGAAATTTATTGGCTTCCTGGAATTGAACTAAACCTGAGACCTCACCCTCACTTCTGACTTTTCGGAAGCTTGCCAGGGCATAGAGCTTGGTCAGGAAGTGCTCTCTGATATTAAAATTTCTCAGTCTGCCTTCATCCTCGATGGCAAGATTGGGAAACGACTTGACCACGGCTCCTCCAAAGAAGCCTGTCGCTTTAGATATTGCTCCCGACTTGGCTGTGGAGGAATAGACTTTGATATCCTTCATGCCGCAAGATGGCGAGTGGAACTTGAGAATGAAGCCATCCACCTCCGGCAAGGATGATAGGAAACGGCTGGAAAAGTCCCTCATCTTGTCTGTTGCATCCAGGTTTGTGGCCGGCTGCATGAGCCTGATCTCGCCATCAACCGAAACAATCCTGACAGTATCCCTGGGAACTCCAAGACCAATCTCCATTTCGGCGCAGACAGGAAGGAAGTCCACATAGGGCTTTAGAGCTTGGACGAAATCGCTGGGGATCATGCTGCCATCGTACCGGCAATGGTCAAACTCGATGCACTTGCTGATAACTACCTTCGGCTTTGCAAACTGCCTCATAAAAAACCCAATTGAGAATAGGACGGCTGGATATTTATCCTTGGTGATCCCAAAACCATCAATTTCTGAAGTCAGATTGGTTTTTGAATTCGAACAGGAAGTTGGTTTAAATATCATTGCTCAACTATCTGTCTACTATTTGGGGTGTAGTCCACTCGAAGGAACAACGCAAGTCAAAGATATTCCCGCGGGAGTTGAGCAGTACGAACAGGGCGATTGAGAATCTGTTGGGCAAACTGAAGTTGCGAAGGATAAATATCCCTCCTCGGTCCAAGATGGTGAATTTATCCGATTCGACTGCGAAGATATGCCGACACAAACCGAGAAGCCACGCATGACAGATGAAGGACCTTGTGCGAACACCTGCGATAAGAGCAAGCACCTGATCTGGGATGGCTATGCCGGTTGCAGCTGCATTTGCGAGGACGGATGGAAGTTCGACGAGCACGGTAATTGCGTGATTGATACATCAGAGCTGGAAGAAGATCTTGAAGGCGGAATCGAGGTGGCAACTTCGCAGGGAACCACAGTGGTGAAGCCTGGTGAGAAAGTACAGATAACAATATACAATGGAGAAAAAGTGACAATAAATGCAAAATGCAGAGAAGTGATTCGCGAGGCAACTTTGTTATATATCACTCAAGATCTATTCGAACCGGGTAAATTAAACCCATCATATGGATATATACTTTGTCTTATCCTCAAAGCATGCAAGAGCCTGGAATCCGGAAAGCCGACTGGTAAACGGTTTACTCTGGTGAGAGAATAATTGCAAGAATATCAGATTTCTTTGGCGAAAGCAGTATTGGCTTCGCAGGTCCATCCAAGGGATTTGAGAGCATTGCCTTCCCTTTTTTGACTTGTAGGATTGCGAAGGACGAAGCGGGAAGTCCCCATCCTTTCCCATGAAAAACAAGACTTATGATGTCGATAGATCTTGTTTTTCATTTGCCTCGTATGTGCCATTGTCCTGAGGCACATGGGCGTTTAGGGTGGGGATGAAAGCGGAGTCCTTTGCCATGATTACTTTCACGCCGCGCTCAACTGATATAAATATTAGTTTTGCATGTCTATATTCGTTTGATGATCTGCTACAAGTATCCTATCTTTCCTAACAAGATCACCCAATGGAAGTTAGCGGAGAATTTGGATGCTTGTAGATGGCTCTATAATCGGCTTCTACAAAACCTGAATGAAGCAAAAGAAAAAGGCATCAAGCTCAAGACCTATGATTCTCAGAACATGATTCCTTCTCTGAAGCTCGTAAATCCAAAGCTGAATCTTGTCTACTCTAAAGTTCTTCAGATGGTGAATTACACTCTTTGGTCTAACATCAAAGGACTCTCGGCATCAAAGAAGAACGGTCGGAAGATCGGTCATATCCGCTTCAAAGGGTATGGTTGGTATAATACCCTGAATTACAACCAATCCGGGTTCAAGATCGATCGAGATCATGGACTATTGCATCTCTCCAAGATCGGAGAAATGCGGATCAAGATCTATCGAAAGATCGAAGGTTGCATCAAAGCCGTCATAATCAAGAGAGAAGGCGAGAGATGGTTCGCCATAGTCCAGGCCGATCAGGAACCACAGCCGTTACCGGAAACGGAGGAAGCAATAGGTCTGGATGTAGGTCTAACTTCCTTCGTGGTTGATTCAGAAGGTAATGAAATAGAGAATCCAAGATGTGGAGACCACGCGGCGGATAAACTGGCAAAGCTGCAAAAAAAAATTGCCAGAGCCGCGAAGGGATCAAATAATCGCAAAGCAATCAAGGATAAGATCGCTAAGCTGCATAAGAGAATCAATTGCCAACGAGATGATTTCCTGCATAAGTTATCTCGGACCTATATCAATAACTTTGATATCATTTGTGTTGAAGATCTTGATGTCAAGGGCCTGAAAGAGAAAGACCATAATAGTGGCATGCATCGCAGCATTCATGATGCATCATGGTCTAAGTTCATATTCATGCTTTCGTACAAGGCTCAAAGTGCTGGTCGAAAGTTGATAAAAGTAGATCCCAGGAACACCACTCAAAGGTGTTCTGCTTGTGGAAGCATCGTAAAGAAAGATCTATCGGTACGAGTACATGAGTGCCCTTATTGCGGATTCTCGTGTGATCGAGACTGCAATGCTTCCAGGAATATACTCATCACAGGGATGGAACAGCCCGTAGCGCCCATAGAACCAAAACCACTACATCACATATCAGTGATGCAAGTTTTGGCAATGACGTGGGAAGCCGCGCCCTTCAGGACGCGGTAGTTCACGTATTCATTTTGAGAATATCTGTAGAATGGCAATAATGGGAGGATAAACCTTGAAATACTTGTTATCATTGATGCTTCTGATGGCGACTGTGGGCACATGCATTGGAGACATGGATTGTCCCCCAGGAGTGGCATATTATACGATTTCTGCTCCAGAGGACTGGAGCATTGTTGGCATGGGATGCTGCGGGATAACTGCGTCAGATTCTACTAACCCAGCAAGAGGGATAATTGCCCTGAACCGTTTACATCAAGGCTTCAACATGCTACCGGCATATACGACTCCTGAGACTTACTTGGAGAATTATATGCCACAGGATTTCAGTCTGGGAGATAGTCAGGTAACAGATATGAGAATTATCGGATATGAAGATAATCAGGATTTAGCAAATGCGTTTGCTTCTTATACTGGTTTTTTGGCTTCGGGAAAGTCAATGCGCGGTTCGTTCTCAGTTAATGGCATCCCTGCAAAAGGATCTTTTGCAATTGTAACAAATGAGCTTTTGGGTTATGGTACGACAGTGGAATTTCTCGCGGGGATCTATGCTCCAGCAGATCAATTCGATACGGATGCACCAATGCTTTTGGATGTATTTAAATCGATACAATTGATGCCTAATTATAGTAATATCTGCACCCCACCAGAAACGTGTTTATCTTGGCAGTATTCCTGCAAAGACAAATGCTGCTCTGAACCATGCAATGAATATGGATACTGCGATTAAAAAAGATGTATCGGTATTATCCTAGCTGGCATGGCCTGAAGATCAGTTCAATCCTTGATGGGCATTGACTGGTCATCGAAAATAGAGAATAAGGCCCAAAAGGATTTATCCCAATATGGCGAAATAATTCACTTAATCATCAAGAAAAACCTCATCCCTGCCAGGCCCTGGACCTCGGGGCCATGATTGCAGAATTTGCATGATCGATCATTTTGGATGGTGCATCGATGTTCTCAAAAGTTGAAGAGCCTGATTATACCGTTCTGGAGAGCCTGGAGAACAATGTTGAGATCAGAGAGTACAGGCCACAGATTTGGGCGGCAACAGTTAAAGGAAGCGAGAACGGGGCCTTTGGCACTCTGGCAGGCTACATCTTTGGAGATAACAGCCATAAAGAGCGCATAGGAATGACTGCACCTGTCGTGACAGAGGAGGGGCGCATGGCCTTTGTTATGCCCAATAGATATGATCTGAACACTCTTCCCAAGCCAACTGACGAGTATATAAAAATCGAGTCCGTTGCTCCCAGGATTTTGGCCGTCATAAGATTTTCCGGCTTTACCGGCCCGGAGAAAGACGAAAAAAATCTGAGAATTCTGGAGCAAACTTTGCAGGAGCACGGGATCAAAACAGAAGGCAAGCCCTTTGTCATGCGTTATAATCCTCCCTGGACGCCTCCCTTCATGCGCCGAAATGAGGTAGCACTGCTGGTTGAACCCTAAAAAAACATTTGATAATTTCAAGATAGGTGTGCAAATGACCACGGATAATTCGAAAGATAATATCAAAAAGAAACTGACTCCCCTCCAGTTCCATGTGACCCAGCAATGCGGCACAGAGCCGCCCTTCCAGAACGAATTCTGGAACAACAAAAAAGCTGGCATCTATGTAGATGTGGTATCCGGCGAACCGCTATTCAGCTCGCTGGACAAATTCGATTCCAAAACTGGCTGGCCCAGCTTCACCAGGCCCTTGAAAGATGAAAACGTTGTCAGCAAGACGGACAGCAGCTACGGCATGAACCGGGAAGAGGTGCGCAGCAAGAACGCCGATTCGCACCTGGGCCATGTATTCGATGACGGGCCCAAGCCCACGGGCCTTCGCTACTGCATCAATTCCGCGTCTTTGCGCTTTATTCCCGTGGAAGATCTGGAAAAAGAGGGCTATGGCGAATACGTGAAGCTGTTTGGCCAGGACCCATCCATCAGGAATCCAACCAAAAACGATGAAAAATCCAGAGGCTCGGAAAAGGCTGATTCAGAACTCCAGACGGCCACCTTTGCCGCCGGCTGCTTTTGGAGCGTTGAGTCTCTCTTCAAACAGACCAAAGGCGTGGTGGAAACGACCGTGGGCTACACGGGCGGAACTTCTCCTGACCCCACCTACCGTCAGGTTTGCACGGGAATTACCGGCCATGCTGAGGCGGTGCAGCTAAAATTTGATCCTGGGATAATATCCTATGAAGAGCTGCTCTCCCTCTTCTGGAGGATGCATGACCCAACCACAAAAAACCGCCAGGGCCCGGATGTGGGCACGCAGTATCGCTCTGCCATCTTCTATCATAGTGAGGAGCAGAGGGAGGCGGCAGAAAGATCCAAAGAGGAGTTCGACCGCTCCGGGGTCTACTTAAACAAAGCCACGACCCAGATCGTCCCGGCCTCAACTTTCTATGCAGCGGAAGAGTATCATCAGGACTATTTTGAAAAGCAGGGAGGAGGAGCGTGCCACGTGTTGAGGAAGAAATAACTCGCTGATGCGTTGAATTGAATATTACGACAGGATTTGATAGAATTCCTTCCTGGAGACTAGAGGTCTTCTATCTTTTACGAATTCGTTAACGTAATCCGTATTTCCGATCCCTGATTCATATGCATCGTTTCCTTCGTAATCGCACCAGAAATTACCCAGGTCGTTCGAATATATCATGCCTTTATACAGGTAATTGAATGCTTTATCCGAGTTCCATTGATTTGAGGAGCTACATGAATTAACATTTATTGCATTTCCTACGAAATTATTAAGATAAATCGAATTATTGCTGGACCTATCTAAGTACAAACCAAATATATTATCACTAATATTATTATTTAATATAATGTTGCCGCTTGATCTATCCATGCTGATGCCGTCAAGGTTTCTATATGCAGTATTCCCAAAGAGAGTATTATTGAATGATGCATCTAAGACAAATCCAAATATGGGGCTATTGCTTGCGTTATTCTCATTTATCTGATTCGATCTGGAATTCAGGATCCAAATGCCTGCGTTAGCATTTCCGACAGCAGTATTTCCTTGAATCAAACTGTTTTCGGTATCGTTAAATAGGAAACCCACCCAGGCATTTACCTGACCCGTATTATTTCTAATCGTATTATTCCTCGAATTGCCTGAAAAAAATCCTGCAAAATAGTTGTTCGTTGCAATATTATTTAATATTATATTATTATTGGAGGATTGAAGTGCAATGCCTACATCATTTCCCCTGGCTAGATTGGATTCTAATCTATTATTTGCAGAATTTCTTAGATAGATACCATAAGAATTATTATTCAAAATATTTCCACGAATAAGGTTGTTATTGGAGAAGACCTTAATTCCTGCATCCTGCCAAGAGCTGCCTGAGTTTACAACCGAGAAGCCCTCCAGCCAAATACCATCCACAAATAAAGTTATCGCACTATTTTTCTCATTTGCATTTACTACGGGCAATCCTTTTCCCGTATCCACACCTATGATAATTAATTTTTTTGTAATATTCAGTCTTTCCGAATAGATTCCACTCTTGACAATGATTCTATCTCCTTCCTTTGCCTTGTTAATGGCGCTTTGAATGGAATAGTCATCCGATTTTACTGAGACAATATATGTTGTCGAAGTTATGGTAGCCGATACGAGTAAGAATGCCAACAGAGCCAGAAGGCAAACACGAAGAATGCCTGGAAATGATATCTTTCTCGTTTTGCGCCTTGAGTCTTTAAAATCCATCTTATGTTTGAATACTATACGCAACATCTTTTAAACGGTTTCATCACAAAACGTTTAAGTATTGCGGTAGATGAAATTTGATTAATGGCCGATCCAGTTGTAAAGAATCCTGCAATTTCTACTCAATTAATTGGACAGAGCCCCGTATCCGAGCCAGCCTCAATCAAAGAATATTTTTCCATAAATTATATCGAAAAAGTTCTTGGAACGAATCTCTGGGATCTCGTCACGACCGTTTTTTCTATATTAGTGATTATTCTTGCAACTATCTTAATCGCCAGAATCGTCGATGAGTTGCTCAAAAAGCACATCCCGCGAATCCTTGAAGCCAGCAAGATGAACAAAGAATTCGATGAGACCTCTCATGCCATGACTCGCAGGCTGATAGTTGCTGCAATATATACAATTGGAATTTTGATGATAATACTGCAGATACCATCCTTGAATCGGGTTGCTATCGCCATGCTGGCCGGTGCAGGTGTAGCTGGCCTCGCCATAGGTTTTGCTGCTCAAGACTCTCTATCTAATGTAATATCGGGAATCTTGTTGGTGATTTTTAAACCAATCCGCATTGGTGATTATGTCAACTTCAAAGGAGAATACGGACATATTGAGGATCTGACTTTGAGGCATACGATAGTTTGTACATGGGATCTGAGGAGGATAATAGTCCCAAACAGTTTGATGAGCCGCGACTATATCGTCAACTGGAGCCTCGGCAGCCCGGAGACGATCTGGCCGGTTGATTTCGGAATAGGCTACTCATCCGACATCGACAAAGCCCGAAGCATCATCCTAGAGGAGACCAAACGGCATCCACATGTATTGAAGGATGAGGAGATCAACGTGCGCCTTACGGAGCTGGGAGACTTTGCTGTAAATCTCCGGCTGACATTTCACGTGCCTAATAGAGGATTGGCATTTGATACAGGATGCGATATCCGCGAAGCGGTTAAAAAAAGGTTTGATGCTGATGGAATCGAGATCCCCTACCCCTACCGAAACATTGTTCTTCAGAGGCAGCCAGAGGTAGTCCCTGAGACGGTCTCTTCTCTTAAACAATCTTCAGAGCCATATTATCATGAGGAATGATGTAATTCTAAAAGCCTGCCTTTTTTCCTCGTCAATCCCTGTCAAATCTTCAGCCCGAAAACCTCTTCCAGCGAATCTTTGGCCTTCTTCATCACTTCCGTGGGACAGGTCTTGTAGGCCCTCTGCAGCGGCTCTATCGCCCTCTCATCTCCAATCTCTCCCAGACTCCAGGCTGCCCAGGCCCGCATCTCCTCATCCTCCGGCCCGAACATGATCTCCACCAGGGGCACCAGTGCTTTGTTGTGACCGATTTCGCCAAGGGCTATGACGGCAGTGTAGCGAACCTGCCAGTCCTGATCTTTCAAGGCCTGCAAAGCCAGATCAGAGGCTCTCTCGTCCTTTATCTTTCCCAGGGATTTCAGCGCCTCGCACCTGACGGCACTCTCGCCATCCTGCAACGCCTGGGCCAGACAGCTCAGGCCCTCATCGCAGGCCACCTCTCCCATGAAGGCTGCAGCTCTGCGCCGAACCTCCATTTCCTCATCCTGCATCAGCCGGGCCACATCCTGCAGAGATTCCCGGTGCCCTATCTTGGCAAGACCGGTCACGGCCATGCCCCGGATCTCGGGCTCGGCATGGCCTAAGAGATCATGCAAGGCCTCTGCAGCCTCCAGCTTGCGCAGTGACATTGCCGCCCGCAGACGCACATCTTTGGAGCTGTCCCGTTTCATGGCTAAAACCAGTGCAGGAACTGCATCCTGGCTCTTCACAGCTTCCAGGGCAGCAGCGCACCATTCGCGAACCACTTGATCAGGATCATTGAGCATGGCCCGGCAGAGTGGCTCTACTCCCCTGGAGCTGCCGATCTTTCCCAGAATCCAGGCGGATTTGTATCGCAGATCGGAAAACTCGCCATTCTCCAGGGCTTTTGCAACCTGGTCTACAGCGGCTTCTCCCAGATTCACCAGGGCCCATGCCGCCTTCTGGCGTTCGAAGTAGTCATCGCTTGCCCCGAGCTTTTCGATCAGTTCAAGAGCCTCGTCCATGCTGATTGTTCAGGCGCGCTGTAATTTAAGCTTTATCAGTAAGGGGAATGTGTGAGACCAAAGAATGATGGTTTATAAAAGAGGCAAAATCGAAAGACGGAACGGGCATATAAATAGAATTAAATCTTAATGAGGATTGGTCATCATCTGGAAAGGATAAATAGTAAAGACAAACGCAGATCAGGAAATAATTATGGGATACCTCTTTGGGCCTGTACTCTCTCGCCGCCTGGGCCTGTCCATGGGCGTGGACCTGCTCAAATACAAGACTTGCAACCTGGATTGCGTCTACTGTGAGCTGGGCCGTACTGCCTGCTTAACCACCTGTCGGGATCGTTTCGTGCCCCGCCAGAAGGTCTTAAAGGAGATCGAGCTGAGACGGGGAGAGCCTTTCGACCACCTCACATTTGCCGGATCAGGAGAGCCGACGTTAAGCCTTGATCTGGGCGATATCGTGGCCCAGGCCAAGGAGATAGTCGACTCTCCCGTAGCAGTGATCACCAATAGCACCCTTCTCACCAACCCTGCAGTTCGAAGAGAGGTCGCGGCTGCGGATGTGGTCTTGCCGTCCTTGGATGCAGCCAGCCAGGCGGCTTTTTTGGCCGTCAACAGGCCGGCATCCGGTCTTTATGCGAAGGATATGATTCAGGGCTTAAAGGACTTCCGGAAGGGATTTTCCGGCGAGATCTGGCTGGAGGTGATGCTGGTGAGGGGCATAAATGATCAGGAGGCAGAATTGATCGCCAGGGCGGCGGAGTCTACCCAGCCGGACCGAATTCAGCTCAACACGGTGGTCCGGCCACCGGCTGAGCCCGTGCAAGCTCTGAGCGAGGAGGAGATGCAAAGGATGCTGGAGATCTTTCCCGGTGCTGAGTTGATACCGGACTGGGACTGGAGTGTTCCCGCCCGTATCCGAGACAGGCTGATAGATCTTCTCTCTGCCAGGCCCTGCACCCTGGAGGAGATAAGCCGCCACCTGGAAATAGATGGAAGCGACGCCATCAAATACTGCAAGATCCTGGAGAAGGATAGCCTGATATCCAGAAGGCTGCAAGGCGGCAAGCTCTATTTTCATGCAGCTGAAAATCCAACCGAGCGATGATCAAAAAATGATTAAAATTCGAGATTGTAAATAATATAAATTGTAACTATTGTTATACAAATCATAATAACCAATTACATGCCAACTAGCGGAATGACTCTCATGACAAAACAGAACAACGATTGCGATTCGTGTGCCCAAAAGGGCTCCTGCAAAGATCAGAATGATGGAAAAGAATGCACGCACAAAGTCGATCGCATGGCTAGAATCAAGCACAAGATCATTATCGCCAGCGGCAAAGGTGGCGTAGGCAAGAGCACAGTCTCTGTTAACCTGGCCCGCGCTCTGCAGATAAAGGGCATGCGAGTCGGCATACTGGATGCCGATATCACCGGCCCGGATATCCCCAAGCTCCTCGGAATAGAGGATGCAAGGCTGAAGCAGGGACCAGAGGGAATTGAGCCCGCCCAGGCCGATGGGATAAAGGCAGCCTCCATGGCCCTAATTCTTACCAGCCGCGAAACGCCTGTGGTCTGGCGCGGGCCCATGAAGATGGCCGCTATCAAGCAGTTCATCCAGGATGTGAACTGGGGAGATCTTGAATTTCTGCTCATTGACCTGCCGCCGGGAACATCTGACGAGCCGCTCAGCGTGGTGCAGCTCATTCCCGAGCTGGCCGGGGCGATAATAGTAACCACACCACAGGAGGTTGCTCTGCTCGACTCCCGAAAAGCGGTGAACATGGTTAAGGCCATGAAGATTCCAGTGCTGGGCATTGTGGAGAATATGTCCGGCCTGAACTGTCCGCATTGCGGCGAGAGCATAAGCATCTTCGGTGCTGGCGGAGGGCAAAGAATGGCGGATGAGATGGATGTTCCTTTCCTGGGGGCAATTCCCATTGATCCCAGTGTCTGCGCCTTGGGCGACCGAGGGCAGTCATTTGTGCTGAGTGAGACGAATGCGGGCGACTGCTTTGGTCAGATTGTAAATAGGTTAATGGCCGTTTTTGGGTATGAGGATAGATCAATTTAGAAAATGCTAATAAAAATATATATTATTATTTTTAATAATTTTTTTAATAATTTAAAACAGTTTATTTAAACATAATTAGCGAAGCTTTTAAATATCTTTTAGCAGCATGCTTAACTGATAGTTGCTAAATACGGCAATAATATTGTTAATATATAGGAGGGTTAAAATACGGAAATAGATCCTGATGCTCGCGATTATAGATCTACGAGGCTTGTTTGTGCAAAGCTGTATGAGGGCGGATTATTAGCTTGTAGCTCGATAGTCAATTCCATTAAGAAACGGCAATTTGTCGCGCGGGTTCCTGAGTTTGAACTAAACATGAAATTAATTGGGAAACATGCGGAAAAGGCTCTTCAATATCATACTACGTATGCCTATATTGGAGCAGGTTTGGCTTTGTGTGCATATTTCTTTAATTTTATTAGTTCGACCATTTCTGCGTTATTTGTTATTGCGACAATCATACTTATTTGTTCGAAATCCATGTATTTAGATAAAAATATTGCTATAAATAATTTCTCAAAAAGGATATTCAATCCAGGATATAACTTGAGCGGAGTGGTGGCCGAGTATAATATAATTGAAACTGAATTAAATATAAAACAGAACGTTATAACATTTGGTGGTTATTATCCCTTCCTTGGTGCCGGGAGAAGGGCTAGAAATTGGAATTTTTCTATAGATTCATCAAAAACGTCAAAGAAGCCGGATGATGGCAAGCCCAATTTGCCAAGTGAAATATCTACAGGAGAGCTATATAATGCAGTTCAAGGGGGAATCAATAAGAAATGTCTCCCGAATATATCTCATGATTATATTCTATATGCGGATGGAAACGAAGTTGATAAGTCAAAAAAGTTGCTCCCAAATAGGGTCGGTGAACCTATAGATAACCTTGAATTAAGTGACCTAATTCAGGAAGGTCATAGCAGTTTATATAATGATTGGAGGACATATTTTTGTCTACAATATCATGATAAGCTCAGATCTACACTTTTTTCAACATTTCTGCGCTTCTCTAAGGTGGGGACGGATATATTTGCTGAATGTTCATTCTATATTCTTCCACCAATAGACGAAAATAAATATAATATAGATAGACTTGCCCTTAATGACGACTTACTGATTATCAAAACAGGATTATTCACGCTTGTGTCAGTGAGTGTTGCTCTGTTGATGATGTCCTCAGACGGGTTCTCGGGGATACCACCATTTATATTATTAATTTTAACGCTATATCCACTATTCATTATATTTAAAGGTCGTTTTCGGGAATTCTTCGAAAAGAAGAATATGAAAAAGAAGATTGAACGTGGTGAACCGCATAATTATGGGGCAATTTCTACTTTCAGAGAAGCAATTGCCAGTCCAAACTATAAAAATTACTTCAGTGCACAGGATATTATTATGGTGCAAAATAGCATAGAGCAAGCTATAATCTATTCTGTTGCAGACCTATTGGATTCTAAAGGGATAGATTCATCGTTCTTGAGAAAAGAAATGATTGCATATGTTAATCAAGGCATAATGATGTTTGGCGGAAAAATTGAAGCAGACCAAATTGCCACTGGTATCGGCGCGCAATCTATCAAACAAATCAAAGACCAAGTTCAGAAATTAAATCCAATTCACGCGGAGGCTAAATAGATGAATGACGGTATTATGATAACTGATCAAGGCAAGATAGTTGCAGGGCAAATTGCTGTAGGCAAGGGGGCAACAAATATTAAAGAGATAATTACTAATGCCCCAAGAGATTTTAGCAAAATAGATGGGCAATTCAAGGAAATAGCCGCTATTCTATCTAAAAATCAAGAATCATTAGATAATACTGCCGAATTATTGGAGAAAGTATTCTCTATACGTAGCGATTTAAAAGCGAACAATCCAAATAAAGAAGCTATTGGTGAGAAAATCAATAATCTAGTATCATCTGTATCATCAGCGACAAGTTTGGTTACTGCACTAACAGCTCTGAAAACCGCAATTTTTGCAATATTATAAATTTTTTAATCTTCAAATAAAATAACCGATCGATTCGCTTTTATAGTGCTCTTATCAAGCTCATTTGATGCATCGAATACTGGTCAGCAATGACGACGGCGTTTACGCCTCTGGGCTTCAGGCTGCCGCTAGAAGTGTGCAGGGCCTGGGCCAGGTAGTAGTAGCTGCGCCCTCCGGGCAGATGAGCGGCGTAGGAAGATCCGTGTCCGTCTTTGAGCCGCTGCGCTACGCAGAGGTCAATCTGAACGGTTTTCAGGCCTATGCTGTCACGGGAACGCCCGTCGATTCCGTCATTATCGGCATCTTCGCTATCATGAAGGGCGAGCTTCCCGACCTTGTCGTCTCGGGAATCAATGTGGGCGAGAACATCAGCACAGACACTGTCACCACAAGCGGGACCATCGGCGCGGCACTGGAGGCTGCCAGCTACGGCATTCCCTCCATCGCCGCATCCATTCAGGTCGTAGACCAGGGCGACAAATTCGATATGCACCACGGCGAGAAGCACAACTTTGACGTAGCTACAAAAGTCCTGCGCCGCGTGGCGAACAAGGTTTTAGAGCACGGCCTTCCTGAGGGGGTGGATGTCCTGAACTTGAATGTGCCAGCCGATGCCAGAGAGGATACAGAGATTGTCGTCACCAGGCTGGCTCGGAAGATCTTCAAGACCACTGTGCAAGAGCGCTTCGATCCGAGAGGAAGGCCCTATTACTGGATAGACGGCGATCTGATCTGCAGTGATGCGGAGGGCACCGATGTGCAGACTATCTACCAGGACAGGAAGATCTCACTGACACCGCTCACGCTGGACTCGACATCAAGGATTGATTTCAAGCAGATCGAGAGCATGTTTTAGGTTAAAAAAATATTTTATGTCTATTTGCATTCCTACTTTTGCAGCGCTATCCTAGATCACTCCCTTGGTGCTGGGCACGCCTGTCCCCTCTTTTGCCACAGCCTGGCGAATGGCAAAGCCCAGGGCTTTGAAGATGCTTTCCGCTTTGTGATGGTCGTTCTCGCCGTAGAAACGCACGTGCAGAGTGAGCCTGGCTCCCACACAGAGCGACTCCAGGAACGGCGGCAAGAGCTGCACATCAAAATCGCCTATCCTCTCGCCCCGAAACTCTCCGGCCATGACCAGATAGGGCCGGCCGCTGAAGTCGAGGGCCACATCGGCCAGGGCTTCGTCCATGGGCACGGAGGCAGCTCCGTAGCGGCGAATCCCGCTGCGATCCCCAAGGCTGCTGTCCAGGGCCAGGCCGATTGCTGTTCCCAGCGCCTGGGTTCTGTAAAAGCCTTTTTCTGCGTCTGCCTTTAGGTCTAGCAGGGCTGTTCGGGCCAGAGCAGTGAGCATGTGATCCAAAAATACCGATCCAGAGCTGACGACGGCCTTTCCTGAGCCGTCCAGGTCCAGGGCAGCTTTTGCCCTGCACTCTCGAAACAGTCCTTCTGCTTCACCTTTCCTCATGATTTTCACCTCAAGGCTTCCAGGGTCCGGCGCACAGAGAGCTTGCCGGTGTAGATCGCCGTTCCCGCCACCGCTCCGGATGTACCTGCTTCTCGCAGGGCCAGGACATCCTCGACGGTTGTGACTCCGCCTGCTGCCACTACGGGGATCCGCAGGGCCTGCACGAGGTCACGCGTCGGCTGCAGGTCGATGCCCAACTGCCGTCCCTCTACATCGATATTGGTGAAGAGAATTGATCCGGCTCCCTTCTCCTCAAAGAGCTGGCCCAGCTCCACGGCCTTCTTGCCCAGTGTCTTTTGCCAGCCCTCTGTGGTCACGTCTCCCCTTCTTACATCCAGGGCCACCATGATCCTTTCCCGGCCGTGACGATCGGCGAGGCGAGAGACCATATCCGGATCTTTCAGGGCTGCCGTTCCCAGTATCGCTCGATCTACACCCAGATCCAGGATAGTCGACACATCCTCCTCTGTCCGTATGCCTCCGCCCACTTGAATAAACAGGTCCAGCTTTTTCACGATCTGGCTTAAGATGGAGGCGTTGACCCTTTTTCCTAAAATGGCCCCGTCCAGATCGATGATATGCAGATGATCCGCGCCTTCAGCTACCCAGCGCTCCGCCTGCGCCAGGGGATTGTCCAGGGCCACGACCTCCGTGCCCGGCACGCCACCGACGAGCTGCACGCACTTGCCAGCGCGCAGGTCCACCGCGGGAAAGAATGCAAAAGTCATGCACACTGCTTTGCATCAAATAGACCTTAACAGTTTCGATTATTCTGAGAAAAATAGTGCAAGGATTTCAGATTGCAGGTCCTAGAGCAGGCGGGCTTTGATGAGTCGCACCGCAGCTATTGCCGCTCCTGCAGCAAATGCAAACTCGAAGCCGGGCACGCTATTTTCTTTTTCGTCATCTACCGAATCTCCTTCGCTTGCCGTGTTCTCATCCGCCTCATCGCCTTCATCATCATCGGCACAAACCGATTCTGCGCATGCCATGATCATGATGATGGCAGCGAGCAAAATTGCCAGGGTCTTCTTCATTCTCTTCACCCAAGGGGGACGTTGTTGTTAATTGTGTATTTATCCTTCGTTCCTTGTCTTTCTCTTCTCCTCATAATAATTGATTTTCCCTTTCCCGTCGCAGTAAAATCTTTATACAATATGCAAGAAATAATAAGTGTAGTATAGGTGGCAATAGTTTGTGAATGATATTTGTCATTTATTGATAATATTTTATTTAACTTTGCGAGAAATAAAAGGGATGACTGTTCATGAAGTTTGCAGAAAAAGCGCTTGGAAAGGACAGGCCGGATAGCATCGATAATGATGTCTCTTTGCCGCGGCGGCAGGAATACTATCCTTCACCTGTGGATTGGAGAGATGAAATGCTCTACTTCCTCCTGGTGGACCGCTTCTCCGACGGCCTGGAGAAAAGCCGGAAGCTTTTGAATCGAAAAAATCTCTGGGCAGCACGCCCCGACATAGCTGAAAAGCCCTGGAGCTGGCAACTCTGGGCTACGTCGGGCTCAGCGCGCTGGCAGGGCGGAAATTTAAAGGGAGTAAGCTCCAAGCTCGGCTACCTGAAGAACCTGGGCGTCACGGCGCTATGGCTCAGCCCCGTCTTCAGACAGCGGGAGCATGAGGATAGCTATCATGGCTATGGCGTGCAGGACTTTTTAGAGGTCGATTCGCGAATTGGCAGCCGCAAGGATCTTGTGGATCTGGTGGCTGCGGCTCACAAAGAGGGGCTTCGCATAATTTTGGACATCATCTTCAACCATTCCGGCTGCAACTGGCTTTATGCAGATGGAACGCCCGGCGGGATCTATGAGGCAGGCTACACCACCGGACGCCACCAGTTCGGCGCCTGGCGCGATGGCATTGGACAGCCAGCAGAGGCGATAGGGCACGGTCAGGATGGGGTGTGGCCGGGGGAGCTTCAGGATAAGGAGCGCTATACTCGGGCCGGCAGCGGCAACCTTGGGGCGGGCGATATTAGCGATCCTCGGGCGGAGCACAAGCGCTCCGATTTCCTCTCCCTGAGGGATTTCGACCTTGATGTGCCGGGCCTCTTAAATGACCTGGCAAAGTGCTACAAATACTGGATCGCCCTGACGGACTGCGACGGCTTTCGCATAGATACTTTAAAGCACGTCTCCTTCGAGCAGGGGAGAAACTTCTGCGGCACAATTAAGGAGTTTGCCGCCAACCTGGGAAAGGAGAACTTCTTTTTGGTGGGTGAGATTGCTGGAGGGGACTACACTGCCGACAGGTACCTCGAAGCGCTGGACAGAAACCTCAATGCAGCTCTTGATATCGGAGAGATGCGGCAGGTCTTGGGCGGCGTGGCCAAAGGACTGACTCATCCGGGAGCATATTTCCAGGGCTTTAACTCCAATGTAGTATTCGGATCGCACCGCAACCTTGGTAATCAGCATGTCTCCGTCCTGGACGATCACGATCATGTCTTCGGGGAGAAGATCCGCTTCTCGGCAGAGGCTGCATCGGAGGCCCAGGTTGCCGCCGGCGTGGCCCTGCAGCTATTCACCTTGGGCATTCCCTGCATCTACTACGGCACGGAGCAATCTCTGGGCGGGCCGGAGGAGACCGAGAGGAAATGGCTGCCGGACTGGAAGAAGTCGGACCGCTATCTTCGGGAGGCCATGTTTGGGCCGGAGCACCCGCACCTTCCGGGAACTGGAAGTCTAACTGCCCAGAGTGATAGCAGCCTGCCGGGCTTTGGGCCTTTCGGCACAGCCGGATATCACTGCTTTGACCCCAAGTTCCCTGTCTTTCGCAAGATTGCCGCCATGGCTGCGCTGCGCCAGGCCTTCCCTGCACTGCGGCATGGCAGGCAGTATCTGCGCCAGATGGCACTTCCGGAAAAGGGGATTTCCAGCTTCGACTTCTACGGGGCGGGCTATGAGGTGGCAGGCCAGAAAATGGACGGCCAGATCGTGGCCTGGTCACGCATCCTGGATGATGAGGAGGTGCTCTGCATCATCAATTCCCACGGCAGCGAGAAGCGCAGTGCCGATGTTCTCGTAGACGCCGGACTGAATCTGCCGGAAGGCAAGGGCAACATGACCGTTGTTCTCAATTCTGCAGAGGAGGCAGCTAAGCCAAAGAGGTATTCCGGGGCTCATCGCACAGGATCGAAGCTGCCAGTAAAACGAGCGGGAGAATTTGCTTTTGTCGAGGTCCGGGATCTCGCGCCATCCGAGGTGCTGGTGCTGGCGGTGCACCCGGATAAGGAGGAGGGGGCGGTGTTGTGATGGGGATTTAGAGACACGGCCTTTTGAACCTAAGCTCCCGGATTAAGTAAGCGCATCAAATAAATGATCCCGATGCGTTTTTGCCGTTATTACATAAGAATCCCCATAGAAGATACTATATTTCTTGAGGATTACTAATTAATCATGAAAGGAACAATATTATTTACGATATGCATCGCACTTTTCTGTGCCGGGTGTCTGGAGCAGAAGGAGGGCGCTGATAGCAGTGGGCCCAAAGCAATGGGTGGAGGAGCAGTCGAGAAGGTAACCATAACCGGTTCATCGACGGTATTGCCGCTAGTAGAAGCAGCCGCCGAGGCTTTCAATGACAAGCAAAATGATTGCCGGGCATTCGTCACAGGAGGGGGCACAGGTGCAGGCATAACTGCCATTGCCGAGGGCCGCTCGAATGTTGCCATGGCTTCCCGAGAGGTGACCTCTGATGAGCTAGGCAAATATGGCGACAGATTCCTACAGTTCGATATAGGATATGATGGCGTCGTTATAATCGTGAGCAAGGCCATCTATGACGCAGGAATCAGGGGACTGTCCACGATGCAGGTCAAGAAGATTTATGCAGGGGAGATCAAAAACTGGAAAGAATTAGGTGGCCCGGATGCTGAGATTTATGCGATTGGCAGGGAACAGGGCTCTGGGACCAGGGATACATTCAACGAAGACATAATGGCTGATAAGAAGGCAGAAACCCCGGGAGTAAGCACCACCGCGATGGGAAGTTCCGAGGTCAAAACGGCAGTAGTTGGCAGCAATAGTGCTATCGGATATTTGGGCTTCAGCTATCTGGAAGGCGGAAACATAGAAGCCATAACAGTTGATGGCGTTATGCCCGGCATGCAAACCATAAAGGATGGATCCTATAAATTGCAGCGCCACCTCTATTTGTACACATTCGGCGATCCCTCGTCTTGTGCAAAGGCATATATTGATTTCGTCGTCGGTGCCGAGGGCCAGAAGATTGCAGAAGAGAATGGATTTATCCCGCTATAGCTTTCGATCTTTCCTTTTTGCTCTTTTTCCTTTCTGACACAAGCTATATACTCTGTAATTCCCGGATTGGGTTGGCTAAACCATGCAGCATTCAATCAAGCGAACTCCTCTGGTGTAATTTGACTTGTTGAAAGGCTATCCGAAATATAAGATAAAGGTGGAAGTTGCACGTAGCTACCCTTATCATCCAATGAAAAAAATAGATGCCCCAAATCCCTATCCCGCTCCGCCTACCGTCGCCTCTGCCACCAGCAGATGCGGCGATCCGTCGCTCACGGGCACGAGCTGTCCCGCTTTCCCGCAGCGTCCGCTGTTGAACTTGAGGTCACTGCCCACCGCCTTGACATGCAGCAAGGTCTCGAGAATCTTGCCGGACAGCGAAACATCCCGCAAAAGCTTCGTCTTCTCGCCCTTTTCCACCAGATAGCCTCTCTTGGCATTGAACTGGAAGACGCCCTCGCCCGTGCTCACCTGGCCCCCGCGGCTGCCCGCCAGGTAGACTCCGTCTCCCAGCTCCTCGAAGATCTCTTCCAGCTTCCAGTCGCCGTTGGCGATGTAGGTGTTGCTCATGCGCACAACCGGTCTATCCAGGCCCTCGGTGCGCGCATTGCGCGGCACCCCGCCCAGTCGCGCTGCAGTCTCGCGAGTATTAAGATATGAATTGAGGATGCCCTTATCCACCAAAATCGTCTCCTGGGCAAGGCTTCCCTCATCGTCAAAGGAGTAGTAGCCGTTTTGCATCAAACTGGGATCGTCCTTCACCGTTACCAGCTCTGAGCCGATCTTCTGGCCCAGCTTTCCTTCCAGACAGGAGTCGCCCTCCAGGATTATGTCTCCTTCTGTAGCATGGCCCACGGCCTCATGAACGAAGACCCCGGCCAGCTCCTGATCGAGAAGCACGGGATAGGTTCCGCCTTTGGGTACATCGGCATCTAGAAGGGCTACCGCCGTCTCTCCTACTCCTCTGGCCAGGGCAATTGGGTCTTCCCGGTCAAAGAGCTCCAGGCCGCCTACGCCCGATCTGCCCTCTCCGTCCGTCTGGTAGAGCCCGTTTCTATGGGCCACGGCGCTGATGACAAAGCCCATGCGCGTTGTCTTTGACTCCAGATCCAGGCCCTCAGAGCTGCTGTAATGCGTGGTGAAATCCATCTCGGAGTAGACGGCCTGGGTGGAGGAGACGCCTTTTACTTTAGCCGCATCTTCAATCTCCCGCAGCAGCGCCACCTTCTCCTCCAGGGAAAGGTTCTTGGGATCTTTCTTGACTGGAATGGCCACGCTTCTGCCCGGCGGAGCCTCGGCCAGGGAGAGATCCTCGCGCCGGTCGATCTTCCGGGCGATGCGTTTGGCCAGATCGATCTCTTCCCCCAGATCGGTAACATTGTCCGTGGTTACAAAACCCCAGGCCCCTCCAAAGAGGGCTCGCACCGCCGCACCCTGGAATGGAGCCGCAGCTATCTCTTCCAGCTTGCCGTTGTCCAGGACGATCCTGGTCCTACTGCCTCGCAAGATGCGGATGTCGTAGAACTCAGGCGCCATTGGATTTCAGATGCTCCTGCTGGGTATGGAGATGGTCTCCGGCAGGATAATGCCGATCTTCTTTTCGGTGGCAAACCTCTTCAGCTTCTCTATCAGACGGTTCCTCTGCCCGCCCATGGCATACTCGAAGACCTCGCTCATATTGGAGACGGGAATGATCTCGATCATGCCCTTGGTGGCTTCGTCAATCAGTACATCTCCCATGTTTGATTTGGGTATGAGCACCGTCTTGATGCCTGCTTTCGCCGCGGCCTCGATCTTCTGCGTCACGCCTCCCACGGGCATGACGTCTCCTCGCACGGACAGAGAACCGGTCATGGCCACCGTCTGCTTGACGGGCACGCCTTCCAGGGCAGATATGACTGCAGTGGCAATGGAGATAGATGCGCTATCGCCCTCTACGCCCTCGTAGGTGCCGATGAACTGGATATGCACATCCTTCTTGGTTATGTCCTCACCCAGGAACTTCTTAATGAGCACGGATACGTTGGTGACCGCTTCTCTGGCAATCTCCTGCAGCTTGCCTGTGGCTATGATCCTGCCTTCATCCTTGGACTGGGCAGGCGTGATCTCGGCCATGATGGGCAGCACTATTCCCGAGTCGCCCATAACAGCCAGACCATTGACTCTTCCCACTTCGTCTCCAGAAGAGTGGAACATGCTGTAATCCTTGCGCCGCTCCATATAGCGGTCTGCAAGCTGCTGTTCCACGGACCTGGCCATCTTCTTGGCCTGAACCACATGATCAGCTTCGGTCAGGTTTGCCCCATTAGCGCGGGCTACATCTCCGGATACCCTGATAAGACCGCCAAGGTCTCGCAGCATTAGCGTGAGATGGCCCTTCCTGCCCGACCTCCTCTTGGCTTCCCGCATGATCTCCGAAACGGCATCCCTGGTAAAGTGCGGTATCTTGCCGTCTCTTACAATCTCCTGGGCCACGAATCTGATGAGCTTGTTTCTGTTCTCCAGGGTGTCGTCCATGGTGTCCCTCATGTAGACCTCATATCCGTAACCCTTGATGCGCGACCTCAAGGCGGGATGCATCCCCTGCACGGCATCCAAATTTCCTGCCAAGATCATGATGAAGTTGCAGGGCACGGGCTCCGTTCTGACCAGTGCACCGGAACTCCTCTCGCTCTGGCCGGTGATGGGATACTCGCCCTCCTGCAAAGCGGTGAGGAGGCTTTGCTGTGACTCCGGGCGCAGGGTGTTTACCTCATCGATGAAGAGAACTCCCTTGTGAGCCTTGTGAATGGCTCCGCATTCCACCCGCTCATGGGATGGCGTCTCCAGGCCTCCGGACTGGAAGGGATCATGGCGGACGTCTCCCAGAAGGGCGCCGGCGTGTGCCCCGGTGGCATCCACATAAGGTGCCTTCTTCTTGCTGTTGTTGTCCACCAGGAGCTTGGGAACCATGGCGTCCTCTTTGGGCAACATATAACGCAGTGAAAGGAATATGAGCGCTGCTGCAATGATCCCGAAGAGGAGCTGTCCCGTATAATAGGCATATACTATCAAGGCCATTACTATGAGCATTAAGAACATATTGCGCGTCTGGACCTTCTTTCTGGCCTCCATCTTCTGGGCATCGACTATCTGCTTTCCTCTGCCGGCAGGCACGACGCGAACACGCGGAGTGTTGTTATCCTCTGGATTGGCATAGACCAGAACATCCTGTAGCTCTTCCACGGGAAGCAGCTCGCTCATGGCCTTGCCGAGCATGGATTTTCCTGTTCCCGGCGATCCGATGAGCATGACATGGCGTCTCTGGCGTGCCGCCTTTTTGATCACTTCCACGGCCTCATCCTGGCCGATCACATGATCTATGAGGCTCTCAGGCACGGTTATACTGCTGGTATCATTGAAATCAATATCCCCAAGCAGCTCTTTCGACTCGTCTTCAGACGTCAATTTTTCGGCCCTCATATTATCCTTTAATCCTTCTTCACTATATATCTGGTGCCTTTCTTTCATACTCTTTTTGGTCCTTTCCATCTGTTCTTTTGAAATTAGCCTTTGAAATCTTGGATCATTTTAAGGTATTCTTCCCGCATGCCTTTGGACAGATGGGGCTTAATAAGCTCATGCGCTCTTTGGAAATGATCTCGCGTTACCAGTATCCTATCAATGATCAATTCTTCTCTTTTCATGCCGATCTTTATATGCTCTTTTAAAGCAAGCATCCCCGCTTCCCGGCAGAGCATCTCTAAATCTGCACCGGAATAGTCCTGTGTCATCTCGGCCAGCCAAGATGCTGAGATACCGGAGGCCGCCATGCGGGATAGATAAATCTCCAGTATTCTCTTTCTTGCCTGCATGTCCGGCATGGGAATATAAATCAAACGATCGAATCTGCCGGGACGGAGCATTGAGCTATCCAGGAGGTCCGGTCGGTTGGTTGCCGCTACTATTACCACATCTTTAAGCTGCACCAGCCCATCCAGCTCGGTTAGGAATTGGCTGACCACTCGCTCTGTAACATTCGTTTCCGATCCGCTGCCCCGGCTCGGGACTATGGAATCTATCTCATCGAAGAACACCAGGGCCGGAGCCGCCTGGCGAGCTTTGCGGAAGATCTCCCTTACGGCGCGCTCCGATTCGCCTACCCATTTGCTGAGCAGTTCCGGCCCTTTGACGCTTATGAAGTTCAAATTACTCTCGGTAGCTAAAGCTCTTACCAGGAGTGTCTTGCCCGTTCCCGGCAGGCCGTAAAGAAGGATGCCACGCGCAGGCCTAACGCCCACTGCTACAAAAGCTTCCGGATACGTCAGCGGCCACTCCACGGCCTCGATGAGTGACTGCTTGACTTCCTCCAGGCCGCCCACCTCATCCCAGTGTACCTCTGCCACCTCTACGAATACTTCTCTCATGGCGGAGGGTTCTATTTTCTTTAAGGCATCTCGGAAGTCCTCTTTGGTAACCCGAAGGCTATCCACTATCTCGGCTGGTATGTCCTCGCTCACATCCAGGTCGGGAAGCGCCCTCTCCAGTGTTCGCATGGCCGCCTCTTTGCAGAGAGCATAAAGGTCCGCCCCAACGAAGCCATGCGTAGCATCGGCAATCTCTTTCAGGTCCAGGGACGCATCGAGAGGCATGCCCCTGGTATGAACATACAGCACCTCCAGCCGGCCGGTTTTACTGGGAATGCCGATCTCAATCTCTCTATCGAAGCGACCGCCCCGGCGGATGGCAGGATCAAGGGCATTAGGCCTGTTGGTGGCTGCAATTACTATTACCTCTCCCCGGGAGGAAAGGCCGTCCATAAGGGCCAGGAGCTGAGCCACCACACGTCTCTCCAGGTCGCCGGACACCTCCTCGCGTTTTGGGGCGATGGAGTCGATCTCATCTATGAAGATAATGGAAGGGGCGCTCTTGGCGGCCTCCTCGAAGATCTGACGCAGCCGCTGCTCGCTTTCTCCATAGAACTTGGAGACGATCTCAGGACCTGAGATGGATATGAAGTTGGCGTCGGTCTCGCTGGCCACAGCCCGGGCGATGAGCGTCTTTCCCGTGCCGGGCGGTCCGTGCAGCAGCACCCCGCGAGGTGGATTGATGCCCAGGCGAGAGAATAGCTCAGGATGGCGCAGGGGAACTTCAACCATCTCCCTGATCTCTCTGATCTCTCGGGAAAGGCCGCCGATATCTTCGTAGGAGATATCCCGCACTTGCAGTGCCAGCTCTTCTAAAGTCTCCCTGGTTATGCTGATTATGGTCTCGGAAGTTACAATCACCGCGCCGGCAGGCATTGTGCTGACCACGGCCAGGTTGAGGCTGCTGTTGATCATCTCCACACGCAGCATCTCACCCTTGACAACTGCCCTTCCTTGCAGCATGCGCAGCAAGTACTGCGGACCGCCCATGAGCCGGATCTGGCGCGTTGGAGCGACAACGATCTTTCGGGCGGGTCTTGCCTCGGCACGGGTGACAACGACTTTGCTGTCAATCCCCGCACCCAAGTTGGCGCGGGTATTCCCGTCAATTCTAATGAGATCCTGTGGATCGTCAGGATTTCCTGGCCAGGCTATGGCGAAGACCTTATCTTTTCCTTTGATCTCCACCACCCCACCGTTTTCCAGGGAGAGCGAGGCCATGGCAACCGCTCCAATCCTGGCCACGCCCTTTCCCGCGTCTTTGTGATAGGCTTCAGCAACCCGAAGCTGCAGAGAGATAACCTTTTCCGGCTCTTCCAAAACCGGCTCTATGCTCGTACCTTCCCTCTCCATTATCTGATGCTCCATTCCTGGTTTTTCAAATGCACAACGCCGCGCTCTTCCAGCCTCTTTAGCCGGTCCAAAACCAAAATTTCTGGAACTTCCAGCCTCATGGCCAGACGCGAAGCATCAGCATCGCCGGAGAGGAGTGCCGTCAGAATTTCTGCCTCCAACTGGTTTTGCCCATAGCTTCTGGCCGCACTGCAAGCCATCTGTTTGATCTCCATTTCACGAGATTCGATCTGGTCCAAGAGTGTGCGCAGTTCAAGCCTCTTTTCCTCTAGGGTTGAGAGCTCGTCGCGCAAAAGCTTCATGTCCTGAACCAATCCACTATCTTCTACCTTTGGTGCGTCCTCGGAGAAAAAGGCTCGCACTCCATAAGAATGGGGCGAGACCGCCACCTCCAGGACCGTCTTTCGGACTATTCGGAAATACTTTCTTCTTCCCTGGTCCTGATAGCATTCCACCAGGCCGGCTCTCTCCAGCATCACCAGATGGTCGATGACCGCTTTGGGCCCGACATCCAGCCGCTTGGCCATCTCATTGAAGTAAAAAGGGCGAAAAGAGAGGAGTTGAAGTATGCGCCTTCTATTTTCGTTTCCCAGGATATCTAAGAGCTCAACTGGATCCAATATCATCACTCGAATTACTTTATTGAACTTTAAGTTAGTAACACTAGGTTAGATAAGCTTTGCGGTGCCCAGCAGCCGACGAAGTGAGTGATGCAGAAAAATGTGAATCGCCGCTCATTCATTGGCGGGGAGTAGTCATCGGATGCTAAGGACAAACCAGAATGATAAAATGCCGATTACTATGAGCAGCAAATTAACCATCTGAGCGTGGCCCACCCTCCAGCGCGCCAAAGCGAATCTGATGCTGATCAGCACATGCACCAGGAAGAAGAAGACCAGGTATAAGTCCAGCTTCGTGTGCATATATACAGCCTGCTGCAGGGGCAGCAATGTCCTGTTCCACCAGGCATATCCTGAGATGAGGAAGATGATCATGAAGATGAGAAGCATCCATGCGCAGATTCTGTTTATCTTGACGAGAAGTCGGCCAGCATTCAAAGCAAATTCACCTTGCGGTCCATTGTACTGCGCAGTTATTAATTGATGGTACAGGTATAGTATATATGCATATGAAAAGCTTATAAAGGAGAAGGTTAGACAGGGTGGTGTTGTAGGCAAATGACGAAAAGCCTATCGCTGAAATGTGGAAGTATATCGGAGGCATATTATTGAATAAAAAAGGCATGATTCTTTCTCTACTGCTTGTATCCCTCTTCACCGGCCTGTCCCTGGGGCAGACCGACAACAATACGAGTATTACTGAGACCATTGCGACAAATGAAAGTATCCCTGTGGACGAGACGGGTGCTGCCAATGCCACACAGGCAGGTGCCGGACCCAATCTCAACTACATCTGGTCTTTTACTGGCATAGAGAGCGACCCCATTACCATGGCCCTCAATCAGGAAGGAAGCGAGCTGTACGGCCAGGCCAAGTATGAGCCCGAAGGTGGAAAAGCCTGGAATGCGGACGTTGTGGGTTCTGTAACAGGAAACGAGGTAGAGCTGACATTGACCGCTCAGAAGGACAAGGAGCTTACCACCACCAAGATGACCGGCACCTATGCCAATGATACCATCAACGGTAATTTCACTCAGATCAGCGGCGGAAAGAAAGTGGGTAGCGGCACCTTCAGCGCCATGTGGATCAACCCAGATACATCCAGCTACACTCCCGCAATCATCGAGGAGCCCAAAGTAGAGACACCGGCGCCTGCCGTTGTTGACAGCACTGATGCCTCGAACGCATCTGAGGAGCAGACGGCAAAGCCTGCCTCAAGGTTCGTTGACGTTCGCCAGTATAAGGATAAAATCGGACCTGGCGGCGATCTGAGCGGCGTTCCACCCGGCATGGGCGGAAGCGGGCTAAATTAGTGAGATTTCGAGCGCCGGGAATTTCGGTGCAGCATCTTTTTTCATTTTCTTTTTCCATTCAATTGCGGTGAGGCTGAGAGAGTTTTTATTGTCTGGGCTCATGACCATCTTTACTTTGCAGCCTGCCCGTCTCCGAGGCTGCCTCTGAATGATTCGAGCAATGAGACAGCCTTGTAGGCAGCATCTGTGGTTGCTTTCTGCAACGAAAGCGAGCCCAGCTACGTCCCCAGCCTGAGCTACATCTGGTCGGTATCCGGAATTGAGGACGGCCAGTTGATCATGATCATGGTTCTCAACCAGGACGGCAGCGACTTCTAAGGCTAGGGGACTTATTACATCGGGAGTGCGGAGGGTCACGAATACCCCAACCTTCAGGTCGGGGATGAAGTCAAACCTCGCTGGTTTTTCATATTTTCTTAGATTTGATTAGCAAGGGCTCTCTGGGAACCGAAAACATAATTATGATAATTCTGATCAACTACAAAATTTTGCCCCGAATGTGGTGTCAGAGCAAGCCCATTGCCGGGTCCAACCAGAAGCGGGAGAAATAAAATTGCTGCGGCATTGCTTGCACTCTTTCTGGGTGTAGCAGGCGCACATAAATTTTATCTTGGAAATACCAAGATGGGCGTAATTTATATTTTAATAAGTATAACCTCAGTTGGTAAATGTTCAGTTGCTGAAGTGAGGCCGAACCGATGCGTGGACTACAATTGCTGCTCATCTTCTTGCCGGTTGCCCTGCTGGCACATCTTGCTGGCATAGGTGGGCTTCTCAATGCCACCTTCGGCAATGCCGCGGAGCTGATCATCACCCTGACGGCCATTCGTGCCGGCCAGATGCTGCTGGTATTAGCCTCAATCACCGGCTCCATACTGGGCAACCTTCTTCTGGTCCTGGGCTTCGCCATGCTCTTAGGCGGCCTCAAGAACGGCCGGCAGATGTTCGACCGCCGCCATGTCGATACCGACGCCACCATGACCATTCTGGCCCTGATTGCCATGAGCATGTGTTCCCGTAACTGTGAGAGAGGCCCTGCCCGTCCATGTTTGGAGCACGAACAAGGCTTTGGCCATCATGGGCCTTTCCATGGTCGGCATCGCCCTGATGAGCGAGCTTTTAGTGGCATCGGTGGAGGCGGTCACGGCTGTTCTGGGCCTTACGCCCTTTTTCGTAGGAATAATCATCGTGCCTATCATCGGTAATGTGGCCGAGCACCTGGTCTCCGTTCAGGCAGCCATGGTCTCATTGGATGGAGAGTCCAACTGGCTGGAAGGTGCCATGCTGCTGGCGGTGTACGGTATCCTGGGGCTGGCATTCTTCTTCTTACCATTGAAGCTCTAACAAATTAAGAAACCAGATAGACACCTACTACTATCAAGAGAATAGCGACAGTCTTCAAAGCCATCGTTTTTCTATCCAGCTCTTCTTGTAGAATTCCCGGAACAAACAGCCCCAGGAGGATGACATAAACCAGAGTTAGGAAGGGCTGCAAAGCAGCCACGCTGGAGACCAGAGCCACGGAACCAAGCGCATAGGCAAAGATGAAGGCCCCCCGGCCAAGGAAGTCGAAAACCTCATCAGCCAGGAGAGCTGAGAGCAGAAACGGGCCGCCACGAAAATATGCGGCAAACTCATTTCGGACCGACTCACGTCCCAAAAATGGCAAGACCGCTAGCATGCTGCCCAGAGATGACCAGAGGATCAGATGCCATTCATTCATGAAGGCGAGAAGGTATTTGGCGGCCAGGGCATAGGCGGCAGTAAATACCCAGAAGACGGCCATGTACTTTAGAGCCGGGGAGATGACGGCAGGCCTGCCCCCTTGCATCGGCCGGTAAGATATCAATAAGGCGCTGCAGACAAGCAGGACGCCTCCTGCATAATCATTGGCGGCAAGAGTCTCCCCTAAAAAGAGAAATGCGCCTATGAAGACAAAGATAGGAAAGACGTAAACTAAGGCCGCTACCCTGCTCGTTTCCTCTACCTGAAGGGCAAACAGGTACGCTGCCCAGAGGACCACCTGACAACCGCCAGCCGCCAGGGCATAAAGAGTCTGAGGGTAGACAAATCCCCATCCTAAATAGACCGGGATGGCCACGATGAGGATCTGCTGCATTGCCACCAGGGCGGCCAGATAGGCCAGAGGATCTCGCACATACCTGCCCAGGATGAACTTGTCGATAACTCCGGTAACTGCAAGAGCAGCTGCGCCCAGGAGAGAGAGGAAAAGCCAGTCCACAATTTAGCTTTGGACGGGAGAAGGTTATAGCTTTCGCATTCGGTTAACATTCTGCATCGAGCAGAGATATGGTTGAAATGTAGTTGGCCGCTGGTCATAGCCAGATGGTAACGAACAACCTACCAAGAAGCATGATCGAGGAAAGGCAGTATTCCTCTCGTCTATGCCTGGCTTAAGGACCCGGGTTTCATCGGATCGAGCCTAATCCGGACCACGGGGATGTCTCCGATCCTCTCCCGAACTACCTCATCCGGTGTTACCTTTGGATCAAATCCGTACATGGAGCGATTTAGGCCGCTGCCCAACAGGATCTGCCTTATTGCCTTTAGCTTCTCTGCAGTGTCATTGACCTCTTCCCCGTGCCCGGAAAAGCGGCCGGTGGGCAGCAGAACCTCAACATCTGGATTGGCCAGAAGGTTCAGATACCACTGTCCTTTTGTCTCTTTTCCCTGATAGCAGTAGATGTTCGGCCCGATCCGGGCATAGCTCACCGGAGTATAGCGAATCTTTCCTGTCTTTCTGCCCGCTATCCTCAGCACCATAATATCTCCTGCGAGGGAATTGGAGATGATCCGTCCCCAGCCACTCCGAAATGCCGGGACAACGATAAATCGATTGACAAACCGGAAAAACGCTCTTAGAACTGATCTCTTGTCCATTCATCTCTTCCTTCTGCTCTAATGCAGTTCACTGTTTAGCAGATACTATTATTTCAGTTTAGCCTCTACGGAAAGCGAATGAGAATTGCAATTGTGGACGGGGGGATTATGCAGCCCGGATGTGCGGGAAATTGCCCACAGGCCAAGCCGGCTCATTGATTCATAGGGCCACGTCCTCATCTGCGGGGGCCTTCGGCGGTGCGATTGAGATGGATAGCTATATTTGGGATGATAATCAATTATGATATAATGATCCAGAGGAGACTTATGCAATTAACGATAATAGCAATCGTCGCATTCTTTTTTTTATCGGGCAATGGGTGGGCGGTCGATGCCTCTCCCAAGGACGATGCCTACCACTACATGGCCAACGGCGTGGATGACCAGTTCTACAATGAGTGGTGGTACTTCAATGTAGCGGATAATGACACTCAGTTACAGGTAGTCTACCTCCTCAGCGATCCTGATAATATTTCCTCGGAAAGAAAGATTCTGGTTCAGGCTGTGGCCATGCAGGATGGCCAGCCTCATGCCATGGGCAAACACCACAGCCGCGGTTATGGAGGAGACAGAAACTCCCCTATGTTTGACATCGACAAGAGCGGCTTTTCCACAGAGGAAGAGCCGAACCTGCGCGTCTGGGGTGAGGTCGAGGACAGTGCCACAGGTGACCCTATCCGCTGGGACCTGGTTTATCAGCCCACGGCCCGCCCGTGGTTTGCCATCCCGGTTCAGGTGCATATCGGCCACCTCAAGGGTGATTGGATTAAGTGGCTGGTTTACATGCCCTCCGCTCAGGTAACCGGCACTCTTACCATCGGCAACAGGACAAAAAGCCTGCAGGGTACAGGCTATCACGAGCATGCCTGGGGCCGCTTTGCCCTAAGCGATCCTCAAATCACCAGGGCCTCTGTTTCTGTTCCCCTGGACGGATTCAGCCTGGCATTCGCTGAGATATTGGGTGAGCAAAGAGTGGCATTTTTAGGAGTAGAGAAAGACGGCAAGAGGATCGTCTTCTCAGAGAAGCAGATCAAAATAAATTATTCAAATTCAAATTACTCTTTTGACAGTATGACGGCAGGAATCTTTCCTGACGCTTATATTGTAGAGGCAGATAACGGAGACTACACCCTGGATCTGGCTGTTGATGTGCAAAAGAGCGCTGCAACAACTCTCGACTACCGGCCTCCATTGCCCAGCGTTCTCATCTTCCAGCAGGTCTCTATTTTGCAGGGGACACTTAAATCAAAGTCCGGCGAGAAGTTCTCCTTCCAGGAGCAAGGCTTTTCCGGATTTACAGCGCCAAGGCTTCATCCCATCTTCGGCAGGATCAACACCAGCACCAACAATTCAACATCCTCCAATATCACAATCGTTGCTCGAAATGAGAGGACCGGTCAGCAGAAGATGACCAATGTCGCTTCGAACGGTTTTTACAGCCTGGATGCAAACTTTCTGGATTATCTGGCCGATCGCACTGCTCCCTGGGTGGCTGAGGGAGATCGAGTGAAGCTGGAGATGATGGGGCAGGGAGGCGCAAACAGCACCGTGGCCGTCGTTTTGTCGATCAACCTATCGGAAGATCGGCAGGAGGTAAACCTCTAGGCAATGCCTATAAAAACTATTTGGCAATATAGAGGCTCTGCGGAGGCCCACCATTGAAAAAACTGAACTTTCCTAAGCCATTTGAGCACAATCATCATTTAGAATGCATCAGCAGCACAAATCGGGCAAAATAAGAAAAAATCAGGCTGAAGCTAGAGCTGGCTCAGCAGCGATCCGATCGCAGAAGGCTTTGACCTGTGCCTCATCCATGCTGTTCTTGGGAATAACCATGACTTGATATCCATCGCTCTCAAGCCTGTTAATCAGATCCCGAAACTGGCTCATGGCCACTTTGACCTGTTTAGTCAGATCCGGCATCTTTAGAATGACTATCTTGATCGAAGGAATGACCGCGTCTACGACATAACCCCAGCGAGTGGGACGATGCATCAGCACAACTATCCCTCTTCTTCCTAGCTCAGAGATTATGCCGTCAAACTTCGCTATGTCTTGCTTTTCAGGTTGCTTCATTTTGATTCTACCCCATACCCGATTTCGAATTTATTTTTATTATCATTATTTATTGCACGTTCAACATTCATGTTTTCGTCCATCAGAGCAAAAAATCGCGAGGGCATGAAGCATTACGCCTTCGTTCAAGGTTCCTGCTATCGACGGATGCTGCCCTCTTATAAATAGATCATTAAGAAATATTGAAGGATTAGTATCTACCCGGCGATCTGGCAGGTCTATGCTTCTGATAGCATTCGCTGCAGTATACCGGCCTGGACCCATCCGGCTTGAAGGGCACCTGTGTTTGCTTACCGCATTCAGAACAAGTAACATCTGTCATTTCTCTAGGACCGCTATTGTAGCCACTTCTGCTGCTACCGCTGTTATCATATTTTCTCTCAAACATTTAATTCACTTACCTTTTGAATCGATTCAAAGAATCGAAACTGCTCCTGAAAACATCTCAACAAATTTATTTGAATCGACGAGTCCAGCATCACATAAAGAAGCGCTCAGCATATATACCTAACGGTTAGAGCAAAATGTTATTTCCCCTTTCTCCTGCTGCTTCATCTTGTACTTTGCTGTTTATTCTTCCTCGTTTTCCTACCTTCTCTTGGTAATTATGGAGAGTATATCGCTGTCTTTGAGCTCATGATCCAGCCCCACCGATTGACCGGGGAACTTGGCGCTCTTGCCCCAGACAAGGGCATATCGGAAGAGATTCACGAAGTCGCGATGAAGATGCTCGCAAACCGATCTGACACTGCTTCCGTCCAGGAGGACCAACGGCTCTTCCAGGTCAGCTTTCCCCCCTTTTGGCTTGAGGTAGACGCGAATGAAGCCCAGCCGATCGTAAATAAGTTCCTTCATCTCCTCCAGGCCCTGGGTAGTGGCGCAAGAAAGAGGCAGATAGTCCCTGTTAAGCTCCTCTCTGATCTTGTTCTCTACGTCTCCGAATCGAAGGTCGAACTTATTTATGGCCACCACGGAAGGGATGTAAACCCTGTTTCCGGCCAAGAAATCCACCAGGCTGTCGGTATCTATGTCTTCGCGGATAGTGACATTGGCATTGACAATTCCGTAGGCGCGAATGATATCTGCGATCTCAAACTCCGTCATGTTGGTGAGCGGCACAGTGCTGCGTATGATTATGCCGCCCTTCTTGTCCTGTGTGATGTGAATATTGGGGGGTTGTTTGTCCAGCCGGATTCCCGCATCATAAAGCTCGCGCTCCAGAATATTCAGCTTGTAGTTGAAGACGTCACCCAAGAGTAATATTATATCCGCGGCGCGAGCTGCCGTTATGACCTCTCGGCCCCGGCCCTTGCCCTTGGCGGCTCCTTTGATGATGCCGGGCATATCCAGTATCTGGATCTCAGCGCCTTTGTATTTCATGACCCCCGGAATGACCTCCAGGGTAGTAAATTGGTATGCGGCAACCTCTGATTTGGAGGCGGTCAGGTGGTTGAGCAGACTTGACTTTCCGACCGATGGAAAGCCTATCAGGGCCACAGTCGCATCTCCCGACTTCTTGATGTAGTATCTTCTACCCCCGCCGCCGCCCTTGATCTTCTGAAGCTCTTGCTGCGCTTTTAGCTTCGCGATCTTGGCCTTGATCTTGCCCAGATGGTGCTCAGTAGCCTTGTTCTTCTGAGTGTTAAAGATCTCCTCTTCCAGTGCCTTGATCTGTTCCTCGATGGTTGCCATTTATTGTCCTCTTAATCGGCAGGCGGGCCAAGAACAGCGCGCCCTGCCATCAGCTTGAAAATGTTCTTGGTTCGTAGCAGCAAATGAGGCTTCCCCTTTATAAGGTATGGGTTTGCACTTCATGCAATTAAAAAAATCTTGACGCCAGACTATGCCTCGCCCTGCAGATCTCCCTCGCCTCGCAAGCCCTGCAGGGCGCATGTTCGGGCCGGTCGGGAAGCTGGCCGTCTTTTACCTGCCTTATTCTATGATTTCACGCGGCTGCCATCGACTACCAGTTCCACTCTTACCAGGCCATTCTTTTCTAAGCGTTTTACTGCCCCATGGACCCGGCCATGCGTCCAGCCTTTCAGCTTTACCAGCTCATAAATGTCTAGCCTTGGGCGTTCATCTATAAGCTCATACAACTCCCAATCAGTATCTCCACCAATCGCGCGCCGGGCCTGGACGGCTTCAACTGTCTGACCTGCCATACTATCTTATTGAGGTGCTTTGAATATAAACATTAGATGTTAAAATGGCTCGGAAAGCTTTGAAAAGGCTGGTCTCAGGTGGGTATGTGGCGAGACATCCGACTGCGGGTGAGATGACTTATCAAATGACACAGGCTGGGTGGGAAGAGGCATGAAATGCTGGCCGATTCGACCTGTTATCGAGCCCTGCCTGAGGGCACCGGGCCCACCTGGGCGCACCGTCCCCCACGTGCGAGTGCACGGGCGCTTGCGTACGGGCCCTGGAGCGAGCGGACCAACGCCCCAAAGGCAGCGCACGAGATGCGAGACGAGTCCAGGTGACTGGGCTGGTGTGAATTGCCAGACATCCAGGATGAACTGGCCCAGCATAGCTCCATGAGAAATTGCAGAACGGCAAAGGATAATTACTTTTAAGGAGAATATTCTGCCACATGAATCCTGCCGCAGAGACAAATCTATCCAAAGAGCTAGTCAGCGCCAAGTCCAGAGTCTATCGTTTCTCGGTAGTGATCGAGAAGGACAAAGACGGCTATTTTGCGTTCTCTCCTGAGCTGCAGGGATGCTATTCACAAGGCGATACCTATGAAGAAACCCTGGAAAGCATCAGGGATGCCATTCGTCTCCATGTAGAAGATCGACTTGATAGCGGTGAAGAAGTTCCTCAGCCGGAATCAGTCAGCCTGACATCTCTGGAAGTCGCCGTATGACGGATAAGCTTCCCAGGGTGAGCGCATCTGAAGCGATTCGAGCGCTGGAGAAAGCGGGCTTCTTTCTGGCTCGCCAAAGCGGCAGCCACAGGATCTATAAGAACGCAGAAGGACGAAGAGTCACGGTGCCTTATCATTCCGGCAAAGAGCTGAGTTGATGAAGTAGCAAAATCAACGATCAAGCTTCACAAAATTCCAGGCATAGATTTATTTTCAAGAACAACCTCTTGCTAATAGATGCAGCCGATAAAAATAATTATAGAAAAGCATCCCGATGGCTATGTTGCCTATCCCATCGGCATCAAGGGGATAGTAGTAGGTGAAGGCGATACTTATGAGGAAGCAATTGCTGATGTTAAATCTGCTATCCAGTTCCATATAGATACATTTGGAAGAGAAGTCCTTGAAACAAACGAAATCAGTGAGACTTTTGTTGCAGAAGTGGTTGTTTGACGAGGTTTCCCAGGGACGTGCCGAAGCGAAAGGTGATAAAGGCCTTGGAGGCTCTGGGATTTGAAATAATCCGGGAAGGCAACCACATTTCCATGAATAGGATAAATCCCGATGGGAGCAAAACGCCCCTGACTATGCCGAACCATGAAGTGATTAAGGGTTCCACGCTATTGATAATCCTGAGGCAAGCAGGAATTTCCAGAGAAGAGTTTATCGAAGTATTCAATGAGATATGATCTTTGCTACTGCTATGCGATAAGTCAATAAAAACAAGACGCCCTTAATTTTGGCGAGATCGACCTCTTACTCAGGAAGCTGCAAAAACCACAGTGGTCCCTGTCATTACCTTGGCCCGTATCCGGCTTTTTCGATGCAGAACCTCAAAAGTCCTTTATATCAGAGATCTCATAGTTGCCTTTGAGTTTGAGAGGATCATGAGAAGATCGGAGACACTGCAGAAACTGGCCATCCATCGTGATGATATTATCAAATTGGGCGTGAAGACTCTAGCCGTCTTTGGATCTGTGGCCAGAGATGAGGCTCGACAGGATAGCGATGTAGACATCCTGGTGGAGTTTCAGGATAAAGCCACCTTCGACGGTTACATGGATCTAAAATTCTTCCTTGAGGATCTGCTGGGTCGTCCTGTGGATCTGGTTACCAAGAAGTCCATCCGGCCCAGGCTCAAGACGCAGATAGAGGGAGAGGCGCTCTATGTCCCGGGATTACCTGCTCTTTCTTGAAGATGATCAGATCCTTTCTGACGAGGCTTTCTTGGATTGATGTTACGGGAGTCAAATGCTTCTAGGCCTTAGACCTGCTATTGCAGGCTCCATTCCTGTTATCTTGATTTGCTTGCCCGGCCCGTAAGCACCGACGCGCCCGCCCTGCCCGCAAGCACGGTAGCCTGAAAGAGGATGATCCTGAGCCACTTTGCTGCGAATCATGTGGATTTTTATGTGCAAAAAATCGATCCGGACGAAGTCCGTTTACCTTTTAAAATTCTGGCCTATTCCCATTCGGGATCCCGCTCGAAACAACGAGTGGTACCAGAGCGAAGCCTTCAGCCCGGCCCGTCCAGGAGCTTGAGGTAATACACTACAGCCACCACCAGTGGCACAAACCCGGCCAGCAGCGCCCAGTAGGCCCGTTTTAGATTTCTGTGCTTGTAGCTGACCAAATCCTGGTAGAGCTGCTCGGCAAGTTGTGGTGAGCTTAGATTTGTCTCGTAGTTCTTCGGCGTGAACACGCGCACGGCAAAGAAGAGACAGACCAGCCAGAGGACGATGGGGCTGACGAAAAGCACGATGCGAAGATTTGCCTCCGTACCCTGCACAGCCATGACTTTACGCAGGTCGCTGAAGGAGATGGCAGCAAAGTAGATTCCTTCCACCAGGGTCACCGCGCCGATGAGCTGCTTGGCCGCCTCCTCCAGCGAGGCGACGGACTCGCGGACGGCGGTGCGGGCCGTCTCCAGCCAGAACTCGTCCAGCTCGGTGATGGGCTCGCCGATGGCGTCCGGTGCGCCTGTATTTCCTGCCATGTCTTATGTCCTCTCGAATCTAAACCATTTTCCTTGTCGCTTCTGTCTCTCGCACCTTTGTTACGTAGATCTTGTTCTTAGTGCCACAATATTTGCACTGCACAACGAAAGAGACGGCTCCTTCGTTTCCTTCCTCAACAAGTTTGCCGTCCGCCAGCAAATTAGGGCGTTCATTCCACTGAAATATCCTGCCTGAAGCGGGGCATTTCTCATTGCAGCATTGTATCTTGAGCATGACGGATCTCCATATCACCGATTGCTTTCTATCCGCTCTCGATCCTTGCGAGCCTGCTCAGCAAAGGGACTTCCCAGATCCAGGAAAGTTGCCTCCGCCTGGCGAATGAGCTGCAAGGCAGCCTTGGCGTTGCCCATTTTTTCTTCTAGCATTGATAATTGTGCTTGAGAAGATGCAATACGGCTTCTTTCCCCAAGTTCTAGAAATATTGCCAAGCTCTGCTGGCAGAGATTACGTGCCTCGTTGTAATCACTGGTGAGATAGGCTAGAGTACCCATCTGGTGCAGCGAGCCTGCAACGCCACTCCTATCGCCTAGTTCCTTGGAAATCTCCATGCTCTTCTGGTAGAGATTGCGAGCTTCTTCATAGTCGCTAATGTCCTGGGCCAGTGCACCCAAATTATGCAACAGTTTAGAAATTTCGTTCTTATCACTCAGATCACGCAAAATCTTCATACTCTGCCGATAGAGTTCACGGGCTTCTTCATAGTTTTTAGCATCCTTGGCTAGAATACCTAAAATATGAAACGATTTTGCCATGCCGCTCTTGTCATCCAGTTCCTGTTTTATTTTCATGCTTTGCTGGTAGAGATTGCGGGCTTCATTGTAATCGCCGGTCGCCTGGGCTAGCATGCCCATCTGGTGCAATGTTTTTGATATGCCGCTCTTGTCACCCAGTTCCTGCTTTATTTTCATGCTTTGCTGGTAGAGATTGCGGGCTTCATTGTAATCGCCGGTCGCCTGGGCCAGCGCGCCAAAGTTGTGCAGCGAACTGGACACTCCACTCTTGTCGCCCAGATCCTGCTTTATTTTCAGGCTCTGCTGGTAGAGCTGGCGGGCCTCGGCGTACTGGCCGGTCGCCTGGGCCAGCATGCCCAAATGATGCAAAGATCTTGCTATACCAATCATATCTCCAAGTTTCTCTGATATGGTCAAGCTTTGAAGATGGAGCCTTTTAGCTACCGTATTATCTCCCATATTTTGGGCGAGGGAACCAAGGTTACGGACCCATATAGCTTCTTGCTTCCTGTCATCGAGAATCTCTGCAGCTTCAATGGCCTGATGGAGACGGCGATGATACTCTGTCCAATAGCCCATAACGTCCAGGTATCTGTCCAACGCGAGCATGAATAGCTGAATCCGATTGTGTCCCGCCTTTTGTGCTTCACATGAGGACGATTTCTGCTGTTCCACGGCCCAATCCATCCCAGCCAGAATATTCTCATGTTCCAGATCCAGCATGCTAAAATTGGTGAAAAAATTCAAAGCATAACCCAGGAAATACTCCGCTGCCCGAAGTCGAAGCCTAGCCAGGAGATCATCTCCAGCCTTCCCGGCAGCATACTGGCGCATAAGCGGATGCATGCGGTAGCGGTAGAGCGTGACCTCGTTGCCCGACTCATCCTGAGCCTCTATCTCAATCCTGTCTAGGAAGGATCTGCGCTCCAATTCTCCCAGATCGCTCTGCCAGTCTGACCGGCCTTCCAGATCCTCATCAATGCAAATTTCCCCCGCAGCCTCTTCCGTCATGGAGCCGGAGAAGACCGCCAGGCGGCAGAAGAGATCTCTCTGCCCTTCCGCCAGACTTTTGTAAGAGACATCAAAGCGCTCCGATACACCTTTGGGCGGATTTCTTCTCAGCTCGTCCCTGATGCTGGTCAGGCTTCTGCTAGTCATGAGCGCAGCAGTCAGCTTGATGGCCAGAGGATGGCCCTGCATGAAGTGGGCGATCTCATTCAGGCTCTGTGATGAGCAGCCTGCCAGCTTCCTTTGGCTCCATCTCAGGCACCCGGATTTCCTGGCCCCCGCAGGGTAGGCACTCCCGCGTGGTCACCAGAGCGGCGCTGGTCTGTGGGATGCTCTCCAGGAAGCGCCAAAGATTTTGATCATGGATGCTCTCGGCGTTGTCCACTACCAGCAGGCTGGATGTATCGTAATTCCTGAGATAGCCCAAAACCTGGTCGCGCTTCGCATCGAGGGGAAGCGTGCGAAGCTGTGGGCCAAAGACGTTATCAAAAGCGTTAAGCATCTCCTCCAGGCCCAGACGCTCCATATCGGCTGCGCTCCTCCAGAAGACGCCGCCCGGATAGCGCCAGGCCAGTCGTCGGGCTGCTTCCGCAGCCAGCACCGTCTTGCCGATGCCTCTCTGCCCGGTGAGGACGACCAGCTTCACTCCGCACTGCAGGGCGTCCATGGCCTGGGAGAGAAGACCCTTGCGCCCGCACGGCGGATCGCCACGGATGTAGTCGCCTACAAATTCGTGCTCGGGAAGGCCGAAGAGCCGCTCCGCCTCGATGCTTGCCCTCCCGGTGACTTTTATCGGCAGAATCTTGACATCCTTTCCCGGCCCCTCCAGCACCGGGATTTTCTGCAGTTCGCCGCCGTTCTCCAACCTTTTCAGAGCAGGCAGGGCATTCTGGAAAGCCTGGGCGAGGGTCATGCCCGTACCCAGGCCAGCGTAAAAGGGCCCGGCCAGGGTCATGGTCGCCTTTAAGGGAACGGACTCATTCATCCCCAGGACGGCTGGAACGCCTTTCGCCAACAGGACATTCTGGAGACTGGCTTCGCCGCCTTTAGCCGACTCACAGGCGCTCAGGAAGACCAGCTTCGAGGGATTGCCCGCGCTCATAACGATCTCCGCCAGCTCCACCGCCAGCAGGGCGTCCAGCTTGCCGTCCTCTCGCTCGAAGGCGAAGTAGCCTTTCGCCTCTTCTTCTTCCAGCAGAGCATCGCAGAGTCCGCATTTCTTTTCCTGAGGCGAGTGGAGAGCGCCGCAGTTGGGGCAACGAAGCCCCAACGCTCCGTGGCCGTCGAAGTGCACGATGTCGTAGCTGTTCAAAATCTCGGTGGGAAAGCCCTCCACCGTGGGCGGGCGGAGCATCTTCAGGAAAGCTGGGGCCTGGACCCGCCTCAGACCGCCCTGCAAGGCCCACTGGTCGGCGAGATTGGGCAGGTCGGGCAGGTCCAGAGGCCGGGAGACAATCACCAGAACGCGAAAGCCCTGGGAGGAAGAGGCATCTTGCAGCATATCAGTGCGGCTTGCGGTTACTATCGCTAATCAATATATCTATCAAATGATCGATGGAATGGAACAAATAGAAAAGATCGGATCTCTGGATTACGATTCTATCATTCACGTTTATCAGTGCTTATCGAATGATATACCGCAAGTGGGAATATCGTGATATTTGGATATTGAGAAAATCGTACAAGATTCTCAATTCCTTGCATAGAAAGAAATAGCTGTTGAAAGGCTTTTCCCATATCTGTATTCCCTTTCGCTCTATCTTCCTGGATTTGGGGCATAAATTCAGACCCATTTCGACTGGGAATTGAAGTGATAAGACCAATGATAGTCAATTTTACATTAGGTCGAATTCCATATGCAAACAAAATATTTTCCAAATAGCCATCAACAAAGCAATCTCGTTTTAGGTTTGCAATCACTTGGAAGTCCGGAACTGATTCAAACGGATACACTCGAAAATTGATTCGTTCTGGCATCAATGTATCAATAAAGAGTCTCAAACCATCCGTAAACCAGTCTTCCAAGCGAGTAATCTCTTTTATTTGTTCTAATTTTTTCAATTCTTCCTCTAGAATTCGCACCTTAGTTTTTTTTATTTTATCTTTTTCATTCATTATTTCAGATTTGGCGGTTATAAGTTGCATCTGAATATCTTTGAATTCTTTTGTATTAATGATTCTACATTTTTCTATATAATCTGAAATTTCATTGAATTTACACATAATTTTGTTGATCTGTTTATAATCCTCGATAGAAGCCCATCCCTCAGCACGAACATAAGATGCTCCCTCCAACTTGGATCTAATTAATTCGGCATTTAAATCTGAATCTGAATCGCTTAATTCATTATTTAGGTCTACTAAAACACCAAATTCCTCAAGTTTTTCTTCGATACGAATGAGCAAATCGTGATGAAGAATGCGGGATTCTATTTGAGATTTTTTTTCAGAAGATATATTTCCGAATTCTGGTTTCCATATTTTTAGGTCAAATTTATGAGTTTTTGTCTTGTCTTGATTTGCTTCAACTTCGGTTTGGGTTTCCTGAAGGAGACCTCCTTCTACCTGACTGAATATCGAAGCTGCTTTTTCAAAATCAAAATAAATTAGGTCACGAAGACTGGGTTTATTTTCCATATTCGATAGCGATATCCCAAATTATTTAAATATCTTTTGCATAGTAAATGTGCTGAAAGAAAATAGAGATTATACCCGTTTGATTTCTACCTCACTTCTGTGCAGCTTTCCATTATCAGAGAATCTTGAGCTAGGCTTAAAATAGGACGATCTACCAGCCTCCATTGCATAACAATCGGTATACCCGATCCTGGCGGGGAAACAAAAAAATACTCAAGGAAATAAACATCATGTCCGAGCTGAAGAGATGCATTCAAAGATTTTCCTCCTGATATCCATCGAGAGGTGGCCGATTTCCCATGGTTCCTGATGCAGATGCAAGCCCAAATCCGAAAGGCCGCCTGAAGATGGATTGGAAGGGGGCTTTAGAAGATATGAAGGATCAGTACACATCAGTAGAGCTGCAGCATAAGGTCCAAGAGTGTAGAGAAGATTGATGCACCTATTTGGATTTGGATACAAAAATGCTTAACCTTTTTCTAGGTCAAGTTACTCCCTTGCACCGCTCCCCGCTCGCCAGATCCTCCCGGAAGAAGTCGCGTGCCGTGCGCCTACCCAGCGCCAGGTCCAGCTTCAGTTTGGCGTAAAATGGCGCCAACCTTTGCATTTTTCCCGGCAAACCATTTGGGATAGAGCTTCTTCACTCTGTTATACCACAGCCACCCCAGCTCGTAGGAGGGGCATTCGTCTGCCAGGTGATGAATTGCACCTCTTACTCAGAGAGGTGCCCCTAGTCTTTGCCGTTTAGCACGAGGTACCAGGAATGTTCAACTTTCTTTTCTCTTTTCTAGGCTATTGAGGTCAGACACACGCATGTAAAAAATCAAAATATTACAATTATGAAATATATATTAGATGCTTTCGTTGGGAACTGAGAATTTATTTCTCATACCCTATCTTGCTGATTCCAAGATAACTTCGCAGTAATTAGAAAGATCTCTGAAATGATCCAGCAATCGTTTATTTATAGGTTGAATCTAAGCACGAGATCGATGAGAAATCTGAGCAGGCCGATTTATGCACTAATCATATTGATATTTTTGTCTCAATTTTATATTAATTCTATATATGCAGATGAGTATTCAAAAGGAACTTTTGCATACAAAGCGGATGTAGGGAAAAATGAAAAAATCGAACTAATAAAAATTCATATCAATGATGCTTTTAAATGTGCCAATCAGGATCTTGTCACAGTGGACCGCATATGGCAGGCATCAGAACGTGAACCGTTTCCGATAATTTATGAAAGCTCAAAAGGGACAATAATCACATCTAGCAAGCCTCTTGAGCTGGAAGAAGGCTATGTGCTATCAATCGTAGGTATTGATGAGAATGGCAATAGCGTGATCCTAGAACTAACCAAAGATGGAAAAATGCTCGATAATAAGATAGTCATACCGCCCAAGAATGCAAAGTACGCGGATACCTATGATTATGATGTTGGTAACGACAAACTTATAAAAGTACATTTTAAAAATAATTTCTGGGGTGCTGATCAGAAAATGGCTACCGTGGATCGCATATGGCAAGCCTCCGAAAGTGAACCATCTTCGATAATTTATGAGAGCACAAAAGAGACAATAATCACATCTAGCGAGCCTCTTGAGCTGGAAGAAGGTTATGTCCTATCAATCATGGGTTTTGATATGGACGGCAATAGAGTGATCCTAGAACTGATCAAAGATGGAGAAGTGCTCGATAGCAAGATAGTCATACCACTTGATACAGCCGTGAATGCGGATACCTATGATTATTATGTTGGAAACGACGCAATTATAAAAGTTCATCTTAAAAATGCCTTTAGAGGCGCCGATCAGAATCTAGCCACAGTGGACAGCATATGGCAAGCCTCAGAAAATGATCTTCATTCTATCATCTATGATAGCCACGAGGAGAAGTTTTTCTCATCTGGTACGCCTATTGAACTGGAAGAAGGTTATTCTCTATCCTTAGAAAGCATAGACATCGATGGCAATAAAGCGCTCCTAGAATTGACCAAAGATGGAGAAGTGCTCGATAGCAAGATAGTCATACCGCCTAAGAATGCAAAGGATGCGGATACCTATGATTATGATGTTGGAAACAACTCAATTATAAAAGTGCATTTTAAAAATACCTTTAGAGGTTGCGATGCGAATCTAGCCACAGTGGACCGCACACGGCAAACCTCAGAAAATGATCCTCATTCTATCATCTATGATAGCTATGAGGAGAAGATTATCACTCATGGCACGCCTCTTGAACTGAAAGAAGGCCATTTGCTGTCCATAAAAAGCATAGACATCGATGGCAATAAAGCGCTCCTGGAATTGACCAAAGATGGAGAAGTGCTCGATAGCAAGATAGTCATACCGCCTAATAATGCAAAGGATGCGGATACCTATGATTATGATGTTGGAAACAACACAATTATAAAAGTGCATTTTAAAAATGCCTTTAGAGGCGCCGATCAGAATCTAGCCACAGTGGACAGCATATGGCAAGCCTCAGAAAATGATCCTCACTATATTATCTATGATAGCTACGAGGAGAAGATTTTCACTTCTGGTACGCCTCTTAAGCTGGGAGAAGGCTATTTGCTGTCCATAAAAAGCATAGACATCGATGGCAATAAAGCATTTTTTGAATTGACAAAGGAGGGTGATACTGTTGATAATAAAATAATGATGGTACAATCAAAAATGATTTTGCCCATTAATAAATCCAAATGGAATGACACTTATACATATCATCCCGGAAAAAACGTTGTCATTAAGGTCCATTTTAAGAATGCTTTTAATGGAGGATACGATCAAGATCAGGCCACATTGGACCGCATATGGCAGGTCTCTGAAACCGAACCTTATCCGATTATTTATGATAGTTCCAATGAGATAACCATTACGGACGATATGCCTCTGGTTCTAAAGGAAGGGTATTTATTATTATTGAATAGAATTGATGAAGATGGTGTTCATTTATACTTGAAAAGAAATTGGGAGATAGTTGATAATACGGTCGTCATTCCTTCTGATGAATCCTGGGAGGAAACATATGTCAATTATATAAAAAAAAGCGGATTGGGCTGGATTGAAATAATAAAGGTTCACTTCAAGAATGCTTCAAGTAGAGCAGATCAAGATCTTGCAGCAATAGATAGGATAACGCAAATATCCGATGTTGAGCCTTATAATGAAATTTACAATAGTTCAAATGAGTCGATTTACAACTATACATTTCCACTCAAACTTAAGGAAGGATATGTTCTGGCATTAAGAGCAATTGATGTATATGAAAGCAAAATATATATTAGTCTATACAAAAACGGCATTCCTATTGATTCTTCAATCATCAGGCCAAATGATATCGATTTCCAATATATTTGTGCAAAACGGAATATCCCCGCCAAGGAGATAATGCATAAAATTGAGCGGGGTGAAATGGTAAAATACGATAGAATAACAGTTGATGGAGATCTAAACTTCGCTGACCTAAACCTTTCAATGGATCACTCAGAGATGTCTGGCAAAAGCCAAGATGCTAAATATGTGAATTCTCCAATAATCATCACCAATTCGGAGATCAATGGAAATTTAAATTTTAATAATATTATTTTAAATGATGTTGTGGATTTTAGAGGAACTAATTTTATGGGCCAATATACTAACTCCTCAGAAACTATATTTTTTAGTGAAGTATCATTCGTTGGCACTAATTTTGCTGAAAATACACAATTTGCAGAGAGTCGATTCAAAGGTAATGCCAATTTCAAAGGTGCCAATTTTAAAGGCAATGCCAACTTTGCAGGGACAAGGTTCGAACAAGTCTCAACATTTGAATCTTCTTATTTTGTCGGTAAAACTTTTTTTGTAAGTTCTCGATTCAATGGCGGTGCAAACTTTGCAGGAATAAAGTTTAGGAGTGACTCAGACTTCCGGTATTCGCAATTCTCGAAGATTGCGAACTTCTCTAGATCTCAGTTTGAAGGAAATGCTTACTTTTGGAATGCTCGTTTCTATGGAAATGCCTATTTCAATGATGTAGTTTTTGATGGAAGTTCAGAGTTTTTGGGATCAAAGTTTGATAGCAAGGCCTATTTTGAAAAGACTCAATTTATTGGAAATGCTGACTTCTCGCGATCAAGATGCACAAATGAGACTTCATTCCATGAGACTCAATTCAAAGAATACGCTTATTTTGAAAAATGCAACTTTAGCGGAAATTCACTTTTCACTTTGTCTGAATTCAACAAAATGGCACTATTCACTGGCACCGTATTTGAAAATGCCAGTTTCATGGATGCTCATTTTGGCAGCAATGCTTACTTTGAAAAAGCCACATTCGTTAATTTAAACTTAACAAGAACTGGATACAATCGACTATTTCTGCCTTGGAAATCAATAGAGAAATTTCAGATGTTTTCGTCAGATGAAGATGCATACCAATCATTGATACGGAATTATATGACTTTAGGATGGTTTAAAGAATCAAACAGCTGCTACTACGAATATAGAAACAAATGCAGGAAAAACGAGCCAATGGGCATCCAGAAGATCACCGATTCTTTGGAATGGTTAGTCTATGGATATGGAGTCAAGCCAGTTTATTCCGGCTTATGGATAGCCTTTTTTGTCTTTTTCTTTGGCATAATTCTTAAGGATAGTTTTTGCAAATACAAGCGTGAAGAGATCGCGGAAATCTTGGAAGAAAAATCGACAGAATCAAGCAACGTGATTGAAACTAGAATCATTCTTAAAGAAGAGCAGAGTGATCCAATTGATGCCATCCTATTCAGCTTAGCTACATTTACATCAGGATTGACTTCCTTCCTTTATCCAAATATCGAGTACAAAGCTAAAAGAAATGAGCGATTAATAATTGTAGAGAGGCTCATCGGTTCGTTGTTTATTGCTATATTTATAACTGCAATTAGCAAGACGTACCTAATTAGATAAGTAGTATATTTTTTTTTATAAAAATTAATAAATAGATGATCAAAAATAGTTATCTAGGTCACTCCTTTGCACAGCTCCCCGCTCGCCAGATCCTCCTGGAAGAAGTCGCGCGCCGTGCGCCGCCCCAGCGCCAGGTCCAGTTTCCTCCTGGCGTAAAAGGGCGCCAGCCTGCGCACCTCGTTGGCAAACCATCTGGGATAGAGCTTCTTCACTTTGTTGAACCTGAACCATTCCAGATCGTAGTAGCGGGCGTTCATCTGCCAGGTGATGTACTGCACCTGCTCCTCGGAGAGATGCCTGGTCTTGAGATTGGCATGCAGCCCGTCGTACCTGGTGAAGTCGCTGTTGGTGACCAGCCCCATCTCCTCCAGCTCGGCACGCATCTCTGTCTTGGGATAGGGCGTGGATATATAAAAGATGGGGAAGTCCACTTTGAGCCTGCGTGCCAGCTTGAAGTTCTCCCACAGGTCTTCCTCATCATCATCGGGATTGCCACCGATCAGGCCTGTGGAGACGATAATATTATTATCATGCAGGTACTGCACGGCTTTTTCGGCATCATTGGACATCTTGCCCTTGCCCAGGAACTCCAGGTTTCTCTTGTTGATGCTCTCTACTCCCAAAAAGACGCCATCAAAGCCCGCTTCTCCCATCTTGTCCACCAATTGCTTGCTCGATGCGATGCCCGAGGCAGAGGCCTGCGTCTTGTAGCGCAGATGAGTAAGACCGGCATCGATGATGGCCTGGCAGAGCCTCTCCAGCCGCTTGGGATCTAAGGTGATATTATCATCCGGAAAGAATATGGAACCTGCCCCGTGCGCTTCAGCATCCCGGATGTCCTCGATCACTCTTTCGATGGAAAAGCGCCGGAAGCGGCGACCATACATAAGATTGATGGAGCAGAACTTGCAGCCCTGCGTGCAGCCCCGGCTGGTCTCCACGCAGTCGATGGGCACATCAAAGCTGTAAAAGCCCCTGGTGATGAGGCGTGCATCCCTTTTGGGCATGCGAATCTCCTCCACCTTGAGCAGTGGTCTTGGGGGATTATGGACCATTCCTTTCCCTATCCCTTCGCCCTCGTGGTAGGAGAGGCCCATTATGCCTCGCGGACTTTTTCCGGCCAGCAGGGCTTCTACCAGCTCCCGAAAAGTGGCCTCGCCCTCACCGCGCACAATGTAGTCGATGAGCGCAGCATCCGGGCTTTTGCCAATCTCTTCTGCCGCAAGCGTGGGATGATAGCCGCCGAAAACAGTCTCTGCGCCTGCCTGCTTGGCAATCTTTGCCAGGGCCAGGGCCTCTTGGTACTGAAAGCTCATGGCGGTCAGGCCCACCAGATCGTATCCGTTTACGATCCGGCTCACATATTCCCGGTGGTTTTTCAGTCCGTGGATGTCCGCCACATGCACCGTGCACAGATCATCCACATGCGCCGCCAGCGAAGCCAGGCCCAGGTTAGGCACGCGAGCGATGCGATCAAAGTCGAGCTGTACCACAGGAGATGATAGTAGTAATACCTTCATCGATTTCCTTCATCTTTAGCTTTCATTCACTTTCAGCAGCCTAAGGCCTGCATTCCAGTCGAACTTGTTGGCCCGGCTGATGTAGGCGGCAACCTCTTTCACTCCGTTCCAGCCGCCGTATCGATAGGCATTGCCCCACACCCGGGCCGAGGTGCGCAGAGGCGCATGCCAGGGATGGACCTGCTTGAATGACCAGTCCAGGATGCCCGGAAACTCCTCAGGCTTGATGCGAGGATGATTCCAGACCATGTGCTTGCCGTCGTGGTGATGATAGTCGTGATCCCAGATGCCGAACTTCTCCTCGATCTCCGTCCACATGGGTGTCTGGGGAAGAGGGGTTATGACGCAGATCTGAGTAATGTCCAGCTTCAGTGCCGCCAGCTTCTTTATGTCCTCACGCAGCGACTCCTTGGTGTCTTCCTCAAAGCCTATCATGTAATAGCCCACGGTGCCCAGATTTCTTGCTTGCAGCATGCGCAGCGTCTCCAAAATGTCCTCAGTGCCTTCCTTCTTCTTCATCTGGTCCAGGCGCTCTTGATGCAGGTTCTCGATGCCGATGGCCGCACCCCCAAAGCCGGAGACCTTTCTGCCGTTCTTCTGCCTCATATCCGCCCAGTCGTCGATCTTCGTTCTCAGATAATCAGCCCGCGCCATGCATCCCCAGACCATCTGATACTTGTCTAAAAGCTCTACCACCGCATCGGCATGGCGGCGATTGCAGCCGAAGTTCTCATCCTCAATCAAAACCACATTTATGTCGTGCTCTTTGTAGTAGGCCAAAACTCGCTGTATGCTTTGCAGAGAGATGATATTAGGCTTATTGCAGAAGACCGGCGTCTGGCAGAATTTGCAGCCGACCGGGCAGCCGCGCGTGGTGAACAGCACTCCGTAAATGTTCAGCTTGATATTGAAGGGCGTATTGAGATACTCGATGAGCGGAGGGTGGATTATATCCTTGATCTGCCGTCCGAAATAGGGGGCAAGCTCGCGCTCTGAGTAGCCCACGAAGATCCTATCGAACCTGTCCTGCACCGCAGTGGTGAGCGCACCATAGTTCCCCGCCCAAACCTCGCCTGCACCTGCCGCGCGCGCCGCGTCCACCATCTCCATGGCTTCATGGGTCTCGCTCAGGTAAAAGGAGAGACCCACCACATCCCAGCCCTCTTGCAGCTTCTTCTGGTACTCATCCCAGGTGGGAAACTCCAGGATCTCCAGCTCGGGAATGTTCTGCTTTAGAAATCTCAGGCCGAAGGATTGGATGCGCGGCCAGTAGAATCTGAACCATGACCTGGTATTGGCTCCGATGTAGTCGTAAGGCTCAAAGCCCTTTCTATAAATGGTTGTGAACAGAACCCTGGGAGTCATAAATCCCCTGTCCCTTCCCCATGGAAGATTAAGCTTACGATTCTACACCTATTATCATTTAAATGTAATTATATATTTATTTTTTATTAATAAATATATATTGAAATAACAAAAAAATAAAAAATAGTAAGGGGATACTTATATAAAGCAAAAACGAATATGGGTTTATAAACACAATGTTAATTAATGTCCATAGTAAACTGATAAACATAAATATATATAATTCTAAAAGAATAATTTTTCTTAAATTACCATAAATTGAAGGGGGTTTATTTGTTACATGTCGGATAATTGCGCCCATATCTTCGCGTGCTTCCTTCATATCGATAATTGTTATTAGAATTGCAAATATCGATATTAAAACAGTGACAGCAGAGATGAGTACTGCGTTATCCTGCAGATATTTTGTTCTATTATTGGAAAATACCTCTATATTGATTTTTTCATGGGAAACTGTTGCTCCCTCAACGTTTAGAATAGGAATTGGATGCAAGCCGGAAGCATTATACCTTATTTTGATTAAGTATTTTGTTACTTCTAATGGATAGAATGTTAAATTAATATTTTCATAGTTATATTTTGTCCCATTAGCGTAAGAGATTTCATACTCCGTTGATCGATCAAATCTTATATTGAAGTATATTGGGTCCTTGCACCAACCTGATTTATGCAAAATATTGTAAGTTATATTTAAATCAATGCCTTTAGTTGCATAAGATCGATCTGCCTCAATACCCACAGCCACTTCAGGCGGTCTTATTTCAATTGTATCCACCTTTTCCAAATCAGGCCATTTAGAATCACTAAGCCGAAGGCGTGTATTAATATTAAATATACCAGATTTGTTTGATTGAATTCCATAACCATATTTTATGTTTTCTCCACTTTTCAATACTGGAACTTTAATGTATATTGTATTGTTTAAAATGATATAATTCTCACCCATCGGGTCATATATATTTTTTATAAAATTATTTTTAAAATTTGCAGTCTCTGCTTCATTAATTATGCGCTGGGTTGATTCGAAGGGATTTTCTATATAAATATGAAAGCCAGAGAAACCGATTAACTCATCATCTATACTATCTCTTATCAATATATTATTGAAGCTCCTACTACATCCTTGTATTTCTGTCTGTATATTATTTATTTTATTTTTTAAATAATAATCTTTATAATTTGGCATAATATTTCTTTTTATATTTAGATAACATTCTGTCGAAGCAAAATTTCCCCCACTGCTTGGTTCCATTGTCTGCGGACTTCTATCGCGAACGGTCTGTGGCGATGATAATGACAAAGCTTCACGTTCTGATGAAATATACGGATTCTTTATTACAGAAGAGCTTGTTTGGCCTGAACAATAAAAACAAAAAAAAATAAAAAATATTAGAAAGCATGAGAGCAAGATTTTTACTCTGTCTTTTAATTGCATTGAGTCTTATTCTCCTGCGAAACCGTGATTCATGAAACCACGATGCATATCCATTTTAGCAAGAGCATAGCTACAATTGATACATAGCGGCTCTCTTTGTTTTGTGTTATTAACCTTCCTGTATCCTAATGGAAACCAAGGTTCAATCTCGTTATTGCTTCCAAAAAATTCTATAGTTGCATTCGTGCTTGAAATTATATCCGTACAATATCTAAAGCAATCATATATAGTTCCTATTGCATTGGGACAAGGTTCAAATCTTTTCCTCATCGCGCAAATTTCAACATTCGGACCATTATATATATTACTATTTTTATTAAAAGGAGATCCGATTTTGAAATAGAATTTACCCATACCTACATTCGTGCAATCGAGCTTTATTGGACCCCAATTAAGTGAAGCATTCTCAAATCTCTTGACACCTAAGCTAATCTCAGAATTGTCATAAATGCTTGGAGGCGCTATAATGAGCTCTACATCGACGCCATATATGTTGCTCTTTATATCTGCATTATATGTGATATTATCTTCTGAAGTACAATTAATCGGCGTGGCCTTTCCATCTAACTGGAGATAAGGTTTAGAAGAAATATTGACATCATCGAGCCAGGCAGCTCTAATTCCCCACCATCTTAACTCGTGCAGGTAGGCTGAAGTTATTATTGAATAATCTTCGCCAATCGGCCAAGTAAATTCTTCCCAGCCGCATATTAGCGGATCGGATAAACGACTAGCTGTAATATTATTATCCAAAAATCTTAATTCGCTTCCGGGATACATTCTTTTCCCTTTAAATGAAACAGTACATGGAAAATGCATTCGGATTGACAAATTGGAATTTAATTGCCCATTAGGTGATCTTGCAGATACTTCTCCCTCGAATGGGGTCTGCCTGTCCAACGTCCAGCCTTCATTGATCCAAGGATAGTTGATTCCACCTTCAAATCCATCCGAGAAAGTATAATTCCCTTCTGCCATTTGGCCAATAGAATATATGCTTAGCAATAACGCACACGTTAGCCATTTGACCAAATGCAGATTTATTCCCTCCAGAAAACAGTCACATTTGTCAGCTAATAAAAGCTTTGGTCTTCCTACATGCTCACATCCCCAAAATCCACTCTGAAGGTCCATCAGATTCTGAAAAGGATGCTCTAACTTTTTTTGCTATCTCGTCTGCGCGTTCTTTGGATATGCCCCTCAGCTCATTAAGATTATATAATGCTTGCCATATTAGAGTTCCCTTTTAGGTCAAGATAATTGTTTCGCGAGAACGACCTAATCTTATACTCCTCAGGTGCTCTTCTCTTCCTTGCCGCGAGCCAGGAGGTTCTCGTAGGCAATAGTAGCCAGATCACTTACATCGATACCCATCTCTCTGGCGATCAGCAGCACCACGCCGTCCAGTTCCACCAGCTTTTTCAGGGAATCCTGTTTCTCATTGGCAAGAGCAATAACCTCTTTCCGGCTCAGGCCAGTATGGGAGGTGATGAGCCTTATTCCCTGATCCAGTATGCCCTCCTCCGTGGACGGCTTGAATCCCAGGGGAACATCCACTGCCGCAGCATCAAAGATCGCATTTACCATCTCACCTTCCATCTTGACCATGCCTTCAGCTTCCGCTTCCCGGAGGAGGGCTCGCACCTTCTCCGGCGGCCCCCATTTCAGGTCGAGGGATAGAGCAAAGATAAAGTCGCTGATCTTCAGGCTTGTCTTGCCGCGCTTCTTGAAGGGCGTGGCCACCAGAAAGGCTTTCTCTCGATCCAAGGAAACACCGACCTGTTGTTCTGATGCATAACAGATATAAACTAGCCCGTCGAGAGGAGAAGCTTATCATTTATTCCTTTGAGAGAGGATTTATAAATGGGGAAAGTAGTGGGATACTTACAGTAGTAAAATCCGGCGTATGCCATCGTGTGGTGTTAGATGAGGCTGATATACCCGATTATTATTCTATTCCTGCTGATTGCCGCCAGCTCCGCCCAGCTGACAGCAGACAAGGAAAGATTTGATGTTGTGCTCCATTCCGGTGACCTGGAGGAGAGAACGCTTAAGGTAACCAATATTGGAGATGCAACAATCTTCAAGATATCAAAAACCGAGATAAGCGGAACTGCCAGGGATTACATATTTCTGGACATGCCCGAAGAAAAACCGCTCATGCCCAAGGATAAAGCAGAGATTAAGATCTACTTTATCCTGCCTCCTGAGACGAAACCGGGAACTTACACCGGATTTATATATTTACTGGACAGCGCACCTCCCTCGCTGCCCATGAGAATAGACTTCGTTCTCACTGTCATCGGACAGGAGAGCTATGGCATTGGCATGACCATTGATGATGCCAAGTCTGCTGAGCTTTCTGCCAATGCCGAAGATATCGCTCAATTCGATCTGGCTGTTAAAAACCTGGGCGCTTTTAGGGATGTGGCCTCTATCGACGCCGGGACACTGCCGGATGGGTGGAGCGTGAGCTTGCTGGATGGAGATAAAACGCTCGACTTTCCCTACGACTTGCCATTAGACCCGGGCACAACCCATACCATGAAGCTGCAGGTGGAAACAGCCAAACCCGGCAAGAAAGGCAATCTCTCAATCGTAGCCACATCTTTGGGCAACCAGTCCAAAAATTCTTCTGTTGAGGCAGTAGTTGATTTTGCCGTGGCTGTTCGGGGCTACAACGTGAAAATCAAGGTCCCGGAAAAAATAGTGACAAACAAGACCTACAAAGGCTCCTTCAACATCATGCTGGATGTTAAGGAGAAGGTAATGGTAGGAATAGTAACGCCTCCTGAGCTTATGGTCATACCTTTAGCCCAGACGGTAGATGTCAGCCCGCATAGCCCTGGCATCGCCAATTTCACCCTGCTGGCTTCGACTGCAGGCGACTATCCGCTTGTCTTCCGGCTCATGGACTCCCATGGCATTCCAATGCCGGAAGAGATGGCATCCATCAAAGTGATCTTGCCGCAAGGCAATGCCATTTTGACGGGAGATGAATTCCTCTATAGCACTATCGCATCTATAAGCAGCTTGAGCAATGGAACTGCTTATTTCGACATAATTACCGTTGCTCCGGGCAAATTAAGTGAAATGGATCAGGAGAAGCTGCATGACTATTCCAGGATTGTGATTTTGGGCAATCAATCCATCGTCTCTAAAGACGCCGAAAAAGTATTGAACGGAGTCGAAATCAAGCGCATTGATGGAAATAGCCTTTACGAAGAGTGCTGGCTCTTTGCTGCAGAAATCTGGCAGAATGGAACCGCAGAGGTGGTCTTATCCGGCTCCAGGCCAGCTGACATATTCAGGGCCTATCAGGCGGCCAAGATGACAGGCGCGCCAATTGTGGTATGCGAGGGCGATGTGACCGATAAAGCCAGGGCCGCCATAGTGGAAATGACCAAAAGAAATGTTCCCCTTTCCAGGTCGATGACCGTGGGAGAGATTGGAGCCGAGTATACAAAGCCATTGCAAGATGCAGGCGTCAAAACAGAAGAGGTGAAATCGTGAGGCTGCAATATCTAATACTATTCATAGCAATCATGTCCATTACAGAGATTTGCCTAGCAGAGGACGCGCCCCTGGAAAGAGGTGTTAAGGGCGACCTCGAGGATGTGATTTTAGTCGGAGCAGACGATTGGCATGCATCCATTGCAGCTACTCCTCTCGCCATCTGGTCTGAGGAAAATCAGACCAGAACATTACCTATGCTGATTCTTCCCAAAGCGGTCCAGGCCGGGGATAGAAACGGCTGGGTTGAAGAGAGCGATCTGCAGAGATATGGTGCTTCTGCAATCCTTGGCACATTTAAGGCGGCGAATATCAGCGCCATAACTATCCATGGAACAGGAGATCAGGTAAAAGCTCTGGTTGAAGCAGCCCACAAAGACGGTCTGAAAGCTTACATTACAGCAACTCTTGAGGTTCCCGTTATCTCCGAGCCGGGGGCAGCAGGAGCTATAGAAAAATTGCCGCAGGCCAGGAAAGCCATGCTTGCAGAGGCAGGCCTTGACCTACCAGTGACTGACGATTCCAGGATCGATAAAAGCTTGCTTCAGGTGGCAAATCCCGAAATCGGCGGCAAAGCCTCCCTTTTTTGTCCTGCTAACCAAGAGGTGAGGGATAATCTCTACAATCTGATCGAAACGCTGATAGACGACTACAAGGTCGATGGCGTTGTGCTCTATAATTTTGGCTTTCAGGATAAGAATTATTGCTACTGCAACGTCTGCAAGGAGAAGTTCTATCAGGATACAGGCATAGATCTCAGCAAAGTCAATATTAATAGCTACAACCAGGAGAGATGGACGCAGTGGAAGCAGGATCAGCTCATGCAAATTGTAAATTATGCCCGAAATATAACCACTGATTTGGGTCCTGTGAAGCTTGGCGTGGCTTTTGACAATCCCTTCGATCGCATCCGGGGCTACAACTTCGCCGAGATATCAAAGGTAACGGACTTTTCCTTAATATCCCCACTCTCCGCCCAGGATGCAGGACAGGCCTGCCTTCTCAGCAAAAAACCGGTTTATGTCCTTTTGAGCGATGATTACCTCGCATACGTTCTCTCTACTCAGAATGTAGAGGGCGCGGTGAAGTATATCGAGGACCTCATAAAATCCGGCGCATCAGGAGTTGCCTTCGAGTATAACGTTGTTCACACACCCGTTTGGTCGGAGCTAGAGCCACCAACATTAGCCGCCCACTGGCTACTGGGCCAGTTAGGCGGAAAGACTCTCGCTATTGGAGAAGTCTCATGGAATTGCGACGTTGCGGTGCAGGCAAATAACAGCTTTGAGATGGCAGAAAAGATAAGCCGTTACTGGAAAAGCTCGCCGGGAGCCGTGATTGTAGGCGAAAATTACAGCGCGGCCCTTGTTGCTGCTCCAATTGCCTCTTATCTAAATTGGCCGCTCCTCTTTGTGGACGGATCACTGCCAAATGAGACGGCGAGCGCATTATCACGCCTGGATGTCAAAGAGGCTGTGATAGCAGGTCCAATCTCGCCAGTTGTGAGGCAGAACCTGAGCCAAATGAATATCACCTTGCATGAGGGAAATTCCGAATTCCTTATCGAGCAGATGAATAAAAGGGGATATAGTCCGAACATGGTGGTCTTTACCAACTCTCATGATCTCTCGCTTCTGCAGCCTGTGCCAAATCCCGTAGTAGAGCGAACATTTGTTAATGATCTGCTGATAAGAACCGAAATAAGCCCAAGCCAGGTGCCCGCAGAGGAGCTGGGAGAGATTGTAAGGCTCAACATCACTATGAGCAATACCGGGAAAGATGTGCTGAAAGGTGTGCGATTGGTGGACATCTTCCCCATGGGCAGGCTCATAAAATGGCCCCAGCCACAAAAGGGCGAGGTAAATGTTACCGATCCCTATAGCGGTCAGCCTTCGGATGCCATAAATGCATTCCTCAACGGGTCCATGCTTCGCTGGAATATAAACAGGCTTGAGCCGGACAAGTCTGCCAGTCTGAATGTAGATGTAGAACTGCTCTACCCCATGGACTCTGGCTGGGAAGAGAGGCTGGACACCGGGGCTACGGTCGCATACGAGGGTTTTTCCTATAACCATACCCTGGAGAATTTGGATGATGGGCCGGTAATCAACCTGACCTACCCCACCTGGATCTACTCGGGCAGAACGAACATATCCTGGAACCTTAACCGTGACGCAAGTTACACCGCCCTAAACCTCTACAGCCCGGACAAAAGAAGCGGCAGGACCAGGATCACAGATATCGAGCCTGATCGGCTCTATGATGTCCGAGTGCAGATGCTAACGCCAGGCAAGTGGATGTTCAATATTGAGACAGGCGACGGTTATGCCCAAAGAACGAAGAACTACACCATCGATGTTCGCTCCAATATTGAAGCTGTGAATATTACAGCATTCAGCCACACCAAAGTCCCCCGTCTGTCCCTGGTTGCGGCTGGTGCAGCAGCAGCTCGCCGGGCAATTCTGCTGGACGTGGCCAAAGACCCGCAGCAAATCGATCCTTTGATTGAGGAGCAAGCATTAAGGCAGAAGGTCGATGACCTTAAGCTCTCACCTCACTATCTGATGGTTGTGGGCGATCCGGGATCGCTGCCCTTCATATCCACCGGCCTAATTCAGAAGCTATCTGATATCATGGAGTACGAGGTCTACAGGGACTATCAATTGCCCATAAATGGTGAGAATTACAGCAGCGTAGCAGTAGGCAGAATCATGGGGCTTTCCGTTTACGATGCCTCTCAGCTTCTGGCTCGCACTCTGGCCTATGACCGGCTGAACGGGTCCTGGAAGAATAATGCCCTGGTCATATCTTCGCCGCCCCTCTCTTTCCCGCAGGCTCCCACTGCTATGAGAATCAGAGATTATTTGAGGGAGGCAGGGCTGCAAGTCAAGGACCTGCGTTACGAGGAGGCTACCTACCAGCAAGTCATCTCGCAGATGAATAACGGCCAGAACATTGTGAACTTCGATCATCACGGCAATGAAAACGCATGGCAGTTGTCGGATTGGTCGATGATGGATTCTTCGCTTACCGGAGCGCATGTAAAAGCGCTAACTCTTTCGCCCCAGACAACCACCTCAGGAGCCTGTGTTACTGCAAACCTCAAGGGGTACTATCTCAATGTGACCGGCACCAGGATGTACATCCCCATGAACCTGGAGGACTCCATCGCTTTAGCCTTCATAAGAGCTGGAGCCGTAAATTATATTGGAGAGTCTGCCCTGTCCTGGATCTTCGTGTCGGAAGATTTCTTAAAGAGGTTTTATCAGTCACTGGTCTTTGAGAATGCTACGGTGGGAGAGGCCGTTCTTGACGCAGATAACCTCTACCGGCTGAGGTTTCAGGGAGCAGAGAACATCAAGGCAATCTCCGA
>Ga0351927_1002_pt1 | contig 57064 bp, 58 predicted proteins | sample BONcelT113001D11_FD_206855 | JGI IMG/M metagenome (GOLD analysis project Ga0351927, IMG submission 206855) | Enriched cells from coal bed in the Powder River Basin, Montana, United States - BONCAT cells T11 rep2 HSBNCT.T11.300.1.D11 ...
ACGCTCTGGCGGGAATTGGCGCCATTTCGCTACTGGTGGGGGGAATTGGCATCGCTAATGTCATGATGCTGACGGTAAAGGAGAGGATTCGGGAGATCGGGGTCATGAAGGCCCTGGGCGCGACCACCAGGGACATTCGCACGCAGTATCTGCTGGAAGCGGGGGTGCTGGGGGTGGTCTCCAGCGTCATCGGCATTGCTCTGGGGGTGACTGTCTCCTACCTCATAGGATCGCTGGCATCTCTGCCCTCGGCCATAACCGCCCAGTCCATCCTGCTGGGGCTGCTCTTCGGTGTAGTCACCACCACCATTGCCGGGGTCTATCCGGCCAACAAAGCGGCCAAGCTTGATCCTATCGAGGCGCTGCGAGCGGAATGAGGCGCTCGCCGCTCGCCGGCGTTTGCCCAATGACTTGGATAAAAGATATTTTTGAAATTTTTGCCCTTCTATCTTTGGATATTCAACAGGAAAAACGAGATTTTAGATCGTCCAAAACCACCTTGCTTTGCCACGCAGAAAAGGATAACTATTTTGAGAACCTTTAATAGCACATAATTCATTATTGATAATGTAAGTAGATAACTTGATGGAAGTGTCGATATGCCCGTAACTTTTGAACCTCATAAAAGGCTGGAGCACCTTGAGGACTATGTAAGCAAAATTAACTTCTATTTGCCTGCAGAGGAAGCGAGAATACAGCTCCTCCGGTGCAGGCTGGTCGGCTACAGTTTGGTGGCCGAGATAAATGAAGACGCATACACCAGAAAGTATATCGACCAACTCATCGCCAAGGCCTATCAGACTCTTTCCACGGCGAACGGCAAAGGAGTTACTGATCCCTACAAGGATCCGTGCAAATCTCAATATATGATTCTGGATGAGCTGAGATCCTATGCCACAAGGGACCCGGCTGAGCCGTTTATGAGATTCATTCGCGCCGAGTTCAAGAAGGTCTTTGTGACGACTCTCCGTCTCATGACCGATCTCTGCAAATCCAAGAACAAATACACGTGGGAGGAGGTAAAAGTGCAATTGCAGGAGATCATGAAGAGCCTGAATGTGGATGTTACCTGGGAGGAGTGCGAGGCCCGGCTGGAGATATATCTAAAAAAGATTGCCCCGGTAATGGAAAAGTGATTAGATTGCAAATATCTCCATTACCTCTACAAGAAAAAATCAAATCAGGCCTATACCGAGAAAATTAATTTAAATTTCAATGGGAATCTGATTTTAAAGCTTAAATGTATTTTGAAATGAAATTTAAAACCCTTAAACAGAATTGAAACAAAATAGGAACAATTATTCCTATTTTTCTCTTCCAGGCCCGTTTTTGAGTGGACGTTCGTTCGCTATTAGCTTTAAATATCGTTCAGTGCCAAGATAAGTTGAAGAACAGATCGACAAGAGACGTTCTCAAATGAAGTTTCAACCAGATCGGCTCAATTGGAGTTTAATAAAATGAAGCATACAAGATTGTTCGTTGCACTGGCAGTTCTCTGCCTTCTGGTAGGTTGTGCATATGCGGCAGCTAAATTGATGCCTGCCGTGGTTGACGAGAACAAATGCATAAGCTGTGGAGCTTGCGTTGAGAAGTGCCCCGTCGGAGCCATATCCTTAGACGACAAGGGTATCGCAGTCGTAGATAAGGATAAGTGCACTGCATGCGGGAAATGCGCCAAGTCCTGCCCGGTTGAGGCAGTCACCATAGATGGCGCTTCAGTCGCTGCATCAGCTGGGCAGGCTCGCTCGGGATAAGGGCGATCTGAATGAAGCCCGGAGGCTCTACCAATCCGTGAATTGATAAGCCCCATGACCTCTCAAGCGCAGAAAGCTCGTGAAAGGCTGGAGAAAGAGGGGCGCGGGCTCTGAGATCCGCCGGGAGTTTTTACGCTTCGCATCAGGATGATCGCGCAAACTCTCTGGGCGCCCAGCCCATCCTGAGGCTCAAGATGCTGTGTCCTTCACAGTGGTTGCGCCTCTATGCCGAACTGAGAACAAAACACTATCAAGCTTCCCGGGAATAGTTGCCTTAACCTGGAAAAAAGGACCAAGGTTTTGTCCTTACCTTGGAAACTCGGCTTGGGTCGGAGCCTTGAAGCAGGTGCAATCAAAGACGCCCGCCACATCTGAGCCAAATCCGTTGCTCCCCTTCCGGTATGTATCAGGCATGGTCAGGTAGCCGCCGGAGCAGCAGGGCAGCCAGTCGTCGTCTTCCGTCGTTTCATCTACTGATGCCGTTATGTTCATCAGCTTCTCGATGTGGTAAGTTCCCCAGTAATCTTCATCAACGTCCACGAGTGGCTTCTTCCAGGCGGTGTTTACCATGAACATATTTCCATCGGCGTCTTCTTTGGATACTATATCAGGGTCTCCCTGCAAAAGCCCGATATGCGCACGGCCTGCGGTCATATCCTCGGAGATGTTCATCATGCTAACGCTGGGATCATCCTCAGAGATGAAGTCCTTAGCCAGGATTTCGAGTTCCTTGTCCAGAGCATGGGCATATTCCACCTCATGGTGCATCAAGGTGGCAGATCCACGATTCTTGAGCCACGTTTTCTCCTTCAACAGGGAGTTGAACTGCAGCGGGCGAACTGCGTAAAATCCCGTACCTACGCCGAAGGCTATTGGGCTGTACGTCATAGCATTATCCTCTTTCAGTTGAATGCAGCTCAACGCCTCAGCATGATCCGGATCGTAGTCCTCGCTCTTGTCGACGCCATAATTTGTCTCGTCGGAAGTCTGTGTGGACAATATCGATTCGGTATCGATCATGCCGCTTCCGTGGCTGTAGTCCATGGCTTCTACCCCATTATTGCCTATTCCGGAGAGTCCCAGGGTATTGGGCATTCTAGCGTACTTGTAGGTCATGAAGTAGCCCTCGCCGCTCACGCTCTGTTTCATATCCAAAGTGAGATTGTTCTTACTGGTATATTCTGCAGATGCAATACTGGTTAAGAAGGCTATTAATAATAATATTATACCTAACTTCTTCGTGTTTATCCCTCCTGCAAATTCCGCTTGACCTTCACCATAAGTGTCATCCAAGAAGGTCAACTAATGTTTCACTCTAATCAGGTATATGATATTATTTAATGAAAATTCATAACTAGAACAGCAATTATCATAAAAATTGTGAATCTAATATTGGCTATAAGTCGCAAAAAGTGAATAATAAAAAATGTCGGCTCCGATGGAGGAAGAGCCGAGGCTATAGAAAAAAGGGCAGGTGACAGGCTAAAGAGCCTTGCCGTTCGTCTCGCCCGTCCTGATCCTGATGGTCTTTTCCACAGGAAGGACGAAGATCTTTCCGTCACCGATGCTCCCGGTATAGGCTGCATTTCTTATCAGCTCAATTACTTCATCTTGTTTTTCATCCGGGACAACAATCTCTATCTTCACCTTGGGGAGCATATCCACTTTGTATTCTTCGCCACGCCACATCTGTGTTATGCCTTTCTGCCTGCCTCTTCCTTTTACCTCGATAGAGGTCAGGCTTGCATAGCCTGCCTGATCGAGGGCATTTTTTACGTCCTCTACCTTAGAGGGTCTGACTATCACCTGTATCATTTTCATGTTCTCACCCTTTCAGGAGAATTTGCCGGATGGCTTTCACCAGTTTCTTGAATAATAAACTCCGGATATGCAGAATATCCATGCTCGCTTATATCCATTCCAGCCAGCTCTTCTTCTCTTGACGCCCTAAGGCCGACGGTGCGCTTTAGAACGGCAAACAGAATATAGCCGGTTCCAAATGCCCAAACAGCGACAGTTGCCGCGTCAATGATCTGAGCCATCATCTGACCGGTATTGCCGACGATAAGGCCGCTCACACCTCCATAGGTGCCATCTGCGAAGATTCCCACAGCCAGCAGACCCCAGAGGCCGTTATAACCGTGCACTGCCACAGCGCCCACAGGGTCGTCTACTTTTAGCACCCATTCGTTGAACCTTATACCGTACATAACTATTAATCCAGCCACCAATCCGATTACTACCGCCGACCAGGTGGGGATATAAGCACAGGGCGCCGTTACTCCTACCAGGCCTGCCAGAGCGCCGTTGCAGGTCAGGGCGATGTCCACTTTTTTCGTCTTCAGGAATGTCCAGTAGCAGACCAGCACAGCGCCGGCAGATCCTGCCAGGAAGGTATTGACCGCTATCACGGATATGCGAAGATCCGTGGCTGCCAGTGTCGATCCCGGGTTGAATCCGAACCAGCCGAAGAAGAGCACAAATGTGCCCAGGACAATGTAGCCCACGTCGTGACCGGGCAATGCGTTGGGTGTACCGTCTTTATTGAACTTGCCGATTCTCGGCCCGAGGAGCATTATAGCCGCCAGGGCGACAAGACCGCCGACAGCGTGCACCACACCAGAGCCAGCGAAGTCCCTTGCGCCCACACCATAGGGCAGTGTTGACAGCCAGCCGCCACCCCAAACCCAGTGGCCGTAGATGCTATAGATTATTGCAGTAACAATTCCGCTGTAGATGAGATAAGTCTGAAGCTTGAGTCTTTCAGCGCAGGCACCTGCAACTATGGTTGCTGCAGTAGCCGCGAATACGACCTGGAACATCCAGAACATCATAGTCGAGACGTCGTAGGCATCTCCTGTGAGGAACCACCCGCTCCATCCAATGATGCTGTTGCCGTCTTCCAGACCCGCAAAAAGCTTGGAGCCTCCGAACATGAGGGCGAAACCTACCGCCCAGTAGGCCAGGGCACCAATGGAGAAGTCCATGTAGCTCTTAGTGAAGTAGTTGACAGTGTTTTTCACCCTCAGGGCGCCTGCACCTAGCAGGGCAAACCCAGCCTGCATGAAGAAGACCAGGAAGGCCGCTACGAGGGTCCATGCGAAGTTTGTGGCGATCTTCAGCCCAGCTACATCGTCGGTATAGGTACCGGAGCCATTCGGATCGCCGGCCATTGCCATAGTTGTTAATAGCAGCAATAGTGCAAAAGCACTTGCTGCAATAGTTGTATACTTTATTATTTTCATACTCTCCCACGACCTTGATGGTAGATGAACGGACAGACAATGCTATAAAAACTTTGTTAAAATATTTTCATACTAGTTATGAAAAATGCATAACCACATCACATTCTAAAAAAATGTGCCGATTATCTCTCTATAGTATGCTGTGTCGCATGATTATTATAACCAAGCAGCTACGGCCAACTACAAAGGCACGAAGGCATAAAGGACGCCCAAAGAGATCCGTGGCGGTCCTCCAGCCTATCGATCTTTGCGGGTTGTGGACCAGCCGCGCCCGGCAGCCCCTCGACCGTGCCGCATCCTCGCCTCGGGTCCCGGTGCGTTCCTGCGTCCGCCGCCAGTAGGCCGGGCTGTCAGGGATTGCGGCGCTGTCGTCAGGGCAGGCGCTCGTGCGGCTCCCGCATGGGCGCGCGTTCCCGCGTGGGGTTGAGGCCTGGGGGGCCGGGAGGACGAAGATCGGGATGTCTCGCCCAATTCCAGGAAGCAATTGCTATGTTATCGATCTAGCCTCAAAGATGGAAGGATTCGGAGAGTTGGGATGGCTATTTGAAGAAAGTATTCTGCAAAATTCGATATAATTCATGAAATCGAAATCAATAAACTTCGCAAATTGATTGAAAATCCGCAAATATTGCATAGCCTATCTCAAGAGAAAGCTTTTGTACCGTAAGTACTATCAGAATTCTTGCGACCAAATAGTAGCCTTTAACTGAAAGTGGAACGATGAGGATTGATGAGATCGAGGGTGAATTAAGCGCATTTCGTGGGAGAACGATGACAGAGATGGCCAATGTCCTTGATGCAGCAACTGCAGCATATAATGCATCAAATATTTGGATTTCACAACTCATTTATGAAATTCGAGATCCTTCAATGACTTGGTTAAAAGTCTTAACCTTAAATTATATAGTTATCAGTAGCGTTGCTTTACTATTCATTGTATTTATAATTATTCTATTTAAAAAACGTGACGAAAATAAAGATAGTGAGTATACCGAATTAACAGAAGATGAGGCAAAGACATATTTTGAGAATTATAGGAAGTTCAAAGGAGTATGTAAGGAATTAATTGATGATATAATGAATATGGACCCTGCAAAAAGATCAAGACGCATCCGAGAAAATGCAACAAACTGGCTCTTGGGAATAAGTGTAGCAACCCTAATAGTGCTTATCGGAAATTTTAATAAATTTACAATAATCGATTCAAACAGATCATTTATGCCATATAAACTATTATTCCTATTAGCCATCCTGTTACTGGGGATCTCTACATTCTTATTAGTATATGCTCGAAAAATATTGTATGATCAGCGCATCAAAATTGACGAATCTCTAGATTTTATTAACATTATTCCAGATATACAAGAGCAAATGAACCGAGAAAATTTAGTTCTCAAAGAGATAAAAGGTGCCCATGAATTAAGTGAAGAAGAGATAATCAATCTTGAGGTTAAAATCATAGAAAATACCTGGAATGATGAAACCTGCAATTGTATCAGGTATCAAAGGGAAATATACAGAACCCATAAGCCATTTAAATGGGGGTACAGGTTTTATGTGGTTGGTTTAGTAACTTTTATAATATATGTCTTTATGTTTATATTGCATTATACGTAGTAACGCCAGTGCTGCAACTATAAATACCGCCTGGCAGAAATAATAAATTATCCAAATTAGAGTCGTGGAAAATCTATGAATCTGCTTGAAGTCTATGGACCTGCAATTGCAGAGTACTTGGGTCACGGTTTGCTTTTGTATGACTTGGAGGAGTCTATTCCTATCGATTTCCGTTGCATACAAATACATAATGCTAACATTTATATCCATATTACATTTTTTGAAAATAAAGGATTTAGCATTATGAATAGAATGGATAGCATCCATGGTATTCGAGGCACTTTGAATGACGGACGCTTTTTTGAGTCGATTGGAAATATATTATTTCTTCAAATGACTACGTCGTCTGATAATGACTCGGGTCATGAGGGCTTGTTAATGCTAACGCAAATCGAAATCAAATCGATAAAATTAGCCAGCACTACAAAACCATCGATGCTCAAGTTTTCTCTCACAAATTTGAAATTCCTGGGAACCGAATTTTATCAACAAAAGCCTAATAGACTCGCTAGAAGATTACCTTTAGAATTTGACGAATGCAAAGTTACTATTTATCGTGAAGATAAATATAAAGAGCTTGTAGACGAAATGGAATCTACTAAAACATCCAAGGTAACTTCATATCTTATTACTCCTTACAATGGAAATTCTCTTGAGACGAATTTTAAATTCGTTAGACATCTATGTGGTTTGCTTTCCTTTGCAAAAGGAACAGAAATAACTTGGGCATATTTTCAAGAATTAGATATAAATGGAGAGATTATTAAATCGATTCATAGGTCTGGTATCACAAGCAACTTCGGGAATACAGAAGTAATAGATAACCATGAACCTGATGATTTGAAATATTTTTTAGAAACGGTCTTTGAGACCTATTTGAAGAGAGAAATTGATTATGAATTAGAGAAGATTATTCATGCGTTAGTTCAATCCAAATTGGATGGAAGTTTTCTAGAATTAAGGGCGCTGATAGTTTCTTCCGCAATTGATTTTTTGCGTGGAAAGTGGTCAAAATCACACGGTAGAGAAAAGATATTCGGAAATAGATTCAAAAAACATCATAAAAATATTGAACATACTTTAACAACTTTTGCGAATGACTATCTTAAGCCAAAAGATAAACAAATTGAATGCATGCTAAATAAGATACCCGAGCTTAACCGGCCATCACTGAGGGACATGTTGATCGAAATGGCTAAAGATATCGATGCAGACATATCTGGAGAAGAAATAAATAAGTTTGTAACAACACGTAATTTGCTTGTTCATGAAGCACGATTTGCCACAGAAGATAAGTATCTCGAATTCAGAGGTCTTCTGCATTTGGCAGATTTAATTATCTTAGCACTGCTTGGCTATAAAGGTCAATATGTCGATTGCCGAACATGGAAACGGACCAAAATCAATTGATTGTGATTGATATTCATATTATTTCCCATTTATCTCGCAGCCAATTCGAATACAAGATAAATTACTCGATCAAGGGCATAATTCCGGATTCAAAATCGTCGCTCAATTCGCCCTAGTTAATCTCTCCTCATACCTTTTCACAATCCCTCTGCACAAATCCGATATCTTCCGCCCTCTTCTCAAATAGTTCCTTATAACCCCGCCCCCACCGCTATCTTGGAGGTGAGGCGGCGAAGACTACCACAGACACGGGCAAGCACTCCTTTCAAGAGCTTATTCCTCAAAGTTGGGGCCTCTCTCCCAACTTTCTGGCTTAACAGGAGAGATTGTGAAAAAAATCCGCAGCTCCCCTGACTTAAATCTTAAAAAAAAAATTAAAATTAAACTAGGTGAAATATGAGGCAAATAGCCATCTACGGAAAAGGCGGCATTGGCAAGTCGACCACCACCCAGAATCTCACTGCAGCTCTGTCTACCATGGGAAAGAAGATCATGCAGATAGGCTGCGATCCCAAAGCAGACTCCGTGAAGATGCTCATGAACGGCAGAAGGCAGCCTTCCGTTCTGGACACTTTGAGAAAAGAAGGCGAGGTACAACTGGAAGACGTACTTAAGGTCGGTTTCGGCGGCATAAGATGCGTTGAGTCCGGCGGACCGGAACCTGGCGTGGGCTGCGCCGGCCGGGGCATAATCACCTCCATTGGGCTACTGGAGAACTTAGGAGCCTATACCGACGACCTGGACTACGTATTCTACGATGTCCTGGGCGACGTGGTCTGCGGCGGATTCGCCATGCCCATCCGGGAGGGAAAGGCCCAGGAGATCTACATCGTGGCCTCAGGCGAGATGATGGCCCTTTATGCGGCCAACAACATCTGCAAGGGCATCCAGAAGTTCGCCGAATCGGGCGGAACGCGCCTGGGCGGCATCATCTGCAACTCCCGCAATGTCGACAGAGAAAAGGAGCTGGTAGGGGCCTTTGCCAAGAAGATTGGCAGCCAGATGATCCAGTTCGTGCCCAGAGACAACGTCGTCCACCAGTCCGAGATCCACAAGAAGACGGTCATCGAGTATGCCCCTGACTCCGATCAGGCCAAGGCTTACCTAGCGTTGGCCAAGGCAATAGATGAAAACAAGATGTTCGTGATCCCTCAGCCCATGGAATATGAAGAGCTGGAGCAGGTTATGATGGAATGGGGTGTAATGGAATGAAAATGATCCGCGCCGTCATCAGGCCTGAGGCCGTAGACAAGGTCGCCGATAATCTGGAAGCAGGCGGATTTACCGCCCTCACCCGCATCGAGGTCTTCGGCAGAGGCAAGCAGAAAGGCATCAAGGTAGGCAATGTGGTCTATGACAATTTGCCAAAGACCATGCTTATGCTGGTGGTGGGTGATGACCAAATGGAAAAGGCCGTCGGGATAATCGAAGATTCCGCCCGAACCGGAAACATTGGCGATGGCAAGATCTTCATCACCTCAGTCGAGGAGGCCTACACCATCCGAACCGGCCAGCGAGGGCTTTAGAAATGAAAGAAGTCCTGGCCATCATCCAAATGAACAAGATGGAGAGCACCAAAGACGCCCTGGACGTCATCGGCATTCCCTCCATCACGGTTTACAAGGCCACTGGGCGGGGAAAGCAGCGCGGCCTGCAGATCCCGCATCCTTCCCAGCTCGATCAGTCGGGTCAAAAGAGCATGAAGTATGTCCCCAAGAGAATGATCTCGATTATGGTGGAAGATGAATTCGTTCCGGCTGTGGTGGCAATTATCACTGTAGTCAACCGCACCGGCAACTTCGGCGATGGCAGGATCTTCGTCTGTCCCGTGGATGAATCCATCCGGATAAGAACCGGCGAGAGAGGGAGCGTGGCCATATCATGAGCGGAGTCGAGAAAACAGCGGAGAATGTAGTCGAAATAGCGGGCGAGAGCGCAAGGCAACCGGTAACCGTTGCCCACAGCAAGCAGGTTGTAGAGGGAATGCTGCAAAGCTTTCCCAAAAAGACGGGCGAGGTGCGCAGGAAGCACGTGGTTGTCAAAGATGCTTGCGAGGTCGAGCAGAAGATCGAGGCCAACAGCCGCACAGTTCCCGGCATCCTCACCAATCGAGGCTGCGCCTACGCCGGCTCCAAGGGTGTGGTCTTCGGGCCCATCAAGGATATGCTGCATATAACACACGGCCCCATCGGCTGTGCCTACTTCACCTGGGGCAGCCGCCGCAACCTCATGAGAGCGGAAGAGGGCAGAGACTGCTTCGCCGGCTACTGCCTGAGCACGGACGTCAAGGAGACGGATATCGTCTTTGGAGCAGAGAAAAAGCTGGCTGCAGCCATTCGGGAAGCCTATGCCATCTTCAAGCCCGAGTGTATCTCGGTCTTCTGCACCTGCCCCATCGGCCTTATCGGCGACGACATCGAATCCGTCTGCCGAAAAGCAGAGTCGGATCTGAGGATCAAGGTCATTCCCGTAAGATGCGAGGGCTACCGCGGAGTTTCCCAGTCGGCAGGTCACCACATTGCCTCCAATGCCCTGATGGAACATCTGGTAGGCACGGAAGAGCTGGAGGACCCCGGACCCTTCGACGTCAACGTCTTCGGCGAGTACAACATCGGCGGAGACTACTGGGTAGTCAAGGATCTACTGGAGAGGGTAGGCTACCGCATCGTCAGCCCCTTCACAGGCGACGCCTCCTTTCACGATATCGCCAAAGCCCACCGGGCCAAGCTGAACATCCTGCTCTGCCACCGCTCCATCAACTACACCAACCGCATGATGGAGGAGAAGTACGGCATCCCCTGGCTGAAGGTCAACTACCTGGGCGTGGAAGACACCATCAAGACCCTGCGGGATATGGCCGCCTTCTTCGACAATCCCGATCTGACCCGGAGGACGGAGGCTGTTATCGCCGAGGAGATGGCCCGCGTCCAGCCGGTCATTGATATGTATCGACAAAGGCTGGCGGGAAAGAGGGTCATGATCCTGGTGGGAGGATCACGTGCTCACCATGTCAGGAATATGTTCGAGACCCTGGGAATGGACGTGGTCGTGGCAGGCTACGAGTTCGCCCACCGGGACGATTATGAGGGCAGAGGCGTCCTCTCCAGCATCGTTCATACCGGACAGTCCAAGATCCTAGCCGATATCCACTACAAACGCGATCCAAGCGTAGTCTCGCCCTACGACGATGCTTCCATCCAGAAGAAGAAGGAAAAAATTCCAAGGCTCATGGATTACGAGGGCCTGCTGCCCCATATGAAAGAAGGCCAGATCATGATCGATGACTACAGCCATCATGAGTGCGAACGTCTGGTGAAAGATCTGGGAATAGATCTCTTCTGTTCCGGAGTCAAAGACAAGTACGTCTTCCAGAAGATGCACATTCCCTCCCGGCAGATGCACTCATACGACTACAGCGGCCCATACACCGGCTTTGACGGCTTTATACAGTTCGCCAAGGACATCGACATGTCCGTGAACAGCCCTACCTGGAAGTTCATAAACCCACCCTGGAGGCAAGAGACAAATGCTTGATTATACCCCAAAAGAGATGGCACAGCGGGAAACGCTGGTCATAAATCCGGCCAAGATCTGTCAGCCCATTGGCGCCATCCTGGCTTACAAAGGCATCCACAACTGCATGCCCATAACTCACGGCTCGCAGGGCTGCTCATCATACCTGCGCATGATGCTGGCCCGCCACTACCGTGAGCCCACGCTGGCGGCAACCTCTTCCTTCACCGAGGACTCTGTAGTCTTCGGCGGCAGAAACAACCTCAAGGAGGCCGTGGACAATGTCATCAACATCTACCACCCCGATGTGCTGGCCATCAACACCACCTGCTCCTCTGAAACCATAGGCGACGATGTTAACAGCTTCATGGAGGAGATCAAAGAAGAGGAGTTCTTCGATTCCCATGTGCGCGTGGTAATAGCCAGTACTCCCAGCTACGTCGGCTCGCACGTCACAGGCTACGACAATGCTGTGAAGGCCATAGTGCAGAGCTTCGCTCGAAAAAGCAAACCCAACGGCAAATTGAATGTCATTCCCGGCTTCGTGGACCCGGGAGATATCCGTGAGATCAAGAGAATTCTGACGATCATGGGCGTTCCCCATATCGTATTCCCCGATACCACCGATGTCTTCGATGCGCCCCTCTCGCCAGAGTCAGGCGGCCTGTACCCGCCGGGCGGAACCAGTATCCCGGATCTGATAGATGCCGGCAACTCCCGCGCCACCATTGCCCTGGGAAGAACGGCTGGTGCCGCGGGAGCTGTGATCTTGAAAGGCAAGTTTTGCATACCTGCGGTCATCGGCCCCATGCCCATAGGCATCCGCAATACCGATGCCTTTGTGATGAATGTCTCGAGCCTCATGGGCGTCCCCATACCAGCAGAGATCGAGTACGAACGAGGCCGTCTGGTGGACATGATGACTGATGCTCATCTCCACTTCCATGCCAAGAGCTTGGCCATCTTCGGAGATCCAGATACGATCATAGGTCTGCTCAGCCTGGCTGTAGAGATGGGTATGAATCCCGTCTTTGCTTTGACCGGCACTCCGGACAAAAAGTTCGCAGAAGAGGTGCACAGTATTGCCCCGAACTGCGAGGCCATTATCGGAGACACCTTCCTCCTGCACCAGAAGATTAAGAACCACCCCGTAGATATGCTCATCGGCAACAGCTTCGGCAAGTTGATCGCCCGGGCTGAAGATATCCCTCTGGTGCGAGTGGGCTTCCCCATCACCGATCGCGCCAATTTGCACTACTTCCCGGTCATCGGTTATGCGGGTGCGGCAAGACTGGTGGAGATGATCGGCAACACCTTCCTGGAAAGACAGGATCGGGACGCGGATGATACGCACTTCGAGATGATTCTCTAAGCGCCTTGAGAATTGTGCTCCTAAAGTTTTGATATAAGAAAACGAAAACAGCCGAGGAAGAAATGATTGTAAAGGTCTTTGAGGGTAGGGAGGGGCACATCCAGCAGAAAGGCGACGGCCTCCCCCTGGCCTGCAATAATGAGAGCCTGGCCGGTGCCGTGAGCCAGAGAGCCTGCGTCTACTCCGGAGCTCGAGTGGTGCTCAATCCCATCACTGACGCTCTGCATCTGGTGCATGGGCCCATAGGCTGTGCCAGCTACACCTGGGACATTAGGGGCAGTACCTCCTCCGGCCCCGATCTCTATCGCAATAGCTTCTCTACAGACATGAAGGAACTGGATGTGGTCTTTGGCGGCGAGAAGAAGCTGGCTGCAAGCCTGCGGGAGCTGGCGGAAAGGTATCATCCGCCGGCCATCTTTGTCTATTCCACCTGCATTGTGGGCATCATCGGAGATGATTTGCGGTCCGTCTGCCGAAGGGCGAGCGAAGAACTGGGCATTCCCGTCCTGCCCGTAAAGTCGGAGGGATTTCGAGGAAACAAGAACGAGGGCTACAAAGCAGCCTGCAACGCTCTAAATGAGCTGATTGGAACCCGGAATTATACACCAAGCCACCCTTCTATCAACCTGCTGGGTGAGTATAATGTGGCGGGCGACCTCTGGTTTGTCAAGCCCTTCTTCTTGGAGATGGGAATCGAGGTCGTAGCTGCGCTCACCGGCGACGCTCGTGTAGCCGAGATAGAGAGGGCTCATACCGCACAGCTTAATCTGGTGCAGTGCAGCGGCTCCATGACCTATCTTGCCAAGAAGATGGAAGAAAAATATGGTATTCCATATCGACGAATAAGCTTCTTCGGCCTGCAGGACATGTCAAACGCTCTGCGTACTGTTGCGGAGTTTTTCGCCTCGCCAGAACTGAAGCAGAAGGCGGAGGAGATAATCCGTCGTGAAACGGCGCGGGTGATGCCCCAGATCGAAGCTTATCGGGCGAAAGTTGCCGGAAGGAAAGCTGCCATTTACATGGGCGGCGCAGCCAAGGCCGTCTCCCTGGTGCGGGCTTTTCAGGAGCTGGGAATGGAGGTGGTGATAATAGGAACGCAGACGGGTGATAGAGACGACTATCAGAAGATCGCGTGTATCGTAAAGAACGGCACCGTGATCATCGACGATGCCAATCCCCTGGAGCTGAAGGAGCTTCTCTTCAAGCAGAAAGCGGACCTATTGGTGGCGGGCGTGAAAGAGCGTTTCTTGGCCTATAAAATGGGAATCGCGTTCTGTGACTTCAATCACGATCGGACCACGAACTTTGAAGGTTACGTTGGAATGGTCAATTTCGCCCGAGAGGTCAGCATCACCATCAACAGCCCGGTTTGGCAGCTTCCCGTTAAAAGGGCCAGCCGGATAGGCAACGCATCGCAACTGAGCATTACTGCCGGGAATGAGAATTATGTCCAAGAGCCTTGCCACAGTTAACCCCTGCTCCATGTGCATGCCCATGGGCAGCGTAATGGTCTTCCGGGGAATCGAGGGCTGTATGCCCCTCTTCCACGGCTCTCAAGGATGCAGCACCTACATGCGCCTCTACCTGGCCCATCACTTCCGCGAGCCAGTGGACATCGCCTCCTCTGCCTTGAGTGAGAAGGGCGCAGTCTACGGAGGAGCCGCCAACCTCAAGCAGGGACTGAAGAATGTGATCAAAGGTTACCGCCCAAAGGCCATAGGCATCGCCACCACCTGCCTGGCTGAGACCATCGGAGATGATGTGCCCCAAATAGTCCGTGAATTCCAGGCGGAGGAGCCCCTGGCCAAAGATGTAACCATCATTTCCGTCTCGACGCCCAGCTACGCTGCTTCTCATGAAGTGGGATATCGAGTCGCTCTGAAAGGCCTGGTCCAGACCATGGCCAGGAAATCAGAGCAAAGCGGACGGATCAACATTCTGGTGGGAGCGATAATCTCGCCGGCAGATGTTCGCTTTCTGCGGCGGTTCCTGGACGACTGGGGCCTGGGGTACATCCTGATGCCGGACATATCCGAGACATTTGATGCTGCCCTCAGCCAGGATTCACCTCTCATCCCAGCGGGGGGGACGCCTCTTGATGACATCCGGGATACGGCCAACTCAAAAGCGACACTGACCATAGGCGGGTGGGTGCAAGAGCCGGGAGCAGGAGACTATCTGGAAAAAGAGTTCGGAGTTCCTCATATTGCTCTGCCCATACCCCTGGGCCTGGAATTCACCGATCGAATGGCCGCAAATCTGGAGGAGCTGACTGGCCTTTCCATGCCCGAGAGCTACGAACGGGAGAGGGGGCGATTGCTGGATACCATGGTCGATGCTCATAAGCTTCTGGCTGATGTTAAGACCGCAGTCTACGGAGACACGGAGATGGTCCTAGGCATAACTCGCATCATGACGGAACTGGGCATGAGGCCGCAGATTGTGGCCACGGGAGCCGCTAATCCAGCATTTGCTGAAAAAGCAGCAGAGCTTGCACCCGGAGCCAAGGTTATGATTGGTGCTGATTTCTCACAGATCGCAGCGGAAGCCTCGAGCCGGGATATCGAGCTGATGGTAGGCCCATTCACAGGAAGAGGGATTGCCAGGAAAGAGAAGGTGCCGCTCCTCCGGGTGGGACTGCCCAATCATGATCGCTATGGTGCGTCTCACCAGCTATTCCAGGGATACGAGGGCTCGATGCATTTGGTGGACTGCATGGCCAATGTCTTGCTTGAAGATAAAGAGAGAGAGGTGCAGCATGAGCGAAGAGTGCAAGCTGGAGCAGTTTCAGAATAAAGAGTACATACGACTTGAAACCGTCAAGAGGAACGGACAGGTTGTCTCCACGCCTGTATGGTTCGTGGTAGAGGACGGCACGCTCTTCGTTAGGTCCTATGCCAATAGCGGTAAGGTCAAACGCATGCGTAATGACCCTCATGTTCGGATCACTCCCTCGGATGCCATGGGAAAGCCACACGGGCTCACTATTGATGGCACTGCTGTTCGGGCCGACGGCGATATGGAGATCAAGATCAGTCAACTCCTCTACCGCAAATACGGTTTGATGAAGATGTCCTTTGACCTGTGGGGCGCCATCAAACAGCTAGACTGGGCTGTCTTCGCCATCCGGATCTGAGCAGATTATTGGAGAAAAGTAAGCGCTTGTGAATACGTGGGTCCGGATATGACCTGCTGATGAAAAGCGATAACCCCGGAGAGTGAACACCAATGATCAAGAAACGTGTATTAGTAGCATTGATTGCAGCCCTGTTTTTGGCCTCGGCCTCGTATGCTGGATTTGCAGACGAGCCAAAAGAGCTGACCATCTTCACTGCGGCGTCACTGACGGGTGCCTTCGGCGAGATTGGCCAGTTGTATACAAATGAGACCAATATCAACGTGGCTTTCAACTTCGACGGCTCCCAAAACCTGCGCACCCAAATTGAGAACGGAGCTTACGCAGACGTCTTCGCTTCTGCCAACATATTGCAAATGAATGCTCTGAGACGGATTTTGCTCATGAACAACAGCAGCATCACCGTCTTTACCGAGAACAAGCTGTCGTTGATCGTTCCCAAAGACAATCCAGCCAAGATAAGCAACCTCACCGACCTGGCCAAGCCAGGCCTCAAGATCGTCATGGGCACGAAGAATCTGCCGGTTGGCGACTATGCCCTGCAGATCATAAACCGGCTGGGAAATGATTCCGCTTATGGACCGGATTATAAAGCGAGGATCATGGCTAACATCATCTCTCAGGAGACCACTGTCAACTATGTGGTGACCAAAATCGCCTTAGGGGAAGCGGATGTGGGCTTTGCCTGGGTCTCAGATGTCACAGAGGATCTTGCATCCAGGGTTGATAAGATCGACATCCCGGATGAGTACAACGTCATCGGCGAATACCCCATTGGCGTCCTGAAGGATAGCAAGTACCCTGCAAAAAGCCAGGAATTCATAAATTTGGTGACATCTGAGCAGGGAAAGGCCATCTTAGAAAAATATGGATTCTCAGTTATGCATAGCTCACCTATAGAGACCGCAGGTAATGCAACAGCCGACAAGGCTGCAGCCTGATCCGGAAGGTCTCTAGGAAGCCAGGGAAAAAAGACATTGGCTTCTACTTGTCGGCGCCTCTTGCATATGCGTCATGCATATCATGGTATCGTGGTTTGAACACAATTTCTACAAGAGGACCATGGCTTCCAATCAAGCGGAAATAATTCATCTGAGAGAGCTTTCAAGCCGAGAACAAGAAATCATCGGTATTTCTGACCGCGTAAAGCAGATCTCCTTAAAAGCAGGCCTGGCAGCTTTGCTGATTCTGGCCATGGCTTTCATAGCCTTGCCGGTGGTCGCTCTCTTTCTGAAGAGCCCCCTGGACACGATTCTCGGATCACTGCATGATCCGATGGTGTTGGATGCACTCCAGCTCAGCCTGACAACCTCTGCATTGACAACAATTGTTGTGGTTGTTATGGGCACACCCATTGCCTACGTCAGCGCTCGCTTTCACTATTTCGGCAAAGAGATGGCCGATTCCCTAATCGACCTGCCCGTTATCATGCCTCCCGCCGTGGCCGGCATTGCCCTGCTCGTAGCCTTTGGAAGAATGGGTATTGTGGGCCATTACCTTAACGCATTTGGAATCAGCATCGCCTTCACCACTCTGGCCGTGATCATGGCCCAGGTCTTCGTCTCCTCGCCCTTTTACATACGCCAGGCCAGGACAAGCTTCGAAGATGTGGACCTGGCCTTCGAGAACGCGGCGCGCACGTTGGGTGCTTCCCGGGTTTACACCTTCTTCCATGTGATCCTGCCCATAGCTATGAACGGCCTCATCTCCGGTGCCATCATGGCCTTTGCTCGCTCTTTGGGTGAATTCGGAGCTACCATCATGTTTGCCGGAAACTTCCAGGGCCGCACGCAGACCATGCCTCTGGCCATCTACACCGCCATGCAAGGAGATCTGGATGTCTCACTCTGTCTGTCCATAATCCTTGTTGCCATCTCCTTTGTAGTCATCGTTCTAGTGAAGAAATTGACCAGGAGGATGTATAAAAATGTTAAAAATTAATGTAAAGAAGAGGCTCAGAGATTTCGATCTACAGGTGACGCTGGATGTTGAAAGAGGCAAGACGCTTATGCTGGTGGGAGATAACGGCTGCGGAAAGACCACTCTGCTAAACCTGGTGGCAGGGCTCGATAATCCCGATGAAGGGAGGATTGCGCTGGACGGCAGAGCGCTTTATGATTCTGAGTACGGGACAAATGTCCCTCCTGAGGCCAGAGGCATAGGATATGTCTTTCAAAGCTACGCCCTCTTTCCCCACATGAGCATCTACGACAACGTAGCCTTTGGCCTGCGCACCCGGAGGACGCCGGAGGACGAGGTCAAAGTCCTGGTAAAAGAGCATCTTGAGGCCGCGGGGCTATGGGAGATCAGGAAAGCAAAGGCGGCACTCGTCTCGGGCGGCCAGAAGCAGAGGGCAGCACTGGCGAGAGCGATCATCATCGAGCCTCGATTGCTTTTGCTGGACGAGCCGCTTTCCGCTCTGGATGTTAGGAAGCAAACTGCTATGAGAAAAGAGCTACGGGAGACAATTCGTGCCTGCGGTGTTCCCTGCATCATCGTCACCCATGACCTGAGAGATGTGGCCTGCATAGGAGATAGGGCCTGCCTTTTGGAGCAGGGAAAGATCGCTCTGCATGCAGGCGCAGAGGAGGTTCTTAGCTGGGGCTTGAGCACAACCGCAAGAAGCAAGTGAGTACCAAAATCATAGTCCTAGTGCACCATAACATTAGTTTTGCAACTTGATATAGTGCCTGTTCAGCTTTGACCTTGCATCGTTTTTTGTGAATTTCCATTTTATAGTAGCTTTTTTTACGTTACGTTCTTGCGCCCACACCGACGTCTCCTTGATTAGTGTATCGATATCGCCAATCCGCCGATCAAGACATTGCTTTGATAAGGCTGAGAGTTCTATCTCAGCCATATTGAGCCAGCTCCCTTTCTTTGGGGTATAATAGTATTCGAACATTTTAGCCAGATCAAATGCCTCTTCCGGCGCAAAAGCATTATAGAATGAAGCAGGAGTATGCGTGTTGAGATTGTCTTGGACCAGTCGTATGGATTCTGCATCAGGATATTGCTGAACAAGCTCTTTCATGAAACGAGCATAATCCACTCTTGTTCTGTGTTCCATGACGCGAAGCAACCTTTTTCCTTCATGCGGATCAATAGCAACAAGTACGCAACATGTACCGTTGCGAACATATTCATAGTGCTCCTTCTTCGGACTGCCAGGTTTCATAGGTACAGGCACTAAGACATCGCCGATCAGTTGGCAAGGCCTCTCGTCGAAACAGACCATCGGATGCTTTGGATCATGTGGCTGCTCATATAGAGTCAATACATTTTCCATGTTCCAGATATATTCGCTTGTCATGCTCCCTATGCACCATCGCTGTTTGAGCCATGGCTTAATCTCATTTTTTTTAATGCTCTGCAAACGCTCATTCCTGAGATCGAGTCAACTTCCCCCAGCTCAACAAGCTTGTCGGCCAATAAATTCATCGTCCATCTCGATCTTCCTTCCGGCGGATTTGAGCAAGCAAGGCCAGTCAGTTTAGCTTCAACTCTCGCATCTATCTTTGGAGGCGCACCACTACGAGGTTTTTCTGTTAATGCAAATTCCAGGCCGTCCTCACAGTATCTCTTTCTTACCCTCACTACTGTCGTTCTGCTTACCTTCAAGGCATTTACGACTTCGGCATCAGATTGACCTTCATCAGCCAGGAGCAGTATCCTTGCACGAGTCAAGCTTCTTGCGGACGATTCTCCATAACGGATGTACTTATTCAGCCCGTCTCGTTCTTCCTCTTTCAATTTCACATGGAATATTGTCTTTCTCGCCACAATCTATATTCTAGACATTTTATAAGATTTAATACTTTCGTTATGGTGCACTAGCCCTTAGAAGGACATCTTATTTGCAGGGCTTCGTCACCGGCGCAATCGCGAACCTGGCCGCCATCACGCTTGCGGCAGGATTTGTATCTAAATCCAATATGCGACAAGGAAGACGCTTCAGGACAACGGAGCAGGATGCGAGGCGGTTTAACGCGCTGACCTCTTCCAGCCATGTTGAAATGCGTATCCTTTTTTCTCGCCTATTGTTTTTGCCAGTCCCCAGAAGATAACTTTATTAATATCATAAACAAATTTTTGATAATCTTGATGCTCCTCACTCATAATAGAATTACTATTTTATGCCATACTATGAAAATTTCTCAAAAAGATATTTGAATAAGGAGTTGCCACACTAAAAGTTGTAAGGTTGTTCAGTTATGAATGGATATGAATATATCATAGCAATTCAGAATTTTTATTAAATACTCTTTTAAATGCCACAAATGAGGCTATTCTAGCGATGTGCTAACGGATTTCTCAGCACTGGCCTCGAAGTTGATACAAAAAATAAATAGGTTTAGCGTTACAATTGTTTAAGGGTGATGTAGTTGGAAATTAATAGTGGAGACACAGCATGGGTCTTGGTTTCAACAGCCATGGTCATGCTCATGACGCCGGGCGTCGGTTTGTTCTACGGTGGTCTGGTTAGGAGCAAGACCGTCGTCTCGATGATAGGCCTGTCCTTTCTGGCTTTTGCTCTGGCCAGCGTACAGTGGGTGCTGTTCGGCTACAGCCTATCCTTCGGCTCGGATATATCGGGAATCATCGGCGGCCTGGACTACTTTGCTTTGAGCGGCGTGGGGCTGGGTGAGGCGCCACTAGCTGGAAACATTCCGCATCTCATCTATGTGGCCTTTCAGCTGGTCTTCGCTGCTGTGACTCTCGCCATCCTCACCTCCGCCGTGGCGGAGAGGGTCAAGCTCAGCTCCTTCATCGTGCTGGCCCTCCTCTGGACCACTCTGGTCTATGATCCTCTGGCCCATTGGGTCTGGGCAGGGGGCTGGATGGCCCAGATGGGAGCCCTCGACTTTGCCGGCGGAACGGTGGTGCACATCAGCTCCGGCTTCTCTGCCCTGGCTATCGCCCTGGTCATCGGCAAGAGGATGGGCTACGGCGCCTACGTCATGGAGCCACATAACATACCCATGGCCATGATAGGAGCGGGCCTTCTCTGGTTCGGATGGTTTGGCTTCAACGCGGGCTCTGCCCTCGCGGCCAACGGTCTCGCAGCCTCGGCCCTGATCGTCACCAACACCTCTGCCGCAGCGGGAGCGCTCACCTGGCTTGCCGCCAGCTGGCTGAAAGGAAAGCCCAGTGCCCTGGGAATGGTGAGCGGCGGCATAGCAGGCCTTGTGGCCATAACCCCTGCGGCGGGCTACGTTGACGTTACAGGAGCCGTCATTATCGGAGCAGTTTCAGGTGTGCTCTGCTACACTGCCCTGCTCTTTCGCGTCGGTCGCGGCCTGGACGAGAGCTGTGATGCCTGGGCGGTGCACGGCATGGGCGGCCTGTGGGGCGCTATTGCCACAGGCATATTCGCTACCGCTGCCGTCAATCCCAGCTACACCGGCCTGATCTACGGCAACGTTCATCAGTTTGCAGTGCAGATAATGGCAGCCGGTGCATCTGTGGTCTATGCCTTCGTGATGACGCTTATCCTGGCCAAGATCGTTGATCGCTTCATGGGCCTGAGGGTCACAGAGGAGGAAGAATACGTTGGCCTTGATATCGCCCAGCATGGCGAGAAGGCCTATGCTTGAAGGTGATAAGAATGAAAAAAATCGAGGCCATCGTGCGGCCAGAGAGGCTGGAGCAGATCAAGAAAGCCCTGGAAGAGATAGGTGTTGTCGGTATGACTGTAATCAATGTCCTGGGCAGGGGCGAGCAGAAGGGCATCAAGCTACAGTACCGGGGCGGAACCATGGAGGTCGACCTCCTTCCCAAACTCAAGCTGGAGCTGTATGTAGCGGACGAAGAGGTCGATTCAGTCATGAAGACCATATGCGATGCCGGGCGTACCGGCAAGTTCGGAGACGGCAGGATCTTCGTCTCCCCGGTGGAGAAGTCGGGCAAGGTGAGGACGGGTGAGGTCTTCACGTGACTACTCCCACGAATAAATTCGTGGGCATCTAGGCTTTCGCCGCAGACTGTAGTCCCAGTCTGAGAATATTTTTTGAAGCATTGAGATCTCGATCCATGACCAACCCACATTTAGGACAATTATGGACTCTTTCCGAGAGATCCTTCTCCCCAACCATCCTAAAACAAATTTTTTCAATATCACATGGTGCGAAGCAAGCTTAAGGGAAGGCGGGGCACCAGCCAGCGCATAAAATCCTTGTAAGATATCCTGGCCGCAGCAATCTCGATATACCTGTCCAAGACCTCCTCCTGACAGGCCATGATGCGCAGGAATATATCCGGATAGCTGTGCATTATTTTTGAGAAGAATAGAGCGTACTTCAACTCCTCGCCGAATTCCTTATTGCATCTCTTCTGGTAGGCCTGGGCCACCTCTGGAGCAGGCACCTCTCCTATCACCTGGCCGGCAATCTTGCCGGAGTTGAGAGCATAACAGATGCCTTCTCCTGTGAAAGCATCTACAAATCCCGCTGCATCTCCTGCCAGGATCACTCTGCCCAAGGCCGTCATCACCTTGTTGCCGCCTTGCGGTATAAGGTGGCCATGAAGCCTCTTACCCTCGGAAAAGCCGTTTTTCGTCAGGAATTGCAGCATGGCCTGGCGAGGATGATGCAGGCGAGACGACAGGCCGCCTATTCCCACAGAATAGTATCCCCTGTGAGGAAAGATCCACCCGTAGCCGCCCTCCGCCACCCCGAAGTGAATGTCTAAAGTGCTAGCCAGACGCTCCTCGATCTTCTGGTCGTCTTCTTCAATCTCTGCAACCAGGCATACTCCCATGCTCTCTCTCCGGTCTGGCCCCTGTATCCTTTTTTTCAGCCCATCCTGGCATCCGGAGGAGATCACCAGAAACCGGCATCGATAGATTTCGTCTTTCGTTTTCACAGACACATGGTCGTCCTTTTCCTGGAAGGCCAGAACCTTTTGTGTCTTTATGTCGGCCCCAGGCTCTTGGGCCTTCTTCAGGAGAAGATGATCGAAGCGGCTTCTGGTTATCAGAGTGGTGAGATTGTAGCCAGTGTGCCTCTCCTGGATTTGATTGCGAAAATGGACACGTGCTCCCGTTATGGTTCTCTCGCAAATGTCGCTGGGAAGGTTAAAATCCAGCAGCGAGGCTGCTCTGCCAGAGAGAGCGCCCCCGCAAGGCTTGTACCTGGGAAAATTCTCCTTTTCCAGGATCAGGGTATCCAATCCCTGCAAAGCTGCCGCTCGGGCTGCCGTAGATCCGGCCGGCCCAGCACCAACTACGATCAGATCATACATTGCAAATAGGGTTGTGCATGAGATTACTTTAAATAATTTTCTACAGTTTGAATCAAATAAAATTGCCTATAGTTAAACTAATCTGATCAGGCAATCTTAAATAATTGGTCCCCCTCCTTAAACCCTGGTGTTTTGATTGGGACTTTTAGATGACGCATGTGCGGGCAGACTGACTGATGAGATGAAGATTGTAGCCGAAGCTGAAGGCAAGACCCCTGAGTTCATACTTAGAGGCATTGCATCCGGCAGGATCGTGATCCCCCGGAGCCCTTACCGGTATACCAAACCGGTGGGCATAGGCAAGGGTCTCGCCACCAAGGTCAATGCCTCCATAGGCACCAGCAGCGACATCGTGGACGTGGAGATGGAGGTGGAAAAAGCCCGCGTGGCTGAGGCGAGCGGAGCCGATACGCTCATGGAGCTTTCCACAGGCGGAGACTTTAGGGAGATCAGAAGGCGTGTGGTGGAGGCCACCACCTTGAGTGTAGGCAGCGTCCCCCTCTATCAGGCCTTCATCGAGGCCATAAGAAAATACGGTGCAGGCGTGGATATGCCCGAGGATGACCTCTTTCGCGTCACGGAAGAGCAGGCGCATGCGGGCACGAACTTCATGGCCATCCATACAGGCATAAACAGCATCTGCGTAGAGCGGCTGCAGGGCCAGGGCGGGCGCTTTGGGGGCGTCTGCAGCCGGGGTGGTGCCTTTATGATCGGCTGGATGCTTCATAACGGCAAAGAAAATCCCCTTTACAAGGACTTCGACTATCTCCTGGAGATCCTAAAAGAGCATGAAGTAACGCTCAGCCTGGGAAATGGCCTGCGTGCCGGAGCTGTACATGACGCCACCGATCGGGCTCAGATCCAGGAGCTGATCATAAATGCCGAGCTAGCGGACAGAGCCCAGGCCGCAGGCGTGCAGACTATTGTCGAGGGGCCCGGCCATATTCCCATCGATGAGATCGAGGCCAATGTCAAAATTATGAAGCGCATGACAAATGAGCGGCCTTTCTACATGCTGGGGCCTTTAGTCACAGATATCGCTCCTGGCTATGACCATATCGTGGCGGCGGTGGGTGCCAGTCTCTCCAGCGCCTACGGGGCGGACTTCATCTGCTACGTCACTCCGGCAGAACATCTGGCTCTTCCCAATGTGGAGGATGTAAGGCAGGGTGCAATCACCGCCAGGATCGCCGCTCATATTGGGGACATGATCAAAAACCAAGATCGCGAGCAGGATTTGGCCATGGGGCGAGCCCGAAGGGATATGCAATGGGAAAAGCAATTTCAGCTAGCCATTGACCCGGAGACGGCCAGACAGGTGCGGGCGAGCAGATCACCAACGGATTCGCAAGTATGCACCATGTGCGGGGACTATTGTGCTCTGAAGATAATAAAAGAAAATATCGACCTCGCTCGCTAGCTGAAGAAGAGACTATAGCCGAACTGAAGAAAGCTGGTGCTGGAGAGAAGGGCCTTTATCTTGGCATCTGCCGACCATCTTTTCCCCTCGAAGCGAATCTGGCCTGCATCCGTCTGTTTCTTAAAAGCGGCTATTTGATCCTTCGATTTTCCGACCTCGTTTAAGGCGCTCTCTGTGGTGGTTATTATGATGGTAGAATCGCTGTAACCTCCATCAACCACTCTCTCGATCCTTGCGCTCACCATATCCATACCCACGCGAAATACGCTTCCGTTGTCCCTGGTTACAATCAGGTCGATCTTCTCGCTGCCAAGCATGTTTTTAAGGATAAATGGCGCATTTTCGACCTTGCTGTTGTAGTTGGCGACATCGCTTTGTATGCCTGGCATATCCAGGGAAGAAGCATCAGCAAAGGAGATTAAGAGCATCAACAAAACTGCGAGAGAGAGTATCGTGTGTCTAAGAAAGGACATCTGCATAGCAGGCGCTCATTCTTGATGAGATAAATATCTTATCTCCACAGAATCCTTTAAGTACAATCTTTTCAAATAGTAGATCATGGATGTCCTGGTGCTCTGCATTGACCGCGACAATGATTTGGGCCGCAAGGGTGGAGTCATAAGTCCGGTCGTGGGCAGGCAGGCCAATATCGAGGCCGCCCTAAAGCTTGGCATGGCCGATCCAGAGGACTCGGATGTCAATACCATCTTCGGTGGCATAAAGGTCCTGGATGAGCTTGCCCTTTCCGGCAAAACCGTGGAAATCGCCTCCCTGGCCGGCGACCTGAAGGTAGGACTGGTCTCCGACAGCAAGCTTGCTGCGCAGTTGGAAGTGTTGCTGGAGCGCTTGCATCCAGACGGAGTAATCGTAGTCTCAGATGGAGCTGAGGACGAGGCCATCCTGCCCATTATCCATTCTCGCATCAAGGTGAACGGGGTACGCCGGGTTCTGATCAAACAGAGTCCCAACCTGGAGAGCACCTATTATCTTCTAAAACAGGTATTCAACGATCCCAAGATCAGCCATACCGTCTTCATTCCTCCCGCTTTAGCTCTGCTTATGTTTGCCATCTTCAGCCTGCTTGGCTACCCAAATGGCGCTGTGGTGGCCATCACCGGTGCAGTGGGCCTTTATCTCCTATTTCGGGGCCTGGGGCTGGACGACTCTATGGAAGAGGCCAAGCAGACTCTGAGAAAATCCCTTTATGCAGGCAAGATCGCATTCATAACCTACATTTTGGCGGCTATGCTGGTGATCATTGCCACGGTGAGGGGATTTGCCTATTCCTGGCAGTACTATCATGAACCCATATCTCCCGGATTCTTCATTCTGATGATGATCTACCTTCATGAGAGCATCTGGTGGTATGTTGTCGCTGCCCTGTGTGTGGATCTGGGCAAGATCATGGACTTGTACCTGGAGGGCATAAGAGATGCTCGCACCATCTCCTATCTCTTTTTCTTGCTGGCAACAGGTCTTATCATCTGGTCTGCAACCGGCTTCATCCTGGCCAGCAATACCGACCTGAAGTTCGGCATCGGTATGGTGGAATCTGTGCAGTATCTGGCCATATCGGCGATAGTCGCCATCCTCATAACCGTGGTAGGGGTCAATGTCTCCAAGCGCATAGCCGGAGAGGGGCCAGAGCAGCCTGCCAAGTAATCGATAATGGTGATGGGCTATGCTGCGAATTCATACCTCGGGCGAGAGATGCCTTTGCGACTTTACATTTGATTTTTTCTGGCAGCATCAGGGCTCAAGATTCGACATGGATCAGACCGTAAGCGGCATCAGCTTTCGCAGAATGGTGCAGGCCCTACGCCAGGGTGAGACTGTCGAGATCCTGGGGGACGCGGGCAGCCGCCTGGGCTCCAGCCTTGGTGTGGATCTGCTGCGGCTCGGGGGAAAGGGTGGGCCCGTTGAGGGAACAGGCAAGATAATCGTGGACGGCAATGTGGGCAGCCACATGGGAATCTCCATGCTTCGTGGAGCTGTCTACGTATCAGGGGAGATAAAACATCCTCTTGGAAACGTTGTGCAGGTACAGAGCGATCTAACTGGCTACAATAAATTCGTCTCGGCCACAGAAGCATTGGAAAAAAGCCTGCGCGTCCTGGAGCCGAACTCAGCCGACAAAGATGGCCTGACCATCGGCGACGGCATTTTAAGGGATACCCTGGGAGCCAGAAATCCCACAGATAAAACCGTCCGCCTGCAAGGCGATGCGGGAATGAGTACCGGCATACTCATGAGCGCAGGCCAAATTGAGGTTTTGGGCGATGCCGGCCCTAACACGGGCGTGCTCATGCAGGGAGGCAGAATTGTGGTAAGGGGCCGGACCGGTGACTTCACTGGCGCTGAGATGCGAGGCGGGGAGATCTTGGTGGAGGGTGATGCAGGAAGCTTCACCTGCGCTCGCATGAGAGGCGGGGCCGTTTATGCCAAAGAAGGAAAGAGCGTGCCGCCCGTTCGCATGCAAATGCCTAGCTCCCAAGAGCTGGCAGCTCTCGCAAAGACCCTGAAAATTCCAATTCTGCATGCCATGATGTACCGCAAAATGTGCCTTTGAGCGGCCGCGAAAATTGGAATAATAAAATATGATAACAAAGAGCCTGCGCTCCTGCTATTTTCTACGGGCTGATCTCCTCTATAGCCACTTCGCCCCCAACACCCATCACGATGGAGAATATCCACTCACTGAGCTTGGCGCAATGCTCAGGAATGCACTCCTCGATGCAGCCCGCGCAGGGCTCGAAAGCATCAAGCGCCAGCAGTGGATCGAAACGCCTACCACGAGGTTTTACAGTGCAACTGAGCCGATAGGTCCTGATGCCATCTGCCGACTCCACCTCTCTGGTGATGAGATTATCCTGTAGGAGCTTGGCCACAATACGGGAGCATTTTCGAGAATCGATCTTCAAAACCTTCCATAGATCACTCTGCAAGGCTCCTTCAGGGCGCGACTTTATATACTCCAGCGCCTCCTCAGCAGACATTTCCGACCTCTCTAGTCATCTTCATTCAACTGGACTTATGAGGATAATGTTGTTGCCACGTAGGATAACCGATCCCAAAGAGCGAGTCTTCTCGCCGCCGATCAGCTCCACTGTCTCCTGGAGATGAAGGTTCAAGTATTCATCTACACTGTTGAGAATTCCTTCCAGGACATAGCGAGGTGAGCCCTTCATCTCCACCTGAATCTTACTGCCTACCAGACTCTGTACCTTCTTAGTTGGGAACATAAACCTGACTCCTTAGTAATTTGAATGATTGATCAATTTGCGCGACTGAAATTGAGCGCAATTCTCAGGCGGATACCACGCCTTTTACGCCCTTCACGCTCTTCATGATCTCTTTTTCGATGAAATTCTTAAGCGTCATCTGTGAGAAGGGGCAGCCTGCGCAGTGCCCTTGCAGCTTTACCTTGACTATTCCATCCACTATATCGACGAGCTCGACATCTCCGCCGTCTACGCGAAGGCCTTCCCTGATCTTTTCCAGAGCGAGCTCGACGTCATCCTTGAGGTTTTCCATGAATATTTCAGTCCCCTTTCACCTTTATAGATGTAACTTTGTGCCCGATGATCGTATACCTTATCCCTTTTAAAGCTTCCTCGAGCTGCTTTATGATCTTTTCGCACTTATCGGAGCCGACGACGGTGTTAACCATGACTCCCGGCTCAGCGTGGTCCCGGATCGCTTTCAAGGCCATATCAGGGTTCTCGTTCAGCCGGAAGGTCTTCCATGTTTTCGGCGCCATTCCTTGATACTCCATGAGGTAAAATCCGGTGATGCCCAACTCCGTTAAGGTATTTATGACTCGAACCAGGTGCTCGTGGTCCACGAAAATCTTGACCATCGTCTTCATAGAGTTCCCCAGTATCTATTGGACATCAGACCTTAAATAACTTCGCGATTTAACCAGATATTTTTTTATCCTACCCCGGCTAAACGGATCTCACCATGGCCATGAGAGATATTAGAGATGTGCTGAAGAGCATGGGAATCCACGAAGAAGAGATCCTCTCCGCTGCAATGCAGCTTTACTTTCCTCATCCGGGAGTGGAGACGCGCGAGAAGGCAGAGGCTGTGTTTCGGCAGGAGATGGCACTCGCTTTATCCGATCCCAATCTGGCGCTTCTTATTTACGCCGGTGTCCTGCTGGAGTCAGAGGGAGAGAGATGCAATCTTCCCAACCTGCAGCCAGCCGACTATGAGAATGATCTAACCTGCCTTATCGCGGATGAGGTCTTGGGTCTTGCCATTGCCAAGTATGTAGGCGGCTACAAAGGACTGTTCGATTACGTTCGCTACGACAAGGCCAAGCCGGGAATCCTCTCCCGCCTGGGCCCCTTTATGGATGATGTGGTGGCCGGGCTCATCGGAGGAGTGTCCGCCAATATGTATACTCGGGCGGCTCTGTCCGAAGGAAGCTTACATTGAAAGACCTGCTCTTTGCACTTAAGTCGGGATTCGGCTGGCTGTCTACCATACCAGTAGGCATATCCATGGAGGGCATTGAGGCCCTGATGAGGCATGTTTACGTATTTCCTCTGGTGGGCCTGTCCCTGGGCGCGATTTTAGGCGGCGTGGCCTATATGGCGGGGCAGGCGCTGTCCGCCAATCTGGTGGCCATCGTGGTAATAGTTGCTATCTACAAGCTCTGCGGCATAAATCATATCGACGGGCTGGCCGACTTCGGGGATGGAGTGATTGCCCATGGCACCCGAGAGAAAAAAGTCCAGGCCATGAAGGATGTCTCCCTGGGAACAGGAGGCGCAGTCTTTATAGCCATAATCCTGCTGGCCGCCTTCGCGACTATTTCCGACATACCCCGCACTCTTTTGCCCCTGGCTCTGCTGGTCGCGGAAGTCTCCGCAAAAGAGGCCATGATCTGCTTTGCCGCCTTCTCCACTTCCCTGCAGAAGGGCTTTGGCCAGATCATGATTGAGCGGACGGGTTCGAGGCAGTTTCTTCTGGGCCTGGCAATATCTGCGGTCTTGTGTGCAGCAGCGTTAGGTCCCCTGGGACTGGCTGCTCTGGCCGCGGCTCAGGTGGCCGCCCTTTACATGGTTCTTGTGGCAAAGAGAAACTTTGGAGGAGCCACCGGTGATGGGATCGGCGCGACCAATGAGGTGGCAAGAGTAGTGACCCTGGCGGTAGCTCTGACTTTAGGAGGTGTTCTTCCCTGGATGCTCTGGTGATGGCCGGGGGACGCGGCTCGCGGCTGAAGATGGGGGAAAAGCCGCTAGTGACTCTCTTTGGCAGGCCGCTCATCGATTATGTGGCCCTGGCTTTGGAAGATAGCTCAGTAGACAGCATCTTTGTGGCCACCACAGAGAATGTGCCCCGTACTCGGGAGTGGGCTGTTGAAAGGGGTCTATCCGTGGTCGAGACAGGCAGCTACGGCTATGTGGCGGACATGATTGAAGCTGTGAAGAAGGCGGGGGTTACTGACCCAATTATGATCATCATGGCCGACCTGCCCCTGGTCACTTCTGATCTGATCGATGAGATCATCGAGGTTTATGAGGGGCGACCCGAGCCGGCGCTCTCCACTCATACTCCCCTCGATCTGCACAGCCGTATGGGGAGAAGGCCCGATTCCCTCTTCAACTACCAGGGCCGGCTCATCGTTCCGGCAGGCATAAATGTATTGGATGGTGCCGAGATAGAAAAGGAGCAGGAGGACTTTCACCTGATATTGGAGAGAATTGAGCTGGCGGTGAATGTGAATGTGGCCGGGGACCTCATGCTCTGCGAGAAGATAATGCAAGGTGATTTCCTTTGAATAACTCCATAACCATAAACGGTGAGAAATTCTCAGCCGATGACCTGATGCTGCTTTCCGGAGAGGATGAGATCAAGCAGCCCGATCAGATCAAAGGCTACGTTCTGCTCGTGGCCAAAGCACTGAGAAATCCCATGAGGCTTCCCTGGCTGCTCAAGGACATATTCAATCTCTGTATCCAAGAAGAGGATCAGAGGGACATGAGGCTCTGTCTGATCCGGGTGCAGGTGGAGGCGGAGCTGAAGATGAACCAGGATATCCAGAGGTTTCAGCAGAGACGTTACGTGGCCCAGGTGATCGAGATCCTGCTCTTCAATGAGCTCTTGCTTGCGCCGCGCGAGCCGGTGGAAGAGGGAGAGGTGGAGTAGAGCTACAGAACTTTTTTTCGTGCAACTACATGGGAAAATCCGCTACGTTAGCTTTATTAACCTCACGACCATTCTGGCGTCGGTGGGTTGCTTGAGAACGATAGCCTTTTGCATCTTGTCAGCCGCCTTGCTGATCTCTTCCTTCGCGAACGGTGCCACGATACCGGTAAGCTCGAATCTGCAAGCTGCGATTGATGCTGCCTCCCCCGGCGATACCCTGCAGGTAGCTATGGGAGTCTACGACAAAATAACCATACAAAAGAGCCTGAATCTGGTAGGCAATGGTGCGGTTATCCGGGCCGGAAATAGAGACGCCTGCGTAAACATAGATGCCGACAATGTGGGCATCAGCGGCTTTGTAGTCCGGGACGGTTTTTATGGAATAAAGCTCAACAGTGTTTCAGGCTGCAATGTTTCCAACAACACCGTAATCTACTGCGCTCAGCCCGGCATTGCCCTTATCTTTTCCGATGGGAATACAATCACAGGAAACAATGCCAGCTTTAACGGCATAGTGGGAGAGGGCTGGTATGGAATATACCTCTCCAACTCCAACGACAACCTCATCACGAACAATGTGGCCTACGGCAACGGCGCTTACGGCATCAATCTCTTTCCATCCTGCAACAATAATACGATACGCGCAAATGTGCTGCAGGGAAATATGTACGGCCTTTACATGTTCACAGATTGCAGCAACAATCTCATCGAAAAGAACGATCTGTCCAGGAATACCAACTCCGGTCTGGATCTGCGCATTAACTGCACGGGCAATCTCATCATCAACAACACCATGGAGAATAACGTGGTGGCCGGACTGACTCTTATGGAAGAGTCAGGTCAAAACACCATTAGCGGAAATGTGATACGAGGCAACGGACGCTATGGATTACAGATACAGAGCCGCTCGGATGGCAATACCATCATTTATAACAACATCACCGACAGCAAGACAGGAATATTCCTGGAGTCGAGCAAGAATGAAATCTACGGCAACCGCATAGCTGACAATGTCATTCAAGCCGACGATCGGGGAATAAACCGCTGGAACGCACAATATCCCAAGGGCGGAAACCTCTGGAGCGATTACCATGGCCCGGATGAGATGCAAGGACCCGGGCAAGACGCCTCTGGCAAGGACGGCTTTGGGGATAAGCCCTACATAATTAGCAAGACCGCCAAAGATCAGTACCCGATTATGGGCGACCAGGTCAAGCAGATTATCATCCTCTCCAAGGAGCTGACGCCAACTGAGGCAAGGGTGGGTGACAGCATTGCCATTAAGGCAAAGCTGCAGTCCAGGTACGATCTCCTGCAGGTAACCGCTCGGGCCCATCAAAAAGAATCGGGGGCGCAGGGCTACTGCCGACTGGTTTTGTCCGGGGATTTCTATCAAGGAGCCTTCTCCACGGCTCTGCTGGAAGCGGGAAAGTATGAGATTGTCCTGAGCGCAAAAGATGCGCGAGGATATGAGCTGCAAGAGGCTTTGGGTGAAATCAAGGTTACCGCTCGACGCGGCTTTACCTCTTCATAAGTTGTATTTTATAAGTCACTATTGTATCAAACGGGGAGATAATGACAACATTCAGATCATGTTTGGGGTCCTGTTTAGCAGGAGTGGGCATCTTGACGCTATTGGCGTTATTGATGCTGGCAAATGCAGCACACGGGGGCGAAGCCTATTGCGACGCCTGCAAAGGCGAAGGCTGGGACCCTATGGCAAAACTCGACGAGATTGGAAATCCTAACGCTGGAAAGACGGAGGTCATGCCTGGCCTGAGCACGGCTCAGAAGAACCGGGTGGGAATCTGGAAACAGCCCCTCGCCGGCTTCAATAAAACCGATGGAACTGAAGTGAGCGATTCTGCGCAGGTAAATGTCCCGGAGGACAGCGTCTCCCAAAAGCAGATAGTTAAGAAGACCGAGCCGCGCAAAATCGCGGAGGAAAATGCTTCAATTGTGCGCAGCGCAAAGGCCAAGAGCATGCTCGCTCCTATTGACGAGGTCACTGGCTCCGTGGTCTTGCTGGACATCAGCGAGATCAGCAAGAACGCCACGCAGCACATCACGGGATCGATTGCCATTCCTTATACTAAATTCCTTCTCAACAGCACATATGTGCGATCGGAAGATGAGCTGACAAAGATGCTGGGAGAAGCCGGAATTTCCCGAGACGATCCGGTGGTCATCTACGGCGAATGCATGCCCTGTGGAGGAGGACCCGCGCCTGCTACCTTTGTCTACTGGATCATGAGATCCCTGGGTCAGGAGAACGTCAGGGTGCTGGATGGAACGGTCAAGGATTGGGCATTAGCCGGAAAGCCGACAGCCACAGAGACGGCGATCTTGCCAGCCAAGACTTACACCTCGCAGATTAATCAGGATTTCTCAGCCGATTATGACTATGTGAAAAGCGGCTCGGCCCAGATCGTGGATGCAAGAACCATGAAGGAGTTTGGCGCGGGCTCCATTCCCGGAGCAATCAACATTCCCTACGAGAACGTTATCATCAATAGCAAAATCAGGGACGAAACCAAGCTTGATCGAGTCTTCGCCTTCCTTGACAAGAACCAGCCGGTGGTAGTTTACACCAATACCGACTTGAAGGGATCTGTGGTCTGGTTTGCCCTGACTCTCCAGGGATATGATGCCCGGCTGTACTCCTATGAGAACTATCTGCAAAATCAGGCCGCACTAGGCAAGGCAGATGCGACTAATGCAGCGGCTTGAATAGTATCGGGGCAAAGACCATGAAGATATCAAGAATTGCCATGTGCATCCTGCTATTGATGGCGATATTTGCAGGTGCTGTATCCAGCGTTAATGGAGAATGCTCCACCTGCAAAGGCGGATCGCCCACCGCCCAACAGGACGTGCTGAATAACGAGTGGGCGGTATTCCTGGGCAAAGAGAATGCAACAACTACAGAGGTGATGTCCAGCACAGACGGCCTGGTAAATCCCCGGTATAACCGGCAGAACAATCCGTCCTTGCAGGCAGAGAAAAGCCAGGCATCATCCGATAGCTTTGCCTCTGTGCTGGTGCCCCTGGAGAGCACCAATAATTCAGGGATAATTCTTGATATCAGCCCCGAATCTGCGGAGTTCATTCCCGGAGCTATAAGCATCCCTTATACCGAGTTTCTTGGTCCGGGAGGCGTTCTCAAGCCAGTGTCCGAGATGGCGGCGATTTTAGGAGAAGCAGGCATATCGCAGGATGATGCGATCCTCATTTACGGTGAATGCCAGCCTTGCGGTGGAGGGCCATCGGCTGCAACTTATGTTTACTGGATAATGTTGTATCTGGGCCATGAGAATGTCAAACTGCTGGACGGAGGCATCGACGACTGGGTGGCGGCCCTGAGGCCGACGGCAACACAACCAGCAGCATTGCCTTCCCAGAACTATTCACCAGCCATTAAGGCCGATCTTCTGGCCACTTATGAGTTCGTGCATAGCGGCACGCCCCAGATCATTGACGCCAGAACGGCCACTGAATTTGAAGCAGGATCGATATCAGGAAGCGTAAATATTCCTTATGACCGAGTACTGGACGGCAAGAGGATCAAGGATAAAGAAGAGCTGGATGATCTATTCTCATCTCTGGATAAGAATAGGTCAGTTGTAGTCTATACCAATACCGGCGTCAAGGCTTCCATGATATGGCTCGCCCTGAGTCTACTGGACTATGATGCCAGAATCTACTCCTGGCAGGATTGGCAGGCCAATTTGCCTCATCTTAACATCGCTCTACAGAAGGCTTACGCAAAGCCCAATCCCGCCAAGATCGGAGATGTTGTCCAGATAACGGCGCTCTTCGAAGAGAAGAACATTAGCTCAGAGCGCCTGCCAAAAAACGTCAACCGGAGCGAGAGCGAGACAATTCTGACCATCAAAGGGTGCGCTACCTGTGGATTTGGCTCGCCGCAGGGATATGCCGACCTGACTAGCAACGGTGGCGTGGTGAAGATAGGCTCCACGTCTCAGGCACAAAAAAGCGCGGCGGAAAAAGGTTTCACTGTATTGGCTCAGGTATTGAGCCCTTCCGGAGATGCCGTCTCCCGGGTTATAATGAAACGCATCAAATCTGACGGGGACGAGTTTACCGGCATTTGGAATGCCAATGTGGCAGCCGGCGTCTACAGGGTCAATATTGTAGCCACTTTAGGAGAGATCACCGAAACCTTCCCGGATGCCATGCAAATTGAGGTTGTCCGCACCAGTAAATATAAGAATCTTGGAAATGAATAACTGGAGCTAAGCGTGAACTCTAGCTCATTTGCCTATTTTATTTTATTGGCTGGCTTGCTTAGCTGTGCGGCCGCTTTCCCCATGCAAAATGCGCTCGATAACAACAAGGCCAGCATCTGGTTTGAAAAGGAATACAACAGCTACTTCAAGCCAAATGCGGATGATGATATGCCTCCTGTCATTTATGGAGTGAGCGTAAGCCCCTCAGCGCTGAAGATAGGCGCTCCTAGAAGCGAGATCAACGCTTTTGTCCATGATGCGGGAAGCATTGAGATGGTCTATGCCGATATCGGCAATCGCATGAACCTCATGCTGGATCTGAATCAAGACGGTAGATACACAGGATACTGCGGCTCCAACCTGCCGCCCGCAGCCTACAAGGTTACAATTGTGGCCATTGACAAGTCCGGCAATGCGGCAAAGGACGAATCAGCAACCCTTACCATTCGCGACCCCAATGATCTCAACAGCAATGGAATCGAGGACAGTCTGGAAAAGCAAGGCGGAAAAGATGTGAAGGTGATCGTTCTTCATGACGGCAATCTGAGCGGTGTAGCTCCATCCGAGGATCGCTTCCATATCCTGCCAGGGAGCGCCTTGACGGTATCCGGCGACAAGCTGGAGAAGATTGCCAGGACGGATGGCGTCAAGGGCATCTACAAGGACCAGAAGCTGAAGGTTTTGGCGCTGCCAGGCCAGAGCAGCGGTCCGTCTTCGTTCACCGCTTCTCGCGATGATCCATGGAATATTGATGACCCCAGGATGAATAAAGGCTACACGGGAGAGGGCGTGACCGTAGCCCTCATTGATACTGGCGCGGATCGTGATCACACGGCCCTGGCAGGCAAAATTGTGGCCTTCAAGGATTTCGTTAACAACCAAACCGATTCCTACGATGACAACGGACACGGCACCCATTGCGCCAGTCTTGTCGCCGGAGAGAAGGGCACAGGCGTAGCACCGGGAGCAAAGCTGGTAGTAATTAAGGTCATGGACCGGGAAGGGGCGTGCTACTTATCTGATGCCCTCAACGCACTGGACTGGTGCCTGGAGAATAAAGAGCGTTACGGAATTAGGGTCGTATCCTTTTCCGTGGGCGGTGAGAGCCCTTCGGACGGAACATCTCTTCTGGATGAAGCCTGCGACAAAATGGTAGAAGAGGGGCTGGTTATGTGTGTGGCAGCAGGAAACTCCGGCCCTGCCGCCTCATCCATTGTCATTCCCGGTGATGCCGAGAATGTGATAACCGTGGGCGCTGTGGATAGCTCCGGCACTATCTTCGAATTATCCTCGCGGGGGCCGACTGCCAAAGGCGACACCAAGCCCGATCTGGTCACGCTGGGTGTGGATGTGGTCTCCGCCCTGGCCGGATCGAAGAGTGACATGAGTTCAGTGAGCGGCACCTCGATGGCCGTTCCTCAGGTCTCCGGTGCCGCGGCAATACTGCTGGAAGCAAAGCCTGATCTTGCCCCGGCTGATGTGAAGAGGGTGCTGCTCAAGACTGCAGACGACCTGGGCCCGTCCGGACAGGATAATGTTTACGGCTATGGGGCCCTCAATCTGACCGGTGCCCTGCACAGCATTAATGCGCCTCGCCCGGGGCTATCGCCTCCCGTTCTGGAGGAAATTAAGCTTAACCGGAATGATTGCCCCGTAGGCGAGCCGGTCATGATCGAGGCGCAAGCTCTAGGCGATATCAGGACCATAAACGCCAACATCATAGGGCCGGACAGAAATATGGAGATACCCATGGACGACTTCGACGGCAACGGCATCTTCTCTGCCCGCTGGGAGACGAGCTTTTGGAGCCCTGGCGACTACCAGGTAAAGGTTGACTTGCTGGGAAAATTCGGGGAGGTGGACGATAAGGCGGTCCCTTTCCGTCTATTGGAGAAGAGGTGAAGCTGGTATGTCTTCAGCATGGCAAGAGATCGCTCGGTTCGGCAAGAAATTGGTAATTTCCGGACTTACCAGCTCCCGGTTCGGAAATATCAGCCTATTAGAGGGAGATAAGATCATTATAACCTGCACCGGCAGCATGCTTGACGAGCTGGAAGAAAGATTGGTGGTGGAGGTTGATTTAAGCCGTCCCTGCGATCAGGACAAGATTGCCAGCAGCGAGACCTGTGTTCACCGAGCCGTCTACCAGAGCACCATAAACAAGGCCATCATCCACACCCATTCTCCTTACGCTGTGGCTCTATCTCTATTGGAGAGAAGGACAGCAGAGCCACTGGATAGCGAGGGCATGATCTTTTTAGGAACAATGCCAATTGTTGAGGGCCAAATCGGTACAAATGAGCTGGCCAGGGCCGTATCTTTTGTCCTGAAAACAAATAAGGTATGTATCGCTCGCGGCCATGGCGTATTTGCCGCGGGCAATAGTCTCTGTGATGCTTATACGGCAGCCTGTATGGCAGAGCATAGCGCGCAGGTTAGATATCTGGTAAAAGCCTATTCAAGGGATAAATTTATATCTTTACCCTCACTTCGATAATATGAGCGGGTAATCCTAGTTTTTGAAATCCACACTGAACCCCCCACTCTCCTACCCGCTCACTTTAAATTTTATATTTTGCAGATGACCGTCTTTTCTCCGGCCAATCGTCAAAAGATCTATTAATGCCGGAGGTTAAAGGTCTCCTATGAACTCTTCTCTGGAGCTCGGAAAGATCATGGGCATACCAGTGCGCCTGCACTGGACATTTCTGTTGGTCATTCTGTATATTGCCTGGGCTTTTGCCTCTTTCAGCCAGACAGTCTACGGAAAGACTTATGGTTTCGGCGACATTGAGCCGCCGCAGCTGCGATGGCTCTATTCTCTGCTCTTTGCCGTAATTCTCTTCGCCTGCGTGGCCCTGCATGAGCTGGGTCATTCCTATATCGCCCATAAGAACGGAATCAGCATAAAGAGCATAACTCTCTACTTCTTCGGCGGGGTGGCTTCCATGGAGGAGATCCCCAGAAATCCCCGCCTGGAGCTGCAGATGGCCTTTGCCGGGCCGGCTGTAAGCGGGGTGTTGGGATTGATCTCGGTTTACCTGGCCGGACCTGCTGCCGCTTTTGGTGGTGCAGGCAATGCTCTGGCCATCATGCTCTGGACTTTAGGCATCATGAATCTCATCCTCATGGCCTTCAATCTCCTCCCTGCCTTTCCCATGGATGGAGGCCGCCTTTTGCGGGCCTGGTTTGCCACCCGCATGCCATACATTAAAGCTACCCGGCGTGCTGCGGATATAGGAAAGATCTTCGCGACGCTTATGTTTCTGCTGGGCCTGTTATCCTTAAATTTCATGCTCCTCTTTGTGGCGTTCTTCGTTTATGTGGGGGCATCTGAAGAGGATAAGGCTACCGAAATAAGCGTCAGCCTGGAGGGAATACTGGTCAGAAGCATAATGTCCACCCCGGTGCGCAGCATCGCTTTGGAAATGACACTTGAGGAGCTAAAAGAGCTGATGTTCCGAGAAAAACATAGAGGCTATCCGGTAATGTCTGGCGAGACCCTGGAGGGAATCATCACCTTGACCGATCTGCAGAAGGTTCCAGAAGCTCTGCGCACCCAAACCCGTGTCGATCAGGTGATGACAAGAAAGTTATATTTGATTGGCCCTGAGGAGGAGGCATCGACTGCCATGAAGATGATGAATGAAATGCAAATTCGCCGACTGCCTGTGATCGATAAGGGCCGATTGGTGGGCATCGTCTCCAGGGAGGACCTGGTCAGGGCCATTGAGCTGTGCAGAGAGCGGGAACATTAAGAGGTAATCAATTTGGAGAATACGACGGAAAAGATGAAAGAAGACGGCGCGCCAACTTGCCTGCTGGTGGAGCCGGCGGAGAATTCCGCTGGCTGCGAGTCCCATGAGATCATAATAGTAGGAACGGCCCATGTCTCAGAAAAAAGCGTGCAGGAAGTAATCGGCAAAATCGAGGAGATGCGGCCCGATATCGTGGCTGTAGAGCTGTGTCCTGCTCGCTATCGGGCTCTTATCGGCCAGGAGGTAGAAAAGGAGATCAAGATCAGTGAACTTTTAAGTGGCGGAAAACTCTTTTTCTTCCTGGTGCAGTTGTTTTTGGCCTACATCCAGAGAAAGATCGGCGAGGAGCTGGGGGTCAAACCCGGCTCGGAGATGCTGGCGGCCATCGAAGCTGCCAAGAAAGCTGGCGCGCGGGTGGCGCTGGTCGATAGGGACATAGGCATTACCATTCAGCGCTTCTGGTCGGCCATGGGATTTTTTGATAAGATCAGGCTGGTCGGATCCCTGTTACCCGCGGCTCTTGGCTGGGGCGATAAAGAGGAAATTGATATTGACAGCATCACCCAGGCAGATATCGTCTCCCAGATGATCTTGGAGTTTCGCAAGATCTCACCAGGAGCGGCGAATGTGCTGGTAGATGAGCGCGACGCCTACCTGGCTCGAAATCTGTTCTTGCTCTCCAAACAGGGCCGGGTGCTGGCCGTGGTAGGGGCTGGCCACCGAGAGGGCATTCTCAAGCATCTGGAGCATCCAGAGAACATTCCCGCCCTGGAAGGCTTGAATGAGAAGCCCGGCAAAAAGATCACCTTTGTCAAGATATTTGGGGTAGTGGTGAGCCTGCTCATCCTGGCCACCATTGGTCTGGTGCTGATCACAGCCCAGTCCAGCGAGATGATTCTCCAGGCCTGTGTCATCTGGTTCGTTGTAACGGGAGTGCTGTCGGCTTTAGGAGTGGTCCTGGCCAGAGGCCATCCGCTCTCCGCCCTGACGGCGCTCATGGTGGCCTGGATGACGACCCTCAATCCCTTTGTGGCAGCGGGCTGGTTTGCCGGAATGGTGGAGGCCTGGAAGCTCAAGCCGACCGTATCCGACCTGAAAACGCTGGCTGCTGCAGACAGCTTTAGGCAGATGATGCAAAACCGCCTCTTCAAGGTCATCCTGGTGGCTGCACTAGCAAACGTGGGGGCCATGCTGGGGATGTTCATTGGCGTCTATCTCATCTGGCAGTGGCTGGGACTGAACATTTCGGCAGAGATGATATGGGAGATGATAAAAAATGGATATTCTTCAATTTTTAATTATTTTTAAATTTTCCGCTCGGAGACGACGGCAATTCCCGCATCCTTGATCTTGTTCTTGCGAGCTACATTGAGCAGAAAGGGCGTCAGGCTCTCGACCATGGAGGAGACGGCCAATGGACCCGCGTTCAGTGGTCGGAGACTCTTTATCTCACCGGCCAATTGCGCAGTGATATCTATATCCTCTGCATCATCGCCACAGATAAAAGCATCCGCCTTCATCACCCGATCAATATCCTGCAAAGCCGCGGCGCAGATGGTATGAAAGGCAGAGACCACTCTAACGCCTTTTGGGAGCAGCGACCTTGCCTGCAGGGCCGCGCTTCCCTCGATAGGTGGAAGATACTGGAAAAACTTACCGTTGTAAATCATGGGCACCACGGGCGAGATGACGAGCTGGCTCTTGTAGGCTTCTGACAGACCCGCTGTAACAGAAGCCAGGTGCTCATAGGGCACGCATAGCACGACCACGTCAGCCGTAGCAATGGCACTGGCGTTGTCCGTGCCCTGCACATTGCCAACCTCCCCTAAGAGCAGTAATACCGCGGCCGCGCTCTCCCTGGCTTTATCAACATTTCGTGAGCCGATGATGATCTCATGCTTTTGACCCCAGCGCACGGCAAATCCCGTGCCGATATCTCCGGTTCCGCCAACAAGAGCAATTTTCATGGCCTTCGCATTAACCCCCTATTATTTTACAGTTTTGTGCCGGAAAGCATCTTTTGCAGGAGGAAGGATAGGATCACGAAGAGAAGGATCCCCAGGCTCAGGCTCTTGACGATTCCAATTCGATTAACTCCCAGGAGAACAATGGTGACATAGCAAAGCCAGGGCGGAGTGAATATCAGAAGGCTTCTGGCATACTCTTCCACCGTCTTGCTGCCGCCCTCCGCATAGATGAGCAAAAAACTGAAAGCAGTCTGCAGGGGCAGGGTGGTGATGAAGGCAGAGAGCATGCCCCTACCCTGGCTGGCGAAGTAGGCTGTGAGAACCGTCACCGCTCCGCCCAGGAGGAAATAGATTGCCAGACGCAGGTCGGAGCCCGCTAAATATGCCAAATAGGATGCTAATTGCATTTTTAGAACCTGCTAAAATATAACAAGGGATGGCACGAGATGCGAAAGGGAGTAGCAATGAAGGGGGTAATAAACGTCACCTCGTGCCGCGAATTCCTGCATTATCCTATCATAATGCAGCTATCACTATTAGGTCTCTTCTCCTTTATTAAGTTTTAGGTTGAAAAACCGATAGGACTTTTTATAAATTATTATGAAATCAAGCGGGTCTTATGGCCGCTTCGACCTCTGTCATCCCGGCATCAGTCTTGATGCCTAGTCCCCAAAAATGAGTGCGTGAGGCCCGATGCCCGCGCTCTCGCAGCCGCTCTATTGCATCATCTATCTTGCCGGGGGTGATGTGCAGCCTCTCGCAGATGCTATGATGATCATAGTACATGGGCACCTCTACTTCGCTTGCACATGTGTCGAGGAGTTTTTTTGCCCGGCGGCTCAGGCCCTCCCAAGCAGAGGCCTTCTCGATTACCTGCGCCTCCTGTATCCCGCCCAGCCAAAGAGGGCCGGCCAAAGTCGTCTTGCCAAAGCAGTGGCGGCACTCTCCCCCAGGCAGGGGCTTTTCCAGGAGAACAAAGCTGCCGCAGCTACGGCAGTGCTCGACATAGCCCAGTTTTTCCAGGCATCTATCCGCTGCTTTTGCCCCCTTGATCACACGCAGGTAAGTTCTCACATAGTGATCGGTAACATGGGTGAGCATGGGCTGCATGGCTTTATCCAGGCGGGCCAGCTCCCGCGCCGCCAGGCCGAGCAGAATTCTGGCCCCCATCTCCCGGTGATAGTCCGTACGCAGTGGTACTGCCATGTACTTGCGGATACCGCTCATGAGATGGGCACCGCAGAGGGGAGCCGTGTCGGTGGCGGTGATGAATAGATAAGAGAGAGCTGACCGGCTGGCTGCAGAAAGATAGGAAGAGGGTGAGCCGAATGGGTCCAGGTCCACTGCCTGGAAGTGCTGCTCATGCAGGAGAACGTTGGCATTGCAGCAGGTTACAGTGCCGTCCAGACAATTTCGACTCAGGTTTCTTTCCATGAGCTGGCAAGCCTGGGGGTTGACATCGTTTAAGGTCACTTTTTCTACACCGGCTTCCTTAGCCACTCTTAGACCGCGAATGCCGCTGGCAGATAAGGCATCCAGATAGTCGGAGAGGCCCAGGCTATTGGCCATGGCTACGCCGATATCCCGGTTGAGAAGCATCTTGGGATTGTAGAAAGCGCCCTCTGTCTCGAAGGTGATGGCGCCCTCCGTTATGAGATTCATTAGAAATCATTCTCTTTTTGGAAGGGCGGAGCGCTGGCATCAAATGGCCTGGAGTCCGTCCATTTGGGCGGCAAGCTGGATGTCTTGCGGGATATCACCACGACACCGCCCTGCATCCTTGTGGTAGGAAGCTCTTCATCGGCTGGCCCATACACAGCATATTTCTTAACTTCATCCGAAAGCATCGCGTTGTCTAAACCCGCCCGGAATGGCCGGATGAGGGGACGGAAGTCAAAGGAACGGGACTCGGGCCCGGGAAGAGAATAGGGCTGGTCGCCTATGCCGTCATTATTCTCGTCTTTGCCCCGATAATCGTTGTAGTAGTTGCCGATAGTTGTATTCCAGATATTTAGACTGGTATTCTCATAGGCATTGATATCGTTTCTAAAGAAATTGTTGCCGAAGACGAGGTTATTGCGATTCTCATTGAGCCTTATGCCGTGCTTATTGTCCGAGGCGTTGTTGTCGTAGACGGCATTGAACTTGCAGCCTCGGGACAGCTCAAGGCCGTTGAAGTTGCCCTTGGCGGTGTTTCGGATCAGCATGTTGTAGCTGCTGTTCTCTTGCAGGCTGATGCCGATGCCAAATCCTGTCATGATCTCGCTTCTGCTGTTATCCTCGGCCAAATTATCAGTGATATTATTGTAGTTAGACGAGGTCGTCACCAGGATTCCGTAATAATTATGGTCGGCTCGATTTCTTCTCACCTGGTTATAAGACGCATTCCAAAGGGACAGCCCAAAGGTGTTCATGGAGAGGATATTATCCTGGATAACGCCACCATTCGTCTCTTTAAGGAGTATTCCTGTGTTGGTGTTGTTAATAATGCTGTTATTGTCGAGAGTAACATCGCGAGACCCAACAATTTCCAGCCCGTATTTTTTGCAGTTGGTTATGCGACATGCAGTAACTTTAACCTGGGAACTCTGCAGGATAGAGGCTCCCGTATCGCATCCTTCCATGGTCGTATTCTGCAAGACCAGGTCCTGCACATTATCTGCAGAAATAGCCACCTGCGCTCCAAAGATGCTGCAATTTTTTATAGATATGCCGTCGCCCCTTACAACGACGGCCGAATTGGGCTCATCAAAGCGCCCTCCTGCCGCAGCAGTAGGATTTTGCATGTAGTAATTAAACTTGGCAACGCTGTCCTTGCTCACGCCAATGATGCGAAATCCAGTGATAGTGACACCATCGCTGTTTACTCTTATGGCAGGTTTCTGCAGAGCAGCAGAGAGAATGGGGCCGCCCTGGCCCTCAATGGTTAACGGCCGGTCCACCTCGAAGCGGCTTACTTCTCCCGGACCTACTACGATCGTGTCTCCCGCTTTGGCCGAGTTTATGGCTGTCTGGATATCAGCACCCGCCTGGATAACGCTTGCCTGGACGGGATCAAATGCTGCGTAAATGAAAAGCACAAAAGCTAGAAGCGCGAAAATTGTCTTACCATTGCATTTATTGACGGAATATCTCACGCAGGAAAAATTAGTGTCTGAAATGGCGCATGCCTGTAAAGACCATGGCCATGTCGTGCTCATTGGCAGCATCAATCACCTCTGCATCCCGTATGGACCCGCCGGGATGAATTACTGCAACAGCTCCGGCCTGGAAGGTCTGATCCAGCCCGTCTCGAAAGGGGAAGAACGAATCCGTGGCAGCTACCGTCCCTCGGGTGCAAAGACCATGCTCCTCTGCCTTTTCCGCACCAAAGCGCGCTGAATCCACCCGGCTCACCTGGCCCGATCCTATGCCTATGGTCTGGCACTCCGACGCATAAACCAGGGCATTGGACTTGACATACTTGGAGACCTTCCAGGCAAATCGAAGAGCTTTGCTTTCCCCGTTTGTGGGAGATCTCTTGGTTACAACCTTCCATTCCTTGAGATCACCTGTATCATAATCCTGGAGCATCATGCCGCCGAAGATGCTTCTTTGATAGAAGCCCCTATAAAGTTCGTCCTTTCGGGCCAGCAGATCTCCAATATCCAATATTCTGCGATTGGGCTTCTTCTCCATAAGCAGCTTCAGGGCCTCGGGCTCATAGCCTGGAGCCAGCAGGACCTCTACGAAGCTGTCGCCGATGGCGCGAGCCGTGTCCACATCCACGGGCCGGGAAAAGCCGATGACGCCTCCAAAGGCGGATTTGGGATCGGTGGCGAAAGAGAGGCGATAGGCATCAGCAAGACTTTCGCCATAGGCCACGCCGCAGGGATTGGCATGCTTCACAATGACAGAGAGGGGCTTTTCTACCTGGACGCTATCGTACTCAGATAGATCGATCAGCATCTCAAGCACCGTTTCCGCATCGACCATGTTGTTGTAGGACATCTCCCGTCCATTCAGCTTCCTGGCTTTGTGCAGGCCCAGACCATTCTGCTTGCTGTAGAGTGCCGCCTTCTGGTGCCAGTTCTCTCCATAACGAAGATCCTGCACTTTCTCATAGGCTGCCGCCGCATAACGGGGCATGGAGTTCGTGCCTACCTGAAGGGCGGCAAGCCTAAGCGAGTCGCTTTGCAGACACCTGTAGAGGGCATATGCTTCCAGGTTATTTCTCGTCTGCAAAGAAAGGCCGCTCGTCTGCTTGATCTCTTCTAAGACTGATGAGCAATCGACGTTGTCAAATAAAACAGGACTTCCGTTGGCCAGCGCTTGGCGAATGAGGAGTGATCCCCCGGTAGTTGTCTCATATCCAGGATCGCATATCAAAAGGCAATCCGTTCCCTGGCCAGGGAGCCGGTCACAGATTTGCAGGCCAAGCTGCTCCAAGCCGGGGAGAATGGGACTTGCCACCTGAGCCTGATCTGACAGGACGACGACTTTCTTGATCTTCATCGAACCTCTCTTCTTTCATCGCTGGCGCTATTTTAACTTTTTGCCAAAACGCTTCCACCCAGGCAGATTCTTAGCAAATGTCTTCAAAAATTTATTTATCGGACTTGAGAAGATGAGGGAGGAGAACAGGACTCGAAACATTACTATGCCAGAGATAAGCTTTAAGCTCCAGGGCGCCTCTTTTAGGAATAATGGACATTTGTGAGGCGGTCAAGTATCATCCCCAGGGCTGCATCATCAGCTTTGAGGTAGTGCCCGGCTCCTCCCGGCTGGCTGTGCCTTCCGGCTTTAATCCCTGGCGAAGGTCAATGGAAGCCCATCTGACGGAGGAGCCGTCGCGAGGGCGGGCTAACCGGCAACTGATGGAGGAGCTGGCCAGAACGCTCGGTATTTCCGAGCTAAATGTAGAGGTCTTAAGCGGCCACAAGAGTGCCAGAAAGCTTCTTTTGGTAAAAGGGATGGCAACGGATGAGGCCGTCTCGGCATTAATGCAGAAGATGAAATAATTAAGCAGGAAAAATATGGCTTGGGGTAGAGATGAGCATGAGATCCGTCCCAAGAGGACTTATGATCTAGAGGCCCTGGAGGAGCTGATCGCTTCCCTTCTCGATGCTTCCTACCAGGGTGCGGCCATCATTGTGGAAGGAAGGCGCGACCTGCAGGCCTTGCGTGCTTTGGGCCTGCCAGGACCCGTGATCATGGCCAGTCGCCGATCGGCTCTGGACCTGGCAGAGGATGCTGCCCGAAGCTACGCTCAGATCATACTACTCACCGACTGGGATAGCAAAGGCGATGAGATGTGCAAGACGATCGATTACCACCTACGCTCGATGGGCTCGCGACCGGACAAAGAGATCCGAAGTCGTCTTAAAAAGCTGGTCAAGAAAGAGATAAAAGACGTGGAGAGCCTGAGCCAATACGCACAGAGAATGAGGGAGCAATATGGTATTTAGGATAGCAGTCACCGGGTCACCCGGCATCGGCAAATCCACCCTGGTAGCGAAAGTGGCCACAGCCACAGGCATGCGCGTGGGAGGAGTGCTGGCACGGGATAAGCGTTACAAAGATCGGCGCATCGGCTTTGAGCTGCTCGACCTTGCCACGGGGGCCGTGGGCATGCTGGCCGATGAGACGGGCAGCGGGCCGCAATTGGGGAAGTATCGCGTCCATCCGGAAGACCTGGATGGCATAGGAGCGCATGCTGTGGAAAACGCCCTGAAATGCGAACTGATTGTGGTAGACGAGGTGGGTCCCATGGAGCTGACCAGCCACCGATTCGTCTCCTCCGTAGAAATGGCCATCGCCTCATCTAGGCCCATGCTCGTGGTGCTGCACGAATGGTCCAATCACCGTCTGGCCAAGAAAATTCGCAGCACATTTCAGGTGATAACCGTAACCCAGGAGAACCGTGAAGCTCTTATCGATGAGATCGCCAAAGCTCTTTCGGGCAAGAAATAGGCCAATCAGAGCCCCAACTTCTTAGCTCTGATAAAGGCCTCTTCCGCCTCATGATCGAGATGCAGTGACTGGTAGGCTACACCCAGGTTCTTCCAGGCCGTTGCATATTCCGGCTCGATCCTTATGGCCTTTAAAAAGCAGCTTATCGCCTCCTCGTGCCTGGCTAAAACCCCTAAGGCAACGCCTTTGTTGTTCCAGGCATAGATGTCGAAGGGATCGATCAGGAGCGCCTCTTCATAGCTTTCGATAGCCTCCTCATGTCTATGCAGGTTGTCTAAAGCCGCGCCCCGGTTATTCCAGGCCCTTCTGCCGTCCGCTCCGAGTGGATTGCACTCAATGGCCCGGGCATAGCTCTCCACCGCCTTTTCATATTGCCCCAATCGGTGCAGGGCAAAGCCCCTTACTATCCAGGTCCGGGCATTGTATGGATCGAGGACCAGGGCCTTTGCAGAGGACGCTGCCGCCTCTGCATTCCTATCCATCTGGCTGCAGACCAGAGCATGAGCTCTCCAGGCATCGGCATCATTAGAGTCGAGCAAGAGGGCTTTTTCCAGAGCTACAGCTGCCTCATCATACCTGCCCAGCTTTCGCAAAGCTATGCCCTTCTTATACCATAAGTCAAAGCTTGGCGGTCCAATTCTCTCTGCCTTTTCCCAGGCCGATACCGCCTCATCGTAGTTTCCCCGGGCATAGAGGGCCTCGGCCTTTGCATTTTCATCTTCTTGCATATTAATTCCGAACCGCAAGCTCTTTATCATCGGCACTATTTGACGGCCAGCTTAAACTCATGGCGGTGCAATTGGGGTTTGCGTTGAAACCATATTCAAGTATTGGCTCATATAGTAAAGTATATATTATACATATTACTAAACTAATATTAAATGTCTAGGGGGTAGTTTCGGAGGGGTACGATGAAACCACAGCGGTCCGAGATATTAGGCCGAATGATTAGGTTCCTCAATCTGGACTCAGATGGCCTGAGGCGAGTTGTGCTTGAGTCGATTGTGGAGGCTAGAGAGTTTACGGTAGCCTCTATTCATGAAAGCGTATGCAAGAAAATTGATGTTTCCAAGAAGGTGGTAGCCTCCATGATCGGCTACATTTGTTCACGTTTGGGAATATTGCATGTCAATAAAAAGTCTTATCGCACGCCTATGAGCTATGTTTTAAGGGATGAATATGCAGATATAGCCAGAGCAGTACTGGCTAGCTTATGACCAATGTCAAGAAGGCTCCCCGGACCGCCACTACGCTCAAGGTCCGCTCTAAATCGGAGTACGCAATAAGCCGTAGCCGTGATCCGTATCATGAGCTAATGCTTCGCCTTTTTCAGGAGGAAACAACGGCGCAGCGCGGGGGGAAATTCCTGGCAATTGTAGAGGAACGGCAGAAAAGCGGCGATCCGTTGAAGACCGCAGAGTGGGAGCAGCTTCTGATAGAACTGAATGTCAGTCGATCTGCCTTTTACGCCATGAGAAACAAGCTACTTGGAGCAGGCCTGATAACAAACAAAGGCGGCGAGTACCGGCTCTCCGGGATGTTCAGCCGCGATCTGATGGACATGGCTCGTTGGTGGTGGACGGCGGTCCTTGGCAACAACCTGGAGAACTTATAAGCAAGCTTTTAATTCAGTCATCTGCTTTTCTATGGTCTCCACCACTTTGGCATTCTCCATAAACTCCAGGCTGCCCTGACAGAAGGGACAGAGGAAATTGGCCTCGCTCGCCTCGTCGAAGATGAACCTGGCACACCCATCGGTACAGGCATAAAAGATGTTCTCCTTCTCATAGGCCAGCCTCTCGTCCAATTTGCGCAGCAGCCTTTTGGCTTCCGATTCCAGCGCCTTTTCAAAATTCTCAGGGCACAGTTGCCACAAATAAGTGAGCCAGCCTGAATCAGGATCGCGCTTGCGTCGATATATGGCCAGCCTGTGTTCGTAAAGCAGGTAGAGGGTGCGTCTTACGGTATTCAGGCTGATGCCGGTAAGCTCTGCCAGCTTCTCGTCCGTTATCTCTTCGCCTGGTATGCATTCCACAATGCGTAAACCATCTTCCCCTACAAGCTTGTTTAGATACGCTCTATGAATAGACTCTTCTATGACCGTCAATGAATCACTACCTGGATATAAGCTAGCTAATACTCGATTTGCTTCATACATCACCCAGGGCACTGACTTCTGCATTGGCCCCAAGTTTGCTTTAGATTTATATTACGTTTTCCTTCTATATATCTCCATCGTGAAGATCTTTTCAGGTATTAAAAGTGGCTCTTCGCGATTTTCCATTTGCTAACCCCAGGTTACTATGGTTTTCCAGTTGGTAATTAGGCGCTCTGTGCGCCCTTTTATGAACTGTTGTGGCTCTTTGGTGGAAACGTGGTCAGCAATTGGTAAAACAAATGGCTGACGATACTACCACCACCGCAGACACAGAGCACACTAAGCACTCGCAGAAGACCCGATTAATCGATTGTTAGTATAATATAATTAATGTTATTGCGGCGACGTCTATCTATGTTTTTTGCCGAACAAATAATAAAATTAAAAATTATATATAAATTTCCCTTCGGAGGTGGGCTCCACCCGTCCCTTAGCTCGACCCCGCCTCCCCCAAGAGAGCCTTGAGCTTTTGTATGGATTGCAGAGCCTGGTTGGCCTCGTCGAGTTTTTCCTGCTCGTAGTACTGAAGTATATCCTCAATTGGTGCTTTAAGGCGGTAGACCTTCATGGGCCGGCCGGTGCCATCGCTCCTGCCCATCGTCTCCTCCACCCAGTTGTTCTTCCGGAGAGTACGTAGCGCGATGCTCACCTCCGGCTGGCGCAGATCGGAGCCTCTCTCAATCTCACGGGAGGTGGCCTCTGTGCCGCTGGCCAGATAGGCGATCATATTGGAGACCTTTCTCGGCACTCCCAGGCTTTTCAGCGTTTCTACAACCTCAATATCTTTTTCGTCAAATCTCATTACGAACGATTCCTTCATTGTTATCTTCTCCCTTATTTTTACTCCCTTGCAATAAATGGAGTACGTTATGATATAAATAGTTTATTTATGTAAAAAAAATTTATACTATTATTACTACATTCAGCAAATGCATTAAAAATAAATAACTTTGTAAAAATTTGAATTACCTTCTTTTTATCTTCTCGATAAATTGCCTCTTCTTCTCCACAGCATTCATAGCTGCCCGGTCGACTTTCGCAGTCATCTCTGCCACATCTCTTCTCGCGTCCTGGCCGACAGCCTTTTTTATGGGCGTGTAGGCAGCTTCCCGGAAGCGTGGGGAAAAGTCCATCACTTTTCCATCCATATGGAGCAATGCGCCCTCTCCTGCCTCGACGGTGCCGATCTCATCTACCGCCACCCCGGCTTTGCCAATGGTCCTGGCGATCTCTTTCGCCTCTTCCTCAGGAGCTATTATGAGCAGGGCATCAATGGAGACACCCAGATAGTCGATCAACAGGTCGTCGAGCATCTCCAAAACCCGCGGATTTACCAGGCGGCGCATCCTCTCCTCCTCGAAGTGCAGCTTCACTTTTGCCGTGTAGGAGATCTCCTTGGCGTCGCCGCGAATGCCACCATTGGTCACGTCGGTCATGGCATGAATGGTAAGATCCTCCTTGAGCAGAGCTTCGCAGGCCTCCAGGAATTTGATATTCAGCGTCTCTTCTACTACTTCATGCCGATCATAGTAAAGGGCAGCCGAGCAGACAGTTCCCCCTCCGGCCCCCTCGCTCATCATGATCACGTCACCAGGACGGGCGCTCTTTCTGGGCGTGAGCTTGTCAGAGACGCCTACAGCTCCCACACAACCGGTCAGCCGGTCGCCGATGACCATATCTCCGCCGATCCGCAGTGTACTGCCGGTGATGAGAGGAACGCCGATCAGCTCCGAGACGGTGGCGATCCCGGCGATATGGTCGAAGAGCTTGGAGACATCCCCATCATCGGCGATATGAATGTCCGAGAGAAGAGCGACAGGCTTTGCGCCCATGACGTAGACATCGCGTAGAGCTGCGCGAGTCACATGAAAGCCGGCCAGGAAAGGATAATCGCTGAGGCGGGAGTGCATGCCATCTACGGTGACGGTTATGTACTGTCCTTTGGCTTTGACCACGCCCGAGTCGTCCAGCTGGCGGGAATCGACCACGGCATCGGTTCGACCGATGACCTCGGCGATTTTGGTATGAGTATAAAAATCGCCTGAACCTCGCGAGCCCACTCCATAGTCACCCATGGAGACGCCCACATTCTCCAGCCGGAAGACCTCGCCCCGGGGATGCAGCGTCGCTGCCGCCTCCTCCAGCACCGCCTCCGCCAGGATGAGGGCTTTATCCTCCGGTATTCTCTTGACTTCTCTGATCAGTGAGATGAGCTTGGACTTTATCTCCGGGTCCTCTCGTAGCAGGCCCCGCTTGGCAAATCCTTCCAGATCCATGTGGCGCAGTTGTACTCACCTGTAGTAAAGTATTTGGCAAGGCGTTTTTGTCCGGGGCAGTGACAAGCCGGAGGAGCATCAGGTCTGAGCATAATGTTTATGGGACGGCAAGAGAAAAACTTCTGCTGATGTAAGTACTGCGATGTGATCATTGCCCATGAAAATCTTGCAAGCATATCATCAACATCTACCGTGATCATGAAATCATCCCAGAGGCAACTACTCGGAAATTCCGATTAGTTCAAACCGAGGTCATCCGCTGGGCGGAGCGGCTTGTGGACTTCTACAATCTGCATGTGATTATTGTCATCGTCAAGATGATGCTTGGCAAAGGTCCGGAGGAGGGTAATTGAGCCCCATCAGCACTTCATCTCCTGGCAAAGAGCCGCTCTAATTGATTTTGATCTATTGTCACCATCACCGGCCTGCCGTGCGGGCAGGTGAGGGGATTATTGCAAGAGGAAAGATCCTCGACAAGCTTTCTCATTTCAGCAAAGCTAAGCTCCTTTCCTGATTTTATGGAGCCCTTGCAGGCCAAAAGCTTGAGAATCTCATCTTTATTGGTCGAACCGGGGCTGACTATCCCTCGAGAAAAAAGGTCTCTTAAGATGTCGTGCACCGCCTCGGCGCTCTCCAGCCGCCTCCCTAAGGCCGGAACGGCCCTGACGCTGTAGGTGTTTCCCCCAAAAGACGAGACATCAAAGCCTATGTCCTGAAGCGTCTCCTGCCAGGAGGACAACATGATTCTCTCGCTGGGTGACAGCTCCAGGGAGATGGGCTCTGCCAGCTCCTGGCGGATCTTTTTGCTCTTGTAGCGTTCTTGCAGGAGCTCGAAGCGGATACGCTCTGCAGCGGCATGCTGGTCAATGAGCACCAGCCCCTCAACACCCTCCGCCACGATGTAAAGCTTCTTGATCTGGCCCAGTATGCGGAGACTGGGACGCTGCGGCTCTACCAGCGACTTCTCCCCCGCCTCCGGGCTGAGGGGAAGAGTACTCTGCTCACAGCTTTCCGCGATGGTGGCCTGCCTGACGGGGGAGGATACCACCGGACATGGCAACCCGCCCGGCATATCTTCCGGCGCGGACTTTGCATGTTCCTCCAGAGCCCTGGCCGCAGCCTGAGTGAGAGCGGAGGCGATCTCCTGCTCATGCAAAAGGCGGATCTCTCTTTTGGCTGGGTGAACGTTCACGTCTACAAGCTCGGGACTTATCTGCAGGGAGATGACGGCCACCGGGCTTTTTCCCAGGGGGATGATGTTTCGGTAAGCTTCCCGTACTGCTGCCGAAAGAGTTCGGGAAGAGACCGCCCTCCCGTTTACGAAGATGAATATCCTGTCCGGACTGCTTCGCACGGCCAGCGGGTCTCCAATGACCCCGGAGAGGGTCCAGCCAAGACCAGGCTCCTCCAGCCGGGCCATGCCTTTCAGAGTCTTCAGGCCGAAGAGACGAAAGAGCACGTCGTCCCAGCTTGACGATTTTATCGATTTGAAGATGGTGCGTTTGCCGGAGAAGAGCTCAAAGGAAATGTCATAGTGGATGATAGCCATCTCCGTGACGATATCTGTGATGTACACGGTTTCCGCTTCCACCCCTTTGAGGTGCTTTCTTCTGGCAGGAACATTGTAGAAGAGGTCCCAGACGGTGATGGTGGTTCCCACTGGAGATCCGACCTCTTTTGTTTCTACAATCTTGCCGCCCTCAGTGCGTTGGTAGGTGCCGGAGAGAGAGCCTTTCGTCTTGGTTTTTACCTCTACGGATCTTGAGACGCTGGCGATGCTGGCCAGAGCCTCACCTCGAAAGCCCAGGGTGGCGATATTCTCCAGGTCCTTGGCTTCACTGATCTTGGATGTGGCATGCTTTTGAAAGGCCAGGGGCAGATCCAGGGGATCTATGCCGCAGCCGTCATCGGTAATTCTGATAAAGCTTTTTCCGCCATCACCAAGCTCAATGAGCACTCTGCTGGCGCCGGCGTCGATGGAGTTTTCCACCAGTTCCTTGACCACGGAAGCGGGCCGCTCGATGACCTCTCCGGCGGCGATCTTGTTTATTGTATCAACATCTAATAGTTTAATCCTGGCCATCGCACTCACCTCTGCTCCTGCCCCGTCTCTCATCAAGTCTTTCGCCCAGCCTCTTCTGGTATTCGGCTAGACTGCTTAGCGCCTGGAGGGGCGTCAGTGAATCTATATCCATGGCACGGATTTCTTGCAGGATGGGATCATCCTTCTGGAGCTGCAAAATCTTTCCCGCCTCTTTTCCATCATTAGATGGCGCATCGAAGAATATGAGTTGAGTGTAACGGGAGGATTTTCCGGACTTTTTATTACCGGATAGAGGCTCGATCACCGCCTCTTTCTCGATCTCTTTTAGAATCTGGTCCGCCCGTTTCGTCACGGCCTCGGGCACTCCGGCCAGGCGGGCCACATGCACGCCGTAGCTCTTGTCTGTGGCTCCTGGTACCACGGTCCGCAGGAAGGTGATGGTCCCTTTCTCCTCTTTTACGGCGATGCTGTAGTTTTTCACTCCCGGCAGGATGCCTTCCAGCTGCGTCAGCTGGTGATAGTGGGTGGCAAAGACGCATTTGCATTTGATGTTGCTGTGCAGATATTCCGAGATGGCCCAGGCCAAAGAGAGTCCGTCAAAGGTGCTGGTGCCGCGCCCCACCTCGTCGAGCAGCACCAGGCTGTCTTTGCTGGCAGCGCCAAGGATGGTGGCAATCTCCGTCATCTCCACCATGAAGGTACTCTGGCCGGCAGATAGATCATCGTAAGCTCCCACGCGGGTGAAGATGCGGTCCACCAGGGAGAGCGAGGCATAGGCCGCCGGCACAAAGGAGCCTGCCTGGGCCATGATGGCACAGAGCGCGATTTGGCGCATGAAGGTGGATTTTCCAGCCATGTTGGGACCGGTGAGAATGATGAATCGGTTATGATCATTATCCAGGAGAACATCGTTGGGCACAAAGCCACCTCGCATGGCCTTATCCAGGACGGGATGCTTTGCGCCGCGCAGGAACAGCTTGCCCTCGCCATTGAACTGGGGCCTCACCAGGCCGCTTTCCGCAGCCGCTACTGCCAGGGCGACGAGTACATCAAGTTCTGCCAGAGCCATGGCCCTCTCCTGAACGGTGCGGGCCTGTTGGCCTATTTTGCCACGCACGCCTGCAAAGATCTCCTGCTCCAGAGATATGGACCTCTCCTGAGCCGACAGCACTCGGGATTCCATCTCTTTGAGCTCAGGGGTGATGAAGCGCTCCGCGTTTGCCAGGGTCTGCTTGCGGATGTAATCCTGAGGCACCAGATGCAGGTTCGCCCGGGAGACCTCCAGATAATAGCCGAAGACGTTGTTGTAAGAAATCTTGAGGGATTTGATGCCGGTCTTCTCTCTCTCCGAAGCCTCCAGGCGGGCGATCCAGCCCCGGCCGTCCCGCAGAAGGGAGTGGAGCTGGTCAATCTCTGCGTCAAAGCCGTCTTTGATCACACCTCCGTCTCGAAGGTGTGTGGGCGGATCTTCAACGATCGACCTTTCCAGGAGAGAGATGATATCTTCACAGGGACCAAGCAGGCCTTGCAGCTCGACCAGGTAGGAAGATGCGGCATTTTCCAGGATCTCCTGCAGACCGGGCAGCCTTGCCAGCGTGCTTTTCAGCACAATCAGCTCTTTGGGACTGGCTGAGCCGCAGGAGACCCGGCTCATCAGCCTCTCCAGATCGCACATGCCCTTCAGCACCTCTGTCAGGCTTTCCCGCAGCACAGAATTATTGTTCAGCTCTTCCACTGCCTGATGCCTTTTTAAAATCGCCTCCTCCGAGAGCAGAGGCATCTGGATCCAGCGGGCCAGGGTGCGTGCGCCCATGGGCGTCTTTGTCCGGGCCAAGAACTCCAGCAGCGTTCCCCGCCGGGAGCGGTCCCGGATGTTCCTCAGGATCTCTAGATTGCGCAGGGTGACCTCATCTAAAACCATGAACTCGGCGGCGCTGTAGCTACGAATGTCATGCAGGTGTCCCAGTGCGTCGAAGTGAGCCGAGTGAAGATAGGTGAGAATGGCTCCGCAGGCGCGGGCGGCGAGGGGCCGGTCAGCGAGGAAGAGCCGCTCCTCCCAGCCGGGGCCAAAGCGTTTCTCCAGGGCGGCGGATGTGCTCTCTTCTGAGAAGGAAGCCACATCCAGGATCTGCAGGCTGCTGCCCTCCCAGTTGATGGGAAAAGGCGCAACGCACTCCGCCGGCCGAAACTTGGCCAGCTCAGATGTCAGCCGTTCCGCGGCAATCTCCGTGGTCAGGAACTCTCCCGTGGAGACGTCCACAAAAGCCAGGCCCATCCTGTCCCCATCTTGCACGACGGAGGCGAGGAAATTGTTGCTGGACTCGTCGAGCATGGCAGGCTCAATGATTGTGCCTGGTGTAACCACACGGGTTATCTCTCTTTTTACCAGCCCCTTGGCCAGCTTGGGGTCCTCCACCTGATCGCAGATGGCCACCTTATGCCCGGCCCGGATGAGCTTGGCCAGGTAGACCTCCAGGGCATGATAGGGCACGCCCGCCAGAGGAATCTTGTTGCCCTCGTCGTCCTTCTGGCGGGAGGTAAGGGTGATATTCAGGTCGCGTGCGACGACTACGGCATCCTCGGCAAAGGTCTCGTAGAAGTCGCCTACCCGGAATAGCAGCAATGTATCCGGGTACTGCAACTTTTCCCGGTAATACTGCTCCATGAGAGGAGAGAGCTTGGACATAATCTTCTCAAGCTCGGGCTTCTCTTCTCATATCGCTTTCGGTGCGCGCTCGCCGTCTCTTTGCGTGCCTTTACGATTTCCAGCCACAAAGAGCACAAAGCGCATAAAGGCCTTAAAAAAGATGCCAGTTTCCCTTGCCAATGAAAGATATGCTAAATCGCGCAGTTTTCATCTTATGCAAATAATAAATAAACATACAAATGCCGGCTTCCCGGCACTTGGTTTACACCTCATTTAGGCCGTCTTCTCGCCTTCAGCGTATCCCGTCCAGGAGTCGCCGCTGGTGGAAAATGCCTGGTACACCCCTTCGGCCCAGTCCTCGCTCAGATTGAGATTGAGCTTGTATTGGACGATGGGATTCGCGGTGACAAGATTCAGCTCCATGGTTGCATCTGCAACCGCTCCTGATGCAGTCACATCCTGGGTGTTGTTGCCTTCTTTGATCTTGCCGGCTCCAAAGACCTCATTTCCTTTCTGGAAGAGGACCAGGGCCAGATCTCTCTCTACGCTATCATTGAGTGTAAAATACCAGTTTCCGCCAGCATTTATTACTTCCAGCTGGGCGGGGGGCAGCTCTGTATCTGTGGCCGCAGATGGGTTCTCAACTGGTGCAGTCTCTTCTGCTACAGTACTGGCTACATCCTCTTTGCTGGCCGACTCCGCTTGAGTCCTGGATTCCTTGGCGCTGTTACCGCCACCGGTGAGAGTGCTGGGAACAGTCCAGTCCATCGAGGTTTTGTTCTCATTTAGCTTTCTTTGCGCCTTGGGAGTTGCTGCCAGTCCCTCCGGCGACTTGATAATCTCTACTTCTCCACCGCTCAATAACTGCTCCGCGGTTTGGCTCTGTTGATCATCCCAATTGGCGCAAAGAGCCGTCACAGCCAGGAAGGCAATGAAAAGCAATGATGATAGTATTAGCATTTTAAATCTCATGACATATCGACCTTCTTAGGAATGGTTTTTCTAATCCTCATGAATGGATGCTTTTCGGCCGGGCTGACCAGGCTTATGTTCCATTCTACCGCCATTCGCATTGCCATGCAGGTTATTAGTTGATAAGCTTAATGGTTATACGACAAACAACGTTTTATTATTTTTTAAAAAA
>Ga0351927_1012_pt1 | contig 29039 bp, 27 predicted proteins | sample BONcelT113001D11_FD_206855 | JGI IMG/M metagenome (GOLD analysis project Ga0351927, IMG submission 206855) | Enriched cells from coal bed in the Powder River Basin, Montana, United States - BONCAT cells T11 rep2 HSBNCT.T11.300.1.D11 ...
GGACTATTGTCCTTCAGCCACATGAGTTTGAACAGCGAATAGAGCGGTGCGGGAAAACCGTTGCCGGTAACCGTGTACCACTGAACCTCATCGACCGTTTCAAAAAAGCGCTTAGCCTGCGCGCCTGCCCTGCTGTCGGTCCAGATGGGCGTGAGTGAAGTGAGCAGCGAACCATCCGCGCCAAGCGGCGCGGCGGCCAAACTGTGGCCCGATACAGCCAACCCGGCAACCGTGTCCGGCGCAATGCCAGTCTTCGCCAACAGATTCTGCGTGCTCTGTACAACGCTCTGCCACCAATCCTCCGGCAGTTGCTCATGAAAGCCCTCGGGAGAAAAATGGGTATCCACAGAGATGAACGCGCTGGCCAGCGCCGCGCCGTGCGCATCATAAACCGATGCCTTGGTACCGCCCGTGCCCAAATCGTATGCGATCACATGCTCCAAGGCGATCCACTCTCCCTGCGGTTTTTCGATCTCTACGGTATCGGTTTGCATCGCCCTGCGTGGACGTCAGCCAGCGCAGAGGTTTACAAGTGCAGGCGCGTTATCAGTATGTATCGTCGCCCACAGCGGTTAAGGAGAACTCGTCCGTGCGGCCCAGACGGCCGTCCACTTCCTTCATGATGGAAATGATGCTGCGCAGGCCGATACCAAAGCGCGAGCAGCCTGCATCCACCATGGCGAGCATCGCATCCAGTGTGCGCACCCCCCCTGCGGCCTTGATGCGCGCCGCGTTGCCGATGGTCTGGCGGATGATGCGGATGGTCTCCACCGTGGTGGGCTTGCCTGCCCAACCAGTACCCGTTTTGACGAAAGCGACACCTGCGCGAACGGCCAGTTCCGCCCCGCGTCGTATCTCGTCGTCCGTTAGGTAAGCGATCTCCAAGATGCACTTGGTGGGCTTGCCTTCCGCAGCATCCACCACTGCGCGTATATCGTTATATACAAGCTCGTTCAAGCCGCTCTTCAACGCGCCGATGTTGATGACCATGTCCAACTCGTGAACGCCAGCGGCCAATTGCTCCCGCGTGCCAAACACCTTTTGCTGCGTCGTATCCGCGCCAGAGGGAAAGCCTACAGTGCCTCCTACCATGATATCCGGCTCATCGCGCAGCATCTCCACCAGCCGCGGTGTAAAGCAGGGCATGGCGAACGCGCAAATGAAGCGGTAGTGTTTGGCGGCGGCGACGATCTGGTTCAACTCACCAAGCGTCACATCTGCGCGTACCCCGCTGATATCGACCATGCGCGCGACGTTTTTGAGCAGTTCACTATCCATAAGCATCGTCCTTTCCTATTCGACGGATACATAATAACATCACTATCTTTCAAAGTCAACCCCCGATTTCCATTCTGTTGATATTTCCTTTGGATCCCATGTATTACTTTGCGGAGCAGCGTAAAGGGCGTGCGAAAGAGTATGATCTTTCGCACGCCCTTCTGCTGCCACCACGGGCTCGCTTTTCCCAGCTTTCATTTCGGCGGTCGCTGATACCGCCCATTCATGAAAACCTCAAACTCGTAGCGCCCGCCCACAAGGCTCACATGATCCACATCCACGGGCACGCCGTTTTGAAAGCAAATGCGCGACAGGTAGACCAGCGCGGTACCCACGGGCACATCAAGCATCTGCGCTTCCTCAAAGCTGGCGTTTTTGGCAGTGATACGGTCCTGTGCGGCGTCGATCGCCACACCGTAATAGTCCTGCAGGAAATCATACAGACGTGTGAACCTGCTGGTGTGGCTCTCGATCCCCGGCACCAGCGAGGCCTTCAGGTAGTTTTTCATAATGGCGATGGGCACGTCGTCTGCGGTCTGGATGCGCTGAACACGCACCACCTCGGTGCCCTCGCTCACGCCCAATTCGCGTGCCAATGTGGCCGAGGCCGCAACCCGATCAATGTACATATTTTTGGTGGCTACGTGGTAGCCGCGGCGCTCCAGTGTTTCAGATGTGGAGGTAACCACATTCAGGTTCTGGCTGGTGCGGTAGTCCAACACCTCGGTTCCCCTGCCCTGCTTTGTCTCCAAAAACCCTTCACGGGAAAGGATTTCAACCGCCTTGCGCACAGTGGTACGGCTGACATCAAAAATCTTCTCAAGCTCTGACTCCGTAGGCAAAAGCGATCCGATGGCATAGCTGCCTTCGAGGATCTGTTTCTTGAGAACGTTGTATACGCGCATATAGGCCTGCATTTTCGCCATACTGACACGCTCCTTACGGCGCTTGGAATTGATTCATCATTATATTATGATAAATTAGTACTGCCTGTCAAGTGTCGCGAGTGAATATCAGGCTTCCTGGCATAAGAGGTTGACAAGCAACGCCGTATAGGTAATAATGTTTTTACCCATTCATGCGTATAAACGAACAGATGCACACGATAGGTAGTGATGTTGTGAGGCGGGTGCGTGGAGCGTTCCATCTCCTCAGCAAAAGGATGATGCTGAGTCTGTGCTGGCTGGCATACACGGCAGCGTATCTGGCTCGCTCCGGTATATCAGCCGGTTACCCTACACTGGCGCTGCATTACGGTACAAACGAAGCATGGCTGGGGGCAGTTGGCTCCGCCTTTTTCGCTGCGTATGCGATCGGCCAACTGGTCAACGGTTTTCTGGGCGATCGCGTGAGCCCGGCTCGTTTCGTTCTGCTGTCGATGGTCGGCAGCACAGCCGTGTATGCGTTGATCCTGACTGTAGACAACGCCGCGATATTACCATGGCTCTGGGGGCTTAATGGCGTGTTCCTGTCCATGTTGTGGGGGCCAATGCTGCGTCTTTTGTGTATGCGCTTCAGCCATGCGCGCAAGGAGACGCTCGCCGTACTGATGGGCACGGCACCCGTGGGCGGCTACTGCCTTGGTTGGCTGGTGCTGGCACCCGCCGTGCCCACATGGGGCTGGCAGGCGGTCTTTATCGCCCCACTGGCGCTGACAGCGCTGCTGATACCCCTGTGGGCGTGGCTCTCGCGCGGGTCGCAGGCGTGCGAGAGCCAGGGGTGGAGTCAGATCCGACGTAGCCCTGTGGACACATTGCGCTATATCCATCAGCACGGGTTGTGGCGGCTGGTGTTGACCAGCCTGTGCCTGGGGCTGGTGAAGGAGAACCTGGCATTGCTGTTACCTGCCCTGTTCGTCGGGTTTTTGGGCACACGCCCACAGGACGCGGCGTGGTTGCTGGTGCTGTCGCCACTGGCGCACCTGACAGGATTGCTTCTGGGTCAGGTGTTGAAAAGGCCACTTATACGCAAACCTGCGCCAAGCCTGGCGGCAACGTTTGGGGGCATGGCTGTATCGTGCGCTGGGCTTGTGCTATTTGGCGGGGATGCTGGGGTTGCGTTTGCAGCGATTTTTGCGATCACAGCGCTGGCATACCTGGGCTCATGTATCCAAATCAGTTACATCCCGCTTGCGCACGTAGGCCAAAACATGCTCTCCACGCTGGTGGGGTTGTTTGATTTTAGCAACTACATCGGCGCAGCGTTGGCCAGTGCGTTACTGGGTGAACTGCTGGCGGAAGGGCGGCTGATCGAAACAACAGGAATCTGGCTGGGCGTGTGCCTGCTGGCTGCTGTGCTGGCACTGGGGCAGGCTAAGCAGGATAAGGCGCGAGATAAGGGGAAAATGGTCAAGAGCCAATAGCGATTAAACGTTTCCCAACCACACAAGCCATCCGCCCCCAAAGCCGCACCCATCGCGTACGGCTTGCGTTGCCGATGCGGCAAAGAAACGAGTCGATCAAGTCCTCCTGCTAACCCACCCTACTCCCCTAGACATTGACGAGAGACAAACGAGATGCATATCCTTCACACGAGAACATATCGGCTTGCATGGTACAGAGACGCACGGTGTTGCAGGGGTGCCGTGGGGCACCAGCGCCACCGCCATTGATTTTCTCAGGTGGGCTACGCCCCCCCTCGCTGGCATTGTCGGTGTCGAGGGTTTGCGGTAAGCTCACGATATGCCCGCTCATCAACACCATGGAGAAAAACAACACTCCCCCGCTTCTAGCGCACCATCAGCCGCACGGCTCTTGTGCGCTTAGCCGGGACAGCCGTTGGGGCGCGCGGATACGATGTGCTGTCGGTGTAGACTCGGTTGCAGGCCAATGGGTACGCCCCCGGCGATTTGGACAGCCTGTACGGGCATATCACAAGGGCGGCAGTGGCGGCTTTGAAGCCAGTGTGGGGAATCAAGGCGGATCGCATTATGGGGCCGGAAACTCGAGTGTTTTCAAGCGTATATCGGGGCCATATTCTCTGATTCCTCTTCATATACGGGGTCATCCAATTGTTCAGATGGCTGTGCTATGGTAAAAAGAAATTTCCAGCATTCAATCATTCTATCATCCCGTGCGTCTAATAGGTGCAAGAGCTCATAAGGGAGGGCCACCATGACCAAAGAGGAATTCGGGGGCCGCGTTACCACCCTGCAAAACCGACTGTATCGTATTGCGCGCGGCTATCTGCAAAGCGAGCACGACTGCCTGGACGCCGTATCGGAAGCCATCCTGAAAGCGTGGCAGAAGCAAGCAACCGTGCGGGATGATCGGCTGTTTGAAACATGGCTTGTGCGCGTCCTCATCCGCGAGTGCGTCAACATCCAACGCAAACAGAAGCGCGTTGTCCCCATGGAAACGCTGCCAGAAGGCGCGATTACGCAGCCAAGCGACTACGCTGAACTTCGCGAAGCGCTGGACTGCCTGCCGCAGGAACAGCGCATCGCGGTGGTGCTGCACTACATGGAGGGCTATAGCGTTGCCGAAATCGCGTCCATTCTGCACACATTCACAGGGACGGTCAGTTCACGCCTGCATTATGCAAGGCTTATGCTGCGCAGCCTGCTGAAGGAGGATTTTGAATGAGGCAAACCCATTGGGCACGTGCCTACGAGCCGATTCCACAGGCGCTGGAATACAGGGTCAAGCATACGCTGGCGCATCTGGATGATGTGCCGAAGGCTACTCGTAAACTGTCGCTCCGCACAGCGCTGCTTGCGCTGGCGATGTTGTTGGCGCTTTGCGGCGTGGCGTACGCGATTTTTGAGAGCATTACGGCGGACATCTTTGGCTGGTCTTACGGCGGCAAATGGAAAGAAGAACTGCAACAGGGCGATTTTGCGACCATGGGGCAAAGCCATGCGTTAGGCGAGGTAACCTACACGATCGAAGAAATGGTCTACAAAACCGAGGGGAAATATCAGGGTTTGTACGGCGTGGTGCGTATCGCCCCAACCGAGGGCGCGAACATCGTGATCATGCCCGACGATTTGAGCGTGAATGATCCCGCGGGGTATCTGCTGCATTATGCCAATGCCGATCAACCGATCCGTGATGACGATCCCAGCTATGCCGAGCTGGCCGCGCAGCGTGGCGCAAAGCTGTTGGTGGTACGCGCGGCGGTAAACAGCATCACCGTAGGCGGCGTGGCATATTGCGACTGTTTCGGAGAAAGCTGGTTACCGCAGGCGGATGGTACATTGCTGGGCACGGTTGAGATTTCGGACGATCTGCCGCGCGCCAATAGCTATGAATTGAACTTGTGGGTGTCCAACTGGGAAACCACGCCGGACGGTATCTGGCTGCGGGAAGAACCCGGCAGTACATGGCTGCGAGAGGATTGGGTGGTTACCGTATCGCCCAAAGCGAAAGGAGAATAAGCATGAAGCGTTTCTTGACTGTTGTTCTGGCGGTGTTCTTACTGGCTGGCTCGGCAAGCTTTGCCAGCGCAGAACCCGCGCCCCTGCGCGTCCTCGCAGGCGGCACGCAAACTGCGGCGGCGTACCGGAAAGCTTACCCGGACCGTTCCGTTGAAGTCATCGATGTGGATTACGAGCAGGGGTATCGCGGCAATCTGGCGGACTTGCTGGCAGCCGGTAATTGGGATCTGGCGTACATCAGTACGCAGGAATGTGACCTGGCATCCCTGGTTCGCGACGGGTTAGCAAAGGATATCAGCACAGTACCGAAAATCGCCGCCTTGGCCGACAACCTGTACCCGAGCATTCGCATGGCGGCATCGGTCAATGGGAAACTGGTTGCCGTGCCTATGGGTTTTGTGGCCAGTATGGTAATGGGCATTCAGCTGATGGGCGTGTCCCAATCGAACACGAGTAAATATACAAAGCTTGCCGCCGCCCATTTGGAGGCGCTCGGCTTTACTGCGGACGATCAGCCCCGGACCTTTGCGCAACTGTGCGCGCTGGGGCAACGCTATATGCAACTGCCAAAAGACGTGCGTAAGGGTACGACGTTTATCACGCTGGAAGGCAACCAAACCGCCTATGTGCTGGCGTTGCTGATCGACCTGTATGAATCGCAGTATCTGGCAAAGGGCGAGACTGCAAGCTTCGATACGGAGGTGTTCCGAACGGCGCTTGCGCAGTTGGACGCGCTGCGCGCAGCGCTGGAGACAGACCCCAAAAACATCTACGATATCGACGGGCTGTGCTTCCCGCTGCTCAACGACTGCAGCCAAACGATCCTTAGCGACGGTGTTTTCCTGCAACTGGGGGATTATCCAAGCATCCCCGCAAGAATGGGCTTAGCCATCGTCAACCCAAAGAGCCAACGCGCGCAGGAGGCGGTGGAGTACATTCTGCTTTCGAACGATCAGGACGCGTGCTACGACGCGCCTGCGCTCTATCAGTCGATTGATTATGAGGCGCTCGTTTTGCAGAGCTATGACGAACTCATCGCCGCCCAGATTGAACAGCAGGAAGACCAATCGGTCATCGACAAATTGGTCACGCTTCGGGACGCGGGCGACACAAGCTACTATCAGTACTCCAAAGCCGAGATTGACCTTTATCGTACGGATGTCGCGCCGAAGCTGATCTTTCCGCAAACGACCTATTTCGAAACGCAAAGTTCCGTTCAGCAATATATGCTTGGGAAACTGGACGCGGCCGGGTTCATTGCGGCGCTGAATGAAGCGATGACGAAGTGACTGGTGCAGGAAACGGAGCCAGGCCTGCTGATTGCGACCAATAAAACATCGAATACTTCTGTGTAAAAATAGCTGGCAGGTCGCGTGTATCTCTTCTATCATCAGGCTTGACTTCATGAGGAGGTAGGAATTTATGAAGCGCATTATTAATTTTCTTGTGCTGATATGTATTCTGTTTTCTTCGATTGCACTGGCAGAGGACACCCGTGCGCCCCTGCGGTTGGGCGGAACGATCACAGAGACCGACTATTGGAAGAATAGCGGCATTCCGACGGCACGTCCCAACTATGGCTGGGACGATTACATGACGATCGTACAAAGCGATACCGCCCCCGATCTTTACAGCCTCCATACCGGCAGTGATGATTTTTCTGCTCTTAAGAACGCTGATATGTTGGCGAACCTGTCGGGCAGCGAAATCATTCAAACGTGGACGGATCGCTTGCGTCCGGACATTAAAAGTCTTGTCACCACCGAGGATGGCAGAATTGTCGGGCTTGCAGAATATGTGTTTCTTTTACCGATGTATTGGCGGCAGGACGCATGGGACGCCGCTGGCTTAACGAAAGAGGACGTGCCCCAGAGCTACACAGCGTTGCTGGATTTTCTGGAAAAATGGATGGAAAGAATCGAGGAAAAGCCAGAGAAGAATATCTGTGTTGCGGATATGATCGATTCGGGTAAAAATAGCTACGTTCGCTGGCTGTTGGATATGCTGATCAATTCGTGGGAGATGCAGAAATATTATGCTGGAGAAACGTTGAATTTCAATACGCCTGAGTTCATAGCACTGCTGGAACGCACACAGGACATCGGAATGCGGCTTTATGAGATGGAAGCAAGTGAAAAGAAACGCCAAAACAAGTTGCAGCTGTTTGAAAACTACAGCGGTGGGGAGCGATACAACGCCGGCAGGAACTATGGCCTGTCCCACACCGTACCTTTCCGCATCACCCGCGACCAGCCGGAACTGATGCGCGGAATGGCGCGGATATCCATTGTTCGTATGAATAGTGAATGGTTAAGCGAGATCATAGGCTGTATGGAAAATTCCTTAACGGACAGAGCCCTCAATGGCGGAGGAAATGCAGATCTTCTTGCGGACGTACAGCCGAGATTACACAATCCCAAAGATGGTAACTCCCCCTCCACTGTCACAGTGGGCTATCTGGCAGACCTGGAACACTATACGGGCACAGTATGCTTTGCGCCAATGCTAACGTTCACGATGCATGAGGCCGCTTTGGTGAAGTTTTGGACGGGTCAATTGTCAGCGGAGAAACTGGCGTCGCAAATCAGCGAGTCCAAGCGGGATCCAAATAAATAGGAGAATATGCTGATGCCAAACACTTGAACCTTTGGGTAATATCATCCGTTTGAGAGTGTAGCAGGAGAACAAAGCAGCGCGGGAGTATCGCAGAAACCTTACTTTTGCTTGAGACTCGGCGACGTGACGGTCCCGGGCAGCGTCATGAGCATCGGGGACAAGGTGTTTTCCTGCTGCGAGAGCCTCACCAGCGTGACGATCCCCGACAGTGTCACGAGCATCGGAAATTGGGCGTTTCCCAACTGCACCAGCCTCATGAGCGTGACGATCCCCGACAGCGTCACGAGCATCGAGGGCCGGGCGTTTATATACTGCAAACAGCTGGCCTTGACCGTCAGCCGCGATTCCTGCGCTGAGAAGTACGCCATTAGTCTCAGGATCCCCTACACCTATCCGGACGCAAACGCGAAAGACTGGCTGTTCTCCTGAACGCCAGTATGGTGAAAGCCGGTTATGCAAAGCGTGAGAGCAAAACCAGCAAGTAAGCTGTAGGAGATCAGCAGGCCAACTCCGTTTTAATGAAACAGTACACGCGTCGTGCGAGGGAATACGGCCTTTATCTTATAACCTCGGAAATCTCAGGAAACGTACATTCACGCGCGAACATACCGATATGGAAATAAGGCTATACGAGCATCTATTCTATGGGTCGATAGGCGTTATACTTTTACATAGTACCGAGTGGAATTTATAGTATAATATGCGCGGATAGATATTGCGCACGTTAATGAAGTGCACTACCTGTTATCAAGCATTATTCGGGAGGAAACATCATGCAGAAGAAGGCATTGGTTGTCATCGATATTCAGAATGATATCACCAAGCACTACAAGGAAATCATCGGTAATATCAATCAAGCCATTGAGTGGGCGTTCGAGCATGATATCCATGTCGTTTATATCCGACACTACAATTTATCCGCTGGCACAAGAACTTTCAAGCCCGAAACGATTGGCGCTGAACTGGTTCCTGAGATGAAGATAGTATCAGATAACATCTTTATCAAGTCCAAAGGTAGTGCTTTGACCAGCGAGGCGTTCGCGGACTTCATCGGTAGAAATGATATAGACGAGTTCATTATTACTGGTGGAGATGCTACTGCCTGCGTAAAGTCAACCTGTTTCAATATGAGGAAAGCGAACAATGCAGTTACTGTCCTGTCGGATTGTGTTACCAGTTATGACCAGACGAAAATCGATGAGATGCTGAAGTATTACAAAAGCAAAGGCTGTAAGGTTATCACAGTGAATGAGCTTTCACACTAATGCTGCTATAAAAATCGGAACCAGATGATAAACCAGAGAAGAGCAATATCGACGCCAGACCAAGTATGGCTTAACAAAGTCGGATAAGGAGCAAGCATATGAAGATCGGATGCGTAAAGGAATTAAAGGTCGAGGAATACCGTGTGGGAGTAACGCCCGATAATGTGAGTGATTATGCTGCCCATCACCATAGGGTGATGATTGAAACCCACGCGGGAGATGGCTCCGGTTTTTCCGATGCAGCGTATCAGGCCGCCGGGGCTGTTATCGTACCAACTGCAAGTGATATCTGGGCGAACTGTGAAATGATCATAAAAGTCAAGGAACCACTCGAGCCTGAGTATGGGCAATTGCGGGAAGGTCAGATACTGTATGCCTATTTGCATCTTGCCGCCAACCAACCCCTGACAGAGGCGATGATGAAAAGCGGATGTATTGGCGTTGCTTATGAAACGATTGAGGACGCTCAAGGTGGCTTGCCGTTGTTGAAGCCAATGAGTGAGATCGCCGGGAGGTTGTCCATTCAGGAAGGAGCTAAGTACCTAGAAAAGCCTTTTGGCGGCAAGGGAGTGTTGCTGGGAGGCGTTCCGGGCGTAAAAAGCGCAAAGGTTGTGATTTTAGGTGCGGGTATTGTGGGGATGAACGCCTGCCAAATGGCGGTTGGTCTCGGGGCGGATGTGACCATTATAGACCTTGATCTGGACAAACTTCGGTATTTGGATACGTTATACGGCAACAGAATCCATACGTTGAATTCCTCGCCATCCATCATCCGCAACGAAGTGAAAACTGCTGATCTGGTCATTGGTGCGGTGCTGATCCATGGAGCCAGCGCACCGAAACTGCTGAAAAAAGAATACCTTAAGGACATGACTGCGGGTTCGGTAATTGTTGATGTTGCAGTGGATCAGGGCGGATGCTTTGAAACAACAAGAGCTACATACCACAACGACCCTGTTTTTGAAATTGACCATATCGTGCACTATTGCGTTGCCAACATGCCAGGTGCTGTTGCGAGAACATCCACACTGGCACTAACAAACGCCACGCTATCTTATGGATTGAAAATTGCAGACCAGGGTATTGAAAAGGCAATGCGGGCAGATCCAATGTTGCGGAAAGGGATCAACATTTATCGTGGCAGTTGTACTTATGATAAGGTGGCACAGCAATTTAATCTTTCGCATAAGGAACTGGGTTGATCCACATGGCCCTTATCTATTCATGGATTGTCTTGGAACTAGCTTTGCACAACATACGCGTCTGAAGTCTGAAACGAGCTTAACCTCATATTTCTCTATAGGTACAAGCGAAGCATTGGATTGGCTACACTAAATCGGACAGAAAAAATAAGGTCATGGTAGAATAACGGGGAAGACAAGGAGGAGAATACCATGACACAACGGCGGACGAAGCGAACGTACAGCGAGGAGCAAAAGAAACAGCTGGTTGAACTGTATAAGCACGGGAAACCTCGCAACGAGATCATCCGGGAATATGACCTGACGGCATCGGCCTTTGACAAGTGGGTAAAGCGCATCACCGCAACCGGCTCCAGCCATGACAAGGATAACCGGACACCCACAGAGCAGGAACTACTCAAACTGCAAAAAGAGAACCTGCAACTGCGGATGGAGAATGATGTCCTAAAGCAAGCGGCGCTGATATTCGCACGAAAGTAATTGTGATAAGAGCCAATGCCCACAAATACTCTATATCAGCGCTGTGCCGGTGTCTTGGCATTGCTCGCAGCACTTACTATTATGAATGTACAGGCCGATCGGATGAATGTAGTTTGGAGGAAGCCATACAGATCGCGTATGACGAGAACCGCTGTGTATACGGTCAAAGGAAAATCAAGTGTTTCCTGCTACGCAGGGGTTTGATCGTATCCAGGCGGAGAATCGGTCGGATTATGAAGCGGCGAGGAATGGTATCCGCCTACACGCGCAAGAAGTACCGTGTTCACGCATCCAAGGTGAATGAAGCTCCCGTTGCAAACCTCCTTGATCGGAAATTCGGCGACAGGCTCCCAGGAGACTGCGTTGTTAGTGACCTGACATATGTTCGGGTCGGGGCGCAATGGGCGTACATCTTTATCCTACTGGATTTGGGTGCTAGAGAGATCATCGGATACAGCGCAGGGGCACATAAAACAGCCGAACTGGTCCATGATGCCTTTGCTTCTGTGAAGGGGAACCTGTTTGAAATCGAGACCGTCCCGCATTTTGTGTAAACCTCCAAGCTGTGATAGGATAGAAACAGTATGGAGGTTTCTTTTATGGCAAAGAGCAGAATCACCCCGGAGCAGAAAGCGCGCAGGGCGCAACTCGGACAGCTCATGGAAGGCGCGGGGATCAAATCCATGGAGGATATTCAGGAACTGTTCAAGGACATGATCGCAAGCTTTGTGAATCAAGGCCTTGAGGGCGAACTGGATGAAGAGCTTGGCTACAGCAAGTACGATTTTCGCAACAAAGACACCGACAACAGCCGGAACGGGCATAGCGAGAAGACGCTGAAAACCAGCTTCGGCGAAGTGGATATTCAAGTGCCCCGGGATCGTAAAGGCGAGTTCGAGCCGGAGCTGGTTAAGAAGCAGCAAACCACCCTGACGGGCGACATCGAGGAGAAAATCCTGTCGATGTACGCCAAGGGCATGACCACCGGCGACATCGAAGGGCACATCAAGGAAATTTACGGGCTGGATGTGTCGGACAGCGCCATCAGCCGCATCACTGACAAAATCCTCCCCGTGGTCAAGGAATGGCAGGCGCGCCCGCTGCAGGAGCTTTACGCCGTGGTGTATATGGACGCGATCCATTTCCATGTGCGGGCCGAGGGGCAGATCGTCAAGAAGGCAGTCTACATCGTCATCGGGCTGGACATGGAAGGCCAGCGCGACGTGCTGGGCATGTATATCGGCGAGAACGAGAGCGCGAAGTTTTGGCTGACGGTGCTGAACAACCTGAAAAACCGAGGGGTTACGGACATGCTGATCGTCAGCGTGGACGGCCTGACAGGTTTCCCTGACGCGATTGAGGCTGTGTATCCCAAGGCGCAGATTCAGAAGTGCGTGATCCACCAAATCCGCAATACCACACGGTTTGTGTCCTACAAGGATATCAAGCCGCTTATGGCCGATCTCAAGCGCGTTTACGCCGCTGTGGACGAGCCCGTCGCGCTGGCGGAACTGGATCGGTTTGAGGAGCTCTGGGGCAAGAAATACCCCAAAACCGTGCAATCCTGGCGGACCAACTGGGCGGGTTTGAGCACCTACTTCAAGTATCCGGGCGAGGTGCGCAAGATCATCTACACCACCAACGCCATCGAGGGTTTCAACCGCCAACTGCGCAAGGTGACCAAGTCCAAATCCGTGTTTCCTACCGACGACAGCCTGCTCAAAATGCTGTATCTGGCGATGATGGACATCACAAAGAAATGGACGGGGCGCAGGCAGGATTGGGGTTTGATCCACTCTCAACTGGAGGTTATCTTCGCCGACCGGCTTCCCGCGTAACTGGAAAGTAGCAAAATCCAGCCGTTCCGTCAAGGGTTAATGAACGGCCGCTTCGCGTCCGCCCTTGACAGACCGTCTGGATTTTGCTACCGTTACAGCCAAGGCAGGAAAGCAGAACCCTGCTTTCCTGCCAGTCTTAATCTTATCGTTCTACGCAGTTTTGGCGTTTACACATAATTCGGGATAGACCCGGAGCCAGTTCACAAGTCTATGTTTCCGCTTCCTCCCGGGCGATCTGTACCCATCGGATCAGGTTGTTGGGGTTGCCGGATATGGTCATCACGTCACGCATCAACACCTCAACGGGGCAGTTATGCTTCTTCGCAGCAGTGAAAGCCGTGTGAAGTTCGGCGCGAATAACACCTTCATCAATCTCCGCTGTCGCGATGCGGGATGGATTCACCTTTTTGCAAAACACGTAATTCGAGCCTAAGCGTTCGGCCATTGCTTCATCGCTAGACCAGGGTGATACCGTCACCTTGCGTAGACGTGGGATCTTCAAGACAGACTCGATTCGGGTGTCGAGCGGTTCGCAACAACCATAAATGTTAAGCCCGAAACGCTCGAGCATTTGAAGTTGGTATGGGAAGATAAACTCTGCAAACATTTCGGGTGATACGCCAACCGTTTCCTGACTTTCGCAGAAACCCCACATGTCTTTTAGCCGTACATTGCCTTTGAAATCCGCAACGGGCAGCTCATCGGTCCACGCATAGCCGCCCGTACCGTGAAAGTCTCCTCCGTTGTTCAGCGTCAGCAACTGATTTTTTTCGAGGTAATCCAGCATCGCAAGGTTCTCATCGCGCAAGAACGCCATCAGTTCATGCACCCCTTGTGGATTGTCATAAAAATCAAAAAGTACATTCTCAAAGCCGCGCAGCATGATCAGGTCGGTCGTCATGCCGAGCGACCACCAGTAAACGCCTTCCAGCTTCACTTCCAGAATACCGTCAAAGATATCATGAGCAAGCGCTTCCAGCGCTTTGGTGCGAACCCTATCCACGATAAGTTTCGCTGGTTTGAGCGCATGCAGCACATCCAAATCGATACCCGCTTTCAGAGGCGCCTCCCAGCTGTATGCACTGCCGTCCTTCCCACCGACAACTTTTGAATCAAAGCCGCGCGACGTCTTCTCCCATACATAGTGCACTGAAAAAGTCGGTAAAACAGCGCGGTCGTCTTTAATATTTTCTGCCCAGTATATTTCCTTGCGCAATTTGAACTCCCAGATTCGCCCAAGGCTACTCTTGCACCTAAGTTCGTCCGTTCGGATAAGCTCGTACCATGCGTTCTCTGGATCGCAGAAAATTAGCGGTGCGGTCGCTTTTAGAGCGTGATGATCCTTCCAGCGCTGAGCAATCTGTGCCTGTCGCGGCTGTGCCGCTAACTCTGCCACCTTTCTGGCAAGCTCGCGCAATACAACCCTGTCTTGCGCGCCCATGGAAAACTCCTGCTTTGCAATCAGCCCGATATAGCTGATCGTCCACGACAAACCGTTTGCATCGCAGAGAATCTCGTCGGGATTTTTATACATGGCATTCGCGTGCGTGGCCATTGTGCAACTCCTCCTTGATCTATTGACGCGTCCAAGCGTCAATATTGCTCTGTAAAACGACCTGTGGTTGTATGATCATATCGCGAGGTACCGCATATCCGTACAGAAACTTGACCATGTTCCACAGCGCGGTATATGTTTGAAAATATGGCTGTTGGTATAACAACGCGCTAATTACACCGCGACGCAGGTATGCTTCGACTTCGGGAAACACATCCATTGCGATGATCTGAATCGGCCGTCCAGAAGCCTCAATCTCCTCGCAGACGGGTATTGAATTTGCAGTGCCGATAAATATACCTTTCACATCGCTTTGTTCTCTCAGCATTCGCTTTGCGTTTCGGCGCGCCTCTTCGGGGTCGGTCGTATCTGTGTATATTGCCGCGACATCCAAACGCCGGTCTGAAAATCTCAGAAAGCCGCCCTGTATATCTCTGTGAATGGAGATATCCGTATCGCCCGTAAACACGGCGGTTTTTCCACCACCAGAAAAGCGGTGAAGTAGTTCTGCTGCTACTTGTCCTGTCGTGTCGCCATCCAAATGCACTGTGAAAAGCCGCTGTGCAGGGCTTACATCCGATACGACCGTACCAATAGCGATATTCGATTCGCTAAGCATGTGGCATAGGTTGCCAAGGCAACCTGTTCTCACAGGGAGTGTCAGTATCGCATCGACGCGCGCATCGCATAGCTCGACGCACGCTTGCTCGTATTCCTCCCACGTTTGTGTGAGTCTGGTATCCAGTGTTACATTCATCCCGGCAAGCTCCGTGTATGCGGCCTCTACGCCCTTTAGCAGCTGTTGCTCAAACGCAGGAACAGTATGCTGCATCACGAACCCAATCTTAAGGCTCCGGTTCAAACTTCTCGCTGCGGGGTTGGTTCGGTATCCCGCTTCCCGAGCATATGAAATGATACGAGCGCGTAGTGCGTCTCCTACGCCTTTCTTTTCACTGAGCGCCCGGTTTACTGTGGACGGGTTGACATCCAATGCTTTGGCAATATCATATATCGTTACGTTCCCCATTGATTGCCTCCCGTTACGCAACCGGTTGCGTTCTTATATCGTGATTATACGCTGGGCAACAGGTTGTGTCAAGTGGTCGTAAAATGTAAGTTCGTGTATGCTGCCATATACGAACCAAACACACCGACCGAACTGGAGTGGTGTGTGATGCTGTGTGGCAAGTGATATCCTACAGTGAATCTGTTCTGGTAGTCTCATTGGGCGGAGATGGGCAAGCCGTCAGAACAAATCAGAAGATCACTCAAACTTAATTCTTGCTGTTACGAATAGAATATGCCACATCAGCACAACCTGTCGCTCCAATTCCTTAATACGCTTCTCATTTTGCTTTTTTATGACCGATGGTAAGGGAGGATATAGATGGAATTATGCCTTGCCCCTGCCCAGCACAGGGCCTCACTGCATTACCTGCACCCGCAATACTTTTCAAACGTGGCGCGCATAGCGTCCTCGTTCTCCTTAGTCGCGCCCAGCGCCACAAGCGCGCCCGGCGAGTTGACAAAGCCGATGAACCCACCCTTGTCCGTATTGAGATATTTCAGATAATTCATGATCTCGTTTTCGAGTTCCTGCGGCGTACCCTTGATTGCGGTAGTCTGGTATCCCACCGGGCAGCCGAAAGCGATGCGCCCCGCGAAGCTTATCCCCAGCCTGTCGATGCCGTTTAAGTTGGCCTGACCGGGATTGATCACATCGAACCCCGCGGAGATCAGGTCCTCCATGATGTCGTAAATATAGCCGCAGGAGTGCAGCATCACGTCCATGCCCAGCGAATGTGCTAGTTCCACCTGCTTTTTATACCGCGGAATGAAATGCTCCCGGATCATCCTTGGGTCGATCAGCAGAGAGTTCTGCGTGCCCCAGTCGTCCGCGAGATAGATGCCGTCAAAGCCCGCCTCGGCGCACTTTCTGATCAGATCCTCCTCCGTCGCGAACACCACGTCCAGCAACCTTGATACGTTCTCCGGGTCGAGATAGAAATCCATCAGAAATTCGTCGAAACCGCGGATGAAGCTGGCGATGGTAAAGCCGCTCAGCACAAAGTCCGCGAAATAGTAGGTGTCCGGCGACTGGACCTTGAGCTCCCTGAACCTGCCAAAGCGGTCCGCGCGGTTCACATCGAGCGGCACATAGCGGTCCAGCTCCTCGTAGCCCGAGATGGCGGGCTTTTTCGCGATGCCGAATTTGAACTGTACATCGTTGGCCTCCCACTCGAAGCCCCATTCGCAGGTCAGCTCGTTGTCCCCTCCAAACATTGTCTCGATAGCCACAGGGATGGCGTCCGCCCTGTCGATGAACGCGGGATTGTAATACATCAGCGGAACGTACTCCGGGCTTTGGAACCGTATCGCTTTGCGGACTACATCTCTTCTTGTCATGACAGACCTCCAAATTGCCTACAGTCTTCAGTAGCTGCCTAGCTCCTTAGCGAGCCGGATGATTTTTTGTATGTTCTCAAAGCTCACATCGTTTGGGATGGAATGGTCGGAGGCAAAGATGTACCCGCCCTGCTCCTTGAGTACCGGCAGCAAACGACGCATCTCCGCTTCGATGGCATCCCAGTCCTTCCACAGCATCGCGTTGAACCCGCCGTGGAGCACCAGTTTTTCGCCGTACTGTGCTTTAACCTCGTCCGCCTTCATGCCCGCCTTGGCCTCCAGCGGATGCAGCGCGTCGAAGCCGACCTCTGCGATCTCCGGCAGGAACGGGTTGATGTTGCCGCAGGAGTGCAGCCGCACCTTCGCCCCTTTGCTGTGCGCCCAGTCCACCGCTTTCTGGTGCGCCGGTTTTACAATCTCGCGGTAGGTATTCACCGAGAAGAACTGGCTGTAGGAATAGCCCATATCCTCTCGGATGTTGAACATGTCAAATGTGTAGCCCGCGTCCCACGCCCGGTCCAGCAGGGCCGTGTTGACGTCCAGGCTATGGAGGAACATTTCCAGCACCCACTCCGGGTCCTCAATCATGGCGATCAGCAGCCGCTCCGTGCCTACCACATAGGAGAGGAAGTGGTTGAATCCGAACTCACAGTCCGCGAGGATCCAGTGCCCCGCCTTGCGCCAGTCGGCAAAGTTGGCTTTGAGGTGCTCCCATGGGATGCGGTCATCCGTGGGCGTCATGCGCTTTTTCGCCTCCAGCCAGATATCCTTCTCCGTAATCGTGTAGTCCATGAAATCCGGCGTGGAATCCTCGTGCTTGAAGTTGCGCTCCTTGCAGCCCCAGCTCGTCATTTTGGTGATGAACTCGTCGGTTTCCTCCACCACGTAGTGGGGAAAGCGCGGCGAGTTATCCACGACGATGCGGGAAACCTTGTCCACATCGAAGTAATCCTCATAGCTGACACCTTCGGGCATGCCCTCCCGCCGCCAGCGTGCCATTGTCCCCGGCCATGGGAAATCCCACATGGCCACGCGGTCCGCCTCCTTGTGCGCGAACATCCGCGCAAATCTCTCGTGCGAAGTCATCTTACTCATCGTGTCCTCCCAGTGCAATTGCCGATATGCTTTTGGTTGCGCGCTCTGCCCTGCCTCATGCTTTCCGGCACGAATGCAGCCGCCTGCAACGTCATTATAATGCGCTTTCTCCATTCCGTCAACCGTCGACCGTCGACGGTTTAATAGCATATTCTCCCCGCAACATATACCGGTTGTTACATCTCGGACAGCGTCTTCAGGCCGGAGAGGATATGCACCTCCAGCATCTCGTCGATTTTTACTTTATCTCCACTTTGAAAGATCTCGATGAGCCGTCCGTGGTTGGCGTAATCATCCGGCTGCGGAGCCTTCGGCGTGGTGGTCAAATAGAGATACAATAATGTTTTGATCTGATTTTTCAGCCCCTGCCACACCTGCAGCGCGCGCTTGTTTCCCGCCGTGGCGAGGATGGCTTCGTGGAAACAAAGGTCCGCCTCTGCGATCTTCATGCCGTCAGCCATCTTCCCGGCCACCAGCTGGTTGATCTCCTCCGCTTTGGCGCGCAACGTTTTCACAGGCAGCGTACCGTTTTTCAGGCAGGCCTCCACTGCGAGTTTTTCGATATACAGCCGGAGCGTATAGATCTCCGCGTAGTCCGCCTTGCCAAAGGTTACGACCTCGCGGCTGCGCCCCTGGGAGCGTACCACAAGCCCCTCGTTTTCCAGCTGCATCACCGCCTCGCGGATGCAGGCGCGGCTGACGCCCAGCAGGCCGGACAGCTCCTCCTCGATCAGCTTCTGCCCCGGGGGAAGCTCGCCCCAGATGATTTTGTCGCGCAGCACATCCGCCGCCTTTACCGACAGCAGGTGGCGCTCGATGAGGGGCATGGATTTTACGGTCTCTTCATTCACATCAGCATTGGCCTTTCAAAAAGATTGAACGGGATACCGGTACGATACGCTATTTGGGGTGGTAAGGAAAGCGCTCACATATAGCTGCAATGCAATGCCTTGCCTGCCGTTTTGATTATATCCCAGATTCCATGTCAGCTGAAGTAAACCGCAAACCGTTGCCTAATTCGCAAATAATTCAGCAAACATGTTGAAGTATACCGTGTTTTTTTCGTGATTGCCATGCTTTTTTTGGATTTCGTCGCTTTGCACCCTGTTTTTATGATCGTCTCTCTTGCAGCTTTCATTTCTGAGCACGCAAACACTCTTGATGATTCTAGTAAGCTCATTCTTATTGCTTCTACATTTTCAAATTAAGCATCGTTCATACGCTGTCTTGTGTGGATAGTTTTCCGATAACTTCATAATCACGCATCTTGCAGTCTTGATAAATTTGGCATCAAGAAATACATACTTCAAACGCAACGTCTTTATTTGCTGTCTGTATTCGGAAATGCTTAAGCAATCAGACTTGAACAGCAAAAACGGGTTATGTATTACCACTTCTCACAAATCCGGTGACAAATGGCACGGGTGCCGTGTTGATTCTGAAATTTGTTGTGCTTGTTTACCTCGTTAGTATATAATTGATATTATCCACAAGCAATTACGATAAAGGCGGTAAAGACAATGCACCAGCACAACGAGCACTGCGACTGCGGGGAGCATGATCAAGGGCATTCCCATTCAGTCAACCATCACGAGCATAACGAACACTGCGGTTGCGGCCACACGCATGCGCCTGTACCCACACCTGATGGGCTTTCTCCCATACAGGTGGATATTTTGCTGGCATTACGGCAGCGGCAGTGCCTCCCCGTAGCTTGCTTTACTCTTTTGAAAACCGATGATGACGCACGACACAGCGTTGCTTTGGCACCTGTTTATCTCAGCGCTACAAACGATTCGATGGAGCAGGTAAAGCAGCTTGGGCAGGAGCTCTCCCAATTGGAGGAGATGGATCTGCTTACGTTGGATTATGATATCCTTTTACAAAACTATTCTTATGAAGAATACAGGAATTCAGAGCTGTATGCTTACTTTGTGCAAACCGTGGCTGAGGCCGCCATGCGCCCAGAGGCAACGTATGACACACCTAGCCTTGACTTGGGCAGCATGGCGCTGACAGATGCGGGCGAGGAAATGGTTGACAAAATCAGCAAACAGCTCGACATCTAAACTCAAACTCAATACTCCCATCTCTTCCCACAGTCCCCTTTACCACCTGCAGCCTCCAATGATGCTCATCCCAAGAATCCAGTACAAGTGGGCAAGTCGAAAGCGCATCAATGAAACCGCGCAACTCCCGTTCGCGCTTGACCTTGTCCGAACAAGCGACTTTTAGCTTTTCACGCCGCTCTATGGCCTTCTGATGCCTGTCAACCAAACTGTTATGGCGTTTATTGAACTCATCCTGTGACTGGGCTTTTTCGGCATTCTCATGAACACACTCGCTGACCAAACCGGAAACCAGCATTATTTCCTTGTTCACCTTCACAATCTGGGCATCCAGCTTCGAGTGATCGGCAAGCATTTCAAGCATGAGCCTGCAATCAGCGATAACCAGCTCACGGTTGCTCATAAGTTGGTTGTAGGCTTTCAGGAACGCCGCCTTGATCTCGTCTTCCGTCAGGTGAGGGGTAGTGCATTTGTGCTCACCGTTGAATTTGGCATTACAGCGCCAGATCATTTTGCGGTACTTATCGGTGGAATGCCAGACTTTCTGGCCGAAGAAGGCGCCGCAATCAGCACAGACCAGCTTGGAAGAGAACACGCTGCTTCCGCTATAATGCCCTCCAATGCTCTTGCGGCGCTCGATTTCGGCCTGCACCATGTCAAATTCGCGTGGGGCGATGATCCCCTCGTGACTGCCTTCTACATAAAATTGCGGCACTTCGCCAGTGTTGGTTTTCATCCGCTTGGTCAGAAAGTCGACCGTGAAACGCTTTTGTAGCAAGGCATCGCCCTTGTACTTCTCGTTTCGCAGGATGCTGTTCACGGTGGTCTGGCTCCATTTCTGCTTGCCGGAAGGCGTAGGAATGCCGCTTGCATCCAAATGGCGACAGATGCCAGCCGGGGTTTTCCCCTCCAGAAATAGCCGGAAAATCAGCCTGATAATCACAGCCTCTTTCTGATTAACCACAGGCTGTCCGTTTTCGCCCTTATCATAGCCTAGAAAATGCTTGTATGGCATGCTGACCTTGCCATCTGCAAAACGCTTTCGCTGCCCCCAGGTGACGTTTTCGGAGATGCTGCGGCTTTCTTCCTGAGCAAGGGAGGACATGATCGTAATCAGCAACTCACCCTTGGAATCCAGCGTCCAAATATTCTCTTTCTCGAAGAAAATCTCCACGCCGCGTTCTTTTAGTTTGCGCACTGTGACCAGACTATCCACGGTATTGCGGGCGAAGCGGCTGACCGACTTGGTTACGATCAGGTCGATCTTCCCAGCAAGAGCGTCGGCGACCATCTGGTTAAAACCCTCACGCCGCTTGGTGTTGGTGCCGGTGATGCCCTCGTCAGTATACACGGACACATAGGACCAGTCCTCACGCTGTTGAATGAGCTTGGTGTAGTAGTCGATCTGCGCCTCGTAACTTGTGAACTGCTCGTCGCTGTCGGTGGAAACGCGGGCATAGGCTGCGACCCGCCGTCTAGACAGGGAAGCCGCGGGTATTGCCGTGAACAGATTCTTGGTCGCTGGAAAGCAGGTGATTGAGCTTGCCATCAACGTGCCCTCCTTTGTTTCAACATCCGCTGCTGAGCGGCTTCCTTCATATCAGGCTGCCAGCTGGCAGCCCATGAGCGGTCAAGCCAAGTGGTTTCCAGAGCACGACCATCCTTCAAATGGAACAGTAGCCTGTTATCCTCAGGAACCACAATGGACTCAACTCCTGCCGTGAAAGCATCGGCGACGTATTCGTCAAGCCCCAGCACCTCAGCACAGGCCGTTTTCAGCGTATCTTCAGGGATTTTCTTGCCCCGGCAGAAACGTTTGCCCTTTTCCTGATAGGTTCTACAGTTCCAACCGACGCTGCCGTTGCTTGTTACGCGCTTGTACGGCTTGCCGCAGTAAGGACAGAGGATCATCCCAGTAAACTCAGTAACCCGTGGCTTAGCGCGGTGTGCTGTTTGTTTTGCCAGGCGCGTGAGCAAGCCCTGTGCAGCCAAAATAATCGCTTCGTTAATGATGGCCGGGTGCGATTCTGTTGCATAATATCTGGGCAACTCGCCTTGGTTGGGGCAGAGCTTTTCTCCAGTTGGTTGTTGCGGTAGCGTTTTTGCAACAAAGCGTTGCCTGTGTACTTTTCGTTGCTCAAAATAGCGTGAATACGGGGCACGCTCCACTTCCCGCCCAAGGCGCCGCTTACCCCTCGCGCGTTCAGATCGCGGCCGATAGCGCCGAAGGTATCCCCGGCAAGAGCGCGACGGAAAATCTCATGTACCACCATAGCCTCGCTGGGGTTGATGGTAATACCAGTCTTACTGATTGTGTACCCGAACATGAACCGCCAGTTGACAAGTTCACCGCTTTTAAAACCCTTGCGCACGCGCCATTTCTGGTTTTCACTGGCGGAGAGGCTCTCCTCCTGAGCATAGGACGCAAGGATCGTAAGCATCAGCTCGCCGTCCGTGCTGATACTGTGCAAATTCTGCTCTTCAAAGAAAACATCCACCTCAAGCGCTTTCAGCTCTCGCACAGTCTCAAGCAGTGTGACCGTGTTGCGTGCAAAGCGGGAGATGGATTTCGTGATCACCAGATCGACCTGGCCGTTTCGGCAGTCTGTCAGCATCCGTTGAAAACCTTCGCGGGCATCCTTGGTACCGGTGATCGCCTCATAGGCATACACGCCGTAACACTGCCACCCCGGGTGCTGCTGGATGAATGCGCTATAGTAGCTGACCTGGGCTGACAGCGAATGCAGCATGGCGTCCTTGTCGCTTGACACGCGAGCGTAAGCCGCCACCCGTAGCCGCCACTCAAGCTGGCTAGGATGCTCGATTCTTCGTATGATTTTGGGCATCGTGTCACCTCCACGGTGTGACATGTTACCTCGACGTCAGCACGTTATCAAGGACATGTCGCGAAACAAACTACCCAAAGATAGACCGTAATTATGCAGCATCTTGGTATCAATTTTTTATGTGTGTCTTGGAAGGCACTTCCGATAGAGAAGGAAGAAAAAGGAACGCATGTGAAGACCTTGGATTGACTTACCTGCTCAGCACAAAGCTCCGTATCCAGTAAACGGACCTTTCATAGCAGACTGGCAAGCTGCCTAGCCAGATTCCCTGCGCTATCATTACGTTTCTAACAGCAGAAATCCAACGATATTAGTGCCACCCATATCGTAATACAATGCAATCTGCATATTCTGCAACTGCTTGCGATCTACATTTTCTTCGTTTTGCATGGCTGAAATTCACAGGGATATAGAATTTTAGACTATGATAGTTCATCACAATTCGTAATCGCCCGATGCTTCGGGCTGATAAAGAACCTTCATGATCCTAATACGCTTAAGACCACCGGGCGTTAACCAGTCGATGACATCGCCCGCGCGATAGCCTAAGATTGCTGTACCGATAGGTGAAAGAATGGAAATCTTTCCGGTAGAGCGGTCCGCCTCTTGGGGATAGACGAGCGAGATTTCTTTATCTACGTCGTCCAGCGTGATCAGAACGCGCGACCGCATAGTAACTAGGTCGCGAGGTATTTCTTCAGCGTTTACCACGGTAGCCCGCGCAAGCTCGGCGTGTAAAGAGCGCAATGAATTATTCTGCTCCGTGACACCGTTGAGCGCATCATCAATCAACAGCGAAAGTCGTTTGTAGTCAAGTTCATTAATGTATAAATTTCGTTCCAAGGCATTTTCCTCCCGAGCTGTCAATATAGTCTGTGAATACGAACGCTTCGTTAGTCTGAGGCTGTCACCATCCTCCATCTGAAAACAGATGAGTATACAAGCGAGATGAGCAGTGATTGCCTCTATGTATGAGCATAGCATTGCCAGACGTGAAGCCCATGTTTATCGATTTAGTACTAACAAGCACAAATCGAGATATAAACAAAAAAGACCCTACCATACCGCCTCAAGCAAATGATGATAAAGCCTTTCATGGTACGGCCTCTATAGCAACCATGCCGGTTCTTTATTTCACAATACCAGATGTGTATTTGATTGTCAAGCGATCAGGCACAATGCCGGCCCCCATTGTACCTGATGTGACGGGGCAGGGTCTTTCATTGTCCCGGGGGTTGCGATTCATTTGAAATCGCATGACGCCGCTTGTCTGCTGTTCCCCGCTGTCGGTCGGTACCCGAGCGCAAGCCGCCACCCGCCGTTTGACTGCCGTATTCTTCACCCGCGCTGACACGATCGGGCCGGAGCCGGAACAACGCGCAAGAGCTTGTTTTCCAGACGGTTAAGCAGGCTGCATTCTACCTTATTGTCTGGGAGGATAACTTATATTTTGGAACTGCTATGATCCGATGTTGATAACTTCAGTTTTGAACACGTTCAAAGGCTGAATCGTCCGGCTGTGTGCTCATGATATTATTTTGTTTTATACCTTTTTGTGCGATGCAACATACAATTTAGAAAAATTGACACATGAAAATATGTTTGGTATACTTAAAAAAAGTAAGAATAAAACCCAACATACCCTGTTGCTCATTATACATAACAAGGAGTGGGCATATTTGGATCCAGTGAACAAGCGCGTTACCGTTGATAAGGTTATGGCCCTTCTACAAGAACATCTGGGCACCAGCACTGAGATAGTGTTCCATGATTTAACGCTGCCATACGAGCATACCATCGTGGATATCCGCAACGGAGAGCTCACGGGGCGCACGATCGGCGGTTGCGGCAGCAACCTGGGGCTGGAGGTCATCGCTGGTAAGGTGAAAAACGGCGATCGCTTCAACTATATCACTCATACTAAAACTGGGCGCATCCTGCGCTCCTCGACCATTTATCTGTACGAGGAGGGCAAGGTGACGGGTTCTATCTGTGTCAACACCGATATTTCCGACACGATCCGCATGGAGAGCGTGCTTCGGGAATACAATGGCTATAACGTGCACACCCCCACCGACCGCGAGACGGAGGAACACTTCGCCCAGAACGTCAGCGAGCTGCTAGAGCAGTTCATGCAGGATGCACAAAAACTGGTGGGCAAGCCCGCCCCGCTGATGAAAAAGGGCGACAAGATGAAATTCATTGCCTATCTGGATGCGAAGGGCGCGTTCCTGATTACTAAATCCAGTGAGCATGTGTGCGAGTTCATCGGCATCTCGAAATACACGCTCTATAACTATCTGGATTCGATCCGCGCGCACACACAGGGTGACGATAAGTCAAGCGGAGGCAATACATGACAATTACCGAACGCATCACCCGTCACATTGGCCAACTGCCCACCCCGCCCAAGCCGATCGCGATGTTCGTGCCCATCATGCAAAGCGGCAATACCCTGTATGTATCCGGGCAGGGCCCAAACATCGAAAACGAGTTACAGTACAGTGGCAAGCTGGGTGCCGAATATGATATAGAAATGGGCTACGATGCGGCCAAGTTATGCGGCGTAAACATCCTCGCACATCTGAAGGCCTACCTGGGCGACCTTGACCGGGTAGAAAAGATCCTTAAGGCGACCGTATACGTGGCCTCCACCACTGATTTTTATGATCAGCCCATGGTGGCCAACGGCTTTTCCGAGCTGATGGTGAAAGTTTTTGAAGATAAGGGCTGCCACGCGCGTTGCGCGGTAGGGCTTGCGGTTCTTCCGGGAAACATCCCTGTGGAGATCGATGTGGTGCTGCAGGTCCGCTAATGTGCGCTTATCGCTTGGGAACCGCAAGCGATAAAATATGAAACCAAAAAGGTCAAGGAGGAATCATCATGAAAAAAGGATTGGCACTCGTCCTGATCGTCACATTGCTGGTTGGTATCTGCTCGGGCGCGTTCGCTGCGGTCACCCCCTATAAGAGCAAGTTGCATGATGTTCTCGAGCGCGGTTACCTGATCGTCGGCACAGGAAGCACCAATGTTCCATGGCACTCCGTTAACGAAAAGGGCGAGTATGATGGCTTTGATATCGAAATGGCCCGCATTCTTGGAGATCTGTAATGGCGGCGTATTGCTGGCCAGACACAAGGCGCAATATCGTTCCGGCAATGTCATCATGCTTCATGGTCAGTACCATGGTCTCACGGAAAGGAACGGTATCCCGGTTCCGCTTCCCTGTGCAAAGCAACAGGCCGGCACGGTTGAAATTCGTGAGCTGAGCATCTATGACCGGCTGCTGGGAGGTGCCTCCAATGGTTGAACTGGAGCATGCCCGGGCGCTGCTTGCTTCACTGGGCCTGGAAACGGCAGCGGTGTTGCTGGATGCACAAATGGAGCGCTCGCAGCGGGAGCAGCATACCTATTCGCAATTTCTCAATGATCTGCTGACCACCGAGCAGCAGGAGCGTGATCGCAAGAGCGAGGAGATGAGGCTGAGACTGGCTCACCTTCCGCACCGGAAAGGGCTGGACGAGTTCGATTTCAGCTTTCAGCCAAGCATTGATAAACGGCAGATCGATGAACTGGGTACCCTTAGTTTTGCGGCTCGCTGCGAAAATCTGATCTTTCTCGGCCCGCCGGGTGTTGGCAAGACTCACCTTGCTGTTGGACTTGCCATGAAGGCACTAAAATCGGGGCTAACGGTTTACTATACCAGCCTGGCACGTCTCATTGAGGATCTGAAACGATCCATGGAACAAGGACGGCTGGACAAGCGATGGCGGGTATACCTGCGCCCAGCAATCCTCATCATTGACGAGGTCGGTTATTTGCAACTTAACCGACAGGAGGCCGAATGGTTCTTTCGTCTCGTCTCTGAGCGATATGAGCATGGCAGCATCATTCTCACCAGCAACAAGTACTTCAGCGATTGGGGTGAACTGCTCAGTGATACGATTGTCGCAACGGCTCTGTTGGATCGGCTGCTCCATCATGCTCACGTGATTAATATCCGGGGGCAGACATATCGGCTGAAAGATCGCCTGAAAACAGGGATTCAAACGGTTCCGCCAGCGGATATTCCGGCGGCAGGGTAACCGGCGTTATGGGTCATTTTTCACCGGCGTTTTCGGTCATTTTATCCCGGCGTTGACATCGTGTCACGTGCATGGTAATATCTGGCTCCGAAGCGCGTTCAAGATTAGCCTTTATAGCCGTTACGCCAACCTCATAACTCGCTAAATCCCTTACAAATCAACCATTTCCACCCATACAAAAAGGACGTCCACCTCGTATCGAGATTGACGTCCTTTTATGGTGGAGCATAGGAGATTCGAACTCCTGACCTCGACAATGCGAATGTCGCGCGCTACCAACTGTGCTAATGCCCCAAATGAAGTGCTGCCTGCCTCAAATGCGTCTGCCGCGGAGGAGAGATGGCTGTAACGCCCGCAGTTCCGTGCGGTACGGCCATGCGAAAACGCATACGTGCTGCAAACCAGCTCTATTATTATAGCAGAAGTCTACGGTTTTTGCAATGGTTAATTTCTAAATCAATGATGATGCAGAACTAGGCGCATTGAGTAACAAGCGCAGCAAATGTAGCTCAAAAGCAATGAATCTGTAGAATAGCGTTGCCAGATAAAATCAAGCAATAGGGCCGTTCATGATCCAGCAGCAGCAAGCCACAAAAGCGCGAAAGTCTCACCAACAATAATGAAGTGGAAAAGCAGATCGCAAAACGCTTTCAAAGATACGGGAAACGACCGACGGTCAACGCCCGAATTCTATGCCGGAACCAAAGTACGCTTGGACGGAAGATGCGGCGGTGCAACGTCATACAGCGAAAAAAGTTCTTCTAAAGAAGCAACAGGCGAAATGAACTGCCGTTGCATGCCGGAAGACCCATCTTTTTGCGGATGTCGCCGAGCGTGAGTGCCGCAGACGGCGCGCAAGCACAATCGCGAAATGCCGCATGTCCTAATGCGTTCCGTTTGGTGCGTGCCTGGAAACGCAGGTGCTTCGCCTTAGAAACGGTTATCCGACGCTACGGTCGGAGAAGCATAACCCTGCAGGCAATTTGCTCGCGTACCTACCACAGGAACCGTATATCACTGGACTAAGCAAGGTTATTACAAAGGAAAAAATTCGGTTCGGTTACTGATGTTTAGGCAAAGGTAACAAGCAAGCAAACCCCGGGTAAACAAACGGATTATGAGAAAGCATCGACGCATACCCGGAGAGCATCACTCAACGAACGGCATTTGCGCCTTGGGAAGCACATGACGTTGTCAGTGCATATCAGAGAGGGCCATCTGATTTCGCTGGCGGAACAGATGTGTGGCTACGGGTTGGTCTTCGATGCCGCCGATCGAAACACGACGCGTAACACACGAATAAAATCCTATGCACAAGACTAGGCAAGGTAAGGACTCCACTTCCATTATACATTCCCTTCGCTTCCGGGTGGTTCGCCCGAAAAACTGCCAACCTAATACTACCTTCAGGCGATTTCGTCACCGGTCGCAGCATTTACTTGCCCCCAGCGCTTGTTCCTGCGAGCCGCGGGTTATCGTATATTGTCGTATCAACAGAACCAAGGCGCTAACCATTCCTTGCCGCAAGAGCATCGTTCATACCACGAAATTGAAATGCTGGTAACTGAAATCGGTTTCTTGTGCATGAAACTGATTATGCAACAGGCTTTCGCGCCACCGCATTTCGTCGCGCAGGCGTAACACAAAGGCGTAGAGCACGTTTTACGTTTCACGCGACGTAGATCCCTGTAAAATTGGGCTTTTGAGACATGCGACCTCCCCGCGGCGAAACGCCCCTATACGCTTGAATCTCTTCTCGGCTGGAATTCGCCCTGTACCGCATCGTATTCTTCATGCATAGAAACCCAGATGGAGTCGATATTGTATCAGGTGCCCCTGCTACGGGCTGGTTGTTGCCCCGCCACGAAATCGGTACAATGACGCAATCTTTGGTATGTGCCCGCGCACATCTTTTCGGTATTCATA
>Ga0351927_1015_pt1 | contig 24385 bp, 19 predicted proteins | sample BONcelT113001D11_FD_206855 | JGI IMG/M metagenome (GOLD analysis project Ga0351927, IMG submission 206855) | Enriched cells from coal bed in the Powder River Basin, Montana, United States - BONCAT cells T11 rep2 HSBNCT.T11.300.1.D11 ...
CCTGTGGCTGATCGATCAGACCCGGCTTCCCGCCGAGCTATTGCCCCTGCGCATAAAAAGCGTCCGGCAGCTCATCGAAGCTATCAAGACCCTGCGCGTGCGCGGCGCGCCTGCTCTGGGGGCCGCTGGAGGCTATGGCATAGCGCTGGCAGCCGAGCTCTCCGGGGCTTCCAATGCCTTGGAGTTGATGGGTGAGCTGGAGAATGCCGCCGATATGATCAAGGGCTCGCGCCCCACAGCCATAAACCTATCCTGGGGCGTGGATAGAGCGATGCGAGCGGCGGCCCTTGAGGAGACGGCAGAAGAGATTCGTGTTGCTGCTCTTCGGGAGGCTGAGGAGATCGCTGAGGAGGATATCCGCATCAACAAGCTCCTTGGAAAGAACGGAGCTAAGCTTCTGGATGACGGCGATAATGTCCTCACCCACTGCAATGCCGGAAGGCTGGCCTGCGTGGGCTGGGGCACGGCTTTGGGCGTCGTCCGCTCAGCCGTTGCCGCAGGCAAGCACATCCATGTCTACGCCTGCGAGACCCGGCCTTTGCACCAGGGCTCACGCCTGACTGCCTGGGAGCTGGCCCAGGACGAAATACCGGTTACGCTCATCTGCGACAGCATGTCCGGCAGCCTGATGAGGAAGGGCAAAATCGACAAGGTAATCGTGGGTGCCGATCGCATCACCAGGGATGCCGTCTTCAACAAGATCGGCACATACAGCCATGCTGTTTTGGCCAGATATCATAAGATCCCATTCTACGTGGCCGCGCCGCTCTCCACCTTCGATCGCCTGCATAGTGAAGAGGACATCGTCGTGGAGGAGCGAGGGTGCGAGGAGGTATGCAGCATGGCGGGCGTGCAACTCGCGCCCCAGGGCATCGACGTTTACAATCCGGCCTTTGATGCCACGCCTCTGGAGCTGATATCCGGACTGATCACGGAGAAGGGAGTCTTCCGCCCGCCACTTATGCCGCCGATCTGAAAAGCATTTTAAGAGGGAGGGCCAAATGCTCTTATGAATCCTGATCTGGCCGTCATCGGCGGCGTGGGCTTCGCCCTGGAAGGGCTGGATGACGAGGTGGAGACGCCCTATGGCAGAGTTCCCATTGTCCGTTCCAGGATGAAGGGACAGAAGGTTATCTTCATCTCCCGCCATGGAGACAATCACCTTCCTCCCCATAAAGTCAACTACCGGGCCATCATCTCCGCCGCCAGGATATCGGGCGTCGGCGCTATCATCTCCACCAACACCGTGGGCAGCATGGCCGGGCACCCCCCGGGCAGCATCTTTTTGCCGGGCGATTTTGTGGAGTTCACCAAATGCAGGATCAATACCTTCTTTGAAGAAAAAGCGGTTCACGTGGATATGAGCCTGCCCTATTGCCCGGTGCTTCGCAATTCTCTGGCCGAGGCGGCCCGCTCGCTTGGCCAGCAGGTTGCAGAGGGCGTCTACGTCTGTGCCGAAGGCCCGCATCTGGAGTCGCCCGCCCAGATCAGAATGATGCGCCAGTTCGGGGATGTAGTGGGCATGACCGGCTATCCCGAGGTAGTCTTGGCCAGGGAGGCGGCGCTTTGTTATGCGTCGCTGTGCATCATCACCAATCCCGCCGCCGGAATGGCGGGCGGAAGCGACCTCGCTATCTCTGAGATTGCCGATATGATGAATAAGTGCCTGGAAACTGTTAGGGAGATAATCTATCATGCGGCGCAAAATATTCCTGATCAGAGGTCATGCGGCTGCAAAGATGCCCTTTCCGGTGCCGCTATCTAGCTCATCTCTGTCTTGATAGATACTGTTTGTGTGGGTGATAATAACCATGCCTGAACTTCCTGAGGTGGAGATGGCTCGCAGGTATTTGGAGGTCACGGCGCGCCACCAGACCATCCGGGCTGCCGAGGTCAAGGACGAGCGCATCCTGGCCAAGGTACCGGCGAAAGATCTGGAGGAGGCTCTGGCTGGGAAGCAGTTTCATTGTGCCTTGCGGCATGGAAAGAGGCTCTTTTTGAAGCTGCACGATTCGCTCTGGCTGGCGCTTCATCTGGGCCTCACGGGAAGCATGATCTACCTGGAAAGCGGGGCAAAGGAGCCCAGTCATACCCGCCTGCTGATCTCGTTCGAAAACGGCCACCGCCTGGCCTTCGATGATCCCAGGATCTTCGGCGAGGTGGGCCTCGCAAAAAGTCCCGAAGCCTTTTTGGTGGAGCGAAAGATAGGACCTGATGCCCTGCAGCTTGACCGGGAGGGCTTTTTAGAGATCATGAGCGGCAGAAAAGGCCTGATCAAACCCGCCCTGCTCAATCAGAGTCTTATCGCGGGCCTGGGCAATCTTTATGCGGATGAAGCTCTCTTTCAGGCAAGCATCTGTCCAAAAACTCGCGGCCTGAACAGTGTGCAGCTTGCGGTCCTCTTTTCATCTATTCAGGAGGTTTTGAGGACAGCTCTTTCCACTCATGCCGATCTGGAAAAGCTGCCCGATTCCTATCTCCTGCCCCACCGCCATCCAGGAGGTACGTGCCCTCGGGACGGTGCTCTTCTCTGCCGCGAGAAGATCGGTGGGCGGACCAGCTATTTTTGTCCGGAGCATCAGAAAAAAGTATAGCATTTGCATTTGGCGCGATTGGGGCTACACATTGGGCACAAATTTATCAACCACAATGCAGCGAATTGCCGTAATGGTGAACCATCATGCATTGCCCGCGATCGCGCCCGCCTTTGTCGGGCCGGTTCTCCGAATGTGCCCCTCCTCAGGCAGTTTGTCAATCTGCTTTTGCCCGAAAAAAAATGAAAGAAAGTTAAGAATAAATAGTACCAAACAAGTAAGAGTCATGTCCAGCAGCTTCTTTAAAATCACAGCTGCCGGTGAGGAGGGATGGAGAATGAAAGAAGCAGGGGAAGTTTTTTGCGATGTGATCGATCGGTCGGTGCTGGCCAGCCTCCGAGAGCTGCAAGATGAGGGTGATCCAGATATCATCGCCGAAGTGGGCGGTCTTTTCATCAAGCATTCGCCTGAGAAGGTAAATGCCATTATGCAGTCTGTGGAAAACGGGGACGCTAAGGGGCTGCAGATAGCTGCCCATAGCCTGAAGTCCAGCAGCGCTTACGTAGGTGCGATGCACCTTTCGGCCTTGGCCAAGGAACTGGAGCTGATGGGGCGGTCCAATTCACTGGAGGGGGCAAGGGAGTTGGCGCAAAGGCTGAAGACGGAGTTTATGCAGGTCATGACAGTTCTAGAAGCGGAGATCAATGAGCAAGGCAAAGGCGGTTTGTGAACGCGTTTATGCTGTAGGTGGATCGGACCTCTCCGCGCCCGAAGATGCATTCGTCTATCTGGTGGATGCAGGATCGGAGCTGGTGCTTATCGATTCCGGAGTAGGCTACGGGATCAGTAGAATTGAGGACAATATCCGGTCGCTGGGCTTTGAGCCAGCCGGTGTCTGGCATATAATTGCCACCCACTGCCATATCGATCATATCGGGGGCCTTTTCGCCTGGAAGGAGCGCTACGGTTCTAAGATAATTGCCCACGAGCAGGACCGGGCGGGAATTGAGGGCGAGAACAACGAGCTTACTGCGGCTAGCATGTACGGTGTGGACTACAAACAGGTCTTGGTGGACACGCTCCTCAAGGGAGAGGCGGAAAAGCTTATCATTGGTGATTTGGAGTTTAATTTTCTGCACACGCCTGGGCACACCCCCGGCAGCATCTGCGTTTACATCGATACTAAGGACGGGCGGGTCTTATTCGGGCAGGACATTCACGGGCCGTTCTCGCCTGCCTGGGGCTCGGATCTAAAGAAGTGGCGCCTTTCCATGCAAAAGCTGATCGCGCTGAAAGCGGATGTGCTCTGCGAGGGGCATGCAGGCATTTACCGGGGCGAGAAGGTCAGGAAGTACATAGAGTCGTATTTGAAGAGATACGAGTCTTGAAATATTTAACATCCATCTGAATTGTTGAGGTGATGCATATTACCAGCAAGTCATGGATCATAATATTTGCAGTGGTACTGATTGCAGGAGCAATAATTTTTTCAGATGGTCCAAAATCATCTACATCCAGAGATAGCTTTAGGTCGGCAGGCATTCCCGAGAACTATTATTTCAGCCAGCAGGCCGCCGACATAGACAGCCCCATTGAACTGGTACGTTTTGCCACCAGCATCAAGCCGGATGCAAGCAGCCTGGATATCCCCATGAAAGCTGCCTACTACCAATGGTATCTGAAGAATCGGGGCTTTAATGTGAGTTTCGCTTTCAGCAATAATTTCCGAAATCAGGGCAATGAGCATGTCTGGCTCTTGGTGAAGAATCAGCAGGGTGAGAGCATGTATGTAGATCCCAGCTCTGATCGTTTGAAAGCCGATTCCATCTGTCCCACAACGCCCGAGTACAAGAGCTATCAAAAAACATTTAAAGATATCAATGAGCTGTGCAGCAATACGGGTGGCGTAGATAAATACGCCTGGTGGAAGACGGGTCGCGGCGAGGAGCTGTTCGAGAGCAGCGTTATGCTGCTGAAAAAAGAGCAGCTTTAGAGTTAGAGCCATCCAGGCCAACGTGCTGATAGCGGATTGTGCGCGCTGACCGGCATAGCCTCTTTTTCTTTCAGTCTCTTATCTTAATGCTGCTCGCGCCGCCAGCCTGGCAAGGCGCACCGGCTCCGGCACCCGACCGTCTCGCGTGAATTTGTTGAGCAGAATTCTTGCCTCCTCGGGCGAAGCCCCCCGGGCCCGTACGAAGACCTCATAGCCCGTCTTGAGCCGGACAGGCCAGCGCTCTCCGAGCCCGCGGTAGCGGCGAAGCTTCTCCTCAGGGTTTGGGAAATACTCGCGAATGTATTTTTCCAGGCCGGGAGATTCCTCGTAGGTCAAACAGATCAATGGCCTTCCGGTTTTTTCGAATACCTCCTGCAGATCGATGATGTTAAACCAGCTTAAGGCCGCGCCGCTGAGCAGAAGGGCGTTGATGTCCGCGCGGTCCAGTTGCCGGTAAAGGCTGAGTACGGCCTCTGTGCCATCATCGCCGCCCACGGTGGCATGGGCATAGGCCAGGCCGTCCAGGCGCAGGTCGGCGCGCATGACCACGCCTGCCAGAATGCTGGTGGGGCGAGAGCGTACAAAGCTCTCCGCAATCCCTAAAGCTCGCAGAGCAGGCTTGTTGAGATGAAGGGACATGGCTATTCTACCTTTATCCTGGCAGTTCCTCGCGCTTTTTCCAGGACATCTCTCAGGGGCGCAGCCAGCTCTAAAATGGCCTCAATGGTCATCGGCTCACCATCAAATGATACCGCGTACTGTCCTGTAGGCTCTATGATGAGCATGGCCTGTGGGGTGATCTGGATTGCCTGGACCCTGTCCTCACAGGTCTTTAGAATTGAGATTCTCATCACGGGCCAGATAGCTCTATTGCCCGCTACTATCTCCTTGCCCACAAAAATCCGCATATCCATCTCGGGAAGCCTGATATTCTTCGGAGTCATGACCACCCCAGCATCTCTCTCAAGAGCAATCTAATCTCTCTCTCCCGCAGTCCCCGGAGCATGGCAAAGACGGCCCACCACAGTCTAACCTCGATCTCAGCTACGAGTTCTCCCTCCAACCGCTCTCCCTCAAACCAGGGCTCAATGAAGATCTTTGATTGAATGAGGCCGAGCACTGATGCCAAAGACCAGAAGTAGCCGCTAATAATAGCCGTTTGGGCAGGATCGTCCAGGCCAAAGCATAAGCGGCAGGAGATCTTTTTAAAGAGGATTGACTTGAGCAGATCCAGGAGGATATTTGCCAGGGCGGGAGCGGCATTGATCAGAGATTGAATTCTTGGAGGCCGCACGATACCTGTCTTTTTATTGTCCTCTGAATTGTCGATTTCGTTTCTTTTCTCCAGCTTTGCCTCTCTATCCTCAACAGCTCGCCCTTCCTTTCCAGCTTCCTCTTTCCAGATTGACGCCAGCAAATCGCCGGCTGATTGGGGGGAAATCTCCCCCTTCTTTAAAGTCAGCCCAAGCCAGGACAGCTTAATACTACCCTCTACCAGTGGTCCCTTCTTGCCGATATTCAGGGCGAGATTAAAGGGAGCGAGGAGAAGAAGAGCTAAAGGAATGATAAAAAGCAAGAAAAATACGGCTAGATAAGAAAGCTGCATCCTTGAAGCCTCATGCTGGCTGCTATTCTACATTGATGGCGGCCACATTTTCAGCTCTTTTTTCTCTATGGCCTATTATTCTCTCCATAAAGACCTGAGCGATGTCGGATAACGATTCACCCGGCGGCAACAAGGGAACAACCTTCACGCCCTCCGGCCCAAAGATACCTTTGAAGACAACAACCACAGCGACGGGAAAGATCCCCACTCCCCCGCCAGCTCCGTACCCCTCCCGGACTTCTTCGCTTGCATCCGGGCCTGTTCGGCCTATATTGGTGCCAAAGCCCATGCCCATCTTTGTGATAGGAATGATGATCTTTTCCTCCAACTCAATCGGCTCACCGATTAACTGGGCCGAGAGAGCCTCGAATAGTTCATCAAGAGTGGCTTTTTTGGCATCAACGCCGGGCATCTATATCTCCTTTAATAACTATATTTTCTGTATATTTACGTCTTTCTGCTTGTCTTCTCAATTAGCCCTGAAACGTCCGCCGTATCTCTGGATACTGCCCAGGCCCAGCTTCCAAAACCGCCATGAGCATTCACGGCTCTCACCCACTCCGCCTCTTTGCGACGCGCTCCTCCGTTTCCCAGGCCAGAGCTTGCCAGTTTCTAACGAGAACTCTGGCCTGGCGCAGCTTGTCTTGCAGGCCCGGCGGCACAATGCCAAACTCCTCGTAGTAGTTGCCGGGCAGGGAGGGCACCAGGACCTGAAGGCGGCTCTTGACGGTAAGACCGGGGGAGACGACCAGGAAATTCTTGGAGAATCTGGCATCCTACAAGGTGGTTGGTTAGCTTAAATAGGGGGTCAAATTTGGACCGGCGAAAACATGGGCTGGATGACGAAGAATTCATGATGCGCGTAAAGGAGTGATTAGACGGTGGAATACACAATCCTGGTTCACGAGGCGGAGGAAGGCGGCTTCTGGTCTGAGGTCCCGGCACTTTCCGGCTGCTACTCTCAGGGAGAGACAATCGATGAAACCTTGCATAATACTAAGGAGGCCATTGAAATCCTACCTGATGGCCTTAAGAGAAGATCTCGTAGCGGTACCAATCGAAGAGAGGCTCTTCATCGGAAAGGTTCGAGTGGAAGTTGCGGGCTTGTGATTCTCAGTTAACCTTTTGCCCTCATCTGCATGGGGCCTGTCTGAGCCCAAAAAGTGCCTTCGATCTGGAAGCAAGCTAAAAGTAATATAGCGCACCGTAGCCCCATCGACCGTGCCGCATGGCTAAGTGGTAATAGTAATCCAATAATTTCAAGCTTTGCGAAAATAAGATTAGGTGAGCACGGCAGCGATCTGCAGTTCCCGAGAGCTCGCGCATCTGAGTACAGTGCAGAACGTGGACAGGCTTATCTTCTGAGTTCGGAATGGGTTCAGGAGTTTCCCTGTCGCTCTGGCCGCCATGCTCGATTCCAAGTACCGGAATCGAACCGGTTTGTAGCCACCCTGGGTCGTGACCCAGGGTTCTTGGGCTTTAGTGCCTTAAGCTTTGCGACCAGATTTCGCCCGAGTTTAGTGGAGCGCTGCGGAGTTGTTAGTTGCTGCGAGCTGAACACCTCGTTGCCTTGGTGCTTACACACCAGCTCTATCAAACTCGTCTTTTACGAGTACTCTAAGCGGTCTCTTTTCAGGAGCGGTTTCGGGCTTAGATGCTTTCAGCCCTTATCCACGAGCACGTAGCTGCTCGGCATGCCTTGCCAGACAGCCGATAGACCAGAGGTGCCGTTAGCTTGTTCCTCTCGTACTAAAGCTAACTTCCCCTCAGACCGCAATACACCCCTAACAGATAGTAACCGACCTGTCTCACGACGGTCTAAACCCAGCTCACGATCTCCTTTAATAGGCGAACAACCTCACCCTTGGCCGCTGCTGCACGGCCAGGATGGAAAGAACCGACATCGAGGTAGCAAGCCACCGGGTCGATATGTGCTCTTGCCGGTGACGACTCTGTTATCCCCGGGGTAGCTTTTCTGTCATCTAACGCTCTCACCAAGAGAGCTGAGAGGTTCGCTAAGCCCGACTTTCGTCTTATCACCTCTTGCTATGCGAGGTAACATCAGGCTGACTTATGCCTTTACACTCTTCGTTGGGTTTCCGACCCAACTGAGTCAACCTTAGGGCGCCCTTGATATCTTTTCAAGGGCGTGGCGCCCCACCCAAACTGCCCACCTACCGAGGTCCTCTTCTCAGAGTTAGGGCGGTAGCTCCGAAAGGGTAGTATTCCAAGGGCGACTCCACTCGAACTGGCGCCCGAGTTTCGACGTCTCCTACCTATGCTCTACAATCAGAACCACAACCCAACGGCAGGCTGCAGTAAAGCTCCACGGGGTCTTCACTTCCCATTAGGGGTCTCCAGACTCTGCACTGGAACGTAAGGTTCACCGGGTACCAGCTAGGGACAGTGGGACTCTCATTGATCCATTCATGCAAGCCGCCAATTAAGCGGCAAGGTACTACGCTACCTTAAGAGGGTCATAGTTACCCCCGCCGTTGACAGGCCCTTCTTCCCGTTGAACCGGGTTTTCAGGTACCTGCACTGGGCAGGATTCAGTGATTGTACTAGTCCTTACGGATTCGCAATCACCTATGTTGTTATTAGACAGTTAGAGTCCCCTCGTCGCTGCGACCTGCTTCTTGCAAAGCAGGCACCACTTATCCCGAAGTTACGTGGCTATTTTGCCGAATTCCCTTAGCTAGCATATGCCGACACGCCTTAGCCTTCTCAGCTTGGGGCACCTGTGTTGGTTCTCGGTACGGACTTTCAACTCCCTTTTCACGGACTCCTGGAATTTGCCAACTTACGTCATCACGTTTTCGTCTGTTTCTCGCCATTACGGCTCTCCGCAGACTTCTGCGCTTGAACGCCCTGGCGCGAACGCTTGACATATCCGGAAGCGTCAGTTTTATCGTTGAAAGGTACAGGAATATTAACCTGTTTCCCATTTGGCGTACTCCGATTAAGGTACGTCTTAGGACCGACTGACCCTCGGCTGACGAACATTGCCGAGGAACCCTGGCCCATACGGCGATCGGGATTCTCACCCGACTTTGCTGCTACTGCTACCAGGATTTTCGTCTCTACGCGGTCCACACCTCTTCACAGAGATGCTTCTGCCCACGCAGAGCGCCTCCCTACTAGATCACCTTGCGGTGCTCCGTGGTATCGGTAATCGGCTTAGCCCCGTCAATTTTCGGGGCCCTGGATCTCGACTGGTGAGCTGTTACGCACTCTTTAAAGGATAGCTGCTTCTAAGCTAACCTCCCAGTTGTTTATGACCCAGGACACCCTTAAGTGTTGACACTTGGCCGATACTTGGGGACCTTAACCACGGTCAGGGTTGTCTCCCTCACGGACTAGAAGCTTACCCCCCAGCCCGGACTGCCGGTCTTCTACGACGACGGCGGTTTTGGAGTTTGACAAGAGAACAGACCCTTTCGGGTCCGGCTTCCCCAATCAGTGCTCTACTCCGCCGACTATCTCAGACCAGGTCATACTGCGATATGTTTCGGGAGGAACCAGCTATTTCCGACCTCGATTGGACTTTCACCCCTAGACGCAGGTCACGAGAGCGATTTGCATATCAACATCTCTAACGATCCTCCACGCAGCTTTCGCCACGCTTCGACCTACCAACGCCTAGATCGCCCGGCTTCGGGTCGCATACGGGCGACTGCACGCACTTGTATACGTCGCGCCTCTTCTCATGCGCGCTTGTCGCTTTCGCTACGGCTTCCTCTGTAAAAGAATTAGCCTCGCCGCCAATATGCACTCCCTGGTTCGTTCTTCAAAACGCATGTTAGAACGCCGGCAACTCCTTTCGTACTGCGGCCTTGCAGCCGTTTCCTTCAAGGAGAAGATCCTTGCGCGCCCTAACGCACTATCGCCAGCCAATTTCAGGCTCTTTGCACCTCCCTATTTGGGGTACTTTTCAGCTTTCGTTCACACTACTACTGCGCTATCGGTCTCAAGATGTATTTAGCCTTGGAGGTTGGTGACCCCCAATTTCCCGCGCGATTTCCGACGCACGGTACTCAAGACACGGCCCCGGTCTTGATAAATTACGACTACGTGGCTCTCACACTCTATGGCAGGCCATTCCAGGCCACTTCGACTTCTCTATCAAGACGTTTGGACCGGCTTATAACACCACATCTCCCTTGCGGGATTCGGTTTAGGCTGTTCCGCTTTCACTCGCCGTTAATAACGGAATCTCGTTTGATTTCTCTTCCTGTCCCTACTAAGATGTTTCAATCCGGGACGTTCCCGATCCTTACGGATCAGTCCGAAGACTAGGATTTCCCATTTGGACATCCTCGGTTCAATGGCTCCATGCGCCTCGCCGAGGCTTATCGCAGCTTGGCACGTCCTTCGTCAGCACTTGAGCCGAGCCATCCCCTGGCTGGCATAAGCAGCTTATGCCCCACTAAACTCAGTGAGCGTCTGGTCGCAAAGCTTGTGCACGGCATCATAGGACCGCTCCGTCAAGAACGGACCTTCGCCCTTCCACATCGAGTCTGCCTCAATGTGTGCATTGGAATTGGACTTGCTGGGATTCGGACCCAGGGCCTCCGCCTTGCAAAGGCGGCGCTCTACCAGCTGAGCTACAAGCCCGGGTAATAGCCCCAGCTAATAATCAGAATAGCTGGCTAATTGTTCTCTCTTTGGTCTCGGTCGACATTTTCAGCTTCCAACTGGTTGCGGGGCGGTACGCTTTTCGCGTACCAATAACGTTAGGAGGTGATCCAGCCGCAGATTCCCCTACGGCTACCTTGTTACGACTTAACCCCCCTTGCAAAGCCCAAATTCGAACGCCTCCGAAGGAAGCGCTCTCATTCAGACCCTACTCGGGTGGTTTGACGGGCGGTGTGTGCAAGGAGCAGGGACGTATTCACCGCGTTCTGTTGAAACGCGATTACTACGGATTCCAGCTTCATGAGGGCGAGTTGCAGCCCTCAATCCGGACTAAGATTGGCTTTAGGAGATTTCCATCCCCTTTCGGGGTAGATACCCATTGTACCAACCATTGTAGCTCGCGTGTAGCCCGGGATATTCGGGGCATACTGACCTACCGTTGCCCATTCCTTCCTCCGCTTTAGCAGCGGCGGTCCCCACAGTGTACCCGTCACTCCGGAGAGTACGCTGGCAACTGTGGGCGTGGGTCTCGCTCGTTGCCTGACTTAACAGGATGCTTCACAGTACGAACTGACGACGGCCATGCACCACCTCTCAGCTAATCCGGCAAAGTCTTCAGCCTGGCCTTCATATTGCTGTCGGTCCCGGTAAGATTTCCGGCGTTGAATCCAATTAAACCGCAAGCTCCACCCGTTGTGGTGCTCCCCCGCCAATTCCTTTAAGTTTCAGCCTTGCGGCCGTACTTCCCAGGTGGCTCGCTTCACGGCTTCCCTACGGCACCGACAACGGTCGCACCGTTGCCGACACCTAGCGAGTATCGTTTACGGCTAGGACTACCCGGGTATCTAATCCGGTTCGTGCCCCTAGCTTTCGTCCCTTGCCGTCAGGTCCGTTCTGGTGAGACGCCTTCGCCACTGGTGGTCCTTCAAGGATTACAAGATTTCACCCCTACCCCTGAAGTACCTCTCACCTCTCCCGGCCTCGAGCCAGACAGTATCTCCTGAAAGCCTGACAGTTAAGCTGCCAGATTTCCCAAGAGACTTATCCGGCCGGCTACAGACCCTTTAGACCCAATAATAACGGTTACCACTCGAGCCGCCGGTGTTACCGCGGCGGCTGGCACCGGTCTTGCCCGGCCCTTGCTATGCAATGCTTTTTAGGCATCACGACAGCCAGATTTGTAACCTGGCACTCGAGGTCCCCTTATCGCTGTTTCCAGCATTGTAAAGTTTTCGCGCCTGCTGCACCCCGTAGGGCCTGGATTCGTGTCTCAGAATCCATCTCCGGGCTCTTGCTCTCACAACCCGTACCCGTCGTAGGCTAGTAGGTACGCTACACCCACTACTACCTGATAGGCCGCAGACCCATCCTTGAGCGCCGGAGCTTTCAAGCTCGATGCATTCCAGCAATCGAGATCTATCGGGTATTATACCCAGTTTCCCGGGTTTATCCCCGTCTCAAGGGCAGGTTGTCCACGTGTTACTGAGCAGTACGCCATGTATTGCTACATTCGACTCGCATGGCTTAGTCGAACCTCGATAGCAGTAACCTCTGGCAGGATCAACCAGAATTCACTAGGAAGTATTTCACTTAATATGTTATTCCGAACCAGTCGGAATTGGCTGAGTCGCCAAGACCAATGTCAGACACGAAAAAACTCGCGTCTCCATCTCTTTTTTATCGCAACTCTGGACCTGGCCCTTCAATGATATCAGGACCCTGCTTTTGGGTTGCGACGCCTCATCGGCCCATTAAGGTTGTCAGCCGAGGTATTTAAACATTTCCCCCTCATCCCATTTTCGGAGAAGACAAGAGAAAACCCGGGCTTTCTTAAGCCGATGTCGTAATCAGGCCCCATAATCACTATCTACAGGACCCGTTGCCCCACCCTTCCAGGCGGGCCGAACTCATCCAATAACTCAGACATATATAACCTTTTTGCTCTATTGATTCACGCAATCGCTTAGTTTTAATATGATCGTAACCGAAAATCCAGGAATAACAATCCAGGATTAACACGCCTGCTGGAGGTCTTTTATGGGTTATACATTGACTGAGAAAATCCTGAGGCAGCACCTCGCGGATGGCTTCTACGAGCCCGGCAAAGAGATCGGCATAAAGATCGACCAAACCCTTACCCAGGACGCAACAGGCACCATGGCCTATCTCCAATTTGAGTCCATGGGGCTTTCTGATATTGCCACCGAGCTTTCCGTCAGCTACGTTGATCACAACACCATCCAGGTAGGATTCGAAAATGCAGATGATCACGCCTACCTGGAGTCGATCGCGAAGAAGTATGGCATCTACTTCTCTCGACCTGGGAACGGCATTTGCCATCAGGTGCACCTGGAGCGATTCGCCAGGCCCGGCAAAACCCTGCTGGGATCCGACAGCCACACGCCCACCGCAGGAGGCGTGGGCACCCTGGCTATGGGTGCAGGAGGTCTTGATGTAGCCGTTGCTATGGGAGGGGGCGCATACTACCTTACCGCTCCGCGCGTGATCAATGTCCACCTTACAGGCCGGCTAGAGCCTTGGGCTACAGCCAAAGACGTAGTCCTGAAAGTCCTCTCCATCCTGAGCACGAAAGGGAACGTCGGGTGCGTCTGCGAATACACTGGTGAAGGCATTGCCGCACTAACTGTGCCGGAGAGAGCAACCATCACCAATATGGGAGCAGAAACTGGCGTGACTACATCCATCTTTCCCAGCGACGAGCAGACGAGGCGATTTCTACAAGCGCAGAGAAGAGGTGAACAGTGGACGGCTCTGGAAGCCGACAAGGACGCAGTCTATGATCGCACCATTGAAATCGACCTAACAGAGATAGAGCCACTTGCCTCACTGCCCCACAGCCCGGGAAATATAGCAAGAATCAAAGACCAAAATCTTCCCGTGGATCAGGTGATGATAGGCTCATGCACCAACTCCTCTTATGTAGATCTCATGACCGTGGCGGCGATGCTAAAGGGCAAGCATCTTCCTGCTGGCGTATCTCTAGGCATTGCGCCCGGCTCGCGACAGGTGCTGAGCGCTATAGCCAGGAACGGCGCCCTAAGCGACCTGATAGCCTTCGGAGCGAGAATCCTGGAGTCTTCCTGCGGCTTTTGTATCGGCAACAGCATGTCACCATGCACGGACTCTGTTTCCGTGCGCACAAGCAACCGCAATTTCTTAGGCCGATCCGGCACGCCCAGTGCAAGTGTCTACCTGACCAGCCCCCTGGTCGCCGCCGCCTCAGCTCTCACCGGCAAGCTAACGGACCCTAGAGAACTGGGAATTGACTTCCCCAGAATAGATATGCCGGAGCATTTTGAGATCGATGATAGTATGATTATTCCGCCCCTTCCGGCTGCAGAGCGAGCAGAAATAAAAATCTGCCGCGGCCCCAATATCGGCGAGCCTCCCGTTAACGGACCCATGTCGGAAGATATCTCAGGACAGATAACCATAAGGGTAGGAGATTTGGTGACCACGGACCACATAATGCCTGCCGGCTCTCGCCTCAAGTACAGGTCCAATGTCCCCAAGTACTCTGAATATGTCTTTGAGCCGCTGGACAAGGAGTTCTGCAACAGGGCATCCGCCCTTCGCGATCAGGGCGCGCATAACCTGATCGTGGCAGGTCTCAGCTACGGCCAGGGCTCTTCCCGGGAACACGCCGCTCTTTGCCCCATGTACCTGGGAGTGAAAGGGGTGATTGCCAAATCCATAGAGAGGATACATGCCGCCAATCTGGTGAACTTCGGCATAGTGCCTTTCAGCTTTGCCCAGGAATCGGATTGGGAAAGCTTGCCGGAAAAGACCGAGGTTCGAATACCAGGCATTCGTAAGGCTCTGGAGTCGGGCAAGGAGAATATCATGGCCCTGGCCGGAAATAAGCAGATCACCCTAAATATGAACCTCTCCAAAAGGCAGAGAGACATACTTCTGGCAGGGGGACTATTACCATTCACAGTGCAGGCAAGCAAAGGAGCTAAAAAATAAAAATAGATCTGCCGCTCTGGCAGAGCTTTTCTTCTTTCCCTTCTTTTCTTTCTTTTCTATCGTTTATAAGCGGCCGCTTTTAGTTAAAGAGGGTCATGATATTTTGTGATAACATCTTTCCTTTTGCATCCTTGCTCGGCGTGCCTGTGCTATTGGATACCATTAAGCTTCCACTTGCCTGGGGATATGACCAGATCTGATTGACACCAAACTGACTGTTCACATTTCGGGTCAGAAACTGGCTGTTTCTCTCCTTAGCAGTAAGAGTGAGACCTGCAGTATTTGCGGCAAAGCTCGTGGCCTTGAATTGCAGTGGAGTGTCAAACCTCAAGGGGAAGGTGTTCATCCAGATGTCCATGTTAGAAGTCGCACTCCTGATGCTCAGATTTTGCTGGTTGGCGATATAGTTGCCCCAGTACGTCTGGACATTGGGTTCAAAGGTAGATGAGCTGGGTGCATTGAAGAATGCAAGCTGAGTGCTGCTGTAACCCTCACCCATCATCTGGGCACCGGCCAGGCCCAAGAGGCAGGTTAATGCTATTAGTACTACAATCGTTTTCATATTAATACATCCTTTTTTATTCAGTAGTTATCCTCTGCTGAAAATCTGTCCCAACCTATTTATTCCTTATTGGTAAGGGAGAACTTATGCCGGACCGCTTCGAAATACTGCATAAAGATCTGGCCGGAAGGATCGGCCGGCTTTCCACTTTGCATGGTGCCATAGAGACGCCTGCGCTCATGCCTGTAGTCAATCCCCATCTTCCCCTCATCCCGCCGGGTGAGATGGCGAAGATGGGAGCAGATATGATCATAACCAATAGCTACATCATTCACCAGGATCCGGAGCTAAAAATGCAGGCAATTGAGCGCGGGCTGCATGACCTCCTGGGCTTTTCCGGGCCGATTATGACCGACTCGGGCGCCTTCCAGCTCTCCGTCTATGGAGATATCGATGTTTCTCCCCTGGAGATCTTAAACTTTCAATTCGCCATAAAATCGGACATCTCTGTGCCACTGGACATACCAACCCCTCCTGATGTCAGCAGAGAAAGGGCTGAATCGGATCTGAAAATAACAGAGGAGCGACTGGTGCAGGCGGCCTCCCTGGAAAGATCGGCCCTTCTCGCCTGCCCAATCCAGGGCTCAACCTATTCCGATCTCAGAGAGAAAGCAGGCCGGTTCGCCAGAGATCTTCCATTTGATGTCTATCCCGTGGGCGGGGTGGTTCCGCTCATGGAAGCCTACCGCTATAGCGATCTTGTAGATGTCGTGACATCTGCCAAGAAGGGGCTAGGCTCGGGCCGGCCCGTGCATCTCTTTGGCGCCGGGCATCCCATGATCTTTGCCCTGGCGGCGGCCATGGGCTGCGATCTCTTTGACTCGGCGGCATACGCCCTCTACGCCCGGCAGGATCGGTACCTGACAGTGCACGGAACCGGAAAGCTGGAGGAGATGAGCTACCTTCCCTGCTGCTGCCCCGTCTGTCAGGAACATACCTTAAAAGAGCTGATGGATAGCCCCCAAAAGACCAAGCTTTTGGCCCGCCACAATCTTTACGTCTCGCTGCAGGAGATGAAACAGGTTAAGGAGAGCATTCGCGAGGGCTCACTCTGGGATCTTCTGGAGACTCGCTGCCGTTCGCACCCCCGCATGCTGGACGGCTTAAAGAGGCTCGGCGCCCAGGGCCAGTGGCTGGAGAGCCTCGACACCGCCAGCAAGTCCACATTCTTCTACTTAAGTGCGGAGTGCTCCAGCCGGCCAGAGGTAATGCGCTATGCGCGAAGGATAGACCGCATCGGATTACAGGGCAATGTCCTGATCACCGACGATCCCCAGGCGGACACGTCCGGCTTTACCGACGTGCTGCACTTCAAGCCGCCCTTCGGGCCCTATCCTCAAGAGCTTTCCGAGACCTATCCCTTCAATGCCGAGGTTCCCGAAGAGGCAGATGATGCGGCAATGAATCAGGCCCTCAAAATCACGAAGGATCTAATCAAGGCCAATCCGGGGGCGAAGTTTTGCTTCCGTCTGAAAAATAGGGAGATGGAAGAGCTATTAAGGCGAAAGCAAACGATTACAGGTGCCATTCAAGGTGAATAAGCGGTCCAAAATCCAATGCCGCATCAGTCATCGCCGCAGAGACCCCATTCCACGTCCCGGCGTATGAGCTGATCGTTCATACTGTTTTCCTCATCTACCCAATGATTTTTCATGGGGGTCCAATTTAGACTATGACGATGGTTTGAATGCTGTAATCCGTTCTGTAAATGACAGACGGACATACGAAATTTGGTTAGTGTTGCAATAGCGAAAAAAAAGGAAATAACTCTTGCAGGTTGTATATACTGCAAGAGGCTTCATAGCTTGAAAGAGTCATGATTATCTGGCGAGGTCGAAACGGTCAAGGTTCATGACTTTGTTCCACGCTGCTACAAAGTCATGCAGGAACAACTCCAGGGAGTCCTCACATCCGTAGACTTCCGCCAACGCCCGAAGCTGGGCGTTGGAGCCGAAGATTAGATCGACACGCGTGGCGGTCCACTTCAGTTCACCCGTCTTGCGATCACGCCCTTCGAACACGTCCTGGGCCTCCGGAGCCGCCTTCCACGTCGTTCCCATGTCGAGCAGGTTCACGAAGAAGTCGTTGGTCAGAGCCTCCGGCCGCTTCGTGAAGACGCCGGCCCTGGTCTGTCCGAAGTTGGTAAACAGGGAGCGCATGCCGCCCACAAGAACTGTCATCTCTGGGGCCGTCAGCGTCAGCAATTGCGCCCGATCGACCAGTAGCTCCTCGGACGATACCGAGAATTTGGTTTTGAGGTAGTTTCTGAACCCATCTGCGACCGGTTCGAGCACGGCGAAGGACTCCACATCGGTTTGCTCCTGCGAGGCGTCCATGCGTCCCGGCGTGAAGGGGACCGTCACATTTTGGCCTGCATTCTTCGCCGCCTGCTCGATGCCGGCAGAGCCGGCAAGAACGATCAGGTCAGCGAGGGAGACCTTCTTCCCGCCAGACTGGGCGCTGTTGAACGCGCTCTGGATACCCTCTATGGTCTTGAGGACCTTCGCCAACTGAGCTGGCTGATTGACAACCCAGTCCTTTTGCGGTGCCAGACGAATGCGGGCACCGTTCGCACCTCCGCGCTTGTCGGAGCCGCGGAACGTGGACGCCGCCGCCCAGGCAGTTGTTACCAGTTCCGACAGAGATATGCCCGAAGCCAGAATCTTGCCCTTGAGATAGGCAATGTCCTTTTCATCAATCAGTTTGTGATTGACGGCAGGAATGGGGTCTTGCCAGATGAGCTCCTCGCCGGGAACCTCCGGGCCGAGATAACGCGCCAGAGGGCCCATGTCGCGGTGTGTCAGCTTGAACCAGGCGCGTGCGAACGCGTCTGCGAACTGATCCGGGTTCTCCATGAAGCGCCGCGAAATCTTTTCATAGACGGGGTCAAACCGCAGAGAGAGGTCGGTGGTCAGCATGGAAGGCGCAATACGCTTTGAGGGGTCGTGTGCAGCCGGGACGGTGCCGGCACCTGCGTCACCCTTCGGCTTCCACTGGTGTGCACCGGCCGGGCTCTTTGTCAATTCCCAATCAGAGCTGAACAGTATCCGGAAGAAGTTTTTGCTCCACTTCGTTGGCGTGTTTGTCCAGGTTACTTCCAGGCCACTTGTGATCGTGTCAGCACCCTTGCCCGTGCCAAAGCTGCTCTTCCAGCCGAGGCCCTGCTCCTCGATACCGGCAGCTTCAGGCTCGGGCCCCAGATGTTTCGCATCGCCTGCACCATGGGTCTTACCGAAGGAATGGCCGCCCGCAATGAGCGCAACCGTCTCTTCGTCATTCATTGCCATGCGAGCGAAGGTCTCGCGGATATCCCGAGCTGCAGCGATCGGATCCGGATTGCCGTTCGGACCTTCCGGATTGACATAAATCAGACCCATCTGCACGGCAGCGAGCGGATTTTCGAGATCCCGGTCGCCGGAGTAACGCTTATCACCCAGCCACTCGTCTTCAGAGCCCCAGTAGGTGTCTTGGTCCGGTTCCCATATGTCTTCACGCCCGCCGGCAAAACCGAACGTCTTGAATCCCATAGATTCTAGAGCAACGTTGCCGGCGAGGATCATCAGGTCAGCCCATGAAATTTTCCGCCCATACTTCTGCTTGATCGGCCAAAGCAATCTTCGCGCCTTGTCGAGGTTGACATTGTCGGGCCAACTGTTGAGGGGAGCAAAGCGCTGGCTGCCGCCCCCTGCGCCGCCTCGACCGTCGCTGATGCGGTACGTGCCTGCGCTGTGCCATGCCATGCGAATGAACAGGGGCCCATAGTGTCCGAAGTCCGCCGGCCACCAGTCCTGCGAGTCGGTCATCAGCGCCAGAAGATCCTTCTTCACAGCCGCCAGATCGAGGCTCTTGAACTCTTCCGCATAGTTGAAATCCTCACCCATCGGATTGGACTTGGAGGAATGCTGGTGCAGGATACCGATCCGCAACTGGTTCGGCCACCAGTCCCGGTGAGACATGCCTCTGCCGGCCGTGCTATCTTCATTCATAATGTTTACTCCTCTCATTATCTGAATTGTTGAATAGCGCTAATAGAATAACAGTATTTCGCTGCCCATATAGCTAACATAAATTAGTCCACCTACTTGCAGTAATCATTTACCGCACCCATATATTCATCGTGAAAAGCCGGTAAATCCGTGCGTAGGTCTCATCCCCCTCACATGAAAATCAATAGCATTAGAGATACGATCACAATTCTTACAAGTAAGCGTTTCTTAGAATAGGCCATATATCTTATGCGCTTGCTCAATGATTGTGATATCTAGGATCTTAACTATTTTTTCATTTTTATAATTATATCTCTGTCACCTTGACCTGAGAATGGATCGTACGCAAGCGTTTTACATTTATCGATCACTATTCTCCGGCTTTTTGAAGGCAATACGTTGACGACCTCCAAAGCATTTTTCCTAATGACCTGCTGGTAGGCTACCACGTGAACTCCACAAACGCGCCTTCTTCCTCAATCTTTTCCATATCCCGGAAAAGACGGGCCTTTTTCCTTTTTCTTATCTTCGATCATCTCTTCCAGGAGCTCTGAATAGGTCTGGCCTGCACTCTTTAGCTCAGATAACTCAGTCCACACGGTCTCCGTTACCGGTATACGCTTAGTAGCGAGCATGGCGATATTGTAAGGATTGTAACGAGATATTATTCATAGCCGGTTATGCGTATCGACTCAAATCTCCTTTTTATATGATCAAGTCACCATTGGTTGATGATTAAGTGAGGCATAAAAGGCATGACCAAGTACTTCGAGGTAGTCCGCCGCGACGGACCGGCCCGCATGGGAAAGCTGCTCACAGAGCCGCAGATCAGCACCCCTGCCCTGATCACAAAGAACGATTACGTCTCGGCTGGCAGCGTCTACAGCTACGCTTCCCTGCAGGATGCCGCAAATGCAGCCGAGGCTTTCAGGGATCAAAAGAAGCTGGCCATACTTCCATACGTGCCCGCCGCTTTACGCTCCGAGCCGGCCCTGGAGCTGCCGCCCCTGGATTTGGCGGGCCCCAAGGGCGTAATGGTCCATCCCTTCAGCGCAAAAGAACCGGAGAATGCCGATGTCTATGTTCTGGGCAACGCGGGGGCTTTGAAAAATCCCAGAGATCTGGTGGCAGCCATTGTAAGCGCGCGAGAGAAGATCGCCCCGGACACGGCTCTTTATGCTCCCGCCCTGGCCACACCAGCCAACCTGGCTTTGCTGGTCTATCTGGGCATCGATTTGCTGGACGGGACGCGCGTTGTGGCCGATGGCCTGCTGGGCCGCTACCACACTCGTGACGGCGTTTGGAAGGCCGAGGAGCTGGTAGAACTGCCCTGCCGCTGCGAAAATTGCCAGGAGATGGCCACGAGCGGAAGGAAAAAAGAGCTGCTCATTGCCCACAATCTGCAAAAGCTGGAGGAGGAGCTGCTCGCGGTTCGAGAAGCCACTCGCTCGGAGACCATGCGCGAATACATCGAGCGGCAGGTGCGGGTGACGCCTGAGCAGACGACTGCCATGCGCCTCCTGGACCAGGAGCACCAGTATCTGGAGAAGAGGACTCCCCAGAGCCGCCGCAGCACCTTTTATGCCAATTGCTCCGAATCCTTGCAGCGGGTGGAAGTCACTCGCTTTGCTGAGAGGGTGATCAGCCGGTACAAGGCTCCACAAAGCGATGTCTTGCTGCTCTTGCCCTGCTCGGCAAAAAAGCCCTACTCACTCTCCCGATCGCACCGGCTCTTCGCGGAGTCTGTTGGATCGCATCGCCGCTATCTGCATGAGCTGATATTGACCTCGCCCCTGGCCCTTGTGCCGCGCGAACTGGAGGAGGCCTATCCCGCCGCCAGCTACGACGTTCCCGTTACCGGCCGCTGGGACAGAGAAGAGAGAGCGTGGCTGTGCAGTTGCCTGGACGCCTATCTCAAGAAAAATAGGTACGCCAGGATCGTGGCCCATCTCGATGGAGAGCTGGAACAGGCAGTAAAAGACAGTGGCATTGAGGCCACATTTACCGGGGGCGGCACCAAAGGCCCGGCTCTGGACCGCCTGGCTGCCGCTGTGGCCGAAGCCTGCCATGGAGCCGCGCGCCTGCCCGATCTGCGCCTCCTCCGCTACCGGGCACATGCCGATTACTACTTCGGCCAGGGAGCCGGCGATCTTCTCCTGGAGGGAAAGATCGTGGTGAAGGGGCGAGAGATTCAGGACGAACATAAAAGGTCCCTGGCGGCGACCACGCCCAGCGGCATGATCGCTCTCTCTCTGGCGGGTGCAAAGAGGCTGGAGCCCCTTGGAAAATACATCGTCAAAATAGGAGACTTCCTGCCCAAGGGCTCCTTGCTGGCGCCAGGTGTGCTAGACGCAGACGAGCAGATCCGGCCGGGAGACGAAGTAATAATCGTAGGAGAGAAGGCCTTCGGCATAGGCAGGGCCAAAATGTCCGGCTGGGAGATGAAGGCATCGAGAAGGGGCGTGGCTGTGGAGATCAGGCATATCAAGGGAAGGTAGGGACATGAAAGGGATGAGAAAGAGAAGAAAAGAGAAGACCGGTCTGGATATGATCAAACCGACCTCGTTTTATTCCAGCGAAAGCGAGAAGGTCAAGCTTAACTGGTTCTGCTATGAACTGTCCTTGTCGATATACGATAGCATAAAAAACAAAATTGCAATCCGCCTCACGAGGCAGAAGATCAGCAATGAAAACCTTGCGGATTTTTCAATTTACTATGCAAAGGGAATGAAGGATGTTGTCCTCCAGCAATTATCTGGCAAAATCGAAAAGGTCTGCATCTCATACGAGCCGATAGAATCATACTTTCCCGACATCGGCGATGAGATGATCAATAAAATGACGGATGTAATCTCTGAAGCATGGGATGAGATGCACAGTTTTTGTGAAGTATGCCCGAATCGATGCATCAGCGAGAAGGATGCATTCTGTACACTGTTTGATGACAAGCATCTCTTCAATTGAGGAGTTTTTATTGCTGCTTAAAGTTCCTTTTGCATATTGAAGAAGAGCGGCAAGGGGCACAGCGCCTGCTCCTTCCGCAAGGATTCGCTTTCGTTCCAGAAGCATCAGGACTGCAGATGCGATTTGGTCCTCGTTAACCATCACTATCTCGTCCACCAACCTTTGAATGATGGAAAAAGCAGCATCTCCAACCCGGGTAACCATGATGGCATCGGCGAGAGAGCCCATCTCCTCCGCTTTCAGCTCCACCTGCCTTCCAGCCTTAACAGCCTCAATAGCAGAAGAGCAGGACGGGAACGAGGATGTGGTCCGCTTCGGGTAGATCCTCCATGATCACCAGGCCGATGGTCCCCTGGCCGGTGATTACCTCTTCATCATCATAGAGATGTATGAAGGTTTTTCCCGTCTCGGCGGCCATTTGCTGCCCCACACTTATGCTCTCCACCAGGCTTTGCCCTTCCAAAATCAGCTGCGCGCCATAACCTCTGGTTGCCAATTGCTTGGTTAATTTGGCCCAGACAGGCATGATAATAGTAGCAGGCACGGATGGCGCGGGCGGCCAGGGCCACACCTGGGCATGATTGCCCACAGACGCTGCTATCACACCTTTGCCTTCTATCTCATCAAGATGGGAAAGGATCTTGAAAGTCGCTGCGCGGATCTTGAACGATCCGCCCTTTTGCAGGTTTTCGCTGCACTTTGAATATCGGTCAGGGAGATCATGGTATCTCATCCATGGGCAAGAACTTAACCATTTTGTAGATGTTATGGATGGTAGAAATTGGTTTATTTTCATGGAGATGAAATAGCATACTGATGAATAGCCTGCAAAGCCCAGCCTGGCAAGCTAAAGATCCGGCTCGATCCCGGACCGTTCGAGAGGTTGTCGAGTTCTACATGATCGATTTTAAAACATCCCTGGGAAGAGCGATAGACATCACCATCATCCTTCTCAACCTCTTGCTTGTTGCCATCTTTGTAATCGATACATATAGAATTTCCGACAGCCAGAGGAACCTGCTCTGGAAGCTTGAGATACTTATAGTCGGCATCTTCATTCTTGAATATTTCCTCAGGCTTTACGGCGCGCACAACAGATTGTCTTATGTCAAGGACATTTACAGCATCATCGACCTATTGGCAATAATGCCCACCCTCATACTGCTGGCTCTTCCCCCATCCTACTTCATCTATGATATCAGAGTCATCCAGACTATTCGAGTCCTGGCCGTCCTCCGTATCTTCAGGTTCCTCAGGTTCATCGCCCAAAACCATCTTTTCTTCGGATTCATTAGCCGTGGGATGGTGAATGTCGCCTGGCTCGTGGTAAGCATAATCATAATTTTCTTTGTATACTCTGGACTGTTCTATTTTGTGGAAAGCCCAGTGAACCCACGCGTTCAGAATTTTGGAGACGCGTTCTACTTCACAGTAGTCGCCATATCCACCGTCGGTTTCGGAGATATTGTACCTGTATCTGGGGCAGGCAGGTTTGTTACCGTGGCTATGATAATCTCTGGCATCATCCTCATTCCCTTTCAGGCTGCTAGGATCTTTCGGGCCTGGCTTATGACCGGGCGCGAAAAAAAGGTGCTGATCTGCCCCAGTTGCGGGCTGGACAGGCATGATGAAGATGCAAAGTACTGTAAAAATTGTGGTGAGATTCTGCCTGGCGGCACCGACGGCTAATGCAATTTTTCCATTTGCTTAGCTTCACGAGGAATTCGCGGAATTCTCCTTTATCCTTGATCCGCCCGGAGGCAGGAACTGCACCATCTGATCTACGGAGGCTACAGACTTCAGGAATGCTCTGTCATCCACCTTATCAGAAAACTGCCTATAAATCTTCTTGGCCAGGTCGTCGGCATTCAGCTCGCCAGGCTCGATCTCCACCACGGGATCGGCTTTTGGCTTGACTGCTGAAACCGGCCCGCCTACGAGAATGCCTTCTGATATGCCAATGGCCAGGCCCAGAGGCGTATCTTTAAAGTAAGTGCGCTCCCCACGAATGACAAAAGCGCCTTTCTTCAAAAATTCACCCGATTCAGGGGTCTTGCTGACCTGATCACCCGTGATCATGTAGCAATCGGCAGCCACAAGTCCGCCCTTCCA
>Ga0351927_1017_pt1 | contig 23926 bp, 18 predicted proteins | sample BONcelT113001D11_FD_206855 | JGI IMG/M metagenome (GOLD analysis project Ga0351927, IMG submission 206855) | Enriched cells from coal bed in the Powder River Basin, Montana, United States - BONCAT cells T11 rep2 HSBNCT.T11.300.1.D11 ...
GCTATAACCGGTATGTTATAAATCACTGAGGCTATAACATTGGCGGTTTTTCTGCCTACACCCGGTAATTTTTGGAGTAGCAAGGGGTCTGAAGGGACAACAGAAGAGAACTCTTTAACCAGCATCTTAGCCATACCTGACAAGCTTTTACTTTTATTGTTAGGGTATGTTACAGACTTTATAAGATTAAAAATCTCCTGTTCGCTTGCCTCTGATAGGGCTGATGCATCGGGAAACCTCTCAAAAAACATTGGAGTAACTAGATTAACGCGCTTATCGGTGCATTGGGCCGAAAGTATAACGGCTACAACAAGTTGATAAGGGTTTTCGTAACTGAGTTCGCTTTCAGCAACCGGCATATGCAGCACGAACCACTCGATTACAGCCCTGTATCTCTCCTTTTTTGTCATAAAATTACCAAAGATCAAGAAGTTGAGAAAAATCTATCTCCTGAGATAGCTCAATCTCCCTGCAGTTCATATTCTCACATAGTAATACTCTTCCTGGGTAACGCTTCATCAGAGACCTGTTATGAGTCACCAAAAGTATTGCAGGCTCGTAAAGTTTGTGGATATTAATCAGAAGATCCATAATCTCTCCGGCTGTTTCAGAGTCAAGATTTCCGGTAGGCTCATCTGCAAGTATAATTTCAGGATTGTTAAGAAGTGCTCTGGCTATTGCCACCCTTTGCTGTTCACCCCCTGAGAGTTGGTGTGGCATTTTATGACTCTTTCTCAGCATGTCAACACTTTCTAGCCTCTCCCTGATTACATTATCAATTTCGTTGTTTTTTGTCCATCCTGTTGCCTGAAGCACAAACCTGAGATTATCATAAACAGACCTGTCGGTAAGTAGCTGAAAATCCTGAAAGACAACACCTATTCTCCTTCTTAAAAAGGGAATATCTCTCTCCTTAATCTTTTCCAGATTAAACCCTGCAACTTTTGCTCTGCCCGATTTTAAAGGCGTTTCAGCAATAATACTTTTAATGATAGATGTTTTTCCGCTTCCTACCCTTCCAAGGAGATAAATGAAGTCTCCTCTGAAAATTGAGAGGTTGAGTCCTGATATTATAAGGTTCTCCTCTTTTGAAATGTCAGCATCAAAAAATTCAATAATCGGGAGAGATCTGTCTGATGTCATATTTTTGTGTGTTAATAAGGGCAAATTTACTAAATTTGGAGTTTAAACTGCCATTTAATTAAAACAATCTGCAATGGAAATTACATACAGGAGAGGGATGATTTTGCTGCTCGTATTGCTACTCATGCCATCAATTGGCAATAACATACAAGCACAAATACCGGGAAAGCAATCTGAGCAATATAAAAATGCGGTAAATCTGTATTCAAAGGGAATGTATCAGGCTGCTGAAAAGGAGTTTGAACAACTTCTCGAAAATTCAGAATTGTCAAAAAGTGCCGAATTGTCAATGATTGAGAGCTATCTAACCCTCATATCCATAGAACTTTCCAGCCCCGATATTGATTTTAGAGTACAGCAGATTAAAAGCAAATACCCGGAGTCACCCAAAATGAACGAGATTGATCTTAAATATGGATCTCATTATTTTAACCTGAGTAATTTCAGCGAAGCATACAAAATTTTCTCAACAATTAATCCAAGGACTCTTCCTACTTCACAAAAAGCCGAATTTCACTTTAAATACGGCTATACCAATCTACGTACAGGTAATAATCAGGAGGCTCTCGCAAACTTTGCAATCATTAACCGGCTTCCTTTCGGGAGTTACTCAAATCCGGCTATATACTACTCTGCTCATATTGAGTATATGAAGAGAGATTTTAAAAAGGCAATCGAACTCTTTTCCAAAATTGAAAAAGACCCTCGCTTTACCATTCTTGCAAATTATTATATTCTGGAAAGCAAATTCATGCTTAAAGATTATGCATTTGTTGTTCAAAATGGAGAGGTCTTATACCAACAGCTAACCGGTGAGCTCCGCACAAAGAGCGCCCGAGTAGTTTCAGAGTCGTTTTTTGCACTCGGTAACACAGAAAAAGCCCAGTTTTACTTTGATAGGTATTCAGCTGAAAGTGGAACACTTACAAGAAAAGATATCTATTATGCCGGAATAATAGCCTACACTCAAAAAAGGTATGATCAGGCAATTGAGATTCTTAAACAGGTTATCGGAGAAGATGATTCGCTCTCTCAAAATGCATCTTATCACCTAGGCAGATGTTACATCGAAATAAAAAATAAGGTTGAGGCACTTAATAGTTTCAGACTTGCATCTGAAGGTATGCACGATCTCACTATAAAAGAGGACGCCATGTTCAATTTTGCAAAACTCTCATTTGACCTTAACTCAGATATTGGTGTATTCAGGCGCTATCTTGATACATACTCTCCTACTGAACAGAAATTTAATGAGATACAAAATTATATTGCCACATCCTATCTGCTTAAACAGGATTACAGATCTGCAATTGACATATTAAGAACAATTCGAAACCCCTCATCCAAAGACATCATTAACCTCCAGAAAGCAACATTTTTAAGGGGTATGCAACTTGTTAACCTGGGAGCCTACAGAGAGGCAATTCCTGTTTTTGAACTTTCAACCGCAAACGGGAACTACAATAATAATTTATTGAATGTAACTCAATTTTGGCTGGCTGAAGCCTATTACAGAGATAACCGTTTTCAACGTTCAGTAGATATCAATCTGGCACTTGCTACAAGAAACAGCACATTTAAAGGCAACAGGGAATATTCAACATCGCTGTACAACCTGGCATACTCATACTTCAAACTTGCAAATTTTGAACAGGCAGAGACATGGTTTAAAAGGTATCTGAACCTGCCCACAGGCGAAATTTTGTATGCTGATGAAGCAGTAACTCGCCTTGGAGACTGTCTCTTTATGCAAAGAAAATACACTGAATCAATAACTGCCTTTTCGGGAGTCAGCAACAGCAAACCGGCGTTAAAGCAATATGCATCATACCAGATGGCAATAGCGCATGGACTTTTGGGAGATGACACCAGAAAGACGAGCCTGTTAAAAGAGCTTGTCTCTTTAAATCTCAGCCCGCATCTATACCCTGAAGTTCTGTATGAACTGGGCAGGACCCTGGTTCAGAAAGGTCTTTATTCAGATGCAATAGGATATTTTAATGAACTCAAAGATAAGTTTGGCACAACTCCATTCTATCCAAAAGCACTGCTGGAGTTGGGACTGATTGCTTTGAACAGAGGCGAAAGCAACAATGCAGCAGATTTTTATAAAAAAATTCTTCAAGAGACTCCTCAATCACCGGAAGCATCTGCCGCAATTGCAGGACTTGAAAACATTTATCAGGACCAGGGCAGAGCCGAAGAGTTTCTGGCATTCCTTGATGGACTTGGCCTGTCAAAAGTGAGGACAACAGATGAAAGAGAACTTATTATTTTCAGTTCTGCCGAAAAACACTTTTTATCAGGAAACTATGCTCAGGCAGTTAGTTCACTTAACTCATTCATTAAGAGTTATCCGACAGGGACTAAAGCTGCACAGGCATATTTTTACCTGGGTGAGTCTTATCAGAAAACAGGAAAGCCCGAACTGGCGCTTGATGCTTTCCTTAAAGTAATGGAGATTGGAGAGGGCTCATTTACCGAGCTGGCAACTCTGAATTATGCAAGAATTTCCTATCAGATAGAGAACTACAGACAGGCAAACAAAGCCTACTCTACTCTGAGCAGGATAGCGCAACTTGAAAATAATAAAGTCGAAGCCCAGATTGGCAAAACCAACTCATTCTATATGGATAAACAGTACGAAAATGCTATTGCAGAGGGCATTAGAAGTGAGAGTTTAAATATTACCGATCAGGAAAGAACAAGAGTTAAATTTGTAATTGCAAAATCATACTGGATGCTTGGTGAAAGGTCAAAAGCCATACCTTATCTGAATGATCTTGCAAAAAACAAAATCAACCCCGAAGGTGCAGAGAGTACCTATCTGCTCATTTCTGACGCTTTTGACAAAGGCGAATTCCAAAAAGTGGAGAGAGATGTATACTCCTTTTCAGAAAGCAGAACACCTCAAAGTTACTGGCTTGCAAAAAGCTTCATTCTACTTGGAGATTCTTTTGCAGAGCGTGAAAACTGGGATCAGGCCGAGGCTACATATAAGAGCATTCTTGAATCTTACAAACCTCAGGGTAAAGACGACATAGAAGAGCAACTGAAGATGAGGCTAAACAAACTTTCAGAAAAAAAATAAATACAGCCATGACAGTAAAAACTTACAGAAAAACAATATATTCAGCAGTATTATTGCTTACTGCTGCTACACTATACGGTCAGCAAAGAATTGATCCTACACTTGAGGTAAAAAGAGACTATGACGCCAAATTGCTTGAAATAACAAAAGGCAAATTATATAGTTCATTTGCTGACTCTTTGGGTATTTTTGACATGAGTTTCAGGTACTCAATTTTTGAAAGGCCTTTAAAGGATTTATACGAATTTTCACCACTCCCCTCTGCCTCAATTGAGAGTGAAAAGCGTAGCGTAAATCCATTTATTTATATGAAAGCAGGCAGTAACTTCCCTTTAAATCCATATGGGAAATTGTATATTCAGCCGAGACTGCCAGAATCATTCAGGATGCTCTTTTATGCCGGACACGAATCGTATCACGGGAAATTGCGGGGAGTAGATGTTAATAACCTTGAAATCAGGCAAACAAATAATAAATATTATGCTCCATCACATAATAATGATGCCGGGTTTAAGTTTTCGTATAAATGGAAAAGTGGTGAAACCGGAATAAATGCAGGATTTCAGAATATAATGAACAGCTACTACGGTATAAACGCCGGAAGATCATACATGAAAGACTCACTTTCGCAAAAGAACAACATTTACTCTGCAGGGGTGTTCCTAAAGTCCGCTGAAACACAATCAAATTCTTTTATTTATGCTTTAAAGATCGGATATTCTGCTCTTAAGGGAGAGGCTTCCTTTACTGCCATTAATGACCCCTTAACACTTATTTCAAAAGATTCCGATGAACAGACCCTTGAAGTATCTGCACTTATGGGAGCAGGATTTGGTGTATCCAATAAAATACTTGCAGGAATTACATACGAATCATCAAACTCTTACGGTTCAGAATCGCTAGACAGAAGTAACCTTGAGTTGCACCCAAGGTACATTTTAAAAAGGGGAAGATGGGACTTTGAAGCCGGTCTGAAGTACAATATCTGGTGGGAGCCTTCAGAGAGAGATTACAATATCTACTTTAAAGGAATGGCCTCTTTCAGAATACTTAAGGACAACCTTTGGATATATGCCGGCATTGATGGCAAAAACAATTTTACTAACTATCAAAAGCTACTTGAAAAGAATCCCTGGATTCATCCGGAAATTGATATCAAGAATACCGAGCAGCCGGTTATTGCAAGAGGAGGCATCAAGGGTAAGGTATTTGAGAGGTTGACATTTAATATTTACGCCGGTTATTACGAATACAATAATCAAATCTACTTCTACTCTGTTCCTTTCGCTATGACAGGTTCAACCGTACCTTCATATAGCTTTAATGCTATATATCAGCATGAGAAGAGAACCGGAGTTGGGGCCGATTTTGCATGGAAATCAGAGGGACTTGAGGCGGGTGCCGGTTTTGATTTCTATGGTTTCCGCGACCATAATAACATGACCGATAATCATTACAACTACTCACCGCTAGAGATAAGGTCAAATATAAGATACAATTGGAGAGAGAGAATAATTGCAAATGTTACTGCTGATTACAGAAAAAAGAGTCCGGCACTTTTTCTTGAAGATTTGCTAAGCTCCTATTACAACCCCGGAAGAAGATATGCGCCATCATATGCTCTGATTAACCTTGAACTGTCATATGTATATAGTAAAAATCTCTCCCTGTTCTTTAAAGTAAACAATATTCTTGACTCTGAGGTTATCTTTATGTCAAGATACTCTATACCCGGTATAAACGGAGGAGTAGGATTAAGCATAAGATTCTAACTGTTAGTTTTTTAACCCAATAAATACACCTAATAATTTATCCTGAATTATTAGGTTTTTTTGTCTGTTTTTCATATCTTTGTCTCTTTAAAAATTAGCAACAAAAATATGATGGAAAAAGAACCCATTGCAGCCGGAAACCAATACTCCGCTGAAAATATTCAGGTACTTGAAGGATTAGAGGCGGTTAGAAAAAGACCGTCAATGTATATCGGAGATGTTGGGTCAAGAGGGCTGCACCATTTGGTATATGAAGTAGTTGACAACTCGATTGATGAGGCGCTGGTAGGCTACTGTTCTGATATTGAGGTAATCATAAATCCTGACAACTCTGTAACGGTAACCGATAACGGACGAGGCATACCTACCGATATGCACGAGAAGGAGGGTCGTTCTGCGCTTGAGGTTGTTTTGACGGTATTGCACGCAGGAGGTAAATTCAGTAAAGACTCATATAAAGTTTCAGGAGGTCTGCACGGAGTAGGCGTATCATGTGTGAATGCACTTTCAATACATTTAATTGCAGATATTCACAGAGACGGTAAACACTTCCGTCAGGAGTACTCTAAAGGTATTCCCATGTACCCTGTAACTATAATCGGGGATTCTGATAAAAGAGGTACAGAAATTACCTTTAAACCCGATCCTGAAATTTTTGCTTTAAGTACAACTTTTAATTACGAGATACTGGCAACACGACTCAGAGAACTTGCCTTTTTGAATAAAGGAGTTCGTCTGACCCTTACCGATCTTCGCGAGATGGATGACCGGGATAAGTCTGAAGATAACGAACTTAACGGCAAATTAACACACGTATTTTATTCAGAAAGGGGTCTTCTTGAATTCGTTCAGTACCTTGATGGAACAAGAGATAAATTAACCGAAAATCCCATATATCTCGAAACCGACAAAACTGGCGTACCAATTGAGATAGCGATGCAATATAACAGCGGTTTTGCTGAGAATATTCACTCCTATGTAAACAACATCAATACTATCGAAGGGGGTACACACCTTACCGGTTTCAGAAGAGGCCTCACCACAACTCTTAAAAATTATGCCGATAAAAACGGCATGCTGACTAAACTGAAATTCGAAATTGACGCTTCGGACTTTCGTGAAGGGCTTACAGCCATTATATCTGTTAAAGTTGCCGAGCCTCAGTTTGAAGGACAGACAAAAACAAAATTGGGCAACTCTGAGATAACAGCTGCTGTATCTCAGGCCACTACACTTGCCCTTGAAAACTACCTTGAAGAGAATCCTAAAGACGCAAGAAATATAATTGACAAGGTGATTCTTGCTGCAACTGCAAGGCATGCTGCCAGAAAGGCAAGAGAGATGGTTCAAAGGAAAACTGTGATGTCGGGTTCCGGCTTACCCGGAAAACTGGCAGACTGTTCAAACCGTGACCCGCTTGTATCTGAAATTTTCCTAGTTGAGGGAGACTCTGCGGGTGGAACGGCCAAGAGCGGCAGGGACAGAAATTTTCAGGCTATACTTCCACTTAGGGGAAAGATTCTGAATGTCGAAAAGGCAATGGAACACAAAGTCTTCGAAAGCGAAGAGATAAGAAACATTTATACTGCCCTAGGCGTAACAATCGGTACTGAAGAGGACAGCAAAGCGCTAAACCTGACAAAACTGAGATACCACAAAGTTATAATAATGACGGATGCCGATGTGGATGGAAGTCACATTGCAACTCTCATTATGACCTTCTTCTTCCGTTTCATGCAGGATCTTATCAAAAACGGCCACCTTTACATAGCAACTCCACCTCTATATTTGGTCAAGAAAGGTAAACAAGAGCAATACTGCTGGAGTGAAGACGAGAGAAAAGATGCTATCGAAAAGATTGGAAAAGGTAAAGACAGCGGGGTTCATGTACAGAGATACAAAGGTCTCGGTGAGATGAACGCTATTCAGTTATGGGATACAACCATGAACCCGGAGACCCGTTTGCTTCGCCAGGTAAACATAGATAACGCTGCCGAGGCAGACAGAATTTTCTCTATGCTTATGGGTGACGAAGTTCCGCCTAGAAGAGAATTTATTGAAACTCATGCAAAATACGCAAATATTGATGCATAACTCTCTTATAAAGACACTGAGTCTTATTCTTATACTTGCATCTGCAACAACAGCAGATGCATTTTCCCTGAGAAAAAGAGTCTCTGTCACTGCTCCAAAGGAGGTGATTACAGCTTCACTGCCAGAGCCACTACCCTTTAATGTGGTATTGACTGATTCTATTACTAAAATCAATACCTCTAAAATTATCATTCCTATATCTGATTACCTCAGGTTAATCGATTTTTCAGAGTTGCCTGAAGAGTACGACATATGGAGTGACAACAAGATTAATCCATATCAGGTTAATCTGGTAGATATGAAAGATACTGCCAAGATAGACCTGAGCACTTTTTACAATCCTGTTCAGAGCTATGTGACCTCAGATTTCGGATTCAGAAGATGGAGACACCATTATGGAATAGATCTCAAAGTTCACAAAGGAGACAGCGTTTACAACGCATTTGACGGAGTTGTTAGGATAACTAAGCGTGCAAGAGATTATGGATATTTCGTTCTTATCAGGCACTTCAACGGGCTTGAAACACTCTATGCACACCTGAATAAAATAACCGTTAACCCCGGCGACACCCTTAAAGCTGGAATTCCGGTAGGGCTTGGAGGTAATACAGGACGTTCCACAGGCTATCATCTTCATTTCGAAGTAAGATACCTTGGAAATCCTATAAACCCCAATGATATTATTGACTTTAACGCATTTACGTTAAAAAATCAGATACTGGTACTTAACGCCCAACATTTTGAGTATAAAAAAGAGATTGAAAAAATCAGGTTCTGGACTGTTCGCAGTGGTGATACACTTGGCAGAATATCTCAGAGAACAGGCATTTCCATTGCCAGGCTTTGTGCCCTTAACGGAATCAAACGAACCTCTATTTTAAGAATTGGACAAAGATTAAGATACACATAAAAAACTTTTCATAATGGACATTTTTGAGAGAATAAAAAATGATGAAGGTGGCCCCCTGGGGCAATATCGTAAAAAAGCGCACGGGTATTTTGCATTTCCAAAACTGGAGGGTCAGATTCAACCAAGAATGACCTTTAACGGCACTGAGGTTTTAGCCTGGACATTCAACAACTATCTTGGTCTGGCTAACCACCCTGAGGTAAGAAAGGTCGATGCTGAGGCTGCCGCCAGGTGGGGATTGGGTTACCCGATGGGAGCAAGAATGATGTCCGGACAAACAGCACTTCATGAACAATTGGAGAGAGAGCTTGCCGCTTTTGAACTGAAGGAAGATGCATATTTGTTCAATTTCGGATACCAGGGAATGGTCTCAACAATTGATGCATTGGTTAACAGACACGATATTATTGTATATGATTCTGAGGCACATGCATGTATTATGGATGGCGTTAGGCTTCATATGGGGCAGAGAATCGTTTATCCTCATAATGACATTGAGAAATGCGAAAAGGCACTTGCCAGGGCAACCAAAATTGTTGCTGAAACCGGAGGCGGTATTTTACTCATAACTGAGGGTGTGTATGGCATGACAGGTGACTTGGGAATCCTTGATAAAATTGTAGAGCTTAAGAAAAAGTATGAATTCCGCATTCTTATTGATGATGCTCATGGCTTTGGTGTTATGGGAGATAACGGCAGAGGAACATCTGAGCATTACGGTGTTATGGAAGAGATTGACCTCTACTTTGGTGCCTTTGCAAAAGCGATGGCCGGAATTGGCGGGTTTGTTGCAGGTCCTGAATACCTCATAAACTACTTAAGATACAACTTGCGTTCTCAGATCTATGCAAAATCTCTTCCATTGGCTATGGTTGAGGGATGCCTTAAAAGGTTAGATATGATTCGTACAATGCCTGAACTACGTGAAAAACTTTGGCTTATCACCAGAACAATGCAGAAAGGTTTGAGAGACAGAGGTTTTAATATTGGTAAGGCAGAGGCATGTGTTACACCGGTATTTCTCGAAGGCAACGTACCTGAAGCTACAAACATTCTTATTGACTTGCGAACCAACTATAAGATTTTTTGCTCAGCCGTAATCTATCCCGTAGTTCCAAAAGGGGTTATTATGTTCCGTCTTATTCCTACCTCAATGCACTCTTTAGAAGATGTAGAGTACACACTCAACGCATTTGGGGAGATTCATGAAAAGCTTAAGGCCGGGGTTTACCAGGCTGATGAAATGAAAGATATGGCAATGTAATTGCAAATTAAATGCTTAAAAATAAGGTAGTAATAATCACAGGAGCCAGCTCTGGAATAGGTAGAGCAGCCGCTCAGGCGTTTGCAAAAAATGGATGCAACGTTGTAATGGCTGCGCGTAGAGTTGACAAGCTTACTGAGCTCGAAAAAACTCTCAGCTCCCCTGCCCTTTCTGTAGAGTGTGATGTAACCAAAGAGAGTGATTGCGAAAACCTTATTCAAAAGACACTGGAAAAATTTGGCCAAATAGATATCCTGGTTAACAATGCAGGAATCTCCATGCGTGCACTTTTCAAAGATCTGGATCTTAGTGTCATTAAGCAATTAATGGACGTGAATTTCTGGGGCACGGTATATTGTACAAAATATGCCTTGCCCCATATTTTAAAAACCAATGGCTCTGTTGTAGGTGTAATCTCAATTGCAGGCTACAAAGGACTTCCGGCAAGAACAGGTTACTCTGCCTCAAAATTTGCTGTTTATGGTTTTATCGACACCCTTAGAATAGAGCACCTTAAAGACAATATCCACTTTATGATTTTTGCTCCCGGTTTTACAACTTCAGAAATCAGAGAACAGGCTTTGGTTGCTGATGGCAGCAAACAGGGAGAAACCCCACGTAAAGAGGATAAAATGATGAGTGCACAGGAGTGCGCAATGCATTTGATAAAAGGAATCAAAAAGAGAAAGGCCGAGGTTATCCTCACACCTGTAGGCAAACTGGTTGTAATCCTCAATAAGTTCTTTCCACGTCTTGTTGATCGTCTGGAATACAACTATATGAAAAAGGAGCCAAACTCACCACTTAAATAGAACTCATCAACAAATTATTCTGTTAGCCAATATTGGCTGCAATCCCTTCAATCAAAGTTTTTCTTGCCTCTATGCTTGTCCATGCAATATGCGGTGTAAGTATAAGGTGATCAGATTTCTTAATCTTTAAAAAAGGGTGATCAAAAGGCAGTGGTTCTACCGAAAAAACATCAATAGCAGCACCGGCAATAGTCTCTTTATCAATTGCATCCGCAAGGTCATGCTCATTAACAATACCTCCTCTGCCCATATTAATAAGAAAAGAGGTTCTCTTCATTTTTTCAAGTTCATTCTTGCCTATCAATCCTAAAGTTTTTTCGTTTAGAGGAGCATGAATAGATATCACATCACTTTTCCTTAATATTTGGTCAAGTGTGAGAGACGAATATTTGTTGCAATGCGAAGTTCCGGAGGTTGAAAAGTAACTCACCTCCATTCCCAAAGCAGTGGCAACAGAGGCAACCTCCTGACCAATTGCTCCCATTCCGATTATACCCATAGATTTACCGCTCAATTCAAAAAAAGGCGCTCCGAGCCAGGTAAATATTCCCCCTTTTGTGTACTCTCCACTCTTAACAGCCATATCGTGCCTGGCAATATTGCTCGCCAATGAAAGAAGCGATGAAAATGTAATCTGGGTAACACTTTTTGTAGAATAACCTGAAACATTTAACACCAAAATCCCCCTGGAATTTGCGTATGCTGTATCAACATTGTTAACACCTGTGGCAGCAACACAGATGCGTTTAAGAGTGAGGGATGAATCTATTATATCCTTAGTTATAAGAACTTTATTAACAATTATAACCTCTGCACCTGCAATTCTCTCCTTAACAAATTCCGGTGGAGTATTGTCATAAACTGTAAGGCATCCTTTACTTTTCAATGGTGATAGGTCGGCATCAGCACCAAGAGTTGAGGCATCCAAAAATACAATTTTCATTCTTTTTGCTTTTAGTACATTAATCTATCTAAAAATAAACAGAAAACCTCTGCATTCCATTTTAAGGGAGCAGAGGTTATTATCTCTCTATTATTATTCTCTGGTGCCCAGAACAAGACTCGAACTTGCACACCGTAACCGGCACTACCCCCTCAAAGTAGCGTGTCTACCAATTTCACCATCTGGGCTTAGGGTCTGCAAATATAGAATATTTTTTTGTAACTTAGCAAAAAATAAAAGCTTTTGCGATGAACGAAAATTTCAAAAAACAGATTTCACAAACAGAAAATCTGAACGAGATAGCGGAGATAATATCACAAAGTACAGAGCTTCATGAAAGCATTTCCGGGTACACTAAAGAGCCTTATGATGAGATCTTTGGCAAAGGAATTCATAAACTTACCATGAAATTCGGCAAAAAGGGTGATACCATATATCTTCTGGGTGACTATAAAGGAAAAGAGGAGGACAACAGCTCAACAATTGAGGTTGTTCTAGATGCAATTGAGCAAGGACTGCTAACAAGTGCACACACTCTTGACAGAGCCGGATTGTTTGCGGGGTTAATTGAGAGTTGTGCATTAAAAAAAGTGGGTTTTGACATAACATCAGACTCCGATATACCCGAAAAAGATTTTTTGTTTAATGATAACAATCAATCAATACTTGTTAGTGTATCTGCTGACAAAGAGGGTAAATTTGTAGATTATATTTACAATAATGGTTTGGAAATTACTCTTTTAGGCCATGTAACCAAAGGCGAACTCAGAATGGACGAGATCTCTTTTGGATACATAACAGATTATCTTGATTAGAATGAACATCAATATTAATAAAGAGAGAGAAAAGATTTCCTCTATGTTTAATAACATAGCGGGTAGTTATGATTTGCTTAACCATCTTCTCTCTTTTGGAATTGATAAAAGATGGCGAAAAAGGTTAATAGGCAGAGTTCTGCTTAAAAATCCAAAAACAGTTCTTGATATTGCATGCGGTACAGGTGATTTGACTCTTGCTTTGTTTAAAAAAGGGATACAGGTTACAGGCCTCGATATTGCACAAAAGATGATGGATGTTGCACAGGAAAAACTTGCAAGACATATTCGCAAAACACAAAATACATCTCTACCCAACCCATTTTTTGTGTGCGCTTCCGCTGAATCTATTCCTTTTGAAAATTCGACTTTCGACGCAGTAACAATAGGATTTGGAATAAGAAACTTCGAAAATCGAGGAGAATCTCTGCTGGAAATTAGCAGAGTGCTTAAGAAAGGAGGAACTCTTGCTATTCTCGAATTTGCAACTCCAAAAAACAAAATCTGGAGATGGCTTTTTAACCTCTACTTCCTGAAAATCCTACCCTTTATTGGAAAAATTATATCAAAAGACAACCAGGCCTATAGTTACCTGCCTCAATCGGTAAGCACATTTCCTCAATATGAGGAATTTGCATCTGAATTGGAGCATTTTGGTTATGTAAATATTGACTATATCACATTAACAGGAGGGGTAGCCATTCTTTATGTCGCTCAAAAAAAATAAAAAAAAGGTGATTTGATATGCCATTTTGGGAGCTGTTTTCGATAGTACTATATCTGCTGTATTTGGCAATTGCCATTTATGCCTCAATTATTATTATATATAGGAAATTAGACCCCGTTAAATCACTTTCTTGGATTGTTGTTATGCTAATGCTTCCCTATATAGGGTTGTTCCTTTACCTTTTCTTCGGTCAGAATTATCGCAAAAGAAAAATCTTCAACAGAAAAGGCGTAAGGGATGAAAGAGTTCGTAGAATTTTTGCAAATCATCAACTTAAACATCTCAGAACAAACCCCTCATATCTTCCCGATCACCTCAAACCCTACAAAAAACTTATAATGCTGAATCTGCGCAGCAGCCGAAGCACGCTTGGTACAAATTCAGATATCCATGTCTATTTCCATGGAAAAGATGCGCTTGATGCCATGTTCTCTTCAATATCACACGCAAGGCAACATATACATTTACAATCCTATATAATAGAAGACGATATAACCGGAAACCGGTTTAAAAAACTTCTTATAGAGAAGGCCAGAGAAGGAGTTGAGGTAAGAGTTATTTTTGACGATGTAGGATGTTGGAAACTATCATCAGATTATAAAAACGACCTGATTAAAAACGGGATTGAGCTTTTAACCTTCTCCCCTGTCAGATTTCTAACTCCAACATCTAAGGTTAATTACAGAAACCACAGGAAGATACTGGTTATTGACGGAACTACCGGTTTTATTGGGGGAGTAAACATAGCTGACAGGTACTATAGCGGAGGTAACTTTACCGAATGGCGCGATACACATATTAAAATTATTGGAGAGTCTGTAGCCGCAATGCAATCAAGTTTTCTACTTGACAGATACTTCATTATAAACCAGCAATTCAATAAGCGAAAAAAATACTACCCGATGCCTGTTTCAGAAGAGTTCTTCAGCCTTGAACCGGGTAATAAAAATATTCATTGCCAAATAATAACCTCAGGACCTGACAGCGATTGGGCAAGTATAATGCAATGTTACTTTGCTGCCATTTCAAAGGCAAAGAAAAATATCTACATAATTACACCATACTTCACCCCTAATGAGTCAATTTTGAATGCGATCAAGATAGCTGCTCTTGGAGGAGTAGATGTTTCAATTATGCTCTCGGAGAAATCTGACACAAGTATCGCTCACTGGTGTACAATGTCATATGCAACTGAACTGCTAGAGGCAGGTGTTAAGGTTTACCTCTATTCCAAAGGATTTAATCACTCTAAGGTTATTTCAATTGACGGTCAATTCTGCATTGTCGGTTCTGCAAATATGGACAACCGCTCGCTTGATTACAATTTTGAAATAACTGGAATTATTTACAATGCCGGGTTGGCTCAAAATATAGAAGATCAATTTATTAAAGACGCAGAAAGATGCAAACCTCTGGCAAGCTCAAAATGGGCAAAAAGAAGCAGATCTAACCAGATTAAGGAGTCATTTGCGCGACTATTGAGCCCGTTAATTTAGAACCCTTAAAATTGATTCTTATGATCAAAACCATATTCGCAGTCAGTGTTAATCTGCCACTTGAAAATCCTGTTCTGATTTTTGCGCTTATATTATTTATAATTCTCTTTGCCCCAATAATATTTAATAAATTCAAAATTCCTCATCTTATCGGATTAATAATTGCCGGTGCCATAATCGGGCCTAACGGATTCTACCTGATGGAGAGAGACAGCAGCATTCTGTTGTTCGGAACAGTAGGTCTTCTCTATATTATGTTCCTTGCAGGTATTGAAATTGATATTGCGGAATTTAAGAAAAACAGCAACAAGAGCTTGATTTTCGGGATGCTCACATTTTTAATCCCAATGACAATCGGCACTTTCACAGGTATATATCTTTTAAAATTCACAATACCCACCTCGGTTCTTCTGGCAAGTATGTTTGCTTCACATACTCTGTTATCCTACCCTATTGCCAGTAAGTTCGGTGTTATAAAAAACAGGGCAGTAAATATTACTGTTGGAGGAACAGTAATCACAGATACTCTTGCCCTACTTGTTCTCGCCGTTATTGTCGGGATGTCAACAGGGGTAGTTAATGGAAAATTTTGGCTGAAACTATCAACTTCAGTTGTTGTTTTTGGCTTGGTCGTAATATTTATCTTTCCAATTATTGCCCGTTGGTTTTTTAAAACGTACCACGAAAATATTTTGCAGTATATTTTTGTACTTGGGCTTGTTTTTCTTGCGGGCTTTCTTGCAGAAGCTGCAGGTATAGAGGCAATTATCGGGGCATTTTTGGCAGGATTGGCACTCAACCGACTTATTCCGCATACATCTCCTTTGATGAACAGAATTGAATTTGTAGGCAATGCTCTGTTCATCCCATTTTTCCTTATAGGAGTTGGAATGCTCATAGATTTCAGAGTCTTCTTCACCGGATTTGAGACAATCAAGGTTGCAGTAATTATGACTGTTGTTGCAACTTTCTCAAAATTTTTAGCAGCGTGGATCAGTCAGAAAAGCTTCGGATTTACTAAAGCCGAAAGGAACATAATGTTTGGGTTGAGCAATGCTCAGGCAGCTGCCACACTTGCCGCAGTAATGGTTGGATATAACATAATCCTGGAAATCGGTGCCGACGGAGAACCAATCAGACTTTTGAACGACAATGTTTTAAATGGGACAATTTTAATGATACTGGTTACCTGCACAATATCTTCATTTGTAACTCAAAGTGGTGCCAAAGTAATTGCAGTAGAAGAGGAGAGTGCACCTGAAAGTGCTAATAAAATAAAGGAGCGTATCCTTATTCCGATAAACTCTCTTGATACCACTGACGATCTTGTAAATCTTGGCCTTACAATAAAAAGTGCCAAAAATAAAAAATGGCTTTACGCACTAAACATAATTGATGATAATCAGGCTAACGAGAGTGCCGATAAAAAAGCACGGAAAATTTTGGAAAGAGCATCAATAATTGCATCTGCTACAGACAACTACATGCACGAACTGATGCGGTATGACACAAACCCTGTTACGGGAATCGTGAATGTAATACGCGAACACAAAATTACGGACCTTATTCTGGGGCTTCACATAAAGAAGAATCTCTCGTCTACTTTCCTGGGTGATATTACAGAGAGCGTGCTTAACCGATGCAACACAACAACAATAATCTATAAATCTGCTCAACCGTTAGCGACCATAAAAAGGCACATAATAACAATCCCGGAGAAGGCAGAGAGTGAAGAGGGATTTGCAATCTGGCTCATGAGGGTATGGAATATTGGAAGGAATACCGGAGCAGAGCTTCATTTTCATGCTTCAAAAGAGACTTTAAAATTTATCGAGGAGGTTCAAAACCGCTTCCCTATTTCCGCACAATTCATCAGATTTAATGACTGGGATGACTTTCTGATTCTTGGCAGGGAATTAAAGACAAACGACAATCTTATAATTGTCATGAGTCGGCCTAACAGGCCATCTTACCATAGAAAAATGGCAAAAATACCCGAGTATCTCGATAAGTATTTTAAAACGAATAACTATATGCTTGTTTATCCAATCCAAAGCGGAGTCCACGAAGGTGATGAATTCGTAATGAGCAACTTAACAACAAATTACCAAAGCTTTGAAGATTTTGGACGTGGTATTTCAGGGTTATTCAAAAAGCGTTGATTGTAAATTCATTAAGTAAAACATTATAAATAATAAAACATATTAAAATATTAAATTATGAGAAAAAGAGCCAGAAGTTCAGGACAACTATTCAAAACATTCGCAGTATTACTGATGGTTATTACTATCCTTATTTCGTGTGATCCAAGTAAACGCAAACAGACAGCTTTAGTTAGAGAAGGCAACCAGGAAATAGAGTGTTTGGTCTCTGCTAGAGACACAACACAAGATGTATTCTGGAGCGAACTGCAAAAGCTGCTTGGCAAAGCATATGAAGGAACAGTTGTTTCGGCACCTGCAAACGATACAGCTTTTACCGGTAAAAGACTGCTCATGCATGTTCTCTCCGGTGATGACTCTGTAATTAACATTCCCTTCTTTGTAGGTACAGACAGTTCAAGAACATGGGTGTTTACAAAAGATGCATGTGGCATTTTACTCAAACATGACCACAGACACCAAAACGGAACTCCTGATGAATTAACCATGTACGGAGGCAAGACACAAAATTTCGGCTCTGCATTCAGGCAAATATTCCCTGCCGACCAGGAGACTGCTGATATGCTCCCCGGAGCAATCACCAACGTTTGGTGGATTGATTTTGTCCCGGGAGAATACTTTGTATATAACCTGAGAAGAGTTAATACAGATCGTCTCTTTTCTGTTCGTTTCGATCTAACCAAAGAGGTTGAGACTCCAGGCAAGCCATGGGGCTGGAGCTAAACATAAACTATATATATCTGCATATGCAGATGTAAAAAAAAGGATTTCCTGAGCTTTCAGGAGATCCTTTTTAATGTTTTGAGTTTGTGACCCCGACAGGATTCAAACCTGTAACCGTCTGATCCGTAGTCAGATACTCTATTCAGTTGAGCTACGGGGCCAATATGATTTCAGTGCAAAGATGTTAAGCTGTTAAGCAATAACCTCTTTAACTGATACGTATTTTCTCTCTTTGATACGAGCCTTCTTACCGGTAAGTTTTCTCAGGTAGAAAATTCTTGCCCTGCGTACTTTACCACGCTTGTTTACTTCGATAGAATCGATAAATGGTGAAGCAATTGGGAAAATTCTCTCAACACCTACTCCATTGGAAATTTTACGAACTGTAAAGGTCTCTGTAGATCCGATTCCTCTTCTTTGAATTACCACACCGCGATATTTCTGAAGACGCTCTTTTGTCTCCTCTTTAATCTTGTATGTAACAGTAATGGTATCGCCTGCTTTAAAATCAGGTAATTGATTTAGCTCTACGGCAAATGCCTCTTGTGCAACTTTAATTAAATCCATTATTTTAAACTTATTAGTGCAACATTACCTACTATTAGTTCATGTAAGAGGTTGCTTTTTTGGGACTGCAAAAATAGATATTTATTTTTAGATACCAAAAATTATTATTACTAAATGCCTGCTTTATACAGTGCACCTCCAATATTGTCATACTTTGCACCTGTAACCGAACTTAAACAATTGGGAATGTCATGAGCATAAAGAGCACCCAGAAAAGCAAAAATAAGAGCCTCTTTAAAGTTGACAGTCATTGCATCCGGAACATAATATTCACATTGTGGTGCATTCTTAGCCATTCTCTCTACAAGATATTTATTAAATGCTCCGCCACCGGTCAGTAATACCTTTCCTTTTTTAATATGGCTCCCTATCTGAATTGCAACATGTTCACAAAAAGTGGCAAGTTTGTCTTCTAGAAGGAGTTCAAAAGAGTCTATCAACGGAATTACAACCTCCTCCACCCACTCTCTTCCCAACGACTTAGGACCACTCTTTGTATAAAAATCAAGATTGTTCAGTTTATTGAGCAACTCTGCGTGAACATTACCTTTTCTTGCAATCTCCCCGTCTTTATCATATTCCAGACCAATTCCACGGGTATAATGGTTAAGAACATAGTTCACCGGAGATATATCGTAGGCAATGCGTTTATCTCCTCCGTCAAACGAGATATTTGAAAAACCACCCATATTCAGGCAATATGAAAACTCTGCAAAGAGGTTGCGGTCCCCGACAGGAACAAGAGGTGCTCCCTGCCCCCAAAGTGCTACATCTGTAGTGCGGAAGTCACAAATTGTGTCAATTCCGCTCTCTGCTGCTATTCCGGCACCCGATCCAATCTGTGCTGTAAACCTTTTAGATGGCTGATGAAAAATGGTGTGTCCGTGAGAGGCAATGTAGCGTGGTTTAAGGTCATATTTGTTGATGAACTCTTTGACCCTCTGCCCAACATACAAGCCATAGTCAGAATTAAAGAGAGCATATTCCAATGCTGTCATTTTCTGAGCATTTGCCAGCTTCTCCTTTATATCCGCAGGATACTCCTCAGATTCGGCTTTGAGTATTTTATAACTCCATTTGCCATTATCCAGATTAAATTCTGTGTAGCACATGTCCAGTCCGTCGAGAGATGTTCCCGACATAAGCCCGATAATTCTTACCATATGAATGAACTTTTAAGGGTGTTGTTATTACCTCTGCCGTCTGTGACGGAGATTACGATATTATGTCTTTTTCCTTTGGTTATCTTATCGGATCTTAGCTCTGTCTCCAGCCTCCGGTTCTTTGGATCGTATGCTGTAAGAATCCACTTATCGTCAATCATAACGCTATAGTCTGCCACACCCGAAAGGTTGTCGCTTATTGTTATCCTCAGATAGCTTCTGCCTGAGAGATTCTCTCCATCTTTAAATGCGGGAATAATCCTGGGTGGAATTGTGTCCAGCGATATGCCAAAATTCCCGAATGTTCCGGTCGAGGTCTCTATCCAGCCGTTTTTATATGTACCCCCTATTGAATTTTGACCTCCGTTTCCGTTAAATGTGACAATAACAGCTTTATCGGTAAGATGGGATGGTATATGATCTGCTCTAAGGGCAATTCTTGCGGCATTATGAATTGGCGTAGTGTTTCTGTGTACTCTCCATGCAGGAGCTCCGTTGAATGTCAAGGGTTCTGCTTCAAATAGAATTGAACTGTAGAGCGCTCCCGGGGGAAGCATTAAACGAATACCGTCTGATTCAAACCTGTTTGGCAGAAACCAGGGCATTACAGTACCTCTTTTAAGTGCGACAGTATCTGATATTAAACTTGCAGGTGCAACGGCTCCTCTTTTAACTTTAAATGACCTTGTAGTTTTGTTTTTATGCTCGTCAAGTAATTCAATTTTAACTGTATGAATATTATCATCAGTTAGGATAAAGAGCCCATAACCTACAGATTCAATATTTTGCCTGAGTCCTCCTCCAGGCTCTGTAAAACTCTTAATCATATTTACACCTTTCGACTGTTTCTCACTATACTCCACAACACTGTTGATGTAGCGTCCCTGATCAAAGGGGATCCTGTCGGGTACAAATGAAAAGATCAGACTATCATTTAAATAGTAGTTGTAGTGCGACACTGCAAGCCTTGCTGTAGTATTGTTTTGCTTGTCTATTGCTGCAACGGCCACATAGAAGGTGTCGCTAACTGTAATTTGGTTTAAAAAAGGCTCGGTAAAGCTTGCCAACAGCCTGGTTTGAGGCAGTGTTAAAGGGTCTGTTATTGAGTAAAAACTTACTCTGTTTATCACAGGAGGGATATTGTCCGGCACATTTATTCCAGCCTCTGTAATGGGATTGAGAGGAATCTGAGTTTCAGTATCTCTTACTTCAAAATGGAGATGCGGTCCGCCGGATGAGCCTGAATTGCCGGCTCTTCCTAAAAAATCCCCCCTTTTGACAGGGAACATCAGAGGATCAGGATAGAGATTTACTGCGAACTTTTCTTTTTCGTACTGCTGCTCTCTGACCCATTTAGCAATATTGATTGCAAAATCGTGCATATGTCCGTAGAGTGTTGTCATTCCATCGGGATGCTGAATGTAGATGGCATTGCCATAACCGGTGGGAGAAACTGTTATTCTGGATATAAAGCCAGATTCAGCTGCGAAAAGAGATGCTCCTACAACTCCGCCAATCCTTAAATCTATTCCTGAATGGAAATGGGTTGCCCTTAGCTCTCCGTAGCTTCCTGAAAGTGAAACAGGTAAATTTATAGGTAAGCGATATCCTCTGCCTGAAGTAGTTGCCTGTGCGAATACAGCAACAGATGCCAGAACAAGAGTTGCTGCTAATATGAATCTCCTTGTACGCATCAGGAGAATATCTTTTTCATCCTTTCAAAGAAGTTTCTATCCTCTTTGTCCGGCTTTGGTTTGAAAGTTTCGGAACCTTTTAGTTTTTCTAGTAATTCCCTTTCCTGTTTTTCAATTTTTTTAGGTGTCCATATCTGAATATAGACCAGTAAATCTCCCATTCCGTATCCATTAACATCCGGAAGGCCTTTCCCTCTGAGACGAAGGATTTTTCCTGATTGTGTCCCGGGTTCTATCTTGATCCTGAGTTTGCCGTCAATAGCGGGAATATCTGCATCTGTTCCCAATACGGCATCAGGTATGGATATAAAGAGGGAGTATATGAGATCATTGCCATCTCTTTGGAGTTCGGCATGCTCCTCCTCTTCTATAACAACCAGCAAATCTCCATTAATTCCACCACGTTTTGCAGCATTTCCTTTGCCCTGAACAGTTAATTGCATTCCCTGAGCAACACCTGCCGGTATTTTGAATGATATCTCCTCCATCTCTTTTACCAGACCACTGCCTGAACATTCGCCGCATGGTTTGGCTATAATCTTGCCCTCGCCATGACATGTCGGACACACAGATGCAGTTTGCATTGTGCCCAAAAAGGTCTGAGAAACTCTGGTTACCTGCCCGCTACCTTTACAGGTATCACATGTTTTGATGTCGGCTTCCGATTTTGCACCTTTACCACTACATGCCTTACATGCAACCTGTTTGTTTATTTTTACCTTTTTCTCGGCACCATGAGCTATCTCTTTAAGATCCATTTTAACACGAATCCTTATATCAGAACCCCGGCTGACCCTTCTTCCTCCCCTGCTCTGCCCGCTAAAACCACTGAAACCCCCAAAGCCTCCAAAATGGCCTCCGAATATATCACCAAACTGGCTAAAGATATCGTCCATCGAGAAACCTCCGCTAAAACCTCCTCCTCCACCATTCATCCCTGCGTGACCAAATTGATCAAATCTGGCTTTCTTGTCAGGATTGCTCAGCACATCATAAGCCTCTGCTGCCTCTTTAAATTTTTCTTCGGCATCTTTATCACCCGGATTTTTGTCAGGGTGATGCTTAATAGCCATTTTTCGGTATGCCTTTTTAATCTCCTCTGCAGATGCGCTTTTGGTTACACCAAGGACTTCGTAATAATCTCTTTTTGCCATTTTATTTTAATTACTGACCAACAACAACCTTTGCAAAACGAATAACCTTACCGTTAAGCAAATATCCTTGCTGGACAACATCCACAATTTTATTTTTAAGCTCTTTTGAAGGGGCCGGAACCTGAGCAATTGCCTCATGAAAATCGGTATCCAGCTCTGCTCCTTTTGCCTCAACAATCTTCAGTCCTCTAGATTCTAGATAAGATTTTAATTTATTATATATCAATCCTGTACCCTCAAGAGCAGTCTGATTTCCATCTGTTTTGGAGAGTAAGTCCATGGCTCTTTCAAAGTCGTCAAGTACAGGAAGGATACCGGTAATTATATCTTCTCCTGCTGTAAATATTAACTCTTGTCTCTCCTTAAGCGTTCTTCTGCGGTAATTGTCAAACTCGGCAGCAAGCCTTATATATTTGTCGTTAAGTGTGGCAATCTGCTCATCTTTATTTTGTTCGGCTGTTGCATCAGTTAACGGGGCTGTCTCTTGACTCTCTGTGTTCAAAGTGCTTTCTTGATGCTCTTTGCCGTGAACAGATTTGTGATGATGATCCTTCTCCTTCTTTTGCTCTTTCATATTATGTAAACTTTTGTATTTATCAAATAAATGTTTGACCGCAAAGATAGCCACAAATTATTTGCCAAATAACCAAATAGGACAAAATGGCATAATCAAACCTCCCAAATAAAAAAAGATGATAAAGAAAAAACATAATCTGTTCTGAAATAATTATTTTTCATTGGAAATATTTTGTTGTGTTTTATAAATTTCATATATTTGACAAACATTATAATAAATCATCTAAATATTTTCCGATGAAAAATATATTGATCTTAGGTGCCGGAACTGCAGGAACACTCATTGCGAACAAGTTACGCAAAAGGCTCTCAAAGAGAGAGTGGAGTATTACAATAGTGGACGAAAACAGAGAACATTATTATCAGCCTGGATTTCTTTTCATTCCTTTTGGCATTTATAACCAAAACGATGTAATCAAGCCAAAGGCTAAATTTATTCCAAGAGGGGTAGATTTTATTTATTCTCAAATAGATAAAATTCTTCCTCAGGAGAATAAAGTTTTGATTGAAGAGGGTAAAAGGGAGCTTAAATATGATTTTCTGATTATTGCAACAGGCACCCGTATTGCACCGGAAGAAACTCCGGGACTATTGGGAGAGCTGTGGCATAAAGATATTTTTGATTTTTATACCGTAGAGGGGGCAGTTGCTCTCGCCGAGAGGCTAAAGAGTTTTAATGGTGGGAAACTTGTGGTAAACATTACTGAGTTGCCATTCAAATGTCCGGTTGCTCCTCTTGAATTTATCTTTTTAGCAGACACATATTTCAAGAAACGAGGAATACGAGATAAGGTTGAGCTTACTCTGGTAACTCCACTCC
>Ga0351927_1021_pt1 | contig 22291 bp, 17 predicted proteins | sample BONcelT113001D11_FD_206855 | JGI IMG/M metagenome (GOLD analysis project Ga0351927, IMG submission 206855) | Enriched cells from coal bed in the Powder River Basin, Montana, United States - BONCAT cells T11 rep2 HSBNCT.T11.300.1.D11 ...
CCTGTGGAGTTTCGACAGACGGATATAGTAGATCGCGGATTTTGAGGAACAGATAATTATGAGCACATTGGTTACAGGCGGCGCGGGATTTATCGGGTCCAATCTGGTTGAGGAGCTCTTGAAAGCTGGCGAAGATGTAGTGGTCCTGGACAACATGCACACAGGAAGCCCCGGCAATCTGGAAGGCTTGGAGGGCAGCCTGAAGCTGATACGGGCGAGCTGCAACGATCTGCCCGGCATGGACCTTCATCCTGAGAAGATCTACCATCTGGGCATTCCATCCTCCTCGCCCATGTACAAGAAGAACCCCTACCTGGTGGGAGAGGCACTGAACGGCTTCATGGCCGTCTTCGAGCTGGCCAAGAAATCCGGGGCCAAGGTAGTTTATGCCTCTTCTTCCTCACTTTACAACGGCCTCCTGCCGCCCCATCGAGAGGACATGACCATTCAGGTCGCCGATTACTACACGGAAGCCCGGCTGGCCATGGAGAGGATGGCTGAGCTTTACAGGCTGCTCTACGACGTCGACTCTGTGGGCATGAGGTTCTTCTCCGTTTATGGGCCAAAGGAGACAGCCAAGAAGCAATATGCAAATATGGTTACTCAGTTCCTCTGGGAAATGCGGGACGGCAAAGCACCTGTGATCTTCGGAGACGGCTTGCAGACCAGGGATTTCACCTATGTCAAAGACGTGACACGTGCCCTGCAGCAGGCCATGAAGTCGGACTATCACGGCATTCTGAATGTGGGGACGGGAAAGGCCTACACATTCAACCAAACGGTAGAGATTTTAAACAGGAACATGGGACTGGGCTTGAAGCCGCAACACGTGGAGAATCCCATAAAGAACTATGTTCAGCACACCCTTTCCGACACTGCTAAGGCAGAGAAAGTGCTCGGATTTAAGGCAAGATACAACCTGGAGGAAGGGGTAAAAGAGCTCCTTCGATTCTATGTAAAATAAGGCGGTGGGATCCTTGGATTTGAAAGATAAAAATATTTTAATTACAGGAATTAGCGGGTTCGTCGGGTCACGGATGGCTAAACGGCTGGTAGAGGAAGGCGCGAATGTCTTTGGCCTGCTGCGCCGCCGGGCGGACGGCAAAGTGCCCCACAACATGTTGCGTCTTGGTCTAGGAAAAGAGATACGGCTGGTGGAAGGCGACCTGGAGAGCATATCAAGCATAGGGAGCGCCATCACCGCCAGCGAGCCGGATATTATATTCCATCTGGCTGCCCAATCGTTTGTGCCTCGATCTTTCCAGGATCCAAATGAGACCATGCTCTGCAACTGCTGGGGGACCTCGAACCTCCTGGAGGCAGTGAGGATCAAAGATGCAGATCCAATAGTAGTATTCTCAGGGAGCAGCGAGGAGTATGGCCTGGTACTATCCTCCGAAGAACAACACAAAAAGGCCTTGGAGAGATATGGTACAATATTCCCTGCACCTGAACATATGCCCGAAGTGCCCATCGCTGAGACAAATCCACTCCGGCCTATGTCTCCTTATGCCGTTAGCAAAGTTTACGGCGATTTTCTGATGAGGAACTACTGGTACTCTTATGGCGTCAAGACCATCATCTCCAGGGCATTCAACCATGAGGGAGCGGGCAGAGGCAATATGTTCGTGACCTCTGTGATCACCAACCAGGTTATGAAGCTAAAGTTCGGAGAATCCGACTCAATCACCATAGGAAACGTCAACGCCTTCCGGGACTGGAGCCATGTAAGCGATATTATCAACGGCTATATAATCCTGGCAGAGAAGGGCAAGTACGGAGACGTGTTCAACCAGGGCTCCATGAGGACCAACTCCGTGATGAGCTATCTGCTGATGAGCCTTGAAGAAGCAGGCTATCCGGTCAGCAAGATTGAGACTTTCAAGGGAGAGAAGGTCATAGCACAGCCCAACGAGCCTGACAATTCGCCCATCTTCGGCCTTGATTTCGAGAAGACAAAGGTTGACGGCATGATTCTGCGAGGGGAATTGGAGTTTGATATAGAAGACGGAGGCGTGATTGCTCACACTGGTGAAAAGAGCATAAGGATAATTTTCAATCCAGAGAGATTCAGGCCGGCCGAGGTTCCCATACTGCTTTCGGACACGAAGAAGATAGAGGCGCTCGGGTTTAAGAAAGAGCACACCGTAAGAGACATCATCAGAGACCAGCTGGATCACTATTTAGAAGAAAAAGAGCGCAAGGGATCCTATTGAGGTGAGAGCGCTGCGGACAGCCATCTTCCTGGACTACATTGGAGCGATCGGCGGGGGGGTACGGGTGGCTCTGATGCTGGCCCGCGCCCTGCGGGCGGATATAATAACCACCGATGTGAGCCTGGAGGCGGTGCAGCGGCTGGGGTACGGGGATGTCAGGATAAGGAGCCTCGGGAAAACAGTGAAGCTGCCACCTTTCAAGCAGATCTCTGCATCACTATTATTTGCATCATGCGATTTTTCAGATGAATATGACTTTTTCATATTTTCTGGTAATTGGTCGCATTACGCAGCCAGGAAGCATCATCCCAACCTTTGGTACTGCTACTCGCCGGTAAGGGCCTTCTATGACATGAAGCAGGCCATGATCTCCGGGCAGCCCAATGCCATCTTGAAATTCCTAGCCACGTTTTGGATAAAAACACATAGCTGGTTTGATCAGCGGTCTGTGCAAAATTTGGACAGGGTAGTAGCGATCAGCGAGACCGTTAGGCTACGAATCAAAGAGTATCACCGCCGATCCTCCCAATTGATTTTTCCGCCTGTGGACATTAGTCGATTCAGATGCGATGAATACGGTGATTTCTGGCTCTCGGTTAACAGAATCTATCCTGAGAAGAGGATTGATCTGCAGTTTGAGGTCTTCAAGGAGCTGCCGAAGGAGAGGCTTGTAATTATCGGCGGATTTGCTGAGGGGGATCTAGCTGCCAAGTATTACGAAAAGCTGGTAAAGGATATCCCGAAAAATGTCGAGATGCACGGTGTCGTTACCGAGGCGGAGCTGATTGATCTATACAGCCGATGCAAGGGCCTAATATGCACGGCTATGGATGAGGATTTCGGGCTGACGCCGATTGAGGCCATGGCCAGCGGCAAGCCTGTGGTGGCAGTGAATGAAGGCGGCTTTAAGGAGACAGTAGTGCACGGCAAGACGGGACTTCTCGTAGAGGCTGACCGAGACAAACTGGTGAGAGCGATAAAGGAGATCTCCAAAGACCCGCAGCAACATAAGGACGCATGCAAGAAGCGTGCTGCAGATTTCGATACGTCCATATTCCTGGAAAAGATGAAGAAAACAATGAAGATGTAGTGCTTGTTGCGCTTTTTATATTAATATAATAATCGAGTCATCTGTGAGTCCTCCGTGCGCTCTGTGTCTGCGGTGGTGGTAGTCCGTAGCCATTAGGTTATAAACCAGTGGCTAACGACTAATTCCACCACAGAGACGCAGAGTTCGCAGAGACGTGCCATTTTCCTTATTATGAGCACTTGAAATTGAAAAAAATGGCATATTTGCTTCCTGAGTAACCTAAACTCCGGGGTAATTGCAACCATGCAAAACCATAACTGTGCTGGATAACGATAAGGAAAACGCGTACATAAATCCGCTTGGTTATTACTCTTAACCAGTACATGTCCACTATCCGAACCCCAATAGAGGCGCATTTTGGGAATTGATTATTATTTTTGCACCTTTGGTTAATAAGGATGGCGGAGTTTAGGGAGTAATAGTCGTCTCCGTCCGCTCGTCCTCCGTGCGCTCTGCGGCTCTGCGGTTTTATTCTCGTAAACCCCTGGTTATAATCATCGATCATGTGGATTAAACCCTACGGCTTACGATTTTCACCACAGAGACACGGAGCTCACAGAGAACGCACAGAGCGACTAACTAACAACTGGAAAACCATAGTAATTGGAAATAGCGAAGAGCCTATTTTACATGCCGATCCTGGCTTTGATGCGTGTGATATCCTCATCCATCTTGCCCAGTCGAGTGTCAAGATAAGACTTCAGGTCGGCATGTGAATCTCGCAAATCCACTGCATTCCGTTCCCCGGCATTCTTCATTTCAGAAATGTGGGATTCTGAGGACGTTCGGATTTCATCGACAATATCAAGTCGAACATTCTCCAGCTTGTCGAGCATTTGATCTTGTTTCTCCAGCATGGTCTCCTGCAACTTCTCTATCCTCAAAATTGATTCAATACCCTTGCTGACCTGCAGAGACTGAAATCGAAAAGAGAATCTTGATAAGCTTTCCACGCGATCCGGATAATCCTCCAAGGTTACGTCGGCGACCTCTGCGGCTTTTGGCTGCTGGGTTTTTACGATCTCCTGGAATTCGGAGACCTGGTTCTCATCTCCCTCCACAAAGATTTGCACTACCTGCAGGCCATTCGCTTTCATATTTCGTGCCGAGAAACCCTTCAGGCCAAGATTATCAGCTTGGTTGAGCAGGAAATAGCGATATCCTACATTGTGGACCTTAGGACCGTGGATCACAATTTTGAGTTTCATCCAAGGATAAAATCTGCGCTATTAATATTAAAGGTTAATTCATGCGGGACGAAACTGAGTGCAAAGGTTTATTATCACCGCCCAGGATAAAGATGGGCCGCATTCCCTCGGCGACTTTCGGAGCTGAATCTGATGCGAATTCGTGCACAGCTCTCAAGCGGCTCCAAAGCAATCAATTAGATATCAGGTGTACAAGTTGCTGACCGCAAATCACATTCATGAGCTTTACAGGTACCGCGATCTAATTCTCAGGCTGGCCTGGAGTGACTTCAAGCTGCGCTACAAGAGCTCAGCACTAGGCTTCTTCTGGTCGCTCTTAGAGCCGCTCTTAATGCTAGTCGTCCTCTATGTGGTCTTCAGTAATCTCATGAGAGTGCAGGTGGAGCATTACCAGCTTTTCCTGCTGCTGGGAATCATACTATGGAACTTCATTGACCGAGGAACATCCATGAGCATATGGGGGATCGTAGGAAAGCCCAGCCTGGTGCAGAAAGTCTATTTCCCCAGAGACATTTTGGTCATTTCCACCTGTATTACAGCGCTGATGATGACGGCGCTGGAGTTCGTAGTATTCATAATATTCATGGTGATCTTCAGAGTGCTGCCGGAGGTGACGGTGGCCTACTTTCCGATTCTGTTTATACTAGAGTTTTTCATAATATTGGGATTATCGATGGCCTTATCAGCGCTCAACGTTTACTTCAGAGATGTGCAGTTCATCTGGAGGCTTATAGTCCAGGTGGGATTCTTTGGCACGCCAATTTTATATCCCATAACTATATTTCCTGAAAATATACGCTGGATAGTGATGCTCAATCCCATGGCCCAGATAATTACTATGATGCGAGACTGCACCCTGTACGGGATATCGCCTGAGCCGGCCAATCTGGCATATGTGGCCGTATGCACTCTGGTTTTGCTCCTGCTAGGCTACTCGATCTTTGCACGTCTGGAGCCCAGGTTCGCGGAGGCTATCTGATGGCCAGTGCAGTGGAGGTGGAGCACCTCTGGAAGACCTTCCAGATACCACACGAGAAAAGGACGACGCTCTTCGAGAACCTGGTGGGCATGATGAAACCCAGACAATACGAGACCTACACGGTATTGAAAGATGTAAGCTTTGAGGTGGAGGAAGGCGAATGCGTGGGCATAATAGGTGACAACGGCTCCGGCAAGAGCACAATGCTCAAGATCATAGCTAACATTCTTCGGCCCACAAAAGGAAAGGTCAGAGTCAAGGGCAAGATGACGCCGTTTCTGGAGTTAGGGGTGGGCTTCCAGCCGGACCTTACGGTGCGGGAGAATATCGGTGTTTACGCAACAGTCATGGGGCTGTCCAGGAAAGATATCCTGGAGATATCTGATGATGTGGTCAAGTTCGCCGGTCTGGAGAAGTTCGAGGACACCAAGCTGAAGAATCTTTCATCAGGAATGCAGGTGCGTCTGGCCTTCTCTACGGCGATACAGACGGAACCGGATGTTCTGCTGGTTGATGAAGTCCTGGCTGTAGGGGACATGGAGTTTCAGCAGAAGTGCTTTGATGTCTTTAACCGCTACCGAAAAGAGGGAGTGACGATCCTCTTCGTATCGCACGATCTTGGTGCAGTAAGGCGATTCTGCGATAGGACGTTGCTTCTTGGCGGAGGAGAGCGGAGGGCGTTTGAAGAGACAGGAAAGGTACTAGATAAATACGTCTACGGTAGGTCTGAATGCGAAAATAGTTCGGATGATTCCAATATAGGGCAGTGTGGCTCAAATCGATGGGGCAATAAGAAGGTTATCATAATTGACGTGGAGTTTCTAGATAAATTTGGAATCAAATGTACGAGATTTAGCTCAATGGACCCCATGACAGTAAGAATACACTACCATGCAGTCGAAGATATATCGGATATCACATTTGGTATTGCCATTCACTCCGATGATGGTCATCACCTCTTTGGAACAAACACTAAGATAAAAAATATACCACTAAGAGTATTACCAGGAGATGGGCGTATAGATCTTAAGATAGACCATATTCCAATGCTTTCGGGAAAGTTTCTTCTTAGTCCTGCAGCCCAAAGCTCAGACTACCAAATCACTTATCACTGGATTGATAAACAGTACTCTTTTGAAGTAATACCTACAAGTAGTGATGCAGGCCTTATTGCCATGTCTTGCAATTGGGTTACGTGAGCTAGGATTCGATGACGCGGATACATCGAGACCGCGTCATTGACCGGATTTTTGGTTTTTCCACCCTGTATACCATTGCCCCAGCAGGATGATATCTAGCAGCTTTTCTGTGCTCTGCTTCCAGGTTAACCAGGGCATCCCGTCTGACTTGGGATGCTGGCCAGATTTGTATAGCTTCAGCCATTCCTTTACCGCATTGGCAAGATCTGTTGGCTCTTTACCCTTGAAGTAAAACGCATGATCGCCCGCAACTTCGCGAAAGACCGGAATATCACGGGCGATGATGGGCAGCTTGTGCTGGGCCCCCTCGATTAGCGGCAGGCCGAAGCCCTCGCACTCGGAAGCGGCCATAAGGCAGGTGCAGGATGCATAGACCTTCTCCAGGTACTCGTCGCTGATACCCTCAAGCCAGAAGATCCGCCTCCCCGTCTCAGTATGGTCCAGTAATGCTTTCGCCAGCTTTTCAACCTTCCAGCCCTCTCTGCCGACGATAACCAGGTTGACGTCCATACCTTTCTTCCAGAGCTGCTCAAAAGCAGCGAGCGCCTGAGCGTGTCCCTTTCGCGGCTCGATGGTACCAACCATCAGGAAGCTCGTGCGGGCGGCAAGCTGAGCGAGGACCTGCAGAGCATCGTCGGTAAGGCCGCGGGTGGGAACGGAGTTCTCGAGATCAGCACCTGGATGGAACCAACCGATCTTAAGCGGACGTATTCGTTCCGGCCCATTGGTCTTCAGCCATCCGAATAGCTCATCTGCAACAGTGCGTGATATACAGATTGCTCCGTCGGAATTTGAGACAGCTTGTAGCCACTCATAGAATTCAGAGCACAAGTCAGGCCAAAAAAATTCTGGCCTCAATGCCGGAACAATGTCATATACAACGTGATAAACAAAAACGCCCTTATTTCTCAAAAATTGCGTTTTTTTCCTATGTGAAATTGCAACAGCTGGATGAAGATCAAGGAAGAGTAGGATATCACCTGGGCAAAACTCCACCCAATCATTGCTGACGCATTCCTGAAAAACTCCTAAAATTTCGTTAATTAATTTATTCGCTCTGTAAAACTCAGAGTCATCAGTTGTTGTGTAAACCAATTCAATATCGACATTCGGGTGAGGACTAATTAGGAGTTCATTACAAATAGCCCGGGTCAATCTCTGAATTCCTGATCGATCATCTTGCTTTATGATGGCACTGACATCCACAAATATTATGGGCTTGCGATCTTTTCTCTGGCAAAAAGTTTCCGATATGGAAACGGATAAAGCGATCAGGTCACTATCATCAAAGGGCAAGCCTGAGCACATCGAAGAAACATGGTTGATGATGTTTTTAATTGGATCGTATCTCTTCGATGAAGTGCTAGTTCTATAATCATTTTCGACAATTATCTCAAGTAGCGTCAACAACCGTTCTGCGCTACTGTCCCAAGAAAACATGCGAGCTTGTTGGGCCCCGCGAATCTTTAAGAGATTCCTGAATTCGATATCGTTCAAAGCATGCTCTATTTTTTCTGCAATGCTATTATCATCATAGGGATCGAATAAGGCATATTCATGCCCTACAACTTCAGGAAGGCTTGATGTATTAGATGTAATGACCGCAGCTCCACACGCCATAGCTTCAAGTGGTGGCAGTCCAAAGCCCTCGTGTATTGAAGGAAAAACAAATAGATCACACAAGTTATAGAGCATTACCAATTCGTCATCATCAACCTGGCCAGTAAATACAACTTGATCTTTGATATCGAAATCTTCAATTTTTTTGCGGTAGTAAATCTCTTGGTGTTTAAATCCCCCACCTACCATCACCAATTGGTATGAATCTAGAATAGATTTAGGCAACTTTGAGAATGATGAAAACAATCTATCGAGGTTTTTGCATAAATCAGTCCCACCAACATACATGATAAAATGGCCCGATATGTTCATGCGAGCCAATAGTTCTCTCTTCTCATTAAATCCAATAATCCTCGGACTAAACTTGTCGTGATTAATCCCATTATAAATAACATGTATCTTCTCAAGAGGTATTTTCAATAGCTCGCTAATTTCGGATTTTGAAGAGCTTGAAACGGTAAGAATAATGTCGGATTTCCTTATAAAATCAATTTTTTCTTGATACCAACCACGGATTTTACTATCCTTAAGGTATTCATCAGGATAGATCAGAGGGGTAACATCGTGAAGCGTGGAGCATATTAATGATTCTGTAGGCAATATTTTGACACTTGTGCAAGCAGCATCCAAGAGCCCTTCTTGCAGATTTGTTGAGAAAATAATATCCCCTCCGATGCTGTTCAAAAACTCCTCCCGAAGTATCTCGCCTGCCTTCTTTCTCCATTTATTTTCGGTTATGATTGACGTAGTATCAAAAAACTGCTGCCACACTTTAATATTTTCATGGGGCAGAATTCCGGCGAGTTCAGCTCTTATAACCTCGATCGTGTCAGGAAATGCTCCATTGAGCGCTATAATAATCTCATGGCCTTTAGGATTTTGCGCCATTGCCTTGACCAACTCAATTGTGTGGCGGCCAACACCTCTATTTCCAGAGAATGTTGTTTGTGCTCCTTGCATATCGATGACTATACGCATCATCAAACCTTCTTCCCCTGCTTTTCAAATGCATCCTTCAGGTCGGAATAGATGCGACGGGCACTGGGTGTGAGTCTCGAAACCTCCATTGGTGGCCCGTAGGATGTAGCCCCTTTGCCAGCCAATAGTCCCCTGGCCAGAGCAAATCTGTAGATCCTTCCCTCAACCTTTGGAAATCTACGTAGCAGGTCCATAGCTCCTACCTTGAACAGTGGATGCCTCATGCCAAAGCGGATCGCGAGGTCCAGGATGGGACTGATGATGGCCCCCATGCTGCGCCTGAAGGCTTGAGGGACTCCTACAAATATTGCTTTTACTCTGAGAAGGAGATCGAAGCCTGCGCGCAGTGGAGCATTGATTCGCCAGCACCAGCTGGAGTATACAGATTGGAGTTCATGCTCAAGCCCTTGCGATCGCTCGCGCTCAGCTGTCAGCTGTGCTTTAGCTCTGTGCTGCTCAGATTCGGCTCTTTGTCTATCAACTTCCGCTCTTTGCTTATCAGCTTCCGCTCTGTTCTGTGCATTAGGTTTAAAGTGGTCAAAGACATTGGGTGGATACTTGAATGCTGGCAGAAGGTCGGATTGTTCATCTGCAACATAAAAGCGATTCAGCCCATCTGCATATGCAAAATGGTAATCCGCGGATAGAAGGACACGCTCCCAGTCCTCGTGAGTCTCCAGCTGCGAATTGGGCAAGGTCACCTCAACCACAATGATCCACGGACGGTACCTTGACCAGTTGTTACCTCTAATTACAGCTTCTTCCAAGCCTTCAACATCGATTTTTAAGAAATGGACGTCCTGAATAACGGGGACAAACTCCGCCCAAATATCGTTTAGCGTCCTAACCTGTATGCGCGTACTGCTCTTGGAATAGCCAGCTTTAGGATGTTTATCGACGATATCATATCTCAGCGTTGAAAGCCCAGTATCTTTAATTATGTAGAGGTCAGCCTCTCCTCGCTTATCAGAGACAGCGAGCTGCAAGTTGATATCCCGTGGTCTCTCCTCAAGCAGTCTGCAAAACGCAATCGAGTCAGGCTCTATATTGATGCCATACCAGCCGTTATCATAAAACGCTTTTGTTACAGAGTCAGTGTCCGGCAACCAGGCACCTATGTCTATGTAAAATCCATTCTTGATGTGTTTCAAAGCCCGCCAGAGTATAACATCTTCAAAATTCTGTGCATAAGAGATAAGAGGTGAAGTTTCGAACATTATAATTTCCTGCCGAAGACTTTATTGAATTCATATTTTAAGTAAATATTCAATTGGGTTAAGCCTCCATAAGTTTTGCAGGGAACTCTCGCTGCCCACTGGATCCAACAGTTACTAGCGCCCCTGTCGATCACCACCGCCCTCATCACGTATTGATTTCGATATCATGCTAATAAATATTGCCCCCGGTCATCGCTCAGCTACGGTCACGTTCTGCATTGCCAAGCTCAAGCACCTAGAGTCGGGATTCTTGAGCTCCCAGATGTCGCATGGCCGATCGCAGCCCTCAAGTACGTGCAGACGCACAGCATTCGCGCCCTTAGCGAGGATTATGGGCGCAGTCACATCAATGAAGTCCGGGTGAATGAAGCACCGTACCTCCGGTCCCACGGTTGAGACAACTTAGTCTATCTTCGCCGCCCGCACGCCTTCGCGCCTGCATGAGCCCGCCACTCCAATGCCGCCGGAGCACCATGCTCAATGGCCGGAACGCCGCCTTCCAACTGGGGTTCGCCGAAATTGGCCTTGCCGTCATTGCCCGCAGCCGCACCCCACATCAGCGGCACCCTTACCCCGCCGGCATCTCCTCTGCCGCGTCCCGAAACTCCGCGATCAGCTCCTCCAGCTCCCGTAAATGCCACAGAGCATCCGCACCCCTAGGCGTGGTCTGGTACCTGACCACCGCCTCGTCGACCCTGACCACAAGGCCGTTTTTGATCAGCAGCTCCAGATGTGGCACCACATGGTGAAAATTCAGATTGCAATTATAGACAATCTGCGTTTTGCTTGCCCCTACGTCGCACACTTGCAATACTTTGCATAATATCTGATCCTTGTATCTCTTGCGACCCGAAGTACAATAAGCATTTCACATAATTATAAAAGTTTCTGATTATAAGATATTATTTAATGAGGTGAGTACTGCTATCACCTGCAACCATCTTCTTTACTATGAGTAGGATCGATGAACAAAGGAATCCGGACCTGGCCTCCATGCGCTGGGACATGATATCTCTTGAGTTTTATCCGCTATTCATATCATTTCTCATACTGGTCGGCGTCCAGTTGATCTTGCTGGGGCTGATTGTGGACCACCTGACCAAGAAACTGGACAGAATTGGGAAGCATAATATCAGATGATGGAGATCTCAAATTGCTTGTTTGCAGGTCCTTGGGAGTGCTTTTTAAAGAAGGATCTACCCATGGGATACGCGTTATATTGCTGACCTAGAATATAATCCAATTTTTAAGCCCATTGGTGAGTATATAAAATCAGAGGTTTGGGACTTCACAGATGTGTGGCATGATACAGAATTGTTAAATATACGAAATTCAATCGTCGAGCAATGTTTGATCGACATCTAAGCATGATAGAATGTAAATTAAAGACAAATATTGCGCGAATTGCCTTTCCAGAATTAAAATATATTTTGATATTGTTTTTTAGCACGAGAATTATATTAACACTAATCGCTGTATTATCGCGTGTTCTTTTGGAACCATATCACCGCAAAGAAGATTATTGGATCTATTCGGATAAATTGTGGCTGGATATTTGGGGCGTTTGGGATACCGGCTGGTATCTGGGGATTGCTGCAAATGGTTACTCTGCTGTTGCGAGTTTAGGTGATCAAGCCAATTATAATTTCTTTCCACTTTACCCGCTGCTCATGAGGCTTTTGGGGTATGTTACGGAGGACAATTATCTTTCAGGTATCATCATATCAAATATTGCCTTGCTTGTTTCTTGTGTATTTTTGTATAAATTGGTGGAGCTTGACGAAAACTCGGATACTGCCATGCGCTCCATTAAATTTCTATTCTTATTTCCAACTGCTTTTATCTTATCTGGCGTTTTCACTGAGTCCTTGTTTCTTGCCCTACTACTCGCCTGTTTCTACTATGCAAGAAAAGGAAATTGGTTTTTAGTAGGTGTATTAGGATTCTGCTTGTCCCTAACGAGGGCAATAGGTGTCCTAATCATCATGCCAATATTATATGAATATTTGAAATCAAAAACCATTAGCAGGGACATTCTTTGCTTGCTATTGATACCTTCCGGCATTTTTGTGTGGATGGTCTTTAATTTTTTCTTAACTGGCGATTTCCTAGCCTTTATGCATATACAATCTGCATGGGGTAGGTCTTTAGCAGATCCACTCCTGACAATATATAACGGATTATTCGCTACGGATTTAGTTAAGGTTTTCGAAGCATTTTTTGCAATAATTTCTTTATCAATCTTGATATTATTTTATAATAAAATCAGAACATCATATTGGATTTTTGGCATGTTCGCCCTTATCACGCCGCTGTTAACGAGCATAGATTCGATGCCAAGGTATGCTTTGGTAGTTTTTCCTTTTTTTATCTTATTTGCACAATTGACCAAAGAGCGTCCTATAAATGATGTGCTTACGATAATTCTAGCCTTACTGCAAGGGTGCTTGATGATATTTTGGAGTAACGGTTTTACTCTAATAATATAAAAAAACCCTATCATAACTTGGTCAATGGTTCTGCAGCTCGAATCGTTGATAATTCCGAGAGGCATAGGCACTACACTTGCCATTACATTTCCAATCCGGCCATTATCTTAAGAGGTGACACGCTATGGCTCACCTAGGACGGGAAGCAAAGCAACCATAGCCATCAAATGCGGGGTCTAATTCTCTCGAATCCATAGAAATATAAATTAAATAATTAAAATATTTAACTCAAATTGTCCATTAAAAAAAAAAGATAAAGGGCAATTCGCCCTCCATCGATAGCCATCCTAAATCTTGGTATTGTCAGTCACCTGTGTTGCCGAGTTGAATCCTCCAGTCGTGGTAGGTGCGACCCAATATACTCCCCATCCCTGATACCAGCTTGATTGCGAAGCCGGCTGGCGTGCTTTATTAAATCTTATACCAACCCCCGTACCATCAAGTGTAACCAGCGAGTTGCCGGTGTATATCCCACCGCCTTCTCCTGTGGTAGCTTGGTTGTTTGTTATCTGGGTTGTTCCGCCGATAAACAACTTGCCTTGATCATAGTTGAAAAAGCCACCGCCCCACCCAGCATTGTTTCCAGAGATGGTGCTATCTGTGATCCTCAGATCGCCGCCAACAACGTTGGAAATACCACCACCATGGATCGCAGTGTTATCAATGATCCTGCTATTAGTTATCGTCGCTCTGCTTGTGCCCTCATTGAAAATTCCACCGGCATGGTCCCCTGCAATATTCCCAGAGACGGTGCTATCTGTCATCGTCAGAGTGCCATCGGTCACATGATCAGTAGATTCTTTGTCATTGTAAATTCCTGCGCCGTGACTCCCAGCTCTGTTCCCTGAGATAGTGCTACTGGTTATCGTAGCTGTACCCTCATTGAAAATGCCGCCGCCGCCGTTGGTCCTGGCTGTATTCCCAGAGATGGTGCTACCGGTTATCGTAGCTGTTCCATAGTTGAAAATGCCACCGCCCCAGTCTGCATTGTTTCCAGAGATAGTGCTACCGGTTATCGTAGCTCTGCCTGTCTCCTCATTAAAAATGCCACCGCCGCCAGTTGTTGCAGTGTTCCCATTACGTGATATGATACAACTGGTTATCTTTGCTGTCCCAAAATTCCGAATGCCTCCGCCCCGGTCTGCTTTGCCATTTTGAATGGTCATTCTCTCTAGTGTCGTAGTAACGCCTGGTGGAATGGTAAACACCGAGCCGACTTGACCTCCATCCACGATAGTTTTGCCCTCACCAACCCCATTTACGTTCACAGACTTGTCGATATTTACGTTCTGTCGGTAGATGCCTTCCTTCAATTGGATGGTGTCACCCGGTCTCGCAGCAGCTATTGCTGCTTGTATAGAATCTCTAACCTCTTGTGTGATAACCTCTAACGAGAAAGTCTCCCAGGAACCTATTGCACCTCTATTGGCCAGAACCTTGTCACCACCACCGTTTTCAGCGCAGAATAGTTGTCCATTGGAGGCTCGGAACGTCCATCCTCCAGAGCCATCTCCCATTCGTTCAAATGTTTCCCAGGAACCTATCCCATCTCGATTGGGCGCGATAGAGCCACCCCCTCCGTTTTCAGCACATAAATATTTCCCATTAACTCCCTTGAGGGCAACTTTATTATCTCCTAGTTCAATTAGTTGGAATTTCTCCCAATCACCCATTACATTACGATTTGCATAGAGATCTGGATTCCAACCGCCACCTTCAGCGCAAACATATTGGCCGTTATTGGCACGTAATGCGACTGGCGTTCCAATTAGATCAACTAAATTAAACGTCTCCCATGCACCAATAGCGTCGCGATTTGCCACAACACCATCACCTCCGCCACCTTCGGCACAGACGTACTGCCCATTGGCGGCCTGTAGAGCTACATTGCCGTTTCCTTGTTCGAGGAATTTGAACGTCTCCCAACCAGTTATTGCGTTGCGGTTGGCCACGATTCCATCGCCACCACCGCCGTTGGCACCGACATACTGGCTGTTAACGGCTCGAAGAGCTACACGTGCTGCATAATTATCCGCAGCTGATGCGGTAAATTCCAGGCTTGGGCTGCCGATATAATACCCTACAGTACCCCATGTGCTCGGACCTGAAGCGTACATCTTGGCTAACATAGTTAGGTCGTACTCAGTACCGTAATTCGAACTTCGGGTATTGGTCTTTGTGGTACCAGAATTGGGAACGTAGGTAGCCATGCTGGTGAAACTTCCATGAAGGTGCTCTTTTTGCTCTACCTGGGCGGCGGTTCCTGCTGAAGCAATGTCGCTTAATCCCTGAAATGTGGCTTTTCCATTGGAAATGCCCTTGACCGATGTATCTACGCTATAGGTTCCACTGCTATCCTTCGCATTACCGTATATCTTGATGGAATTAGCCGCTCCGCTGGTTGCGGTCTGGCTTGCAAGAACCGAAGTGTCCGTGGTCAAGGCTTTGCCATAATATTCTGTGAGTGTGACGTAGTCTCCTGCCACCAAAACGTTCTTGGCTTCTTCTAGACCCACATTAGCGGACAGAGTCCCATAAGACGAAGTTGCAGTACACTTGATGGAGTCCGCCTTGGGGACTGTCAGCCACTGCTCCGCCGATACCTTGGTTTGGGTAGGTACACTACCTTCCTTGGGCAGGACAATTGAACTGTAGGTCAGACCACTAGGCGCATTAAGCACCTTGACGTACACGCTGGCACTTTTGCCTGAAGCGTCCGTGACTGCATGGGTCTCTTCGAAATTTGCTATTGGTCCTGCTATGGCCACTGATGGCGTTATTTCGGCTCCATTGATCGCCATTTGGCTGCTCACGGCTGTGGTTTTCAAGGTATCGAAATTCATTGATACCGAGCCGCTCTCGCCGTTACCGCCTCCCGAAACGGTGATCTGAATGCCATAGACTCCTGGTATAAAGAAAATTAGGAGCATTAAAAAAAAAAATAAGATTGCATACCTTCTTGAGAAGTTCACTTTCAACACCCTTTTTTGTAGAGATAATGTCAGGCAGTCTTGTTAGATTAATGATTCGGTATAGCCTGAACTTCCGCTGGCATAGTCTGTTGAAGTGCTGATGCTTGAGCAGATGGAAAACATATTCGAAGCGTCCTTGCCTCATTGGTTCGGCTTCACGAGGGGCTGATTGTCTCTCGCCCATTCTCCCAAGGCGAAGAGCTTTGCCTGATACCCCATCTTCTCCAGGGCGAACCAGACAACTGAGGCCTTCAGGCCCGTGGCAGTATAGACCACCACGGGCTTGTCTTTGCTCAGTCCATTAAAGAGCATCTCCAGCTCTTCATCACTGCAAAAGCTGCTGTTCACAGCCACCCTATCAGCAGGTATATTTACCGAACCAGGAATGGATGATACCCCAAACTCGCCGATGGTTCTGGCGTCGACAAGCTGCACCGCATTCTCTTTGACGTAACTGATGGAAGCTTGCAGATCCCGCCGGGGGTAAGGGATGTAGCGAACGGCAGGCCTGGTGGAAAGGTTCCCTGTCGTGGGCTTTCCTGCAGCCATCCAGCCCTTCAGGCCACCATCGAGCATCCGAAGATTCTGATGGCCCAGGGAGAGCAGGGCGAAGTAGGTGTAGGTGGAAGGATGCAAAGTGACACCGGATCCTCCGCAGGGTTCGCATTCGCCGTAGATGACCACAGAGTCCTTATCCGAGATGCCAGCGTTCCCGAAGATCTCGGCCAGCTCCTCAGGCGGCTTGAGGGTTTTATTCTCGCCGCTTAGCGCGGTGTAGTTGATGTGGACAGCACGGGGGATGTAGGCGTCGGCCCCTTCGCTCACATCCAGTATGATGTCGCCGCTGCCGACCTTGTCGGGATCGATCAGCATGGCCTGCCCCAACTCAGCGCCGCCTCCCGGGCCAATCCTCTCTGCAATTAGGCTCAGCTGATCCTGGGCCCAGGTGCCAGCTGCCTCCAGGGGATAGGCCGCGGCCTCCTGGGCAAGATTGGGAAAGGCACAGCTTACCAGCAGAAGCGCCATGAGGCATCTTAGCAACTGTCCTGCCTGCAAATTAAACACGTTGATCACCACAATTCGGGTTGTTTATGCCCTGGAAATAAAAAGGTTAGTGCGCCTGGTAGTACCAGCCTTCCGTGCTGGACCAGGCGTACATCGGGTTGACGGTGTTGTCTATGCCATAGGGTTTGGCAATGATCGCCTTGCCGCCGGGCTCCGTCGAGACCCAGGCGTTCTTGGCAAAGGTAATTATCTCGCCCTTTACCTCCTCGGAGCTGATATAAGAGTAGTGGTGCACCAGCTCACTTGTGTCGCCAAGATAGCCGGCTGAGTTTTGCATATAGCCGTCGTCTGTCCAGGTATCGCCCTGGCCCAGGCCGTAGACTATTGCTCCGGCTACCGCCTTCTTATTCTGCGAAACCTCCGTAGAGGTGGCAATGGTCATGTTGCCGGCGGAGCTTGTGACTGCGCCACTCACCAGAAGATCCGAGCTCATCAGGATCTTGGCAAATGACAATGCTGAGGCGCCGGACTCCCGTGATATGGCACCGCATTCAACCGAGTCGATCTTGCCCCACTCAAGCGCAATGCTGCCGGTCTGCCTTGCCACAGATCCCCACAGGGCATCCTCTATCTTGGCCTGGGCACTGGCCTCATCTGAAGAAGAGGACAGGATCGACGATGCGTAGGTGGACGGCCCGCCCGAGACGTAGAGGCCCTTCTGCAGGCCGGCGTACTGGACAGTGTTGCGAGTGGCTGCGGCTTCAACGATTGCCGATACATCCGCTACATCCCCTGTGCCTGGTGCGGATGCCTCCGCGGTCAAGGTACCTGAAGCAGTGGCTGTAGTGATCTCGTTGACCTTCCTGGTCTTGGTCCCGGTCGCAGTTGGGTCCCATCCGCCGCTCTGGGCCTCGCCGGATACAGTGGCGGTAGCCGTAGCGCTGTTCAGGGCCGATGCATAGGCGGATATGGTATCAACGGAGCTGTCGGATACCTCGCCCCGGCGGTTGTAGAGAACGCTGGACTCGGCATGGATGCCATTCTTCTTGCCGCCTGTGCTGGCGTAAGAATCAGGGGACGAGCCCACCAATGAGGTGCTGCTGCTTCCCTGTGCCTGTCCCCAGACCTCGGAGGCTGTGCCGTCCCGCGTAACCCCGTAGCTTGAGGAGCCGCTGGCACTGGCGGTGGCCGAGCCCTTGCCATGCAGGAATCCCTCGGTGTTTACGTCCGCCGTACCAAAGATCTCATAGCTGCCAAATCCCGTGGGCAGGCCGGTTGCCGTCACGCCCACGAAGGATGCGGCCGAGGCGGTGCCTGCACTGGTCAGAATTACCTGGGACTGGACATCACCATCGAAGCTGGCAGAAAGACCGAAGCCTCCCAGGCTAAGGCTGTCGCTTATCGAGCCCTCTCGCAGCAAATTGATATCGGCATCAGGCCCGTAGACACTGGAGGCAGAGACGATGCCCAGGGTTATGCTCGGATCGCCCGAAACGGAAGAGGCGTAACTCTGGCCGCTGCTCGAAGCCTGGCCTGCGCTGCTGATCGCCCACCCGCCGCTCATCTCAATCCTGGCAGAAGCGGGAAGAGAAAGCAGCAAAATGAGGCACAGTACGATTGAAGATCTTGACATAAAGAACACGACCTATAAGGAGATAAAAAAAGAAAAAAGGGGTTAATTAAGCTTACGGCTGATGTGTGTTGGCTGTAACCAAAGTGTCCCTCTGAGTCAAAGAAGGCGTGTAGGTGAACAGCACACCATTAAACAAACCGCTTCCGATTGGAGTGATGGTTGGGTATGGATTGACTATGAAGCCAGGACCATTATACATGAGGTCGTTGGTGCCGTCAGTCCACATGTAAGACTGTGTGTCTGGCACGGAAGTGGAAATAGCCTTTGGTATTGCAACATATTCGTCAGCAGCGTTCACATTCACGTTCTTGAAGGATGCATAGAAGCCTACGCCATCCCATGAAGATACGCCTCCCAGGCTCTTTGCTCGTGGGCCCTGGAGGTGCCCGCTATTGGAAACGGACGTTGTCAAAGCACCTGCCTCAATCGCTTGAGCGGATTGCGTATTAGAGATAGTCGCGATAGCTCCATCAGTCTTCTTGAACAGGAGGTATGCTGCTGCGTTCATGCCATTCGGCTGTTCTCCGCCATTTATTGTTACCTGGTCTAGATTGCCAGATACGGACGCTTTAGAAGTTGTCGTAGTTTCCTTGAAAGGATCGACTAGGATTAATATGCTGTTTCGATGGTAAGTCTGGTGGGATGCATCTGCCTTCCAGCTACCTGTACCGAAATAGGCCTTTCCGTAAACACGCTCTTCAGATCCTGCGTCCATTTTAGCTTGATCTCCAGATAATGTCCTCAAAGCGGTACCGGTGTTTGACACAAGGTTTCCTGCAGTAGAAGTCACTGCTCCGGCTAGAAGTTTTGTTACCGATGCTGTTGGGTGGAGCTCGGCATTGGCAGAAGCCATATCGCCAGCCAAAAATGTTCTGACATCAGCGCTCATCGAGTCTGCTTTTTCTGTGTTTGCAGCAAAAGTCTCTATGTCGCACTCTCCTGTACTCGGATCGCACTTGTAGTATCTTGATTTGCCCTCAGCCTTATTCTTGCCAGCTGTGCCCGTGGCAGTGCCGGAAACCCAATCCATTGCGCCTAATGGATCCTCCGCACAGAGATCTCGCGTATTGGTTGAAGCTATATGGATATGGTTGTGATTTTCGGCTGACATGGTCCCAGTTGTTAGCTTTTGAGTAGCTGCATCAACTGTTCCCTCTGCCCGTGATTCGGAAGATGTTTCTGCGTAAGCTGGACCAGTTGCGTCTAAACCTACGATAGATCCACCTATTTTTCCATTTGCGTATGCAACTTCAGCAGCAAGTGTTGTTTTGCCATCTACTGAGCCGGAAACCGACAATGTCTGAGTTGTATCTGGAACATTGGGGACTGGCTGCAACGAAGTCTTTAGCTCGGCGGAATAAGTAGCTGCCCCTTCTGCTGTAGAGTCAGCCTCGAACTCACCTTCAGGTGCACCGCTGAGGCTACCTTTTTGGAGGATCGTATTAGGCGCACCTAGATCCCATGTTTTGCCAATGCCGGAATATATCCAGGCTTCTCCGGACACTCCAGCTCCAGCTGGTAACAAGGAAGCCTTCGAATGGATCTGGGCCACAGATGTTACTTTAGCCGCAGCATTTGTGCCCTTAACATTCACATCAACATTACCCTTAGCAGTAACGACAAGGCCCTGTGGAGCAGTAGCTCCAAGAGTCGCAAATGAGCCGGTGGCAACTGAGCCTACATTACCGTGGGCATTAGTCGTAACAGATCCTATGCCAGTTGTGGTAGCAATAGCCAATATATCGGCTTGGATATTGTTTGCATCAAAGTCAAAGGCAGTTACCGTATTTCCTGTAGCGGTAGCAGAAATACCCGTAACGGACGAAGTCCCACCGGGCATATTCAAAGTATTACCCAGGGATGGGACTGCCATCACGGCCAGAATTAAAGCTATCGTCATTCCCATTAAGCATTTATTTCTCATTCGTAACCCTCCGTTGGCATCACAAGGTCATGATCCTAGCAAGCGATCGCAATCTATACTCCTACCCCTGTTGAGCCTGCTAAAACCCACACCTTTTATACCAATGAATTTTGATCAGCATCTCTTTACCACATGGGCTAATAAATGTTTCGATACTCGAATTTATTTATAACTTTAAAAAATTAATTGTAATATCTCACTACTAGTTTTGTGATTTAACGTCAATTATCTCTAAGTAGGTAGTATGCAGGACTCGAAAAGGGCTCAATGAGACCGAAGATCGTGTTTCCATGAATTGTAGTGGATCCCGCCAGAGAGAAGATCATAGAGCTTGCCTGGATAACGAAAAAGGGTCGCAGAATCGTGCACACAGTTTCCTACGGCGAGCTTTATATCTACGGCAGGTTCCTGTAATACGACCGGCCCCGCTTCGATTCGATCGAATGGTCTGGGCCACAGGCTGCAGTCTTCTCAAAAAGGACCTCTTCCACTACAGAAGGGCGCTGGCATCAGAACTCTAGCGAGACGCTAAAAACGGTGCTCTACAAAGACAGCGGCGCGCCAGAGGCCTTCCCCCTTTTTCCGAAAGCCGCAATCTTTAAGTTCAAGGTGAATTAAGCAAGTATCAATGCCTAAACTCGTCCTTCTCATGCTTCTTATCATCAGCCTCTTTCTTATTGGAGACTGCGAAGAGCTGTTCCAGATGCCTGGAGGGGGAAGCAAGAGTGTAGGGCCGAATGACAAACCCATCTACGACGAATCATCATCTCCACCAGTCTACAATTCCCCCAGGACCGTGGTTATCACGAGGGACCCTGCCAATTACATGAATCCAGCGGTAACCATATCCAAATTCACGCCCTCCACAGATACTTCTTCAAAAAACAATAATTTATCAGGCCTTGGCGGTGGCACTGGAACGTTCGGGTTTTCCATGACAAGCGAGGTTGCGGGCACAGGCAAATTCTCCGCCCGGAGCATGCTGGAAGGGCTCAATGGTCTGGATCATAAGGCATATAATAGTGTCAGCGCCAAATATGGAGATCTAACTCAATCCAGGAATATAAAATTTTTTGAAGATTCTTCGGATGGCTCGGAATTTAATTATACTCGTGGCAATATATATACGCAGGAATCAACTAAATTCTTCGGCAACTCTTACAGTGATATATCAAAATATCAGAATAATGAAGATTTGATACAAGAAATTATAACGTCAGGAGCCATATCAAAGAACAGCAGTTTTGCCAGTCAGCATGTGCAGGTGAGTCTTGACGGCAATGAAACTAAAACATTACACAATAATTATACCGCTTATAATATCGATACGCGGTTTGTAGGCTCCTCTGACCTGCACTCCATAACAAATGGCACTGAGATCATGCAGACCTACATCGGCCAGATCGTGCTAGTAAGAAAGATTGTCAGCCAGTTCATGAGCAATGATACTCTCCTTGCTGATGAGTGGCTCCCCTGCTGCAACTCTTCCTCAATCTCAGACAGGTTTTTAGCTGACCGTCCCGCAGCCATCTGATCCGGAAATGCCTTCCTTCTGCGGGCCTTGTGTCGCATACCATTGGCCCCTCAAAATTATATCCAGCAGCTTTTCTGTGCATTGCTTCCAGCTCAGACGGGGCATATCATCCGACCTGGGATGCTGTTTGGATTTGTATAATCTCAGCCAGGACTTGAGTGCATCTGCCAGATCCGATGCCTCCTCGCCGCGGAAATAGAAAGCATGCTCTCCAGCCACCTCGCGAA
>Ga0351927_1025_pt1 | contig 20739 bp, 17 predicted proteins | sample BONcelT113001D11_FD_206855 | JGI IMG/M metagenome (GOLD analysis project Ga0351927, IMG submission 206855) | Enriched cells from coal bed in the Powder River Basin, Montana, United States - BONCAT cells T11 rep2 HSBNCT.T11.300.1.D11 ...
GCGCTAGAGTGGACTACCAAGGAAGTAATATTTATGGTTTAAGAATACGACCGACTGGTCACCTAATTATTTTTGATAAGAATGGTCAATATGAAGATAATGGCAAACATAAAGTTGTTTTTCGAGAAGGGGTATTGTACGTAAGGTCTCATTCAGAGAGCAGGCCTGCTACCCAATACGATTTAAATAAAAAAATAGAAAATATGACACTTCTGCGTGTGAGAGATCTTTTAGCAAAAATAAAAAAAATAGCTTACGCACCGCAAGGTTCAGCAATTGAAATTGTACCGCCTGGAAAAAGCGAAATGAAACTGGCCGTCAAGCTCGAACCAAACAATCCCGAAGCAATACCAATTAAACCAATATTGGATTATGGGTCGTGTACTCATATCATTGAATTGGTATCCTGAATGCCATTAGCTCCCTGATAGTCCATACATGATCAGTCAGTCCTTCTGCCATCGCAGGTGTTCTTTGCATCCATTTCTTCCTTCCTTGATCAATTCTTTGCCGAAGTGACTTATGCGGCTTGACAAAGTTGTACCAAGCTTGGAAAAAGTCCAGGGCATGAGTATGCCTCCCCAAGATCTTGCTGCAATTCATGCTCTTGCGTATGAATCGAGCCAATGAATTGCGAATTGTGAGATTCAGCCGCTCAATATATGCCGTATTGATCTTTCCTCCAGAATCGGCACCAAGTAACTGCATTACCTCTTTCGGATCACCATAAATAACACGTTGTATTACCTCAACGAGTCGTCCTTTCTCTCTTTTCTTGCACACCTTTGCGTACTTCAGGTTTGGGTAAGGAACTAGTACAGGATCAGGCTTTCTTCCGATTCCGCAGTAAGGCGGCGTCTCAAGAAAGCCATAAACATTGAGAAGTCCTTCCTCGAAAGGATCCCAGTTATCGGAAGTAAATACAGGAATAGGCGAATCAATTGCGCGACGTCTTTCAATATCGCCAAATAATTCGATGCAATCCTCTGCAGTTCTCTTTCCTTCGTGATGACTCAAAAAAAGTCGAGTGTCAGGTTTTATAGCAGTAAGGCTGTAGACATCACCGCATTCTTTCGAATCGCTGACAGCGACGTTTTTCTCCTTTTTTTATATACGACCAGATCTCATCAACCTGCACGCGATCTAGGCGAAGTTCTTTCAAAAAATAATCCGTCACTTCTTTGCAGTGCTTGCCAGCGAGATCAACCCACTTGCATATTGTGCCCTTATCATGCCCCGAAATCCGCGCAGCTCCCCGAATGCTTCCTTTCTCTGGAATTAGTAGCTAGTGTTCGGCAGACCTCATCAATCGAAGTGTTAAGGCCGAAGAACGGCGTTCCATGAGTTTCGCTGAAGCAATGGCCGCAGGTTCTGCACTTGAGAAGCGCTCTGTTATCCTTCCCATATCTTTCTTTCAAAACTATGTTTCCTGCACCTTTTTTTCCGAAGTCGGGACAATCCTTCTGCCAGCACCAAAATATTGAAACATCAAGATTCGAATTCGAATTCATCGCTACCCCAACTTATTAATTGATGAGGTAGTATTAAAATCTTTCAGTTAAGAAAGTACACGACCGCCTATCATCTGCACAGGAAGCAGTAACCTTGCGCTATCAACTTCGCTTGAGAATTATGAGGGTTACGTCGGATGAGGCGGGCTTTAGGTAGTGTCTCGATATTGATGTTAAATAGTAGTAGTAATCAGGCAGGTCGTAGTCTGCTGTCGGGTTCATGAAAAAATTTTTATCATAAGAATGATTTATAATAAGTACTGCATCCTTAAGAGCGAAATGATCAGCGAAAAGCACAGCGGAAGGGACGCGGAAAAGAACTGCGAAGACTCGCAGCGGCGAAATAATTCTTGATAAGCCTCAATTTAGAGAATTTCCCTTTAAAACGAAATATTTTAAAGATATTCCTGCATAGAGCAGTCATTGCTGACGACAATTGCGGAATTGCATATTCAAGGGTCTCAATAAGAAAAATGGATGCGATAGTCAAAGAATATTCAAGATACTGAATGAAAAAGTCGATGAGTTCTGAAGCAACCTATCGAAATCAAAACCGCCATCTCTTTTGGATGCGACCTACTTCAAGGTCAGACATGGTGCCAATACAAAATACGAGCCTTCTTGATTGTCACATGAATTCGCGAAGATGGCTATAGAGAAATCCTGAGGCTTACGTAGCTGAATCAGAAGATAGTGGTTTTTTGTCGGTGCTATTTCAGAGCCTCAAAGATAGGGGCTGGTGGGTGTTCAGACTGTGACATCCGATGCTTATGAAGGTAATCAAATCGCGAAAAAGCTCAAGGACGCGATGAGATGAAGATGCAGAACCTGGCAGCAAAACTAGCTCGCCTGTCAGCCTCTCGCCCGTGCGGCATCCTCTTATCGGACTGCATCATGCCTGCCGCCCATGGGCGGACCATCCGGGGTTGCAGCGACGCTAGCCAGGACGAGCTGGACTGCCTGGCAAGCGCTCGCACTCGGGGTCGGTCGGCGGAGGGCGGTCGGGCCTGAGGATCAAGTAGATCTCGACCCAAGATGGCGCAGTCTTCCAAGGAAGCTGGATTTAGGAACACATCACCTGGTTTAGGGTGGACTAAAAATCAAGCAATACTAACGTCTCCACCATGATGTGGATTGGGAATGAGCAAGAATATTCCATCCTTGCTCATGTACGGATGCTTCTTGCCAGGAAAGGGTCCATCCCTCCCCCCAGAGTGTTGAGACGCCTGCTTAGCTCGTACCATGAAACTGGAACGAGTTTAGTCTGCAACGGCCATCGGCTCCTTCGAGACTTGTATCATATGACCTTGGAGAAACGAGACTGGGTAGCCCCACACCAGATGCGCTGCGATCCAGTCTTCAAGGGCATCCCTGAGGTTCATTCGGCATTCCTCAAAAGTTTTTCCCGTTGCCCATAGTCCTTGAAGCTCTGGAACCTCGCCGTAAAATGGCTCTGGGTCATCGATGATCTCGTAAGAGATCAGGAAAGAACTTTGGGGGGGAGCGAGTTTTGGAGCGATGGTGGATATTTTTGCAGCAGGGAACATCGGAAGAAAAAGAAGGGTATAAATCAATCATTCCATTACCCACTAGATTGCAGCTAGGAGACCCTTTTTATCACTTGATCCGCTCAGCCCTTGATCAGACCCTCGCCGCAGAACACCTGCCTGGCTTCCTCAAACGACATGTCGGATTGAGGAATTATGATATCCGATGGTAAGATCTCGACCGGATCGAGGGGTTCTGCCAGCTCTTTAACGGCGGATATCAAATTGGCCAGATCCTTGGCATACTCTTTCTTGTTGCCCTGGGAGACGTGATCTACAATTTGATTGTCGATCTTGTTTACTTTGTCCAGAAGATTGTCATCCAGCCGAAACTGCCCCTCACCTAAAATCCTGATGATCATTTCTTCATCTCCTCCTTCATTTTGGCCAGCATATCATTGACGCTGCTCTGCGCCTTTACTTTGGCCAGCTCCCGGTCCAGATCATTGCTGCCGGAGTAATCGGTTAAAGTTCCCGACTCGAGAAGCTCGTCCAAGGCTGCCGAACGGGCTTTCATGTTCTCCGTCTTCTCCTCAGCTCTCTGTACGGCCATGCCCACGTCGGCCATCTCCTCGCTGATGCCCGTCACGGACTCGGTGATTTTTACCTGCGCATCTGCCGCAGAGTACTGGGCTTTGATGGTCTCCTTCTTGGTGCGGAAGGACTCCACCTTGGTAGCCAGGCGGCTCTCGGCGTCCATAAGCTTCTGCTGCTGGTCGTTTAAGTCTGCGATCTGCTGATCCAGAGTTGCCGACTGCGCCTGAAGGGAAGCCTTGTTCTCCAGGGCCTTTCGAGCCAGATCCTCGCGGCCAGCCTGCAATGCTTCTTTGGCCTGCCCGTCCAGCTTGTCCAGGCTCATCTGCAGCTTGGCCTTTTGCAGCTCGAGTCTCTTCTTGGAAGTGGTGACCTCGGCTACGCCCCTTTTAACATTTTGCAGGAGCTGGAGCTGCTTTTCGTAGGACACGTCCAGGGTCTCCCTGGGGTCCTCGATCTTATCCATGATCTTGTTCATCTTTGCCTGCACAACTGTGCTCATCCGATCCAAGAAACCCATATCACACTCTCCTTTAGTTCGATAATTGGCTTTGTGTTCGATAAGTTCGATAATATGCAAGTTGTAAGATGGAGATATGTTTCCAAACTATTTATAGTCTGCTCGGAGGCTAGTGAGGAGATCGGTTTATATGGATTAAAAAATTATGGCTCTTCGCTTCCTCTGGCGACTTTCTGGAGTGCAGCCTGACCTGCTATTACGTATGCCTTTTTGAGAAAGAAGGCCAAATTGGCCTGGCCAATTAAGATGGGGGCATCTCCAAGCCTTTTCAGGACTGCATTCTCTACCTGCGGGCTCTTGGGATTGATCTCCAGCAAATCAAGCTCGATTCCCTTTTTCCAGAAGCAATCCAGGCATTCTTCCAGAGGCCTGGCCTTATCCTCGTTGAGGGAGACAGAGATAGAGTCAGGAGAGCGAGACCGTTCGGATTCTTCTTCGGCCCCGGCAGAGCGCAAACTGCGCAGAGCCTCTACGATGTCCTCTTTGGATCTCCCCCGAAGCTTGAAGATGAGAAAAGGATCACTGTCAAACTGCTCAGCTAAGAGATAGTAGACCGCAGCTATGTGCTTGCAAGGGTTGGACCAATCCGGACAGGAGCAATTCGTTTTCAGATCCGCTTTCTTTTTGGGAAAGAGAGATATGCCACTGTCGGAAAATGCTTCCTCGATGTTTTGCGGCATCTCGCCGGAGAGCAGGCGAGCTGAAAATACCGCTTTAGATGCCATGGCAGCTATGGCTTTCTCCCACTCTTTCGAGGATAGGGGTGACAGTTTTATCGATACATCATATGGCTCTGGAAATGATCCCTGAACACGGGCCTGCACAGCTCCTGGCTTGACATCGATGGAGATGACCTGGCCTTTTCGAGCATAAGATCTTCCCCTAGTTAGCCTGGCTCCCAGATTGAAGGACTCGAGAACGCCAACCCAGCGCTTTGACCACCAGGTTTCCCCGATGGAGCCGCGTTTGCTCTTGGCCTTCAGGCCGTTCTTGACCTCCTTTGGCGAAGTCTTTTCGTAGTAACTCCAATAAGGGCTCACTTATCATCATCCCCGCTACCAGCGGCATCCCGCCGCAAGGAGAGCATGTCTCTTAGCGCCTCATTGGAAAGCTCCGTCAGCCAGGACTCACCCGTCCCTATTACCGATTCTGCCAGGGCCTTCTTTTTCTCTATCATTTCGTCTATTTGCTCTTCCAGAGTGCCGAGACACACGAACTTGTGGACAAAGACGTTCTTCTTCTGCCCGATACGAAAAGCACGATCCGTAGCCTGATTTTCCACTGCCGGATTCCACCATCGATCAAAGTGAAAGACGTGGCTCGCTGCGGTCAGGTTGAGGCCGAAGCCACCGGCCTTTAAAGAGAGTATGAAGATTGGCGATCCTCCTGCCTGGAACCTCTGGATCATATCATCCCTCTGCTTTCTGGAGGTCCCCCCGTGCAGGAACAGGGCCTCGACTCCTAGCTTTTCCTGGAGATGGTGTCTGAGCATGGCTCCCATTCCGGCAAACTGAGTGAAGATCAAGGCTCTATCGCCACCGGCCAACACCTCATAGAGCATCTCCTCCAGGCGGGAGAGCTTTCCTGAGCGGCCTGGCAGGGCGCTTCCATCCTGCAGGAAGAGGGCGGGGTGGTTGCAGATCTGCTTCAGCTTGGTCAGAGCGGCCAGGATCTGACCTCTGCGCTCTATGCCGTCCAGCGATTCTATGCGGCCGAGCATCTCCTCGACCACGGCAGCATAAAGCGATGCCTGCTCAGCGGTAAGGCTGTAGTTGACCCGCATCTCCATCTTCTCGGGCAGATCCTGGATAACGGTTGGATCGGTCTTGAGCCGCCGCAGGATAAAAGGCTGAATTATGGAGCGTAGAGCCTCAGAACAGCTCTTGTTTTTGTATTTTTCAATGGGCAGCACAAAATTCTTGCGGAAGGATGCAGCGGATCCCAGGTAGCCGGGATTGAGAAAGTCCATGATGGACCATAGCTCGGAGAGTCTGTTCTCGACGGGGGTTCCGGTGAGGGCGATCTTCTGCCCTGACTGGAGCCGTTTTATGGACTGGGTTTGCCGGGCAGCCTGGTTCTTGATGTTCTGGGCCTCATCTAGGATCACATGGCTCCAGGAGACGGCAGACAGATGCTCCTCGTCCCTCTGGGCGAGAGCATAAGTGGTGATGACCACGTCATTCTCTGTTGCCTCTTGCAGGAAGCTAGGACCTGTGAGCCTATTTTGGCCGTGATGCACCAGGACCCGCAGGCTGGGGGCAAAACGCTCCAGCTCCTTTTGCCAGTTGCCGGCCACGGACATGGGACAGATGAGAAGGGCCGGCTGGAGGGGGCCTTTGGCCCTGCATTCTTCTTTAACAGGTTCAGTTTCCTTTCCAGTCTCTCCTTCATGCTCTCGTTCACGCAGGAGGAAAGCGATCAGCTCCACGGTCTTTCCCAGTCCCATATCGTCCGCCAGACATGCACCCAGACCTATCCGGTGCAGGTACTCCAACCAGGAGACGCCCCGCAGTTGGTAAGGCCGCAGTGTGCCCAGGAACTCTTGGGGAGGCGGGACATCCTCCAGATTGCCTGGATTGGATAGGGCTTTGAGCATCTGCTCGATCTGGCCCTCCGCCTGAACGCCAAGAACGGGTAGGGATGAATCGACACCGAGCAGCTCCTGGCCTGGCAAGCTCTGGCCGGGCAGGTTCAGGCCAAGGCGAAGTGCCTCAGCCAGAGTCATCTCTCGATCCCGGTTCTTCCGGAAGAACTCGATTGCTGCCTCGATCTCTGTGGAGCGAAGCTCCATCCACTTGCCCCTTATCTGGATGAGGGGGACCTTGAGGCGGGACAGCTCGGCGAACTCGGCCTTCGTGAGGATATCGCCGCCCAGGGAGAGCTGCCAGTCGTAGTTGACCAGGGTGTCGAGCCCGAAGAAGGCCGAACCGACCTGGCCCTCTTTTTTTACTGCACCTTTGAGCTGCAGCTTTATTCCCAGGCGTGAGCCGGGGCGTTCCCACCAGGAAGGCAGCAGCACCCCGAAACCATTCTGCTCCAGGAGGGGAGCTGACTCCCGCAGGAAGGAGTAGGCCTCCTCAGTTTGCATCTCCAGGCCGGTGGGGCGGGCGCTCTCCAGGCACTTCTCCATCAGAGGAACGACCCGAGATGCTTTTCCAAGGTCGGCCAGGAGCTGCTCCTGTGGATTTTTAAGCCTCTTCTTGAGGAAGGTGAGGGCACGAGATTTGGTCTGCCATACCTCTTTTGCCGGAACAAGCAGGCTTTTGTCATCTTTTGCCTGGAGGAAGAAAGCGAGACGCCAGGCATCATCATCATCTTCAACGCCAGGGGCTTCCAGGCGAAAGCAGGTGCGAAATGGCACGTCCTCAATTTTCGGATGGATTTGTGCTGTCCAGGAATCCATCTTTAGAGAGAAGGAGACCAGCTCCGGAGCAGCAGACAGGCCGGCCTCTTTGCTGGTGAGGGCAGCCAGGAATTGAATCGGCAGAGGGACGATCTTGGGCCTTCTGCCCCGCTGGGCAGGCAGGAGGCTGACCCCATCCAGGCTGCTGCGCACAAGTGCGTCCACAGCGCTGTTCACGAAGCTATGGACCAGGCGGGAGGGGGGGGCCATCGCTGCCTCCTGGGGAAGCAGGGGCGACAGGGCAAGACAGCTGGGCGGCAGGGACCGGATGAAAATATTAAGCCGCTCTTGATCCGGCTCGTCGATCACCGCCTTCCAGAGGGCTCTGCTTTTCCGGATGGCGGGCACAAACTGCTCCCGAGATACAAGCTCCAGAGAAAGGAGGGCGAGCTGTGACCAGAATAGCATGGAGTCGGCATAAGCTGTGCCCTGAGGTGGGTGTGTGGGCAATTCCAGGAGAAGATCGAGGGCGGAGCCGGGCGCGAGACCCAGGGCCGGGACGGAGTAGGCGCCCAGTAGAGATGGTTTTTCAGATAGGTAGTCCTCGCGCAAAAGCCAGGGGGAGGGAAGAGGTCCGGATTTTCCGGAGGGAAGACGGAGAGCCAGCTCTTCCACCCGGCAGCCGTCACCGCTCCAGGGGAAGGTCTCATGAAGAAGGTCTTTGAGCCCTATGCCGGGCAGGGCAAAGGGATGAGACGATGGATGCTGTTTCTTACGACTATCAGATCTGCCGGCAGAGGCGAGGGGCAGAGCTGAGGATTCGGCCCAGATGTAGAATGTTTCCGTGTCCCATATGGAGTGTAAGACCTGCATGTAATCGAGCCTTCGGAAGCGATATAATCAGCGCTATACCAGTATTAGTATTAGTATTTTAACTATCTTGGCTTATTCTGATTACATGGCTTATGCGCCGCAATTCCTCTAATGTGATCCCTTCCAATTTATGCTTCTGCAAATACTCGTATAGATAATCAACATATGCCGCCTCGCTGTAATTAATTTCTTCGACAGTGGCCATCTTATGATCCATATCCAAGTTTGTTTTCATGTTTGCCTACAACGATGCTGCAAAAATTCGACACCCAATTATTAACCTTAGCCAGTAGCTTGAAGGATATGAACTCATTGCCATGCGTCTATCTGCCCGTCCGTGGCCTCGATCTGGCCGCTGCAGGGCGGTCTTCTCGTGAGGCATGCCGACTTTTAGGGAGCTTTTTTTGCACGGCGAGATTCTGCTCCACCAAGGGGCCATGTGAATCGTGGCGGGCGACATCGGCGGGATGGCTCTTTAACACCACTATCGATTGCCGCTTGCCCTCGATCTTCTAATCGAATTTAGATCTGGCGAAGTTGCAGTATCTGTGAGTCAATCGGGCATTTTCGGGTATTGTTTTCCCACCGTGCCAATGCTGTTCAATGTAATCAATTGCTGCATCATCGATATGCAGAATACGTTGGCTACAGATTGCACATGTGGGATTATTATTGGCGAAGAGCTCCGCCGGACTGTCCAGGAGATGATAAATCAGTTTAGTGCTCTTAGTCCATTCGCTCTTTTCGTTTTCGCCAAATCTCATGGAAATCCATCCGGAGCCTGCGGGCGCTCGCCATCCTGGCCCGGCAGCCCCGAGAGTGGCGGGCACGCAGGAAGGCCAACCAGTAATATGATAGGAAAAGCCAAATACAAAAAGAGATGAAATGTATTCGATGAAGCGGCTCACAGCAATTGTCTCAGGCAAGGTCCAAAGGGTAGGCTATAGGGCTAGGGTTATCCAGTTAGCCAATGGCTTGGGTCTAAAAGGGATAATCGAGAACCTGAGCGATGGAAGAGTTCGAATCATTGCTGAGGGCGATGAAGAAAAGATGAAATTATTCGAGGGTGCTATAGACATAAAGAATACATTTATTCAAGTAACTTCTATCGAAAAAATTTATTCGCAGCCCTATGGGGAATTTGGTAGTTTCTATAAACTTGTAGGAACGGGGGAGACTGATTCTCGCCTGGATGAAGGAATTGGCGTACTGAAAGACATGAGAGATCTGCTTATTTCAATTTGTGGCACGCAGAAACAAATGCTGGGCATGCAAGACCAAATGCTCGGCAAACAGGATGAAACCCTTTTTGAGATCAAGGACATGAACCGGAGCCTAAACGATAAGATGGAAAAGGTTCTGGACAAGAGCGACATTATTGAATTGAAGGGCGATGTGTCTGAGATGAAGTCAGCTCTGAGGGCGAAGGGCATTATTTAGCTTGAGGGCCTCATCTAGGCAGATGCGGCTCTAAGCATCCTGCCAGGACACGGAGGCTATGCGGCGATCGAGCCTGGGTTAGGGCCCTGGGCAGCAATTAATTAGGTGAATTCTGCCTCGGTTTCCGGATTGTCCGATGAAAATATGGAGATAATTTTAAGAACCTTCTTGCAGGCCCATCCGGCCATCCGGAGCCTGCGGGGGCTCGCCCTCCCGGCCCGGCAGCCCTGTGGGTGGCGGCCAGGTGGGCCGGGAGCCCGGCAGCAACGCTCGCTCACGGGCGCAGGAGCATGTCCGAGATACCGGTTCACGCGAAGGCGCGAAGCCGCGAAGACCCGATGAGAGAGGGACAATTCTTGCTACACCCTTATTGATTTCCGCCTTAAGAAAACTGCTTATCAGATGGTAGTTCTCCGTCCGTTCGTCCTCTGTGCTCTCTGCGACTCTGCGGTTTTATTCCCGTAAACCCCAGAGTTAAATTATTCAGCTACGATTATTAACCGCAGAGACGCAGAGGACGCAGAGATGCGCAAACTTTCTTTGATTCCCATTCCGTCGACTTAAAATGACGCATGAGACTGCAAGCTCTCCATTCCCTTGGGTTGGCCAGCATGCGCTCGCCCTCCCGGTCCGGCAGCCCGGTGGGTGGCGGCCAGGCGGGCCCGGTAAGCCTGGCAGCGGCCACTCGCTCACGGGCGCGGGAGCACGCACGGGCGGGTCGCTGCGATCAGCCCGGCCCCGATTGTGCCATTGAGCCAGGTGGCCGGGGATATCATCGGCCTGATGGAGGCCCTTGGGATTGATCGTGCCCAGGTGTCATTTAGTGGCACATATTCATTCAAGGTTTCCAGATCTTCAAATCCGCAACTCTCTTAAAATCGGCGTCGTTGCTTGCCAGATTTGTCAATCCGTTTCGTCTCATGATCGCAAGATGGGCGGAATCCATAGCCAATAAACGATATTTCTTTGATAGATCCACGAACTCCGGAAAAATCTGCCCACCCAATATTGTTATATTAATATTATTTGTAATATCCATCTCTTCCCAGACATCACATAACTCGCTTATGATTTCAGGTCTCTGCTTGAATAGGTTATTAGCAACTCCGGCCTGGACCCCGAACTTATCCACGATCTCAGACATCATCAGCTTATGAAAGACCTCATTTAGGACAAATGCCGAGCAATAGCCGTGTACTTCTTCTTGATTCACTCTGGTCAAAAAATCCCTGCATGCTCCGCCAAATGTGGGATGGTCAAAGGCCGAGTACAGGAAGATGTTCGCATCCAGGAAAATGCTCTCTCCATCCGGCAATTGAGAGAGCTTCAATCCCATATCTCCATATCGATTATCTCATCAGCGATCTTTTTATCTATCGCCATTTTGCCATGGAATTTATCTACCAGGTTTCGCTGAATTTTGATCTGCACCTCTTCACCCTCATTCAAATGCAGATCTTGATATGGCTTAAGGACCTTATCCTCATATTTAGCCCGGACGATCACACTCATCTAAACTCACCATACTAGATTTCGGTTCTAAATCTATTAAGGTTATTGCTTTGTCTCCGATCTTCCCGCAAACCCATCCGGAGCCTGCGGGCGCTCGCCCTCCCGGCCCGGCAGCCCTGTGGGTGACGGCCAGGCGGGCCCGGGAGCCCGGCAGCGCCGCTCGCTCACGGACGCGGGAGCACGCGTGCGGTCTCAGGAAAAACTAAGTTAAAAATTAGGAGAAATCATCCTTGCCGATAAATATTAAAAGCTTGGGCATCCTATATTTGAAAGAGAAAAATGACAAACCTCGCTAGGTTCGTTGAGCAATTGCCTCTTGACATTCAAAAAGAAGTTCGTAGCTATGCAGAATTTTTGCTGGAGAAAAGATCTAAAAAAAAGCAAAAGGTGCCTACTTTTGACTGGGAAGGAGCTCTCGCGGATCTGGGAGAGCAGTATTCCTCTGTGGAACTCCAGCACGAGATTGGAAAGATGCGAGGAGCCTAATGTACCTCCTGGACACGAATATATTTTTGGAGATCTTGCTGCAGCGAGAGAAGAGCAAGGCTGCCAAGCATCTATTTATCGCAAATCCCTCCTCAGATCTTTTTATAACGGATTTCTCACTTCATTCAATTGGTGTTTTCCTTTTCCAAAGAAATAGACATGAAACCTACGTTCGCTTCGTGAAGGACGTAATAATAAAGACCGGGATAACTGTGATCGGATTAGATCCGGAAGAGGTTCTCGCTCTGGCAGAAGTCTCGAAAAGGTTCCGTTTGGATTTTGATGATTCATACCAATATGCCGTGGCACAGAAGTACGGCCTGCAGATAATGAGCTTTGATGCAGATTTTGATCGCACTGAAAAAGGACGCAAGATACCAGAGTTAAAATAGGAATCAAATCCTTGCGCCATTGTAGATTCTCTCGGCCTTGAGATCTTGAGGCGCTCGCACTCCCGGCCCGGCAGCCCTGTGGGTGGCGGCCAGGCGGGCCCGGTAGCCCGGCAGCGACGCTCGCTCACGGGCGCAGGAGGCGGGTTGGGCCTGGGGTCAAGGGTGGAGATGGCCTCCGGCGAGGGGTGTTTTCCGGGGAGCAAGATTTTAGGAAAGCAATGTCTTCGGGGTAGTCTCAGCTTGGCCGGTCCTTGCGGGGCCGCGGGTCGGTCGGGCCGAAATCACGGGTTCACGCGAAGGCGCGAAGCCGCGAAGTTCCGATGAGAAGGACAAATCTTGCGACCCCTTTTGATTTTCGCCTCAACCGATGACGCATGGACGCTCGCCCTCCCGGCCCGGCAGCCCTGTGGGTGGCGGCCAGGCGGGCCGGGAGCCCGGCAGCAACGCTCGCTCACGGGCGCAGGAGCATGTCCGAGATACCGGTTCACGCGAAGGCGCGAAGCCGCGAAGACCCGATGAGAGAGGGACAATTCTTGCTACACCCTTATTGATTTCCGCCTTAAGAAAACTGCTTATCAGATGGTAGTTCTCCGTCCGTTCGTCCTCTGTGCTCTCTGCGACTCTGCGGTTTTATTCCCGTAAACCCCAGAGTTAAATTATTCAGCTACGATTATTAACCGCAGAGACGCAGAGGACGCAGAGATGCGCAAACTTTCTTTGATTCCCATTCCGTCGACTTAAAATGACGCATGAGACTGCAAGCTCTCCATTCCCTTGGGTTGGCCAGCATGCGCTCGCCCTCCCGGTCCGGCAGCCCGGTGGGTGGCGGCCAGGCGGGCCCGGCAGAGGCCACTCGCTCACGGGCGCGGGAGCACGCACGAGCGGAGGCGCGGCGGTCGGCCCGGCTCCGGCTGTGCCATGGAGCCAGGTGGCCTGGGATACCGTCGGCCTGATAAGAGGCCCTTGGGATTGATCGTATAGAATAGTAGTCTCCGTTCGTTCGTCCTCTGTGCTCTCTGCGAATCTGCGGTTTTATTCCCGTAAATCCCAGAGTTAAATTATTCAGCTACGATTATTAACCGCAGAGACGCAGAGGACGCAGAGACGCGCAAACATCCTTTGATTTCAAATGATAGCAACTGCAAGCACTCTAGGCTTGGGGGAGCCTGCGGGCGCTCGCCCTCCCGGCCCGACAGCCCTGTGGGTGGCGTCCAGGCGGGCCGGGAGCCCGGCAGCAACGCTCACTCACGGGCGCGGGAGCACGCACGAGCGGAGGCGCGGCGGTCGGCCCGGCTCCGGCTGTGCCATGGAGCCAGGTGGCCAAGGATACCGGTCTCCTGATGGATGCCCTTGGAATTGATCAGGCCCATGTCTTGGGAGGGAGTATGGGAGGGATGATTGCCCGACAAAATGGCACAGGATCACTGGCTGCCTGTCAATAAGCTGGGCCTGGGGGCCACCTCTGCCGGGGGATTGCCAGAAGCATTATCTCTTGATTGTCCAAGTTCTTTGATTTGAAAAAAAGATCAAAGTTCATAAATCTCCTCCCTTTCACCCCATTTCATCCCTCTCCATTCCCTCCCCACCCGGATCGATAAATTCATAACGCACCACGTATGGATAGGCATAGCTACTAGAGGTGTACCTGAATTGAAGATAATCGGTCTTTCCGATCCTGAAGTGGAGGCCAGTTTGCGCGGCGCAGGCATTGGCATGTCCGTTGCCGAGGCGCGCTCCATTGCCGAGGTGCTGGGCCGCGATCCCACCCTCACCGAACTATTCTGCTATGATGCCATGTGGTCCGAGCACTGCTCCTACAAGAGCTCTCGCGCCACCCTCAAAGAATTCCTTCCCACCGACGGCCCCAATGTTGTTATGGGCCCTGTTGAAGACTCCGGAATCGTGGCCATCGACGACAAGTGGTGCGTCGTCATCTCACACGAGAGCCACAACCACCCCAGCCAAATCCTGCCCAACGAGGGTGCAGCCACAGGCATCGGCGGAATCGTCCGCGATGTCAACTGCATGGGCGCGACCGTTGTGGCGACAGCCGATCCCCTGCGTTTCGGCAATCCCTACGGCCCCAAGGCCAACAAGGTGCGCTGGGTGGCAGAGGGAGTGGTGGACGGAATCTGGCAGTACGGCAATGCTCTGGGCGTTCCCAACATGGGCGGAGACATCGTCTTCAATGACAGCTTCGACGACAACTGCCTGGTCAACGTCGTCTCTCTGGGCATCGTCCGGCGCGACCAGATCATCCGCTCCCGCGCTCCGCCTCTGGCGGGAGAGAAGGGCTACGACGTAATCCTCATAGGCAAGCCCACCGACTCCAGCGGTCTCGGGGGCGTCACCTTCGCTTCGGAGGCCCTGCGAGAGGAGGATGAGGAGACCAACCGCGGCGCGGTGCAGATCCCCGATCCTTTCCTCAAGAACGTGCTCTTCAAGGCCAACGACGATCTCTTCCGGCTGGTCCGCGAGTCGGGCATCGAGATCGGCTTCAAGGACCTGGGCGGCGGCGGCTTCACCTGCGCCACATCGGAGATGGGCTCAGCCGGAGGCTTTGGCATGGAGATCAACCTGGATGACATGCATAAAGCTGGAGACTTTCCCGCTGAGGTGCTGAGCATCGCCGAGACCCAGGAGCGCTTCCTGATAGTCTCGCCGCCGGAACTGCGTGAGAAGATCCTCAAGATCTACAACGAGGACTGGGACCTGCCCAATGTCTACGAGGGGGCTAGGGCCAGCGTTGTCGGAAAGATCAATACCGGCGATCGCTTCACAGTCACGCATAAAGGTGAGATGGTCTGCGATGTGCCCATCCAGCACCTCACGCAAGGCATCCGCTACCAGCGCGAGGAAACGCCGCGCATCATCAGTCAGACCGAGCCGGATGCGGCAGAGCCGACGGACTACAACGAGGTGCTGCTCAAGATCCTGAGATCTCCCAACATCGCCTCAAGAGAGCACGTCTACCGCTACTACGATACCGAGGTCATGGGAAATGCCGTAATCAGACCAGGTGAGGCCGACGCCGGCCTGATCGCTCCGGTGCGGGGCGAAAAGTTTGGCGTGGCCCTGGCAGTGGATAGCAATCCCTTCTACGGACGCATCAGACCCTACTGGGGAGGAGCAACGGCTGTTGCCGAAGCCATGCGAAATGTGGCGGCCATTGGCGCTGTTCCCTCGACTCTCACCGACTGTCTCAACTACGGCAATCCTGAAAAACCGGAGGCCTTCTGGGAGTTTCGAGAGGGCGTGAAGGGCCTGGCCGAGTCCTGCAAGCAACTGTACCTCAAGGGCTACGAAGCCCAGCAGCAGCCGGTTCCAATTGTCTCCGGGAACGTCAGCTTCTACAACGAATCACCGCAAGGTTCCGTCGACCCGTCGCCCGTGGTTGCCTGCGTTGGCATCATGAAGGATTTTAGCAAAGCCATCACCATGGAGCTGAAGAAAGCCGGCGACAAGCTATTTTTGATCGGTCCCAGGTTTGACGAGCTGGGAGGATCCGAGTACTACAGAACCATTCTAGGAGTGACGGGCGCCAACGTGCCCATAGTTCGCTTCGATATGGAGAGAAATATGATCTACGCCGTTATCGATGCCATTGAGGAAGGCCTCCTGGCCGCTGCCCATGATATCTCCAACGGCGGCCTGGCAGCAAGCGTGGCCGAGATGGCCCTCACCCGGCCAGCCCGGTTCGGAGTAGAGCTGGATTTGGACAATGTCCAGGGCGGCGACATCGGCATGAGGACGGATAAGCTGCTGTTTTCTGAATCCTCCGGATTCGTCCTGGAGGCAAAAGCCGGTAGCGAGGCCCGGCTGGTGGAGCTCCTCAAGAGCTATAATCTGGAGCCGATGCAGATCGGTCAGGTAACGAGCAAGAGACGGATTGTGATGTCAAGAGCAGGCGAGTCTGTGGCCGACCTGGACCTGGACGGCGCGCGGAATGCTTGGACGGCAGGTCTGGTGGAGGCGATGAGATGAAGATAGCAGTTTTGCAGTTTCCGGGTACGAACTGCGAGTTTGAGACCCTGGTGGCCGTGAAAGCAGTGGGCATGGACGGCGAGATCTTTCGCTGGAACCGGCCTGCAGGCGAGCTGTCCGGCTTTGACGGATTTGTCATACCGGGAGGCTTCTCCTATCAGGACCGGCTTCGAGCTGGAGTTATAGCCTCTAAAGAACCGGTCATGAGCGCATTGAAAGAAGAGGCTTGTAAGGGGAAGCCCATCATCGGCATCTGCAATGGATTTCAGATTCTGGTGGAGACTGGGCTTCTTCCCGGCAACGTTAATGGCAGCGGAGAGGAGAGCAGAGAGTGGTGCGGAAAGGGCAGTGGAAAGGTGGACATGGCCCTGGCCCAGAACGTAATGGTCTCCCAGGGAAAGATTGTACGGAGGGGCTACTACTGCGACTGGGTGAATCTTCGGCACGAGGCGCCTCCCAGAAGGTGCGGTGGCTCTTTTGCCATCGAGAGAGGAGCACTGCTCAAGATCCCTATCGCCCACGGCGAGGGAAATCTGGTCACTACTACCCCCGGCCTCATGAAAAAGCTTAACGATGAGGGTCAGGTTGTCTTCCGATACTGCGACAAGAACGGGCGGATCATAAACGAGTTTCCATTCAATGTGAACGGCAGCACAGAAAGCATAGCCGCCATCTGCAATGAGCAGGGAAATGTCCTGGGCATGATGCCTCACCCGGAGAGGGCCTTTTTCGCCTGGCAGCTTCCCGCCTTCGATCCGAGAAAGCAGCGGCCCGATGAGCCTGGCCCCGGCAGAAGGGTATTCGAATCCATGAAGCGCTACATCGAGGTGAACGCATGAGCATGAACCAGAAGATAAATCTGCGCGTCTGGCTGAAGATCCCGGATGCCGAGGCGGCTACCGTTAAGAACACGCTTATCCGGCGCCTGGGCTTCGGAAATGTCCTGGCCGATGTCAAGAAGGAGCGCTTGTTTTCCATCGAGATTGATTCAGGTGATCCAGAGGAGCTGGCCAAGAGCTTTGCCAGGGAACTGGTCAACGAGAACAAGGAGAGCCACATAGTTCTTATCGACGAACTTGAGTTTGAAGAGGGCTACGTGCCGGTCAAGGTCGCCCTGCATATCGAGGACGGCGAGGCCATCTCCATCCGGGAGCGCTTGCGCAGCCGCCTGGGCTTCGAGAATGTGGTGGATGTGAAGAAGGCTACAGTCTGGAAGCTGTACTTCGATACCCTCAAGCCGGAAGCGCAGATGGCAGCAAGGGAGATTTCAGAAAGGCTGCTCATCAACCCGCACAAGGATAGCTACGAGATAATGAGCTAATCGGGTTAAATTAGGCGACAGGGCTGCAGAAGCCCTTTCTCATTTTTTTATTTGCTTTTCGCTCCCAAGTCTTTCCGGTCCGGTTGCTCTACATTTCTTCCCAGGAATTGCTCGATTGATTCAATAAATTCGTAGAAATCTTCCATATGCTCTGTTAAGATCTTATGAGCCAGTATGTCGTCGATCTTGCCGTATCTATGGACAATTATATTTCTGAATCCCTTCATCCTTCGGGTCTTTTCTGCTATATTTTGTGTAAAATTCCCGCATTGGCCAGGTTTTCAACAAAACTCTCTTCGCTTTCGGGAACGCTGAGATGCAGATCTGAGTTAATTATTGAGCAGATATCAATAATATTTTCGATAGCGAACTCCATTCTCTTGTATATTCCATCCTTTACCAACCCAAGCTGAGAAAATTCCTCGAAGCTTGAGGGAAGATTCGCTTCTACAAGGCTCACACTGTCCTCGATGTCAACCATTTTTGATCTTATCAGCTCTGTTCTGAGGTTTCTTTTTCTAGTCATTGACAGCCTCATGCTTTAAGCGAGGGATTCTATTCCCAGGTAATCGTAATATCTGCGCTTGAAGGATTCAAACTCTTTAATGGTTTCATAAGCTTTGTCGTACATAAAGGGCGTGTCATCCGAGTACAGGACCTTGCCCTTCAAAACCTGCATGCGCAAAGGAAGAGGAAGCTGCTGGAAGATCTTGATATCATAGACATCATCAAAGAGTTCTGTTAAGACTGTGAGGCGGAATTCGGAGGCATCTGCACCATCGTAGTACACGCTGATATCGATGTCAGAATCCTCTTTCGTACTGCCAACAGAAGCTGAGCCGTAGAGAGTGATGAATCTGACTTTGTCGCCGCCGAGCGATTTAATTTTCTGGACGGCTCGATCAATTTTCTCAGATATGTGATGCATTATGATTGATCATCTTAATCTCAAGCTCATTTTTCTCGTATTCCACTTCAAGCTTGATAGGGGGTAAGGGATTAATCGAGAGGGATAAGCTACCATAGGCTACTTCAACCTTGCCTCCTGTTTCAATCTGCTGGGCCAGATCTCGTAGAAAGGCTGCTGTCTCAGAATTCGTTAGATAAAACTCCTGTTTGAACTCCTCAATCCCTGTACAGGATCTGATTTTCAGGGAGGTTTTTCCAATCTCACCTAATAATTTAGCCATATTAATCGCTGAATATGATTAGGTTTTGTCCATAAAGAGTTTTGGCCTATGATATTTTCGCTCTAATCTACCATGCTTCCAGATCGCCCCCTAGATCCGCACCGACGTCCCCTCTAAGTGCACCATCATCCCGAGTGCTCTTTTTGCATCCTGCAATGTTCAGGCAGAAATCGCACCGTCTCGCCAACCTCCGACCTTCTCCCCCCTGCTCACCGTGCCCTCGAAGGCGGCCACCATGCAGATGCCGATGTCCTCCGTGGCGGGCAGCCCCTGCAGCAGGTACACCGGCCCCATCAGGTGCACAGTGGCAAATTCCCCGGTCGTGCTTGAGGAATTGGCAAAATGGGTGATGGGACCCGAGCATTTTTCAGCTCGCTGCAGATTCTTTTTTTGGATGGTTATAAGATAAAGGGCATTATATCCAGCGAAGTTATAGCGATTATTGCTGACATCCAGTAAAGAGGCCTATTGAAATACCATGTTCTACTTGCGCGAGCATAAATGTAGGCAATATAGGGGAGAAGCGGCAAAAAAGCTATCAATGGATGGGGCTCCACCCTCAAGATGAAAGAGAAGATATAACCCTGGCAAAGGAGACAGACAACAGTTACCAGCCCGACTTTGGCTTGGTTGTTAATTCTCATCATAAAGCCTAGCTTCACCTTCCCCCGTTAATAAGCCTTTCATGGCTCTTCGTTTTAGCGCTTCAGCACCGATAGCAGCTCCTTTAGGGATAAGGTGTTAAGCACGTCATTCTTCTCCAGCCAGGCCCTCCTGGCTACATTCACACCGTACTTCATCGTCAGGAGCTGCTCTGCATCATGAGCATCGGAATTTATGCTCATCTTTATTCCCATCTCTTTTGCAGCTTTTGCATTGACGTCGCTCAGGTCCAGGCGGCTGGGATAGGAATTTATCTCCAGGGTCGTCTTCGTTCTGGCCGCCGCATCCAAGACCGCCTGCATATCCATTTCATATGGCTCACGCTGATCGATTATCCTTCCGGTGGGGTGGCCAATTATGTCCACATTCTCGTTTTCTATAGCCGAGATCAGCCTTCCCGTTATGGCCCTTTCCGTCTGCTGCTGGCTCATGTGCACTGAAGCTACCACCACATCGCATCTGGCAAGGAGATCGTCGGGATAGTCCAATTTGCCATCGGCCTTGATGTCCACCTCCGTTCCTGCCAGAACTGTGATGCCCTCCAGCTCCTCATTGGCAGAAGCTATGGCCTCGATCTTCTGCTCCAGCTTCTCGGGAGGCAGTCCACCGGCAATGCTAACCGAAGGGGAATGGTCGCAAAGAGCAATGTACTCGTAGCCCAGAGCCTGGGCGGCATGGGCCATCTCCAAAATGGAAGCCCTTCCGTCCGACCAGTTGCTGTGAACATGCAGATCACCACGCACATCTTTGAGCTCCACCAGTCTGGGCAGCCTTCCCTGCAAAGCTGCCTCAATCTCGCCGCGGTCTTCTCTCATCTCGGGAGGAATGTAGGGCAGCCCCAAAGCAGAGTAAACATCTTCTTCCCGGTCGAAGAACAGGTCTTTGCTGTCCGAAAGACGGGTGAGGGAGTACTCGCTCAGGGAGTAGCCGCGATTGAGAGAAAGCTGGCGAAGCCGGACGTTATGCTCCTTGGAGCCGGTAAAATATTGCAGCACTGTGCCGTAAGATCGGTGCTCCACAATTCTCAGATCCACCTGAATCGTTTCTTGCACTATGACGCTGGCCTTGGTGGGGCCTTTGGCCAGAACCTCCTGCACCAAAGGCATGCGCACAAAGGCGGCAACGATCTCCTCCGGCCTGCTGGCAGTAGCCAGGATATCAATGTCGCCTACGGTTTCCCGCGCCCGGCGAAAGCTGCCTGCGGCGGTGATATGCTCCAGGCCTTCCATGCCTCGAAGATAGGCCAGAATATCGGTTACAATGGGCTCGGCTGTGCTGAAGAGAATTCTGGTGCTGCGCTTTCTGTACCTTTCAATGGATTTTAAAATGTTTGTTTCGCGCGTCGGCCCCATTCTGGGAAGCCTTCTGATGCGATGCTCTTTAGCCGCCTTCTCCAGCTCTTCCAGGTTGGTTATGTTCAGCT
>Ga0351927_1032_pt1 | contig 14952 bp, 18 predicted proteins | sample BONcelT113001D11_FD_206855 | JGI IMG/M metagenome (GOLD analysis project Ga0351927, IMG submission 206855) | Enriched cells from coal bed in the Powder River Basin, Montana, United States - BONCAT cells T11 rep2 HSBNCT.T11.300.1.D11 ...
CAATCATTCCCAGATGGAGCATAGTCGTATGCATGCTGAGAAGAGCGGCCTCCTGTCCGCCGTGCTGCGAGCCGGAGCTGGTGAAGGCACTGCCTACCTTTCCCACCAGGGCACCATTTCGCCAAAGCTTTCCCAGAGAATTAAGGAAATGTTGCATCTGGGCACACATATTGCCCAAATATGTGGGCGCGCCGAGAATGATTGCGTCAGCTTCGATCAGGCTATCCGGGGTGCAGATTGGGATCTCTTTGAATGATTTCTGGAATTCGGAGGCGCCCCTTTGCTTAATATCCTCCTCCGTCAGTATCTCCGGAATGCGCATCAGAAATACTGTTGCACCATCGTCTTTTGCTCCCTGCATAATAGCTTTCGCCAGGCGATTAGTATGTCCTAGCATTGAGTAGTGTGCTATCAAGACATTCATAAATTACCCTCTCAGATGATGTTATACGACTAATATAGCCATTTTAGGATTTAAGTATTGCCGTCCTTTCAGCCTATCTGTATATAAATCTATATATCTTTAGTTAGCGCAATCATGGGGACTCAGCTTTATTCTAAGGTATCGCAAAATAAGAGAATGTCATTGCATCCGGTATCTAGGTAATATACGAACTAAGAATTTGTTAATTTGGTTAAAAAATATAAATTATGAAGAAAATTCCCGCAATTATGGAATTCCCTATGTGACCGGCTTTCCAGAGGCGTTCGAGCTGATTGAGACCGGAGATATCTTGACCCGTTGATGGCTACCAGGGCATAGTCACCATCGAGAAAAGATATCTTCAAAAAAATTAGGTGCTGGTCTCCGGCCACTTCAGGACATCAGCACTGTATCGATGGCGTGTATCACAGACTCCGGTCAACCTCTGCCTGGTGCTTTCATGGCACTGGCATTTACCACCCCGCTTCAAGGTGTTTTCAGGGGGCGGTGATGGAGTCCGCCTCACTCGGACCCTGACATCCTAATAATATCTCCCCACATCAATATTCGTTTTTTCCTATATTATGTATCTGCAGCCATGTCATTGATTACCCGCAATGCAATCTCGTTTCTGCGAGAGAATGGTGGAGTCCAGGGATCGTTATACTGCATCAATAGCGGCTCTCCCTCTGTCGAGATCCCGCGAACTTCCAGCGTCTTGCTCAATAGCTCGATATATTTTTCATAATTCCCCTCGGTCATGTAGCCGGAGAATCTTATCGTGGCCAGCTTTCTTGGTTCAATCAACTGGATCTTGACTCTGCTTGATGAAGGCTTGGGAATGCTCTGGATATCGAACCGCTCCGGCATTATAAACGCCATAAATTGACCCTTTTCAGTATTCATTGTCACAACAGGCGCAGTCATCTCGATCTTTTCACCCTTATTGGAGTTTGTTTTGGCCGGTTGCGGTGCTGGCGTGACCACCGGTGCCGTCATCTCGATCTTTTCACCTCTTTCGTTTTCTCCGGAGATGTATCTGAACAATGGGCTAAAGGCATCGTTCTGATTCTCTGCGATTGTGGTGGCCCAGATCTCCTCGGGATAGGCCCTTATTTCTACTCCATTCTCTAAGGTCTCCAGGACCTGGTAACTAGCTTCAGATACCGACATGGAAATAAACACCCCATAAAGGGTCCATATGAATAACAGCACAATAAGGATGAGCCCAGCCTGAATCGGCCATGATAATTTCATGAAAATACCTCTGATCCCTAGACGCAACAATGAAATACAATCAGTTCTTAAAATTTATAGCTTTCGAGCTGACTACAAGAGATTTGATTTTGAGTCGAAAGGTAATCATTACCTTGATTGCTCCCCTGCTTGGAGGTCTTAGGCTTTGGACATTTTGCCCCATTTTTTCCCGATTGTGGCCATCTATCGGATTGAACTCCCTGATCCGAATGATGAATAAGACCTTCAATGGATTCAGCGGTTAAATTCGTCAATGCCTTTGCCAGAGCGTTCATGGCCAGATCGCTTCTTATGCTCCGGCTCAGCTCCCTACCTATGCACTTTCTGCTAAAAATATCCAGGACAATCGCGAGAAAGATATGCTCATGCTGAAGCTGGACATAAGTGATATCAGAAGCCCATGCCTTGTTCAGCCCTGTGATTTCCCTATCTTTTAGAAGGTTTGGATAGATAGGTAAACCATTAGTGGAATCGGTTGTTTCCGGCTTAAATTTCTTCTTATGGCAAAGCAGTTTCTCCTGGCGCATGAGCTTCAGCACGCGCTTGTGGTTAACCACATAGCTGCGATTCTAAAGTTCTGCTGTGATCCTTCTGTACCCGTAATACGGAAACTCCAAAGCTATCTTTTGAATCTGGTTAATCAGATCCGAAGATTCGCCATTCTCGGCAGGGATCTTTTCGGACCGCATCAGCCATTCATAGTAGCCGCTGCGACTTACATCGAGCGCCAAGCAGGAGAGAGATATTGGTAACAGAAGACCATCTGATTGACCTTTCTGGATGATCATATTTCGTCCCTCAACATCGGCCTTAGTCTCTCTTTCGGACCTCATTCTGGGTCATAGCGAAGGCTTTTTTTAAAAGTTCAATTTCGGCGTGAGCCTGGCCCAGAAGCCTTTCCAATTCTGCAATCTTCGCCTCATCTTTGTACTTGGTTATGTTACCCTTGAATGCTTTTTCGGGATTTTCGGCCAATTCTGCCTTCCATCGGCAAGGAAGACTCGGATGGATGCCATATTCGCGGGCTATCTGAGCAAGTGGCTTGCCTGCCTCAAGTTCTGTTAATACTGATATCTTGAAGTCTCGGTCGTAACGCCGCCTTATCTTCTTCATGCAGTTTCCTCCATGAGTTGGCATTGCTTAACTTTTTGTCCACTCTGGTGGGTTCACTCAATTTTTGAGCCGTTTCCGGAGGATCTAATAGAGCTTTGCGCACACTCGCAGTGTAAATGGGCGAGAGAAGAACTTTTTATAGGATGAGATAATGTATAAGCTAAGAATTGGCATTGCTACTGCAATTGGATTGCTGCACAGTTTGCGACCCTGCAGATCAACTTGAAGGAAATATCATTCGAAAAGTGAATTCCAAATAATTCTATTTATATGTCGAAAATGGACGAAGTGGCGCTGGTATTTCCCCATCAGCTTTTCGATCTTCATCCTGCATTTTCCGAGGATAGAAGCATCTTCCTGATCGAGGAACCGATCTTCTTTCAAGGCATAACCGGTCGGATGAAATTTCACAAAAAGAAGCTGATGTTTCATCGGTCGACTATGCAGGCATATAGAGATCGGTTGCTGACAAAAGGATACATCGTGAATTATCTAATGTACCAGCAAGACCTTTTCGAAGCTTTGAAGCATGAAGATGTCTTGAAGATCTATATCGCCGATACCGTCGACCATATTTTAGGGAACAAGATTTCAAAGATCGCCAAGATGCTAAAGGCGGAACTGAATGTCCTGGAGTCTCCTGGATTTCTGACCCCTATTGACTGGATAGAAGAGTTCTTCCAAGGAGCTAATCATCTTTCCCAAACTAAATTCTACGTCGCTCAACGCAAAAGGCTCAAAATTTTGCTGGACAAAGAGGGACATCCCATTGGCGGAAAGTGGAGCTTCGACGCAGAGAATCGCAAGAAACTCCCTCATGACGTTCCCATACAAGATCTGCCTAAATTCGAACAAAGCAAATACATTCAAGAAGCTAAGAACTACGTAGAAAGCAACTTTTCCGACCATCCTGGATCTACGCAGAATTTTCAATATCCGATTACCCATGAACAGGCAGATTTTTGGTTTCATCAATTTTTGAAGACAAGGCTGAATCAGTTTGGCGACTACCAGGACGCTATCTCTCAGAAAGACTCTTTTCTTTTCCATTCTCAGCTCTCGCCACTGCTAAACATCGGCTTGCTCAGTCCCGAGCGAGTAGTTGACTACACTCTGAGATATTCACTTGATCATGAAATTCCTTTGAACTCTCTAGAAGGATTTCTCCGACAGATAATCGGCTGGAGAGAATTCATGCGTGCTGTTTACGTTTTAAAAGGAAAACAAGAGCAAGAAGAAAACTTCTGGGGTCATATCAGACAGTTGCCTACGTCGTTTTATAGCGCATCGACGGCTATTGAGCCGATTGACAGATCAATTCGACGTCTACTGAGCACATCCTATCTAAACCATATAGAACGACTGATGATTCTTGGGAATTTCATGCTGCTTTGCGAGATTAATCCCTATGAGGTCTATAGATGGTTTATGGAGATGTTCATAGACGCTTATGATTGGGTCATGGTGCCCAACGTTTACGGCATGAGTCAATATGCCGACGGTGGCAAGATCACTACCAAGCCCTATATCAGCTCCTCCAGCTACATCTTGAGGATGAGCGATTATGAAAAGGGAGATTGGTGCAAGATCTGGGATGGCCTTTACTGGAGGTTTCTTTACAAGCACATCGACCATCTGAGCAAGAATCCGCGCATGGGGCTAGCCATTCGAAATCTCGATCGGATGGACAAGAACAAGCTAGAAGATCATCTGGCCATTGCTGAGAAATTCCTGCAAGGCCTGCAATAATTAAGGAGAAAAAAATCACCGAAACTGCCGTGGGCTCTAAGACATGGCCTGCATATGATAGATGAAAATCGAAATGCTTCGGCATTGTAAATTCCGATTTAGTAGCGAGCTAGAAAAGTGGCATTTCTTGTGCAGTTGTTTCTTTATCTGTGACTCTCGTTGGATCCACCCGTGGTTTTCTTGCAGGCACATGCGGAAACACAAAGTCTCGCAAAGTATAAAAGAAAAAAGCCCCAAGAGACTATCACGATGCTGTTTCTAACCGTGAGATCGGAGATAGTTTCTCATTTGAGCTACATAATCGGCTCGAAGGGAGAGGCGTTTGTCGTCGACCCCCGGAGAGACTGCGATGTCTACAGCGGGATCGCACAGGACCATGGGATCAGGATCCGGCACATCTTCGAGACTCACCGGAACGAGGACTATGTCGTCGGATCCCGTGAACTCTCCCGGATCACCGGTGCCAGAATACACCATGGTCCGGGGCTCCCCTGGACGTACGGGGAGACGCTCCACGACGGCGAGGAGTTCCGGGTCGGGGCATTGAAGATCGTCGCCCTGCACACCCCCGGGCATTCCCCGGACAGCACATGCTATGTCCTCTACGACAGGGAGAGCGGGGACCGTCCCGTGATGGTCTTTACCGGAGACACGCTCTTTATCGGTGACGTCGGCAGGACGGATTTCCTCGGCCCCGACAAAACAGCGATGATGGCCGGGAAACTCTTCGACAGCCTTCATGGAAAACTGCTCACCCTTGGTGACGGTGTTGTTGTCCTGCCCGCGCATGGTTATGGCTCGGTCTGCGGCGGCACGATAGGTGAACGTGAGATCAGCACCATCGGTGCCGAGAGGGCAATGAACCCTATGCTGAAGCTAACATTTGACGAGTTCGTTACGCGAAAGGTCGGTGAGAAACACGAGACTCCGCCCTATTTCAGTGTTATGGAACGATACAACCTCGAGGGCCCGCCAATTCCGTCACACCTGCCTGCGCCCCCCGCACTCAAACCCGACGCGTTCAGGGCGGCAACTGCAGGAGGCATACCCATCATAGACACACGGGCCCCACCCGCATTTGGAGGGGCTCATATCGAAGGCGCCTACAGCCTTCCGCCATCGAGACTGTCAAACGCCGGCTGGGTCGCTCCCGTTGAAAAAGAGGTACTCATCGTCGTCGATGATCCCAGGGCTCTTGACTTCGCTGTAAGGAACCTCTACCGGATGGGATACACCTCCTTTTGCGGCTACCTCGAAGGCGGCATCGAGGCGTGGTATAAAGGGGGAAATCCGCTCTCCCGGGTGGATCTGCTGACGTGCCAGCAGCTCAATACGCTCATCAGGTCGGGGGAACCGCCGGTGATCGTGGACGTTCGCAGGTACAGCGAATGGGACGAAGGGCATATTGAGGGAGCGACCCACATCTATCTTGGCAGGCTCCCGGAGAAGCTGGGCGAGATCCCTGAGGGAAAAAACGTGGTGTTCCAGTGCAAGACAGGGACACGCTCCAGCTTCGCTGCAAGTATCCTCCTGAAGACGGGCAGGAAGAGAGTGTATAACCTCCTCGGGGGCATCGACTCCTGGAAGAACCTCGGCTACCCGCTGGTGAAAGATTAAACCCAAAGTTTATTTATTCCCGGTAGCAATCTAAACACATGTTTCCCCTCGGTATAGAACCCTACCTTATCGGTGGGATCATCATCGGCCTTGGCGTCAGTATCATCTACATCCTGACCGGGCTTCACGCGACTCAGAGCAGCTTTTTCACAACGACGCTCTCATGGTTCTCAAAGCTGCCGCACTTCCAGGATAAGAGGAACATCGGGGAGCGCGACTGGCGACTTGCGCTGTGCCTCGGCCTGATCTCTGGCGCCTTACTCTACACATTCACCCTGTCACCTTCTGGTATGTTTGTAACCGGTGTCAATCCCTGGAGGCTGGCACTGGGCGGGCTGCTCGTTGGTTTCGGCACACGGCTCTCTAACGGTTGCACGTCAGGCCATGGAATAAGCGGCCTTGCGTCCCTCTCAACCACATCCCTCTATGCTGTCATTACCTTCCTGGGGTTCGGCATCATAACAGCCCACCTCCTCGAATTCATGGGGGTTATGTAATGAACGCCAGGAACATCGCGGTCTACGGGGGAGGTATCCTCTTTGGTTTTGGCCTCGCCTATAGTGGTATGACCCGGCCGGAGATTGTCCTCAGTTTCCTCAGACTGGATGATCTCGGCCTCATTTTCGTCATGGGTGGCGCAGCGGTGGTCACCTTTGTCGCTATAAACATCGTGCCGAAATTCATGAAAGCCCCTGCACTCGGGGGAACCTTCAGGCCCCGGGTCAGTGTATTGACAAGAAACACGCTGATCGGCGCAGCAATATTCGGAACAGGGTGGGGAATTTCAGGCCAGTGTCCCGGCTCAGCAGTTGCAAGCCTCGGCACAGGAAACTGGCCCATTATTGTTGGCCTTACATTCATGTTCCTCGGTGCTTACCTCAGGGGCAGATTCATCCGAGACGGGAATTAAGAGTTCCGACGAACACACTTAAAAATCGGAATAAATAAGCCATGGGTGTAAATCGATGGTCTTCGATCCCATGTTGCTGATACTTGCGTTTCTGACCGCTGTCATCGATATAATCTTTGGTATGGGCTTCGGGTTGACGATGACGCCCATCCTGCTCTTTTTAAACTACACGCCAAAGGAGATCGTGCCGTCGCTCCTTCTCAGCAGCCTCATCGGCAATATCCTGAGCAGCTTCTTCAACCACCGCCTGAAAAACGCGGATTTTACACCCGGCGGCCATCTCTTTAAGATTGTGATCCTTATCGGAGCGGTAGGTATTGCAGGCAGCATCTCAGGAGCCACCTTAAACACGGAGATCTCAAACTTTTACCTCGGGCTCTACATAGGCACCCTGATAACGGGCACGTGGCTCTTTCTCCTCCTGAACAAATCCCTGGTCATTGACTTCAGCTGGGCAAAGATTGCGATTCTCAGCCTCTTTGGCAGTTTCAATAAAGGGATAAGTGGCAGCGGCTTTGGCCCGATAATCACAACCGGCCTGTTATACATGAAGATCAGCGAGAAGGAGGCTGTTTCTGTCCAGAGCTTCTCTGAACTTTTCATCAGTCTCGTTGGCTTCGTCACATTCCTCGTCTATGGATCTGCCGTGAACTGGGATCTGACCCTCTCTCTTTCTGTTGGCGTAGCAGCTTCAGCGCCTATCGCTGCGTTCATTATGCCGGTTTTTCCACCGGATACTTCGGTGTATGATGCGCTGAAGGATATGAAGGAGCGAGGGGTGTCCCTGGCACTGGTAGGGGATGTCAAGAGTAAAACCGGCCTCCTGATCATGGATGAGGTCATCCGAAGGATGCTCTAGGAGGTCCGACGACGCTGATTGATTCTGTGCAAGGCCTCTGGAATGCCTATGACCTGACGCTCCGCACCATGGAGCAGCTTACGATGTTTTCAATCGCTCTCGCAGTAACCCTCACAGTCGGAATCGCCCTGGGAGTAGAATTCTTTTCCAGTTTCCAGGCCAGAGCGGCAGGTTTTGCCGTCTTGAATATCGTGGAGATGATTCCGGACATTGCTCTTCTCATCCTCCTGATTCCGCTGATAGGCATCGGCTTCCCGCCCACAATCACAGCTGCGGTACTCTATTCACTGCTTCCTGTAGCCCGGAACACCACTGCTGGCCTGTCGGGGGTTAGCAGCGACCTTATCGAAACCGCCCGGGCCATCGGCCTGACCGGCAGTGAGACCCTCTTCTGGGTGCGTTTTCCTCTCGCCCTTCCCCTCATTGCCGCGGGGGTCAGGATTGCGGTCATCTTCTGCATGGGGGTCGTGACCCTTGGCGGGATCATCGGAGCAGGAGGCCTTGGTGCCCCTCTCCAGGCCGGGATCACCACCAACAATGACCTGCTCATCATGGTAACCGGGGGGTGGGTAGCCATTCTTGCCGTGGCCATGGATGGCCTGGCCGCGGGCATCACCCGGCTACTTTTGAAGCGGTATGGTGGTGGGGCATGACAGCCCTTTCAGATGCGGTAGTAGTTCATGTCTTCCTGGCCTATTGCGGGTTTGGGATGGCGGTCTTGGCAGGCATCCCTCTGGCGGTGCTCTCCCTCCGGTCGCGTTATGCAGCGATCCTGGTCTCATCCATCACCGGGATTAGGTCAGGCTATTCCGATCTTCGCTCTGGTGGCCTTCATGGTACCTCTGGTGGGGATAGGATTTATCCCGTCAATTATCGTAGTCTTTATCAGCACCCTGCTGCCCATTGTCCGCAGTACCTTTGCAGGCATTGCTTCTGTGGATCAGGGCCTGATTGACGCGGCAAATGGCATCGGCCTCACCTGGAAAGAGACCCTGATTAAGGTGAGAATCCCGCTCTCCTGGCATGCCATATTCTCAGGATTGAAGTTCTCCTCGATAATCGCAAATGGGGTGGCGGTGATAACCGTGTTCATTGGAAGCGGCGGTCTGGGGACCATCATCTTAAGGGGCCTGGCCCGATTCTATATCCCTGAGATCCTGACCGGCATCATTCCGGCCATTGCCATTGCCTTGATCGCTGATTATCTTCTATCGCGGTTGGAGGAACGGGTAACCCCGCTACCCCTGCGGGATGGTAAGCCATTTGGCCGGTATCCTGATGCGATAAAATTGCCGCGGCTTCCCTGAATCAAGGCTATGATAACCCGGCCCCCATGTCAAGCCAAAATGCTAGGTCTAGATGGATCTGCACCGGATCAATAGCTGCAACAATGAACGGGGCCAGGAGATCAGCCCGCATGTCTTTGAGTCCGGCAAACCCTTGTCTATTTCCCTACACCAGATACAATCGATTTTGATTGATCCTCTTCGAGCATACCGGCTAGGGCCTGAATCTCAACTCTAATACTATTTGACAACGCAAGTGATTTGCCGTAAAATAGTAGTAATATAATAAAAATATATGATCTTCGTTTGGCTTATAAATAATTAAGTCATTTCATTTCTTTGAGCATTATTTCACGCTGCCCAAAAAAGTAATATATTCAAAACGAAAGCATAAGATAAGATATCTAAGGAGACTTTATTTATGAGCTACTTAGACCAATTCCAAAAGGCAATTCTCACTGTCCTTATAGCTTTGATGAGCCTTGTAGTCCTGCTGGCTACTCTGGAATTAATCTATGTCCTGGCCATAGATATATTATCTCCGCCTATACTACTCCTTGAGATAAATGAAATATTGAGTATCTTTGGATATTTTCTTTTGATTTTGATAGGCGTCGAGCTATTAGAAACATTTAGGATTTACCTTCAAGAACATGCAATTAACGTTCAAGTGGTCTTTCTAGTCGCAATAATTGCGATTGCACGGAAGGTTATTATTCTAGAGTTTGATAAGACTCAGGATCTCACTCTAATTGGAATGGGATTTATCATAATCTCACTTGCAAGCGCATATTATTTGGTCAAAAAAAGCCAGGATGATGTAAGCTGCAAGAAACTGTAATTATGGTCTGGGAGACTCCTGGTAAATTCAATGCTTTTATTCAAGTAACAAAAGCTACTAGTGTTGCGTCAACTATCCCGTGTCGTATAAAGGCGATACAGTTTAACTCTCGCATCATGTGTGGTGAATTGCCAATTTATCTTTGCATTTTTATTTCTTGCCCATAAAAAGCTTTTCTCCTGCCCATTCACACTGCGAGTCCGCACAGAGCTCAACCAGCTCCTCTGGGAATGGCTCGAAGATGGTCTGATTCTTAATGTAATCCTGGCCGAAACGAACTGCCCAGCTTTGCAGCATTGCCAGAAGGGCGCTGGAGGGGATCTTCTTATCTTTGTACCTATTGATGCTGCTGAGGAAATGGTCTTTTTCCTCCCCCGTGAGCTGGTCTTGGAAACATCCCAGGGAATGCATGAGCACATTGGCCTTGGACGCAGTCCTGGGCGGACTCTTTAAAGCCTTCGCTAGATGCTCCTTATAAAGGCCGGCCTGTCTTGCGAAATCCATGTCCTCATGATTCGCGACGATATCGGATAGAATCCTGCATTCCTTGTGGCTATGGGCCGCAAGCAAGAATTTATTGATCTCGTGGAATCTAACTAGAGCAGAGACATCACCGGATCTTCTCACTTCTCGAAAGCTGGCCAGGGCATAGATCTTGGTCAAGAAGTGCTCTCTGATATTGAAATTTCTCAGCCTGCCTTCATCTTCTATAGCCAGATCCGAAAAGGACTTGACCACAGCTCCTCCGAAGAAACCTGATGTTTTTGAAATTGCCCCTGACTTGGATGTACCGGAATATACCTTAATATCCTTCATGCCGCAAGAGGGTGAGCGGAACTTGAGAATGAATCCATCCACCTCCGGCAAGGAGTTCAAGTACTGGTTTGAGAAGTCCCTCATTTTATCTGTTACATCCAGGTTTGTCGCCGGCTGCATGAGCTTTGTCTCATCCCCCACAGATACTATTCTCACCGTATCCCTGGGAACCCCCAGGCCAATCTCCATCTCTGCGCACACGGGAATAAAATCAACATAAGGCATTAAAGCTTTGACGAAGTCGCTGGGAATCATGCTGCCGTCGTACCGGCAATGGTCATGCTCGATGCATTTGCTTATCACTATCTTGGGCCGAAAAAACTCCCTCATGAATGGAGATTAAAGTGACGTTCTGTTATTATTACTTGTTGCTGAGCATTGCTGAGTTGATGCCATCTTCCCCCCTGGCAAAGGCCTCGTACATGGGAGTAGAGACTGTTATTGGTCCAGCAGCATAAAATCCCTGCTTGATTTTTTGTTCCAGAGACAGCAGGGCTAATTGAGACGGCTGACATATTAGCCGTGCATGGTGGCTTGAACTAAGTTGCCATCGGAAAAAGAGTTTTAAAAAAAAGGGCGCAGGTGCAGTATATTCGGCTACATCAAGGCATCAGAACTGTATCAATAGCGTGTATGACGCCGTTTGTACATTCGATGTCTGCCTGCACCACCTTGGCATCATTTACCATGACTCCGCCATCGGCAAGAGTGATAGTGACATTCTCTCCCTGCACTGTCTTGACTGCCATATTATTTGTTAGATCAGTGGACATAACCTTGCCAGCAACCACATGGTAGGTTAGGACGGCGGTCAGTTGCGTCTTGTTTGCCAGCAGTGCATCAAGCTGGTCCTTTGGTATCTTGGCAAAGGCATCGTCTGTGGGAGCGAAGACCGTAAAGGGACCTGCACTCTTAAGGGTGTCCACCAAGCCAGCCGCTTGAACGGCGGTAATTAGCGTCTTGAAATTTCCTGCAGCTACTGCCGTATCCACGATGTCTTTTTCGGAAGTAAGCACTGTGTCAATAGCGTGTATGACGCCGTTTGTACAAACGATATCTGCCTGCACCACCTTTGCGTCATTTACCATGACACCGCCATCGTCAAGAGTGATAGTGACATTCTCTCCCTGCACTGTCTTGACAGCCATATCATTTGTTAGATCAGTGGACATCACCTTGCCAGCAACCACATGATAAGTAAGGACGGCGGTCAGTTGCGTCTTGTTTGCCAGCAAGGCTTCAAGCTGGTCCTTTGGTATCTTGGCAAAGGCATCGTCTGTGGGAGCGAAGACCGTAAAGGGACCTGCACTCTTAAGGGTGTCCACCAAGCCAGCCGCTTGGACGGCGGTAACCAGCGTCTTGAAATTTCCTGCAGCTACTGCCGTATCCACGATGTCTTTTTCGGATGTCGCCATCTTTGAAGCGGCCATAGGGGTCGAACCACACGATCCAATCATACAAATCCCAGCCAACAACGTGGCCGAAATCAGCAATGCATACAGAGTTGCTTTTTTCATCATATCGGATTCCTCCTTCTACTAATCTGATTTATCTATCCATTGCTGCAATGGCAGCCACATATATGGCGGACAAGCCTACCAAAATGTAAACTGCCCGAGACAACATCGACATATGCCCAAGCAAGGTGGCCACTAAATCAAAATTAAAGGCCCCAACCAAACCCCAATTGAGCCCGCCTACTATTACCAGTACCAGAGCTACCCAGTAGATTATATTCTTCTCCAATTGAATCCCTCTCTGACCTATTTTGGCATCAAGACTGTGTCTATCATGTGACAGACTCCATTAGAGACTTCTATATCCGCCTGGATTACCTTGGCACCGTCCACCTTCACACCATCAGAGGTATCGATGGTTAAGCTTCCTCCTTGCAGGGTCTTGGCGGATTTCATCTTCATGACATCTTTGGCCATGACCTTGCCGGAGACTACGTGATAGGTAAGAACAGCGGTCAGCTTTGCCTTATCTTTAATCAGTCCATCTAATGTTGCTTTGGGTATCTTGGCAAAAGCAGCGTCATTAGGAGCAAAAACCGTAAAAGGTCCTTCCCCGCTCAACGTCTCAACAAGGCCAGCGGCCTTAACTGCCGCTACCAGAGTATTAAATTGTCCCGCTTCGATAGCTGTCTCTAAAATGTTTTTCATACAAATAACTCCTTTCTTTTTTAAGTTATATTTACCTTATAAGCATATAAATCTATGGAGCTTTTGATACTGTTTATTTTCATACAGCCCATATCCCGCACATGCAACATCTAAACGCAGCATTTTTTCAAGCAAGCGATCTCCTCCAAAATCAAGTAGTGCGATTGCTTAGCTTTAGCTCCAAATTATATTCTAAAATATTTATAGAAACAGTTCCTCTGGATTCAAGACTCCAACAAGGAGACTCTACTTTTCAGCACATTGTCAGAATGTTATACATTCACATTTAAGAATCGATAACAAAAAAATATTCCTGCCATTTGAAGCTTTGGTGCGAAGTGTGGGTTAAAATATTAATGCAAAAAATTATATCTGTTGATATTCATTGAGATGAATCATGAAAAATAGTGAGCACGAAAAAAAATTTAACGGCAGGCTAACTGGAAAACTCTAATCGCGTCTGCGATATGCAACAAATGCAACAGACAATAGGCCAGCTATTGCGATGATGCCTTCGAAGCCCGGCGTGCTCTTCTGAGTCGTTGCTTCGGCCTGCTTAGCAGTTTCTTCAGCTTTCTTAGTTGTCTCCTCTGCTTTCCCGGCAACTGCTGCGGCGGTTCCAATGGCTACTGCGGCCTTGGCCGCAACAGGGGGCAAGATTACAGCATCTATGACATGGACCACCCCATTGCTGGCCTTGATGTCGGCTTTAATGACTTTGGCGTTATTCACCATGACGCCAGCTGGGTCGATGGTTATCTTGACATCGCTTCCTTCCACAGTCTTTACTGACATACCATTCTTCAAGTCAGAGGACATCGCCTCTCCAGGAACCACATGGTATGTTAGAACCGCAGTCAGCAAGGTTTTATTGGCCATCAGGGCATCCAGAACAGCCTTGGGCACCTTGGCAAAGGCCTCATCCGTGGGGGCAAAGACTGTGAACGGTCCGGGGCTGCTCAATGTATCAACAAGTCCTGCTGCTTTTACAGCTTCAACCAAGGTATTGAAGTTTCCTGCAGCCACTGCCGTCTCAACGATATTCTTCTGCGATTCGGTTTCCGCGGTCTTTGACGCATAATCTGATGCTCCTGCCAACGAAGCTAACAGGAATAGTGCGGCTAGAATAGTTATGATTTTCATCTTCATGTTCTCACTCACAGGATTCATTACTATGATTGTAAGCATTATTAACTATTAAATCTATTCATTCATAGATCGAAGTATGACTATCTGTCCCGTGAAGTGCGCATCGTTTTTCATGCTGGCACACGCCCTTTCCTGGCTCGCCTGGCTCCGGTCGGCGCTTAGGCTAGAAAATGCGCTCGGCCAGTTGGCCCTCTTTGCCGCTGGATTTGCGCCGGCTGTGGCCACCTCCATCATCACATGAGCTCGGGCGAATCGCTGAGAGAGGCCCATGAAAGTTCTAACGCGTTGGTCCTGGGAAGAAATGAGGAACCGGGATGGCGCGGTTTTGATCTGCCAAGGCTGAAGGAACAATTCAAACAACTCTCGTAAATATCGTCGCCCTCATCTTCGTGTATAAATTGGTCTACAATGGCACGGAAAGCATGCTGCTCTAGATCCTTCTTCATGCCAGCTATAATACAGCAAACGGCCTTCATGTCCCTCTTAAGGGGTGAGGACTTCAGGTGATGGTTTAATTGTCAGCCAATTGCTACAACGTCAGAGCTATATAGTTTTAGCTATATTCTTTGTTATTTAAGGGAGAACCTTCAATGGAGATGGACGATATCATTCGCACCCTAAATGAGGATTTTATGCGCGAGTTAGAGGCTACACTAATTTACGCACGGAACTCATTCATCATGACGGACTGCGCATCCAGTAGAGTTACAGAGGCTATCGCTGTGGATGAGATGAGGCATATGTGGTGGCTGGCAGATCTGATAAC
>Ga0351927_1038_pt1 | contig 13190 bp, 10 predicted proteins | sample BONcelT113001D11_FD_206855 | JGI IMG/M metagenome (GOLD analysis project Ga0351927, IMG submission 206855) | Enriched cells from coal bed in the Powder River Basin, Montana, United States - BONCAT cells T11 rep2 HSBNCT.T11.300.1.D11 ...
ACTGAATTCTGAACTGGCACGGGTGGCCCGGGGCGAAGTGAACCTGGTGCAAACTCAAAAAGCAACGATTGACAGGTTAAGCGCAAGGGTCGAAGCTGAAATGTCAACGCTGCCGGCTAAGGAACAGGGGCTGGCCCGACTGATGCTGGACTACAATGTAGCGCAGGAACTATATGTCATGCTGGCCAAGCGCTACGAGGATGCCCGGATTAGCGAAATCATGCAACCGACCAACGTTCAGATTGTTGACGTGGCTGCCATGCCGGTGGAACATGCAAAACCCAGATGGAAGCTGACTTTGGCTGTTGCACTGATTCTGGGCTTGTTTGGCGGTGTTTCGACCGCATTTGTGGCTGAGTACTTCTACAAAACGATAGATACGACTGAAGATGTGAAGCGCTATTTGGACCAGGTGGTGATCGGCAGCATTCCCAACTACAGCGATATGTTCGAACAAAAAGCTTTTTGGCTCCGGTTCAATAAAGCTAAAGTTCCCCCGCTGGTTAAATACGCTGAAGCCAAAAGTCAGGAGGCGTAATAATGAAAAATAACGGCAGATATATTATTGAAGATCGTGAGCAGTCAACAATCGCCGAGTCGTTTCGAGTGTTGAGCTCAACCCTGCAGGAAGCGCGCGAAGGGAAAAAGGTGCAGAGCGTCCTGTTTACTACGGTCAGCGATGGCGAAAGCGCAGTGATGACGGCGGTCAATACGGCGGTGACACTGGCCTATGCTGGGAAAAAAGTGATTCTGGTCGATTGTGACATGCGCCATCCGATTCTGAATGACATCTTTGACCTGGAGGTTTTTGGCATCACCAATATCATCCTCCAGGGCAAGACGATCGAACCGATGATTCAAAGATCGGGGATAAACCGGTTGAATGTTTTGGCAGCCGGCTCGGTCGCTGCGGGCGCAGTGGAGTTGCTGTCGAACAAAAAGTTGCAGGAAGTATTTGATCAACTCAAAAATTTCTTTGACTATGTGATCGTGGTCAGCTCTCCCTTGCTGGTTGGTTCCAGGAAGATACTGTCGGATGCCTGTATCGTAGCGTCCAAAGTTGACGGCGTGGTATTGGTGATTCCCAGCAGAGCGGTAAAAACACAAACCGCCCGCAAAGCGATTGAGTTACTTAAGGGGGCGCGGGCCAACATTATCGGCACAGTACTCAGTGATGTCAAAGTCGATGCCGAGATGGTTTACTACTCCTCAGTCGGTTGAATGCGTCAAATTTAGTGGGTAGAGGTATGTGGAGATGAGACAAAAAGTAGCCCGTTTGGGTATGGCGGCAGTCGATATGGTGATTTTTGTGGTGACACCATTTATCGCCCTGATGCTTCGGTTTGAAGGAATTGTGGAAGGAATCTATTTGGACAATATCGTATTCCACTTGCCGGTTATAGTCGTGGTTCAGCTGGCTGCCGCCTATTCTTTTCTCCTGTATCGCCGCGACTGGAAATTTGCCGGAGTTCATGACCTTGCCACAATAGTTGGAACCGTTGTTATGGGTCAAACAGTATTATTTGTTTTTTCAGTCGTCGGAAATGTTGCGATGCCCAGAAGTTTGTTCGTGCTGTGCGCAATCCTAAATATTACCTTGATTGGAATTGTCCGACTCAGTGTCCGGCTGGCTTTTGACCGCAAACGAAAATCCTGTGACCGGGCTGAACGGTTGTTGATTCTGGGAGCTGGCAACGTGGGCATGGGAATTGTCCGGGAAATCAGGGCTCATTATGGCGGTAATAAAAAGATTGTTGGTTTTGTTGATGACGACCCGGCCAAGCGAGGGCAGATTTTAAACGGCATTAAGGTATTGGGTTGTCGGGACGATATCGGTAGAATCGTTGTTCAGCAAAACATTGACGAAATTATCGTCGCCATCCCCTCTGCTCGAAGCGTCCTGGTTCGTCAAATAGTCCAAATTTGCCGCAAAACAAACTGCAAAGTCAAAATTGTGCCTGCCGTTCATGAATTGATTGAAGGAATGGTGACCCTACGGCAACTGCGCGATGTAAATCTGGACGATTTGTTGCGACGGCAGCCGGTAAAACAAGATATTGGGCTGTTGCAGCAGCAGTTGACCCAAAAGAAAATTCTGGTTACCGGTGCCGGTGGATCGATCGGCTCGGAGATATGCCGGCAAATTGCCCGGTTGTCACCAGCAAAACTGTTTTTGCTCGGCAAGAGTGAAAACAATATCTTTGAAATTGAACGTGAACTGATACGGCAATATCCCCATTTGGAAATAGTGCCGATTATTGCCGATGTGCGGGATGAAAAAAGAATTCGCAGCATTTTTGCCGAGGCGCGTCCAGAGATAGTTTTTCATGCCGCTGCCCACAAACACGTGCCGCTGATGGAAAGTCAACCGGTAGAAGCGGTGCAGAACAATATATTTGGCACGCTGGTCGTTGCCAAAGCGTCCATGGCATTTTCGGTTGATTGTTTTGTGATGATATCGACAGACAAGGCTATCAATCCATCCAGTGTCATGGGGGTGACCAAGCGAGTTGCCGAGATGATTATCTGTTCATTGAACGGCAAAAGCAATACCAAGTTTGCCGCCGTGCGCTTCGGCAATGTTCTGGGCAGCCGCGGCAGCGTGGTGCAATCATTTCGCAAACAAATAGCCAGAGGTGAATCCTTGACAGTCACTCATCCCGATATGTGCCGCTATTTCATGACGATTCCCGAAGCATCCCAACTCGTTCTGCAGGCGGGCGCCATGGCCCAGGGCGGTGAGGTTTTCGTGCTGGATATGGGGGAACCGATCAAAATAGTAGATTTAGCCGTAAAGTTGATTGAGCTCACCGGCCTGATTCCAAACAAGGATATCAAGATAGAATTTACCGGACTAAGGCCAGGCGAAAAGATGTTTGAAGAGCTGCTGTCGGCAGAAGAAGGCAGCACCGCAACAAAACACGAGAAGATATTCGTTGCCAATTTGAAAAAAATGGATGAAGATAAACTGAGCGAAGCGCTAAACGTGTTAAAAAAATTGGAAGATCCCGACAAAATTGTCAATGTGCTGGCCCGACTGGTACCGACCTACCAGAGCCCCAGAGTTAGGCGACTGCGGGTGGTCGAAGGCAAAGAATCCTCAATGTCGTTTGACGGGCAACCCGTTCCGGAGGAAGCGCGTTGAACGCCAGAACCGGTGGCGATGGGGTCAGAACGCGTTTGATCAGGGGCGTCAAATGGACTATGCTGCAGTCATTATTTGTGGCGGCAAGCCACTTTGCGATAGCGGTAGTTGTGGCCAGGCTGCTGGGAGTGGATAATTTTGGCGCATTTTCAATCATCAGGGTTACCGGGTTTTCGACGGCGACTATGGCTGGCGCCGGACTGGGCAGCACCGCGACCAAATACATCGCCGAACTTAGGAGCCAGGACCCCCAGCGACTGGGTCAGGTTGTGGGTCTGTGCTCGGCAGTAGCCGCTGCCGCCAGCCTTGGTTTTGCCGGAATTGTCTTTTGGTTTGCTCCGGAAATTTCCGCCAATTTTCTAAATGCTGCGCACATTGCCACAGAACTTCGTATCGCTGCCGCGTTCATTCTGTTCGTCACGCTAAATGGATATCAAATCGGGGCAATGGTCGGGTTTGAGGCCTTCTCGATTCTGGCGAAAATCAATGTAGTTCAGGCGTTGTTCTCACTGGCGATTACTTACCTGTTCACGTTGACCTGGGGCTTGACCGGCGCAGTCAGCTCACTGGTGATTTCAGCGTTTACCAACTGGTTGCTGCATCAACTGGCTATCCGCCGGGAACTCAAAAAAAATGGCATAGCAATTCAGTATTCCCGGATCTGGCAAGAGAAACATGTGTTGACCGATTTTACATTTCCGGCGGCTTTGTCAAGCATTATCGGCGCAATAACGGTTTGGAGCTGCAATGCGTTTCTGGTCCGGCAAGCCGGTGGATTGGTTCAACTGGGAATATTTTCAGCCGCCAACAATTTCAGATCGCTGATTCTATTTGTTCCGGGTCTGGTGACTCAAGTCGTATCGCCCATATTATGTAATTTGATGGGCAAAAACAATCAATCCGGGTATTCGCGGCTGTTCTGGACCAACATCGCCATATCGGCCGTCGCTGCGACCACAGTTGCATTTGGACTGGTATTTGCGGCGCCACACATTTTGAAACTGTTTGGCAGAGGTTTTGGCTCGGGGGACTCGGTTGCGATGGTCATAGTGACAATGGCAGTAATTGAAGTGATGGCCAACGCCTTTTATAATTCGCTTTTCGCTCATGGCAAACTCTGGTGGCAATTTCGCGTCGTCGTCTGTTGGAGCCTGGCGCTCGGAGCGGTCACTATTTTGACAGTTGAACAATACGGGGCGATGGGACTGGCCTATGCCTATCTGATGGCTCATCTGGTTTCACTGACGATGTATGTTGCCATTACTTATCGGATTAGACAAAATCAGAAAAAAGAATGTGACTGGGACGGATCGGTTCAAATCTCCGAATAGGAAAAGGTGAGCAGTGTGAATACTGTAACTCGTGTCGACAGCCCCTTTTTTAGCATAGTGATTCCTGTGTACAATCGCGAGAAGGAAATTGTGCGCGCTTTGAACAGTTGCGTCAATCAATCGTTTGACGATTTTGAAGTGGTTGTGGTCGATGACGCCTCACAGGATGGAACAAGAGCTGCCGTGACCCGCTTGGGCGATCCGCGGATTGTTTTGCTGACCCACGAAAAAAACCGAGGCGTCTGTCCGACCCGTAACACTGGAATTCGTCATAGCCTTGGGAAATGGGTACTGTTTCTGGACAGTGATGATGAACTGCTGCCGGAGGGATTAAAAACGGTTTATAAACAAGCGGTTGCTTGTCCCAACAACATCGAACGTCTTGGTTTTCTTTACCGTCGTGATGATGGGGGAGTCTCGCCAAACCCGGCGCCTCCAGATTGTGTGCTCGATTATGAAAATTATGTGGCCTGGCTCGAAGGCCTGAGTCCAAGTGATTTTTTCCATTGCACGCGTCGGCGGGCTTTTGCAAAAGTTATGTTTGCTGAAAGCAGGGCATATGAAGGGTCCTATTTGCTGGATTTTTCCAAAGAATACCGAACCCGTATGGTGCCTGAGATTGTGGCCCTTGTACACACTGACAGCCCAAATCGCGACAACAATATCGCCGAGCCCGCGCTGATTAAGAAATTTCTGCGTGATGCCGCAGACGAGGGGGCAGCGGTTGAATCCATTCTTGCACGTCATGGTCAGGTCCTTCGCAAGCAGGCGCCGGTCCGCTATCGTATTTTCCGCAAAATGCAGCTTCTGTTCTATTTTATGGATGGACGGCGCTGGGAAGGTAGTCGAATGGCAGTAAATTATCTGCATAGTTATCCGGCTTGTATTGATGGGTGGGTGATCTGGTTGGTTGGTCTGGCAGGCCCCACATCATTGGCTAGAGTTAAATTGTGGAAAATGAAAACGCTGACCAATAAGCGAAACTAGAGATAAGGAAGGATTGGAAGATGAACACAACAATTCTCACTGGCGATGAATATTCACAAGTTGGTTCCCGATCAAAGTTTGGTCTGGCCAAAGTCATTCTTACAATTTCAATCGCCGTACTGGTTGGAATCCTTCACATTTCCGGTATATTTCCGCCTGACGACCCACCTTCCTACCGGATCCAGGTTGCGGCTGTGGCGGTGGGTTTGATGCTGGTAATTTCCGCCGGTAAAATGGGTAACTTTTCCAAACTAAAATTTACCATGCTGTTTCTATGGTCAGGATTTGCCGTGATGACATTACTATCCGCGTTAATTTACGACGAAAAATTGCAGGCGGTCATTTGGGTTTGCCTGGGGGTTCCCTATCTGATTTTCTGCGTTTTTCCCCACGCCTCGGGCCGTCATGGAAATTTAATGATCCTGGTGGCGATCATTTTAGGCCTAATGCCGTATCTCGTTTGGTCGCTGGCGAAATATTCATTGGATACTCCTTTTCGTGGCGTATTTGAAAACAACAACAGCTTCGGGATGACTGTCACAACCGTGACTGCCTGTTTATTCGCCTTGCTGCGAGGTGCTATTGGCGCGAAGAGGAAGAATTTTTTGCACTGGACTTGGATTGTCGGCTTGAGCGTGTCGGTAGTGGGAGCATTTTTGCTGATAATCATGTCGAATTCCCGCACGAGTTTACTTTGCTTTAGTGTATTATTGATGATTTTTCTAGGGTCTTTGCTGTTCAATGCTTACAAGAATCGATACTGGATTGTATTGGCAATTGCCGTCATGTTGGGAGCGATAGCCTTTTTTGCCGGGTCTGTCTTTTTGGACGACCATAAAGATGGCTATGCAAACAAAATGATCGCGAAAATCGAAACCAAATGGAAATCCGGCGACGTATCGGATGGGAGACTTCCAATATGGAAGGCGGTTGTCAATGACATTACCCTGCTTGGTCGGGGTGGATCTACGTTTTCGGCTTATTATGGCGGTCTCGCTCACAATACCTATATAACGGTTTTGGGTTCCGTGGGTATCGTTGCCATGCTATTTATAGTGCTAATCCATGGTCTGGTGTTATTTTTGGCCTGTCGGATGGCGGCAAAAAATATCAGAGACGACGGATATGCTATTGGTCCATTACTGGTAGTCATGAACTATTTTGCACTGGGCATGACTGAATTGGTCTTTGGCTTATTGGGAAATGGGATTAATATGACCTTCTTGTTAATGACGGGTGTTTTGATTAATGCGCAGGGCGTTGGCGAAACTGAAATGGAATTTTCACCGGCGCAGCAGACGCAAGCGCAGCTGGGAATGCAACTCGGTGGTGAGGCTCAGTGAAAGCAATGTTCGCTTATGATCATAAATTCTATCGTGGCGAAGATGGTAATTATTATTCAAACGGTCAGTTTCCTTATCGGATATGGCAAAGATATCTCGAGGTGTTCGACGAATTGGTGGTAGCTGTGAGAGTCCGACCGGCGCTACCGGGTGAAAAAATCGAAAAACTTGATTTGTCGAGCGGGCCGAGGGTAAGATTTGTGGAAATTCCCAGTATCAGTGGTCTGGTGGCCATGTTTGCGGCACGGGCAGAGGCAAAAAGGTTGTTGACGGATGCGTTGAAAGACTGTGATGCGCTGATCACCAGGGGCAGCGCCATCGGCAGATTGGCGTCCCAAATCGCCATGCAGCTGAAGATCCCCTGGGCGATTGAAGTCGTGAGTTCCACCTTTGACAGCTTGTGGAATTATGGATCCTGGCAGGGCAAGGTTTACGCGCCGGTTGCCGACTATTTATCCCGACAGTTGATTAAGAATGCGCCCTATGCGCTCTACGTAACCCGGGAATTCTTGCAAAGACGTTATCCCTGTCAAGGCAAAGCGGTGGGTTGTTCGGATGTGCAAATCAATTGCAGTGCTGAAGAAGTTCTATTTAAGCGGAAGATTGTCATAACAAATAGTCGCAGGCCCTTTAAAATCGGTCTTATTGGTTCGCTGGCCAGCAAGTATAAAGGGATTGAGACAGCGATGCAAGCGTTGAGAATAATCCGGCAGGAGCAGTTGGAGCCGGTGGAATTGCATATTTTAGGCGGCGGAGATTCCGGCCAATGGAAACGGCTGGCTGAAAAATTGGGCGTCGCAGATCAAACGGTTTTTTGCGGCACATTGCCAAGTGGTGATGCAGTCAATTCCTGGTTGGATCAAATCGATCTTTACATCCAGCCAAGTTATGCAGAGGGACTGCCAAGAGCCTTGCTTGAAGCGATGAATAGGGGATGTCCCGCTCTGGGATCCAGCGCGGGGGGGATTCCGGAACTGCTTGAGGCCGGATGCATCCATCGTCCGGGCGACAGTAAAGGGTTGGCCTTGTTGATCAATAAAGCCATGGAAAGTAAGGTGTGGCAATTGGAACAAGCCGAGCGAAATTTTGTGGAAGCTACCTGCTATGATCAAGGGATTCTGAATCAAATTCGTCGTGACTTTTGGCATGACTTTGGAAACTATTGTCAGGCGATGAAGGGACCCAGGCTGGACCTTAAGTCCGCGCAGTAGTTGTATAGCGAAAGTATAGGGTACGGGGGTGTTGTTTTGGAACGAAAAATTGGTGTCGTTGGGCTGGGTTATGTTGGGCTACCTGTTGCCATTGCTTTCGCCCGCGAGTTCAAAAATGTTGTCGGGTTCGACATCAATCCGAAAAAAATCAGCGAGCTGACTAACGGAAATGATCTCACCGGCGAAGTGGAACTTGATGATTTAAGAGCGACTTCGTTGAAATTTACCGCAGACGCGCAGGAACTTTCCGATGCTGATTTTTTTGTGGTAGCTGTGCCTACCCCTATTGATGACGCGCATTGTCCGGATCTAAATGCTTTGATCAAGGCTTCCGAGCTGGTCGGCAACGTGCTGCATCGAGGAGATATCGTGGTTTTCGAGTCCACTGTTTATCCTGGGGTTACCGAAGAGATTTGCGGTCCGGTTTTAGCCCGTGTGTCGGGGTTAAGGCAAGGCGTGGATTTTAAGCTGGGTTATTCGCCCGAGCGCATCAGTCCGGGGGACAAAAAGCATCGTCTGGAAAGTGTGGTAAAAGTTGTATCGGGAGAAGACCCGGATACTTTGGATATCATAGCGCAAGTATACGGCGCTATTGTTGATGCCGGGATTTATCGGGCTTCCTGCATAAAAGTGGCCGAGGCCGCCAAAGTCATTGAAAATACCCAGCGGGATCTCAATATTGCTCTGATGAATGAGCTGGCGATAATTTTTCACAAAATGCATATCAGTACGCAGGAAGTGCTGGCGGCGGCCGGAACAAAATGGAATTTCATGCCTTTTTCACCAGGACTTGTCGGCGGGCATTGCATCGGTGTCGATCCTTATTACCTGACTTATAAAGCTGAAGAACTCGGCTATATTCCCCAGGTGATCCTGGCGGGTCGGCGGATCAATGACGGCATGGGAAAATATATTGCTGAACAGACTGTTAAACAGGTAGCCAGGCAGAATATTGTTGTTTCTGCCGCAAGAGTGGGGATTTTCGGCTTGACTTTTAAGGAAAACGTGCCTGATATTCGTAACAGCAGAGTGCCTGATATTGTTGAAGAGTTGCGAAATTATGGGATAGAAGCCCTGGTGCACGATCCGGCGGCGGATCCCGAGGCCGCAATGGCCGAGTATGGAATCGTTCTGCGGGAATTGTCCGAGATGTCGCAACTCGATGCAATCATAGTCGCCGTTGCTCACACTGACTATCAGAAGATGTGCAAAAAGGATTTTTTCGCCCGACTCATCGATCAACGCGGAGTCATTATCGATGTAAAATCGATTTTTGATCCGCGCTATATACCTCAGGGGGTGATGTATTGGAGCCTGTAGACAATGCCTATTCAGTTATCAGGGCGAAGTTGCTGAAAGAACCGCGCAAATGGCTTATTACCGGTGCTGCAGGGTTTATCGGGTCCAACCTGATGGAACAGTTGCTGCTGTTGAATCAGACGGTGGTGGGACTGGACAATTTTTCCACCGGTTGCCAGGCAAACATTGATGAAGCGCTTCAGGGGCTAAGCCCGGAACAGGCAGCCCGTTTCAGATTTGTTGAAGGGGATATCTGCGACCTGCCAACCTGTCAGGCTGCCTGCAATGGAGTTAATGTCGTGCTGCAACAGGCGGCGCTGGGATCGGTGCCCCGCTCAGTGGCTGATCCGATCCTAACCAATCAAAACAATATTAACGGGTTTTTGAACATGTTGGTGGCGGCGAGAGATGCAGGCGTAGATAGATTTGTCTATGCATCCTCCAGTTCTACCTATGGTGACAGCCCCAATTTGCCAAAAGTTGAAGAATACATCGGCAATCCTTTATCGCCTTACGCGATCACGAAATATGTCAACGAGCTTTACGCCGCTGTCTTTTTGCGGCTCTATGGTTTTTCCAGCATTGGGCTACGCTATTTCAATGTTTTTGGCCGCAGGCAAAATCCCAACGGGGCCTATGCCGCGGTAATTCCCAAATGGTTTGCCAGTTTGCTGAAGGGCGAGACTGTTTTTATCAACGGAGATGGGCAGACCAGTCGTGATTTTTGTCATATCGACAATGTTGTACAGGCCAATATATTGTCAGCCTGCACGCCCGATCCGGCTGCAATCGGCCAAGTGTTCAACGTTGCCTGCGGTGAACGGACGACGCTGAACGAATTGTATTCCCTGATCCTAAAGCTGATCGCCGCTTCCAACCCTGGCCGAGTCTGGGCCGAGCCGCAATATCGCGACGCTCTTCCCGGCGATGTTCGCCACTCGCTTGCTGATATTGGCAAAGCAACCCGGCTATTGGGTTATAATCCGGCTTGTCTCATCACAGAAGGATTGGCTCAAACTTCTGACTGGTACCAACGAAACCAGAACTTAGCCTAAATTGTTTGAGGGCAGGGATGACATATGGGAAAAATTCTGGTTATTGGCGGCAATATTCACTCCTTGGTTCACTTTCGCGGCGATATGATGAAAAAAATGTTGCTGGAGGGACATGAGGTCTTTGCTATGGCTCCGGAGACGGATTTGGAAGGGGAGAAGGATGTTCGACTGACCCAAAGTGTTGCGGCCAGATTGCAGACCATCGGCGTTCCTTATTTTCCTATTCCGCTGAACCGCACAGGTATCAATCCTTTTCGCGACTTACACTCGTTGTTCTATCTGACAAGGAAAATTCATGAGCTAAAGCCGGATGTTGTACTTTCCTATACTATGAAACCGGCCATTTATGGGTCGTTGGCAGCCCGAATTGCCGGAGTCGGGAATTCTTTTTCGATGATCACGGGGCTGGGATATGTGTTTACCGGTGAGACTTTGCGGCGGAAAATGCTGTTGAATATAGTTTCCTTCCTATATAAAGTCGCGTTGGGATTCAACCAAAAAGTATATTTCATGAATCCGGACGATCTCGAGTTGTTTGTGAAACTGAAAATCTTGCCTGGACCCGATAAAGCGGTGTTGATTAATGGTTCAGGCGTCAATGTCGATCATTTTTACCTTGCAGCTCCCCAGACCGACCAGATTGTTTTTCTGATTATAGCCAGGCTGTTGTGGGACAAAGGCATCAGGGAATATGTCAATGCCGCGCGGATATTAAAGCAAAAATACCCGACTGTTTGCTGGAAGATAGTGGGCCCTTATGATAACAACCCCAGCGCCGTATCACGCAGCGATATCCAGAATTGGCAGCAGGAAGGAATCATTGAATATCTGGGCGCCGTTGAAGATGTTCGACCATACATAGCGGAATCCAGCGTTTATGTATTGCCCTCATACCGTGAAGGAACGCCTCGTTCGGTATTGGAGGCGATGTCGATGGGACGGCCCATAATAACTACTGACGCGCCAGGTTGCCGCGAAACGGTTGTCGACAATATCAATGGATTTTTGGTTCCGGTCAAAGATAGCGAGTCCCTGGCAAAAGCAATGGAAATGTTTATCCAGAATAAGGAACTCATTGCTGAAATGGGCGCCAACAGCCGGGATTTAGCCGAAGAGCGTTACGATGTGAACAAAGTCAACCTTTCCATTATCCAAGCTTTAGAGTTGAAAGCCGTACGAAAAGAAAAACTGGAATCCAGGATAGGAGAGCTGACTGAATATGAAACGCATATTTGATTTGTCCTGTGCGTTGATCATGCTCGTTCTGTTTTCACCATTAATGGTCATATTGGCGATCATGATTCGCCGAAAAATGGGGTCGCCAATATTCTTTAGACAGTTGCGGCCGGGGAAAAATAGCCAAATTTTTAATATTTATAAATTTCGCACCATGGCAGATCTTAACGATGAACAAGGAAACCTGTTGCCGGACGAAGTTCGTTTGACGGCATTTGGGCGCTTCCTGCGCCAATCGAGTCTTGATGAACTGCCGCAATTGTTTAACGTGGTTAGCGGTGATATGAGCCTGGTGGGACCGCGACCGCTGCGGGTCGAATATTTGCCGTTCTATTCAACCGAGCAGGCGAGACGGCACCAGGTAACGCCGGGGATTACAGGCTGGGCCCAGGTCAATGGCCGGAACTCGCTCGGATGGGAAGAAAGATTCGTATTGGATGTCTGGTACGTTGATCATCAATCTTTTTGGCTAGATTTGAAAATTCTTCTGCTGACGGTCCTGAAGGTTATCCGCAGGCAAGGCGTCGATTTTGATCGATCGAGTGAAGATTCCGTTTCGTTTCGTGGCTAGAATGGCCGGGTGAGCCGCAATCGTGGGAGGAAAACCTTGATGCTGGAATCAGGAGTGTTTACCGTGTCGCTGGATTTTGAATTGTTCTGGGGAGTACGTGATAAACGCAGCATTGCGGAATATCGGGAAAATCTTTCGGGCGTCAGGGTGGCCATCAGCGAGTTGTTGAAATTGTTTAACGAATATGGGATACACGCTACCTGGGCAACCGTCGGATTCCTGTTTTTCAAGGACGCCAACCAACTAAAGCAAAACTTGCCGCAACTGCAGCCCCAATATCTGGATCAAAACCTTTCGCCCTACAAATACATTGACAATAATACCGAAATGCAGGCTCAGTATCACTTTGCGCCCGATATTATCGATACCATCCGGCGGAACCAGGGGCAAGAGATTGGAACTCACACCTTGTGTCACTATTATTGTCTTGCCGAAGGGCAATCGGTGGCGAATTTTTCAGACGATCTTTCCGGGGCTGTCCAGATTGCAAACAAAAAAGGGATAGCGCTTCAGAGCTTGGTTTTTCCCAGAAATGAATGTAATCAGGAATATCTTCCCACGTTGAGACAGTTCGGCGTATTGAGTTATCGGGGAAATGCCAACAGTTCAATATATCAGCCCGACGAAAAAAAGAACTCTATCCTCCGCCGAGGGCTGCGTCTGCTTGATTCATATCTGAATATATCCGGCCATAACACTTGTGATTTCATTGATTGTATACGAACCCGGCCTTATAATTTTCCCGCCAGTTTATTGCTGCGGCCTTATTCTGACAAGCTGGATTTTTTATCAGGTCTGAAACTGAGACGAATTACGAAGGCGATGGATCATGCGGCTGAGCAAAAAAGATTGTTTCATCTTTGGTGGCATCCCCATAATTTTGGCGTGAATCTTCAACGCAACATCGAATTTCTGCGAAAAATCCTCGAGCATTATAAAAAACTCCAGCAAAAAACTGGCATTGTCTCGCTGAACATGGGCGAATTGGCGGCATTGGCGGAAGGATATCATG
>Ga0351927_1046_pt1 | contig 10495 bp, 10 predicted proteins | sample BONcelT113001D11_FD_206855 | JGI IMG/M metagenome (GOLD analysis project Ga0351927, IMG submission 206855) | Enriched cells from coal bed in the Powder River Basin, Montana, United States - BONCAT cells T11 rep2 HSBNCT.T11.300.1.D11 ...
GCCGGGGCAAGGGGCGGACGAAAGTCCGCCCCGCCTTGTCTTTTCAAGGGCACAGGGAAGCAAACGCAGCCTGCCGCTGCTTTTTCATGTGAACGTGCGTACTGCTGCGCCGCATTTGGGCGCAGTTCATATAAACCCCATGGCGGCAACCCGCGCGGGCGGGTTTTTGGGCCGCCAGAACCGCAATTTCGGAAGGGAGATGTCTGGCATGGATGGGCTAACGCTGTTTATCCAGCAGGTCATCAACGGGTTACGCGTGGGCAGCGTATATGCCTTGATCGCACTTGGGTACACCATGGTATACGGTATCATCCGCCTGATCAACTTTGCGCACGGCGATTTTATTATGGTGGGTGCCTACGCGTTGTTCTTCACCGTACCGCTGATGGTCGCCGTGGGCATGCCCGCATGGCTTGCCGTCATCATCGCCATCGCAGCGTGCTCCGTCACGGGTATGCTGGTAGAAAAACTGGCCTATAGCCCCGTGCGCGCCAAGGGCAACAACATGAGCGCGCTTATCACGGCCATCGCCATGAGCCTGTTTTTAGAAAACCTCGCGCAAACGCTGTTCGGCGCCAACCCCAAGCAGGTTAAAACCATCTTCGACCTGCCTATGCTCTTTGGTGTGAGCGGCAACACCATTTTGACCATCATCATCGGCGTGGTGGTGATGGTGGCGCTGTCGCTGTTCGTTAAATACACCAAAACCGGTCAGGCCATGCGTGCCGTGTCCGAGGATAAGAACGCCTCGCTGCTGATGGGCATCAACGTCAACCGCACCATCACGATCACGTTTGCCATCGGTTCCGGCCTTGCGGCGGTCGCGTCGCTGATGTATGTGGCGCAGTACAATCAGGTGACCAACGTCATGGGCTCTATGCTGGGCCTGAAGGCATTTGTTGCCGCTGTGCTGGGTGGCATCGGCATCATCCCGGGCGCGATGCTGGGTGGGTTGGTGATCGGCATCGTCGAAAGCCTTTCCAAGGCCTACATTGCGCCGCTCACAGGCGGGCTGATCACCTCGGCTTTCTCCGACGCCATCGTGTTCGGCATACTGATCATCGTGTTGTTGGTCAAGCCCGCCGGTATCCTGGGCAAGAACACCGGCGAGAAAGTGTAGGTGCCTGTTATGAAAAATGCAAAGCAACGGGCAAATAGTTTTCTGGTCTCGCTGGTCGGCGTCGCGGTGCTGATGCTGGCCGTCTATGCAGCAGACACCTTCGGCCTGATGGACAACTACATCCGCGGCATCTTTATCCAGTGCTGCTACGCCATCATCATGGTTACCTCGCTCAACCTCGTCATGGGCTATCTGGGGCAGATTGCGCTGGGCCATACGGGCTTCATGGCCATCGGCGCATATACCTCCGCACTGGTCACCAAGGCGATCAACCTGGGCATCAAGGAAGGCACCATCACGGCGCTGCCGCCGGTACTGGTATTCTTCATTGGCATCCTGTGCGGCGCGCTGGCTGCCGCCGTGTTCGGCTTGGTGGTGGGCATTCCGGCACTGCGCCTGCGCGGGGACTATCTGGCCATCATCACGCTGGGCTTTGGAGAGATCATCCGCGTGGTGATCCAAAACCTGCCCTTCGCAGGCGGCAAGGGCCTTGCCAACGGGCAGGCCGGGCAAGCGCTCATCGGCATTATGCGCATGAATGATATCTACATCATCATGCTGATTACCGCCGTCTGCGTGGCGATCATGATCGCGTATGTACGGTCCAAGTTCGGGCGCGCCATCATGGCCATCCGGGACGACTACATCGCCTCCAGCAGCACGGGCCTCAACACCACGTACTATAAGGTGCTGACCTTCACGTTCTCCGCGTTTTTTGCAGGCGTGGCAGGCGCAGTGTATGCGCACCGCGGCCTGGGCACCTTGCAGCATACCGATTTCACCTTCCTCAAATCCACAGAGTACGTGATCATGGTGGTGCTGGGCGGCATGGGTTCCATGACGGGCTCGGTCGTGGCGGCCATCATCCTGTCCGTCGTGCCCGAAGCGCTGCGCGCCTTTTCCGCATATCGCATGCTCATCTACTCGGTGCTGCTGGTGCTGATGATGATTTTCCGCCCCACCGGCCTGTTTGGCAGTTACGAGTTCTCTCTCTATCAGCTGCTGACAATGCGCCGCAAGAAGAAATCAGCCGCCGAGCAGACCGCAGCGAAAGGAGATACCTGACCATGCCTAAAAGCATCCTTCGCGCGTCCCGTTTGGGCATCGCCTTTGGCGGCCTCAAGGCCGTGAACAATTTCGAAATCGATATCAGGGAAGGCGAGCTGGTAGGCCTGATCGGGCCCAACGGCGCGGGCAAAACCACGGTGTTCAACCTGTTCACCGGCGTGTACAAGCCCACCGAGGGCGCGTTTTACCTGGGCGACAAGCTGATGAACGGCAAAAAGACCCACGAGATTGTGGCCGCGGGCATCGCGCGCACGTTCCAGAACATCCGGCTGTTCAAAAAAATGACCGTGATGGAAAACGTGCTGATCGCCTTCACCAAGGACCTGCGCACCAACCTGCTGGGCTCCATCGTGCGCAGCGGCGGTTTCTGGCAGGAGGAGGAAGACATCCGCATCCGCGCCATGGAGCTGCTCTCGGTGTTCAACCTGCAAAGCAAGGCGGACTGGAACGCGGGCAACCTGCCCTACGGCCAGCAGCGCAAGCTGGAAATCGCCCGCGCGCTTGCCACCAACGCCAAGATGCTGCTGCTGGACGAGCCCGCGGCAGGCATGAACCCCACCGAAACGGCGGAACTGCTGGAGTGCATCAACATTATCCGCCGCAAGTTTGGCATCACCATTTTGCTGATTGAGCACGACATGAGCCTGGTGATGAACATCTGCGAGCGCATCGTGGTGATCGACTACGGCGAGATCATCGCGCAGGGCTTGCCTGAGGAGATTTCCCACGACCCGAAGGTCATTGCGGCCTACTTGGGCGAATAGGAGGGGTTGCAATGCTGAGCATTAAGGATCTGAATGTGCACTACGGCGCGATCCACGCCATCAAGGGCGTTTCGCTTGACGTAAATGACGGCGAGATCGTGTCTCTGATCGGCGCGAACGGCGCGGGAAAAACCACCATTCTTCATACCATCTCGGGGCTGGTGAAGGCCACCAGCGGCGAGATCACCTATAACGGCATCAATCTGCGCACCACGGCCCCGAACCGCATTATCCAACTGGGCATGGCGCATGTGCCGGAGGGCCGCCATGTGTTCAGCCGCATGACGGTGCTGGAAAACCTGCGCATGGGCGCGTTCGCCATTAGCGACCCAGACCAGATCAAGCAGAACCTGGAGACGGTGTTCAAATCGTTCCCGCGCCTCAAGGAGCGCGCCAAGCAGATCGCGGGCACGCTTTCCGGCGGCGAGCAGCAGATGCTGGCCACAGGCCGTGCGCTGATGGCCAACCCGAAGATCATCCTGATGGACGAGCCCTCCATGGGCCTCTCCCCCATCTTGGTAAAAGAGATCTTCCACATCATCGCCACGCTGCACGAGAAGGGCATCACCATTTTGCTGGTAGAGCAAAACGCGAAGGTTGCGCTATCCATCTCCAGCCGCGCATATGTGCTGGAGACCGGCAGCATCGCCATGAGCGGCGACGCGGCAGCCCTCATGGAGGACGACCGCGTGCGCAAGGCCTACCTGGGCGTGTAACACAAAAGCATCGCCATCCGCAAAGTCTGTTGGAAATCCAACAGACTTTTTTGGTATGCCGCGGTATACTCTGCCCGTGAGCGAGCGGCAGCCGAAAGCCAGACAGCACGCCGTACACCACCAAAGGGGGACGCAAACGTGATTGAAACCGTTGCAAGGCTCCAGCCGGACGCACGCATCCAGCAGGTGATACGGGACGAAAACCTCCACTACATGCATGTGCGGCTGCCCGCGAGCGACAGCCTGCCCGCGCACCATGCCAACGGCAACGTCTACCTAACGGTGCTGGAGGGCAGCCTGCGCATCGCGCTGGAAGGCCAGCCCGCGCGCGCCTACGCCGCCGGCACGGTGCTGATGATCCCGCTGGGCACGCACATGGACATCCGCAACGAGGGGCCGGAGATGCTCGCATTCACGGTGGTCAAGGCCCCAGCGCCCACCGCGTAACGCGGCGCGTTCACGCACCGCCGCCCGCCTCGGGCATGGCAACCAAAGAAAACCAACGGAGGATCAGGAACATGAGCATGTACTGCTACCAATGCCAGGAAGCCGCGGGCGGCAAAGCCTGCACCGTCGCGGGCGTATGCGGCAAAACGCCGGAAGTCGCCAACCTGCAAGACCTGCTGATCTACGCGCTCAAGGGCGTCGCCCTGCGCGTGCGCGCGGCAGCCCTTGACGCCGCCACGCTGGGCGTTACGAACCGCGCCGCGGTCGACGGCCTGTTTACAACCATCACGAACGCCAATTTCGACGCCGAGGCCATCCGGTGGCAGATCAAGCGGGTGCTTGCGCTGCGCGACGCGCTGCCCTTACCCGCAGGCGTAACGTTGCACGACGCGGCCACCTTCACCGCGGACGGGCCGGACGCCATGCAGCGCAAGGCGGAAGCCGTGGGCGTGCTGACCACCGAAAACGAGGACGTGCGCTCTTTGCGGGAGATGATCGTCTACGGGCTCAAGGGCATGGCCGCCTATGCGGAGCACGCGGCCAACCTGGGCAAGGAGAACAACGATGTTTACGCCTTCGTGTACGAGGCGCTGGCCGCCACGCTGGACGACAGCCTGACCGCGGACCAACTGGTCGCCCTCACGCTGCGCACGGGCGAGCATGGCGTCAAGGCCATGGCGCTGCTGGACGAGGCCAACACATCCGCCTTCGGCAAGCCGGAGATCACCACGGTGGATATCGGCGTGCGCCAGAACCCCGCGATCTTAATCAGCGGCCACGACCTGAGCGACCTCGCGCAGCTGCTTAGTCAGACCGAGGGCACGGGCGTGGATGTGTATACCCACAGCGAGATGCTGCCCGCGCACTACTACCCCGCCTTCAAGAAATACAGCCATTTCGCAGGCAACTACGGCAACGCGTGGTGGCAGCAGCTCAGCGAGTTTGAGCGTTTCGGCGGACCCATCCTGTTCACCACCAACTGCATCGTGCCGCCCAAGAGCGAGGCTTTGCGCGGGCGCATCTTTACCACGGGCGCAAGCGGCTACCCGGGCTGCACACACATCGAAGCAGCTGCAAACGGTGTGAAGGACTTCAGCGCCATCATCGCGCTAGCCAAAACGCTGCCCGCCCCCAAGGCTATCGAAAGCGGCAGCATCGTAGGCGGCTTCGCGCACGATCAAGTGCTCGCTTTGGCGGACAAGGTGGTGGACGCGGTCAAGAGCGGCGCGATTAAGAAGTTCTTCGTCATGGCCGGCTGCGACGGGCGCATGAAGAGCCGCGCCTACTACACCGACTTCGCCGAAAAGCTGCCCGAGGACACCGTGATTATGACCGCTGGCTGCGCCAAATTCCGTTATAACAAACTGGGGTTGGGTGATATCGGCGGCATCCCCCGCGTGCTGGACGCGGGCCAGTGCAACGACAGCTACTCACTGGCCGTGATTGCACTCAAACTCAAGGAAGTGTTCGGCCTTACGGATATCAACGACCTGCCCATCGTCTACAATATCGCGTGGTACGAGCAGAAGGCCGTGATCGTGCTGCTGGCGCTGCTTTTTCTGGGCGTGAAGAACATCCATCTGGGCCCCACGCTGCCTAGCTTCCTCTCCCCCAACGTAGCCAACGTGCTGGTCGAAAAATTTGGCATCGCGGGCATAGGAACCGCGCAGGACGACGTGGAACTGTTTATGCAGGCATAAGCCATCAAAGGAGGTACGGGTATGAAAGCATCGATTGACCGAGACGGCTGCATCGGGTGCGGGCTCTGCGCGGACACCTGCCCCAGCGTATTCCGCATGGCGGACGACGGGTTGGCTGAGGCGTATGTAACGGATGTGCCCGCCGGGGATGAGGCCGCCGCCGAGGAAGCGCGCGACAACTGCCCCGTGACGGTCATCACCGTGGAGTGACAAACCCAGTGGGCCGCCGCCCTGCGCAAGTGGCGCGCCGCGCCCACCGGTCGGAAAAGGCAACGCCCTCCCCGCATCACGCGCGGAGGGCGTTGCCACACCCGCCGTGCGGACACACGGCGGCGAAGTGCAAAGTCACATAGTAGGGCGAAGCTACTCAGGCGCGCAAGACGCGCATCGAGAGGACGGTACGGGCCATGGAGCAGATCGCGGCGGTCGCACGGGCTATGGTTGGCTATTTCGCGGGAGATGTGCAGCGCATCAACCACTTCGTCAAGGTATACGGCTTCGCTAAAACCATCGGCGAGCTGGAGGAGCTGGACGCGCAGACGCAGTATACGCTGGAGATCGCCGCGCTCACGCACGATATCGGCATCAAGGTGAGCGAGCAGAAGTACGGCAGCACCGCCGGGCACTACCAGCAGTTGGAGGGCCCCGCCGAGGCACGCGCGCTGCTTGCGCCGCTGGGCATCCCCATGCATACCGTGGAGCGCGTCTGCTGGCTTATCGCCCGCCACCACACCTACGAGGGCATCTCGGGGGCGGATTACCGGATCCTCGTCGAAGCCGATTTCCTGGTCAACATCGCGGATGACGGCATGGAAGAAAGCGCGATTCGCACAGTAAAAGAGCGGGTATTTCGCACGGCAGCAGGCATTGCGCTGCTGCTCGACTTGTACCGCGTCTAGTCGCTAGCCAAACCTACGCCGCCGCGCTGGCGTTACATGGTTTCAGCGAGTGCCCGCCCAGCGTGCAATTCTTGGTTGTATTTACCTGAAAACATGATATAATACGGTTATTGGGCATACATCGCAACCATGAAACAGTAACAGGAGGTCAATCCATGAAAAAGAGAGCACTGGGCATCTTCTTCACACTGGTGCTGTTGGGCAGCATCGTACTGGCTGCGCCCGCAATGGCTGTAACCATGTACGTATACACCAGCAACGGCAAGGCCCTCAACGTGCGCGATTATCCCTCCAAGGATGGCAACGTCATCTCCTCGCTGCCCTACGGCTCCGCCGTGGATGTCGACGAAGGCTTTGTGGGCGGTTCCTGGGCGCATGTGCTGCTTTCCGGCGTGGAGGGCTACTGCATGTACCGTTACCTGGTCGATTACAAACCCGGCCCGAAACCCAAGCCCACGCAGACGGCGTCGCCAACCACGGGCAGCGACCTGTACAGCGGCTTTACCGAGTGCTACTATGACGCGAGCGTGCGGCCCTCCTCCCCCGGCGGGTTCGTGCACATGCGCTGGGCACCCTCCAAGAATCAGCGGGTGCACCGCGACTACTACAACGGCGATACGCTTCTGGTGATCGCGCAGAACGGCGTTTGGTGCCAGGTCTACGATGAGCAGAGCAACCGCAGCGGTTTCATGATGGCATCGTTCCTGCGCACCGCGAACTGAGCGCGCCAAATGAAGGATGGAGGTAGGCAACCATGAAAAAAGCAATCTCTCTGTTGCTGGCTGCGTTGATGCTGGCCGTTGCGCCGCTGGCGCTGGCTGATGTCGTCAAGCTCACGGAAAACGCGAGCGGCTTTGACCTGACCATCGACCTGCCGGCCGGTACCGTTGTGAGCGTCGAGCATTACGACGATGTGCCCTACACGTTCGTGACACTGCCTGGCGCGGATGCGCCGCTGATCTACGTAAGCGTCGCGCCAACCGAGGAGTATGAGGGCATAAGCGTGGGCGACCTGACCAGCGACGAGGTGGAAACCCTGTTTGCCGTGGTCAGTGCCGATATGGACAGCCCCAGCTATACGGTGGAGACGACCGACGGCGGCTATCCATACCTGTTTGTGCAGGACGAGTCCGAGACCGACTCTGCGATGATGATCCTCCTTGAGGATGGTTACTTCGTGCAGATGTCGGTGTGGAACGCGAACCACGCCGTGCTCACCGACGACGATACGGCCACCGCCGCCGCGTTGCTGGACACGCTTGCCATCATGAAGGACTGACAACCATCGAGAGAAAGCGGACTTTCAAAAGCGGGCTGGCGCTGTGCCAGCCCGCTTTTTTGATTACCCGTGTCGCTTTCTGCCGCGCGTCCCGCGGCCTTGCAGCCTTTGCCAGGCGCGGGCGTACAGCCCGAGGCCCGTGCAGCCGCGCTTACTTGCGCACCAGGTAGCCGCTCCTCTCCCACATCGCAACCCAATCCTTGAGCCTGCTGAGCAGGTCGGCGTTGCATTTCGTCTTGCCCATCATGCCGATGAGCTGCGAGAGCGCTTCGCGGTTGGTGGTGCTGCCCAGCACTGTGCGGATGGCGCGCAAGCCTTCGATCTCCTGTTCGCTCAGCAGGATATCATCCTTCTTGGTGCCGCTGCGCTGCATGTCAATCACGGGGAACATCGGCTCGCTTGCCTCAGGCGTTGCGAGCCATAGCTCCATGTTGGCCGTGCCCTTGAATTCCTCAAAGATGATGTCGTCCACGCGCGAGCCTGTCTCCACCAGTATGGTGGCGACTACCGTGAGGCTGCCGCCCTCGCGCGTGTTGCGCGCCGCACCGAAGAAGCGCTTGGGCCGTACCAGTGCGGCGGGGGTCACTGTATTGGTCATAGCGCGGCCACCCTGCGTGATGGTCGCCTGATAGGCGCGCGTCAGCTTGGTGAGGCTGTCCAGCAGAATCACCACATTCTCGCCCTGCTCAGTCAAGCGCTGCGCGCGCTCCAGCATGGTTTCGCTCACGCGGGTCTGACTCTCAGGCGCTTCGTCAAACGTGGTGGCGAATACCTCGGCGTCGCCCGCCACCGCGTCGCGAATTTCGGTCACGGCTTCAGGCCGCTCGTCGATCAGCAGCATCATCACGTGCGCGCTGTCGTCATTTTGCCTGATGGCGTGGCTCAATTCGCGCAGCATCACAGTTTTGCCGCTGCCCGGCGGGGAAACGATCATCGCACGCTGGCCGAAGCCAATCGGCGCGATTAGGTCCACGATGCGCATCGGCCAGTTCTGGCTGTTGCGCTCGCTCTCCAGAATGATGCGACGGTTGGGGTAGATGGGCACCAGCCCTTCGAAGGACAAGCGCTCCACACCCTCCTGTGGCTCCTTGCCGTTGATCTTTTCCACCACCATCAGCGCGGCAAACTTATCCACATCGCGCTGCGGCCTGGCCTTGCCTTCCACGTAGTCGCCCGTACGCAGGTCGAAGCGGCGGATGGCCGCCACCGATACATAGATATCCTTCTTGCCGGGCAAGAGCGTTTCGGACCGCAGGAAGCCATACCCGTCGGGCAGGATTTCCAGAATGCCCGCTGCGGGCTTGCCCTCTACCGCCGTGAGCAGCTCCGGCACCGGCTGGCTGCGATCGTAGGGCTCCGCAAAAGCCTGATCGCGCGCCGGTTTGTAGAGCGAATCGTTGTAGTATACCTCGCCGAAGCGTGCCGGGGCAAACCCCTGCTGTTGCTGCTGGGGCTGCTGATAGCCACTTTGCTGGTAACCGCCGCCATAGCCGGGGCGCTGGTAATCGCCGCGCTGGGTGCCATGGTAGTTGTTGCGGTAGTCTTGCCTGCCGTACTCGCGAGTGGGGGCCGCGCGGTAGCCCAGGCGGTATCCGTCCATCGTCTGTTGGGGAAACAGGGGCCGCTGCGAAACCTGCGGCTGAGGCTGCGCCTCAGCAAAGCGCGGCTCCTCGTCCTGTCGCACAGGCGCAGGAACCTGCGGGTATGTGACCGGCGGGCCGAAGCGCGTCGTGCTGCCCGCCGCGTGCGGCTGCTGCCAGGCGGGCTGGCGCAGCGGCTGCTTGAAGGTGGGCGTGGGTCGGTTTGGCATCCCCTGCCGGTACGCGGGCTGGTATTCCCCGCGCGCCGCAGCAGCCGCGCTTTGCTCGCCCCATGCGCGCGTCGCGCCGGGCTGCACGCTGGTCACATCCGCCGATAGCGGCGTGCCCTGCAGCTCACTCTGCCGCGGTGCAGTTGCGCGCGCGTCGTCCCTATCGCCTGTCTCGGTCTCCGCAACCTCCGGCTGCGCCCCTTTCAACGCATCCGAAAGCGCTTCCCCCGTGCCAAGCGCGGCAGATAGGCGCTGTACAATGCCTTCCTTGTCGATGCCGGCGCTCAGCTTTATGCCGGTTTCGCGTGCCAGTTTCCGTAAATCAATTACCGTCATGGCATGCAGTTCACTTGTTAACAATGTGATTCCTCCCTGTTGGTATGTCGGTTGCCGGAGCCTGAATGAAAGGAACAGAAAGAGAGCAGATGAATACAGTCGCACAACAGGTGCTTGCGCAGCCTTTCGACGGACTCATTGAATTATCTGGCCTGTGAAGCTTGGCTTGCAGTCATGGAATGTTTGCTCATGCTTTAACGGCGATCACCATATCACGGTTGACGGCCTGTTCTACCCAGTGTTCGAAATCCTGAAAGGGGGCTTCCTCCATCGGCGCGAAGCCCGCATCCCGCATGGCGCGCACTACGCTGTCGCGCGGCAGCGTGTGGGTGTTGAACGACAGCGCGAGCGCACCG
>Ga0351927_1047_pt2 | contig 10216 bp, 9 predicted proteins | sample BONcelT113001D11_FD_206855 | JGI IMG/M metagenome (GOLD analysis project Ga0351927, IMG submission 206855) | Enriched cells from coal bed in the Powder River Basin, Montana, United States - BONCAT cells T11 rep2 HSBNCT.T11.300.1.D11 ...
GATACTCTTTGCGCTTATAGTGTTTGTCGAGGTCATAAAGGCTGTTAAAGAGGAGGAGATTTTAATACCAATGTGTCTTGAGAAATTCTCTGAGGAAAACTGGTATCAGATTTACCTTGAAACACCGGTTTACGGCTACTGTCTGTATGATACAAGAGATGAGTGGAAGCCGGGAGAGGATGTGGTTGAGAACCTTAAAAAGAGCCAGCAGGAGGAGGGTGGCCCGGCGGTTTCGGGGGTATCTTATTCCGATGGTGCCCCAATCAGGTTAAGTTCGGGGAGTTTTGACATGAAAGAGCTTGAGGCACTATTTGTAACAATTCCTATTGATATCACTTATGTAGATGCAAATGATAAGGTTAAGTTTTTCTCACACAGCCCTAACAGGGTATTTGAGAGAAACCGCTCAATAATAGGCAGAGATGTAAGGCTATGCCACCCTCCGGGAAGTGTAAATATTGTTGAACAGATTCTTGTGGATTTCAAGAGCGGAAAAGAGAACCAGGCAAAATTCTGGCTATCTAACTTTATGGGAAGATTCGTTTACATTGAATACACAGCCCTCAGAGGCAAAGACAACGAATACCTTGGAGTGATTGAGGTTACCCAGGATATAACAGAGTTCAGAAAACTCCAGGGAGACCAAAGATTACTATCATATACAACAAAATGAGGCCGATAACATTTCAGACAAAGGTTTACGAACTGTTGGAAGATTATCCCCAACTTGAGGATGTCCTTTCAGAGATATCACCTGCATTTGCAAAGCTAAAGAACCCGATTCTTCGCAGAACAATTGCAAGGGTTACAACAATACAGCAGGCGGCAACCATTGCCGGTATTGAGGCCACAGAGGTTGTAAAAAAATTGAGGATAGCCGCCGGTTTGTCAGATTCTGATGCCGGAGTTATTAATGCATCGGGTGCTGTGTCAGGTGTTGCATCAGGTGCTGCGACAGGAAGTGAGTTGGAGAATTTTTCGGACAAATACAGAGGTGAGCAACCTGACTGGTACTCACCCGAAAAGATCACCGTCAGATACGATGCTGTAAAGACTCTTGAATCGGGCGATGTACCCATGGCAGAGATTTTAAGGTTAAGCAATTCGTTGCAGGAGGGCCAGATTTTTGAGTTCACCTCTCCGTTTCTGCCTACCCCAATTCTTGATATACTCTCCGTAAAGGGTTTCAAAATCTGGAGCAAAAGAGAGGGAGCGATATTTCTTAACAGAGTGGTTAAAAGTTGATTACATTATGGCAAAGAAAAATTATACAGTAACCGGAATGAGCTGCGCATCATGTGCAATGGGCGTAGAGAAGGGTTTGAGTGCACAACCGGGAGTTAAAAAGGCGGTTGTAAATTTTGCTGACAACAGCGTCACTTTGGAGTTTGATGAGCAACTCACTGACTCAGTGAAGCTAAAACGGAGTGTTCAGCAACTTGGCTACGACATGATAGTGGAGGAGGGAGAGAACGCAGCAAAACTCAAAGAGGAGCAGCAAGAGAGCCACTACCGCAAACTTAAAATCAGGACCATTCTTGCATGGGGTTTCTCGATGCCAATAATGGTGATGTCAATGTTTTTCATGCATCACCACTATCTGAACATCCCAATGATGCTGCTTTCGCTGCCAGTTCTTGCAATTTTCGGCAGAAGCTTTTATGTAAACGGCTATAAAGCAGTGCTTAGAGGTAGTGCAAACATGGATACCCTGGTTGCACTTAGTACTGCTATTGCCTTCTTATTTAGTGTTTTCAATACATTTTTCCCGGAATACTGGATATCCAGAGGTATTGAGCCGATGGTCTATTACGAAGCTGCAACAATGATAATTGCATTTGTTTTGCTGGGTAAATTTCTGGAAGAGAGGGCAAAAGGCAACACATCGTCTGCCATAAAGAAGTTGATGGGACTACAGCCAAAATTTGCAATAGTACTGAGAGACGGAGAGCCTGTTGAGGTTCCCATATCTCAGATTTTGGTTGGAGAGGTAATTGTGGTAAAGCCGGGAGAGAAGGTTCCCCTGGATGGAGTTCTTAAGAGCGGAGAGTCCTATGTAAATGAAAGTATGATCTCCGGCGAACCTTTAGCAGCCCATAAAAGAGTGGGGGACAATGTATTGGCCGGAACAATAAATCAAAAGGGCACATTCACATTTGAGGCATTAAAAGTTGGAGGAGACACACTTCTTGCACAGATAATTAAAACAGTAAAAGAGGCACAGGGCAGCAAAGCCCCGGTTCAGAGAATTGCAGACAAGATTGCTTCAATCTTTGTACCTGTGGTTATTTCAATTTCACTTATAACCCTTGCTGTCTGGATTTTAGCCGGAGGTGAACAGCTCTTTGCAAAGGGTTTGCTCTCTGCAATATCTGTCCTTGTAATAGCCTGCCCATGTGCACTTGGCCTGGCAACACCTACAGCCCTGATGGTGGGCATTGGAAAGGGCGCTCAACAGCATATACTTATTAAAGATGCCTCAGCTTTAGAGCAGATGAGAAGGGTAAACGCAGTGGTTTTGGACAAGACCGGTACAATTACAGAGGGCAGGCCGGTAGTAACAGACTGGCAGTGGCTTACAGATGATGAGAGTGAAAGGGAGATGTATCTTCCGGTTCTCTTCGCAATGGAGGAGGTTTCTGAGCATCCGCTTGCATCTGCCATTACAGAGTACATAAAACAGAATTGGGGTACTCCGGAAAAGAGGGCACAGATTGTCAACTTTACAACAGTATCCGGACTTGGAGCTGAGGCAAAGTTTGATGGTAATAAGTTTTGGCTTGGAAGCATAAGAATGATGAATACCCAGGTTGCTGCTAATGCATCTGAGATTGCAAAAAAGGCTACATCATTATCTGAAAAGCTATCGGGAGAAGGGAAAAGTATTGCAGTATTTGGCAAAGGATATGTACCGATGGTAATAGTTGCAGTCTCAGATAAGATCAAGGATACATCTGCTGCGGCAATTGCAAAGCTGCATGAGATGGGCATAGAGGTTCACATGCTTACCGGAGATAACCAAAAAAATGCAAATTATGTTGCTTCAAAAGTTGGGATAAGCCACTTTAAGGCGGGTTCACTTCCTCAGGATAAAGAGGACTACATTGTAGAGCTTCAATCGCAGGGTAAGATTGTAGCAATGGCAGGTGACGGGATTAATGACTCTCAGGCACTGAGTAGGGCAAACGTAAGTATAGCAATGGGGAAAGGTACCGACATAGCGATGGATGTTGCAATGATGACTCTTATAACATCTGATATAGCCTTGTTACCAAAGGCATTTGACCTCTCAAAAAGAACTGTGAAGCTTATCAGACAGAATCTTTTCTGGGCTTTTATCTACAATATTATTGGAATACCTATTGCTGCCGGAGTACTTTATCCATTCACCGGAATACTATTAAGTCCAATGATCGCAGCAGCGGCTATGGCCTTCAGTTCTGTATCGGTGGTGCTTAACAGTTTGCGACTTAGCAGATAAATGGCATGGTATTAACTACCAGCCGAATGGATGCTGTGCAACCTCCTTGGCTGCAAACGGGTGATAGTCACCCTTAAGCCCTACAGGAGTTGAATTGCGGATATCGTGTACAATCTGGATTGATTTTCGAGCCTCTGTAATCCCAAAACCCTCACCCTGCAGTATCTTTTTGTAAGACTCAGTGTGCAGATCAGAGAATCCATCTGTAAATTCAATTTCTTGACCATCAAGATTAAACGACCTGTAAATTCGTTGCCCTTTTGACGAAATCTCTTCAGGTAAAGTGGCTGCATTTATGCTAAGGAAATACCTCACTCTTGCTCTTTTGAACTCAATATACCCGGCAACCCTGTCATGACTCTTTACATGAACCACGCTCTTTTGAACATCACCAAATACCCAGTTGAGCATATCATAAAAGTGAATACCAATGTTTGTGGCAATACCTCCGCTCTTACGAACATCTCCCTTCCAGCTTGTAAAAAACCAGCTGCCTCTTGATGTGATATATGTAAGATCCATATTGTAAATCTTATCCTGAGGGCCATTTTCTACCATGTTTTTCAGGTCAATTATCGACTGGTGATAACGCATCTGTAAAATTGTGAATACCCTTTTACCACTCTCTTCTTCAGCCTTCTCCAATGCGTCCAGGTTCCATGGATTAAGCACCAGCGGTTTTTCCGATATAACGTTAGAGCCGATTTTTAGACCGTATCTGATATGTGCATCATGAAGATAATCAGGAGAACAAACCGAAAGATAATCAGCACCTATGCCATCGCTCTTTAACTTTGACAAATGTCTGTCAAAGAGTTCAAACTCTCTAAAAAATGAGCACTCCGGAAAATAGCTGTCCATAATTCCCACGCTGTCAAACGGGTCAACGGCAGCCACCAGATTATTTCCTGTCTCTTTTATTGCCTTAAGGTGTCTTGGAGCGATGTATCCTGCCGCTCCCATTAAGGCAAATTGTTTTACTTTTTCCAAATCAATAATTTTTTTCGTTCTTTTTACCAACCAAACGGATGCTTTGTGCACTCTAATGCTGCAAAGGGATGATAATCCCCCTTAAGCCCCTGTGGAGTTGCATATCTTATTTCGTGAACAATCTCAATTGAGCCTCTTGCCTCTTCCAGTCCAAATCCTTCACCTTCAAGAATTTTGGTGTATGAATTTGTGTGAAGTTCAGTAAACCCGTCAGAGAACTCAACATCTGTACCCTCCATCATAAGAGAGCGATAAGTTCTTTTTCCGGCATTCTTTGCCTCTTGTGGTAGATTGTCTTCGTTTATACTTAAAAAATATCTTACACGAGCCTTTTCCAAGTCCAAAAATCCTGCCACCCTATCGTGACTTGATACATGAACAACATTCTTTTTAACCTTTCCGAATACCCATGTTAACATATCGTAAAAGTGAACACCAATGTTTGTAGCAACACCTCCGCTTTTTCTCTCGTCACCTTTCCAGCTGGTATAGTACCAGTTACCTCTTGATGTTATATATGTAAGATCTACGTCAAATATTTTATCTGAGGGAGCTTCATCGACTCTCTTTTTCAAAGCAATAATCGCATCGTGAAGCCTAAGCTGCAGAATGTTATATACCCTTTTGCCTGTCTCCTGCTCAATTTTCATAAGAGCGTCAATGTTCCATGGGTTTAAAACAAGAGGCTTTTCGCAAATAACATCTGCTCCGGCTCTCAGTCCAAATCTTATATGGGCATCGTGAAGATAGTTTGGAGTACAAACTGCGGCGTAATCAAGAACCTGAGAACAACCATTTTCAGAATTTACAGGGGAGTGTTTCATCTTATTCAAATGCCTTTCAAGAAGCTCAAACTGAGTAAAGAAAGAACAATTCGGAAAGTATGAGTCGATAATTCCCACTGAATCAAATACATCGTAGGCAGCACAAAGATTATTTCCAGTATCTTTAATGGCCTTCATATGTCTTGGGGCAATGTATCCGGCTGCTCCTATAAGGGCAAAATTCTTCACAGATATTAGGGTTTTAAAATATCTGGCAAATATACACAAAATGTGCCAAGGTGGTGTATCAAAATACAAATTCTAACTTTAAAGGGTATCTTCGGGTAAAACCGGAGTGTAAGGCCCCTCTTTTGCTTCGAAAATGACTGTATTTCGGTCAATTACTTCTAAATTGTGATAAACGCCGGCAGGAATTTCAATACCGTATTTTCCCTCACAAGGGTCAAGAAAATGGGTTGACTCCAGAGAACCGTCACTTTTGTAAAAGTTAACCTTAAGTGACCCACGAAGAACAATATATGTCTCGGCAGTGTGGTTATGTCTGTGCGGAGGCAAGACTGAGCCGGGCTCAATGGCGTTAAGAAGTCTTTGAGCCTTTGCCTCCAGGGTTTCATGAAAATTATAATTCATTCTGAGTCTTGGAGATGCCTTTGCCTCTTTGCTCAGCTTATCAAGAAATTCATCATCAATAATTGTCTTAGCCATACATCTCTCTGTAATATTTCAAATAATCCCCACTTGTAACTCTATCCATCCACTCTTTGTTTTCAAGATACCATTTTACAGTCTTCTCGATTCCCTCCTCAAACTGAAGCGAAGGGCTCCAACCCAGTTCGTTATGAAGTTTAGAGGAGTCAATGGCATAACGAAGGTCATGACCGGCTCTGTCTGTAACATAGGTAATCAGTTTTTCACTTGTACCTGCCTCTCTGCCCAGAAATTTATCAACGGTTTTAATGATAACTTTAATCAGATCTATGTTTTTCCATTCGTTAAACCCTCCTATGTTGTATGTTTCACCATTGCGCCCTTTGTGAAAAATAAGGTCGATTGCAGATGCGTGGTCCTGAACATAGAGCCAATCCCTGACATTTTCACCCTTACCGTAAACAGGTAGCGGTTTATTGTTTACTATATTGTTAATAAAGAGCGGTATAAGCTTTTCGGGAAACTGAAAGCTACCATAATTGTTGGAGCAATTTGATATTACAACGGGCAGGCCGTAGGTGTCATGGTAAGCTCTTACAAAATGGTCACTTGAGGCCTTTGATGCAGAGTAGGGAGAGTGGGGGTCGTATTTTGTCTCTTCGGTAAAGAATGTCCCCTCAGCTTCAAGAGATCCGTAAACTTCGTCGGTGGATACGTGGTAGAAGAGGTTGCCTGTGAATTTTTCATCTCTCTCTTTCCATATATTTTTCGAGGCCTGTAAAAGGGTTAATGTTCCCATCACATTAGTCCTTGCAAATGAAAATGGGTCAACTATCGATCTGTCAACATGAGATTCTGCTGCCAGATGAATAACAGAGTCAATATTGTGATTTTTAATTAAGCTTGCAACAAGGTCATAATCACAAATATCACCTTTGATGAATTTGTAATTTGAACACTTTTCTACATCTCTGAGATTTTCCAGATTTCCGGCATAGGTTAGCAGGTCAAGGTTAATGATGTTATACTGAGGATACTTATTTACCATCAATCTAACCAGATGGGATCCTATGAATCCGGCACCACCTGTTATCAGAATATTTCTCATAGTTTTATGTTTATTCTTCGTAACTATCATTTAATCTATATGTTATAGTTACTCGTTGTCGTATATTTTTAAAAATAGATCCTTTAAAGACTCTTTCCAGTGAGGAATTTCAATTCCCATATGGGATTTGATTTTTCCCTTATCCAATACCGAGTATTGAGGTCTAAAGGCTTTTGTGGGGAATTTGTCACTTGTAACAGGATTAACCTTGCAAGTGTTTCCACTCAATTTAACTATTTCATTTGCAAAATCATACCAGCTGCATACGCCCTCGTTGGAGTAGTGATAAATGCCTGTGATTAGGTTATGCCCACTCTCATTGTTAAATTTTCTGCTTAACAACTGAATGATAACTTTTGCCAAATCAGTAGCATAGGTAGGTGTTCCAACCTGATCAAAAACAACATCAATTGACTCTCTTTCAAATGAAAGCCTAAGAATTGTCTTGGCAAAATTACTCCCGAAAGCAGAGTATAGCCATGATGTCCTGATAATTATGTACTCTCCTCCGGCATCAATAATCTCTCTCTCTCCCTCAAGTTTGCTTCTCCCGTAAACTGAGAATGGCTCAGTGGGGTGATCCTCTTTGTAAGGTAACGATGCCTTTCCGTCAAAGACATAGTCTGTTGATATGTGAATAAGTGATATTCCTCTTTTTGCTGCGTGGCGTGCCAGTATTCCCGGCGCAGTGCCGTTTACAAGTGCTGCAGTTTGTGGTTCATCCTCTGCCTTATCAACTGCGGTATAGGCGGCACAATTGATAATTAATTCTATATTATTGATATCAAGATAGTTTACCACATCACTTTCGTTTGTTATATCAAGTTGGGGCAGGTCAGTAAAGTGATAATTGTGAATTTTATCTGCAATCAGCAACTCCCTGAGTTCACTCCCAAGTTGTCCTTTTGATCCTGTTATTAGAATATTTGCCATTTGCAGAGTATTTATTCTTGAAAAAAGGTACTTTATAAATTTGTACTTGATAAGCTGTTACATGAAAATTTTTACTTAGTAAAGATTTTCGCTGTAATCGAACAGCTTTGCATCTTTTAACAGCGGGTGCAATTTATCTTTTTCACTTAAAATTATATCATTTACCGGAATCTGCCAGTCAATATTAATTGCAGGGTCGTTCCAGATTATTGATGCCTCACTTGCCGGGTTGTAGTAGTTATCACACTTATAGCTGAAAACACAATCCGGACTCAGAACCAGAAATCCATGTGCAAATCCTCTTGGAATAAACATCATCATTTTATTCTCTTCACTCAACACTGCTGACACATATTGTCCGAAAGTAGGGGAACCTTTACGGATATCTACTGCCACATCAAGCACTGCACCTGTAACAACCCTTACCAGTTTGCTTTGTGAAAATGGGGAGAGCTGATAATGTAAACCCCTGAGAACTCCGTAAGAGGACTTTGATTCATTGTCTTGAATAAAGCGGGTATTGCAAACCTCCTGCTCAAATTTAGCTGCCGAGAAAGACTCAAAAAAATAGCCTCTGCTGTCGTTAAATACTTTTGGTTCTATTAATAAAACACCGTCAAGTTGTGTCTTTATGATATTCATCTTATGGTAAGGTCTTTAAGGTATTGTCCGTATTGGTTTTTTGACATCGATTCCGATATCTGTAAAAGTCTCTCTTTTGTAATCCATCCCTGATTAAAGGCAATCTCTTCAAGACAGGCAATCTTTAGCCCCTGCCTTTTTTCAATCACCTCGACAAAGCCGGAAGCCTCTGAAAGTGAATCGTGTGTGCCTGTATCCAGCCATGCAAATCCTCGGCCTAAAGTCTGAACCTTAAGTTTACCCTCTTTAAGAAATTCCTGATTTACAGTTGTAATTTCCAGTTCGCCTCTTGCCGATGGCTTAATGCTGTGTGCAACTTCAATTACCTTATTTGGGTAGAAGTATAGCCCTACAACTGCGTAATTACTCTTAGGTTTCTGAGGCTTTTCCTCAATGCTCAGGACCTTTCCGTTTTTATCAAACTCTGCAACTCCGTAGCGCTGCGGGTCGTTCACATAATAACCGAAAACTGTTGCAGTGCCTTCATCAGCATCTCTTACAGCCTCTTTTAACATTCCGGTAAAATTCTGTCCGTAAAAAATATTGTCTCCCAAAACAAGACAGGCTGTTTGATTACCGATAAACTCTTTTCCTATTATGAAAGCCTGAGCTAGCCCGTCCGGAGAGGGTTGAGGGGCATATTCAAATTTTACCCCGTAATCACTGCCATCACCCAGCAACCTCTTGAAACCCGGAAGATCTTCAGGGGTCGAGATTATCAATATCTCTTTGATTCCCGCCAACATAAGAACAGAAATAGGGTAGTAAACCATTGGTTTATCATATATTGGCAGAAGTTGTTTTGAAACCCCTTTGGTTATTGGATATAGTCGGGTACCGGAACCGCCGGCAAGTACGATGCCTTTCATAATAAGCTGTTTTAGAATGCGAATTTAATCATTTTTGGCCACTTTTTCTGAAAGTCTCTTACATAGTGAGTCAAAGAGTTCGGAGTTGTGGTCAATATAGTGTTGTGCGGCTGATTCCAGTTTTTTAATATTTAACCTGGAGGCCTTGTCAATTCTTATGTCTGCAGTTAAAAGAGGGGGTTCTATACGAATGTAGTTCTCAGGAACTCCATTTATTCTAAAAAGTTGTTGAGCTTGATAATCAACTGTTTCGGCAACAGACGACATTAATATGTCCAGTATCGGGTTAAGCCAGTGGATATATCCAAATTTTTTTGTTTTGTGGTAGTGATATGGCTTTATAACCTTTCCTGTTCCCGCAGAAATCATAAACAATTCTGAAACTTCAAGTGTTGGCCACAATTTTTTTGCCTCAACAATGGTACACATTGCAGGGTTGTTTGCATAAACTCCTCCATCTACTAAATGCCTGGATGATTTGTCTTTGGCAAATATTTGAGCAGGTATAAAATAGCTTGGAGCGGCAGATGTCGATTTCACAATATCGCAAAGCTTATAATCGGCCATATCGCCATATTTAACAGTTGAATACTTGCTAAAGAGAAGCGCCTTTCTGCTGCTTAGATCATAAGCGGTAATAAGGCAATCTTTCAATACCCCGGATATATATGTATCTCCTACAATTTTATGTGAAAACTCATACAGTGCATCTTCGCTGTACCTGCTTCTGAACAACCCAAATCCCGATTTTAGGAGATAC
>Ga0351927_1052_pt1 | contig 9099 bp, 9 predicted proteins | sample BONcelT113001D11_FD_206855 | JGI IMG/M metagenome (GOLD analysis project Ga0351927, IMG submission 206855) | Enriched cells from coal bed in the Powder River Basin, Montana, United States - BONCAT cells T11 rep2 HSBNCT.T11.300.1.D11 ...
AAGCTAATCGCACCGAGACCTGCAAGGTCCTTAACGTGTGACAGATCTTCCCCTATGGCCGCCTGCAAGGCAAAGTCTGCATAGGATTTACCTGCAGCAAGGTTCGCCTTTGTCTCGAAATCGGCGGCCGTGAATGTTACGGGATTGTCCGTGGGCATAACCATGACTGTCGTAACCCCACCCGCTACGGCCGCCCGGCTTCCAGCCTCAAATCCCTCTTTGTATTCGAGACCTGGCTCTCGGAAATGCACGTGAGCATCTATCATGCCGGGCATCAAAAGCTTGCCCGTAACATCAATGTGCTCATCCGCATCGAGCGTTTCGTCCGCCTTAAGGATCGCTGCAATACGCCCTTCATGTATGCCGATAGACCGTGGCATGAGACCATTGGGTGTGACGATACTCCCCCCCGTTATGCACATATTTAATATTCTCACCGCTTCACCTTTGACTCCATAGTGTTGTGCTTTCTACCACATTCCATCCGGCACTACCGCTCAGTTTAGCCCCTCAGAGAGCTTGCGCCAGTCAGTGGAGGCGCTGCCGAACCTAACAGCAGACCGGGCCCCTGGACAGGAGCCAGGGGCCCAACCATGCACAACAAGAGACAGAGGCTACTTGATTGCATTGATGGCCCGAAGCACCTCTTCCGCACCGACCTCCTTGGCGAACGCCTCTTTCACGGGGGCGGCCAATTCCAATAGTTTTGCACGTTCTTTGAACTCGTGGATATGAATCTTCCCCTCCTTCTGCATCTCCGCCAGGATCCGATCGTCCGCTGCCCGTTCCCACTTACGTCCGTGCGAGCCGGCGATCACGGCACTATTGACGAGGCACTGCTGGAGATCTTGCGGTAACTTCCGGAAGGTCTTGGCACTGAATCCGAGCGGACGGATCGTGATGGAATGCATGGTTTTGGAGATGTGCGGCGCCACCTCGTACCACTTCATCTGCGACCAGCCCGTTGCCTCGTTCTCACCCGCTTTGATCACGCCCGTCTGGATCGCATTATAGACCTCGTTGTATGCGATGACCGTGGGTGCTGCGGTGATGGCCTGGAACATTCGGGTTTGGATCGGGGCACCCATAATGCGGACACTGAGATTCCTCAACTCCCCCATGTTTTGCACCGGATTCTTCCCCACAATGTTCCGAATACCGCCGCCGCCGTTGTTGAGGATGATGATGTCGGCTTTGGCTAGCACGTCATCATAAAGAGCCTTAAAGGCTTTACCGTCCGAAAGGACCTTCTCCCAATGGTCAACGTCACGCAATAGGAACGGCATGTCCAAAAGAGTGGCCATCTTCGAAAAGGTCGCCATGTGTGAGGGCGCTACTACCGCGTAATCAACAGAGAGGCCCTGGCTCATATAGCCAAAGTAATCCTTTTCCTGGCCCAGTTCACCGGTCCGGTGCAACACGAAGTTCACCGGTTTTACGTAACACTTCTTGGTTTCCTCTTCGAGTTTTAGCATAATCTGGTTAAAGGAATGGTTGTCGTCGAACTGGCTCGCCCCCCTCAGCGTGATGGTCTGCGCGAGTGCCGGCAGTGCCGCTATGCTGGCAGTAAGTGCCACGATGATGATGAAAGCGAGCATAAACCACTCAGTCTTCCGCCTCATTTCACACCTCCTATTCCACGAATAAGATGAAATACGTCGCAGGCACCTGCTTACAACTCTTTGCCTCTGCAACCCGGACTCGACTGCAAGGACAGTAACGATAAAAAGGGAGACTGTTCGGAACCCGCCAGCGCATAAGGATTACCCTTGTCGAGCGCATGCTATTCACGCTATTCATATACTTTACTTCGTTCGCTCCTCACGAAAGGCCCGGAATCGATGGAATGGCCAGTTCCGACGCCAGGGCGCGCAACGCCTCAGCGGTCGGCCAGTCTAAGGGGATTCCATTCTTCCGTCGTTCCTGCTCGCGCTGGAATCCCCGCTCCCCAGGAAGATAGATTTGATCCACGTCGGGTAGGAGCTTGCTGTCCTTTGTCACTCGAATGAAATCATCCATCCTTTCGAGGAATTCCTCATACGGCATGAAGTGTTCAATACTGATTGCTGCCAAGGCAAAGCTGTCCCTCTCTGGGGTATTGTGGGGGGCAAACTCACTCAAACCATCCATATACGCTCCACCCATAAACACCCCCGTAAGTACGTTCACCATTACTGAGAGTCCAAATCCTTTATATCCGCCGAGAGGTAATAGCCCGCCCCCTTTGCGAAACGCGTCCTCACTCACTTCACGTGGATCCTCGACTGGGGCTCCATCTCGGTTGATTGCCCATCCCTTCGGAATTGTCTCTCCTCGAGCTGCATAGATCCTCAACCGCTCATAAGCAATCGTCGCCGTCGCCATATCCAGGACCAGAGCGGGTCTTGATTTTGCCGGGACAGCAATGGAAAACGGATTTGTGCCCGTGCGAGCAGTCAAGCCGCCCGGTGGCACGACGAGCGGAACACCGTTCGTGAGAGCAATCCCCACCATCTTATGCGGTAGTGCAAGCATAGCGTAATACTTGGCGCTCCCTAGACTGTTGCTATTTCTGACCCCGACCCAGCCAATCCCATGTTCTCGCGCCTTCGCAATTGCTCGCTCCATTGCATAAGTGGCCGCAACTGCACCAATTCCGTTATGGGCATCCAGGAGACCGATAGCCGCCTTATCTTGAACCACCTCTAGCGGGGTAAGAGGGTTCGTGCCCCCATTTATGATCTTATGCACCCAGATTGCAATCAGCCGTGATCCATGATCACCCTCGCCTCGAAGAGTTGCCAACACCATTGAATCCGCTGTAATTTCCGCGTGCTTGGGAGGCACACCTACCTTCTCAAAAGCGCGAATTGCAAAACTTTTCAATTCCTCGGCTTGGACAAGCGCACCGTGTTTACTTGTTGTCGTCATAATGTCTCTCCTTGTGGTAGTAGGTTAGTGCATTGAGGCGCGATCATCGTTCCGGTCTCGCAGCGACTGGCGACTGACGCGCCGACCCATCATAACGACCCCCGAGGCATGCTCCTATTATGGTGCTCTCCCGCGGTTATGGGTTGGCGCATCCTAAACTTAACGCGGTCGATCCGGTAAAACACCTCTCCCGCATCCGCTGGCTCACCGGTCTTGAGAAATTCTGAGAACTTGTTCACCCACACGAGCACACCTGGTCTGATGTTTAGCGCGGAGGCGATTTCGTAAGAGGCCGGAATGATCTCTGTCTCCCAATCGGAATAAGTAATAGGTACTCCTGCCAAGTTTTCGACTATATCGTGGAATGCGTGATGTTGAATAGTGTTTGGGCGAAAGCGACGTGCGATTGCAGGCGCTAGGTAGCGGATGTCATAGCAGATTATCCGGTCATCGACTAGGCGTTGTAGCTCAAGGAGGCCAGTAGTCTGCTTTTGGGAAAGTCCGAGGGAGTCGCAGACGTAACTCGGCGGAGGAACTTTCGCCGTATAGCGGAGAACACGGGTCTCTAACTTGATTCCTTGCTCACTTAGGTCCTGATCGATCGAACGCCTATGGACAATCCGCCGCGTGATTTTCGGCGGACTGACGATAGTCCCCCGCCCGCGCTCTCGCGCGATCCGCCCGCTCCTCTCTAGCAATCCCAGGGCGCGACGAATTGTTACGCGACTTACCAAGTATCGTTTTGCTAACTGTTGTTCAGTGGGCAGCAGAGAGTTGGCGGGCAAGGTTCCGACCAGATCCAGGAGAGACTCGAAGATCACTATATATTGCGATTTCTGCTTCATAATTGTATATACTAATAAGTAGATATAACTATGTCAACATAAATATAAATTTACTGCTGTCAAAACGTTAGGCGACTCGGTCGTCGCCTTCCCGCCGACGGCCCCGATGCAGGCCGGGCAGATCAGCTCAACCTTGTGGATTTCGCTGGCGTGATGGTTTGACGTGTTGCCGCTCAGCCGCGAACGGCACCATCCGTTGTCGCTGGCGGACTCGTCCCGGCCGTGCCGATCGCCGGCGACAGCGGTGGATTAGACGGCGGAGGCAGGGGACCCCGCCATCTGAGGTACTCCTTCCCTTTGGGTGTGACTTCCAGTAGATCCCCCTGTAGTTCGACGAGGTGATGAGCCCGCAGAGCATTGAGAACCGCAAAGCGCTCCTTTGGGTCCGGAATCAGCGGTATCCAAAACGAGTCGTACAGTTGCACAGTCGTTCGCTGCCCCAGGTTGGCCAACCAGTTGAGGACCAGTTGTGTATGGGGCACGAGGAAGTTGTTCAGGAATCGATACTCCCATAGTGCAGCTCGGGCTCGCTCGGCCTGGAAGAACTCAATGATCCGCCTCTTCTGATCTGGCGTTAGGTTCAGTTGTGGAGGCAGGCTAGCCGGGTCGGCGGCCGGCGGCGGTGGTGCTAGCGTTGGGTCTGCATCAACTTGGCGAGACCGCTCAAGTTGAGTTGTCGATAGTTCTCCGCCGGGAAACCGGATGGTAGCTATGCGATTGATGAGAGCACGAATCTCAGCCTTGAATGTCAGGAAGAACAAGAGGACGACTACCCCAACAACCGGGGCGGCTGAGAGAAGCACACGCAAATACTCGAGTGCCAGGGTAGCCAACTGCATTTTGGTTCTCCCCGCCGCCTAACCTGGCTTATGGGATTTCAGTATAGGAGACCATATCTGACAGCGGGCCCGCATACCACACCGCGGCCTTCACGGGGAAACCAATAGCGGCCCCGTGTACGTTCGGAGTGATGCTAATGGATGGCAGGCCAGAAGGCCTGAAGTGTACGAAAGGAATTCGGAGGAGGAGCACTCCCAGCCCATGAGAAGACCTGGGATTCGAGCAAAAACATACGCCCCGCGGCTTGATGAGTCAAGTTCCCCGTCTCGGTAACACGGGGGGGGCTACGGATACATGACCAGTTCGGGTTCCCGTTGACCCTCTTCCACCCTACCGGATCTCGATCGTCCGCGCCCCCTCCGCCTCCTCCCCGGCCGCACCCCCTCGGACCTCGATCGGCAGCAGGAACCGGATCCGCGGCACGGCGCGGCCCTTCCCCGTCCAGTACAGGTGGGCGTGGGCCCGGCGCACGTGGGGGCGTACGGTCCGGCCCGTCGGCGCCCCGGCCTCGCGGGCCTGCTCGAATTCCCACCGCTCGATCGCCGCCCGGTAGGCCGACCCGACCAGCCACGCCTCCGGGTCGCGCAGATCCCGCCACCGCTCGGGATCCCGCCGGCGCATCCGGGCCTCCCGATCCGGCCGAGCGCCGGGGTGGACCTGGCGGACCAGGTCCGGCTCGCCGCCGAGGTAGAGCAGCACCGTGAGGGCCAGGCCAGGCAGGTCGGTATGGAACACCCCGGCCGTCCCGTCCGGCGGACGATCCTCCGGGTGGACGTCCCGCGCCTCGAGCAGCTCCGCCGTGACGTGCTCGGCATCCCGGACGCAGGCGCCGAGGTCGTCGCCCACCAGGTGGAGGATGCTGAGCGGTGCCCACTGGTCGCCGGCCAGGAGCGAGAGCCGCAGCTCCAGCCGGCCGGAGGCCTCGGCCGTGGTGAGGAGGTCGTAGTGGGCGGCCACGTGGACCGTCTCGCCACGCCACGGGAGCGTGAGGACCGGGCACCGGGACGGCAGCCGGAGGGCCGCCGTGGGGACGGTATCCGGCCAGGGGGTATGGCCGAGGGCGTCGGCCAGGAGCGGCTCGACGGTGTAGATCGTCTTGGCCTCCCGGTAGGCGGCCCAGCAGGCGACGCTGTTGGCCAGGCGAGTCCCCGCGGTGCTCAACCGCTCGCCGATCGCCTCGCCGCGGGCCCGGGCCTCCTGCAGCGCGAGGATGTTCCACGGCACCGCCCCGGCGAGCCGGACCTCCGCCGGCAGCCGCGCGAGGCCGACCGAGCCCAGGTACTCCGGCTGGAGGCGGAGGCACTCCTGGAGGAGCGCAGCGCCCGGACTCGATCGAAACCGCCGCCAGGCGGCCTCGACCGGGTGGAGGCTCACGCGGGCCGCTCCTGCTCGGCAGGACTCATGAGCCCTTCTGCCCGGTCCCGTTCGCCGGGCGCTTCCGCGGCCGGCCCCCCTTGGCGCCGTTGCGCCGGGAGGCTTCACGCTTGGCAGCGGCGGTCGCCTTGCCGCCGGTCGCCCCGACGCAGGCGGGTCGGCCGCCATGGGCTGCCTCCCAGGCTGCGCGGTTCACCCCAGCTTCAGGCCGCTTTAGTTCGTCGCGCGACATACTGACGCAGGATGCTGTCCATGCGTGCCTGCCACCCCGCGCCGGTGGACTTGAAATAGGCGACGACCTCAGGGCTGTAGCGGATCGACACGAGCAGCTTCTTGCGCGGAGACTTCGGACGCCCCCGCAGGGAGCGCAGCGGGACCATCGCCCTGAGCTGGGTCGCGGTGAGCGGCTGTGCGTCCGGATCTGCTTTGGCAGCCGCCGTGATCGCCTTGTTCTCTTCGGGGGTGGGCGGAACGATCGCCGGGCGCTTAGATGGTCTCGACATAGTGCTTCACCTCGCGACGGGTGGCGCGGCGGAGGCTGATGATCCGCATGACGTCGCCACGATCAACAACAGCCACGTAGTACAGGGTGTTGGCGAGCGGCGCGAGCGCGACCAACCGCACCTCGCCGTACTCGAACCGCTCATCCACCCACACCAGCGCGGCATTCCAGTCGAGTTCGTATGCCAACCCCAGCGACACACCGTGCTTCGCCCGGTTGAATGAATCCTTTCTCGGATCGAACTCGATATGCATGAGATATTGTAGCTACAGGAATTAGCCTGTCAAGCGGAGATCTGCCAGCGACGATCCGAATCCGCTGGGGTCGGTAGCCCCAGAGCGCTTCGGCGCTACAGTCTCGCAGGGTTGGGAAAAGAGGCAGACATGCCAAAAAAAGCAACGCGGAGTGGTGACCCACTCCGCGTTGCTTAGATTGGTGGACCAAGCAGGACGGTATGTCGAACCGGAAACGGAAGTCGAACCGCCGTCCCATGGGCATATGGATCAGGCTGGAGGCGGCGTGAACAGCCCTCACCTTTGGGAATTGGCCTACCCCTGGAAATAATTACTCGACGACAAACATTTTGTCTGTGGCAAACTTTGGGGATAAGAGTTCAGGGCCCCCCTTTCTTACGGCGACCATATCCTGGATATGAATGTACATAATCGGATGCGGCTCTAACGCCAATACCATACCCTCCTCGAGGACCGCATTACTGCCTCGGCAGAGGATCGGCTCTTGTTGATGCCACCAGGCACCGACCCCGTGACCCATCAGACCTGATCCCGACCGGTAATTCCACCCATGCTTTTCAAATTCTGCCACGGTGAATTTGAAGAGCTCCCCGACATGCGTCCCGGGCACGCAACGCTTCATGGCCTTCCGGTACACATCGAGAGTGATGTCGTAATCGCGCTGCTGCTGGGGACTCGGCTTTCCGATTACAGCATTCCGGGATTGGTGGCCAGGATACCCGCTATGCAGGAATGCCAAATAGTCCGTCCGGATCATGTCCCCCACAGCAAAGGTAAAATCACCCTCACCGCCGTAGGAAATAGTGTTTCGGCTGGAATTAAGAAGGCCATGCGCCCAACCGGCTCCGCGCTTCATGCATTCGTACACAACCCGACTATGGACAGCGCGCTCCGTCTCTCCTGGCTTAATCGTTGGGAACACCGCCAAAAACGCTTCGTCGAGTAAATCGGCGCCTTTCCTGAACTCTTCAATCTCTCCTTCCGTCTTGACCCACCGCACCTCGTCCATCATCTGCACGATGTCAACCATCTGGAGTCGCGGGAGGGCATGCTGAATCTGCTCCCAGTGGGCCGCACTCACATAGTTCTTCTCAAAACCGACCTTCCCCGCTTCCAGCCCTTCACGCTTCAGTATGGCACACAAACGATCGTACGGCGATTCAGCGTACGCCTCGTACACCTCAACCTTACGGAGCCATGAGTCTCTCAGGGTGAGTTTCTCAGCTCCCGGGTTAAGAATCACAATTGGCTCACCGTTTCGAGGCCAGAGCAGGATGCATCCGCGCAACGAATCGGTGAGGTCCATAAACCGCGCCAGAGTCCCAGGGTAGGCAATCCCGCTAAGGTACGTGAAGTTCTGACCGGACCGGGCGACGATGGCATCAAGTTTATTGCTGTCCATGTATCTATTCAAACGGTCAATATTTGCAAGAACCGGCCGTGAAAAATTCATAGCGTCTCCCCTGTTATTGTCTCAAGGCCTTCTGGTAGTCGATCATACTGCCATTATTTACGAATCCCCATTTTCATGGCCATCGGCACATACCGGTCATATTCAGCCTTCAATACTTCTACAAACACCTTCGGAGGGAGGTAGGCAAGGTTCTTATACACCTTTTTTGCTTGATCGAGGAACTCCTTGTCCTGAACGGCAGCACTCAGAATCTTGTTCCATTCCGCGATTACATCAGTCGGCAGCCCGCGCGGTCCAGAGATCCCTTGCCATCCATTTACGTTCAGGTTGGGATACCCGGCCTCCTTAACGGTGGGGACGTCAGGGAATCCGTCGAGGCGCATTTCACTGATCGCCGCAAGCGCCCGCACGTTTTTCCCAAGGATAAAGGACGACGATTCGGCATAGCCCTGCGCCGCAAAATCAACGTGGCCACCGGCAACGTTCGTCAAGGAATCGGCTCCGCTCTTAAAGGCGACCCGGTGGGCACTCTCATGATCAAGTCCGTTCACATCCAAAAACTGACCGACGGCAAAAATCCCGAAACCAGTCAGGCCGGCAACTCCCCAGCGAAGAGTCTTGGGCTTCTGCCGGATGTTCTCAGCCAACTCTTTCAGGTTTTGCCATGGCCCATTGGGCCGGACCACATAAAAGATCGGCTCCACCGCAACTCGGGCAATAAATACTCGTTCATCCCACTTGAACGGAAGATCAACCTGTGTGGCTGAAAGCATCGTGCTGCTGCCATGGCTGTCAACAAGAAGTGTGTATCCATCCGGCTTTGATGCCAAAACATGCCGTGTGCCAACGACTGTGGACCCCCCCGGCATGTTTACGACATTCACCGGCACCCCCCACTTCTTGGAGACATAGCCGGCAACAAGACGTCCGGTAATATCGACGCCTCCGCCTGGCGAGTAG
>Ga0351927_1049_pt1 | contig 8636 bp, 7 predicted proteins | sample BONcelT113001D11_FD_206855 | JGI IMG/M metagenome (GOLD analysis project Ga0351927, IMG submission 206855) | Enriched cells from coal bed in the Powder River Basin, Montana, United States - BONCAT cells T11 rep2 HSBNCT.T11.300.1.D11 ...
GAATTCCGCACCACCGCCAAAGAAAAGGCTGATGCGGAAGCCATTGAAGTATTTGCAGAAAACCTGCGCCAGTTACTGCTGGCTGCACCATTAGGCCCTAAGGCTGTTATTGCAGTAGATCCTGGTTACAGAACCGGGTGTAAAGTAGTAGCATTGGATAATCAGGGCAATATGCTGGACAACGATGTGATTTACCCGCTGGAGAAAAATTATAAAAGAGATGATGCAGAAGCGTTGCTGAAAAAATGGGCGCAGAAGTATGACATCTCTGCTATTGCAGTAGGTAATGGTACTGCCGGCCGGGAAACCGAAGAGTTTGTAAAGAAAATTGATTTCGGACAGAAGATCAATGTTTTCATGGTCAATGAAAGCGGTGCTTCTGTTTACTCTGCCTCGGAAGTAGCCCGGGAAGAGTTTCCTGATCATGATGTAACCGTACGTGGAGCAGTATCTATTGGTCGCAGGCTGATAGATCCATTGGCCGAACTGGTAAAAATAGACCCTAAATCTATTGGTGTAGGTCAATATCAGCATGATGTGAATCAGTCGCAGTTAAAACAAAGTCTGGACCGCATTGTAGTAAGCTGTGTAAACATGGTAGGTGTAAACCTGAACACTGCCTCCAAGCATTTGCTGGCGTACATTTCCGGTCTCGGACCTTCCCTGGCAGAAAACATCGTAAAATACCGCAAGGAAAATGGTGCTTTCAGCAACCGTATGCAGCTGAAAAAAGTACATCGCCTGGGTGAAAAGGCTTTTGAACAATGCGCGGGCTTCCTCCGTATTGAAAATGGAGACAATCCCCTGGATAACTCCGCCGTACACCCGGAACGTTATGCGCTTGTAGAAGATATGGCGGGCAAACAGCATTGTACTATACAGGAACTGATGTCCAAAGAGGAAGTGCGTAAAAAGATTAATCCGAAAGAATACGTGAGTGAAGAGGTGGGGCTGCTTACCTTGGAAGACATCTTAAAGGAGCTGGACAAACCCAGTCGTGATCCCCGTGATGAGATCTCCATCTTTGAATATGCTGATGGCATTCACAAAATGGAAGATGTAAAACCAGGGATGGTACTGCCCGGTGTAGTAACCAATATTACTGCCTTTGGCGCCTTTGTAGACATCGGTGTAAAGCAGGACGGGCTGGTACATATCTCTCACTTGTCCAATAAATTCATCAACAATCCTAATGAAGCGGTAAAGCTCAACCAGAAAGTAACAGTAACCGTACTGGAGGTAGACGTAGCCCGGAAGCGTATTTCATTATCCATGAAAGATAATGAGGCACCGGGTAACAGCAACAGTAATGCTGCACCACGTAATAAGGATAGAAAAGATAAACCGGCAAAAGCTGCTGCTCCAGCGCCATTGAACGACTTCCAGGCGAAGTTGCTGGCGTTGAAGAAAAAATTTGATTAACTGAAAAATGAAAAGTAAGAAGGCTGTTCCTTTCACCGGGAACAGCCTTTTTTATGCCATTGTATTGGATCAGCCAAGCCAGGATATCAGCGTTGCTCAAACTTCTGTTTCCACTGTAATAGTTTCTGTGGAAAAACAGCCTCCTTATTTTCACTGTATAGCGTCACCACACTATCTACGGCGATACCTGCGTAAATAACATCCCTGTTCATATCAATCGCAATTACCGCCTCATCAGACAAACAATAATGGGGCTTACAGCCTTCATTATACAAGATGCCATCCTTTATTTCTACGGGAGGGATTACCTGGTATCTTTCTAAAAATGTTTTTTCTGCCTTGCCAAGCAGTTGTTTTAACCGGGATGCCAGCGGTTCTGTTCCCAGCAGATTGGTTTCGTCAGCATACTTTCCGTTAAAGTTCAGCAGCTGGCTCCAGGAGGTAAGTTGTCCGGGGCTTACATTGTCCTCTCCTACGATCATAGTATCTGTTGGCAAAATGGCAATGCTATCCGGAGGTTTATGCTTTTGATGTTTTACGGCCGTTCCGGTACAGGCCACGGTATACATGGCAGTGACCAATAAGGAAGGCATGATTTTTCCAAGGTTCATGGTTAAAAAGGTGCATTAAACGGTTTCAAAAAAGAGGGGACAAACAAGAAAGTTGCTACAAATAAAATATTTGTAAGTCAATATCTATGCCATAGGTTAGCTGGCATCGGGTCATGTAAGTAGTTTATTTTCCTTTAAATACGGGTGGACGTTTTTCCATAAAAGCCTGCATCCCTTCTTTTTGATCTTCAGACGCAAACAAGAGATAAAAGTTTTTACGTTCGAAGTGCAAGCCTTCTTCCAGGGAGCTGTCAAAAGCTTTCAGGACGGCTTCTTTAGCCATTTTCACTGCCAAAGGGCTCATCGCAGCCACTTCTGCCGCTAATTTCACTGCTTCCTGCAGATATAGTTCCACCGGCACTACCCGGTTGATCAGTCCGGCCTGCCGGGCCTCTTCCGCAGTAATAAAGCGGCCGGTTAGCACCATTTCCATCGCCAGTGCTTTTCCTACAGCGCGGGTTAAGCGCTGTGTACCACCCGCACCGGGCATTACACCTATTTTAATTTCCGGTTGTCCAAAACGTGCAGTTTCACTGGCCACAATCATATCACATAACATCACCAGCTCACATCCCCCTCCTAATGCAAATCCACTGACTGCCGCAATAATAGGTTTCTTGGTTTTTTTGATAGCATCCCAGGTACTGAACTGGTCAATATTAAACATATCCATGGCAGTTTTATCGGCCATTTGCTTAATATCTGCCCCTGCCGCAAACGCTTTTTCATTGCCACTGATCACAATGGCTCTTACCTGTTCGTCTGCATCCAGCATCTTTAAAGCATCCCGAAGCTCCCCCATCAGTTGAAGGTTCAGCGCATTTAATTCCTTGGGACGGTTTAGCTGGATATGGGCAACATGTGTTGCTACCTGCTCGTGTATGATGATGTATTCCGGTTGCATGATCTAAATTTACAGAATTATTGCCAGTACGAGGAACATCAGCCCTATCAGTACAATTACTATCGTAGTCATGTATCCCAGCCACAACACCAATCCCTTTACTACTGATTTTGCCCACGACTGCTGATAAGTATGCTTCAATGCCGATACCAGGTATACCACCAATGCGACCATTCCCAAATTAGAAAACCAATCCGAATCCAACAACCAATCACCTATCAGGGCTACCAGGAAAAGGATGAAAGTAAAGGAGTGCATATGGATGGAAAAGATCGCATGATCTGTATAGTACCAGCGTTTTTTATCATAAAGGATTTTCAGGTACAGTGCAAATAATGGCAGTAGCAGGAACATCATTTTAGGAACGTTGTGTTTAACCTGTTCCCCTAATGCCTCTATCACTTTATCTCCATATTTTTCACTCAGGTAAAGATTGCGCTGGAAAGTTTTCCGTTTCCACCAGCCGTCTTTTTGTGCAGCTGGCAATGCATTTTGTACAGAATCATAGTTTAGCCGGGAATGATATCTGGCCATTTCATTCAACAGCCTATCTCCTTCGATAAAATTCTTCTCTTTTAGTACCGCACTGTCTTTTCCCAATGCCTGGCGGACACTTTCACTTGAATTGGACGTCTCTATCTTTAAGGTATCCAGTGTACCTGGTATAGAAAAATAAGCCAGAAAGAAAATAAAAGAGATAAAAATGTAGAGCTTGATAGGGTTTACATAACTCGCCCTTTTCCCTTTGATGTATTCAGTAGTCAATAAACCGGGGCGAAACAGCAAATACTTTAAGGTATTCAGCGTTTTAGAGTCAAAATGGACGATATCCGCAATAAAATGCTTGACCAGATGGCCAAATGATTCATGTGGCACAGTATTTTCCTGCCCACAGTGTGTACAGTATCTTTCGGGAACAATTGTTCCGCAGTTTAGGCAGTGCTTATCGTCTCGCAGTGGTTGTGTGTTCAAGGAATGCAGGTTAAAGTGAGCTAAAGATAGAGAAAACCGTTCTTAAAAATATATCTTCAGATCATACATTTTTAAAATATTAAAATCATCTTTACGTTAGTATTTTTACAGCTGCAAAACGGATGAGGGTTCATTTGCAGTGATTTACCATATGAATATGAAAAGAATAACGATACTGTCAGTGTTGCTGCTATCAGCAGTAAACAGCATTTTTGCCCAATACTACTACCAGGATATCTACAATACCCGGCAAACTATCGCCAACATGGCGTTGCTAAAGGAAAATAAGGTAAAAGCCCAGTTTGTACAAAGCCTGGACGCCAACCAGGAAATGGATAATGACTTTACCTGCCAGCGACTGCTGACCCCTACCTATCGGCAGATGCGCTCCATTACCCGTTCCGGTGCTACCGGACTGTCTATTATGACTTCCAGCTTTTCCATGCGGGGTAATCTTACCAAAACCACCGACAGCACCAATAGCAGTATTACCACCGTGCAATACCAATATAATGACCAGGGCCAGCTCCTGCACATCAGTGCAGTATCCCAGGCCCGGGAAGGCAAATTCCGTTTTGATGAAACCAGAACTTATACTTATGACTCCCTGGGTCATGTAACCAGGATGGTGCATAAAAAGGGCAATAACCCTTCAGACAGCACAATTGTGACTTTTAAGACCAACGACAAGGGGCAGGTAACAGAAGAGCTGGAAACGGGTAAAAACATCCGCAGCCAACGGATCTTTTACAACTATGATGAACAGGGCAGATTAACAGATGTATTCCGGTACCACGCCGCAAGGAAAAAGATGCTGCCTGATTACATCTTTGAATACAATGCCAAGGACAAAGTAAGCAAGATGACCACCGTTAATTCAGAGACCGCCAGTTACACTATCTGGAAGTATACTTACCTGGAAAACGGGCTACCTGACAAAGAAGAATGCTATGGTAAGGGGAATGAACTTTTAGGCATTGTAAAATACAAGTATGATCTCAACCAATAACACGGTTAATAATTTCATGATGTGTAAATTTCTTAGGATGAACGCAAAAAAAACTTTGTAATTAAAAAACAATTCCTATCTTTGCAATCCCAACGAAAAAAACAGTTCTTAAAAATCACGCGGAAGTAGCTCATTTGGTAGAGCACGACCTTGCCAAGGTCGGGGTGGCCGGTTCGAGCCCGGTCTTCCGCTCTAAAGCAAATTCCAAATTGCTCCGGCAGTTTGGAATTTTTGTTTAAAGTTCTTTACTTAGGTTGCTAAAATTTAGTAACTTATTTAATGGTCCACCGGGGTGGTGGAACTGGTAGACACGCAGGTCTTAAAATCCTGTTCGCAGCAATGCGAGTGTGGGTTCAATTCCCATCCCCGGTACTAAACCGTCGCAGCTATTTGAAAGACAATAGATATGCGGCGGTTTTTTTATTTTCAGCACCTTATAATCGGAGCATTCCCATTTTATCCTGGCATCCGCTGTAATGCATTTTTATTGCTTTCAAAAATGCTAAACTTGTTTGCATATGTAAGTTGACCGTTCAAAGCAACTATAGGTTAGAAAAGATCGATTTTATTTTTTCAGCAAACAGAACGGAGTATCCTGCCCCGTTAGACTTCAGAAATTTTGACATATTGAAAAAAAGCGACTGCTTTCATTGTCCGGCAAACCTGTCGGTACAACTAGCCATCCCCCTGCCACCTTTCCTTTTTCCCATAAAAACCTTAAATTAACAGTGTACTTGACCATCGTCCTCATGAGCCTCCTGAAACTGGTATCCTTCCTCATTTTATGCCTGTTCCTCCAATCTTTTGGAAACAGCGCCCTTGCGCAATCCACGCTGATCAGGGAAGAACAAATTAGCTTGCATTATATCAAAGACAGCGTTGCCTTTGCTGACAAGCTCAATCGTATCGGTATCCTCTTTTACCTGAAAGACGTTGACAGCTGCTTTTACTACGGCATGCAGGGAAAAGCCCTCTCTGCCAGGCTACGCTATAACAAAGGTGAAACGGATGCAGATAACGTGATCGCCGCTGCGCTGTACTTCAGAGGCCTCTACAAGGAAGCACTGGAACTGTTCAACAAATCCCTGACCGCCTACAGGGCAATGGGAGACTCCGCCAACGTAGCCCAGGTGCTTTCCAACATGGCTACCGTATATACAGATATGGCCGACAGCGAAAAAGCTGCCAGCCTCGCCCGCCAGGGCTTCGAACTGGGCCAACAATTACAAGGAGACAGCATCCAAACCCTGCTTTATCTCAATTATTGCATCGACAACCCCCAGTTGCCGGAAGACACCATCAAACACTACCTCGCCAAAGCGCGGGCTATTGCGGATAAGTATAACGACCGGCCCATGCAGTCACTATCCTTGCTCATGCTTCCCATGCACATGGTGGCTAATAACCGCCAACGTGAAGCTTTGCCGTTGATCAGAACGGCACTTGACCACTCCCGCAGCGCCGGAATGGAATACATGGAGATCACCGCACTGAAGCTATATGGAGATTGCCTGGAAAACGAACCAGACAGCATCCTAAAGTACTATACCCTTGCCTACGGCCTCGCGGAGAAAAGCGGCTACAAAAACTTCAGCCTGCAATTGCTGCAGGTGATCCTGAAAAACACGGAACTGACTGGCAACAAGGATCTGATCATCCATGTACAAAAACAGATTGCAGCTGCGCTGGCGGCAGATAACAATAACCTGAAGAAATTCATCGGAGACTATACCACCTATAGCGCTATCAGGGAAGAAAACAATTTACTGGAAGCCGGCAACAGGAACAAGCTGACCCAAATATGGATGCTGGCGGGCGTATGCGCGATAACCATAATACTACTCGCTTTCATTTACTTTCAGTACCGGCGCTCCCGCCAAATGAACAAGATCATTTCAGACAAGAACCATCAATTACAAGACACGCTGGCCGCGCTCGAACAAAGCTATGCAGACAATACCCGGATGCTCAAAGTGGTGGCGCACGACCTCCGCAATCCCATAGGCGCCATGACCTCCATAGCCAACCTGATGCTAGACGATGAGGGACGCAGTGACAACGACCACATGTTGCTCGACCTGCTCAAAACCTCTGGAGAAAACTCGCTGGAACTCGTGAACGATCTGTTGCTCGTACACACCCGTGCGGAGGAACTCACCAAAGAACCGGTAGACGTGTACCAACTACTGCAATATTGCGTAGAACTACTGCATTTCAAAGCAAAGGAAAAAATGCAGCAAGTTTACCTGAAGGCGGTACATGTAATCATCCAGGTAAACCGGGAAAAGATCTGGCGTGTGATCAGCAATCTCATTACTAATGCCATCAAGTTCAGCCCCAACGGTGCCCGAATTTCCGTGCTGCTGGAGGTTAAAACCAGTAAAGTGCAGATCAAGGTGGAAGACCAGGGTATCGGTATCTCCGAAGATCTTAAAGACCGCATCTTCGATATGTTCACAGCGGCGCGAAGGGTTGGCACAGCCGGAGAGCAGTCGTTCGGCCTGGGGCTCTCCATTTCCCGACAGATCGTTGAAGCGCATGGGGGCACTATTTGGTATGAAAGCACACCGGGCAACGGTAGTACTTTTTTTGTTGAACTGCCAAAGGAAGCGGTCTGAATTGCCAGATCAGATAGTAGCTATTTCATATGACTACCATAATGTATTCCCGTAAGGGGTACTGTTTTAACAAAAAAGCCGCTAACAATATGTTAGCGGCTTTTTTGTTTTCCTATATGGCACAACAGCTGCGCATCAGGAAAAAAACGATTTATACACCTCAAAAATGATATAAAAACACCACATCACCTGTATAAGCCGGTTTGGTTTTACCTTTAATAATGAGCGTTGCGCCAATAATCACTTTCGTTACACCTCTTAAATCGACTATAGAATTAAGTTTCGCTTTCAATTGCACTTCATCATTCACAAGCACCGCCTGGCCAAACTTAAATTGCTCTATACCGTAGTTTATTTCCATTTTAACATTGCGGATGTCTGCAATTTGCTTCCATAGATAAGGAATTAACGCCAACGTCAGATATCCATGAGCAATGGTACTTTTAAAAGGCCCTTCATTTTTTGCTCTTTCCTCATCAGTATGGATCCATTGATGATCAAGCGTTGCATCCGCGAACTTATTGATCTGCTCCTGATCTATTTTATGCCATTCAGAACTGCCTATTTCTTTACCTTCATATGCTTGATACTCTGCGAAACTATTGACGATTACCATAATTGTTTTGTTTGTTATTCAAATTTAAAAGCCCCTTGGCGATTCAATATACGCCATTTGGTTTAATGAATAACTTACTTCTATTTCTGCATGTATCCAAACATTATTCCCTTTTTCATTAATTAATGTTACCAGAAATGTGTTTCCCCCGCTTTATATTCCGTTTATCGCTTAAATATTTCCTTACAGGGAAATCGTAAAGTACCATCACCAGGTATGCAGCTCCAATCAAGAGGATTACCCCGGTTATGATGATGAAAGCCAGTTGCATACTGTTAGGTTGATGGCTGGTATAATAATTACCAAACATCCATAAAACGGCATAATGCGTCATGTACAATGGGTAAGAGATCTTGCCGGAAAATACACAGATCTTTTTTAAGCCGGATTTTAGGGTAGCCCCTGCTCCTAAAGCTATCAGCAAGGGAAAGTAAAACAGTACTACCAAAGATTCGGATAACCAATTCCATTTTGAGGATGGCAT
>Ga0351927_1057_pt1 | contig 7944 bp, 10 predicted proteins | sample BONcelT113001D11_FD_206855 | JGI IMG/M metagenome (GOLD analysis project Ga0351927, IMG submission 206855) | Enriched cells from coal bed in the Powder River Basin, Montana, United States - BONCAT cells T11 rep2 HSBNCT.T11.300.1.D11 ...
CTCTTCAGGCCCGGCGCCGCTTTCTTTATGCTTACCGTGGTGGTGGGTCTCGTGCGTTTCAAGCATGCCCTTGCCGCGATGCGGCCCGTGTCGCCGGTATTCGGTTTCATGTTTCGACCCGTGGCGCTCTTCGGGCTCACCCATATACACGGCTTCAGAGACTTCCGTCTTATCGCTCCTTCGCTCGGATTCTCCTTCACCCATGTATGCGGTCTCAGAAAATTCGGTCTCTCTTTCTTCCTCCGGTATATCTCTGTTGGGTTCTTCCTCCGCCTTCGAGAATGTCATGCCTTCACCACCTGTGGGTTTTATATACTTACGTCTCTTCCTTCATCGCAATCGCATCCACGGGGCACTCTTGCGCGCAGACGCCGCAGCCCTTGCAGCGGTTGTAATCGATGCCCACCACTTTTTCATCGGCAACCAAATATGCGCTGTCCGGACAGAACATCCAGCAGAGCATACATTGGATACATTTCTTCTCTATCCAAATAGCCTTTTCGGTACGCCATTCGCCGGTATGATAGAGGTCGGCATTTCCGGCGTCTACGATAATGCCGCCCTCGGTGACCTCCCGCCATCCGGGCTTCTCTTTAACTTCTTGCAGGGGTTCACCATCATAGATGTGAAGATGCTCGTGCTCGCTCATTCGTTGCGCACCTCCTTATATGCCCGTTGCAGCGCATCGATGTTCGCTTGAAGCATTTTCGGTGATAGTTTGGCCCCGAAAAGACTTCTGAGTTCTTCCTCAACGACATCGACCTCTAAAATCCCGGTCGCGCGCAAGAGCGCGCCGAGCATCGGCGTGTTCGTTATCGGGCGGCCCATCGTCTCGTTGGCGATTGCGGTGGCATCTACGGAATAGACCGTCCCGTAATCAAGTTTTATCTCTTCACGTAACTCCTTGGCTGAATGCCGGCAATTAACGACAGCCGTGCCGTCCCGCGTAAGCCCATCGGTAAATGGAATCTTTCCGACTAATGTGCGATCGAGGACCACCACTATCCCGGGTGAGGTCACATGCGAAAATAGTCGTATCGGCCCTTCGCTTATTCTGGTAAATGCCTGTATCGGCGCCCCACGGCGCTCCGGACCGAACTCGGGAAACGCCTGGATGTGCTTACCCTGCGACAGTGCCGCGGCCGCCAGAACCTTCGCCGCCGTTACAACGCCTTGTCCTCCCCGACCGTGCCAACGAATCTCTATCATCTCTTCTACGCCCCTGCGCCGTGCGCTGTTGATAGCGCTCTCTTACAAATTTACTGATTCGTGTTGCTTCTTCATCGAGACCTCGGCACCGATCAGAGCAACCACCTCGTTTCTCATTGCCGTAGAGACCTCGAAACAATCAAGACTGCTTGTTCTGACCTGATATTCCCATCCGGGAGAATAATATGCAGTGATTCCGAAATGATGTATCGTTAAGCGCGGAGAAGGTACTGCTCAGAATGTTATTACGGTACGGCAGAATTATCCCGCCCCGGCGTGGCCACAAGCGGATGCCCGCAATACAAGAGAGCCACGGACCAACGGAACCACCTTGCGCCATCCAAGTGCGGCAATATATATCCGGGCAGTAAACAACCGTCCTGCCAATAAACGATAAAGAAACAAACCCTGCCCCACCGGGTCCTTACCCCGGCGCGTTTAACTTTAGACCGCAGCGGGTAATTCTACACAATCGTTTAAGGAGAATGCTATGGATTACGATCTACTTGTTATAGGCTCAGGAAGCGCCGGGGCTTCGGCCGCCATGCGGGCCCTGGGTCTCGGCGCCAGGGTCGCGATGGTCGAAAAAGGAAAGCTTGGGGGGACGTGACCCAATTACGGGTGTGTGCCCAGCAAGGCATTGCTGGCATCGGCCGCGGCTTTTCGCGCGCTTAAACGGGCGACAGAATTCGGGCTCTCAACGAACGGTATCGGTTTCGATTTCTCAAAGATAATAGACCGGAAGGATTGGATAGTATCGCAAATCACCGGTCCGCGGATGAGAAAGTTCTTTGAAGACCAGGGTATCGCTGTCATCGAGGGGACCGCCAGGTTCAGGTCAAAGCATGAAATCGAGGTAAGCGGCCGGGCGATAACGTTTGAAAAGGCGGTGATAGCAACCGGCTCAACGCCTTTCGTGCCCCCCATCGAGGGTATTGACAAAGCCGGCTATATTACGAGCAATGAAGCGATAAACCTGCGTGACCTGCCCGATTCCATCATAATCATCGGTGCTTCCGGCGTCGGTCTGGAGTTCGGCGCAATTTTTGAATCGTTTGGGGCGAAGGTCACCATCATCGAGAACGCGCCAACGATAGCCCCGAAAGAGGATATCGATATTAGCCTCGCGCTGTCGCGGTACATGAACGGCAGGGGCATAGATATCCATACCGGTGCGCGAATAACAGAAGCGATGCGGGAAAACGGGGTAAAAAGCGTCGTTTTCGAGTCGGAGGACGGCGAGAAGACCGTTACCGCTCAGGAGATATTGGTAGCGACCGGCAGGCGACCCCTGCTCGACGGCCTTAACCTCGAAGAAATCGGTATCGAGACGAGCAAGAAAGGTGTCATCGTCAATGCGTATCTACAGACTACGGTCGATAACATCTTCGCTGCCGGCGATATTGTCCCCGGCTTTCAACTCGCGCAAGCCGCCGCTTACGAGGGGGACCTCGCCGGTTTGAACGCGTTCTCAGAGAAGAAAACGGAGGCCAACTACAGGGTGATGCCACGCGTAACCTGGAGTTATCCAGAGCTTTCCAGCGTTGGCATCACGGAGAACGACGCCAAAGAGCAGGGACTCGATTATGTCACCCAGAAATTTATGTTTGGCGGCCTCGCCCGTGCCTTTGCCGATGGCGAGCAGCTCGGCTTCATAAAAGCGATAGCCGACGCCGATGGCAATGAGCTTATCGGACTCCATGCCATCGGCCACCATGCGGACGAGTTGATTCACGAGGCCGTGATCGCCATGCATTCGCGGGTCAAAGTCTCCGAACTTGCGGAAGCCATTCATTGCGAGCTAACAATGGCTGAAGGCATCGGCAATGTCTTTATCGACCTGCACGAGACCATAGAACAAAGAAAGAAAATGGCGGCATGAGACAGCGTCAATATAAGCGAAAGACGATATAGGCCGCCGGCCGTTGTTGGGGTTATTACGCGCTGGGTTTAAAGGTATCTGCGGCTTCCCACGCTTTGATTCGATTTCTGCCGCTCTTCTTCGCCTCGTAAAGCGCGCTGTCGGCCCGGTAGATAGTCGAGTCGATGTTCTCGTCTGCATCGTGGTTGATTTCCGTGACACCGATACTAACGGTGAGCATAATCATATTATCATCAAAGATGACGACTTTTTCCGATATTTTCGTACGAATTTTTTCCGCGACAGCGATTGCGGATATCAGGTTCGCCTCGGGAACCAGTATCATGAATTCCTCACCACCGTAGCGACAGACAATATCATGCCGGCGTGTGCTGGATTTCAGAGCATCAGATAGGACGACCAGCACATGGTCCCCGGCAAGGTGGCCGTAGGTATCGTTGACTGTTTTAAAGTAATCGATGTCGAGCATCAGGCAGGAGAGCGGGGCGTCGGTACGCCGGTGTCGGGATATCTCTTCTTCCATGCGCTCGATCCCGGCACGCCGGTTGAGTAATCCCGTGAGGCCATCTGTTGCGGCCATCTCTATAAGCTCACCCTGGGTCTTTGTTAGCGCCCGTAAAAATCTTCGGGAAATAATCGAAAGGAACGCAAAGAGTACACCTAGCACCACGAGCGCTGATATGATCGAGTATTTTCGATTGGCGGCCAGCTGCTGGTTGACCAGGGTCATCGGTAACGTGACGCTTACGCCGCCTCGAATGTCGCCTATCTTGTATCCCTGGTAGGCGTGACAGATGTCGCACTGTTGCTCATAATAGAGGGGGGCCATATACCGGTAGACGGGCCCATCTTTTGTCTTCTCCATCGCGGTAAACTCTTTGGCGCCGCGCTCAAAACTGAGCAATGCTTTTTTCTCAAAGGCATCGGGTGTGCTGACCGCCGGATTAACCGGTTTTAGACTGGCGACATGAAACGAGTAGAGGCCCTTTTCATCGCCGATTTGAGAGAGTTCCCTGACGATGAGACCCGGGTTGCGCAGCGTGTAGTGCTGGCCGTCTTCGTCGGCTATATTAACTTTTAAACCGGGGACGTTAAGGAGAAACTGGCTCGGTTCGACGCCCGGTCGCAGCTTTACATAGACGCCGCCGTGATCCGAGGCCCATCTTCGCGTAAGGATGACTTGGGTAAAGAGCGAGCGTCCCTGTCGTAAAAGAACGCCTTCGGTTAGTCTCTCGGTTCTTAAATGAAAGCCGACAAAGACAACCCCGATGACTGTCGAGATTATCACGAGGGCCAATATGAAAAACCGCCAAACAAACCGCAGATCACTAGACACGCAAACTCCTTACCATTAGGTATTTGTATCGGCGAGCGGCGTTTCGACTTTAATAGAATTTTAACTACGTTGATAACGTATTTGCGCACGTAGATACCGAAGTTTTGAGCTTCATGGCGGTAGGTTAACGATTAAATATCGCCCCTATTTTGCTATCGTGCTCACGCAGTAATGAGGATGAATTCAACGGCGCCCGGCCGTACACGACACCTCAGGTATTCTACAACTTATACCTTATCTCCCGTAGCTCAGGACCTTAGCTTGGCTGTCAGCCCTGAAGGGCTGAGCTACGAAACGTTAAATCCCTGGCTTAAAGGTTGCTACTTTGAGTTGCAAAATATCCGCACTTAGGACTCGGTGGAGAATATGGGTGGGTTCTTGACCTCGCCGTCCGTGAGAATAAACTTGTGAATAACCTCTTCAACGCCTCTGCTAATCGGCGCGTCGGTGACATAATCGGCGGCGTCTTTGAGCTCGTCGGACGCATTCGCTACGGCCACGCCGAGACCCGCGTACTCTATCATCTCCAGGTCGTTCAGGTTATCACCGATGGCGATGACCTCCTCACGTGCGATTCCCAGGCGTTCTGCAAGCTGCGCAAGGGCTAAGCCCTTGGAGGCTTCAGGGTGGAGTACATCCAAAAACCAGTCGGCCGAGTTCGTGATTCTCACCACCGGGTCAAGCCTACTTTTTAATAATTGCGTTAAAATGGACGCCTGACCCACCGGGACCATAAATACCAGCATCGTCGGGTCATCGACGAGCAAATCGCGAAGATCGGTGACGAGATTCATAGTAACGCCGAGTAAATCGGCATACCTATCGGTCCATTCATGCGCCGTATCTGTAAATACTTCTTCACCGAGAAAGGCATAGCGCAAAACCGGCTCGTTCCTGAGTAGTTGTATCGCCTCTATTCCTTGTTCAGCGGGGACTTTACACTCCCGGTATATGTCACCGGAAAAGGTATTTTTTATTACAGCACCATTGTAGGTTATAATGGGGATATTCACCCGTAACTCTTCTGCGTATCTCAGCGCACCCAGAGACATCCTGCCCGTGGCGATTGTAAACCGCACCCCTTGCTCGCTCGCCTCGCGAATCAACTCGACCGTGCCACTATTCAAGCGTTTATCATCGCCGAGCATGGTGCCGTCAAGATCGAGTGCGACTAATTTGTAAGCCAAATCCGATATCCTTTCCCACCGGCCGCATCGCTCATCTATCTAAAGTACCTTCTTGCAAGCCCGATGATTCCGTCACTTAGAAAGAGGTCTAACATCTGCCGTTTTCTTGAGGCATCATAGGTCTTGCGTCTTGCATCATCCGAAAGAACTTCGTAAGCTTTGCGAACCTCCAACCACCTCGACTCAGCGTCTTCCTTGCGCTCGATGGCCGCGGTATCCGGGTGATACTTTAACGAGAGCGCCCGGAACGCTTTTTCGATGACCTCCTTGGATGCTTCAGGGTCTACTTCAAGTATCCTATAATAATCCGGCATTTTACTCCTACCTTGCATGCTAAGCGAGATTCAACATCCCAACCAGTCCACTATACCAAAAACAAAACAATCCTGTATAATGAAGGCAGCCCATACAATAAGGTGTATGCGGTATAAAATTACTCATGATATAGGGTGGATGGAATGCGAATAGTTGAGGCGCTCAGAAGTTTTATCAGAAAAGAAGATCCGGTAGTTTGGAAGAGCCTGCTTATCGCGTCGGCGCTCACGCTTATCTTCTACGTCTTCGTTCTCGTCTACACGAGATAGCGACCGGAACTTGCCTAATCTCTTAACCTGATAAGATACTCATAGGCAGAGAGAGCCGCCTTTGCCCCCTCACCTGCCGCTACGATTATCTGTTTCTGGGGCGCGTTTGTAACGTCCCCCGCAGCAAACAAGCCCTCGACATTCGTGCGGTTGCTGCAATCCACGTTTATCTCCTGCTTCTCATCGAGTTCGGCAAGCCCGGCTACAAAACCGGAGTTCGGCGCCGACCCAATCTCTATGAAGACGCCGCGAACAGCCAGCTCCTGCTCCTCTCCCGTCTTCTTGGACCTGATCCGTATCTTCTCGACGAAATTCTGCCCTTCGATGGCGATAATGTCATAGCCCTTCAAAACCTCGATATTTTCAGCGTGCATCACTCGCTCCTGCAGGACCGGGTCCGCGCTCCAGCCGTATTGCGAAATAGAATATACCTTTCTTGCGATATTGAGCAGCTGTGAGACAGAACTCAGCGCGGCATTGCCGCCCCCTATGACGGCGACATCAAGCCCGGCAAAGAGCGGGGCATCACAGGTCGCGCAATAAGTGACCCCTTTGCCGACAAAATCTTTTTCACCGGCTATTTTCAGGTGCCGGGGCGACCTACCGGTTGCGACTATCACGCTTTTTGCTTGAACCATCTCGCCGTTATCGAGATGTGCGGTGAAAATCCCGGCTTCTTTGTCTATTTTTTCAACAGTGTGATACTCGATCGGAATGTTAAACTCTTTGACTTGCTCCTCGAACTTGGCCATAAGCTCAACGCCCGAAATCAAGTGATATCCCATGTAATTCTCTATTCCGGCACTCCATAGCGCCAGTCCGCCGACGTTGTTTGTATATATAATACAATCCATTTTTTTTCGCGCAGCATATACCGCTGCGGTCATCCCCGCCGGCCCGGCGCCGATAATAATGACATCTTTCACAGCAGGCCTCCTGATTTATGTCGCGGCTAGAATCGATTCGAGCCTGACGCGGTCATAACCGACAACGACCTGCCCGTCGATTACCGTTACCGGCACGCCGAGCTGACCGGAGATGTCCACGAGCTCGTTTACCTTGTCGGGTTCAGCCGCAAGGTCGACTTCCTCGTATTCGACGTTCTTCTCAGCGAGAAACTGCTTGAGCAACGAGCAATATGCGCATGTTGGAGTACTATACACTTTAATATTTGCGGGCATTTAGACCTCCTCGTCCACCTCTCTTATCTATTACGCCGCGTGTCGATGCAGGCCGCGAACATGGAGCTCGTTTATGACATCTACGACACCCGGCACTGAAAACGCCACATACTCGGCGATCTTCTTCTGTGTGTAGTTTGCGACCTCCCCGGTCAGCGTTACGACACCCTTTTCCACATCGACATTCATTTCGGTCAAATCGAGCCGAGTGTTTTTGATGAGCGCGGCCCTTACATCGCGCCCGATTTCGGCATCGACTACCTCCATCTCGGGCTTGACCATCAGATGGTTGACAACATCGACGACCCCGGCCACCCAGCGCGCGTCATTTTCAGCTTCCAGCTTCTCAATAGTCGAGCTGACAGTTCCACGCAAAAACACCACACCGTCAATGGTCTCAGCGCTAATACGTTTATCCTCGACCCATGCATCAAGCTCGAGATTTCTCCTGACGTTCTCGGTAATTGCCTCGTCACCTTTGCTTATCGGTGGTATGACCGTGATATTATTTATAACGTCCTTAACACCCCGGACCCTTCCGGCGATCTCCTCCGCTACGGCCTTC
>Ga0351927_1055_pt1 | contig 7856 bp, 10 predicted proteins | sample BONcelT113001D11_FD_206855 | JGI IMG/M metagenome (GOLD analysis project Ga0351927, IMG submission 206855) | Enriched cells from coal bed in the Powder River Basin, Montana, United States - BONCAT cells T11 rep2 HSBNCT.T11.300.1.D11 ...
TGCATCAATCCTCTGGAAAAAGGCCATAATCTATCCTTATTCTCTTCTTCTAATGAAGATCTCAACGACTTTCTGCATAACGATGCAATCAAGTCTCAGGAAGATCTGATCAGCAGAACATACCTTTGCATCTGGCAAAGTCGTATTGCCGGCTTCTTCACCTTGGTTACAGACACAATCGAAGTCAAGCTTGTTGAGCAGGAGGATGGCATTGATGATTACAGCTATCAAAAGTATCCTGCCATCAAGATAGCCAGGATGGCCGTGGATGAAAAGCTCTCTGGGTCAGGTGTGGGAAGATACCTGCTCCTGGCAGCAGTAGGCAAAGTGCACCACCTCTCTTTGGAAGTGGGATGCAGGTATATTACCGTGGACTCAAAGAGAGAGGCAGTAGGTTTCTATGAAAGAAATGGGTTTAAAATTATCAAGAAGTACGAAAACCGCAATTTTCCGCCCATGTACTTGAACATGTATCCGATAATTCAAAGGATTGAGCAAAAAAGATGAAGCTGGGGCTTTGGTCAATTCAGATCCGCCTGACATTACCCGCAGCTTCAGAAGGCATCCTCTCAATCTCGACGCGCACTTCCGGGCTGCAGCGCCTTCAGCAATCCGTCCCGACCCCACCACCAGTCGGCTCGCCCGGCCCCCTGGCCACGCGCCCCAGGCCCGCACGCGCGCGCGGGGACGCGGGAGCGCGCCTGCCGGAGCTTGCACCATCTCACGCAGCTTTCCATGATCGGCATCGTTTCCGGAGACAGCTTCGTGAAGAAACCCAGATTTTCGACTAGGCAAGCCCATAGTCATTTATCCGTGGAAAACAAAAAGAGATTGGTGAGGTCATGAGCGGAGTAATCAAGGCACGATATGAGAACAAAGTCCTAAAGCCCCTGGGAGAGATCGACCTGAAAGAAGGTGAAGAGGTAGAGATTGAACTGAAGAAAAAAAGCATCTTTGGCCTCCTGCAAGGATGGAAGATCGACACACAATCTCTGAAGGATGAACTGAGAGAGATCGATGGCTAGACTATTTGCAGATACTTATGCGCTTATCGAACTTCTCAAGGGGAATCCCAACTATGAAAACTATTCCCAGGCAGATCTAGTCTCCACTGAATTCAACATTTTAGAACTTACGTATGCTCTTTTCAGAGACTTCGGACGCGATGAAGCTACAAAAGTTGTGAAACTAATACGTTACAAGATTAAAATTTTATCTACTGAGGACTCAGATTACCTGGATGCATCTGAATTTAGAAAGTCCGCCAACAAGACTGGAAAGAAGCTCTCCCTCATTGACGCCCTTGGATATTCGTGTTCGAAGAAACTCGGGATTAAATTTTTGACAGGAGATAGGGAATTCATCGAGATGGAAAATGTAGAGTACATTAAATAGCGAATGATGGATTTGCCTTCTTAGCCCCGGCCCCGGGCCCGCTCACACGTTCGCGGGGACGCGGGAGCGCGCCTGCCGGAGCCGCACAATCTCACGCAGCATCCTATAAGCTACATCATCTCCTGAGCCGCTTCGTGATGAATCCAAATTTAAGATGAGTCAAGCCTATAGCCATTTATCCGTGGAAAACTAAAAGGTGATTGGTGAGATAATGGGTGGAGCAATTAAGGCGCGATATGAGAACAAAGTCCTCAAGCCCCTGGGAGAACTGGATCTGAAAGAAGGAGACGAGGTCGAGATTAAAGTGCGAGGAAGTGCTACCTGTAGGATCTTTGGGATGTGAAATGCTGGGAAGGGCTAGAAGAAGCACATGAAGATTACGAGACAAATGTTCTTGTCATCGATCCCAGGAATTGGAAACCGACGGTTATTCATGATGATGTGGAGTGGAATTTCTGGGAAGCTGGAAGTGGAGGCAAGAAGACTCTGTTTAATTTATGTTATGCACTTGCCATTCATTCCGTCGCATTGGGGCGCAACATGCCCGTTCCTGACATATTGATCATCGATAGCCCTACAAAAAACATCAGCGAGGACGAGAACCCCGAATTAGTACAGTCACTCTACGCTGAGATTTATGGGCTCGCCAGGGGGTATATTGGGTACCCGCTACAATTTTTGCTGATCGACTCGGACTTGGTTGCGCCTAGTGCTGAACTCCCAGGTTTCTCCGAGCATCGCATGGCTGGTGAACCGGATGCTCCTAGCCTGATTCCTTACTACACCGGCCCATGACGGCGAGGCTGGTGTCTAGGCATAGCACCTCGATGGATAGGGGCTTGGGTCTTGCGCTGGCCCGGTCAGCTTACTCTTTGCGGATGCACTCTGCATGTCCGTCAGCTTGCTGCTAGATATTACGTTTAAGGGGAAAAATTGGAAGCGGCCGCCCCCTGTTTCTGGCCTAGTTGCCCAGATACTTTTCCGGATTTTCCTCAAAGGCCTTCTTGCATCCCGGCGCGCAGAAGTAGTACGTCTTGCCTTTATACTCGCTCTTGAGCTTGGCCGTCTTCTCATCAACGGTCATCTTGCAAATCGGATCTATTGCCATTTTCTAGCCTCCAATGTTTCTATTTTGTATTGCCGGCGGTATATACTTTTTGAGCAGGAGCGAGAAGGAGATGACGGTAACGGAGCTGAGGGCCATGGCGAGACCGGCCAGCTCTGGGCGGAAGGTTATGCCGAATGCCGGATAGAGCGCGCCCGCTGCCACGGGAACCAGGGCCACGTTGTAGGCAAAGGCCCAGAATATGTTCAGCTTGATTCGCGAGATCACCTTGCGACTGAGCTCAATGGCTGCCACGACATCCAGCAGATCGTCTTTCATCAATACAATCTCGCCGGTCTCAATGGCCACATCCGTGCCGCTGCCGATGGCGATGCCCACATCGGCCTGGGCCAGAGCCGGAGCGTCATTGATGCCGTCGCCCACAAAGGCTACCCTGCTTCCGCTTTGCTGCAGTCTCTTGATCTCATTGGATTTATCTTCCGGCAAAACCTCAGAGAGAACAGTTTTTATGCCCAGCAGACCAGCCACCGCTGCCGCACTTCGTGCATTGTCGCCGGTGATCATCACCACAGACAAATTCATCTTCTGAAGATCGGATACGGCCTCCTGGGCCGATGCCTTCAGCCGATCGGAGATAGCCAGAACGCCGCAGGCCCGGCCGTCCAGGGCGATGAGCATGGCCGTCTTTCCCTGCTCTTCATAGCCCGAAGCTTTTTCGAGCAGCTCGGGGATGATTTCGATGCCCATATCCGTGAAAAGCATCCTGTTTCCGGCCAATACCTGCCTGCCCTCCACCTGGGCCAGCACGCCTTTTCCCGGCCGGGCCTCGAATCTTTCCGCATTGGCCAGATCAAGCCCCTGCTCCTGGGCTTTGCGAACGACAGCTTCCGCCAGGGGATGCTCCGAAGGCTTTTCTGCTGAAGCTGCCAGGCGCAGAATCTCCTTTTCGTCTACTCCCAGAGCCACTATATCTGTAACATCCGGTCTGCCCACCGTCAGAGTGCCGGTCTTGTCGAAGGCGACGACGTTGAGCTTCTCTGAAGCTTCTAGAGCCTCGCCGCTCTTGATGAGAATACCAAGCTCCGCTCCCCTGCCAATGCCAACCGTAATGGCCGTGGGAGTGGCCAGGCCCAGAGCACAGGGGCAGGCTACTACTAATACGGATATGAGGGCCGTGAGGGAGAAGAGCAGAGTATTATGGGCCACAAAATACCAGTAAACAAACGCGGCGAAAGCAATGGCGAGGATGGTGGGGATGAAATAAGCTACAGCCCGGTCGGCGATCCTCTGCACGGCAGGCCTGGAACCCTGTGCTTCCTCCACCAGGGAGATGATCTGCGCCAGGACGGTGTCTCTTCCCACCCGGTTGGCAGTGAACTTGAGAGAGCCGTTTTTGTTGAGGGTGCCGCCCACTACCTTGCTACCTGGCTCTTTCAGGGCAGGAATGCTCTCGCCCGTGATCATGGCTTCATCCACATAGCTTTCTCCCTCCATAACCACGCCGTCTGCCGGAATCTTTTCGCCGGGCTTGACCAGGAGAACATCGCCCACTAACACCTCTTCCACGGACACCTCAATCTCTCGCCCATCCCTAAGAATGGTGGCCCTTCTGGGCACAAGGCCCACCAGCTTTTTGATGGCCTCCGAGGTGCGGCCTTTGGCCCGGGCCTCCAAGTAGCGGCCCAGCGTGAGAAAAGAGGCCAGCATGACCGCAGTCTCATAAAACATGAAATCCGATGTGAGCACAACTGCGAATGTTCCCAGAATGCTGGAGCCATAGGCCACGCCAATGCCCATGCCGTACATGACGTCCATATCCAGATTCCTGTTAGAAAGCGCCCGCAGAGCGGCCCGGAAGATGGGGTAGCTTACATAGACAAATACAGGGGCAGATACTATGAGCATGAATAGGCTCATAAAATTGGGGACGGCCATGGCCACCTGCATGGGGACGATTTTGTGCACAGGCAGATACATCAGAGCCATGAGAAAGAAGCTGGTGGCAAAGCCGATGATGATGCGCCGCTTCTTGTCTTTCAAATCCTTCAGAAGGGCCTCCTTTTCCCGATCGGCCAAAGCTTCTTCTCCAGCGAGGCCCAGAAATTGATAGCCAGTATCAAGAACGGCCTTCTTCATATCCTCCAGACCGACCATGCGGGGATTGAAAGTTATGTAGGCTTTTTCCGAAGCCAGGTTCACGCGCACGTCCACCACGCCGTCCAGCTTCTTGAGGGCGATCTCCAGCGCCCCCACGCACATGGCGCAGACCATGCCACCTATTCTGAGCACGACCTTTTCATCAATCACATCGTAGCCCGTGTCCCTTATCGCCTTTTCAAGATCGATAAGGTGGAGCTTCTCTGGATCGTATTCAACCGATGCCGTCTCCGTTCCCAGGTTGACCTGAGCTAATGCGACTCCGTCCAGATTGCGCAAGGCCTTCTCGATTGCCTGCGTGCAGGCGGCGCAAACCATTCCCGAAACCTTTAGCTCAGACTTCTTATTTCCGGCCATAGCTAAATAAACCGCTCAAATCGCTCCTTTCCGACCTTACAGATAGGACAGATCTCTGGAGGCCCCTCCCGAGCGCAGAGGTAGCCGCAGACTGTACATCTCCACACGGGCACGGAAAGCTTGAGGGCAACTTTTGCGATATCAGCTCCTAGTGCCTCTACTGGTGCTTTTTGCTTTTGCCTCAGTTTCTCCCTCTCTTCCAGTGGCAGCCTTCTTTCTGGAATGGAAGAGAGCCCCTGCTCGCCCTTCAGGACGGCTTTCGATACATAAAGCGCACAGTAGCAGGCGCCAAATTCAGTAACGTCTGCATCTCTGTAGTCGCAGGGGCAGATGATATCCAGGTCCTCGGATTTTTCGCCGGAAGCCAGGCGGCAAGGACAGGCACGGTAGCCGTAGCGCTTCTCGTTTATAATGAGCCCTTTTATCAGGCCTCTCACGAAATCTGCATCGGGATTGAGATTGTATCCACCCTGCTTGGCATCTTTATCCAGTTGGGAGTATAATTTGTCCACTTCCTCGACCGAAGGCTTCGCAAAGTCTTTTTCCATCAGGCCAGCGCCTCCTTGATTTCTTTTTCTCTCAGGCCTACAATGCATTTCTCGCCAATGACAAGCGTGGGAAAAGAGGTGCTTGGATTGTATTTTTTAACCTCGGCTACGGCCTCGGCTCTTTCCTCTCCTTTTAATAGGTCCACATAAATGTAGTCGAAGGCCACGCCCAAAGATGATAAGAACTCTTTGGTCTTCTTGCACCAGATGCAGGTGCTAAGGGCAAAGAGTCTGATCTTGCCTTTATCTTTTCCAGCTACGTGTTCAAAATTCATGAAATCACCGAATATAGGATAATGTGCTGTTGACCGATAAATAATTACGCAGAGCGAGGCGAGAATTTTTATACTGCAAAAAGATCAAAATTTGAATCCGTTTGAGATCTCTAAAGTTGTAGATATCGAAGTTCTGGTCTGCTGAAATTCAAGACGAAACTGTGATCGCGAAAGGTCACCCATGGGAAAAGAGTGGTATGCAATGGAGCAAAAAAACGTTGCTATAAACTGGGCGCAAGACTAGTTGGCGACAGGATCAAGCCATTCCCAATTTCGCCTCTATCATCCTGATGTCTCTTTCCATTCTAGCCAGCCTATCTTCTCGCAGATTCTCCGCTGTTTCCGCTGTGTGATCCCTTATCTCCGGCAAAACCTTTACTTGATCCTGGATATCCTGCAAAATCGGTATGGACTTCAACAATTGACCTGCCGTGAGGGCCTGAGCAAAGTTACTGAGTCGTGTAACTTTGCCGGGATAGTCTTCAAATTCGATTTTAGAGACTATTGCTCTCTCCGGCTTGTTTTCTTTTATCAAAACTTTAAATGCGTCTAGAGCTTCGGGATAATCTTCAAGCATTGCTACTACTTTTTGATGCTTATCTGCATCTATCACATTGGTGGCATTGAATCCTTCAATTCCCAGGGCCATTGCCTGATTCATCAGCCAGTATCGATAACCAACCTCATGGACCTTAGGGCCAGCAATTATTATACGAAGTTTTTCCTGCCCCATTTATCCGACCTCTAGTTCAATCATCCTCGTTGCTACATCTCTATCGATTGTCCAACAATATAAGTATTATTTGCTTTCGTCATGGCAAATGTTTGAGTTCCACTTTTATTGGGATGGACTTTGCATTGCAGCGGCCCCTTTTTTCGGCCCAAATATGATAAATCTTCCCCATGAGGTCTCTTTTTGGGAGGTTCTTTCTGCCAGTAAATGAGATTCAATTCGATCTGAAATCAGAGAAAAATACGAAATTAAAAAAAAAGTGGCTAAAAGCTGTCGCCCGCTGGGTCGCTGTCGCTCTTGGAGACAGAAATCAGGCGCTCCACACCGCCCTTCTCCTCGATGAACCTGGCCACTGCGGCTGGCACCAGCCCGGCCCAATCGCCATTCTCCCTCATTAGCTTCCTGATGGCCGTTCCGGAGTACAAATCTCTCTGGTACATGGGCGGCTTTCTTATCTGAATGCCTGCCTCAGAGATGAGCTGGACCACCAGAGGATTGTTGGAATAGACCACATCAAAGCTCGGAACCATGGATTGCAGGTGAGAGACCCATACCGAGTTGCGTTTGATATCCTGCAAAGGTGTGACGACGCAGCGCTCTCTCATATCGCTTTCGCTTAAAGCGGCATAGATCATCTCCACCCTCTCGCCGCCGGTGAAGGGATTGTCTGGGGCGTGGCTCTCCTGGGCGCTGCCGATTACTATCACAATCTCCTCTACCTCTTCTGCGATCTTCTTTAAGACCGCCTGATGCCCCAGATGATAAGGCTGGAAGCGCCCAATGTACAGCCCGCGCATGAACCTCAAATCCACCTACTTGCCAATGACCTGCTTTCCAATCAGTTTGATGGCGCTCTCCTTATTGGGGCCGATGGGCGAGCCGACCACGATCTGAGTGACGCCGGTCTTGAGAAGCTCATCCACCCGCGCCCGGCAGTCCGCCGGCGCACCGGAGACGGAGAAGGCCTCGGTCATCTTTGTCGTTACTGCCGCCATGGCTGCTTTGAAGTCATATTTAGCAATGGCCTCGGAGATCGTCTTCGCCTCATTTATGCCGATTCCGTGCCTCTCTAACACGTTCTCGGGCGAGCCGGCCACTATGAATGCTACTACTATCTTGGAGGCATTGATGGCCTTGGCCGGGTCTTTGTCGGCGCTGAAGCTGGCATAAGCGCAGATCTGCACATCCTCCGGCTTTCGGCCTGCCTTTTCTGCTCCCTGTCTTATCATGGGCACAGCGAACTTGAAGTCTTCGGGATGAGAGGCATTGATGAGCACGCCGTCCGCTATGGCCCCGGCCAGCTCCAGCATCTTCGGCCCCTGAGC
>Ga0351927_1063_pt1 | contig 6838 bp, 5 predicted proteins | sample BONcelT113001D11_FD_206855 | JGI IMG/M metagenome (GOLD analysis project Ga0351927, IMG submission 206855) | Enriched cells from coal bed in the Powder River Basin, Montana, United States - BONCAT cells T11 rep2 HSBNCT.T11.300.1.D11 ...
CACATCGTTAGCGGGCTCCACCCCGACCTCCCCTTCGACTACTATCTCGAAGTTATCAGCGAGTGCAAGAAAGCCCTGCCGGATATCCATATCCAGGCGTTTACCGCGGTGGAAATCGATTATTTCGCACAGATAACAGGTTCGAGCATTCGCGAGGTGTTGCAGAAGCTCAAAGAAGCGGGTCTCGGCTCGATGCCCGGCGGAGGGGCGGAGATATTCAGCGGCCGGGTGCGCGGCCTCACTTGCGAAAAGAAGGCGAGCGGCGAGCAGTGGCTCGAGGTCATGAAGACTGCGCACGGGCTGGGTTTAAAGTCGAACGCGACGATGCTCTTCGGGCATGTCGAGACTGTCGAGGAACGTGTCGATCACCTTATAAAGCTGCGTGAGCTGCAGGATGAGACCGGCGGGTTTCAGAGCTTCATCCCGCTGCCGTTTCACCCGGATAATACCTCGCTTGCGGATGTAAGAAGAACGACCGCGTTCGATGAGGTGAAGACGTTTACGGTCGCACGGCTGATGCTCGACAACTTCGACCATGTCAAAGCTTTTTGGATCATGGTTGGATTAAAACTCGCGCAGCTCTCGCTCGACTTCGGCGTGGACGACCTCGACGGCACGGTGGTGGAGGAGAAGATCACGCGCTCCGCCGGTGCGCAGACCGGGGAGTCGATTGAGAAAGAGGAGCTTATTCAATTGATTCAAAACGCCGGGCGCACGCCCGTCGAGCGTGACACGCTCTACAACGTGATACGGATTTACGAGGGTTAGCCGGAGGTTTTAAATAGTGCTTAGACCAAGAGTCGGACATATACAATTCATCAATTGCCTGCCCCTCTATTACGGTCTTGTCCACAACAACGTGCTGCTCGATGTCGAGCTTATCAAAGGCACACCGACGGAGCTCAATAAGTGGCTTCTCGAGGGCAAGCTCGACATCAGCCCCATTTCGTCGATAGAGTATTGCCGCAACTACAGAGACCTGATGCTCTTGCCGCATCTGGCGGTCGCGGCCGATGGCGAGGTGAAAAGTATTCTCTTCGTGGGTAAGGTGCCTATCGAGGAGATGGACGGGCGCCTGGTCGCCCTAGCGAATACATCGGCGACATCGCAGGCGCTCACGCGCATCATCCTTCGCGATAAATACGGGGTATCGCCCAAATATTATTCATGCCCGCCCGACCTTTCGAAGATGATGATGGAGGCGGATGGGGCGCTTCTCATCGGCGATCACGCCCTTCGCGTGCTGCACGAGCCGCCCGAGGACCTCTATCTTTACGACCTTGGCAAGCTATGGAAAGAGATGACGGGCAGGCGGATGGTCTTCGCGGTCTGGGCGGTCAGGCGTATCTTCGCGGCAGAGAACCCGGACCTGGTAAGAGAGGTCCACCGCGGATTTATGAAATCGATGGAATACAGCATCGACAAGGTCGATGAAATCGCCATGGCGGCTTCGAGGTGGGAGAATTTTGAGGCTACCTTTATGAGAGCTTATTTCGAGAGCTTGAAATTCGACCTCGATCCGGCATATCAGGAAGACCTGCTCGCCTATGCGACACGCGCGCATGAACTCGGATTCATCCAAGAGATACCGAAGCTTGAATTTGTGGAGGTATGATGGATCAACAGGTTTTGCTCGATGAGATACGCGGCGGGCGCCGCCTCACCAATGACGAGGCAGTCTATCTTCTCCGAGAAGGGGATTTGCTGGCGGTTGCCGCTGTCGCCGATGAGGCACGGGCGCGGCTCTTCGGCGACAGCGTTACCTTTATCATCGACCGCAATATCAATTATTCCAACGTCTGCACGAGTAAGTGCAAGTTCTGCGCGTTTTACCGGGATAAAGATGACGCTGACGCATATCTCTTAAGCAAAGAGCAGATATTCAAGAAAATCGAGGAGACCCTCGAACTTGAGGGTACGCAGATAATGATGCAGGGCGGGCTCCATCCGGACCTCGCCATCGACTATTTCGAGGATCTCTTTAAGAGCATCAAGGGACGCTACGACATCGTCGTGCACTCGCTCGGTGCGCCCGAGGTCGCATATATCGCCGACATATCCGGTATCGGCGTCGACGAGGCTTTGCGTCGCCTAAGAGGCGCCGGGCTCGACTCGCTTCCCGGCGCGGGCGCCGAGATACTCGTCGACCACTACCGCCAGGCGGTCAGTCCCAACAAGGTCTCCGCCGGGCGTTGGCTCGAGGTGATGCGCAAAGCACACGAGAACGGGATCGAAAGCACGGCTACCATGATGATGGGCGGCCCCGAGAACGTCGAGGACCGTATTGAGCATATGGGCAAGATACGCCGGCTGCAGGATGAGACCGGGGGTTTCCGGGCGTTTATCGCCTGGACGTACCAGCCGGGGATGACCGAGCTGGGCGGGAGCGCCATATCGTCGCGCGAGTACCTTAAAACACTGGCGGTCGCGCGGCTTTTTTTCGATAATATAAGGCATATTCAGGGCTCATGGGTGACCCAGGGCAAAGACATCGGCCAACTTAGTCTCTCGTTCGGCGCGGACGACCTCGGCAGCATCATGATAGAGGAGAATGTAGTGCGCTCGACCGGCGTGACCTACAAGATGACAAAAGAAGAGATGGTGCGGCTAATTCAGGCAACAGGGAAGCGCGCCGCACGCAGAGATACGCTTTATAGAACGATCGAGAGCTTTGATTGAAGGGCCAATAAATGCAGGTAAGAGGTGTGGGTAGTTAAGGGTCATGGGGCAGGGGTCATGGGTCACGAGGTGTGGGCGAGAGGTGTGGGTGAAGCAGGTACTCGTAGCTCAAGGCTTTAGCCCTGATTATCCCATCTCCCCAGGGGGAGAGGGTTAGGGTGAGGGGGTCACTTGAACCCTAGACCCACGTGCTGGTGGTTGGTCATTGACTATCTCTTACTCAGGATTTTCTTGACCCTTGACCCTATCCGCAAGCTGATAGCTTATAACCAAATTGATCGGAGGCATGCTACTCATATGTCGAACAATATTCCGGCCGCAACGTTCGCCATTATCGGCGGGTCGAGCACATTCTCTATAAAGTTTCCGGACGCCCTGGGTGAGCCGGACGTCGAAGTGTTGGAAGATGGCCTTATCTTTGAGACGCCGTTCGGGCAGAGCCCGCCGTTTAAGTTCTTCAGGCTCGGCGGTAAGGATGTGCTCACCTGTAAGATGCATGGTTGGCGGCAGGGGGTAAGCAGGGCGGATGCCTCTCGCCAGATATTCTGGGTCTTTCGCGAAGCCGGCGTGGGTCGCATTATGGTCGAAGGCGGCGTCGGTGCGGTCAACCATCTGCTTAACCCTCGTGACGTCGTCGTCCCTACCGATTATATCGACAACTCGATGCGAAAAGACGTCAACCTGGGCTCTGATTACCTGCTCGTTATGCGGCAAGCCATCTGCCCGGGACTCCATTCAAACCTCGTAGGCGCTGCCAGGAACTACGCGCCGGCGCGCGTTTTTGAGCGCGGTATTTACGCGAACACGGATGGGCGCCACTTCGAAAGCCCGGCCGAGGTAGCGGTGCTGAAACAATGGGGCGTGGATATCGTGGGCCAGAGCATCTGTCCCGAAGTCTACCTCGCGCGCGAGATAGGCGCCTGTTATGCCGGCGTCTACCTGGTCGTCAACTATGCCGAAGGTGTTGTGGAAGACTGGACGCACGAAGAACTCGCGGAAATTTTCTACGGCGAGTCGGAGATGGCCGGTAAAATCTTGCTCGATGCCCTTCGCGCAAGCGGCGGCCCCACCGGTTGTGACTGCGCAAGCTTGCGGAAGCGCACTCTCTTACAGGAAGATTAGCCGGTATAAAGCCAGCCGCCCCGTTACAGGGAGTCCCGATGCCGTTTTCCCGATGCGCGAAGGCCATCGCCCGTCTCGCACACCTGAAACCATATCCCTCACGGCATCACGTCAACCGCTATGTATTCTCCTTGAATCTTCTAGCGCATCAGCCGCGAGTCGGCTATGCTAAAGCTATGATTTACGCAGCCGATCTGATTCTTCCAATTACGAGCCCACCCCTTAAGAATGGGGCCGTTCTGGTCCGAGAAGGCCGTATAGTCGCTATTGATGAGCTCGACGCACTGGCCGGTGAGAACACGCAAGATGAGGTCCGTGCTTTTAAAGGCGCCGTGCTCATGCCCGGCCTGGTCAACCTGCACTCTCACTCCGAATGCGCGTCCTTTGATTTTCTGGTTGCCGAGCCGACGCCGTTTTCACAGTGGCTTGGCGGCATAATCCAGGCGGGCCGGAGCATGAAACGGGACGATTGGCTAAAGGCGGCCCGCAAGGGTATCGTTGATAGCCTCGCCGCCGGGATAACGTGCTCAGCTGACATAACGCGCTCGGGCGCCGGCCTGCAAGCCGCGTATGAGGCGGGTATGCCGGCGCTTATCTATCTCGAGCTTGTCGCGGTCGATGATGGTAATCTTATAGAGGCGGTTGTTGATATACTCGAGCGTATTAAGAGTTCTGAGCCGATTACACGCGCCGGAGCCCAAAAGCTCGGTATCTCGCCGCATTCGGTATATACGCTCAGCGAATCCGCGCTTAAGGCGTGTGCGGATATCACCCGTGAATACCACCTGCCGCTCAGCATTCACCTTGCCGAAACCGAAAGCGAGGTCGAGCTGGTAAAAAACGGTTCGGGCACGCTCGCGCGGGTAATTCGCGACAGGCTTACGCTGGAGGTAATCGAAAAGGGCGGCGCCGGCATGACACCGGCCCGGTTCCTGGATAATGTCGGCCTGGTAGGCGGTTCGCTCATCGCGGCGCATGGGGTGTGGCTGAATGATGACGACATAGACCTGATGCGACAGAAAGGCGCGACTGTTGCGGTATGTCCGACCTCTAACGAGCTCCTTGGGACGGGTGAAGCACCCATCGCACGTTTTGTCGAGCGTAACGTACGTTTCGGCATCGGGACCGATAGTATGGCGAGCAACCCGCTCTTTGACCTCTTTGTCGAGGCGAGGAAGGTGCGTGCTATTCTCAAGAAGCAGCTGGGGGTGGATGGCGCGCTTACGTCTCGACAGCTGATCGAGAAGATGACCGTCGAGGCGGCGAAAATTCTCGGGTTCGCGGACGAGCTCGGCAGCATCGAGCCAGGGAAGCGCGCCGATTTTATCGTTGTCGACACCGGGGCGATTGTCATGCCCGACCCGCACGACTATCTCCTCGATAGCGCCTCGAAGGCGGGTATCTCGCATACGATTTTGGGCGGCGAGGTCGTGTATGCCAGGTAGTACTTACAGGGCAGCGGGCCCGTATAGAGCGGGTCGAGCAATAAGAAGGCGGCGATTACCATAGTGGCTGGCATTAATATGCGCGGATGGCGCATATCTACAAAGATATTGGTGGTATTGCTCGCGGCCCTCGTAGCGAGTGCGGTGGCGGGGTGCGCGAATTCGGCAGGGAGCGGCGAAAAAATAACCGATGGCATCAGAGACATCATTACGACGAGCGAGAGCGGCAACAATACGGCCCTGAAAGAATATGCCGGCAGGGGCACGCCGGCACCGGTAGCGCTCGAAAGTCTCGTGAGCCCGTCGCAGGGCCCGTCCCAGTTCGACCCCGCAAGAGCCGCCGACACCGACATAGTGACGGTAGATATGGGCTATCAGGTTAAAGTAACCGGCCAACGCTCCGGATCGGTAAAGAGCATCTTCGGGGGCAGAGAACCCGAGGTCGTCATTACCACCCTTATCCCTAAAACCATCGAGGGTAAGCAGCGTGTGCTCGAAATAGAGTTCTCCGTCGAACCGTCGCAAGTCTATGACGTGGATGAGAGCCGGTATGCCGAATTCACGGTCAGGAACCCGGAAGGCGACTTCGATATCAACATTCGCACCAAGCTCGAATTGTTCAGGTACGATGTATCGACCGCGCGCAATGCCGGGCGAGCGGCACCTTTGGGGGAGACCGAGCGGGCCGCATTTCTTAAGGATGAGAAGTATATCGAGAAGGACCACCCGGCAATACAGGAAGCCGCGCGGTCGATACAAGGGACGGATGATGAGGGAACCGTAAAGAAGATTTATGAGTTTGTGGTGGAGGAGCTCGAGTATGACAAGGCAAAAGCCGGGAGCGAGACCGGCAAGGCATATGGGGCCGCCAACGCCCTCGGGCTAGGCAAAGGCGTCTGTGTCGAGTATACCGACTTGTTTGTCGCTTTATGCCGGGCAAAAGGGATACCGGCAAAATACGTCGGCGGTATTCCCACCGAAGGTGAAAGTCTCGGCAAGGGACACGCGTGGGCCGAGGTCTACGTGCCAAACTACGGATGGGTGCCGTCCGACCCCACCTGGGGGGATACCGGCGCCGTTACCTTTGATAGACTGAGACCCTCATATGTCTATTTGACCGATGTTCGCAACGACGAAGTCTTGCGCAATTCAGATATTTATACCTGCCAATATATCGGTCTCGACGTCGACATCTCTCATTCGCTCAATGTCGATTCGGCGCGGACAAAATATCTTGCCGAATTACGCTCCTCCATAGATACGAAGAAGAGTAAGCTTGAGCAGCTAAGGAAAGGGCTTGATACGACGTTCGCGACCATCAAGTCGTCCGAAGCGGAGATAAATCGCATCGATCAGGAGATGGCCGGGGTACGCCGTGAATTACAGACAAGCGCCTCTTTGGGCCAGGCGGAACACAATCGCCTTGTTGAAAAGTACAATTCGCTTGTGAATTCATACAACGAGAAGCTGGCCTTACATAATCAGCGAGTAAACGCGTATCAAAGTGAGCGCGACTTCTACGAGGCGGAGCGCGCCGAAATCAACGCGGTGGTCGATAGATATAATCTCTTGAAGTAGTACAATCCGATATC
>Ga0351927_1065_pt1 | contig 6593 bp, 8 predicted proteins | sample BONcelT113001D11_FD_206855 | JGI IMG/M metagenome (GOLD analysis project Ga0351927, IMG submission 206855) | Enriched cells from coal bed in the Powder River Basin, Montana, United States - BONCAT cells T11 rep2 HSBNCT.T11.300.1.D11 ...
ATGAGGATTTGGAATGATGGCCAATGTAATCCCTCTTTTCATGTGTTGATGCCTTTTGCCAGGATACGGACCCTCAAATCCAAGCTCTTTCAGCCGGAAGATCAACTCTGATCGCGATACAGGAGAAAGCTTAGGCAACAGGTATCGGCTCCTTTGAGACGCTTATGGTTTGACCGCCAATTGGAGGAAGTGCCAGATTCCATAGCAGATGTGCTGCGATCCAATCCTCAAGGGCCTCGATGAAATTCCTGCGTGCTACCTCAACACTGCAGCCTGTCGCCCATACACCATCTAATTCTGGAACATCCACAAAATATGGCTCGTCCCCATTATCGATAACTTTGTATTGCGCCTTCTCCAGAGCCGCCTGAATGTATTCTGCGAACATATCAAGATCCTATACGAGCTTCAAAGGATATGAAATATGCGATTTAGATTTCATGAGCTCAGCAGGGGTGCTGCGAGTCACGGGCGCGCCCGCGGGCCTGGAGCTGTGGCGGGGGAAGGAGCGACTGGCTAATGGCACCGCAGGGGGAGAGTACAGCTTCCGGGGCTTGCCACGTGGACAGTACAGCCTCAAGGCGGACGGAAAGGAGTGGGGGGTGCTGATGAACGGAGACGTGGCAATGGATCTGGCAGGGAAGGTTGCACCTCAGGGAGATTGGAAGAGAATAATCGGAATCATACTTATCCTGGCCATAAACATAGGCGGAATTACCATCATTGTGAGGATCTGGAAAAAAGGCAACTAAGACTGGTTAGCTACCCGCCTGGCCTAATTAAGGCCATGAATGTGAGATTCATCCGGGTCCGGTTTCACGCGAAGGCGCGAAGCCGCGAAGTTAAAACATTGGTTTATTTCGGCCTCGCTGGACCAGGGTCTTAATTGAGAAGGTCTACCATGCTTCAAGGCTCTGAGGAATTGATCCCTGAGTATGTTTTCGCGAATTGAAACGCTATAGGGGGCAGCACACTTTGCATGGCACATACCCTTGGTTTCGAGCATCCAGAGAGCTGTTGAACCAGATCTCGTTTGCAGGACTTATTTCCTTGGCCCACTGGCAGCAAGAATAGTGATATTTTCGGGATGATTTACTGCCAACAAGCGAACCATCAGAACATGACTTAGAATGGATGTTGCCTGGAGCATCAATTTTGCAGGCGGTTGAGGGGTAGTCCCCATTCCACCAGGCGGCAGGATCAAATTCATTATTCTTGAAATCCCAAATGCTGGCATGACCGGAGTCAACCAGCATCCTGTTGAAGTTCACTAGCGTACCATCTTGTGTTTGGAGAAATACAACTGCCACCCAACGACAATATCTATCTTTTCCGGTCACGTCATCGAGGTCCAAGTTGACGAAGCTGCCATTTAATACTTGGAAAGCATAATTCTTTGATTCTAAGCCGCCAGGAGCGTTCATTTCAGGAGAATCAACATCAGCTAGACGAACTGTGATATTGCCGATCCTGCTATCGTAGTTTTGGAGCTGGACGGAAATAGTATCGCCATCCACAACGTTAGTCACAATGCCATAGGCTTCTTCAGGCGCTGCTAAAACCAGTGTAGGCACCAATAACGCCATAAGAATCGAGATAGAGATTAGAATTATTTCATTTTTCATTAGGGGTCTTTCCCGTTCTCTAAACTAAATCGCTCATTTATCACATGAAAAACATTTTGCCCGTTGCAATATCTGGACTTCATGGGGCAGGAGATGGGTACCAGAACCTTTGTGGCCACTGGCAGAAGATGGATATCGCCCTCCACATTGCTTTTCATCCTGAATATCTCATCCAAATCCAAATTAACCAGGGAAGGAAAGAGCCTGCCCTTCCGCGAGAGTTGCAGCCGGAGGGTCACGAGCGCGCCGCGGGCCTGGAGCTGTGGCGAAGAGAGAATAGGATGCAGGGCATTTCGGACTTTGTATCAAATGAAAAATTTTATAAAATTCTCACGTCCCTTTCTGCCCTTTCAGTTGGATCATCGTCCCCACAATTTCGTCATGCTTTGAACAATTGACTGCGAAATTCAATCGGTCGGGATAAATGGAGAAGAGAACCTGAGGGATGTGGGAGTTGCAGTCGTCCAATGCCATTTGCAGTTCACGATACTCTCGATTGGTAACCAGGAGCTGATCGCGATACTCTTCTTCCTGGTCGATCGACTCCAGTGGGCTCTTTTCGTCGATCGTGCTGTCAACGACCAGATCGCACTGCCACTCCAATACCAGGGCCCGGTTCTCCCAGTAAAATGTATCCGGCGGGATCAAATCCTGCAATATCTTCAGATCCTCCAGGGGCACAAGCCACTGCATAGCCTGTACTTCATCCGGTAATTTCCCTTCGATGCTTACCAGAGAAGAGACGGCTCCCGATGTTAGATTCAGGTCGCCCATGTCAAACGATATCTTAACCGGCGAGTTCCTCATGGCTTTGATGGCAAAATAAAGCCGGCCGGGATTGATTATTTCGACTGCCTTCTCATAAATTATATCGTCTTCCATGCACCAACTATTTGTTGCAACTGATATATGCGTGTGGCGCACCAGAGGATGGCCTATCAAGCTGCCGTCAGCTCTTCGCCCCAGCCCGTCATCCTGCGACCTTGCAGCCAACGGTCGCAAGGGTCTGCAGATTCACCAGATAGCGGGATGATTGATTACAATGGGGTGCATAGATTATGGTAATTAATTATTCAAAATATAAATTTAATTATTAATTGATTGTAAATTGTAGCCACATTAGCAATCAACTCTTTGGAAAAATTTATATCATTGAAGTTAAATCAGTACAAAACATACTAACCCAAGGAAACACAAATGTGGAGAATTAAAGATGAATAATCGAATATATACAGGTGCGCTAATCTCCCTCGCAGTCCTATTTATTGGGGCGGCATTGGTGCAGGGCGCAGCAGAGAGCGAAATAGCCATAACCGGCGCCAATTTTGCGGCTCCAAGCCCGGAAAAAGAGAACTTGATTGACGAATGGGTTGAGATATCAAATCTGGGCACAGAGGATGTCAGCCTGGCTGGCTGGACGCTGCAAGATGCGCAGAATCACACCTACTCATTCCCTGATTTCAGCCTGAGTGCAGGAGCCAGGGCCAAGATTCACACGGGAATCGGAAATGACACTTCCGAAGATCTCTTCTGGAACCGCAGCTCATCCATCTGGAACAATGGCGGAGATGTGGCAACCTTAACGGATGCTTCAGGCAATATCGCCTCTCGCTATCCGGAAGAGACAAAGGCAGCTTAAATATCCTTTATCCTTTTTTCTTTTTTTCTATCAATTTTCGCGGAATTAATTGATAAATTCGGCAAGGTGAAAAGTGAAACGGCGGCGGCACACCCGCGCAGCAAGCTTGGCCTTGGAAAAATCGAGAAATCACTTGATTTCTAGATTATGTCCTTTCTATATCTATATCAAGATCTTCTCATATTCGAGCTGCTCTTTGGGAACAGGCCTCTTATCCTCATCCGGATAGCCGAAGGCGATCATGGACAGAACACTCAAATTCTCAGGCAGAGAAAGCACTCGCTTGATGTAATCCTCCGAGGTCAGATTGCTGCTGTGCATTCTCTTTCGGATCTGGATCCAGCAAGAGCCCAACCCCAGGCTCTGGCCGGCAAGCTGCAGGATAATGGAGGCAATGGAGCAGTCTTCCACCCAGACATCCGACTCTTCTTGTGCGGCGCAGACAACCACACCCAGACTTGCTCCTTTCAGGAAGCTTGAACCGCTCTCTTTAGCCCTGGAGAGCTCCTCCAAGTTTGTTTTGTCCGTGACAAAAAGAAATCGCCAGGAGTTGATGCCGCGAGAGGAGGGGGAGCGCAAGGCGGCCTCCTTGAGCAGATTTATCTTCTCAGTTTCGATCTCACGATCCTTGTATCTTCTGATGCTGCGCCTCTCTCTTAAAATGTCGAGCATAATGATCCTCTTTTTTCTGCCGCTAATTGTTTTATTCTTCTCCGTTCCTTCGTTCATTCCACTAAACCGGGCTTATCGAGTAGCATGAGACGGGCCGGTTGAATACGGTATTGATGATGATATGGCGCTTTGGATTTTTGGAAAAGTCGTTTGTCAGTGTTTTAAACTGATTTGTCGCCCCAACTTCAACGGTCTTAGGACGCTGCGGAGCATAAACTGCGGTGCCGTTTATGTTGCCTCGCGGGCTGTAGTCGCAGACTAAGATTTCATATCCGCTGGAATTGGCCTTTCCACATCCCACGTCTTCCGTTTCCTGCCAGATCATTTGCGTATAGTGGCTGACGTCACCTGGCGATCCAGTGGCGCTGACGGAAGGATACTCTCCATTGATGAAATTGCGTTTTTCTTCGCCCCATTGATCGACCATTTGGCTGAGAGTCCTATGCAAGCTCAAGGTCGCAAGTGCTATATTCTGCCCAAATCCGGACTTGGGACAGTGCTTTTGTCTTCCCTGGGGCAGAAAGTTTGCGGCATTATAATCGGCGCATTGTTGCGCCTGTTGGGAAAGGTTCTCGGACCAGTTTAAGGCAGTGACATTTACCTCGGCACGATATCGATTGTGCGCGGCAAGAATCTCCTGCTTTTCATTGGATTTCAGCTCTGCTTCCACCGTAGCAATCAGCATCGATGATAGTATGAATAGAAAAATGAGGATCTTTTTCGTATGCATTTCAACACCTTTTTACCCTGCAATTGCATTTCTTTCGCTATTGTCAGTCTGGGCTATTTTAGCCGGGACTATCATCTGCCCAGGATGTTAGCAGCATTCTCCTGGGCTGCATCTTGATCTGGAAAGCGATAAGGTTACTATGAGACTTATAATTTAAGGATTCTTATCCGTGGAATAAATGAGTAGGCAGAACTAAATAAATTTTATGGTTTTTGAATGAATACCCTGGTGCTTGCAACTTGAGTTATTACCAGTATCAAATGGTACTATGGAATGCAGATCTGGCCATATCACTCAATTGTGGTTGCATGCAATTTAGGTAGACTACCGAAGAGTTTATGATGCCAGTGGCGCCACTTAAATGTAATGTTGAAGCAGCCCCGTTTCCTGCCCATGTCCCTGCAGGAAGCAAAGATAGAAGGGATCGAGCAGTTTGATGTAATTCTCATAAGCGGAGACGCTTACGTTGATCATCCCTCCTTTGCTGCCGCTCTCATTGGACGGGTGCTCTGGGATAGAGGATACAGCGTGGGCATAATTGCGCAGCCGGACTGGAAAAAAGATGATGATTTCCTGCGGCTGGGAAGTCCAAGGCTCTTTTTCGGTATATCTTCGGGAAACGTTGACTCTCTGGTAAACAACTTAACGCCCAATTTAAAGCGCCGCAGCTCAGATGTCTATTCGCCCGGTGGAGCCTTGCGTCGGCCGGATAGGGCAGCTATCGTCTACACCAACAAGGTTCACGCTCTTTTTCCCGGCATTCCAATAATATTAGGAGGAATCGAGGCTAGTTTGCGCCGGTTTGCTCACTATGACTACTGGTCAGACTCGGTACGCCAGTCTATTTTGGCTGATGCGCCTGCTGATTTGCTCATCTACGGGATGGGTGAAAATCCCCTAAGGGAGGTGGCGCTGAGGCTGGAGAAGGGCGAAAGGATTCAAGAGATCAGGGATGTTGCCGGAACAACCGTGAAAGAGGAGATAGGGCACTGGCGAAACACATCACATCCGGACTGTTTGGTCATCCCGGGCTTTGCAGAAGTCTCGGGGGATAAGAAAAAATATGCCGAGGCTTTCGCCTTGCACTATGCGGAGCAAGATTCTTTTCACGGTCGGACAGCAGTCCAGCCGCACCCCAAAACAGTCATCATCCAAAACCGGCCAGCCCGGCCCCTTAAAGTCGAGGAACTAGATCACATATATGAGCTGCCTTATGCCAGGGAAGCTCATCCATCTTACAGGGAGCCTGTTCCGGCCCTTGAGCCAGTCAAGTTTTCCATCACAAGTCATAGAGGCTGCTTTGGTTCATGTTCTTTCTGCGCCCTAACCCACCACCAAGGAAGAATAGTGCAAAGCAGAAGCCTTGACTCCATAGAACGCGAAGCGGTAAAGCTTACAAAGATGAAGGGCTTCAAGGGCATTATTCAGGACGTTGGCGGCCCGACCGCCAACATGTACGGCCTCTCCTGCTCGCGCTGGAAACAGGGCGCATGCCAAGACAAACTTTGCTCGGCGGATTGTCCAACTCTTGACAAAGATCATTCCCGACAGGTGGAGCTTCTGCGCCGACTACGTAAAATTCCCGGAGTTAAAAGGGTCTTCATCGTCTCTGGAATCAGGCACGACCTGATCCTAGCGGATTCTTCTTCCTACTTGCAGGAATTGTGCCAGCATCATGTCTCCGGCCACCTCAAGATCGCTCCTGAGCATATCTCCCGAAACGTCACGAAATGCATGCATAAACCTCCTCGTGAGGTTCTGGAAGCTTTCCGAGAGCAATTTCTCGCAGCCTCGAAAGCAGTAGGAAAGGAGCAGTACCTTCTACCTTACCTTATTTCCGGCCATCCGGGATGCACTGTCTCGAATATGATTGAGTTGGCAGAGTATCTGCGTGATAATCACATGTACACGGAGCAGGTGCAGGACT
>Ga0351927_1010_pt1 | contig 6505 bp, 3 predicted proteins | sample BONcelT113001D11_FD_206855 | JGI IMG/M metagenome (GOLD analysis project Ga0351927, IMG submission 206855) | Enriched cells from coal bed in the Powder River Basin, Montana, United States - BONCAT cells T11 rep2 HSBNCT.T11.300.1.D11 ...
TAGGTATTTCCGAAATTATATTGCAGTCATTTAATTCTACCAAATACACCTTGCTCAGATCAAGCAGGATGTCTTTTGGAGATTGCTTTCTTAAAAGGTCAGCTTTTTTCAGAGCCATCTCAATCTTGGTGTAGGCATATAATGATAAAAACGAAATAAAAATATGTCCGAAGACACTTTCATTATCCTGCAAATAGAGAATGTCTGCTTGAAGAGCATTTTTGTAGGTATCGAAGAGCTTCTCGATTCGGTCTCTACTTTTATATTGCATAAATATAGTATTCTCGTCTAAATCGAGATTAGACACTATCAGGATTTTTCCGGCACGCTTCTGCGCCTCACTAAGTTTATTGGCATCGATTTTTCCCTCATCTAGTTTTTGATAGAGCGTGATGTTTTCTTCAAGCATTAATTGTTGGTCTTCGTATAAATAAAGAAAGATGCCATCCTGTTTTTCTTTTCCACATTTTATCAATCTATCCTGATAAAATAGATGATTATTCAGATCTATATCTGTCCCATAAAGTAGACTGTTTCTTCTGGCAGGCAAAATGAAGCTCATTTTCTTTTCTAGCAGGAATTTAATGGCATCCTTCGAAAAGAAACCTCGATCCAATATGATCGTTGATCCTTCTTTATTGGCTTCAACAATGCTGTTGTAGAGACTCTTTATGTCGCGAACACTTCCTGGTATCGTTCTAATCATAGTGGGCAAGCCTGTGTCCAGAGAGCAAAACAGCGCTATATTTATTTGAGGAATATGGATCTTGTTCTTGTTATAGCCAAACTCTGCAAAATTTATTGATGACTTGGTCAACACAGTGCTCAAATCATACACGAGATCTTTGTCCTTTTCAGATAGGGCTCTAAAAACTGAATCCTGTGCGTGACTGTCTATTCCAACAGCTTTCAACACACGACTTAAGTTCTTTGCATCCAAATTTGGATTTATCTTTTGAACATTATATATTTTATCCCAGGCAGAATGCACTCGTTTCAAGGGCATATAGCCAGAGGCTCGCGTTATCGCGAGAGCATAGATTTCTTCCCACTCATCTTTGAAAGCATCCTCAAGGCATGACCTCATATCGGCAAGAATGCGGTCAAATAGCATTGCGTTACCATACTCTTTTATGCCTCGGAGATTTTTCGCGGTTACCGATCGTTTTACTCCCTCAATAAGCCCTTTAGTGCGATCCAGCTTGCCGATATAATCGGAATCTTTTATTCGTTTTTTGAGTTGCTTATCCCAGTGTGTCGTTGAATGATAAACATAATGATGGTTACTTATATATTTAATTTCTAGTCCTTTCTTTCCCATTTTTCTTTGTTCCATCAGCCACGATTTTGCCCATTCGTCCATGTATGGTATATTAGGGAATACACATATTTATAGATTTCCCTTAAAATAAGTTACAAGAGGAGAAAAATTTAAATTAATATCTAATTTAAGCCCTAATTCGCGGAGTTAAGGTTAGAAAGCATAGGCATTATGCTCTAGGCCCTCATGAAAGCGTTTGATGAATAAGAAGGAGGGAGGCGAGAGGAGACGGGTGGAAGCGAGGGGGTACGAGCACATAATCAAGAGATATATTTTTTAAAAATATATATTTTTAAATTGACTCGACAAAGTCTTTTCGATTAGCACACGCATCCCAGATCTTTGCCCCTGGCTATCATAGTCTCATTCCAGGATTGTGATCCAAGCAAGTTTTCGTCACATGGGCACCAGTCCTGCCAGAATGTAGGTGTTATTACGTAGACGGTCTTTCCTAGCATCACAGAGGCACTGATATTGATGGATGCCATATCACTGCCATTAAGAGAACGAGCATGGATATATGCCCTGTTCACATAGAATCCGTCATCTTCTGCCCTGCCCATGAAGCTGATGGTTCTTCTTTTCCCAGTGTTCAATTTATCGACAGTCCACACGATCATATCTTCACTTATCTGCTCGGGCTGGTTCGTTGAGTTGATGAACCTTATGTTGGGGGGCAGCGTAGCAGTTATATTTACGCTCATATTCTCTTCAGCCAGGTTTTGGACCGTCAGACGGTAGGCAAGAATACTGGGATTCTTGGAATTCGGGGTGACTGTGTATGTTGCCGATAGGTTCTGTGGGCTGCAGGCGCCCCAGTCTGCCTCCATTCTGGAGGTGTTGCTGGCGCGAAGCTTTCTATCACGAGATGTTGTTGCCGTTTTCGCCTGGTAGATGGTGATTGCCCTTGAGCTGATTGTGTAATTCTCCTTTCGGGAAGTGATTTGCAGGTCAAAATCGATATTGAATGATTCCCCAATGCCAAGATAGGAAATGGACCAATTGGCATATCTGGATGTGAGCTCAAACGGCTGGATAGAGGAATCTACGTAACTGGTTCCCGATGGGAAAGAGCTTCTTAAGAAAAGCGGCCCCAATGATCTATTACCATCATTGACAAGGGTTATGGTGTACTTGAGTATATTGCAATTTTGAGGATCGATATGGCCCTGGCTTGTTATGAAAATATGCGGAACCTTCAATACAGGGAATATTTTGTAACTTCTCTTTATGCTGTAATTTCCCACATATTCGTCGTCCATGTGAACGAACCGTTGGGCAGGGTCCGACGGCTCTCTATAACCAGCCTGCAACCTCGCCCTGCCAGAAAAGCTGGCCGAAGTCCTCATATCTTCTGATGAGACGATTGTCGTCTCCTCTTCAAGTTTCCTGATATCTGAGAACTCTGAGCTTATAAAGGCTCCATCTTTTCCGCCTAATATAGTCCCCTCTTCCCACATAATGGATGTAGGTATTGGATTGTTGCTAGCATAGGAATAGTTTGCTGGGAAATAGCTCAGGCTAACGTTTTTTGCAAAAGAGATATCTTCGGTATCTGCGCCAGAGCTACCGCCAGCTCCAATCAGTGCATCAGACTGATATGCACCGGTCCCTCTTTCATAGGCCCTTACTTTGTCGGCTATTTCTCTATTGATGCTGACATATCCTTCACCTTTTGCAGATAATTTGATTTCATTATTGGTATCGTTTCCGCTATAATGGTTGGAAATTTTGAATTTTCCTGCATATTCTTCAGAGGAATTAAAATTATTCAGATTGGAATTGATTCGGCCAACTCCTTCAAACTCAGTGCCAATACTGGCAGCCAATTCATAGTTCTTGTTATCAATTAAGATATCCGAGTCGAGGCGCGTAGCATACATGTATGAAGCGCTCAGGTAGGGAGAATCTCGGTCGCTTCCGGATATTGATGATTCTGACCATTTTGTGGCGTACCTCACAGACCGCTCTGGCGATATAGGAAATGTCGTATTGCTGTATCGGGCAGACAGATTGCTCTTGCTCATATTAATGGTATAAGCAGGACCAATAAGATTTTCCGAATATCTTACAGCTTCTTCTGAATTGTAGGTGCCTGAGCCGGATTCCCTTGATCTGAAGGTTGCATCAACGCTATTTTGGATTAAGCTACTAATCCGGACGTAGCCATTTCCGCTGACGCTCTGATCCATCTCAAATTTAATGCTCTTGCTCTCAGCCTCTTCGCAAGGCTCTCCTGATGAAGGTCCTCCCAGGGTTGATCTCATGAATGCCCAATTGCTTGAGCCATCTGGATATCTTCCCCAGGCACAATAGCTATCTTCAAGATCATATAAGACTGGTGTGCGATCAACAATAGTACCCTCATCATTCCTGAGGATTAATACCTCTTCATTCGAATTCAGCCATCCATCCTCGAAGCTCAGCATATAGAATTCTTTCGCAGAGATATTTTCAAAACCAATGAACTCTTCTTTGCTAGGGTTACTTAGGGGGGTAATAGACCAGCCGCTTATATCTACATCATTATCGCCGGAATTATAGAGTTCCACCCACTGCTCGTCATCCTCTGGCGGATTGAGTTCCACCTCATTTATAACCACGTCTGCCAATCCAGATGAAGTCATAATGGCAAGCAGTAGCAGGACGGTTAAGAATAAATCGATGTTCATCATATGGACCTGTTATTGTTTACTTTATTATATTCGTTTCAATTATAAGGGCTGATCTGCCATTTAGAATCCTATTTATTCCCTGCAATTCTTAAATAGTTTGCGCCGATTGCACGGAGATATGAACATTTTGTGAATTAATGAATTAAATGCTTTATCACTGACCTCATAATATTTACTTATTTCAGGTATGTATTATTGTCTTCGAGGCCTCAAGACATCCAAGTGAACAAAGACAGTTCGCACTTCTTGGTTGACTGAAACTCCTCCAAGAGTAGTCACTTGAAACATAATTCGCACTTTCCGGGACGTCAAGCAGATAAGCGAGTCATGTCGAGGGTGCAGATGGAGCAAGGACGTTTCCGCGAAGCAAATAATTCAATAAAAGCTCCTTGTCGCTGCTCAGCTGATCGGATAGAAGATAACTCCGCCATAATGCTAGCATATGCAAGCGAATCATTTAGATATAGGGCGGACTCATGGAATTAAATAGCACTTGAAGTATGCACGATCTTTACGTTTGGGTGGCTGAAAATGTTCGACAAAGACGTTGAAGTCTTTACTACAGGGGTTGAGAAATCAGAGAGAGTACCCTTCTGGAGAGATTCTGAAGGAGGTGGAAAGTGCTGCCATAGAACTTCAATCTTGGCTTTGATATTCGCCTTTATCTTCCTCCTTAGCTGCGCCAGAGCCGTCACCATCACGGTCTGCGAGAGCGGATGTGAGAACAGCAGCATCAAATATGCCCTCGACCGTAGCGGGCCGAATGATATTATCGAGGTCCATGGCGGCACCTATAACGAGAACCTCGACATCCGAAGAAACGTGAGCCTCGTGGGCATAGCAGATGAAAGGGGGATGCCTGTAATAAACGGTGGCCGCAATGGCAGCGTCGTTATCATTAATATTGATGGTGTGAATATCTCTGGATTTAAGCTGACGAACTCGGGTAAATGCGGCTGCGGAGACTCTGGGCTCAGGATCAGGTCGAACAACAACATAGTACATGGCAACAACATAACGGGGAACTACTATGGGGTATACGCGAAGATCGGCAGCAAAGGCAACTGGATCTTTGGCAACAGCTTCATCAATAACAGCGTCAACGTTCGTGATAGCGGAGAGAACCAGTGGTATGGAGCATCTCCTCCATCGAGCGACGCCCTTAGCGTGATTCTGGGGTACCTGGGCCTGGAAGAGCAGGAGGAGCTTATTGGGAACTACTACGACGACTACGGCAAAGAGGGAGTAGGATGCAAAGCAGAGGACAATATCTGTTCATCACCATACAACATCACCGTAGAGAATAACAAAACCACTAACAAAGATCCTTACCCTCTGGCCTCGCCAAAGCTCTAGGACCGAATTGCCAAGCTGTGGGCATACTGTTCCCATTTTTGAAGCGCAATTATTCTAGGGTTGGATTGCCTGGACCACTTTTTTCTTCCCGCATATCCTGGTGCCGACCCGAGGGACGTATCTATCGGCATACGGATGGCAATGTCATCAGGGGCGCAAGGATTCATCAAACGGCCGGCAATGCCAGCGAGCAGCAAAGGGAGAGAAGAAACAGATTGCGTTTAATAAATCATGAAACTGGCCGCGACATTCACCTGCATCAATTCCGATTATGTTGCGAAGCCGATTATCTTCTGAAATAAAAAGGTGCCCTCCCATGGCATGGGAGAGCGTAGGCTTAGAGGTGCAAACTGCACCTCTTTTCCTTCATATCTAACATCCGGCCTTTGCATCTAACTCATTTCGGAGCCGGATAGGTACAGCCATCGTTGCAGGCGCTGCAGCATGTTACGGTGTGCACAGCAACCCATATTGGCTTAGTCAGGTCCAACTTAAGGTTATTCATAGACTCGGACTTATACCAACGTTTGTCACTGAATCCACCTTCTACGACTGGCTTTGCATTGTTTACCCAAACGTGCAGCTCATCTACTTTGCAGTCATCGTTCAGGCTGAGATCAAGGTCGTAGCCCTTTGCCGACACTGTGATGGTTGCGGTGCCTACCTTCCAGCCTTTTGTCTGATCACATTTCGCTCTACCTGCCCACACATCTCCAGTGAGGGTAAGGCTATCACCGGGGTTGATATCTGTAAGCGATCCCCAGTTGCCTGTCTTGGGGAAACACTCCCATCCATCCAGGAATGCCCAGGCGGTTTCGCATTCATGACATATCACGCATATCTTCTGGGTGCATGTCGCGGAGTTGCCGCAGTCGTCCGTTGCCGTCCAGGTCCTCGTTACGCAGTACTCGCCAGGATAAGCGCCCTCTGTGCGCACGTCGCTGAAGGTCAGGGTCGGCTCAGCGTCGCAAGTGTCCGAGACTTGTGGGGGAGTGAATACAGGCTCGGCGGGGCAGTTAATTGTCATGTCTCCCGGACAGGTGATCATAGGTGGCTGGGTGTCTACCTTCCAGGTGTAGGTCACTGTATCTGTAGCCTCATTGCCGCATTTATCTTTCGCTGAATATGTGAAGGTCTGGCTACGAGCGCAGCC
>Ga0351927_1074_pt1 | contig 5628 bp, 7 predicted proteins | sample BONcelT113001D11_FD_206855 | JGI IMG/M metagenome (GOLD analysis project Ga0351927, IMG submission 206855) | Enriched cells from coal bed in the Powder River Basin, Montana, United States - BONCAT cells T11 rep2 HSBNCT.T11.300.1.D11 ...
TGGGCAAAGGTGAATCCGCCCTTGCGGACAGTCGATGACGTTACAGCCATGTGGGCGGCCCTAAGAACCGGTACGCTGGACATCGTTGCTACCGATCATGCCCCGCACACTCCGTCGGAGAAGGAGCAAGGACTGAATGATATCTGGGCGGCACCTGGTGGATTTCCAGGGGTCCAGACAATGTTGCCCTTGATGCTTGATGCTGCCGCGGCTGGTCAGATTACACTTGACGAACTCGTGCGCGTCTGCAGTACACGGCCCGCTCAGCTATTCGGACTCTACCCCCGGAAAGGTACGCTTGCGGTCGGCTCGGACGCCGACATCGTTGTGATCGATCTTCAGAGAAGTGAGACAATCCGAAATGAGGATCAATACTCCAAGGCGCGCGTCACGCCTTTTGCGGGCCGCGTGATCCGCGGCTGGCCGGTAATGACGTTCCTTCGCGGTAGCCTGGTGATGCGAGATGGTAGAGTGGAAGGCGCGCCGCGCGGCTGCTTCGTTAAGCCATAGTATTCGGGGGAAGAGAGATGACAATCATAAATGGTGAACGTTTACTAAAGGATTTACGTGATCTTGCACAGTATGGGAAGTGTGGCACCGGTGTCAATCGACCCGCCTTCTCCGATGATGATCTGGCAGCGCGCGAGTGGATCATGGGACGACTGGAGAGCGCTGGCCTTACTGCTACCGTTGACCGTTATGGCAACGTGTATGGCGAAGCAAGAGGGGCAAGTAGCGCAGTACTGATTGGTTCCCATACAGACACAGTACCGGAAGGAGGCTGGCTTGATGGCGCCATGGGTGTGATGTATGCCCTAGAGATCACGCGCGCCAGGAGAGAGCAGGGTGAGGGGGGAGTGGAAGTCATTTCGTTCATGGACGAGGAAGGGACGTACCTACCGTTCCTAGGAAGCCGAGCCTTTTGCGGCATGCTACCAAATCAGGAGTGGGAAGAGGCTAAGGGGCCCAGGGGCAGTTCGCTAGGTGATGTAATTCGCGAACGATGGTCGAGGACAAGGCCTGTACAGCTGGATCGTAATCGCTACGTTGCCTATCTGGAAGCCCACGTCGAGCAGGGGCCTAGATTGGAAGCGGCAAATCGCCGCATCGGCATCGTGACAGGAATCGTAGGGATGCACCGGTATCGTGTTAGCGTAATAGGCCAAGCTGACCATGCAGGGACGACACCTATGGCTATGAGACGTGACGCCGGGATGGTGTTAATCGCCATCGCCCGCACGATTGCCGAGGTTTTCCCAAAGCATGCAAGTGCTGACACCGTGTGGAACATCGGGAGTATCGCCTTTGCGCCAGGCGTTAGCAACGTCGTACCGGCGGGTGCGACGATGACCGTGGAGTATCGAGATACGAATCAAAGTACTCTTGAGAAGTTTGGCGAAGTCCTCTACGAAATCACCGCGGCTCATGCAAAGCACACAGGTCTCCCCGTGGATACGTCGGTGATCACACAGGTCGAACCGGTGGCCATGGACCCATTGCTTGCTGAGACGATTGCCGCTTCGACCAGGCATCACGGTGAGACGCCAATGCTAATGCCAAGTGGGGCTGGGCATGATGCTCAGGTGGTGGCGAAATTCCTTCCCACGGCTATGCTGTTAGTCCCTTCGATTGGCGGTCGGAGTCACACGGTTGTCGAAGACACCAACAAAGCGGATATCGTGCTCGGATGCCAGGTTTTGGCTGACGCGACCGATCGGATCCTCGCTCGATAAACCGGGCCAGGGACTTGCCGCAAGACGAATCGCTTGCACGAGCCATTCGTAGTTGAACTTCGGAAGCGGTCCCCCGTATGGCCTCACCCACAGTTTGTAGCGCGTCCGATTCCTTGGACACAAGGTTGCGGGCACGGGCCACCGCTGTCCACATTCTGCACGATGCCGAAGGGGTAGGTGGCCACGCACCTCGTCGTGGTCACGCCGCCTTCAGCCGGACCCACACCTCTTTCGGACGGCGGTTCGACTCCCAAAGGGGGAATCGAATCGCCTCCGCACCTTTTTGGGCCTCATCGGTCTGTAAACTGGAGGTGGTGAGGCGGCTGGTTGTTGCGTAACTCATTGTAATTACGCGGCTCTCAGCCTAATCCATATGCCCTTGGGACGGCGGTTCGACTCCCGGAAAGGGTACTCCCTATCATCTCTCCTGGTCCACCAGTACAGCCCGCGGGGTTGTCACCGACCCCGCGGGCCTTTTCTGCTCTCCGGGACCATTCCCCCTCGAGTCCGGCGCCTTGCGTTCCGGCCTCCCTCAGGTTCGCGATCCGATGACCTCCCGCGCTGTCCCATTCGCACCGCCGCAGCGCCGAACCCCCCGTCACCCGGCCCGGGAAATTCTGGCAGGTCGAATGAGGGCGGAACACCTCTTCTCAGGGCTGGTCGCCGCACCCTCCCCTCAGGCGCCCTGCGGGGAACGGGGTCTGGACGAGGCGCGTCTCGCGGGGCGGGCCGCGGCCCCTCGGGCTTCGGCTCAGCCGCCGCCCCGTATCCAGTTGATCGAGGGACAGCCGGAAGGTAAGATACCGCCATGCCCGAGGTATGCAGGTTCCTTGGCATCGTGATCGGCATCTTCCCGCGCGAGCATCCGCCGCCGCATTTCCATGCCGTGTACGGGGAGTACCAGATCACGGTCGGCATCCAGAGCGGCATCGTGAGCGGCGATTTCCCGAAACGCGCACTGCGCTCGTGCTGGAGTGGCTCGACCTGCGCCAGGCGGAACTCCTCGACGCCTGGAGCCGCGTTCAGGCCGGACGACCCGCCAACACGATTGCGCCATTGGAGTAGCGAGATGATCCCGAGACTTGCGGAAGCCCACTACGTCAAGGATTTCACGATTCATCTTCGATTCTCGGACGGCACGGAAGGCCTGGTCGATCTCGCTGGGGAGTTATACGGGGAAGTCTTTGAGCCCCTCAGGGATCCGGCCCGGTTCCGGCAATTCTCCGTCCACCCCGAATTCCGCACGCTCTGCTGGCCGAACGGGGCCGATCTCGCCCCGGAGTTCCTGTACGAGAAGGTGCAGGTTCCCGCCTGACAGCGGCACGCACTCGGGCGCAGCGCAAGCGGCCACGGTGCCCCGGGGAGGCCTGGCATTCTCCTGCCGGTGCGCGAGGGTGATCGCGGGCAAGCTCCGGATCCCGCAGGCGGAGACCCTGCCCCAGGTCCGCTCGATCCACGCCGGCTTCTTCGAGCATCGGCTGGGCGCCGGGCGGCCCTGGACCGCGGCCGACGCGAGCGAGTCGCCCCCGCCGCCGGGCGTGGTGACCTGAGCGGGTGTGAAACAATCTCACTTGCGAGAGGCGCGGGAGCCGGAACCCCGGCCAGTGCATCCGTCAGCCGCACGAAATCCCCCCTCGCCCCCCTTTGGCAAAGGGGGGTTGGGGGGATCTGGCCGAGCGGCGAGACCGGACGAGCGAGATGAGAATCGCCGTGCAACGGTCGCGCCTGAGATGCTTTCACAGCCTCTGCGATCAACGTTGTGGTAGAAATGCGTTGCATTATCTGTACTATCTTCTCAGTCGCACCACCTGGGGATCTCGGCCTGCCTCCAGGCCGCCTGGACGGCGCCACGCCGGGCGGCGGTGGGGATGGTCCCGCGGGTCTGCCCGAGGGCGCGGGCGAGGTTGCTGGCGCGCCGGCTCAATCCCTCGACCCATGGGGGGGGAAAGTCAATGTAGGAAGCCGGGTCCCCGGTATGGTAACATTTCTGGGTGTCGGGGAATGAAGGGAAGGGGGAAGGCGCGATGCGGTCCGGTCAAGAGATTCTCGCGGTGCTCCAGTCGCACAAGGATGTGCTCCAGCACCGGTTCTCAGCACACCGGATCGGTCTGTTCGGATCCTGCGTCCGGGGGGGTGCTCGTCCCGACAGCGACGTTGACATTCTGGTGGAGTTGGGCGAGCCTACCTTCGACCATTACATGGATTTGAAATTTTACCTGGAGGAGGTCCTGGGCGCGCCCGTGGACCTGGTTATGGCGGACTGCGTCAAGCCGCGCCTGCAGCCGATCATCGCGCAGGAAGTCGTCTATGCCTAGAGACCACCGCCTCTACCTGGACGACATCGTGGGAGCGATCGATCGAATCCTGGGCTACGTCGAGGGCATGGATCACTCGCGGTTCGCCGCCGACCAGAGAACGATGGACGCCGTCATCAGAAACCTCGAAATCATCGGCGAGGCCGCGCGCAGCTTGCCGACCGAGATCAGAGAGTCCATCCCAGCGACCGATTGGCGGAAGATCGTGGGTCTTCGGAATCTGCTGCTGCACGAATATTTCGCCGTCAGCACCCAAGTGGTGTGGGACATAGTCCAATCCAAACTGGACCCCCTTCGGTCCGCCTGCCGTACTGCCTTGATGGATGGCCCCATGGACCGCGGTGCGACGCCCTCGATCGATAGTCCCGCCTAGAGAGAGTAATCCAAGACGCTGCCAAGTAAAACAAGTTGCAGGGATCGGAATACGTTGCATTCTCTTGTTCTCCGCCCAGCCGTTTCCCGGTTTCCAGAGAGAAGACCCCGGCATCGGTGCAGGGACGGGAAGGGGTTGCGTCAGGGACGGGACACGGGGAGGGCAGGATGGTCGCGGAGCGCGACGGCCAGGGGTTCATTCCGGGCGTCTACAACTATTGCGATCGCTGGTGTGAACGCTGCCCGTTTGCCAGCCGGTGCCGCGTCTACGCCACGGAGCTGGCCCTTCGCATCGACGGCGTCGACGGCGAGCTGACACGAGCCGCCGAGGGCTTGCCGGCAGATCCGGCGGAGGAGTGGGCCGGCGACGACCTGGCCGAGGCGGCGGAGGATCTCTCCGGCGAAGATCTCGAGCAGGAGATGCTGGCGCGGGACGTCGCCCATGCCATCGCCGAGGCGCACCCGCTCACCGGCGCCGCCGAGCGCCTCGCCAGGCTGGCCAGGCTGCTCATCACCGCGGTGGAGGCCAGGGTGACGGCCGGCGGCCAGGAGGCGGAGGTCTTCCGGGACCCGCTCGAGGTCGTGGCACGCTACGGCTACTTCGTGGCCGCAAAGGCGCGTCGGGCACTCTCGGGCCGGGACCATCCTCCGATTCTCGACGACGACGGGCGCCCCTTTCCTTCCGACGCGGACGGCAGCGCCAGGATCGCCTCCCTGGCCTGTGCCGCCGCCCGGGACGCCGCCCGACGCCTGGCCGCGCTGGATCCGGCGCTCACGTCCCTGACGGATCCCTTCACCCAGACGGCCGACCGCGTCCTGGAGCTCCTCGACGACGCATTCCCCGGCCATTGCCTCTTCCGCCGCCCCGGCTTCGACGACCCATAATCGTGCAGGACGTTGAATCCGTTGAATCCGGGACCAGTTGTGGAGGATATGAGCAAGTGCCAGTCGTCGATTTCTTTGCATCCCACCCGGTGTTCTCGCGGGACGAGTTCGTCCATTGATGGGGGACGATCCAACCTTCGCCGCCTGGTATAACGGGGCCTACGTCCTGGAATCCCTCCCGTCGGCCCTGTGGTGCTACCTGGAGAGCCCGGAGGACTTCGAGCAGACCCTCTTCACCGCCGTCGACGCCGGCCACGACGCCGACACCGTGGCCGCCATGGCCTGCACCCTGGCGGGGGCGTATCACGGCTACGCGAAGCTCC
>Ga0351927_1077_pt1 | contig 4970 bp, 2 predicted proteins | sample BONcelT113001D11_FD_206855 | JGI IMG/M metagenome (GOLD analysis project Ga0351927, IMG submission 206855) | Enriched cells from coal bed in the Powder River Basin, Montana, United States - BONCAT cells T11 rep2 HSBNCT.T11.300.1.D11 ...
TCCCATTTGTGATCAAGATTTTCCTTGGCATGTTGAGTGACAAAGTTAATCTTTTCAAATTGGGATACCGCCGGCCTTATATTATTATCGGGTTGCTGGTGCAAGCCATTTGCTTGCTTGTCGTACCAACCATCAATCCTGGTACACATTTCTGGTTGTTTGCTGTTACCGCCTTTATCTTGATGACAGGCATGGCTCTTTATGACACTTGCACAGACGGTTTAGCGCTAGACACAACCCCAAAAGAGGAAGAAGGCACCATCCAGGGTTTTATGGTCGGCGGACGCGCGTTGGGCGTGGTAATCATCTCTTCCATTATTGGCATCATCGTCGAACAGTCTTCCTGGACCATCGCCTTTTACTCCCTTGCCGCGCTTACTCTTATCCCCTTACCCTTGGTGCTGTCTACCAAAGAGGCCGACCGGCCGGCCGAACGCGCTTTTGAATGGAAAGCTTTCTCCGCGTTCACCCGTCCCTCAATTATTACCCTGGCATTGCTCGGCGCGCTCTACTCATTGATCACCAATGCGGCCAATCAAATTGTAAATCCCTTTTTACAATCCGAATTCAATATTAGCCTTTCTACGGCCGGTTTTTTCACCACAATTTGGGGGGTTGGCGTTGTGCTGGGCAGCATCACCGGCGGGCGGCTGACCGACCGGATTGGACAGCGCCGCGCGGTCCTCTTGGCCATTGGCATTTCAATTATTTCAATCGGCCTGCTGGCATTCATCGCGACCCCACTGATGGCCTGGTTGTTGGTGGCTGCATTTGGGTTGGCATTTGGATATTATGAAACTGTTTATTTCGCCATTTCAATGAACAAAAGTGATCCCCGCATAGCCGCCTCAATGTTTTCAATTCTGATGGCGATAGCCAATCTTGGCACGGGGGTGGGGTTGGCCATGAGCGGTTCACTGGTAGACGCCATTGGGTATCGCTGGACGTTTGCCGCGATTGCCGCGCTTAACCTGTTGGCTTTTCCATTGTTGTCCGCCATTTTCAAACCTGCTGAACAAACGGAGGCACACAACACCGCTTCCTCCCCAATATCTACAAATTAAACTCGATTTGGTCTTTACTGAAAAAGAGGCTCCCCATTGGGTCATTTGGGTTGCCTCTATTTTTATTTATCAGGCAGTCCCTTTTGTCGTAAAATAAAAAAAACCTGCTGGTTCAAAGGAGCAAATCGCATGACAATACTTGTATTCGATTGGGGAAACACATTAATGCGGGTTTTTCCGGAATACCAGGGGCCAATGGCGTTATGGCCAGAGGTAGCCGCCATTCGCGGTGTGGAAGAAGCGCTGGCAGTCCTTTCAACCCAATATAGAATGGTGATTGCCACCAACGCGCGTGAATCCAGCGATTCTTTGCAGGTTCGCGCTGCATTGCAGCGAGTGGATATTGACCGTTATTTTGAACACGTGTTTACCACCCACGATCTTAATCAACAATGTAAACCCGATCCTGAATTCTTCAAAGCCATTCAAACCCGGCTTGGCACCATTTCCCAGGAAATGATCATGATAGGAGATGATTACTGCGCGGATGTGCTAGGCTCGGTTCAATGTGGTTGGGAGGCTGCCTGGTTTAATCCCAACCACCAACCCGCTGCCGGCTTGACGCCATTACATACTTATGAAGTAGACGAGCTCCCTCAATTACCAGCAGTCTTATCCAAACCAGCTTACCCAACCATTTCCACATGCCTGGGCTGGCTGCAGGAAGCAGGCGCTTCTTCCATGCTGCTGATCCATGTTCAAATGGTTGCCTCGATATCCTATCAGCTGGCATTATGGCTGCGCGCCAATGGCTGCCTGGTGGACCCAATTCTGGCTCACCGCGGTGGAATGCTGCATGACCTTGCCAAACTTTTATCTTTGCAAACCGGCGCTTCCTCCGATGATCATGGCCGCCTGGCTGCCCGTTTGCTGCATACCCGCGAACAACCTGAATTGGCCGAAATTTCCTACCGCCACCTGCTTTTCTGCCTGATTGATGAAACCCGCCGCCCACAGTCCTGGGAGCAAAAAGTGGTTTATTTTGCCGACAAATTGGTGGAAAAATCACAATTGGCCTCTTTGGAAGAGCGCGTGCAAGGCTTGCGTGAGCGCTATCCCAACCACCGCCAAGAGATAGACGCGGTTATTCCAGCGTTGCTCGAGCTTCAAGACGAAATATGCGCAGCAGCAGACGTTCAACCTGATGAACTGCTGCCCTGCTTAAACAACGCCTTATTGGGTGGCGAATAAAAAAAATACCCCATTCTGAATAACAATTCAAGAAAGGGGTAATCAAATCGTAAATGAGATTTAGTTCAAATTGAAATAGTTATATACCGCCCGCGATAGATCCGCGAACAACACATTGGCCGGGTCAAAAATCAACTGCACTTGCCGGTGCATGAATATCACCAATATATAATCCGCTGCCGGCGAGTAGACAATTGCCGCGTTGCCCATGGAATGCAAGTAGCCATCATTTTCGATAATCCAACCATGTTTATGCGCGATGCGCGTTCCTTCAGGAATACCCGCCTTGATTAGCACTGCAATGTCATTGAGCGAGAGGAAGTCTAGCATTTGCTGGCACTCCCCCTTGCTGATCTGACCGGCAAATGCGGCTGGCAAGGTGCCGCCGCCATTGGCCGCGCATTGATACAAATCATCCATCAGCATGCCCATCTCAGCCGGAGTGGTCTGGTTATACACATCCGGGCTGGTGTTTACATCCGTTCGCTGATTGGCAGAAGTTGCAAATCGCTGCAGCAACGGCGCGCCAGGGTAAAAATACCCGGCAATAAATGTGTTTTCCAGGCCAATCGTTTGCAAATCTTGAGTTACTTGCAATGGTCCCAGATTGGTATCCAATATATTCTGCATCAGTCGGTCTGCCGGGCCATTCTCTGATTGTTCAATCATTAATGCCATTTGCGACAGAACTTCGGGCGGGGTGGGTTCGTTAACCCGCCGAAACGCAGAAATCATGATCGGAATCTTCATGGTGCTGGCGGCAGTAAACGCGATCCCAGGGTCTAATTCCTCACCATTCTGATAAGCAAAATCAAGCTCGTCCCGCGACTTAATATCCAGCATGTACATCTCAACGATCCCATCAAACCCGGATACATCAATGATCTGCTTCAGCAGCACCTCCAGGTTTACCAATGATGGTCGCGGGGGGGTAACCTGGGAATAGGTCAGGCTAACGGTCCGTGCGTTAGGAGAACGCAGCGCGTCTTCAATCAAGACCACTGCCCTGTCCATATCCAGCACGGTTCCAGGGTTTCCACTTTGGAAACTGGTGGTTCCCGGCAGCGGAATTGACGCCTCAGGGGGTTGGTCGTAGCGTACCGCAATCTCATTCTGCAAATAAGTTCGCAGCCGATCCTCAGAGATATTCGCGCTTAATGGCACAGGTTTTGGGGAAGGCAATTGGTTCCACAAATAATCCCAAAAAGCACTCCAAAACGGTTGGGTAATACGCTGCAAGTCCGCGGCGGCCAACATTTCATCCAATTTCAATTCAAAACCAACCACTTGTGGTTTCACCTGGATAACCGCCTCGCCGTAATGCAGTTCAACCGGTACGCCGTAAGCCTGAACCAACCTTTCGGCAGCCTTCTGTTGATCCAGGCCGCCTACCGGCACGCCAGCAATTCTCATTCCAGGCGGAAAAGAGGAGCGGATACGGCTGTATCTTACCAATTCAAACACCGATAATATGAGTGCCAATACAATCAGCACCATTGAAAGCCATTGTAATATTGAAAGTCCTAAACGACCTCTCACATTAATCTCCATTTCGCTAAACTGCGCGTCTGCAGATTCTACCAACAAATGGGTCTTTCATCAAACCCGCTATCCAAGGGCAAGGTGTTTTTCATTACTTGGAATAAATTTACCCGGATTTATGCCCTGTTGGTTGAATTGACAGTTTCTTAAGCCGTGGTTATACTTACCTTTGCTGCAGTATGAAGCTATTCTACCGCAAGCATTCAACTCTACGGGGGAAGAGTTTGCCCCAATTTGGGAGGTTTTGATTGAAAAAAGCGATTATTACTGGCATTACCGGTCAGGACGGTTCATACCTGGCGGAAATGCTCCTGTCAAAAGGCTATGAAATTCATGGCATGATCCGCCGCGCCAGCACCTTTAACACTGGCCGTATCGATCACCTGTACCATGACCCGCACGGCAACGGCGACAAAGTCAATTTATACCTGCACTATGGAGATCTGACCGCGCCTCAGTCAATGCTGGACATCATTTACAGTGTAATGCCCGATGAAGTATATCACCTGGCTGCCCAAAGCCATGTGCGGGTAAGTTTTGATATGCCCGAATACACCGGAGACGTCACCGGTCTCGGCGCCACCCGCATTCTGGAAGCCTTGCGCCGCAGTGGTTGTAAAGCACGCTTTTATCAGGCTTCAACCAGCGAGTTGTTCGGCAGCGCCAACCCGCCACAAAATGAAGATACCCCATTTCTGCCGCGCAGCCCATACGCAGCAGCCAAAATGTATGCTTATTGGATGGTGCGAAATTATCGCGAAGCATACAATATGTTTGCCACCAACGGTATCTTGTTTAATCATGAATCTCCCCGCCGTGGAGAGACTTTTGTTACCCGCAAAATTACCCGCGCTGTGGCCTCAATTCTTGCTGGCCGCCAAAAGCACCTGTACCTGGGCAATCTTGACTCAAAACGAGACTGGGGATACGCCCCGGAATACGTTGAAGCCATGTGGATGTTGATGCAAATCGATCAACCGGGAGATTTTGTGATTGGTACTGGCGAAGCCCATACCGTGCGTGAATTCCTCGATGAAGCGTTCGGCTACGTCAACCTGGATTGGCAAGATTATGTCCGCATCGACCCGCGTTACTTCCGCCCCACAGAAGTGGATTATCTGCTGGCTGACCCAACCCGCGCGCGGGAATTGGGCTGGCAGCCGCGCGTAACCT
>Ga0351927_1087_pt1 | contig 4207 bp, 4 predicted proteins | sample BONcelT113001D11_FD_206855 | JGI IMG/M metagenome (GOLD analysis project Ga0351927, IMG submission 206855) | Enriched cells from coal bed in the Powder River Basin, Montana, United States - BONCAT cells T11 rep2 HSBNCT.T11.300.1.D11 ...
TTCCTGAAATAATCCCTGGCGCCGCTTTTAAATGCGCGTATTGCCACTTCCTCAGAGCTTGCTTCGGTAACGAAAATTACCGGCAGGTCAGGCCGGACCAGTTTTATATCCTGTAATACGTCGAGACAAAGACTGGTGCACGTCCCACAATCCAGGACCAGCAGATCCCCATCGCACGCTTTCACCACCTCCAGTCCATTTTCCAGGGAATATGTTTCCACAACTGGCGGCAGAAGGTCCTGATACTCGGCGCTTCCCTCATGTTGCGTAATAACGAGAATTTTCCGGGAAAACATTTGCCCACCACTTTCCTCTGTTTCTTCATGGTGCAATCTGAGCCAGGCCGACACAGAGTGAAAGGGGACAGGCTCTGTCAAAAACTGCCTGTCCCCTTTCAGTTCGGATCCTGTTGACCTGGTGTACCCACCGGGATTTACCTTCTCCGCTGTCCAGGGCCAGGACCTCTATGTTCTTGATAGTGCTTGCGGACTATCGAGCTGCGCGGCTGGTAATGGTACCGTTCACGTTGCAACCTTTTCTGCTGTTCGAACTGCGGGTACCGATCTTTTGAATAGTTCCGCTGGTAGACAGGCAGTGGAGCCGGCCGCGGTGTTGCATGGCGGTTCCATGTATCCCAGCCTCTACGCTTTTGCGACCAGTCCCGTCCCCAGTGATCACCCCAGCGGGGCGGTGAATTTGCATGCCAGCCACGGAAGTACACAGGCGGCTGCCGATAGTAGCGCACGGGGATTCGCAAGATATAGTAGGGCAAAAACTCCGGCGCAACAACCTGCCACGGTCCGTTGTACCAGGTACTGGCGTACCAGGCATTGTCCTGGAAAACCCAGTACATCCCGTCATAAAAGAAATAGTTGGCACTAACCCGCGGAGCATAGTAGACCGGATAGCCGGGTATCGGCACGAGTTGCGGATATACGGGCAAATTGATACCAATACTGACGTTGGGAAGCCCGATTCCGATACTTACCTGGGCTTCAGCGGTAATCGTCAGACACAACACCATGAACAACACTGCAAATCCGTATCGAAATTTCACCATAAAGTCCTCCTCTTCGTGGACGGGCCGCAGCACCACTGCCTGCCGACAGGAAGCGCTTACCTGCCTCCTGCGTGCCCACCCCATCCCCTTTCTTGTCCGGTGCCTCTCTTACCGGCCCAGTGACACCCTGATGCATCCCGCACCATGTAGTTCACTTTAAATTATAACGGGAAAATGGCTTGCTTCAATTTCCGCGCTACGCTCGAGGGGGAGAAGGATCGCTCACCTTGCTTTCTAACGTCATCCAGGAGTCTGTCGAGCTTAGGGTAAATCTGCGGCAAATCCGTCTGGACGATCCATATTACGTCGCTTTTTTGGACAACAGAACAACTATTGCCCTGCAAAATCAACAAAATCTGTCCTCGCCCAACTGAATTTTCGCTTCGATTTCCTAAGCCCGACAGACTCCTGGCTGGGGAAATAGATCAAATGCGAGTTACCGCACGACTCTCCTGCTCTCCTGAAGCGAGCGGGAGACACAATCCTCGATTGCGACACCGGTGAAGTAGTTGCCGGTGAGCAGCAAGGGAGTGCCGGCAAGAAGGCTGTCTATCTCGGCAATAGTTTCCTTGTGGCCAAGACGCAGTGAGGGGATAACATGCTCGGCAGTGGCAATATGCTCGAAATTTTTCGTCCCGAGTACTGCGGCTATGCATTCAAGCCTTGCCCCATAACTGCCCGCACCGGCCTTGAAATGGAAGGCAAAGCCCCGGTAGTGGGAATCCGGGAAGGTATCTCTCGAAACAAAGGAGTAAAAGATGTCTTCCTTTGCCGCAAGAGCCGCTATCGGCCCGATCTTTGTCTCCTCCTTCTTGATGACCACCCCTACTGTCTCGACTTTCTCTGCTTTCAGTGCGGCGAGTTTTTGCGCAATCCGGGGAAATGAGATTTGCAGCATACCTGCGGCTGACGCCGAAGGGACGGCAAGGGCAAGCGATTTCGTTTCGAAGGTACTGCCGTCGGCTGCCGTTACCGTGAAAAAGTTGTCAGCGAATGCGATCTCCGTTACGTGCTTGTCTGCGGCAGTTTCAACGGCCGGATCGGCAACGACAGCGTCAATAATCGACTGGAGTCCTCCCGGCAGACCGAATTTCTTGAGCACCTCTTTTCGCCGTGCCCTTTTCTTGAAAAGCATGTCTGCAGGGAATTCGTTAGCCTTCTGACAGATAACGGCGTTGAACATCGGCCCGATTGCCTGCTCGAAATTCCTCTTTCCGACGATTTTTGAATAGTAGGATTCAACCGTTTCGCCATCCATCTTCGCGCCGAACATTCTGGGCAAAGAAAAAAGGAGTTCCGGGAAACTCATCTGGGACAGGATCGATTTGATGCCGTCTTTGGTAAACAGCTTGTAGCCTGCACTCACGGGCTTTATGATTTTGTCCAGGCTACCGATCTCACGGAGCAGGTCCACCAGGTTCCCATAGGAGTTGTAACAGGAGTGGGCGCCGAGCTCAAACCAGAAATTGTCCGTGCGGCAAGAGTTGAAGGTACCTCCCATGCGGCCGCTTTTCTCCATGACAAACGGTTTCAAGCCTTTTTTCGCGCAATAATGGGCAAGAGACATGCCGCTGATTCCCCCGCCGACAATGATAACATCATGTTGTGACATGGTAGCACTCCTCCTGATAAAGTATGCCGGAAGTATACAATCAGATCCTGCCTCCGGCTGAAATATAATCGCACGAAAAACAAATCCTGTGCCGTGTAAAACTGTACTGAACAAAACCGACATTTCAAGTTTTCATGTCAGCGGAGCACGTTTTAGTATCAAGCGGGTGTCAGTATCCCGTCAGTAATCGTACTCGTTTCACTTTCCAGAGTATCTAACGTAGGTAGTGCCATTATAGTGCAAGGTCACCGCAATCACTTCAGAACCACCCTTTTTACGGGAGTAATCTTTTACTTCATTCACAATATCATTGAAGCCATTATGCAACGTGCCGGATATTCCGGCATAGAATCCAAAATCCTCGCCAATCCTATCGTATCGAGATGATTTATAGTGGTAGATATAAAAAGAACAACCACCTGAACCACAGTAATAACTATCAGCCGCCTGCACAACATATTCATCGTTGCCATCATTATTCAGATCAACAGCTGTAACAGTCATCACTTTCCTGAATTGGCCCATGCTTGAACCGCAATGTTGAAACCATCCCGGCTCATCACGAGCTACGTCAACCAAGAGCGATTCTGGTATGTTGTCACTTTTACCGGGTATGGTACCAGTAAAGGCAGTCTTTTTGCCTATCACCTTGCTTGCACGATACTGCCGTGAACCAACGTAACTTATTGAAACCAGTAGCAGCAATGCCAGCACAAGAGACAGTATAGTAAAGCGCGGTATTTTAATGTGGTCCCTCCTCGTCAAATTTATTGTTGGTGCGGTGAATTCCGCGACGAAAACCGGACACCATGGATAACAGCCTGCACAGCGCCAGAACGATCATTGCGATCTAACCAGGCAGTACCACGTGGCGGGTGATTCTCCTCGTGTACCCGGAATTCCTTTCAACTTTCAATCTCCGACAATCAGATTTACGTAATCCTGGTAGGGATGAAATCCCGCCAGCGTCTTTTCACCAAACAGGTGGAACGGGACCGCTGTTACCGCCAACTCTCGTGACCTGGCCCAATCAGCATCCACTGCATCGGCGAACAGGCTTTGGGCAAGGATGTCATACACATCATCTCTCGGCAAACCAGCCGCTTCGGCAATCGTTTCCAACTCCGGGAGGATGGCGATATTACGTCCCTCGGCGAAATACGCATGGTACGTACACCGCCGGAACTCATCACCTTTCCCCATGGCTTCCGCCCATTTCCCCAACTCCTGTGCCCGACGACTATTGCCTATGCGGGTTCTAGTTACCACAGGAAGTCCGACATCATCGGCCACAACCTTCAATCGCTGCTGCATAGCCTCGATATCAAAATTTCGACCGCGGAACAGGTCGGCCAGAGCCATTCCTTCTTCCGGTATTTCCGGATGCAGCGGAAAAACGGTCCAGCGCAGTTCAACACCATAGTCCCGCTGCAGACTGTCAGTACGCACGGTACTGAAATAACACCACGGTCAGATGTAATCGAAGAACACCTCTAGTTGCCGGGTTTCGCTCATGATATCTCTCCTTTGTGCTT
>Ga0351927_1085_pt1 | contig 4140 bp, 3 predicted proteins | sample BONcelT113001D11_FD_206855 | JGI IMG/M metagenome (GOLD analysis project Ga0351927, IMG submission 206855) | Enriched cells from coal bed in the Powder River Basin, Montana, United States - BONCAT cells T11 rep2 HSBNCT.T11.300.1.D11 ...
TCCTCCAACCAAAGGGAAAGACGTCCCACAAGCGGACGCAGGACCCCTTCGCTGTCGGCAGACATTGTCAGCCTCAGATCATCGTTTTCCATTACCGAAAAACGGACACAGGGCGTCGTGTCAGCTCGTTCTTCAATCTCAAGAAAGGGAATCGAGACCCGCCGCTTGTCCGACACCAGAGATGTCAACTCGTCGGGACGCAAACAGAGCTCCTTTCCCTGGCAGATAATTGAGCTTTTCTCTTCCGCACGCTGCTCTGCGGCAAAAAACTCTTCGGCAAACTGCACCGCCGCCTCGGTAACCGCCATGGCATCGACCTCAACCACGACAGCCCCGGCGCCGGCATAATCAAAAAGTGTTTCCAGTCCCGGGTGCAGCAGGGGTTTGAGGTATTCGACCCCGGGAGGATACATGGCCTGCTGCAATTGCTCCAATAACTCCCTGCGACGGGTGGTCGGTATTCCGAGGGCGTCGCAACGCTCTTTCAGTCGAGGTGCAAAGCTCTGAACAACGGCTTCGGATAGAATAATCTCCCGCGATGGAAGAACCACCAACTCCTCCAGGGGATGGAGGGAACGCTGAGTAACCGGATCAAAGGTGCGGATTGACTCTACGAAATCGCCGAAAAATTCGATTCTTACAGGGGTTGAGAGATTGGGAAGAAACATGTCGACGATCCCGCCGCGAACCGACGCACAGCCCCTGTCTTCCACAAGGGGAACCATGGAGTAGCCAAGGTCGACAAGTTTACGCAGGAAAATTTCCCGGTCTATCTCTTCTCCGACCACAAGATACTGTGAATGATCTGCCAGAACGTTCCGGGGAAGCACTCGTTGCATCAGAGCGGAAACCGGCAATACAATCAAAGAAGCTTTCCCTTCCAGCAGTGCCGCAAGGGTGTTCAGTCGTTCGGCGCTGATATCTGCATGAGGGGAGACCTGCTCAAAGGGGCTGGTTTCCCAGGAAGGAAAAGAGTAGATGGTTTGCGGCCGATCCGAATAGAATCGCGCTTCGCGCAAAAATTCTTCTGCTGTATCGCTATCAGGCAGTACTACGAGGAAGGGGATGGAAAGCTTTTCTGCCAGTTTGGTTACCAGAAAAGCGGGTGACGAGCCTCTCAAGCCGGCAAGTTTGATATGCGCGGCTTGCGGTTCAAGAACGTCAGCTATCAGTTTCAGTTTTTCGAAAAAGCTCTGGTTTTGAATCATGAGATATGTCCGGCATGGTGGGAATTCAAGCAATCACAATTTCGCAGAAGGGGCAAAGAAGAGGGCACACTCGCTTCTGCACACTTATAGTACGATAGCAGAATATGGAGCGGGAATCCAGCAGTCATCAAGGCGATTCGTACATTAAAAGGAATCCAAACGTACCATCACGAACGGTGCAGGAAAGAACGTGTCCGTAGGCAGCCGGCTACCGCAATCTTTCTTAAGAACTGGGGACGATAAAAAAGAAATGATATTCAGGACATATTTTCTGAACGGAACCGGACGCAAGAACGTAACGGAACGGGAGTCTTGGAAGGACAGGATGTTACTTACCTTTTTTCAAATCAATCAGTATGAGCTTTGCAACAGCCTTCAACGTCTCGAAGACACCTTCGCCACTCATGGCACAGGCTTCAAAATCAGGGACATTCATCAGGTTCAGTTCCCGACGCATTTCCTCAACGGGAACGACATTGGCAAGATCTCGCTTATTGTACTGGATTACATAGGGGAGTTTTCCCAATTCGTAGCCCTGTTCCCTCAGATTTATCTCGAGGTTGTCAAGGGATTCCAAATTGGCATCCATCCGTTCTTCCTGAGAGTCGGCGACAAAGACGACACCGTCAACACCCTTAAGAATCAACTTTCGCGAGGCATCGTAGAATACTTGACCCGGAACCGTGTAAAGATGAAATCTGGTTTTAAATCCCTTTATTTCGCCCAGGGCAAGGGGAAGAAAGTCGAAAAAGAGGGTCCTCTCCGTTTCCGTAGCAAGACTGATCATCTTCCCTTTTGCCTCGGGTGCTGTTTTCAAATAGACAAATTGAAGGTTAGTCGTCTTACCGCAAAGACCAGGCCCGTAGTAAACAATCTTACAGTTAATCTCACGGGAGGCGTAGTTGATGAAAGACATCTGGCGTCACCTCTGATGATGAAGTACTTTCTAAAATACTGCGCACAACACGATGTACGTCTTCCGGAAACCAGCAGTTTCTCATCCGAAGATTCCGGAGGGAACCTGACTAGCTAAAAAGGTTATCTATATCGTCGTCGGTTATCTCGGCGAAAGGGAACTCGTTCTCGCCGCTTTTTTCACGCTCTTCGGCCCTTTTCGCAAGACTTTCAAAAATATGGGTAAGTTCTTCCGAAGCCTTTTTCACCCTGAGACGAACAAGGCCCAAGGAGGAGCGGCTATCAAAGAGCACAACCAGGATAACCCGGCTGCCGACAATGGAGATATGCAGATTATCCTTTTCCCCTTCGTGAAAGAGGATCGAAAACTCTTTTTCGCCGATCAACTTCGCCATCCCGCCAGTTGCCGCGATGTTTCCCGCGGTGAGCGAGGCCAGGGATGTCGTGTCGAAACGTTCGGTTTCTCCCACACCCGAGATTAACTGACCGTTTTTGTCCACCAGGAAAATAACCTTGGCATTGGCTTCTCTCAGCAGTTTATCCAAAATATGATTCAGCTGCTTGAAGTCGTCGTCATACATGACCATTTGCGCAGTCGACATTGCACACACCCCTCGTGCTGTACGAATTAATTGGGCAGCGGGTCATTTTATAACAAAACCGCCCAGACTTATCAAGGTTTTAAATTATCCTAACAATACCGCGACATACACGAAAAGCCCTGAATCTGAATCCGGGACCATTCTACGGTATGACAAAAAAAATGCTCCGGAAAGCCGAGACCTTCCGGAGCAGGTAAAGCACCTTGGTTAGGCATGTTTAGTTTTTACTTTTCCTCGTCGCCTGAATAGATCAATTTTGCCATCTGCTGATAGAGGGAAAAACGACGAGCAGTCCACTCGTTCGCCTGCTTGAAAAGGCGTTCGGCACCTTTCGGATTAACCTTTTTCAACACGCGGTAACGATTCTCTCCGAGAGCATATTCCTCGAACGAGAGGGTCGGAGCCTTGCTGTCCAGTTGGAGCGGATTCTTCCCTTGCGCAGCAAGCGCCGGATTATAGCGGAAAAGTGGCCAGTGTCCGCACTCGACCGCTTTTTTCTGTTCTTCGATGCCGCAGGTCATGTTTATCCCATGGGCAATGCAGTGGGAATAGGCAAGGATGAGTGAAGGCCCATCAAAAGCCTCTGCTTCAATAAACGCTTTAACGGCCTGGGCCGGATAGGCCAAGGAAACCGAGGCAACATAGGCGGTGCCGTAGGTCATGGCAATCAGGCCAAGGTCTTTTTTCGGCATGGCTTTACCACCCGCAGCAAACTGGGCAACCGCCCCGAGCGGTGTCGCCTTTGATGCCTGACCACCGGTATTGGAATAGACCTCGGTATCAAGAACCAGGAGATTGATGTTTTTACCCGAGGCGATAACATGGTCAAGGCCGCCAAAACCGATATCGTACGCCCAACCGTCTCCGCCGAGGCCCCAAACCGACTTTTTCACCAGATAATCGGCAACGGACAGGAAACGTTTCGCTAAAGGGCCGTTGCAGGAGGCAAGCTTTTCCTTCAGGATAGCTACACGCCCACGCTGCGCTTCGATACCCGCCTGAGTGGATTGATCAGCATCTTTGATGGCAACGAGGATGTCATTGATATCAGCGGCACCCGTGCAATCGGATCCCATAACCTGCACCAGCATCTCGTTAGCCATTTGCGAAAGCTTGTCGACCGTCAGCCGCATTCCGAGACCAAACTCGGCATTGTCCTCAAAAAGAGAATTAGACCAGGCCGGGCCACGACCATCAGCGCGTTTCGTCCATGGCGTAGTAGGGAGGTTACCGCCGTAAATGGAAGTACAGCCGGTAGCGTTGGCAATAAGAGCCCGGTCACCGAACAGCTGCGAGAGCAGCTTCACATAGGGCGTTTCCCCACAGCCGGCGCATGCGCCGGAAAACTCGAACAACGGCGTAATCAGCTGACTGCCTTTCAAGGTATCCCTTTTCACCAGTGAGGTATCGGTATC
>Ga0351927_1093_pt1 | contig 3374 bp, 1 predicted proteins | sample BONcelT113001D11_FD_206855 | JGI IMG/M metagenome (GOLD analysis project Ga0351927, IMG submission 206855) | Enriched cells from coal bed in the Powder River Basin, Montana, United States - BONCAT cells T11 rep2 HSBNCT.T11.300.1.D11 ...
CCTCCGCTCCAAGATCAATAGCGCTTCCATCAGGATTTTTGGGAAGATTGGTATGCCTTAAGGTATCTGCTACCCCCTGCCGGTAAAAAGTGCGCCGGCCTAAATACCGGTAATCTTTGAAGCTACGCTCATGGTAGTACAGGTCATTACCGCTTAACCGGCTTTCGGGAGCCGTGAAAATCCGGTTAAAGCTAAACAAACTGGTAGTATCCGACCTGTAAATAGGTGCACCGTTGCCATCAAACAGGTAAAAGTTGATATTAAAACGGTTCAGGTACCCTTTAAAATATTTTTGTTTCAGTTCATTTTCAAGGTCTTCCTTACTGATCCTGTTATTATTTTCCTGGAAGAAAAACTGCATAAATTCGTCCTTATCCATGCGCTTACCCACATCGTTCAGCAGCATCTCCAGGTAAGGGTCTTTTTGTTTGGACAGCTCTTCTGCCATCCGCTCCCTGGAAGTCAACTCCTTTTGGGTGTTATAATATACCAATACGCCGGAGGTGGTAATGGTAAGTACGAACAACCAGAATAGGAAAGGTACAGTAGCAATACTGTTTTCAAAACGGTCCGACAGCGCATCCAGCAGCATCACATATACTATCAGCCAGATCACCATTGCTATGGAGTAGGTAATTTCCGGGTGATTAATCCTCAGCAGCAACCAAACAATCCCCACTCCCGCCAGAAAAAAGTACTTGGTACGATACCGGAAGCTGGTCAGTTCGTTCAACAAATAGTTGATGATCTGTGAGAAGAACAAAAAGCTAAACGCGATAAACCCTAATACTATAAATCCGATGATACTATATTCATTCAGCAGGCTAAAGAAGTCAGTAACATCAAAAGATATTTTTGAGTCGATCACCAGGCTCTGGATCAGTTCTGAGAGGAATTGCCCTACTACATACATGACGAAGCTGGCGATAATCGTAATGATCCATTGTTGCCTTTTCCCTTTTATGACGGGGGGATTAATGGTTTTTACGTGTTCCCGGAAGAAAAGGATGAGCCAGAAAGCCAGCAGAATATTTATAAAGAGGTCGCCCAGAGAGCGGAATATTTCATCTTTTGCATAGATCTGCGGAGCAAAAAGATCGAGTGCCCGTAAATTGAAAGGGAACGGATACAAGTAGCTAAGTGTTCTGAAAGTGATCACTACCACTGCCAGGAAGAAGAAGCCGTATAAAGGGTTTTTGTTCTTCGCAAGTAAAGTGGCGAAGAGGTTGATAAAAATAAGCACGCAGATACATCCTAAAATACGCAGGCTTACACTCAGCATATTAGGCGGATGCGCATGTCTTCCGGCATCATAATGCAAATAAAACAAAATGGCCTTATCCCCGCTCATCACCGGGATACCAGGAGGCCGCAGGTTAATCGTATATTCCGGCCCCAGTTCTGGTTTATCGTAAAAGTGATTAACGAGGTAATTATTGTTGATGCTATAATCCATCATGACCGGTATCAGTCCCACCAGGAATTGCTGATGTCCGGCATTATCTGCTAACTTTTTGCAGATGATTTCATAATAGCCATTTTTGAGTTTCTGAAAAGAGCCCCCTTCTTTCAGGGGATCCGGTAATTCATCCGGCTGCACCAGGTTAGTACTCCAGAAGGTAAGCCACCTGCCAGCAGTACTACTGTCGTAAGCAAATACGTGATAATCCGGTTTGTACAGCTTACCCAGGCTCTCCTGGTTGTAGTTACGGGTTAACAGGCTGTTTACCACGGTAGTATCTTTCGATAACCGGTCAAATGCCCGTTCCCTTTCATGGATACTTTTTTCCAGGCTGCGTTTTACGCCGGTTGGAGACGAGTAATACGACCAATAATTGCTGAATAAAAAAGCAAAGGTGAAGAGCCAGGCAGCAATAATCAGCAAATAACCATGCCTTAGAAAAAATAAGCGTATTTCTTTACTGTCTATCAATACAATTACAAATTATCAATTAGCAATGATCCCCGGGGATATTTACTGCAGTTCTGTCTTTTTCACATTATTCCACAGTTCATCCATTTCCGTTAATGTCATTTCATCCAGGTGTTTGCCAGCAGTTTTTGCTATTTCTTCCATTTGCTGAAAACGGCGGATAAATTTCTTGTTGGTCCGTTCCAGTGCATTTTCTGCATCAATTTTCAGGAAACGGGAATAATTCACCAGGGAAAACAGCACATCCCCGAATTCGGCTTCTATGTCGTTCATGGTTCCAGCGTTAACCGCCTCCTCCATTTCCATCATTTCTTCCTTTACCTTATCCCATACCTGCTCTTTATTATCCCATTCAAACCCTACCTGTTTGGCTTTTTCCTGCAAGCGCATTGCCTTTATCAATGCAGGTAATGAAAGGGGTACTCCGCTGAGTACAGACGTTTTACCTTCTTTGAGTTTGAGTTTTTCCCAGTTTTGTTTTACCTGTTCTTCATTTTCCACTTTCACATCCCCGTAGATATGTGGATGGCGGGAGATCAGTTTATCGCAAACGCCGTTGATTACATCATTGATATTAAACTGTTGCTGTTCTGTACCTATTTTGGCGTAGAACACTACATGCAGCAGCAGGTCGCCCAGTTCTTCCTTAATAGCCTTCCAGTTTTCCTCCGTAATAGCATCTGTCAGCTCATACAGTTCTTCAATAGTTTGCTGGCGTAATGACTGGATAGTTTGTTTTTTATCCCAGGGACATTTTTCCCGCAAATCATCCATTATCTCTAATAAACGTTGAAAAGATGTATTATTCTCCATTTGTCAAAAATAATGCAAACTGCTGTGAATTTCTTTTTCTTGGGTTAAAGGGTGTTTTAGTTACATTTGCGTCCTGAAAAACCAGGCTGCCAGCCCATAGCTACCAGCCACGGGCTATCAGCTATTGAATTTATGCTAAAAGCCAGCGGCTAACTGCTAATAGCTTAAAAAGTATTGAGTTATGAATACAAAACACATTGCGCTCATTTCATCGGAGCTGGGTATTTCAGCCCGGCAGGCGGAAAACACCATGAACCTCCTGGCAGAAGGGTCTACGGTACCCTTCATCAGTCGTTACCGCAAAGAAGTTACTGGTAGCCTGGATGAAGTACAAATAGGTCGTATCGAGGACCTGCAGAAACGTTATAAAGAGGTGGATGACCGTCGTGAGTTTATTATCAAAACCATTACGGAGCAAGAGAAAATGACCCCGGAATTGCTGGCTAAGATTGAAGCCTCCTGGGTATTGGCAGAGCTGGAAGACATTTACCTGCCTTACAAGCCCAAGCGCAAAACCCGTGCTACCACGGCCATTGAAAAAGGGCTGGAACCATTGGCGAAGCTGATCTTTGAGCAGCAGGAAAGCGCCCCGGAAGCTGCCGCAGCCGGCTTTGTGAATGACAAAGTA
>Ga0351927_1100_pt1 | contig 2971 bp, 3 predicted proteins | sample BONcelT113001D11_FD_206855 | JGI IMG/M metagenome (GOLD analysis project Ga0351927, IMG submission 206855) | Enriched cells from coal bed in the Powder River Basin, Montana, United States - BONCAT cells T11 rep2 HSBNCT.T11.300.1.D11 ...
GACATGGATTTACCAATATCTCCGAGGATGATTCTTAACTTTTTTTCGAGAATAAAATGGTGTTGACATGAGTGCGCCCTAATCAAGTGAAGCCGACGAAGATGGCAGCCTTAAAGCAGTTCGTATCCGATGTCAACCGGGGCGACCATGACTTCCTGCTGGTTGACCTGCCTCCGGGAACCAGTGACGAGCCCATCAGTGTCGCTCAGCTAATCTCCGGCCTGGATGGAGCCATCATTGTCACCACTCCGCAAGAGGTGGCTCTGCTTGATTCTCGCAAGGCGGTGAACATGTTCCTCATGATGAATGTGCCTATGCTGGGAATAGTAGAAAACATGAGCGGGCTTATCTGCCCTCACTGCGGTGAACGGATAGAGGTTTTCAAAACCGGTGGCTTGGAGAAGGCAGCCGAAGAATTGGATGTGCCGTTCCTGGGGGCCATACCTATGGACGCGGAGATCGGGAGACTGGGCGATATGGGCCAAACATTCGCCAAGAACGAGACATTGGCAGCAAAGGCATTCGACAAGATTATGGGTGCCATCCTGGCACGGCTATCTGGCAGCGACGCTCCATCGCTGGACCAAAATCTTTAATTATTTATTCGTATATATCCACATATAGGAATTCAGAGCTGACGTCGTGGGCTAGACAGTACAAAGACTGTGCAGAAGCCGACACAAATGGTTACTAGAACAAGATTCACCTCTCGCAAGAGAGACTGTCGGCACACCCTCCTTTATATGCTTACTTGGCTAAGATTAGGGGGCAAGAAGGGATATAACGGAGAATTGAGGTTCCAAAGTTTCAGATATATGTTTGATCTGATGTGCGTTAGCCATAGTAGGTGATAAAATGAAATATAGCAAAATTTTGCTGCCAATGGCAGCGTTAGCAGCGTGTCTGCTGATTGGCATTGCATGGGGAGAAGACTATCTGGGAGGCGGAAACGTTGAAAGTTCCAGTGGTAGTGGCAGCGTAATGGGATCTGGCGGAGATTGGATTAGTCCCAACATGGGCCAAAGCGGATATGTTAGAGACCGTTCGATGACGGACGAAGGGATAGCTAGCATGTTGAAGTGGCTCGATACGCCAGTCCCGAGCTTCCCCTGGTACACTACTAAGGGTGGAGCCTTTTATAGCCAAGCGGTTCCCGACACCACCTTCTCTCCCTTCACGCAGTATTATGTAACCTCCGGTACGCCTGTGGTGGGTGGGATAATAAGCAATCCTACCAAGTTCGATATAAAGCAGAAAACACCCACCGTTGTGTACTACGGTGCAGGCGTAGGGTTGCCTTATACCCAGTATGCAGCCACAGTAACATCCAAGACCAACGACCTATGGATCCAGGGAGCGACAAACTGGACACAGTATGTGGTATGCCCAGTTGGAACCTGGTTGCAGCTAATTGCCTATGCTCCTGTTGCAGGGCCTGCGGGCTTCTATGAGACTACCCAGACCGACACAACCAGTACGAAATACAAGGCATATCAGTTCGACCAAGGTTATAACACCATGAACTTCAAAGCCGACCAATTTGGAAGACATATGCTCTACTTCGTGGTAAATAACCAGCCCAGCAACACAGTCATAGTGGATGTATTTTCCCAGGCCCCAGGGTCAACAAAGCCCGTACATACAATGTCTTAGAGGTAATGCATCACTGATATAAATATTTGAGATTGATGGCAGGTACATTTCGGCCACCTAGGCCCACTTCCATCAGTCTCGCATATCTCTTTCGGGCAATAAAAATGCTTAAAGAGATCACAATAGAAAAGAGGTCCTTATATGAAATTGATATTAGTGGCCATGCTTATTGCCACGACGATGCCAGTGGCTCTATCTAGCGGAGATTATCTCAGCCCCAACATGGGCCAGAAGTACCCGACAGACTGGCTGGAAGGCGGATACGTTAGAAGTTTCGACCGTTCGAATATGATGGATCCGGGGATAGCGGGCATGGTTCGTTGGCTCGATCAACCAGTACCCAACTTCCCCTGGTACACTACGGGTGGCTCCTTCTACAGCCAACCGTATAGCTACACCACGTTCTCGCCCTTCAGAGAGTATTATACGACCACCGGTACGCCTGTAGTGGGTGGGATAATAAGCAATCCTACCAAGTTCGATATAACGCAGAAAGCACCTTCCAATGTGTACTACGGTGCTGGTGTAGGGTTGCCATACTCTCAGTATGCATCCATTGTGCCATCCAAGACCAACGACCTCTGGATCCAGGGATCAACAAACTGGACACAGTATGTGGTAAGCCCCGTTGGAACTTGGCTACAGCTAATCGCCTACGCACCCGTCGAAGGGCCGGCAGGCTTCTATGAAACGATCCAGACCGACACAACCAGTTCGAAGTACAAGACTTATCAGTTCAACCAAGGATATAACACAATGAACTTCAATGCCGACCAGGTTGGAAGACATATGCTTTACTTTGTGGTAAACAGCCAGCCCAGCAATGTGGTCGTTGTGGATGTGTTTGCCCAGGCATAGCTAGGGTCAACGATACCAGTACATACAATGTCGTAGAGATAATGCGCCACTGAACTGGCATCACATTTTTATGGCGTTACCCAAACCCCATTCTGGTAAACTCTCATGGATGAGCTTGCTCTTACATAGTTAAGAGTTTCTGTCCAGTTCTTTTGGAACGGCTCCCACTGCATCCCAGCTAATGAGCTCAATCTGAAGTCTGAATAATAGGGCACCGGGTTAAAAGGATATACGCCAAAAGGTCCTGCATAAATGCCGGGCCTGAACTGATAAGGCTGAGAGTAGTCCCGGAAGAACTCCGCGCCGAAGTAGGGGTAGTACATCTGTTCCCAGCTCTGCCGGTTTGCCCCTGTGGGATCTGTGTAAAATATCGGGTCTGTGAAGTATTGAGCTATATCGCTGCCATCGGATCTACCGACGTATCCGCCTTCCAGATAGTCCTGTCCAAATGCAATGCCAA
>Ga0351927_1064_pt1 | contig 2717 bp, 3 predicted proteins | sample BONcelT113001D11_FD_206855 | JGI IMG/M metagenome (GOLD analysis project Ga0351927, IMG submission 206855) | Enriched cells from coal bed in the Powder River Basin, Montana, United States - BONCAT cells T11 rep2 HSBNCT.T11.300.1.D11 ...
GGCATATTTCTATAATAACCGAAGTTCTTTATGATAAGTGGTAGAGCGCCTTATATAATCGCAAAAAAACTTAAAAAAACTCTAAGAGAACGAAATGCTAGACTACTTGTCGTCCCATTTACAGCCCTCCCCTAGAAGAAAAAGTATCTGAACCACTCAATCGGCTCAGATTTTGACAAATATCTGCATGGCCTCATTCTGCTTCTTCAATGCCAGCAGTACATGCATTTTATTCACCAATGCTTGGCTGTAGGCAGGATCCATCTCCAATGCCTTCTCATAGCTCTGCAGCGCTTCTGCATAATTCCCGTTTGCTTCCAGAGCTATTCCCTTGGCATTGTAGGCCAGCTTGAACTTGGGATCTATCTCCAGAACCTGATCCAGCAGCTTTCCCGCTTCAGCATTGCTCCCCAGGACCATTAGAGAAATACTCTTCTTGTAAAGGGCATCTTTATACACTGGATCCAGAGCTATTGCCCCTTCATATTTGGCTATAGATTCTTCATACATCCCCTGTATCTGCAAGAGGTTTCCTTCCCGCAGCCAGTTAGACTTGCTCTTGTTATCTAATTCCGTTGTTCTGGCCGCAGCAGCGGAGGCATTGACGTAGTCCTTCATCGCCGTGTAAGAATCAGCAATCCCGGACCAGGCTATTGCCTTGCTGCCATCAATCTGCAGGGCAGAGTTGTAGGATTGAATAGATCCATTGTAATCCTTAAGAGCCTTCTGGGTATCGCCCCTGTGGACCCACCCCATTGTGTAATTGGAATCCTGGGTGATAGCTTTATCGAAGTAGTTCATGGCCTCAGTGTAATTCTTCGAGGCGTAAAGCTGGCTCCCCCTCCAGTCGAAGTACTCAGTCTCTTCTGCAACACATACTGCACATAGCAAAAAAAATGCTTACTATTATACTTATTGTTCTCAATACTATTCCTCCATTTAAGACTAATTGATTAAAATTAAAGCAACGATCTTTTCCAGAATTACTATCCGTGATGTCTCAAAAAAAACGTTTTAAAGGCTACGCACTGGCTTTTACCTTCTTGAGCGCCCTGGCGGCATTAATTCTCACATCATTATCCTCTTCCGCGGACATCGCCTGGAGCAGGGCTTCATTGGCCTTTGCGTCGCCCGCCTCGCCCAGCGCCCAGGCGGCATCAGCTCGTATATCGCTTGTCTGATTATGATCCTGCAAAAGCTGGATGAACGGCTCTACAGCGCGGCTCCTGTTGATATTGACCAGCGCCTGCACTGCAAACTCTCGCATATCCTTGCTCTGGAATGCCACAATCAGCGGCTCAATAGCTCTTTCCTCTTTTATCTCACCCAGAACTTCGGCCGCCCCCTGCTTCATCAATTTGTCGCCGTTTTCCAGCACTATGATCAGTGCCTGCGAGGCAGGTCTTCCTATGGCCGCGAGAGCATCCATTGCCTGGCTTCTCACAACGTTATCATTGTCCCCTAGAATCCTAACCAGTGGATCTACAGCACTGCTATCATTTATCTCGCCCAAAGCCCTGGCTGCCTCAGCTCTCACTACGTTATCTCCGTCTTGCAGAGCCTGAATGAGCGGCCCTACTGCCTTTTTGTCATCGGTCTTGGCCAGGGCTTCAGTCGCTCCCAAACGCCGGAGGCCGTTACTGTCCTGCAAGATCTGGATCAATAAGTCTGTAGCTGCTGCTCCTTCAATGGAGCGCAGCGCCCAGCCGGAAGCTGCCCTTACGCTCCGGTTTCCGTCACCCAGGGCTAGAAGGAGTTCTTCTTTTGCCTGGCTATCATTAAGAAGCCCCAAAGAGACTGCCGCCCAATATCGCGTTTCACTGCTCATGCTGCCGAGTGCCGAAATCAGTGGCAAAACTGCCCGATTATCATTTATCAAGCCCAGAGTAGCCGCCGCCTGCCAGCGTACCAGATCGTCCTTACTCTCAAGAGCGAAGATCAATTCTTCTACGGCCGGCTTTCCCATCTTGACCAGCGCCAGTCCAGCCCACTCCCGAACGTTCCTGTCGCCATCTCTCAGGGCCTGGACCAACGGCCCTACCGCCCGCGAATCCCCGCTCTTTCCCAGCGCCCAGGCCGCCTCACCCCTGATCTTGGCATCCTTGTGGCTGAGGTTGTACCGATCCTGGGTGAATTTATCCTCGGAAGCCTGAACTGAGACCGCCAAGGCTACCAGCAACAAGAAGATGAAAATTATATCGAGAGCTTTGCGAAATTTCAGAATAAGTATCCCTCCATACAAAGCTGAAAAACCAAATCCTCCGCTTCCTTTCAGAGCCTCAGCAATAGGTCCACTGCCTCTTTTTGCCGGCCGCTCTCCAGCAGGGCATGCATCTTATTGATCAAGGCCACATTCCATTTGGGGTCAATCCTCAAAGCCCTTTCATAAGCCTTGAGCGCAGCATCATAACTTCCTTGCATCTCCAGTGCCTGACCTTTGGCATTATGGGCCTGCTTGTACTTGGGATCCAGGGCTATTACCTTATCAAGCAGCTCTACGGCCTGACCGCTGAGGTTGGCTGCCATTTTCGATAATGCCTTCCTATACAGAGCATCCTTATAATTTGCATCAAGAGCCAGTGCCCGATCTAAGCTACTCTCCGCCCCAGAGAAATTGCCCTCCATCTGCAGGAGAGAGCCTTCCTTCAGCCAATAGCCCTTGTTCTTAGGACTGATCATTGGAAGCTTTTCTACGCCAGCCTGGTCGGGACTGATAG
>Ga0351927_1112_pt2 | contig 2330 bp, 2 predicted proteins | sample BONcelT113001D11_FD_206855 | JGI IMG/M metagenome (GOLD analysis project Ga0351927, IMG submission 206855) | Enriched cells from coal bed in the Powder River Basin, Montana, United States - BONCAT cells T11 rep2 HSBNCT.T11.300.1.D11 ...
CAACTATCCCGGCTCGGAGATAAAGCTCTTTCGCCTTTCGCTCGAGCATGACTACCCGCTAGACTTCAAAAAGCTCGCCCTAGTGCGCGAGGGACTAAAAAGTACGGCCCGGCCGGAGATATGGACACCGGAGATGCGTGAGGACTTCATCGCCATCCTCACGGCGGGCGGACGTGCCCTGCCCATGCTTGAGACCATGGACCACCTCGGTCTTCTCTCCCATTATATCCCGGAGTGGGATCACGTGGTCTGCCTCCCCCAGCACGACAGCTACCATCTCTACACGGTCGACATGCATCTCTTCCTGACAGTAGCCGAACTCCACAAGATGGGCACCGGGCACTACGACAAAACCAATCCCCTTTTGCGCGGGATCTATGGGGAGATAGAGCGGAAAGACCTTCTCGTCATAGCCGCCCTCCTGCACGACATCGGCAAGGGCGCCGGACACGGTCACAGCAAGCGCGGCTCCAAGATGGTGAAAGACGTCTGCGCGCGCATGGGCTTCTCCCCTAAGGAGTGCCGTGTCGTCGGCACACTCGTCGAGCACCACCTCCTGTTGCCCGATACCGCGATGCGGCGCGACCTTAACGACGAGAACGTCATCATCGAGCTGGCCTCGACCATCGTTCACGAAGAGACGGCCAAGATGCTCTACCTGCTCACCATCGCCGACGCGACGGCGACCGGCCCCAAGGCGTGGGATACCTGGAAGGATATCCTCGTGCGCGAACTCTTCTCTAAAGTCCTTCACGTTATCGAGAGCGGCGAGTACACGAGCAAGAAGAGCATCGAGCGGCGCAAGAAGACCGCTTCAACCGTTAAATCGAGCCTTGCCGAGCGCTATGGTAAAGATGAAATCGAGGCGTTTCTCGCGCAGATGCCCCCGTCGTATCTGCAATCGCAGTCCAGCGATGACATTATCGGGCACTTTAAATTGATGCGGGAGGAGCGCGAGACCATCGAGATAACCGCCCGGCGCAAGGACGGCGTCTGCGAGCTGACCCTCGCCGCACCGGACCAACCGGGCCTGTTTAGCAAAGTATCCGGCGTGCTGGCGCTACATGGCGTGAACATCCTCGGCGCCCAGGTCTACACGCGAAGCGACGGCGTGGCGCTCGATATCTTCCGTATCGCCGGCTATTTCGAGAAGACCGTCGATGAAGATGCATGGGACATGATAAAGGCCGATATCACACGGGCACTGGAAGGCAAGATATCGCTCGAGTACCGCGTCGCTGAAAAGGCCAAACGCTATAAAGGAAGCGGTACGGCAAAGCGGGCGCAAAAGATATTCCCCGAGGTCACCATCGACAACACCTCGTCCGACTTCTATACCGTCATCGAGGTGCACGCGGAAGACCGCATCGGCCTTCTCTACACCATCACCAGGGTCATGCACGACCTACGCCTCGACATTCACCTGGCCAAAGTATCCACGAGCGTGGACAAGGTCGTCGATGTCTTCTATGTGTGGGACATCCACGGCCAGAAACTCTCCGACGCCGAGCAGATCGAGGACATCAAAAAAGCGATACTCATGGCGCTTGAGCAGTTTAATTAAGCTCTATGTAATACCCTACATATCCATGCCTTCCATGATATGCCATGTGGCCATCATGCCGATATCTTCGTGCTCGGGGATGTGGCAATGAATCATAGGCATGCCCATCTCATCCCCGGCAAAGTCCATTATCGGCACAAGAAGGGTGGCCTTCCCCCACTTGGGGACGATGACGACATCCTTCCAGGCGGGAATGGTGGTATAAAGAGACGCGTACTTCGAATCGCCGCCGCTTATAGAGAGCACCTGGACCGGGTTCGTATGCTGGTGGAAGGGGTGGTCCATACCGCTATCGTTATATACCTCCCACACCTCGTATGTGTCGAGGTGTGACATGAGCACGTAGCAGTTCTCGTGATCGACAAAGGCTATTCCGTTTATATAGCCCTTTCCTTGGCCCATGGAGAGCGTCATGCTCTGCTTTTTCAGCGTAGACGTATCCGGGTTGAGCCTTCCCGCATATGGGTTTACGGTCGATGGAATCGTATCCTTCGTGCGGGACCCCGCATATGAGAGCGTCATAAGCGTTACTGTCTGGACCTTGCTCATGCCTCCCCTGTCGTAGGCGAGCGACAAAAACTTATACGACCGCTTGCTCTGGTCGGCCTTGATGAGCAGATCGACTCTTTCGCCCGGGGATACCAGTACCTCGGTTAGCCGGTACGGCTTATCGAGCAATCCGCCGTCGGTTCCGACCAGATACATACTGTGACCCTCAAGGCTTAGTCTATAGAACCTGGCATTGCTCGCGTTTACTATCCTCCAC
>Ga0351927_1119_pt1 | contig 1431 bp, 1 predicted proteins | sample BONcelT113001D11_FD_206855 | JGI IMG/M metagenome (GOLD analysis project Ga0351927, IMG submission 206855) | Enriched cells from coal bed in the Powder River Basin, Montana, United States - BONCAT cells T11 rep2 HSBNCT.T11.300.1.D11 ...
CGTCAGATTCTGCTCGGTCTGTTATGGAATTACGGAAGATGACCCTTGTTGCCTCTGTACCGGAACGAGAGACGAATCGATCCTCTGTGTTGTAGAGGAACCCCAGGATTTGCTGGCCGTTGAGCGCAGTGGCGCTTTCCGGGGGCGATATCATGTATTGCACGGAGCACTTTCCCCGCTACATGGTGTGATGCCGGGAGATCTGAAGATCGCCGAGCTTATGCGGCGTCTTGAAGGTTCCGGAATCCGTGAAATTGTTCTGGCAACCAACTTTACCGTCGAAGGTGAGGCGACGGCGCTCTACTTGAGCGGACTCATCAAATCACTCGCCATAAAAGTTACCCGACTTGCTCACGGCATGCCCATTGGCGGTGACCTCGAATATGTGGACGCTGCCACGGTGCAGAGAGCCTTGGAAGGTCGCAACGAGCTCTGACGGCTCAAGCAGCCGCATGAGACCCAAATAATGACCTGTTACGGTCAGAACAGCAAGTCAAGGAGGAGTTTTGCATGAAACGCAAAATGGTTACGATCGATGGTAACACCGCCGCAGCCTATGTAGCCCATGCAACTAACGAAGTAATCGCAATCTACCCCATTACACCATCTTCTGTTATGGGTGAAATTTCCGATGAAAAGAGTGCCAAGGGTGAAAAGAATGTCTGGGGCACTGTGCCCCTGGTAACTGAGATGCAATCGGAGGGGGGCGCAGCCGGAGCGGTTCATGGCGCACTTCAGGCCGGGGCTTTAACGACGACCTTTACGGCCAGCCAGGGATTGCTCCTGATGATCCCTAACATGTTCAAGATCGCGGGCGAGTTAACTGCAACCGTTTTTCATGTCTCTGCACGTGCCATTGCCGCCCAGGCGCTTTCCATCTTTGGCGACCATTCAGACGTGATGGCATGCCGCTCTACCGGATGGGCAATGCTTTGCTCGAACAATGTCCAGGAAGTCATGGACTTCGCCCTGATTTCTCAGGCAGCCACGCTTCGCTCGCGTGTGCCGTTTCTGCATTTCTTCGACGGGTTCCGCACCTCCCATGAAGTTCAAAAAGTGGAAGAGATGACCTATGACGATATGCGGGCCATGCTTGATGAAGATCTGATTGTCGCGCATCGTGAGCGCGCTCTTTCTCCTGATCATCCGGTGTTGCGCGGTTCTTCCCAGAACCCGGACGTCTATTTCCAGGGCCGGGAGACGGTTAACAAGTATTACCTGGCGACCCCGCAGATCGTTCAGGATGAAATGGATAAATTCGCCAAGATAGTTGGTCGTCAATACAAGTTGGTTGACTATGTTGGCGCGCCTGATGCAGACCGGGTGGTTGTTATTATGGGCTCCGGGGCCGATGCCGTGCACAAAACCGTGGAAACCCTGGTTGCCCGTGGTGAAAAGGTCGGCGTACTGAAGGTTCGGCTTTATCGTCCT
>Ga0351927_1116_pt1 | contig 1124 bp, 2 predicted proteins | sample BONcelT113001D11_FD_206855 | JGI IMG/M metagenome (GOLD analysis project Ga0351927, IMG submission 206855) | Enriched cells from coal bed in the Powder River Basin, Montana, United States - BONCAT cells T11 rep2 HSBNCT.T11.300.1.D11 ...
GAGAGAAGATGCATTGCCTACAACTACTTCTACCTGGTCGGACCCAAGGACGATCCGGCGGGTGTCAAGGGTATGAACGGCTCTCAAGCTCTGGCCAGCATCATCGAGAAAGGCAAAGCCGATCCGGCTAAGGTGATGTTCGTCTCCCGGGGCGACAACTCAGGCACACATGCCCGCGAGAAGCTGCTCTGGAAGAAGGCCGGCTATAACTATTCCGCCGTCAACTCTTCCGGTCCCTGGTATATTGAGGCCGGACAGGGCATGGGCGCAACCTTAAACATTGCCAATGAAAAGCAGGCCTACACTCTCTCCGATATGTCCACCTTTATGGCATACCAGGGAAATCTGACGCTTGTTCCCATCATTGAGGGCGGAAGCGACCTGCTTAATGTTTATGTGGCTTTGATCGTGAACCCAAAGAAGCATCCGGGCGTCAATTGCAGGGTGGCCAATGAGTTCATAAACTATCTGGTCTCCGATGAGGGCCAAGATCTGATAGCTAGCTTCGGCACAGAGAAATTCGGCAAGCCCCTCTTTTCGGCTGCCAGAGGAAACTGCGAGCTGATCGGCTGCTCGGCTGCAGAGTGCGCCGTGCCCACCAGCGCTTCTTGTGCTGCAGCTTAAGTGAGACTCAGTTGATCTCAGGTGAGCTTAGGGCAAGGCAAGAGGCAAAATCGACGGACATTTGGGTGAAATTGGTTGGAAGAGATCTACAGCGGCCTCTTGCGGGCCCTTGAACTGATTGCAACGAGAGACCCCCAGGTGGTCGAGATCACCTTGAGGTCCATCTTCATCTCGCTCTCTTCCGCCGCGTTAGCAGGCATCATCTGCATACCTCTGGGTGGCATCATCGAATTTCGCCAATTTTGGGGCAAAAGAGCGCTGATAAATTTAATTCAGACCTTCTACAGCCTGCCCCGAAGCATATTCGCTTACCATAAAAAGGTTATGTTAGCTAATTAAATTATGTATCTGAGCAGCTTCATACCCAACGACAAGCTATATCTTCCCTGGATTCAAAAAACCAAAAACTGATGCCAAGAAATATGCCAACGCTGAAAGGCAAATCTATCCTTGTTACCGGCGGCGCCGGCTTCATCGGCAGCCATCTCGTGGAGGCTCTG